>Ga0082335_1000019_pt1 | contig 588277 bp, 610 predicted proteins | sample Subgrocontami58m_FD_72375 | JGI IMG/M metagenome (GOLD analysis project Ga0082335, IMG submission 72375) | Subsurface groundwater microbial communities from S. Glens Falls, New York, USA - GMW37 contaminated, 5.8 m (SPADES assembly) (version 2) ... | reverse complement strand
GTCTTGTGCGGGGAGTGGTCCGGTTCCACTCCCTGCCCGCCCCCGCCACGCCGTCTCCATTTCTCATCTCATTTCGCGGGGGTTTTTGAAAATTGAATGGGCGGCGGGGCGGGGGCAAACGGCTCACATAACGGGTATGTGAGCCGTTTGGATGCAGGGATGCAATAGCGGATGCCACGGGTTGCGAACAGTGCCTTCGTCTTGATGTTTAGTTACTACCCGCCATCCGGCGGGCAGGTATCTCGCTAGGGCTCGCCCGGCAGTATCGGTGCGCCTACGGCGCTCCATCGAGTGGGGTGGGCACACCCACCCCCCGCTCCATCGCGCTAGTGCTCCAAAAACCCTCGATTATATTTATTGCCTCGCGGTGCGTCCGTTCGCTTCGTCTTTGTATCGGTTTCAGGTTTGCTCGGTTGCAGTAGGTCTCATTTATCCGCCGCTCCGTTCGGGTTTGTGCCTCGGCTTTTGGAGCCTCCTAGCGTGATGCAGCTCCCCCCACCCGCGGTCAGTATTCCACTTCCGATTTCTCGTACATAGTTGGTCATCCGCTTGCGCGGGCCGGCCTCGGTCCAGCGTTCCCTAGCGAGATACCTGCCCGCCAGATTGCATCCATTTTATGCATGCGCCTGTCTGGGTCAGGCGCATGGGTCAGCCTCGCTTTGCGCGGCTGCGCGTCGTTTGTATATCGCATTTCACATCCGACTTTCTGCCTCCTTGCACTCAAATTCAAATGCGTGTGTACTCGACTGCCTTGCCTGTTTTCCCGACTTGTTGAATTTTTCCCTCCTTTTCCAATGCAGAGAGATACCGCGTTGCTGTTGCGTCCGAGACATGCAAGAGTTTCTCTACTTCGTCGTTAGTAATTTTCCCTTTCGTGTTCAAGGCTTCCAGAATCTTTTCGAGTTTCTTTCGCTTTCGGTCTTGAATCGTCGCGCGTGCTTTCACCAAGAGATCGCGAGCGGGGTGCGTGGCTTGCGGTGTGCTTGTCGAAGCCGGTGCGGGTGATACTGGCGCACTCGCCGCCTGCGGCGGCTCGGGTGCAGGAGCGGGAGCGGGATTCGGCTTGTCCTGAGCGGAGTCGAAGGGCTCAGGTTCGGGAGGCAACGGCTCATTTACTGGTACTTGAGCCGTTGGAGATTCGGGCGGGGTTTGCTCTGTCGGAGCAGGCGTTGGCGTTTCTACGGGCGCTGGGGCTTCCTGCACGGGCTCAGGCGGCGCGGGTTCCGGAATCGGTGTCGGTCGTATTTCGTCAGCCATGTCTGTATTTTAGCGCACTCGACGACTTGTCGCAGGCAAAATCGAACGGCTCACATAGTTGGCGCGCAAACGCTTGCTTTTTTGATAGGAAGTGGTATAATAGAGATTACTTCAATTCCAACACCTCCCACCCCTTCATTGACGAGTCGTACGAATATTTTCCGTTGCGGTTTATTTTCCAACCATTCGGTCCATCTGGAACAGCAATTCCGCCGTCGAATCCTTTTTTATTTTTTAGCCACGCTTGAAGCGCATCGGCCTTGTACTTTGTATCGTTACTCTCTGCCGTTATTCCGGCTTTTGTGTCTAAGATATAAACGCTTCTCCTCGTCTGCACAATCCAGTCGGGATAGAACAGCTTTTCTTTATTCTCATCGGGATTATGGTAAGAGATTGAGAAATATTCACTTCCCGAGTCGCCGTTTTTGTACCACCAAACTACGTCCTTGTTTTTAGACGATTCAAGAAACTTCACAAAGTCCTCCTCGTTCTTTCGTCCCGCATATGTTTTCTCAATCCAAAACGGCTCCATAGCCGATTTTTTTACATCAAGCGCCTCGTATTGATCGGTGAAGAAAAGCGCTTCACGTGGAATCTCAATCTGCTCAATGCGCCTCGCGCGTGCAGATTTCTTATTGACCTCCTGCTCTCGTACCGGACGATATGCAAGAAGCGCATCGCCGATAATCGGCGCGAGGGCGCTCGCAGGGTTCACTAGGTCGTTTACAACAATTTTGTACGTATCAATGCGCGACGCGCCAAGCTTCTTCATCAGCCAAATGTTCAATGCTGTTTTCAGTTTTCCCCACGAACGTTCAGGTGCGAATTTTCTATTTTCATCGATCTGCTTGACGATGGTCTTGAAACAGAGCAGGTTATAGAGTCGCTCGATATCATGTCGTGACATTTCTTGGTCATGGCTTCCGCCCTCAGCAATAAGCTCTTTCGTGAAGTTGTCATAGTCGTCAATCTCGACACCAACAATCAACCCGTTGGTCACTTTCGGCTTCAAGTCCAATTTCTTTATATCGAGCTTCTTGTCCGCAACGTTCTTGAACGTCTCTTGGAACGAGTCGCCGAGGTCGTTGTAGTCAGCACGAGTCATAAAGACAGATTCAAGTTTGATTGGCTGGATGCCTTTTTTCCGATTGCTCGGGTTAATTGCCGGACGATTTTCGGTTTTTGACTTTGCGTATTCAGCGAGCACTTCGTTTCGCTTGTAATTTGTGTACAGATAACCGAGATTTAGTTCAGGGTGCGCGAAGTGGGCAGCGAACGGCATACGCAATATGCGCCCCACAGTTTGAATGGCAAAAGTGGGGTTCTTAATCTCGCGGAACATCACGAGTACTCCCGCGCGCGGACAGTCCCAGCCAGTTGCGGCCGCTTGCTTGAACAATAGGAACGAAACCGAAGAATTGCTTTTCTCAAGGTCTTCAAGATTCTCTTTTTCTTTTGAGAGCCAGACTGCAATCTCGTTTTCTTTCACGCCTTTTCGCTTCAGATATTCAAGAACGATTGCCTGCTTGGTCGTGCCTCCGGTTTCTTTCGTTGCTTGGTCGTCGTTGGGCAGTTGTATGAGCACGAGCGGATTTACCTCTACCTTAAGTTCTTTATACAATCCGGCGAGTTCATGTCGCTTGTTGTAGGCAAGCTCTAGAAGCATCTCGTCTTGGTCGAGTTTTTTGAGTGCTTTTTGAGAAAGGTCTTCCTCTGTTTGAAAAATGATTTTTTCTTTGATAAGTCCCGCCTCCACAACCTCGTTTCTCTTTACCTCAACATATCCGGCAGTGTCCGCGCGCGTAGGAATGTATTTTGGCGTGGCAGAAACACGCAGGGTAATTTTTGGCTTTATGAGTCCGTCCACCACCTCAAGCGCGAGTTCCGTATCGGAGCCGATATGCTCCTCGTCAATGATTACGACGATTTTGCGCCCGTCTTCGTGCGTCTCGTTGATAAAATTGTCGAATGTGAGCCCTTGCTCATTTTCTCGCCGAAGTTTTCTACTGTCTTTCGTCTTGCCCTTGATTTTCTGCCAGTTAATAAAGAAGACGTTGTTTTTCTTAAGTTTTCCGCGAGAAAGGTCATTTAGATCAATCAAGTCAAGTTCAGACGCGCCCCCGTAGTATTCAAAGAGTTTTCTCTTGCTCTGCTCGTATGAGTCCTCGCTAAAAGAAAACCACACGAACGCGACATCGTTCCCCTCGAACCGGGGGTCGCTTACGATATCGCGCAAAAACTGCGCGAGCATTATTGTCTTACCCGAGCCAGTCGGCGATTTGAAAACGAGCGGCATATTTTGCTTCGGCAATTTCCACAGCGAAAGAAACTCATTCTTGAGATTCGATACTGCGGTTTCTTGAAATGGTTTTAGCGCAAACATATATTTATAGGCGGTTTATTTCTTTGTACACCTCAAGGATTGGTTCGGGAATATCCTCCACTCGGATATTAGCGGAAGAATACTCGCCCTTGTACTCATTCTTGCCCCAACTGAAAATATACAGAGCGACGGGTGCGTCTCGCTTTTCCATTTTCTCTAGCAATTCGCCGAGCTTCGATTTGTCCTCTTTAAAATAGATTGCCGTCACCCGTCCTTGTCCCTCGAAAATTTGCCACCATTCATTTTTCTCAACTTCGTTGAGTGTATCTTCCCGCACCGCAATCATTTCTCCGGCTTGATATGTTACTCGGATTTTTGCCTCGTCGGGAACTTTGTGCAATTGTTCGATGTCTACTAAGTCTGTTTTGTAGTAAAACAGACTACCTCCAAGCCCTGCGACTTTTTCACCCTTCTTATTTTTATAGCCGTTGATGACCGCTTTTATTCTCGGATAACAAACCTTTTCAGCAATTCCACCCTCACCATTCCCGTTATTATTCTCGTTATTGGTGCAAAGGATAAATTTCCGATTTCCTCCGTCTTTCTTGTTCATCTCAAGAACGGCGTGACCCGTCGTACCCGAGCCGGCAAAAAAGTCCAGAATATTTGCTTGCTTGCGATTGCCTACCACAGCAAAAAGACAGTCGTAAACAGTGTAAAGGGACTTAGGGAAATCAAAATCGCAGTTTGGGACTATTTCCCGAAGAAGCTTTGTCCCATACTCGCTCGCATCATATTTTTTGTCAGTCCATACTGTTTTGTATGTGCCATAATCCTTCGCAATCATTATCTGAATTTGCCCACCCCGTGATTCTTTAATTTGTAAAATGTCTCTTATTTCCTCTACGCTTTGTCGGGCATATCGCCACTTTCTTTCAATTCCTTTCTCGTCAATCGGCCAAACATAAGTACTCCCGTCTTTCTGCTTTTCATTTGCAGATTTCGGATGAAGTTTATCCGTAGCAACATCACCAAAGCCTGCAATCTTGCCCTCAGAAATTATAATCGGGTAGAAACAATTTTTCGCGTCAGTCCGTTCTGATTCGTTGCCCCAATTTCTTAAGTTAGAGACATATATTTCTTCTTCAGTTAGCGAGCGGTCGCCGATTGCTTTCTTATCTTTCGGAATGACGAAAATTGCGTATTCGTGAGTATATGAAAAATTTGTACCTTGCACCCCTTTTGGGTTATGAACGATGGTTACCGCATGCTGTTCATGTGCCGAGAATATTTGTTCCATGAGGACGCTCAGGTGCGCCTGTTCGTTGTCGTCAATCGCACAAACCAAAACACCATCGTCTTTGAGCAAGTTCTTTGCAAGATTGAGCCGATGGCGCATAAGCGAAAGCCACTTGCTGTGTCGGTATGCGTCCTCTTTGTCTACATAATCATTGTTGTATTTCCAATTGTTTGCACCCGTGTTATACGGCGGGTCGATATAGATAAGGTCAATATTTTTCTTGTGCGTGTAGTTGAGAACTGAAAGCGCATGATAGTTATCGCCCTCGATGAGCAGATTGTTTGGATGATTTTTTGCGACAACACGCCTTGTTTTAACTTCTTTCAAGACCGGAATATTTTTTTGACACTGCGTAACTACATCTTCTGGTTTGTCCTCAAAAACGAGTCCAAGATTGCTTTTTTGGAGCTTCTTGACTTGAGCCTTCAAGTCCAGTATTTCGTTTTGCAGGTCTTTTTCAGACATATTTACTTACAGGCTAGTATAACCCAAAACGCCCCCGCCCCGCCGCCCATTCAATTTTCAAAAACCCCCGCGAAATGAGATGAGAAATGGAGACGGCGTGGCGGGGGCGGGCAGGGAGTCGAATCGGACCACTCCCGTACAAAGCCACCACGCGCGCGGAGCGCGCGACTAGGGGTTCAGGGTAAAATGGGTACGAGCCAATTCGTATAGATGAGCCCAGAGTTGGATTGAGTCCGCGTCCGCCGATTGGCGGACGGACTTTTGGCGCGCGGCACGAAGCGCCGCGTAGAGAGGATGCGCCGTGCCGGAGACTTTTTTGATGCGGGATGCAAATTCAAGCCGAAGATTTTTTGAAGAAATGCAAATGCAGATTTTTTGGCGGGGAGAGAGGGGCACAGAATCCATGCGCGCTTGCCCCACCCACCCGTGCGCGCACGCGAACCCCTTCGCTGAAAAGAGCTAATCAGCGAAGCTCCCTAGGTAACTAATACTTCAAGAGGATATTTTCAATCAAATCGAGAGCGAATTCGGTCGTTTTGTGCCCGCTAAACGCTATACCCGATGGATGTCCTGCACTGTTCCGAATACCAAGTTTTTCGTCAAGAACTTTTCGAATATCATTTGAGATAATGTTTGCGCTTCGCGTTAGCTCAATTATCCGAGATTCCTTGAGGTCCCCAAAGTCGTCATAATTCACAAGCGGCTTCATTTTTTTATCGGGATGGGCCGCTATGGCAGCATTGAATTCGGTTAGCCACTGGCCAAAAATGTATTTTTGCAAGTGATCCATAGTCAAAGTCCAGACCATAACAATGGTCGCGCGGTATGCCTCGACCCTATAGCATCGGATGGCCTCCTGAAGAAATGCCTGTTCCTGCGAATCTTTTATCTTTGGAATCAAGTCTGCTAGCTGTTGGGAAACGTGTACGCGGTGTGGTTCCGCGTCTACAATTACGCGAATGCTGTCAAACGCAGCTCTTTCCAAGCGGTATCCCTTAGCCGTCTTTACGTATTTACCATCCTTTTTCCCAGCACTCTCCGAAAGGTAGACAGACAATCGTGCATACGGTCGCAATGCAAGCAAGGTGATACATTTCTCGATGTCCTTTGCAGTAAAACTTTCAACGCCTTGCTGAATGCTCAAGTAATACGCGAGGTAATCAATTTGTTTTGACTGTGTCCAAGTCGCAAAACCCTCTAGGCGAGATACGTAGAGGTCCAATTTCTCCCGTTCGTCTTTAGACTTGTCCACCATGCGGTTTTTTCTCCTTAGACTCATATGTAACGCGAAGCATCCCTTGTGGGCTGATTTCTAACAGGCCATCGCCTGCATCGTTTAGCCACTGTTTTCGTCGGCTGGGTGCAACGAGCCACCTCGCGGCGCGTTTTATTTCTTCAAGAGACATCGCGGGCGGTTTCGTAGTTGGCTTCAGTGGCAACAGATTCTGGTAGATAAGATGAATATCACCTGCGTGAAATTTTGTCTGCTCTAGTTTCTCGTGAATGAAGTACGCCAGAGTGAAGACAACCTCCTCAGTACCCGCCGGAGCTTTCTCGTCGTAGAACTTCTTTAGCTCCTTGAGCTGTTCCACATTCAATTTCAGTGTCGAAATCTTATCTTGCTGTTGGCGGAGTTTGTTGTCACCCGACTTTCCGCCTCCCTTATTTTTTCGGGCAGGCTTCTTCTGCGATGACGCAGAGCCAATCCCGGATTTATGATTGCCTAGTAGAGAGGCGAGAACTGTTTCGAACGCGATGCGCTTTAGGTTTTCGTCTTGCATTCCTGCGACGCTGTCCTCGGCTTGCCGGATTTTCCCACGAAGGTCATCGCCTGTATTTTTATCCATAGCTCAATAAGATGAATGATAATTCAATGCTGTTCTAGTTCTGCTACAGATGCTACATTATCGAGCTTCTAAGCCATATTGGCGGAAGCGGAACAGGAACGTCCAGTTATGATACACCTGTCCCGTGTGCTGTCAAGCACTTTCCGCTCTAGCAAAAAGCCTGTCGGGAGCAATCCACAACTTTCAAGCGCGTTCGAGTTCGTATTTGTGGTACCATTATTCTATGCGTTATTTTCTCTACGCTCGCAAAAGCACCGATGTCGAGGACAAACAAGTTTTGTCCATCGAGGCGCAATTGTCGGAATTGCACTCGCTCGCTAAGCGCGAGGGACTAGAGATTGCGGAGGAATTTGTGGAGAAACGCTCGGCGAAGATGCCGGGTCGCCCCGTGTTCAACGAGATGATGGCGCGGATGCAAAAAGGCCAGGCACAGGGTATCGTGTGTTGGAAAATCGACCGCCTCGCGCGCAATCCGGTAGATGGCGGTCAAATACAGTGGCTACTCCAAAACAGCGCTATCGCTCACATCCAAACACACGACCGCGCGTACTATCCCGCCGACAATGTGATGCTCATGTCGGTCGAGTTCGGGATGGCGAATCAATATATCCGCGACCTTAGCGTGAACACGGCGCGCGGCTTGAGAGCAAAGGCGCGGCGCGGCGATTTCCCCGGCACGGCTCCGGCGGGGTATCGCAACGACCCGCGTACCAAGACCATCGTGCTCGACCGCAAGAAGTCGAAAGTGATCCGCGCCGCGTTCGAGTTGTACGCGCAGGGCAATTCTCGGCTCGAAGATATCGGGCAATTTCTCTACGACAGTGGCGTGCGCAGCTTGTTCGGTAATCGCATCCACAACGACCGCGTCCGCTTTATCCTCGCCAATCCTTTTTACTACGGCCACTTTCTCTACAAGGGCGAGCTCTACGAAGGGCGGCATACGCCCATCGTGGACAAGCGTCTGTTCGACAAGGCGCAGAAAGTCATGCTTGAACGCGGCCATCCGCAAGCCGCCACGACCGAGCCGCAAATTTTTTGCGGCCTGATGTCGTGCGGCGAGTGCGGGATGGCGATAACGGCCGAAGTGCGTACCAAGCACCAAAAGAACGGCAATACCCACCGCTACATCTACTATCGCTGCACCAAAAAATCGGCGGCTCACTGTTCGCAGTCTTATGTTCGCGAAGAAACACTTTCCGCCGATGTTTCCGACCTCCTCGCGCTCTTTGTCTTGCCGCCACACTGGGCGCGCGACTTTGAGCGCAGAATGGAAACAGACGAGCGCGATGTAGGGCGCACGAGTGCGCAGGCGGTGGCTAGCTTGCGCGAGCAGATGCACGACATTGAGCGCAAACTTGACCGCCTCACAGACCTCTACATCGCACAGGATATCGAGCGCGACGCATACTTGGCGAAGCGTCGCGCGCTGATGTCCGACAAGCGGACGAAAGAGGAGCACGCAGCCCGTTTGGAGCGGGACGGCCATGCGTGGCTCGAACCTATGCGCTCGTGGATACACGAGGCGGAAAATCTAGCTCAAATGCAAAATGACCCCTCTCTCCCCGCCAAAAAATCCGCAATTCAAAAAATCTTCGGCTCGAACCTGCAACTCCACAATCAAAAAGTCTCAGGCACGGCACATCCTCTCTACGCGGCGCTTCGTGCCGCGCGCCAAAAGTCCGTCCGCCAATCGGCGGACGCGGACTCAATCCAACTCTGGGCTCCGCGGGTAGGATTCGAACCTACAACCAACTCCTTAACAGGGAGTTGCACTACCATTGTGCTACCGCGGAATAATATTTTGTCGCTTGATAAATCTTCGGCCAGCTGCGCTCTTAAGGTATTTTTCCCGCAAACGCGCTGAGCCAATATCTGCGACTTCCTCACTATATACCACAGTCCACGGCAGATAGCGTTTAGTGTAAGTATGTTTGCCTGAATTGTGTTCGTTAAGTCTTCGCCCCAGATTAGTTGTACTCCCAGTGTACGTCTTCTGGAATTGCTCGCTTTTTAGAACATAGACCCAAGCCATACTTGCGCCACCCGCCTTGACTCGCCTTGCTTGTCAGGCGAGGCAGGCCGCGGAATGTGCGCTGATTATATCCGATGTTCGGACAAGGTAAAAGACCGCAGAGGCGGCGTTCACGAATCGTTCAGATTGGGAGTTCGAGTTATCCCCCGTTCAATCGTCCAGGTATTTAAGCACGGAACGGAAATTGCGGTAAAAATTTCCGCATGTTTGCGAAAAGTGCCGTCGTATGATGCATGGGCTTATGCGCGACGTACAAAAAGAACAGGAGTTCCTCGGCATCTTCGACAGGCACGCCGACGAGCTCTTCTCATACTGCGTGAGCCGTATCCCCGACCCCGAACAGGCGCAAGAAATTGTCGAGAAAACGTTTAAGCGGGGGTGGGACCAAATAGCGGCCGGTAAATCAGTACAGATAGAGCAGTTTTACCGTCTGTTGGATGAGTCGGTCAGCGCAAAAACGAATCAAGGGATTCTCACTCTGTCGGGGATTTTCGGCGCTTTTAGGAAGGGGGTGCCCTCTTCATGAACTTTTCATGTATCGGGTATATAGTGGGGAAACCCTATGCATATACTCATCGTCGAGGACGAAGAGGCCCTTGCGCGGAATCTCAAAAAACTCTTGGAGCTCAACGGCTTCGGCGTTGATTGGCTCGCCAGCGCCGAAAAAGCGCGCACGCGCGTCCTGCTCTACAGAAATGAGTACGATCTGATTATTCTCGACCTCGCGCTCCCCGGCATGGACGGCTCGACGTTTACCAAAGGTCTTCGCACGGAAGGCATAACGACGCCCATCATCATCGTCACGGGCAACAGCGACACACAAAATAAAATAGAACTTCTCAACAGTGGCGCGGACGATTACGTGGTCAAGCCGTTCTCTAGCGGCGAGCTCATCGCGCGTATCTCGTCGGTATTGCGCCGACCGGTCATGGCACAGCCCGTCGTACACAAGATCGGGTCGCTCACGGTAGACACCGCCGCCCGCAGAGTGCGCGTCGGGAAAACGGAAGTACCGCTCACGCTCAAAGAGTACGCCCTCTTTGAATGCTTCCTGCGGCGCCCGGGCGAAGTGCTCTCGCGCGAGGAGCTTTTCAACCAGGTCTGGGATTTCAATACGCTCACGTGGAGCAACGTCCTCGACGTACATATGAAAAATTTGCGCAAAAAGCTTGAAGCGACGAAAGACTTGGCGCGCCCCGCCAAAGGCGGGGCGCGCTTCGAGACGATACGCGGCGTCGGATACCGCCTTGTGGCATAACGTATGACCCATCACCCTTTTTCCTACTACCTGAAAGATTTCGGACCCGCAGCGGGACTTTTTGTCGCCTATTTTATCGTCGGGAGCATCGGACTTAGCATTCATCCGGTTTCCACATTCGCACCACTCGCTCTGTCGGCGGCGGGAATTGGGCTTGCGGCGCTCGTCTTGTATGGATACCGCTTGTGGCCCGCAATCTTGATTGCCGCGTTTGCGGTGAATCTCTCCGCGGGAGCGGGTTCTATGGTCGCTCTCGGTATCGCACTCGGTAATACGCTGGAGTGCCTCGCCGGCGCATATTTCTTAAAGCGATACGTCGGTTTTAATCCCGCCATTGCGCGGCTCCACGACAACATGGGTCTCATTGCGACAGCCTTCGTCGGCAGCGCGATAGGTGCCACTGCGGGCGTCGCGAGCGTATGGTTCGGGGGGGCGCTCACGCTCAGTGAACTCGGTACCACATGGGGTGCATGGTGGATTGGAGATGCGCTCAGCATCCTGATTATCGCGCCCCTCCTGTATAAATGGCTTTCTCCGCCCATTACCCAAAGGACGCCGGTGCAATACTTGGAAATGGGCATCCTCATCGCTGTTGTTTTGGCCACCTCGATCTTGATTTTCTGGACACCGACGCGGCTTGTCTACGCCCTTTTTGTCCCGCTCGTGTGGTCGGCACTCCGCACCGGCCCGCGGGGTACGACGGCGGCGGTCTTCGTGGCGGCGGCAGTGGCTATTTCGGGTACGCTTGCGGGGTACGGTCCGTACACAAGCGAAGGATTGTTCCACGCTCAAATCTTTCTTGCCACCGTCGCCGCGTTGTTTCTCATGCTTACTGTCATCGTCGAAGAACGGAGGAGAACGCAGACGACCATGGGGCGGCACGTCGACGAATTGGAACATGCGTTGCATAAGGTCAGCTCTGAAGATGAAGCGAAGAAAGACTTCCTCGCCATCCTCTCCCACGAACTCCGCAATCCCCTCTCCGCAATATTGAGCTCCGTTGAGCTTCTCCGGCTCAAGGAAGTGCATACGCCGGACACATCGCAACTCCTCCAGACGATTGATGAACACGTCCACGCCATGACGAGCATGCTGGACGACCTGCTCGACGTCGCGCGCATCTCGCGCAATAAATTGACCCTGCGGAAAGAAACGCTTTCTCTCGATTCTCTCATCGACCGGTGCGTGCGCACCGCCCAGGTCATCATACGGAGCCGCGGTCACACGTTTTCCGTCATCAAACCGGAACACGAGCTCTTTATCGAAGCGGATCCGATACGCCTCGAGCAAATACTCGTCAATCTTCTCAATAATGCCGCGAAGTATACCAATCCGAACGGGTCGATAGAACTTATCGCCCGGCGGGAAGGCGGGATGGCCGTCATACGTGTCCGCGACAGCGGCATCGGCATCCGCAAAGACATGCTGAAGCGTATTTTTGAACCGTTCTTCCAGATTGAGCGCGGGAAGTTGGTCACCGAAGGGCTCGGCGTCGGCTTGCCGCTCGCACGCCAACTCGTCGAAATGCACCAGGGCAGCATAGAAGCGACGAGCCCCGGCGAGGGACGCGGCTCCGAATTCATTGTCCGCTTGCCGCTGCCTGCGAACATTCAATCACCGCGGGTGGTGAAACCGAATCCCCACATCGGACGGCAGCTCCGCCGTGCCAAACATGCCCGTACGATTCTCGTCGTTGACGATAACGAGGTGGCGGCCGAAGCGCTCGGACGCCTCCTTGAGCTTCGCGGACACGAGGTTACTATCGCCCACAACGGCCGCGAAGCGAGAGACAAAGCCCTGCAACTCCGCCCGCAAATCATCATTCTGGATATCGGACTGCCGGACATAGACGGATACGAAGTCGTCCGCCTCCTGCGGGAGGAAAAAGACTTTTCACCAACCTTCATCGCGCTTACGGGGTACGGGCAGGAAAGCGACAAGGAACGGGCGCGTGACGCGGGCTTCAACTTCCACCTTACAAAGCCTGTCGGCCTCAAAGATATAGAAGCGGTGTTCCAAAAGATTCCAGCCTCGCCCGCCTCGCTTTCGCTTCGTTGAAACAGGCCGAGTCTAGGCGGGCCCCTCCCGCGGGAGTAAAGGGCGCACCTGCAGATTCACCATCTCTTCATCATCTTTCTACTACACTGGTGCCTTAATCACTTACTTTTTTGTTATGGCAGATACAATAGTCACAAACTCTCCGGGTACAAATGACAGCAGCGCCGTCGGTATGGTTGTCGCGTTCATTATCCTCATCGCCATCTTAGCGGGCGGGGTCGTCATGTACCAGCGCGGCTTCTTCAACGGGACGGCACCAGCGGACACGACGAACATCAACGTCACCGTGCCAAATCCGAACACGAACACTACCCCGTAAACCTTCGCCTTGTGTGTGCACACCAAAACCCGCCCCTATCAAAGAGGCGGGTTTTGTATTAGAAACATTTGACGGACTAGCTTGCTCGATAGTATGGTGCGGTGGGCACTTGATCTTGTGTCCCCAATATTTGGAGGAGTGATGAGCCGAACACAAAGAAAACTCCCCTACGATGGTGGGGCGAAAGCGCTTGCAATTGCAGACGATGTCCGGGAAATCTGGCGCGTTGCCGAAGGACAAGGGAGCCGCGAGCAAAAACTGTTTTGCGGGTCTCCAGTGCTGCGGTCAATCGTTCTGGCCCTTATTTTCGGGCAGCCTCGCGGTGACGGGACGTTGGAAATCCCCGACCCGCTTACGGGGAAAAGACTAATTCTGCCCCGGAATCGCTGACGACAAGGGCGGCGCCACGGCGCCGCCCTTGTTCCTTTTTATACAGTCTGAAACGCTTACTTCATGTGTGCCGAGACGAGTTTCGTCATCTCGAACATGGTGACCTCGCCTTTGCCGCCGAAGAGGGCTTTCAGCTTGTCGTCCGCCAATATATTGCGCTTGTTGGCTGGATTCTGGAGGTTCTTGGCCTTGATGTAGACCCAGATCTGCTTCACGACCTGCCCGCGGGACATCGGCCCCTTGCCGACGACCGCCTCGAGCTCAGGAGTGAGGTTGAGAGGCTTTAATAATGCAGGATTCGCTGTTCGTACCATAATGGTAAATGTTATTTACTTGTATGGAAGGATTATAGCCCTTCCCTAGGTATGCGCTAGCCCCTACGGGGATAAACTCCTTGCGGCCGCCCATGGGGGCGGCCGCTTTGCGTCTGTCGCCGGCGCATACTTGCGCCGGCATAAAACTCTCGCATCGGCTTTTGGCCGACACTCGACCCGCCGTATACGGCGGGCACCCTCGCGGGTGGTTTTACATTCCACCACCCGATCCGCAGTTTCTGCAGTTGCCCTTGTGTGAGACGAGCTCATAGACCGCAGAGAGGCCGACGAGTACGTACACGAGCCATTCCACCTGTGGCCAGGAACCGAAAATCATGCCGACAACATTCCAGTTGCTGCCCATGAATCCTCCGAGGCCGATCAGAAGCCAGTTGAGACCTCCGACGATGACCAGTATCCAAGCGACCATGTGTAAATTTTTCATATATATGGAGAAGAGATTGGCTAGTAAAGTCGACCTCCTATAAGTACCCCACCAGTATGCCGCGATTCATGAAGTGCGCTACTGAGTTATCCACCTAATTTGCGCGGCGGCGTAAATCATGCCGAAATCAGCAGATTTCGGCGCAGGCGCCACTTCACTTCAAGTTCACCGTCATTTGTGAAAATGGACGGAGATTTAGTAGCGTCATGCGAAATAAAAATGTGATATGCAGCACATTTCGTTCTTCAAAGTGGTACGGAAGTAAGCCGGGGAGGCCGTAGTGCAGAGCACGCGGCCTCCCCGGCCGTTATGGCGGCATCGTTAGGGCATGTTTGAAGACCTGCGCTTCAGGGCAGACCTCTGCGCGGTCGCTATCTGCCTCTGCTGATGCAGCGCTCGGTCTCGGCGTCGCCACGCCTGCGAAGACCGCGCAGAGGCCCGCCCCTCGCTCCGGTTAAACGTTTTCAAACATGCACTAGACCGCCTCCTCCCGCTTCTTCAGCTCCGCCTCGTAAATCCGCTCACGCAGCGCCGATGTGGAAAAACTGTGGGCGCGGGAATTGAAATACACCTCGATGGGCAGTTCATGGCCGGTGTATTCCTTTCCCTTCCAGTCGGCGCCGATGATGCGGATATCGGGCTTGAGCGCAACGAGAAGGTCGTACAATTCCTTTTCACTGCTGTAGACGACGACTTCATCAATATATCGAATCCCCTCGAGGATGATGCGACGCTCTTCGAGCGACATAATCGGCTTATTCTTCTTCTTGCCGCGGTAGTCGCCTTCGGTTTTCGAGGGGTCGTCTTGCAACGCAACTATCAAATAGTCGCAGACCGTTTTCGCCTCTTTGAATACCAGCATGTGTCCGGCATGGCAAAGGTCAAACGCCCCTGCCGTTATCCCTACTTTCTTTCCGTCACGCATTGGCGAAGAATACCATACCGTTGTACTTTCTAGAACACGAAAAGGATGTAATGGAAGAGCCCTCCCCGCGTCTTCATTAAGAGACATCAGAGGTTCTTCATGTGAGTTGTTATCTAATTACAAACGTGCCACTTTACCAACTTAAGAGAGGGAGGCGCATCGCTTTGCCGTCTTCGCAGCCGCGTCGGCGGCGAGACCGAGCGCTGCGGCAGCAGCCGCAGATAGCGACGGCAAAGCGATGCGCCTACCGAACGACCCCCCTATGAAAATACTTTTAGTCGAAGACGAACAAAAACTAGCCGATGCGCTCGCAAAGGGGCTCGCCCATGAGGGCTACACGGCCGACATCATCAATGACGGCAAGAAGGCGCTGACGCGCATTTCGCTCCACCGCAACGATTACGACCTCATGATTCTCGACCTCATGTTGCCGTCCATGGACGGCCTCGAAATCTGCCGACAGGTACGTGAAATGAACATCACGGTGCCGATACTTATCCTCACGGCGCGCGCGGAGACAGACACGAAAGTGCAGCTCCTCCTCGCGGGTGCCGATGATTATCTCGTAAAGCCCTTCTCATTTGCCGAGCTCAATGCCCGCATCCAAGCACTTTTGCGCCGACCGACTGAGAGCTTGCCCGATACGCTCAAAGTGCGCGACATCGAGCTCAATCCAAGCCAGCGCAAAGTCACGCGCGAGGGCAAGGAAGTACCGCTCACCTTAAAAGAATACGGCCTTCTCGAGTACTTCATGCGCCACCCGAATCAGGTCGTAAACCGGGAAGACCTTCTTAATCATCTATGGGATTTCAATTATGTCGGATTTAGTAATGTGGTTGACGTCCATGTCAAAAACCTTCGTCGCAAACTTAGCAGCGACGGCGGCGATGTATTGGAGACGGTCCGGGGAGTCGGCTACCGGTTGGCTGAGTAGATATCGCATTGACCCGTTTTTCCGCACCGAGGTCAAAGTCATATCGCTCCAGATAGCATTTGCACTGGTCATTCTCGCTATCGTCGCGGGAGCATTCAGTGTGCTCTACCACAATATCTCTCAAGCAATCGTCGAGGGTATAAAGACAGGCATTGCATCCAATGGCGCCGACCTCGTTGCCCCCTCGATTGTGGACGAACTCCAACAGCTCAAGACTGAGAACCTCGGCATCATCATTGTCTCCATCGTGCTCACTACCGCGCTCTTCGGATACCTCATCGCGCGCATCACGCTCGCTCCCACAAGGAACGCTCTCGCGGCGCAAAAACAATTCATCGGTAATATCGCGCACGAATTGCGCACTCCCCTCGCCATCCTCAAGACGAATACTGAGGTCGCGCTCTTGGAGAACAACATGCCACCCGACATCAAGGCAACGCTCGAGAGTAACGTGGAGGAGCTCGACCGTATTTCCGAAATAATCAACAATCTCGTTTCCCTCTCGGCACTCGTGCGGCCGGAGCGCGTGGAAATGAGTGCAATCGACCTTTCGACGGTGGTAACCGATACCGTACAGAAATTCTCGCAACTCGCCAAAAGTGGCGAACATCAGATCACCGTGAGAAAAGGGCACGACACCGCCGTCTGGGGAAATGCGACGGCACTCACACAAATAGTGGGAAACCTTCTGAAGAACGCTATCACCTACACATCGCGCGGCGGCTACATCCGCATCAGCGTCGAAGCAGTCCCCCATAACTACGTCGAGCTGATTGTGCAAGATTCGGGCGTCGGCATCGCCCGCAAAGACCTCTACCGCATCTTCGAACCCTTTTACCGCGGAGACCCGTCGCGTACACGCGGAGCTGGCGGCTCAGGGCTCGGGCTCGCTATTGTTTCAGAACTGGTGAAAATGCACCACGGCAAGATTACGATGCGAAGCGCCGTCGGGCGCGGCACGACAGTCTCCGTTTGTTTCCCTGGAATCGTGGGTCATGGCGTCGTGGGCCAAGAAACGAATTCGAAAAATGTGCTCAATGAGATAGCCGTGGATTTCTCCAGCCGCTAAAACTCTTATTCGCTCAGCGTCCGCCGAGGAGACTCAGGAAGATGGTAACGACGTTTGCGATAAATTGATTGCGCACGCTCACATGTTCGTCTGAGGTGGCGGGCGCAGGTTCGGTTGGGGTCGGCGCGGGCTCTGCCGGAGGAGGATACGCCGGTTCGGTGGAAGGAGGTGCAAACTCTGGCGGCGGTGGAGCGACGCCCTCGGGTGACAGTCTCATGCCTTCCGTCGGGGGCTGAAAATCTCTAGGCGGAGGCATGGTGCCGGGAGCCGGCATGGAGCCATCCGGCGGGCGGTTGTAGGCCTCGGGCGGAGGAAATGCGCCTTCCGGTTGGAAATCAGGCGGAAGTTTGCTTCTATCGAAATCACCCGAACGCATTTGCGATTCTATCTCCGCACGCATCTTCTCTTCCATCGCCCTGCGCTGTGAGTCAAACTCCTCCCCGTATCGCGCGCGCATCTCTGCTTCGATATTGCCGCGATCTTCGCCCTCGCGCGGACCAAGCGGCGTGTCTGCGGGCGGACGGCCTCGTTCACCTTCGCGCGGCATCTCCCCGCTCTGCGGCCGCTCCCACTGCCCTTTGTCGTCGAGGAATCCTTCGCCCCTCTCTCGTATCATGCATTCTCGAATTTCTTTGTCGCGAGCTCCCGGATCCACCTCGCCCTTTCGCATCTTGTCTTCGAAATCCTCACCAAACACTTTACGCATGCATTCAGTCGCTGCCGAGCCGGGGCCGAATGGCCCGCGCTGCGGCCCCTCGCCCATCGTTTCCCTAAAGCACGCGGGCAATATTTCGCCAAGTTTCTGGTCGATGAATCCGCTGCCCTCCCGCAGTCTTTTCAGTCGCTCGCTCCCGATCCGTGCCTCGATGCATTCCAGTACTTTTGGCGGTGCCTTTTCGAGCGCCTGTTTCGCCTGTTCTCTGCCCTCTTCCATGCGCTGCTTGTCTTCTTCAGACATTAGGTCATGCTCCATTGCAAAGGCGATGCACGCCTCGCGGTGTGACTCATCCTGGCAGTAGGATTCGCACGCTCTGCCCTGACAGCCGCCCGGGCCCTTGCCGCCCGTCTTTCTAAACATCTCGGCCTCCTTTTCCGACATGAAGCCGGCCTTGGTGGCAAAAGCGACGCACTCGTCGGCATGCGCGCCGTCTTCGCAGTACGCGCGGCATTGCTTTTCCCCGCTGCATCCGCCCGGCATTGTGCCGCCCTCTTCGAGATACGCGGCCACCTTCTCCGCCTCTTGCAATTCTTCGTCGCTCATCATGCCGGACTTTTTGGCAAAATCGAGGCACTGGCGCATATTGCCGGGCTTCTCGCAGAACGACTCGCATGAATCTTTGGAGGTACAGCCGCCCGGGCCCTTGCCGCCGAGCCGCTCGAATTCGCGCGCCTGCTTCGCCTCTTCGGCACTCATGAGTCCGTGGCTCTCGGCAAATGCAACACACGCTTTGACGTGCGCGAGGTCGTCGCAGTATGCGCGGCACTTGCTCTTACTCGTGCAATTGCCGAGCTCGGGCACGGGGAATGTGATGGTGGATTCCTGCGCGCTCACGAGTGCCGCCGAGAGGATGAAGAGCACGCCGAGCACCGTTGCGCTGCCGATATGTATCACCTTGATCCTTGCTTCGTACGTCATGTTATTCGAATGGATTTTTGTACCCCGAAAATGGATTTGTCTCGGGTAGCTTGTCCGCGGGGGTCTCGACGGCCCCCGAGACCTGCGCCGCGACATCGGGTCCGGAATCTATCTGGGGTATCGAGTCGCTCTCCTGTCCTGGCGCAAAAAAGAAGTATACGGTGGCGACAATAACGAGCACGAGCACCCCGCCTATCACAAGCGGCAGATTGAGACCTCGTGCGGGTTCCATGCAAAAGATTGTACCATCGGGCGCGCGGCTCCGGCGCGTTATCCACTGCCCTGGGCAGCGTCCCCAACGAAATATCGGTAGATTTCTCCAGCCGCTAGATTTGCATCAAACCAGATTGTTGTATACTGGCCGCAGTCTGTATTGGTTCAATAAATCTTGTTGCGGCTGCAGCAGCCGTTCACATCATTTTGGAGGGGACATTAATGTAACGCGTGCGTATGCGTTACCTTAGTTAGTCCCCTCAGCCTCTATGGGGCTAATTCTAAAATTGCGTCCCTCCCGCGCAATTCATGACGACCGGAGGGTCACTGACTTGCCAATGGTCAGACACGGACCCAGCGTGATAGAATCCCCTCATGAAAACGGCGCTTTTGGCTAGCTATGAGAAAGACGAGCATTTGAAGCGGCTGGGTAAGCTTCTGATAGAGAACGGCTGGACTTTGCTCGGCTCCGCCGGTACCGCTAAGTACCTTATGGACAATTCAATCCCCTGCCGCGATGTGGCAGGGATAGTCGGGCCGCCGATATTGGGGCACCGCGTGGTCACGCTCGCTCGCGAGGTCTACGCAGGCCTTTTGGCGGCAACGGAAGAAGACGCCAAAGAAATCCGGCAATTGGGCATCGCACCGATTGACCTCGTCTACGTCACGCTCTACCCGCTGGAGGCGACGATTGCCGACCCGAAGTCCACTCAAGAAGACGTCATCGAGAAGACGGACATCGGGGGCCCTACACTTCTGCGCGCCGCCGCCAAAGGCCGTCGGCTCGCGCTTTCCTCACCCGACCAGATTGATATGCTCGAAGCGTGGATAAAGAGCGGCTCGCCCGAGACCGAGCGCGAGGCATTCATCACCCTCCTTGCGGCAGCTGCCGAGCGCCGCGTCGCCGACTATGTCGCGGCCTCTGCATCGTATTGGGAAAGTAAGGTAAACCCCTAAAATGCCGAAGCACATCTTCTTTGATTTGGACGGGACGCTCACGCGCAGCCGCACACTAATGACAACTCCCCATCAAGAACTCTTTAGGGAGTTGTGCCGTAAGAAGGATGTCGTCGTCGTCACGGGAGGACAGATATCCCAGATAAAGCAACAGATCCCGCCGTCATTCGACGGCGAGTATTTTGCATTGTCCCAATCGGGCAATCACGCAATCGCGAAAAACGGCGATGTACTGTGGAGCGAACGATTCACCCCCGAGCAAACAGCGGCCATCCGGGCATTTGTCAAAACCGTCCACGACGAGGTCGCTCTTCCGGTCAAAGACGAGAACGATCTCGTGGAGGACCGCGGAAGCCAGATTTCGTACAGCTTACTCGGACACCACGAAGACACGAGCAAGAAAGAAGCATTCGACCCGGGGGCGCAAAAACGCCTTGCGTTACTAACAAAGCACAAAGAAGAGGTGGAGAAGCTCCGTGCCGTCGGCGCAGACGTACGGCCGGGAGGCACAACCACGTTTGATTTTACGATTGCCGGTAAGCACAAGGGTTTCAACATTACTCGCCTCATCGAGCGGGAGGGATGGAAAAAAGAAGATTGCGTGTACGTGGGCGATGCACTCTTCCCCGGCGGCAACGACGAGACGGCCATTGGTGTCGTCCCGACGCACGCGGTGAAGGATTACAACGAGACGTTCGATTTTGTTAAGAGCCATTTGCTATAATAGCCGCTACATGTCAGCGCCAGCGCTCAAAATAGAGAACCTCACAAAGACCTACGCCACGGGCACTGTCGCACTCAAGGGCGTATCGCTTGAAATACTTGAGGGAGACTTTTTCGCGCTTCTGGGGCCCAACGGCGCCGGTAAGACGACCATCATCGGCATCACGACGGGGCTTGTAAACAAAACGGGCGGCACCGTATCGGTCTTCGGGCATGATATTGATAAGGAGACAGAGCTCGCCAAAATGCAGATAGGACTCGTTGGGCAGGAGGTTAATTTCAATCCGTTCGAGAAGACACTCAACATCGTCGTCAATCAGGCGGGCTATTACGGCATTCCCCGCTCGGTCGCAATTCCCCGCGCAAAGAAACTGCTCACCGACCTCGGTCTCGGGGAAAAGATGGACCAGAACGCAATGACGCTCTCGGGCGGCATGAAGCGCCGTCTCATGATTGCGCGCGCGCTCGTCAACGAGCCGAAATTCCTCATCCTCGATGAGCCGACTGCGGGCGTCGACGTCGAGCTCCGCCGCGGCATGTGGGATTACCTCACGGGATTGAGCAAAAGCGGCCTTACGATACTTCTCACGACCCACTACCTCGAAGAGGCCGAGCAGCTCTGCAAACACGTCGCCATCATCAACAAGGGCGAGATTGTAGCGAGCGGCACGATGGAAGAGGTCATCAAAAAGCACCACAGCGGAGAGACTACAAAAGACGGTTACCGCGGCGGGAGGCTGGAAGAAGTGTTCCTCAAACTCACGAGCGAAAAATAGTATGAATACCTACCAACTCTGGATAAGTTTCTACACGATGCTGCGCAAGGACATCGTCCGCATGTTCCGCATTTGGGTGCAGACATTCTTGCCGAGCGTTATCACTTCGTGCCTCTACTTCCTCATCTTCGGCACGGTCTTGGGCTCGAAAATCGGGACTATGCAAGGCGTGGATTACATGAGCTTCGTCGTCCCCGGATTAGTCATGCTCGCCATCGTGACCAACGCCTATTCCAACACGTCGTTCACCTTCTTCCAGTCAAAATTCTTTTTCCGCGGCATCGATGAAATACTCGTCTCCCCCACGCCTCCGTGGCTCCTCATCATGGGATTCATATCGGGAGGCATCGTGCGCGGCATACTCGTCGGCGCCATCGTGCTTCTCGTATCGGCATTCTTCACGGGCCTCCATCTCGCCGTCCACAACGTCCTTATCATCTTCGGATTCGCCGTCTTGACCGCGCTTGTATTTTCCCTCGCGGGATTGGTCAACGGCGTCTACGCCAAGAGCATAGACGGCATCAATTTCGTACCGACCTTCGTCCTCACGCCGCTCGTCTACCTCGGCGGCGTCTTTTACTCCGTTCATTCACTCCCCGCTTGGGCGCAAAGCTTCACGTACGTGAACCCCGTCTTTTATCTCATCAACGGCTTCCGCTACGGCTTCCTCGGCATTGCCGACATCTCCATCTGGATATCGCTCGCAGTCCTTGCAGGCATGATAGCCGTCCTCGCGGGCATCAATTGGTACCTCATCCGCACGGGCATGGGATTGAAGCAGTGATAGTATTTCAAGTATGGGAGAAGGGGGCAACGAGAAAAAAGGAGAGGTGGAGAGATTCCCTACTGACAAAGTGGTCACATCGCTCTCGCAGAAATTGCGACTGCTCCATTCCATCGCAAAGCAAAAACTGCGTGAAGGGGAAACGCCGGAGGACGAAATCAAGAGTCTTGCCCTCGCGATAGTCGAATACACAGATGACAGCGAACCGCGTCTCCTGCGCGATGCAGAGATCATACGAAAAGACTTCGCACGCTCACACACTCCGGAAGCTCTCGAAAAAGCCTTGAGAAATCTTATGCCGGTCCACCTTGAGGATATTTCCTATTGCCGAGGTGTCGCGCTCGCATTCCGCGACACACGGAAGGGCCGACCAGAATAAGCCGCTCAACTCCGCTTTTTTGCGATGTTCTCTGCAAGCCCGATATAATTCTCGGGCCGCAACGCTTTGAGATGGGTTTTTACCTCGGGCTTGATATCAAGCCCTTCGATGAACGACGCGAAATCTTCAAGGGTGACTTGTTTGCCGCGGGTTAATTCTTTCAATTTCTCGTACGGTACCTCCACGCCTTCGCGGCGAAGAACGGTCTGTATCGCCTCCGCAATGACTTCCGGATGTGCAATGAGGTCTGACCTCATCGCATCAGCGTTCACGCTTACCTTCCCCAAACCCTTCAAAAGCGAACGGTATCCGACAAGCGCATGAGCGAAAGCGGTACCGAATACGCGAATGACCGTCGAGTCCGAAAGGTCTCGTTGCAATCTCGAGATCGGGAGTTTTTGCGAAAAGTGTGTGAAAAGCGCATTGGCTACGCCGAAATTACCTTCCGCGTTCTCGAAATCTATCGGATTCACCTTGTGCGGCATTGCCGACGAGCCCACCTCCCCTTCCTTGGGCATATGCCTTACCCATCCGTCGCTTATGTAGCGCCACATGTCTTGCGAGAGATCGGTGAGTATCGTATTGATGCGGCGCAGGTTGTCGAACAGCTCGGCGTAGGTGTCGTGCGGTTCTATCTGCGTCGTAATCTCATTCAATTCGAGCGGAATTTTGTACCCGACATTGAGCCCCGCGACGAATTTCTTGGCGAACTCGCGCCAATCCGTTTCGGGTGCGGCGACCATGTGTGCGTTGTAATTACCCGAGGCACCCCCGAATTTGACGAGAATGGTGCGCGAACGGAGCTGCTCCAGCTGGCGTGCAAGCCGAGACTCAAAGACGCGCATTTCCTTGCCAAAGGTCGTAGGAGAGGCCGATTGTCCGTGAGTGCGGGCAAGCATCGGCGTCGCCGCGTGTTCTGTGGCGGTCGCATCAAGCGCGCCGCGAATTTCTTCGAGCGCAGGCAAGATAACGCTCTGAAGCGCCGAGCGAAGGGCTATCCCCTGCGCGATGCTGTTGATATCTTCGGAGGTCAGCGCGAAATGCGTCCATTCGGAAATATCGGCAAGCGAGGTCTTCGCTAATTTCATCTTGATGAAATACTCGATTGCTTTCACGTCGTGATTCGTAGCGGGAATTCCCTCATATCCTTCCCTCTCAATCTTTTTCACAATCTGCGCCTCTTCGGTCGAGATATGCGGGAGCTGTTGCAGTATTGCTTTTTCTTCGTTGCTTAACGTTCGTACGACTCCTGCTTCCGAAAGCGCGATGAGGTACTCGGCCTCGACGAGTAGCCGAGCGCGGATGAGACCGAATTCGCTGAAGTGCTCGGTAAGTTCCGCCGCAATAGTGCGGTAACGACCGTCTATGGAACTTACTGCGGTGAGTGCTTCAAGCGGCATATTGTTTTAGATTGCGCTCCATGCGCGGGATGACTGGTATTTCGCCGGGCTCGAACTTCCCACCAGTGATCTGTTCATACATCTGAATATAGCGGCGTGAGAGCTCTTCTACAAGCTCTGTTGGTGCGTCTGGGAGCGTTGCGTCTTTGTACGGGTCGCAGTTCTCCTTGAACCACAGTCGCAAGAATTCTTTGTCGAAACTCTTTGGCTGTTCCCCTTTTGCCATTCCCTCTTCATAGCCCTCCATCTGCCAATACCGAGAAGAATCTGGTGTGTGAATTTCGTCGATGAGTACGAGTTGTCCATTTTCATCTGTCCCGAATTCATACTTCGTGTCGACGAGAATGAGTCCGCGCTTCGCGGCGATTTCCTGTCCGCGCAGGAAGAGTTTCGTGGCTGTCATTTTCACTTTTTCGAACAATTCTTGCGTAATGAGTCCTTCCGCTATCATCTCGGCGGGTGTGATGGCGCGGTCGTGGCCCTCTTCTTTGGTCGTCGGGTCGAAGACGGGATGCGGAAGTTTCTCGTTCTTTTTCATGCCGTCGGGGAGTTTCAGATCGCCAAACCCCCTCTGCCCCGCGGAGTAGCGGGTCCATATAGCCGTGTCCGTAACGCCGGTGAGATAGCCGCGCATCACGGCTTCGACGGGCACCGTCTTCATCTTCTTCGCCACTGTCACGTTCGGGTCGGGTATCGCAATCACTTGATTCGGAATGATGTCTTTCGTTTGCTCAAACCACCACGCGCTTATCTGATTCAGTACCTGCCCTTTCCACGGGATATGCGCGATGATGCGGTCAAAGGAGGAGTGTCGGTCGGTCGTTACCAAAATCAGCATGTCGGGCTGCTCGTAGATATCGCGAACTTTGCCAATTTTCTTCTTTCCGAGAAAGTCAAAATTAGTTTCGCGAAGGACTTCCATATTATTGCCAGTTGAGCTGACCGGTAAATCGGACTGTCTTATCTCCTTCCGTGATAGTCCCCACCTCGTATGCTTCGACTCCCTGCGCCTTGACGTGTGCCATCGCTTCTTCCGCAAACTCTTTCTTGACGACCGCCGTAATTCCGACACCCATGTTAAACGTCCGCAGCATATCTGCATCTTCAAGGCCGCCAAATTTTTTCAACGTCTGGAATATCGGGAGAATTCTAATCTTCGAGAGGTCGACGCTCGCCGAAAGACCATCGGGTAGAATGCGGTTCAGATTCTCTTGGATGCCGCCGCCTGTGATATGCGCAAGTCCCACAAGATCTTCGTTCGGAAATAAATCTTTCAGACAATTGTAGTAAGCTCGATGGGGCGTTAGCACTGCCTCGATGAACGGCTTGCCGCCGACTTTTTCATCTAAGATTTCAGGTCGGGTTTCCATTATTTTGCGTATAAGTGAGACGCCGTTGGTATGTACCCCGCTTGATACGAGTGCCACGACTACGTCACCGCTCTGGATTTTTGAGCCGTCTATGATGCGCTCTTTCTCGACCACACCAACAATGCTTGCGGTGAGCACATAGACTCCCTCAGCAATAGTGCCCGGCTGCCACGAAGTCTCGCCGCCAGTGAGCGTAGCTTCATTATTTCTCGCGGCTTCCGCAAACGCATTGACCATGCGCAAGACGATTGGTTTCTCTACCTTGCCGCAGATAATACAGTCTTGTATCGAGAGCGGCTTTGCGCCCATGACGATGCAATCATTGACGAGGTGGTTGATGAGGTCCGCGCAGACAGTTTCGACACTGTCATACTTGAACGCGAGCAACTGCTTGGTGCCCGGCTCTTCGGTCTTGAGTACGAGTATGGGATGCTTGTAGTCGGGAAACGAGCCATCGTAGAGCGACGCGAACGCGCCTATTTTGTTGAGTACGCGCGGGTCGGTCGTCTCGAGCGCAGCTGCCATTCCCGTTTTCGTCTCATTCTCAGTATCTCTGTTTACGCCCGAACTCTTGTATGAGAGAGGGTCGCTCATATAAGACCTTTGTCTTCAAGGTACTTTTTAAAACCTTTTTCCTGCAGCTCCGTATCTTTTGCGCTGACGTCTTTCGCCATCTTTTCCTTAAACGTTCTAACGTTTTGCAAAATGTTTGATTGTCCTGTGCCGATTATCTGTGCGGCGAGGATGCCGGCATTTTTCGCACCATTGATGGCGACGGTCGCGACGGGAATCCCCGGCGGCATCTGCACGGTCGCAAACAATGCATCAACTCCCGCAGTGGTTTTGTTCATGATGGGTACGCCGATGACGGGCAATGCCGTGTGTGCCGCCACGACACCCGCAAGGTGCGCAGCGCCTCCGGCGCCGCAGATGAATACTTTGTATCCGCTCGCCTCGCTCGCTTTCACGTATTCTACGACCGCCTCGGGTGTGCGATGCGCGGAGAGCGTATGCACTTCCGAGCCGATGCCGAATTCTTCAAGGACATTCGCCGCATCCTGCATGACGGGAAGATCCGAATCAGAGCCCGTTAATATGCCGACAAGTGGTTTCATATTGTTCATTATACCGTCTTAATAACGTTGATAAGGTCACGGAGATTGTGTATCAAATAATCGGGATTTGCGTCCTTCAGACGCCGGGTGGAGTAGTAGCCGCCCGTTATCCCGACGCTTCGTACCCCCGCGAGCTTCCCCGCTTCCGCTTCTTCGGGCGAATCACCGATGATGAGTACTTCTTTTTGCTTGTACCGCGATTTCTTGACGAGATTCACGAGCTTCTCCGCCTTGTTTTTGCCGTGCATGGTCGCATGCATATCGTTGGCAATAATCTGCGAAAAGTACCGCCGGATGCCGAGCCGCTCGGCGTGGTATTCGATACTGTGAAGCGTGTGATTGCTCAAGATGATGCACTCTATCTTTTTTCTTGAGAGCCACTCCAGAAGCTCCTTGGCGCCCGCTCTTGTGCGCACGCCAGCGATGCGCGGCTCGTACTGTGCATGAAATGTTTCCTGTATCTTCTTCGCGCCAACTTTCATCTCCCTCTCACTGAAGCCGAGCGCGAGGAAGAAATCCTTAACTGGCATGGTGAATATGTTGCGGTACTTTGTCATCGTAAGCGGTGGACGACCGAACTCCTTGAGTAGCTGGTTGTCTACATCCACCGTGGCCTGTGCGTCTGCGATAAGTACCCCGTTCCAATCGAAGACGACAAGTTTTATCATACCTCGGTAAAATAGTTGACCGCATTTCTAAATATCTGGAGCCCCGGACCCTCCCACGGCAAGGTCTTACCTTGCCGTGTGTACTCTTCGCGCAAGAGCGTCCAATGCGGCAGCTGAGTGAAGCGCACTGCTCGCTCGGGGTGCGGCATGAGGCCCAAGACACGGCCATTGTGCGATGTCACTCCTGCGATATTTTCGAGCGAGCCGTTTGGATTCGCCGGAAGACCGAAGTGTTTGCTTGTCTCACCCGCCGTGTACTTGAGTGCGATAGCGCCCTCCTTTTTAAGTTGTGCGAGCGTTTCGGGCGGAGCGAAGTATTTCCCCTCCCCGTGCGCTATCGGCACCGAAAGCGCCTTGATTCCTTTGAGCCACGGGCTCTCGCCCACGACCTCAAGGTCTACCCAACGGCATGAGTAGCGGCCGGAATCGTTGGTGAGAAGCACCCCAGGAACGAGCCCTGCATTCGTGGTTATCTGGAAGCCGTTGCAGATGCCTATCATCAAGGTGTCGCGCGCGAGGAACTTTTCGATTTCTTTACCGAGATGTTGCTTGAGGCGATTGCCGTACGCTTTGCCCGACCCAGTGTCGTCGCCGTATGAAAATCCGCCCGGCATCACCAGTATCTGCGCTTTCGAGAGAAGCGACGGCTTTGCGATAAGGTCGTTGATATGAACGATGTCGGCAATAGCGCCGACCGACTCAAATGCGGCCTTTGTCTCGTCTTCGGTATTGAGACCGTAACCTGAGAAAATTATGACGTGTGGTTTCTTTTTCATACTCATATTACCAATGTTTGAAAAACGACCGGTAGCTCTCGGTCAGCGCAGATAGCGGAAGTTCGACCTGTGTTCCCGGAAGTGTGATTAAAACAGATGTGTCTTGCACAACTTCGCCGATATTGGTGAGCGCAACTCCATTGAACAGCCCCTCAAACTCCTTCTGTGCGCTGCGGCGTACGGAAACGACGAATCGTCCCTGAGTCTCTGAAAATAGAACTGCTTCCGGTGATTTCGCTTTGCCTGCAAGCATATTGAGGTTTAACCTCAATCCCAACTGGCCGGCGACAGAAGATTTTGCTAGTGCGACGGCGAGACCACCGCGACCAATGCCGATAGCTGAAGCGACGAGGCCTTTTTGTATCGCCTTCGATACTGCGTCGTACGCTTTCGCATTTTTCTTTGTATCGACAACTGGCACCGCACCAATTCCGCCATATTCTGAAGCGCCGAGTTCGTCGTTGGTCTCGCCAACTACGTACACAAAGTCGCCAACGCGCTTGAAATCGATGGTCATCGATTTTGCCACATCGGGAATCACGCCAATCGCAGAGATGAGGAGTGTCGGGAGTGCCGCGATGTGCGTGGGCTTGCCATCCGCTGTGTACCCTCGGAAGTCGTTGTACATCGAGTCTTTTCCGGAAATAAATGGCGTGCCGTAGGCAGTCGCGATGTCGTAGCACGCTTTTGCCGCCATTTTCAATTCATACAAACGCTCCGGCTTTTCCGAAGACGACCAGCAGAAATTGTCGAGAATCGCGAGGTAATCGCGGGAAGCTCCCGCCGCGATGGCGTTGCGGACGGCTGTATCTATCGCGGCCGCGGCCATGGCATAGGTATCGAGTGCGGAATACCACGGTGCGTACCCATGTGAGAGTACGACGCCTTTTTCTGAATCGAAGAGCGGCTGTATTACTCCCGCATCGACATTCACTCTGCCTTTGCCCTGCAGCGGCTTCGTGACCGAGCTGCCCTGCACTTCATGGTCGTACTGCTGCGATACGAATGAGATGGAGCCGACGTTCGGTCCCGCAAGCATTTCGAGTAATACCTGCCCAAGATTTGTATTTTGATTTCTACTTACTTCTTGATTCTTACTTCTTGATTCTTGACTCTTTTGTATTTCCACAGGTCGTCCGTCGTGCAAGAAGTCGAGCGAGATATCAAAAATGACTTTGCTTGCCGTGAGCGGAGTCGAACGGTGACGAATGACGCACCGTTTTGACTTGGTGAATTCTCCAATGCACGTCGCTTCCACGTCGTGCCTGTCGCAAATCTTTTTAAAAGCTGCCCATTTTGTCTTCGGCACCGCGAGCGTCATGCGCTCCTGCGATTCCGAGAGCCATATCTGCCACGGCGCAAGGCCGGGATACTTGAGCGGGATTTTGTCGAGGTCAACGACGGCTCCGCCGCTCTCCCGTGCCATTTCTCCCACCGAGCCGGAGAGGCCGCCCGCCCCGTCATCGGTAATGCTGGAATACAGCCCCTTGTCGCGGGCTTCGCGTATGAGCATGTCGGAAAGTTTCTTCTGAGTGATTGGGTCGCCTATCTGCACCGCCGTCGCGGGAGAGCCGCTTGAGAGCGACTCGGAGGAAAACGTCGCGCCGTGAATACCGTCGAGTCCTACGCGACCGCCGAGCATCACGATGTAGTCGCCTGCCTTTGCTTTCTTCTCGTACAGTTTGCGGCCTTTATTTTTTCTGGGTATGAGGCCGACGGTGCCGCCGAAGACGAGCGGCTTGCCGCGGTACGAGGCATCGACGGCGACGAATCCGAGCGGAGTCGGAATACCGCTTTGATTGCCCCCCGCATTGATGCCATGGACGACGCCTTCGAGGATGCGTCGGGCGGGCAAGAGAGGTTGCGTCTTTTTACTATCGCGGAAAAGTTCGGTCGTGTCGTTCGGGTCGGCCACACAGAAGCCATACGTATTTGCAATGGGTTTCGCCCCGAGGCCGAAGCCGAGACAGTCGCGGTTCACGCCAACGATAGCCGTCACCGAGCCGCCGAAGGGATCCAATCCTGAAGGAGAATTGTGCGTTTCCACTTTGTGCGTGATGAGATATTTCTCATCAAACGCGATTGCTCCAGAATTATCCTTAAACACCGAGACGCAGAAGTCTTTCTTGCCCTTCGCTTTTCGTATTTTCTCCGTCGCACCTTTGATGTAGCGTTTGTAAATCCCCTCTTTCACTTCGTCCAAGGGGTCGGCAAATATCGTGTGCTTGCAGTGCTCGGACCACGCTTGCGCGAGCGACTCCAATTCAATGTCCGTGGGATTCCTTTTTTGCTTTTTAAAATAATTACGAATCACTTTGAGTTGCTTCAGCGAGAGCGCGAGCGGACCACGACGCGTACCGTTGCTGTTCGCAATGCCTTCTTTTCCGATGCGAGACAACTCAACATCATCCACATCGAGATTGACTTCGTCGACAGTCGTATGCTCGTGCAGCTCGACGCGCGGGACGATAATTGGAAACGCGTTTGAGGCGACTCCTCGAGAATTCCAAGAGGTGTCGCCTCTTGGATTTTTCAAGACCGTGGCACGCTCGATAAGTGGATTGTGCAATTCGCGCGCCATGTTTTCCGCTTCCGCTTTTGAGACGGCACCTGAGAGGAAAAGAAAATAGGACGAGTAGACTCCCCCGTCTCCTAAGTTACGGCCGAGACAGTCTTCTATCGTCTCGCGCGCGGTGCGCCCCACGTTATCCGTGACGCCCGGAAGGTATCCGATTTCGATTGCATATGAGAAATTTCCCTCTGCGGGAATTTTGTCCGTCGAGTATGTTTCGGTGACCGGGTGCGTAAGACGCTCCGCAACACGTTTTAGTTCGTTTGCAGTCAATTCCGCATCAACGGTATAGGCCTGAACGTAAGAAGCGCCTTTGAGGGCGCTTTCTGGAAACAGGACTTTGAGATTGCGGAGGAGGCTTTCAGCACGTGCATCTTCGACTTTTGAGGAGACTGCGATTCGGTTTACCATGGTCTATGATACTACCTTCGCAGAAAAAGTCAAGGGTGCGTCGCCAGGCATTGTGTCATGATAGCGCACATGAAGCGTAAATCCGAACATTTGGTCCTCGCCAGGCTCCTGCAGAAGCTCGCGCCCCGTATCGGCGCGCGCGTGCTGCTCGAGCCGGAATGGAAAATCGCCGGTCAGATACGGTTCGGCAACGGAAGGAATTCGTACTTCCGCTACAATACGCTGGACCTTAATCCCGTCGGCGCATCCGATATTGCAAAAGACAAGGACTACGCAAATTTCTTCATGCGCAAGATGGGCTACCCGACCATCCGCGGGAAATCATTCTTATCTGATGAGTGGTGCGAGGCGATTGCTTCGAAGAGAAACATCGACGCCGCATACCGCTACGCCAAAAAGCTCGGCTTCCCTCTCATAGTGAAGCCCAATTCAGGCACACAAGGCATCGACGTCGCGCTTGTTCACACCAAGCAAGAATTCTTCCGCGCGATGAAACAAATTTTCAAACACGACCGCGTTGCGCTCGTGCAGCAATATGTGCCGGGCCCCGCCGCGGCGGGGCGAGGACGCGACTACCGCATCGTCGTTTTGGACAAAGAAATCATTTCGGCATATGAGCGCATTCCACTCAACGTCACCGGCGACGGTCGTTTGAGCACCAAGCAACTGCTCGCAAAGAAATCACGCGCATTCGTCGACTCAAGCCGCGACACCCGCATCAACTTGAACGACCCGCGTATCAAAGCGAAACTTCGACATCAAGGACGGTCACTGGTATATGTCCCCCGCCCCAATGAATGTGTGTATCTTTTGGACAATGCGAATCTCTCGACGGGTGGCGACGCGGTAGACGTCACGGACAATATTCATCCCGGTTTCAAAAAACTCGCAATCAAGCTGACGAAGGACATGGGACTGCGTCTCTGCGGCGTCGACTTGATGATTGACGGAAACGTGGCTCAAAAACCGCAAAAATTCTGGATACTCGAAATTAATGCCGCCCCGGGATTGGACCACTACGTAAAGACAGGCAAGGCGCAGCAGAAGATAGTCGAAAACCTCTACCTGAAAGTATTGAAGAGTCTTGCCAAATAACAAACGGGGCAGATAGCCATAGCTATCTGCCACCGTGAAGTCCTTGAACTTTGGGGTTCGAGCCCCAATATATTTCGCCGTGATGTGCAAAAATCTCAGGAATGTTGCGAGGTTTGGTGCGCGCGCGAGTATCCGCATGCTCGTTGATGACTAACGTGTCATCGCAGTACAATCCGCGAAACTCGTCATGCGCATCATCTCGGCACGCTTCGCACATATCAAGCGTGGGGCCGGGTCCGTGCAGGCCGCTTCGACCGTCGCCGTTGGTATTAAGCACACCGACGATCGCGATGCCGACGGCACACGTACATCCCTTCCGAATGAGCCTTCGGCCGTTGCGCTTCTCCGCACAGACCTTCGGTTCGTTCGGATGCGGCTTTGTGTTGTACGCGTAAGAGACTAACCACGAGAATCTGTCAGGCTGATCGATGATGGGAACGATGCCCACAGCGGTCGAGCCAACCAGGAAGTCGCGGTGATTCAGCGGGAGCTTCTCGAGTTCCCGCCGTCGTGTGTTGAGTTCAACTCCCAAATCACGCATGAGCGCTGCAACTTCAATCGCAGCGTTCTGAATCTTGTAGACCTTAAAGGCCTGTTTCGCTTGCCGGAGAGTCGGTCTCGGGGCAAAGCGAACCAGCTCGTCGAGCAGGATCTTTTCGATGCCCATGACTGGACTCCGTGTTCAAGGCATTATTACCCAGCGAGAGTATATATTGCTGTTTCTTGACAGTCAAGCTTTTAGTCGTATAATCTCCGATTAGTACGACGGTGGTCACCACCGGAGAGTGTGACCCGCTCGCTGCAGCGGCTTGAAATGCAGCAAATAGAGAGAAACTGGGAGTAGGAGATGAAACTGTCTATAGTGGGGCAACCCAGAAAAATCCGCGGGCTCACGTTCATGTGCGGCCGCGAGACGGGAACCAACCCCGATTATGTCAAAGCGGCGCATGATCTCGGAGCAATGTGCGCCGACAACGGAATCACCGGGTATTTCGGTGGGAGCCAGTTCGGCATGATGGGAGCGTTCGCGGCCGGCGTGATTGGCCACAACGGCAAGGTGGTGGGGGTGATGCCGCACTTCCTCAAAGATGTCGAAAAGCCTCTCGACAGTATCGAGATCATCTGGGTCGATGACTTCGCCCAGCGCCTCGAACGTTTCAGGGACCCTGACTTCGTTGATGTGATCGTGAATGGGCCGGGTGGTGTCGGCACTGACGCCGAACACCGCGATTTCGCGACCCGGGACAAACACGAGCAACTGGGTCTCCCAAACATCCTGCTCAACATCGCCGGCATCTTCGATTACTGCGTCCTGGACCTCCAGCATCGAGCCGAGCAAGGCTTTATGTGGGAGAAACCGGCGAAGCGGTTGCTGGTGGCCACCGCGGTTTCGGAAATCCTTCCGATGACTCATGCGTTCTATTCCGGCGAGCCGGTACAGAACATCTTTGACACGCCACTGACAATTACACCTAACCGCTTACAGAAGGCCGCGGGTTGACCGCGACCTTGAGACTATCGAGACCCCGTCTTGCATCAGAGCGATGCAGCGGGGTTTCTAATTTTTATACTCGCTCCAAATCAACCCATCGGTATTTCAATCCGTTCCATTCGCGCGATTCTTCAAATACTTTTTTCGTAAATACACCCTCGTACGCGGGGAAAAACGAGTCTGCTTCTTTTTCGTCATCAATGAGCGTGAGGTAGAGCTTGTCGATATACGGCAACGCCTGTTCATATATCTGCGCACCGCCGCCGATATGGATTTCTTCAGTATCCAACTCTTTTGCCTTCGCTATCGCCTCTTCGAGCGAGGAGGTGACGATGACACCTTCATACTTCCATTCCGTATCGCGGGTGACGACGATATTGGTACGCCCCAAGAGCGGCTTGCCTTGGGTGTAGCCGAGGATAGATTCAAATGTCTTGCGCCCCATGATGATGGGATGCCCGAGCGTCAATTCTTTGAAACGCCTGAGGTCATCAGGAATGTGCCACAGTAATTTTCCATCCAGCCCGAGCTCCCGATTCTTTCCTATCGCCACGACCGCGCAGACTTTCGGACTCTTCATACCTCCGACTATACCATGCGTCTAAAATGCAGTGAGGCGTCGCCTCACTGCATTTTACTCACAACTCAAGGTCCTTTGAAATATCTGAATAGTAGAGGCGAGATTCTTCCAACATGCGCGACAAGTTCAGTTGAGTCGCGATCTCGAATCCATCTGCAGAAAGAATTGGGTCTGCAATCTCTTTTCTTGTATAATTTTTTAAACTTGAATAAGGGTAATCGAGCAATTTTCGCTCAAGCCTGTCCATACTTCGGACTTTTCCCTGCTTCCATCCCGACTCGTATAATTCAGCAGGATTGCAGTGAATATATTGAAGCACCCTTTGGAAGTACCTGTCGCTTCCCACGTGGCGAGAGCGAAAAGGTTTTAGAAAGAGACCACCAACGCGTTCATACTTTGCGTTGAAATACATGCTGTAAGCAGTGCCAAGTTTTTGCATAAATGACGTAATGCCGCCATCAACGACCTCCTTGAGAAGCAGGTGGAAATGATTGGGCATCAAACAATACGCACCGATGGCGACAATCTGCTTTCCACGTTCATACCCAAACGATTTAACTAATTCAGGTTTCCGCACATTAAAAAGCCCGATTGGTTTCGTACCATTCGCAAGATAAAGGATCATCAAAAAACGTTTTGCATCTATCTCGTTTTCAAAGACTGTCCGTTTTTCAACCCCTCGATTGAAACAGTGATACCACTCACCGAATTCAAACGGTTTTCGAATAGCCATTGGGTGATTTTACCAACGCATTGAGGCGTCGCCTCATTGCATTGTGCATAACCGGGGATGAATGCCGTTGATTTGCGAAACTCGTACCTACACGATCATTTTCGCCTTGATCGAAGGATGGCTTTGGTAATTTTCGAGTCGTATATCATTCATCGTGAAGCTGTCGATATCTTTAATTTCGGGATTGAGCCACAGCGTGGGCAGCGCCATTGGCTCGCGAGAGAGCTGCTCTTTCACCGCATCGAAATGTTCGTGATACACATGTGCATCCTGCAGAGTCAGGATGCATTCCTTCGCCTTGAGACCCGTCACCTGTGCGAGCATGTGGAGTAAAAGAGAATACGAAGCAATGTTGAACGGTACCCCCAAAAACATGTCGCAGCTTCTCTGCACCATGTGGAGCGAGAGCGAGCCGTCGGCGACAAAACATTGGAAAAACATGTGGCACGGCGGAAGCGCCATATCGGACAATTCGCCCGGATTCCATGCGCTTACAATGAGCCTCCTGTCGTACGGGGTCTTCTTGAGTTTTTCTATCAACTCTGCAATCTGGTCGACGATTCTGCCTTCGGGAGCGCGCCAGTTTCGCCACTGGATACCATACACGCGACCTAGATCCCCCTTGAATTGCACGTTTGGTTTCCAATAATCGGATTCGGCATTATCGGTCCAAATCGTACGTTCGCTCTCGTTGAGGATTTTCAAATCTTCGTCACTCGCACGTTCCTTGCCTTTCATCGCAAGGAACCACAGGAGTTCACTTTTGACCGCCTTGAATGCAAGCTTCTTCGTCGTGACCGCGGGAAACCCGCTGCTCATATCAAAACGCATCTGCTGCGCAAACAACGCGCGAGTCATGCCGTTGCGCGTTTCCCGGTCATTCCCTTCTTCCATGATTGTGCGGAGAATGTCGTTGTATATCTTCATATGTTCCGTTTCTCCCGACGCTTCGGTCGGGACCCCGACCCCGCACGGGCGTCGGGGTTTATATCACGGTCCAAATAGAGGCGAGGCAACATCATGTCGGGTTTCCAATGTTTCTTCAATTGCGCGACCGTGCCGTCGGATTGGTACTTGCCCGCTTTCGAGTAGTCGGATGCGAGTATAGGGCCTGTTTCGAAAAATACGATTTGTGCGATGCGCCGACCGACGACGAGGGGGATGTAGTAGTGCGTAGAGTTGTTGGTAATCTCCATCGTCCAACGATTCGTATACCCTACGTCTCCCCATCCTGCGCACTTGCACACTTCGATAAAGCTGCGCCCGAGTGAAGAGCGCGCTTTCATCATCGTCGTGATGTGGTCGCGCCCGCCGATAAATTCTTGGGTGTGGCCGAGTACGGTCTCTCCGGGCGCGAGCAGTATCACCCGATCGTTCGGAGAAATCCCGTCGAACTCGAAATCATATTTCTTGAATGTCTCTTTTGCGCTTTTCGCGCGATGCGGTTTCGTCCCCCACACACGCTCTACATGACGCCTATTGTAGACGTTGAACACTTTTTCGAAATGAGGAGGTTCCTGTTCGACATAAAAATATTCGCCGAGCGTGACGTCGTAACTCGACGTCGCGAGATTAGCCCGATCGAAGGGTTCTATAACGATAGAGCCTTCTTTCATTGCCTCCACTATTCTCCTATCAGACAACGCCATAGTTTTATGTTTCCACACTGTAGCATATACTTGATAGACTCATCACTATGGACAAACGTGGAAAATTCATCGTTTTTGAGGGCGGCGACGGCTCGGGTAAATCGACATTCATCGAACGCCTCAAGAAAGAATCTCCAAGCTTTGTATACACACAAGACCCCGGCGGCACCTCGCTCAGCGAACAGATACGGGAACTCCTCATGTCCAAGAAAACGAGTGGCATCGATGTCCGCGCCGAACTCCTCCTTTTTCTCGCCTCGCGCGCGCAAATGGTCTCCGAAGTAATCCGCCCGGCACTCGAAAGCGGCAAGAACGTCATCTCTAATCGCTTCGCCCTCTCCTCCATCGCCTATCAGATATACGGCCGGCAACGCCCCGAACTCTTGCCGCTCTACCGGTCAGTTTCTGAGATCATTCTCGAAGGGGTGACGCCTGACGCGACCATTCTTCTCGACATCGCGCCTAAGGTCGGCCTCGCACGGGCTCACGCGCGCCCCGAAGAGCTTTCGCGCTTCGACCTTGAGGCGCTCGCCTTCCATGAGCGGGTACGGCAGGGCTACAAAAAACATATCGCCGAGTTCGGCACACCCTTCATCATTGATGCCGATAGACCCATTGAGGAGGTCTGGCAAAGCATACAGAAAGCGCTACAATCGATTTTGTAACCATGCATATGATTTAGTTACTCTACATATTTTATTACTTTCATTTCATTTTCTATGAGCGATTATGAACACGTGCAAAAGCAAGACAAAGAAGTATTTACCGCTCTCGAGGGCGAAGAGCATCGCGAGTCGGAAGGATTGGAATTGATACCGTCGGAAAACTATGTATCAAAGGCGGTGCGCGAAGCTAACGGCTCGTGCCTCACGAATAAATATGCCGAAGGCTACCCCGGTAAGCGTTACTACGGCGGGCAGACCTACACCGACCAAGTAGAGACCCTCGCAATCGAGCGCGCAAAGAAGCTTTTTAATTGCGACCACGCCAACGTACAGCCGCTGGGCGGCGCAGCGGCAAATATCGCCGCGTACTTCGCGTGGCTGGAACCGGGCGACGCGATTATGGGCATGGATCTCGGACACGGCGGCCATCTGACGCACGGGCATCCCGTGACCTACATGGCCAAACTGTTCCGCTTTACCCGATACAAGATGAAGGATGTCGAGACGGGAGAGATCGACTACGACGAGATGCGTGAAGTGGCTAAGAAGGAGCGGCCTAAGATCATCTTGGGTGGTTTTTCTGCGTATCCGCGTGAACTTGATTGGGCGAAGATCTCTGATATCGCAAAGGAAGTTGGCGCAGTCGCGATGGCAGATGTCGCGCATATCGCAGGGCTGATAGCGGGTGGAGTCGCGAAAAATCCGTTCGACTATGGATTCCAAATCGTGACAACAACCACACATAAGACGCTCAGAGGTCCGCGTGGAGGAATGATTCTATCGAAAGGAATTGTGTCAAACCCCATGAAAGCGGTAGAAAAGACGGTTGAGAATCTGCCGACTCTCATCGACCGCAGCGTATTCCCCGGGTTTCAAGGCGGACCGCACATGAATAATATTGCAGCAAAAGCGGTGGCATTCGGTGAAGCGTTGCAGCCCGCATTCAAGACCTACGCTGCCCAAATCATCAAAAATGCTAAGGCAATGGAAGTGGTGTTCAAGAAAAACAACATACGCTTGCTCACCGGTGGTACCAGCAATCACCTCCTGCTTGCCGACGTGTGGAGCTCCCTTTCTCTCGGCGGCAGAGACGCAGAAGACGTGCTGAACGCGGTCGGCATCACGCTCAACAAAAATTCCATCGCCGATGACACACGAAAACCGTTTGACCCGTCCGGCATCCGCTTCGGCACACCCGCCATCACGACCCGTAAATTCGGCGAGAAAGAATGCGCGCACGTAGCGGAGCTCATGGTGGATGCGATGAAAAATAAAGATAATGAAAAACGACTCGCGGAGATACGCGAAGAGATTCGTACGCTGTGCAAGAAGTTCCCTATCCCCGAATCTTTCCTTTAACGCATGCCAGACCTCTCACTCCCCGCCCTCATCCAGCTTGTCGGCTACCCGGGGCTCTTTACGGCGGTCTTTCTCGAATCGGGCGTATTTTTCGGCTTTTTCCTCCCCGGCGCATCCATGCTTTTCACCGCCGGACTCCTCGCCTCGCAAGGTCTTTTCAATGTATGGATACTTATCCCGCTTCTTACCGTCGCGGCTATCCTCGGCGATAACGCGGGCTACTGGTTCGGGGCCAAGGTCGGCTATCGCTTATTTTTGCGTCCGGACTCGCGGTTCTTTCGGCAGGAACACCTCAAACGCGCAAAAGACTTCTACGACCGCCACGGCTTCATTGCGGTAGTGCTTGCGCGATTCATTCCCGTCATCCGCACCTTTGCTCCCATCGTGGCGGGTGTCGTCCGTATGCGGTACCGAGTGTTCGTCATCTACAATATCGCCGGCGCCCTTCTCTGGGCATCGGGAGTGACCTTCCTCGGTTTTTATTTGGGAGAAAAAATCCCCGGTATTGAAACATATCTGACGCCCATCATCAGCGCCATTATCATCGTGACCTGCATTCCCCTCGTACGAGAATATTTTAGGCAAAGAAAAGAACCTAGTTCGTCTGTCTGAGCAAAGCAACACCACCCATAAGCCCGCCGTTATCCCCGAGCTCCGCCATTTTTATAACCGGCGGCTTCCCGCTCGTCGGGAGTTTGTTGAGTGATTCTTGCACGCGCAGAATCGGAACCGGGTTCACACCCACAATCATCGAGCCGCCGAGCACGATGACGTCAGAGGGCCACTGTAGGGTGAGGGCAAGGAGCCCCTCCGCGAGGGTGTCCGCAAGTTTGTTGCGTTCTTCCAGCGAATCAAGGTCTTTGGGATGAACGCCAAATTTTTTCCTCACTGCCGTCCCCGAAACGAGATCTTCCAGGTCAGCGCCACCCACTTTGATGCCTGCAACACCGCCCGCGGCGGCAATCTTCCCGTCAACAATCCACCCGCCTCCCACACCCGTCGAGACGGTTACGTACAAGAGCGTCTTCGCCCCCCTTCCCGCACCCGCATACGACTCTCCGAGGCCCGCAAGCGCCGCGTCATTGACGATGCGTACAGCAACACCGAGAGCTGCCGAAAATTCTTGCACGATATTCATCCTTTCCCACGCACGCAAATTACGCGCATCCGATATGGTACCCCCGTCACTCACACTTCCGGCGACACAACCCGCAACTGCCGTAATCTCCTCGCCGCGCGCACATTCACGTGCTAGTGCCACAAACCGTGCGATTCCCTCCACTGGGTCCTTCGGTGTCGGAACTTTTTTTATATCACCCAACGTATCTTTCGTCGCAGCGGCAACACGCATATTGGTCCCTCCAATATCCATTACGATATACATACTCAGAAATTAAACTTCGACTGCAACGCCGCCAAAATCCGTTTTTCGAACTTCTTTGTACAGTGGGTTCGGCACGAGAGTCGGTACGCCGCCTTTATCAACGACATAATACGCGAAACCGCGCATTTGCTTCACCATCTCGTAATCCGCATGGCCAGGCATGGAAGCAGAGTCGCCGGCTCCTTCTACGGGACTGTCATCTACGGTGACGAGCCACTGCGGGCCGGTATTCACGACCAAATGTCCGTATCCTGACGGCATATACACAGAATCGCCTGCCTTCACTGGAATTGCTTTAAACTCCTCTACTCTTTCAGGCTGCGGCACATTATTCTCCACGACCAGCTTTTGAAGCAGTGCGATACCCTCCCCTTGCACGATCCAGTAGGTCTCGTCCAAATTGCCCACGTGGTAGTGGCCGTACGTTTTTATGTATTCACCGCCGACAGTTCCCGATTCCCAGACCGTAATATTTCGCTTCTTTGAACCGCCACGAATCATGTAGTAATGGATTGCTGGTCCCGAGGCATCGGGATTCATCAATACATCCTTCATCTTCTCGTGCGAGCGCGATGCGTACGGTTCAAACGACATGTTAAGCATTGTACCACCTCGTGTTATTCTCAAAGTATGCAACCTCCTCGCGCTGTATTCTTCGACCTCGACGATACCCTTGCAGAGAGTTTTCACGCGCCATCCCCTAAAACGCTCGCGGGATTGGGAAAGCTTTTGGAGAGTATGCCCGTCTCCATCATAACGGGTGCGGCACTCCCGCGTATGCTTGAGCAATTTCTATCAACCTTTGAAACACATCCTCACGCCGACAGACTCTACATTTTTCCGACGAGTTCCGCACAGGCGTATACCTTCACGCAGGGTGAGTGGAAATTGCTTTATGACCTTGCCCTAGACGAAGCGGCGCGGGCTCGCATCAAGAAAGCAATCGTGGAGGTCGTGGACTCCCTTGAGCCATTGCACAACATCCCCCATTATGGAGAGCAGATGGTTGATAAAGGGTCGCAAATCGCCTACACGCACATCGGAGTGGACGCGCCTACAGAGGTCAAAGCCGCTTGGGATACTGACGGCTCAAAACGACGCCTCCTTTGGGAGACCCTCAAAAAGTCACTTCCCGAATTCGAAGTCCTCATGGGCGGCGTGACGACGATAGACATAACGCGAAAAGACGTTAACAAATCCCACGGCGTTGAATGGCTCTCAAAAAGACTTGCGATTCCCGTCGCGGAAATGCTCTACGTCGGCGATGCGCTCTATCCGGGCGGCAACGATGCGGTCGTGATCGCAACAGGGATTCAAACCCGTTCCGTAAGCGGGCCCGCCGAGACACAACAGGTCATCGACGAGATCATCGCATCCTGCAGCGCCTAAGAGAGTCAATTGATAGGACGCGCGTACAATTTTTTCGCGGCGGCCCAAAATTCGGGATGCCCTTGTTTTTCTTTGAGGTAGTACCACCATTCCGCGCCCCAGAGATACTGGGTACTAAAACCCGTCTGCCGCGCATAGGCGACTATTTCGTCAAACTTTGCGATGTCCATGCGCGCAAGCTGCGTTTCGAGCGGGGCTGTGCCCGTGGGCTCGACAAGCCACGGCTCTAGGGAGAGCTCGATGAGGAACGTCGGTTTTGAGCCGTACAGGATTTCCATCGCACGCTCCTTCATACGATACACAAGGGCGGGAAGCTTTGTTTTGAATTGTCCGAGTTCGGGATTCCAAAAATACATGTAGAGGCTCGTACCGAACGCATCGCCGTTTTTGTACGGACCAATCCAGGTCCCCAGATTGCCGCTGTCGGTCACAAGCACGGGGCGGCTATCGAGCGAGTGCACGAGAGCAATCTCCTCTTGGAGAAATGTCTCATCGAGTTCTCCGCAATGCTCAAAGGCAAACGCCTTCAGATACGGTTCGTTCTCGACTTGCCAATATGTCACAGCGGGAAATTCTTTATACCTTTGTACGACTGCCGTAATATAGCCCCGAATCTCTTCTTTCTGTTCTTCCCATGAAAGTTTTTGTGCCCAACCGGGTATGTGGCACTCAGGCCAGCGTGGCAGACGCCGACCCACCGCCAGTATGACGTGAGCATCCCGCTTTTGTGCTTCACTCAGCTGAAAATCGAGCTCACGCCAATCATAGGTATCACGCTGCGCCTCCACGCGCGGCCAGTACGCGGGAATGCGTATATCGCGAACTTCGAGATCATCCAGAGTCGCTATGTATGCCTTGCGCCAATCAAGTCCCAATTCCTCGGCCTGCATTACGCTAAAGGAGACACCATAGGTGATCTGCGAGGGTATCTCACGCAAAGTCAGAGTAAGATACGCTACCCCGAGAAGCGTACATGCCAAGACCGCTGTCCAGACCAAACGCATCATACGACGAACAGCGCGGCGATACCCGCCACGATGCAGAGGATACCGTACGCTTGGTGCGGAAATTGATGCGGATGAATCTCACCCTTGAAAACAGCCGGGAACCACCGGGCACCGAAGTATGCGAACGAAAGCAGGAACACGAACTGCAGCCCAGCCATCGCGTTTACAATCGTGACGCTTCCCAAGTTGATAGCGAGGAGCGTCAGGAATGCCGCAACACCGCCTAGCGTTTTGTTCGAAATGACCAGCCATTTCATGCCGTGTGACGACGCGCGATATCCGTGGAATATCGCGCGCCGGTTCGCGGGAATGGCGACGAGAAAAAGGGCACCGATGACGTTCGTCATGCGTGACCAAAAAAATCCGTCGATAAAATCCGTCTCGAGAAAGATGAGCTTGATGAGAATCGCGGACGCTCCGAAGAATATGCCGGAGACGACGACCAGTCCCAGAGAATTCCATGTGAACTTAAAATGCGAAATGAGTACCGTGCCGACGACCAGCAGAATAAACGCCGGAAGGAAAGCGCGCGGAAGATCCTGGTCGAGGAATACGTAGGCGAGGTGGGCCGCCACGACCGCCGATACGGCACCGACGATGGGGATTGCGTCCGAAGCGTTGCCGCGCTTGAGAGCGGTGTAGAGAAAAAGTACGGACAATATGAATGTCACGGACGCAAGCATGGAGAGTGCGAGAACGGTAAGCGACGGGACGGAGATGACCCCGAATGGCACGAGGACGAGGACGAATCCGGACATGACGCTGATATAAAACGCGTACACCACCGGCTTCCCGAGGTGCGCATGGCTGACGAGCACGTATTTATCCACGAGCACAATACCCGCCGAGATGAGCTGGGCGAGAGCCGCGAGTACTATCCACGTGACCATCTGGTCAGTCTACCAGAGCATTCTTCTCACAAATCTGCTTATACACGTATGCGGAGGGACGGATGCGGCGCTCCTGTGTCGCGTAGTCGACCTCAATGAGTCCGAATCTCGGACCAAATCCGTTCGTCCACTCGTAATTATCAAGCAGTGACCAATGCAAATACCCCTTGACCGGTACCCCTTCGCCTATCGCACGATGTACCGCGCATGCGGCGTTCTTGATGAATGCCGCGCGCCTCGAATCCGTCGCATCGGCAAGCCCGTGTTCTGACACGTAGACGGGGAGATCGTAGCGTTTGAGTCCCAGAAGGCAGTGATAGAGCGACGTCGGGTGCACTTCCCAGCCTATGTCGGAGCGCACAGCAGCGGCCCGCTCGCGCTCCGTCGCCCCGAATTTCCGATGATGGTAATGGTTGAGACCGATGAAATCCTGGTACCCTGCAATGAGCCGGAGAAAGCGGTGATTCCAGAACCAGTCGGCGAGCGCGCAACGGATGCGATTGAACGGATTCATATCCGACTCGAAAAAAATGTTGTGTTTCGCGATGCCGACCTGTATCTCCGGCCGGGCTGTCTTCATCGCGGTGTAGGCCGCGCGATGCGCGGCGGCAATCGCCGATATGACACGCAGGTAGTGCAGGGGATTTCTGAGAAACGGCGGCCACACGCCGTCCCAGTACCCTTTGCTCGAGTACACCATCGGCTCATTGTGGGTAAGCCAGAGATCCGTATGTTCTCCCAATCGCTCCACGACGAACCGGCAGTACCGCGCGAATATCTCCGGGGCGCCCTTCTCCAAAAATCCGCCTCGCTCCGAGAACCACAAAGGGAGCGTGAAGTGCCAGAGATTCACCATCGGAGTAAGGCCGCGCGCCTTCAGTGCGCCCAAGACCGCGCGGTAGTGTTCAATCTCCCGTTCGTCGAATTTTCCTTCTTGCGGTTCAATACGTGCCCATTCTATTGAGAAGCGTTGCGCGTTCATCCCGAGACTGACAGCAACATCAAAATCGGATTCGAAACGGTTATAAAAATCGCACGCTCTTCCGGCTTCCGGCACTTTCCCCTCACGGGCGGCTTCCGCCCAGTCCACATTTTCGATACCGCCTTCGACTTGGTAGGCGGCCGTTGAAGCGCCCCACAGAAACCCGCCCGGAAATTTCTGCTCAGCCATTTTACGAGTTTGCCGCGGAGCGGCGCACGAAGAGCATGAGTACAATGAGAAACCCGAAGAGCGTCGCGGCCATGAGCGGGAAGGTGATGTAGCCGAACTCAAACATAAAGCGCTGCGCGCAATCGCTCGCTCCGCTCGCGGGGCATGGGACAAGCGCCTGTCCTCCCATTTGCAGATAGTGTTGGTAGAATGCCGCAATGGCACCGAGAACCGAGAATCCGATCGAGTAATCCGCGATCGTGCGGTCGTTCTTCCATAGGGCGACCGCGAAGAGGACTACCTGCGGCCACAAGAATACCCGCTGCACCCAGCACCATCCGCACGGCGCGAATCCGAGTATTTCGGAGTAGTAGAGCGTCATCACGGTCGCTCCCAGCGTAAGAAGGAAAGCGATCCATATCCCCCAGCGGCTCAAAAGCCCGGCGATATCTTGGAGATCGGTAAATCTCTTCTGCAAAAAATATAGAACGAGAAATCCGGCGCCGACGATCTGCATCGCGAGTACGCCGAGCGCAAGCAAGTAATTCAACGTTTCCACGGGGAGCATATGTGATGCTTGATACCTGCTACTTGATACTTCCCTACTGCGGTAGGGCGCATCCGCTTGCATCGGAAAGTTCTTGCAGCGTACGTTCGCCGGTAAGCGTCGTGGTGCTATTCGCAAATGTCCACGTAGGATAACTCTGAACGCCCTTGTCTTTGCAAATCTGCAGTTGCTCTTTTCCATCGGGAGTAGAGCATTCGACGTACGGCAAAAGCCGCGCCGCAGTGCCGAACATTTTTTTCGTCGCTTGGCAATGCGGACACCAGAATGCGCCGTAGAACACAGCCCCCCTATCTTTCAGACATTGCGCGAAAGGGTCGAGCTTGCTCGGGGCGGCGCGTACGAAGAGAGACATGCCGATACCGGCGACGATAAGAGCGATGATAATGAGCCAAAAAATGATGACGCCGTTCTTCATGCGGGAATGATACAATACAATTGTCGGTATGAATACCCCTATACAAGAAGTCGAAAAGGCACTCCACGTTGAGGATGTTGACCGTGCGTTTCTTCTCAAGGTCGTCCAGCCGTCTTTGGTAGGCCTTATAGACGGCTCAATCTCGACGCTGGCACCGCTTTTTGCCGCAGCTTTTGCGAGCAACAGCCCGCATATCGCCTTTCTCGTCGGGACCGCCGCCGCCATCGGTGCTGCAATCTCTATGGCATTCGCTGAAGGCCTCTCCGACACGGGTGAACATACCGGGCGCGGCCATCCAGCAATCCGCGGTGGGATAGTCGGCTTTGCGACTTTCATCGGCGGAATTTTCCACACCCTTCCCTTCCTCTTGTCTGATCTCACGACCGCTCTCTACCTTGCGTACCTTGTCGTCGGGCTCGAACTCATTGCGATCGGCTACATCCGCTACCGCTATTTTAAATTGGGTTTCTGGTCCTCGGTAGCGCAAGTCGTCTTCGGAGGCGCACTTGTCTTTATGACGGGCATCTTCATCGGCAGCGCATGAAGAAGTTAGTTGTTAGGTAGTAGTTTATAGGAACTGAGAAAGGGAACGTTTCTTCGTGTTTCTTGCTATCAACTGCCAACTTTCAACTCTCAACTGCATTTCCCGCACTTACAACCGACGGGCTTGATGAATTCGTCGAAATACTCCTCGCCATAATCGAGCGTGAATTCTTCCCCCGCCGCGATCTCGCGAAGTGCGCGTATAAATACACGCTCGCCAAGAAGCGCGCCTTCGCAATTCGGCTCGCATGAGTGATTGATATACCGCGCGATATTGTTGTGTGATGCTCCGTCTATTGTCCATTCACTGTCGACTTCCACAAGGTAACGCGACTTCGATACGTCGGCCTCTGCTGACGGGATTTTTATCCCCGTATATTCGACAACGATCTCTCCGGCACCGATTGCGGCCATGGCAAAGAGGCCATGACCCAGACCGGGGCGGGATTTCTTCACGACCACAGGCGAGACCACAGGCTCGGCTACCGTTTCCATACAAGGTGAGTATAATACGTGACATGTCGAAGCGTGAAAAGCCCTCGGCCATAGACCCCGCAGACAACGTCCGACGGGCGAGGCTCTCTACGGAAAGCTACAAGGGCGTACGTGATTTTTACCCTGAAGACCAGTTTATTCAACGCTATTTGTTTGAGCACATGGAGCGTGTGTGCGAACTTTTTGGCTATGAAGAATACAACGCATCGATACTCGAGCCAGCCGAACTTTATCGCTCAAAGACCTCAGAGGAGATCGTAAACGAGCAAACCTACACATTTACCGACCGCGGCGGCCGCGACGTCACGTTGCGCCCCGAGATGACGCCCACATTCGCGCGTATGATAGCGGCACGGCAGCGCGAAATCCCCTTGCCCGCACGTTGGTATTCTATCCCCAATGTCTTCCGGTACGAGCGCCCCCAGAAAGGCCGCCTCCGCGAACACTGGCAACTCAACGCCGATATCGTCGGTGCCGAGGGCGTCGAGGCCGACGCCGAGATAATAGCGGTTGCTCACGGCGTGTTGCGCAGTCTCGGAGCCGACGAGCGCAATTTTGAGATACGGGTATCGGACCGACGTATTCTCGATGCTATCTACCAGTCTGTCGGTATTGCAAAAGAATACACCGCCGGTGTTACCAGGCTTCTCGACCGCCGCGCAAAGATAGACGACTTCGAAAAGGAGCTCACCACGCTCATCGCACACGAAGAAAAGGCCGTAAAGCTCATCGAAGAACTCGAGAACATTACTTCCACCGCGTACCTCGAGGAATTGCGTGTTGCCCTGGAGCGCCTGGGCGTGCGTAATATGGTCGTTGACACCTCCATCACACGCGGCTTCGATTACTACACAGGCATGATTTTCGAGGTATTCGACACCGATGAGACCAACCGCCGTTCGCTTTTCGGCGGCGGCCGCTACGACAATCTCCTTAGCCTCTTTGGTGGAGAGCCCCTTCCCGCCGTCGGATTCGGCATGGGCGATGTCACCGCGCGCGACTTTCTCGAAACCCATAACTTGCTCCCTACCTACACACCGTCTACCGAACTCATGGTATGCATCGTCGAGCCGGAGGCTACCTCGCATGCGGTGCAGCTCGCACAGAGCCTGCGGCGCGAGGATGTGACTACTGCCGTGAATTTCTCCGGCAAGCGCATCGGCGACCAGATACGGGGTGCCGACAAAATGAAGGTCCCGTTTATCATCGCCGTCGGTGCCAAAGAGCGCGACTCCGGCCGCTACACGGTGAAAAATCTTTCGACGGGAGTAGAGATAACGCTTCCCGCCGATCGCATCGCGGAACATTTGTTCTCGTCTCTCGGCTAATACTTTGCATGCGGGTTGTTACCTTTGATATCGAGACGGCAAATTGGATGTCGGATATCGGCTCTTCAGACCCCGCCGACCTTACGATTGCGCTCGTCTGCATCCATGATTCGGAAACCGACACCTATTCGAGTTACCTCGAATCTGAGCTGTCGCAGATGTGGCCTATACTGGAGCGCACCGACGTGCTTGTCGGCTACAATTCCAATCATTTTGATATTCCGCTTTTGAACAAATACTATCCTGGTGACCTCACGAGAATAAAAAGTCTCGACATCATGCAGGAAATTTACTCGGTCGTCGGCCGGCGGCTGAAACTCGATTCAATAGCGGAAGGTACGCTCGGCGAAAAGAAAAGCGCCTCCGGCGCGCAATCGCTGCAGTGGTGGCGTGCGGGCGAGGTGGAAAAGGTCCGTGCGTATTGTCTCAAGGATGTTGAGATAACGAAAAAGCTTTTCGACTACGCACTCGCAAAAGGTTCGCTCAAATATCAGGAGCTCGGACGTGCCCGCGAATTCAAGCTTGATACTTCAAAGTGGCTCTCCAAGAGCGGCGGGGCGATGACCTTTACGCTCGGCTTGTAGACATTGACTCTATCGCGGGTCTTGATACTCTCCTGCGCAGGTACACGGGCCTGTGCCCGTGATAGAGCTTGTGTTCAACGCGTATCAACGGAGGCCGAAACATGTCTGAGATCTCGCAGTCCCGGCCTCTGGGCCGGTTCTTGAACATCGATCGTGCGATCGTCTATCGTTATACCCCGACGATTCTGACCACGATTCGATTCCTGTCGCCTGCCTACCTTCTGCCACCGCTTATGGCGGGGCGACCATTCTTGTTCATGGTGCTCGCATCGCTTGCGGCACTGACAGATTGGCTCGACGGCAAGTACGCGCGAAAGTGGAATGTAACGAGTGACCGAGGCGCAGAATTCGATATCTACGCCGACAAGGTGCTCTGCATCTTCCTCTTCGGCGCGGGACTCGCGTGCCCTGATGGCTGGTCGCACATTATCCCGACCGTCGTGCTTTTTCTCTACCATGGAACGGTCATGGTGAAGCGCGTAGCTGGCGACATGCTGTTCACGTCGAGCCGTATCGCGAAGCTAAAGATGTTCATCGAAATGCCGAGCTTGATCATGGTCTCGACATACATGGACACGCTTGGTCTGGAGTGGATCAACGAGCTCGGAAGGTGGCTTCTGTTCTTAACGGCCACCCTTGCGTGCTGGTCGATGCTTCGGTACCTCTATCCGGAACGAGTACCGGACTGGCCAAAGTGGCTCTGGAAAAACTGATATAAATCTGTCGCCCGTGGTCCGCTTCCTAGTGATGGGAGCGGGCCACGTTGTTTTATGCCGCTTCGCTCTTCTGTGCTTGGGACCAGAATCGAACTGGTGACCCTTCCCTCTTCAGGGGAATGCTCTACCAACTGAGCTACCCAAGCGCAGAGCCACTGTACCATATTTGACCCCACCTTTTCTACTGCTGAAATGACGGAAACTTGTCTTGCAATTGTTTCAACATGTCCTGAAAACTCCCGAATTGGGCCTGTGCCTGTGCGCCTGTGCCCCGAATCTGGTTCATGGCCTGCATGGTGCCTTCCAAGACGGGCGCAAGGTAGGTCATGTAGAGCCACCACGGCAACACAACAAAGAGTACCGCATACAGCAGGAATTTGATGATGCCGCCCCAAAATGCATTGCGGCGCATCTTGTGGAGCATTTTATTATTCTCTTTGGTGAGGCGATACATCTCCTGCTGCATTTGTTCATCCATGGTCCCATTTTAGCATCTCACTCTGACTCTGAATGCCCTCGGCAGGAATCGAACCCACATCTCTCCCTTAGGACGGGATTGCTCTATCCATTGAGCTACGAGGGCAAGCCGGAACCTTGCCAGCTTATCACAAGAGCCCGTGCGAGAAAGAATTAGATGGCGAGGAGTTCGCGAAGCTTTGGCTCGTCGAATCCGACAATGAGGTCTTTGCCTACGGTGATGACTGGGACACCCATTTGCCCGCTCTTTTCTATCATTTCTTTGCGCTTCGGAAGATCCGAACCGACGTTGTAGTCGGTGAAAGCGACATTGTTGGCCGTAAAGAAATCTTTCGCTGCGTGGCAAAAGTGGCACGTCGGAGTCGAATAAATAGTGACTTGTGGTTTCGTGGCCATAGGTGAAAGGTTCGACTTTTAATTATGTATCGTCTTCGGATTATATCACAACACTTATTTGGCATCCCGAGCCGTCTTGAGGGCATTCCCCCACCAAAGAAGCTGTTCGAGCATGCCCTTGGCGGCACCCTCGAACGGCTCGAGCGCACCGGCCTTAAACGATCCTGTCTCGTCCAGCAATGCCCACGGGGCGGGGATGTGCACCGCGACACGCACGGAGGCCATTTGAAGCTCGACCGCGATCTGCCGCAAATGTTCCACCGAACGGGCACCCGAGGCACTTCCATACGAAACAAAGCCCAGCGGCTTCTTGTGCCACTCAAAAAACAAGTGGTCAATCGAGTTCTTAAGGACTGCCGGCACTCCGTGATCGTACTCCGGCGCGATAATAACGTACGCATCCGCCTCGCTTATCTTTGCAGCCCATTTCCTCACTACCTCGTTCTTGTACGCGCTATCTTTGATCTGGCTCGGCGGCATCGCGTCTTCGTAAAATGGCATCGGATACTCCCGCAGGTCGAGCACCTCCGCATCAAAGCCGCCGGACTTGTTGACCTGCTCGAGAATCCACGGGGCGACCTTCTCGCTTGTGCGGCCCTGTCGTGTCGAACCGAGAATAATCTTCACCTTCAGTGTATCTGCCATAAATAGTATTAAGAGATTTATCGAATAGAACGTACAGTGTATGCCAGTCACTTTACTTTGTAAAGTAGACAAGGCCGTGCTACCATGGGGATATCTATGAAAAGAGCTGCGGCTGACTGTCCTATCGGCAAGGTCGTCGGATTGCTCGGCGATTCGTGCTCCATTCTCATCGTCCGCGACCTTCTCGAAAGTCCGAAACGGTACAGCGAGCTCGAAAGCTCGCTCCAAGCTTCCTCACGCACGCTCGCCAAGAAATTAAAGCACCTGGAACGTGAAGGGCTTATTAACCACAAACAACCCGCAGGAAAGACGGGCTACGGGATGTATCGTCTGACCAAAAAAGGCGCAGCATTCCAGCGTGTTGCCGACGCCATGCGCGCGTACGGGAAAAAATACCTCTAGAAAATGCGGGTACGGAGAATCGAACTCCGATCTAATGCTTGGGAAGCATTCGTTCTACCACTAAACTATACCCGCAAGTGCTCTAAAATGTAACAGAATTCCCCAACCCAAGCGAGGAAGGTGTTGCCTCAGAGAACATCGCGCGCATCTCGTTCGAGATATAAAAACATACAGTAGTGGTGGTATATTCCGGAAATAGCAGTTGGTACGGAGTTCTCCGAGGTAATACCTTCCGAGCCACGTCACCACCACGTAAACGTCTTCTTGAGCCAGTCGACGAGGGATGAGGTCGCGCGGGTCGGAGCTACGGGCGGCGTGTCCACTATCACGATGAGTCCCTCGCCGCGGGCCGCGAGTGCATATTGCTCCCGTAATACCTGCTCCTTGCCGCGGTCGGTCTCAAGGTTCGCGATGTCGAGGTCGAGCTGTGTCTGCCGCTCTGAGAGGTCGCTGAGTTGCATTTCCGCCTCCTGTCGCAGCGCATATGATTCCCTCTCCTTCTGATATGTGCCCCATACGCCTACACCGGCAATGATAATAAGCGCGAGGAGCGCGAGGAGGACGAGCCGCCTTCCAAATAGCCGCACCGGGTCATTGCGCGAGCGTATTGTCATATGCATATCGTACCTTATAATTGGGAAGCGAGTGTAACGGCGTTTCGTGGAATCCCCGCAGCCCGTAGGCACGCGAGTGCTGAAGGTGCCGATGGAGCACCCATCGGCCGAAGGCGAGGATTAAGGACTTTTCAGCAGAAAAGTCCGGGTTCCACGAGACGCTGGTACCGAGCAAAAACTATGAGCTTCCTTTTTCACAAGCGAACCAAAAAAATCATCCGATGGGTGTGGGGGGTTATCGCCATTGTAGTCGCCATCGGAATGGTCTTTTTCTTCGCCCCCGGCCTCGTAACCCTCATCACAGGATAACTACTATGAAAACAAAAAAGGAAATATCCAAAAATGAGAACGGTTTCGATAAGCTCGCGCGGCTCATTAAGAGTGAGAGCGACGATATTCGCCGAGACATGCATGAACAATTCAGTGAGGTCAAAATGGACCTTCGTTCTATCAGAACGGAGTTGTTGGATATTAACCGGCGCCTGGATCGACTTGAGGAAAGTGTCGAGGCGATGAAGGGGTTTTCCAAGGAAATCGACGAACTGCGTTCGCGGGTGAAGAACATCGAGAAACACATGAGCACCTCGCGTTCTACTTAACTCTCCCGCACCACCTTTAGGAATACATCATTCGGGATATCCACCTTCCCCCGTGCGAGCATTTTCTTCTTGCCTTTCTTTTGCTTCTCACGGAGCTTCATCTTGCGCGTGATGTCGCCCCCATACATGTGCTGTGTGACGTCTTTTTTCATAGCAGATTTGCGGCGCGAGGCGATGATGCGTCCTCCGGTCTTTGCTTGGATCTTGAGCTCGAACATTTGTCTCGGCAGCAGTTTTTCCAGACGTTCCACCATCGCTTCGGCTTCGATATTGATGCGCCTCTCTGAAACAATACGGGAAAATGCCGGCACCGCCTCTTCGGCGACCAACACGTCCAAACGCACAACGTGTGCCTCCCGGAGCCCGAGTATCTCGTACGACAACGATGCAAAGCCCGACGAGGTACTCTTGAGACGGTCAAAAAATCCTCGCATGAGCTCCCGCAGCGGCATCAGAACATGAAGCTCCACCTTTCCGTCCGGCAGCGTTTCTGTATTCCCCACTTCCGCCTCGTGGTCGTACAAGAGCTGTGAAATCCCTCCGATATATGGAGGCGGCGTCAGTATCGTGATGCTCGCCCACTTCTCCCGCACACTTTTCACCGTGCCGTCGTCGGGAAATTTGGCGGGAGAATATATTTCTTCGACCGTACCGTCCGTCCGCGTGATCTCGTATACAGTCGTCGGCTGTGTAACGACGAGATCCATGTTGAATTCGCGCCGTAGCCGCTCGACAATTATTTCAAGATGCAACATCCCCAAGAAACCGCAGCGAAATCCCCTGCCCATGACACCGGAAGATTCTTCTTCATACGACAGTGACGAGTCGGACAGCTTGAGCTTGTCGAGTGATTGACGCAACATCGTGAGGTCATCCTGGCTTGCGGGATAGACGCTTGCCCAAATGACGGGTGTCGGAGCAAGGTAGCCGTGAAGTGCAACCGTCGGCCGCTTGCTCTGCGTGATGGTGTCCCCGACCGATGCGATTCCCGGCTTCTTTATTCCCGTTACAATGTAGCCGATTTCGCCAGATTCCAAGGACTCACGAGCCGTCTCATTCGGGGTAAGTACGCCGACTTCAAGCGCGATGAAATCCGCCTCCGCCGCGACAAAGCGGAGATAGTCGCCTTTTTTAAATTGACCGCCGAAGATGCGGAGGTACACGATAATGCCTCGATGATCAGAATAGCCGAAATCAAAAATCAAACCTTGCGCGCCGGTTTCCTGCATCTCCGGCGCAGGTATTCGATCCACCACCGCATCAAGAAGCTCAGACACCCCCTCTCCCGTCCTCCCCGAGCAACCCAAAACCTGCGATTCGTCGACGCCGAGAAGCGTCGCCAGTTCCGTCGTAATCTCCGCCCTCCTCGCGTGTGGCGCATCTATCTTTGATACGACGGGAATGATGACGCGGTCGAGTTTTTTTGCTACGGCAAGCACGGAGAGTGTCTGCGCCTCTACTCCTTGTGTCGCGTCTACCAAAAGAATAACCCCCTCAACGGCCGTGAGCGCACGCGACACTTCGTACGAGAAATCGACATGGCCCGGAGTATCTATCAGATTCAGAATATATTCTGAATCTGAAGGTATCAAATCCGAAGTATCAGGTATCAAGTTTGAATTCTCTGATACTTGATACTTGATACTTGATACTTCCGGATGGTAGTTCCAGACCATCCGGACCGGCGCCATCTTGATGGTGATGCCGCGTTCGCGCTCAAGATCCATTTTATCCAAGACTTGTTCTTGCATCCGCCGCGGCTCTATCGTACCGGTCAATTCCAACATGCGATCCGCGAGCGTAGACTTGCCATGGTCTATGTGAGCAATGATGGAGAAGTTTCTAATGTTCATAAGAAGAAGTGTACCTTAGCAACAAAGAGAGCCCGTGAACGACCACTCTACTGCAAAGTACTCGGGCTGCTCTCTTCTGAGGAGACCACAACGCTCTCTGAAATGGGAGTGGAGATTCCACGAAGACGTCCGCGAATGACCTCGGTGATTTCCGCAAATTCGCGGCTCCCGAGGAGTGCATACGCGAGTCCGGCGACTATAATCCCAAACGTCCCCGCTACAAAGCCGCGCGTAAAGACAGAGAGCGTCGTCGATGCGAGCGTAATCGGCCCTATCGCGACAAGCGCGCCGTACGTGGCACATCCGGCGAGAAATGCCGCGATGGCGCTTTGTGCCCATGCCAGCCACACGCGCGCAAAAAATCCCGAGAAACGGCTCTCGAAATGCGCCACGAGCACGACCGAGCCGAGGATGGAGACGCTGGTGGATGCGAATGCGAGTGCTAAAACGGTACTTCCCGGCACATCGACCACGCGTAAGAGGCCTTGCGCGAGCTTGGAAATGAGTTCATTTTGGAATACGCCGATAAGCACCGCTCCCAGACCGACCGTCGCGAGTGAAGTGCCGAGAGCTACCGCAAACGGCACAAAGGTGCGTCCCGAAGCGTAGTATCCGCGAACGAGCAAAAACATAATCCCCTGTGCGGTGAGCGAGAGCGAAAGTAGTGCCAAGACCGCCGCGGTCAGGCGCGTATCGGTCCAATCGAAAGCCCCGCTCCCCAAAATGACGCGCACGATATGCGCACGGAGCACGATAACGAGGGCGGTCGCGGGAAGCGACCAAAATACGACAAGCCGCGCGGCGTTTGCAATGTGTTCGATGAAAAACGCTTTGTCCCCCCGCGAAAGTGCCGCCGCAAGTATCGGGAACGCGGCAACGGAATACGATGCCCCGATAACCGCAAGCGGAACGGCCTGAAGATTGGAAGCAAACATGTACACCGCGATAGACCCGGGGACGAGCGTTCCTGCGAGCGCTACCAATCCGATGAATGAAATTTGATTCATTGAGAGTGCAAGCGCCCGGGGTATCGATATTTTCACGGTCTCAAGAAATACTTTTGGCTTGAAAGCCCGTGGCAGTGCATGGATGAATCCGTCGGCAAATACCGAGGGAAGCTGTATGCCCACGTGCAGAAGCGCGCCGAGAACTACTCCAAACGCCAACCCCATGAGTCCCCACTGCGGATAGAAAAGAAGTATGCCGCTTATAATGCCGGCGTTGTACAAGAGCGGAGAGAGCGCATAGAGCGCGTAGCGTTGGCGCACCTGGGTTATCGCGCCGAAAATATTCGAGAGTCCCAGGAATATCGGCTGCAGGAGCATGAGGCGCGTCAAAGCAACGAGCGTCGCGCTATGACCCGCGGCGGTAATCTCGGGAAAGAGGGCGGAGAGAATTGCGGGAGCAAGAACCGCCGCAACGAGTGAGGCCACGACCGCGACGACTGAAAACCCGACAAGAACCGTATCAATGTACTCACGCTGTTCTTGCGAGGAGCGGCGCGTGAGCTCGGGAATGAGAATGTAGACAGACACGAGCGCGCCGGTGGCGACGAAAATGAGGTCGGGGATGCGGAATGCTGCATAGTAAATGTCGAGTGTCGCCGACGCCCCGAAAGAATACGCGAGAAGACGGTCACGCAGAAGCGCCAGAAACGAAGAAAGGAGTGAGGAAAGCGCTATCACATACACGGCCGTATGAAGTCCGCGCACCTCGTACGAAAGGAGCTGAAGAGCTCGCCCGGTTAGAGCGAACATACTATGATTTTAGAAAATAAAGTTGCGTTATTCCGCGCGGCATGAGGACGCTCTAACGGGACCCGATTCACCATACGTCTTATTGAGCCGAGGTTATCGGAGCAGGTATTGGAGACTTGCCCGCCCGGAGATTTGTAATGGCATCTTTAACCGCCTGCTGCTCTGGATCAAGAGTGCTCAACGTTTCGAATACCTTAAGAGAGTCGGCGGCACGCCCCGCGGCATAGTAGGCAAGACCGAGCACGTATGCTGCGTTTGCATAATTTGACTGGAGCGTCAGTGCTTGTTCGAGCGCAGTTATGGCGTCCGGATAATCCTTGTCGACATAGGCAATCGCGCCCACGTTGTACCACGCAAGCGGGTCTTGGGGAGCGTATTGTGTCGCGAGTGCGGCCGCCGGAAGCGCGTTTTTCAAGTCGCCTCCGGATGCATATATCTGCGAAGCGGCATAGTAACCCGCAGCAAAGTCGGGCTTTAATTGTACGGCAGCAGCAAGGTTCCGAAGAGCGGCATCCTTGTTGCCTTCAATCAACTCAAGCTGCGCAAGATGGAAAAGTGGGACGGGACTTGAGGGGCTGGCCATACGCGCACGTTGGTACGCAGCTCGGGCATTTTCATATGCGCCCTCGACTTTGACGCCGGCAAGCTGCTGATACAGACCCGCAAGCTCGAGCCAATTCTGATAGTCACCTCCGTTGATAGTGACTGCGGCGAGTCCGTGCTGAATGGTTTCCTGAAGGGTGGCCTGGAGTTGTGCGCGCGCCGCTTCGTCTTGTGAATCAGTCTGGGCGAGCATTTGCTGCAACTGCACGAGCCCGAGCTGCACTGCCGAGCGATGCGCGCGTGCGCTCGAAGGATTTATCCAGAGCGCCTGTTTGATGAGGGCCGATGTGGCCGACGTGTCTTTCGTTTCGTTAAAAGTGACGATGCCGTGATTCAAAAGTATCTCCGACGCAAGTACCCGCGCCACCCCCAAAGGGGCGATGATAACGATGAAGCCAAAGACGGAGAGTGCGGCTATCTGCGCAATACTTCGCACGCTCCCCCCGCGCAACGACACGTAGAGCGGCCGCCCGAGACCCGCCTGGAGCGAGAACGCGACAAGCAGCCCAGCGGTAAGAAACACGAATACACTGAGGGCCGGTCCGGGCACATATAATACAAGAAAAGTACCGAGATACGCGGACGCGACGCCGAAGCCGGCTGCATAGAGAGCGTCGGGCACATCTTGCGCGCGCCGCAAGAGAGCGCGACCGGCAGTCCACAGGAGTACTACCACAAACAGAATCCAAGCAAGAATCCCGAAGATACCCGTCGTGACAAAAGACGTCGGAATAGAACCGACCCCTGCGTTGAAGTCGGCGTTCCAGAAAATCGTCTGATTTACGCTCGTCGGCTTGTAGAGCCCCCATTCGCGCGCAAACGTGTTTGGTCCCGAACCGAAGAAGAGAGCGGCCGGTTGTGTGAGGGCTGCTCCCCCGATACCCATGGTCCCCTGCCACGAGGGGCGCACTTCCGCATGAGAAACCTTTATCGGCGACGGAAGTACGTTGTTGATGTAGCTGCCGAATGCCATTGAGAAAACGGCGAGGGCGACGACTGCCACCCACACGCCGTGGGTCCACCACGAGAAAGCGGCATGCCCAGAACGTGCGCGTGTAGCCCAGACCTCGGCGGCGAGCGCAATCAATGCGGTGACGGAGAGCACCGTCCAGACGTCGAAGAAATTCGCTACGACGAGAAACCCGAGCGAGACGAGAGATACTGCGTAGAGGAGATACTTCCACACTCCTGTGGCCGCCGCAGTGGTGCGGACGGCGAGACCGAGCACGACAAAAAAGCCGAGGATGATCGCAAACTCATGCCAATTACCGAATGCGTTTCCCGTTTGCGATGCGATGACGCCGCCGAGGCTGAGACTCGGAACCGCAAAATGCACCACCTCGAGGATAAGGAGTAGGAGCGCGCCGAGAGAAAGGCCTCGGAGCACTTTGACGGCGCCGTGCTGTCCTTCTGAAAAGATAAGCGCGGAGAGTGCAAGCGTTGCAAAGAGAATACAGGCAAAGGCAAGCGTGTCTTGCTCGACACCGCTTCCCACAATGGATATCTGCGCGACTCCGGAGAATGCAACGGAAGATGCATACGCAAGCGGGATAAGCACTCCGCTTACAAGCAGGAGGCTCCCCGGTACGCGCACACTCCCCTCAATAAAACGTGCAACAATCCACGCTATCGCTGCGGCCAAAAGAAGGAACACGATGAGAATTACTTTGGCTTGTACCAGCGTTACCCATACAATCGGCACAAAGAAGATGGGAAGCAGAGAAATGAGCAGGAGCATACTCGATTCTGCTATTCGGTCGAGTAGTTCCTTGCTTATCATGGTGCGATGGTATCACAAAAACCAAGCCCCCGCCTTTAGGGCGGGGGTGTGGATTTTCTGCATACTAAGCCGGATTCTGTCTACTCCCGCCAAAGGCGGGACGAGGCAACCATGTATCTGGGATGAGTGTCGCCACTCACCTCAAGCGGCTCTCTTAGTCGTGCCGCATTGCATTCGTATTCAAACACAATGCGGCGCGACTAAGCACGGCCTTGCACGCGGGTAGGATTTTTGCCGTTGCACCCTCTGTGTTTCCACAAAGGCTACTCCTTGCGGAGCCCCTCACTTCTCAGCTTGGGCGTCTCTGTTCGCATCCCTAGGATTACCCCGGCGGGCGTTACCCGCTACCATGCTCCACCTTACTTGCGTAACGTGGGCGTGTCCGGACTTTCCTCCCCGTCACACAGTGATGTGTGAGGGGCGGCTGCCTAATGCAGACAGCCATTATATCAAAATTGACGCATAAATCAATACGTGGTATCAATTCGCCCAGCGTGGGATGGACCCTCGCTCCTGAATTGGAGTGGAACGTCGTGATGTACCATGATGCACGTCAACTCTTCCTGGCAAGGGCTGCGGCTCTCCGGAAACAACGCGGCAACGAAGCTGTTGGGCAGCGTGCCGGCGAACTCGAGCTCAACGAAATCCTTGCGGCATGGTGTCGGCATGGTGTCCAGATTTCGGATACGCAAGTCAACTACATCGAAAGCGAACTGATGATCGCGCGCGAATCGCTGCCAGATGAGGCCGCGGTCATACGCGTCGAGCAGCTGGCACTGCTCATAAACGGGTTCGGCGCCGCGGCCGCAGCGCAAACCTAACACGCCCGACGAACAAGGAAGCCAACCCGGCCTACCTTCGGTTCGTCGGGCGCTTTCTTTTTTCCAACCAACCAAAAAAGCACGTGGAAGAGCGCCGCCGGTGTGCTCTCAGAGAACATCGCGCAGCCAACGTCAAAGCGTCAGAGACATACAGCAGTGGTGATGTACTCTGGAAAAACTAATCGGTACGGAGTTCGGCGGAGAGAACACCGGCGGCGCTCAGATGATCTTACACGTTCCGCCCACACACGCCAATTCTTTTTTCTGGTCGGTCTCGTCGATGCGTTGTCAGAGAAACTTGAGAAACTGTTTCAGCGTATATCCCGCTTGTTTGATGATTGCTGAAAGCAAACCTTTTGGTAAATCTCCCGTGTGCATTGGAACCGAGGTGACCTTTTTTGTTCTCAGATTTTTAAGAAGAACGTGGCTTCCCTTTTGCCGAATAACGACGAACCCTGCGCGAAGAAGTGCGGCAATTACTGCCCGGGCAGTCAATACCGGCATACTATGCAAATATTTCTTTCTTGGATGTGGGCCGTGACGCAATCCCGCGCTCGACATTCTCTTGGACCTTGGACTCGATGCATAATTCAACAGCCTCTTTGGCCATCTTTTTCGACTCTGCCAGATTCTTGCCCCAGCTCACAACGCCCTGCACGCTCGGGCATGTGACGACGTAGCCTCGTTCATCGGGGGTGAAAATGCATTCATACATGCCATAATCTGTCTTTACTTTTGTCCTTGTCGATTTCATATAGACATTATAACATAGTGCCTCAAAGGAACCCTTGCCCGGCTCGCGATTAAATAATCTCACACGTACCGCCCACGCACGCCAATTCTTTTTTCTGGTCAGTCTCGTCGGTTCTCTCGTAGATTATCAATTTCGAGTAGTCTATCTTTGGGAAGCCGGCCGCGAGGCGCTCGTAGGTCTTCTTGTCGATGGATTCGTACGGAGCAAGGCGGTAGACGTGATTCTCGCGCGGCAAGAATGAAAGGCCGCCGATGATATCCCAGTTGTCGGAAATCCACGCGACGACCGCCACCCACTCCTCGTCTCCTACTGAAATAGTTGCTGATGGATTGTGTTCGGTGTAACTCAATTTCACCATTTTCCAATACTCGAGTTGCTGCATCGCCGTGAGGTCGTTCTTGAAGACCGAACCGTGCGGCGCTTTGACCGGGAATTCCAGGACGAAGGTGGTCGCCTCATTCGCATTTTGTCCCACCTCGGGATGTGCGACGACGCCTTGGTCGCGCATCATCTTGAAGAGCGAGTCGGTGGCAGAGATACGCACGCGGCGGATGTAGTACTGCGAATGGCGCGGGTGAATACCGGATGAGCAATCGAATGTCTGCGAGACCGTGCCGGATGGCTTCACGCAGGTAATCGATTTCGATGCATTGATGCCGAAACGCTTCGCGTATGATTCATTCGCCTTGACGGTCGCTGCGCGCATCTTGCGCATGACCTTGGCATCGCGCACGACCGGCGAGTCCCATTGCCCCGTGATAGAAACTCCGAGCAATCGCTCTGCTTCGCAGTTATCCTTCCAGTCTTTCGAAATGTAATTGAATGTGGTGAGGGTTGATTGGTATGTGCCTAAGAGCGTCGCGAGTTTCGCTTTGCGTAGAAGTGTCTTTTCTGTATCATCGGCGCGCGCGATGACCTCGGAGAGATTGCAGAATTCCTTGGATTGCAAAATAATCTCGCCGCACGGATTGGTGCCCACCTGGCCGATGAAACCGTTTTTCTTGCCGTGTTTTTTCTGAAGGTACTTGAGGCGGCGCTCCGGCATGGTCTTCTCGAGGCTCCCTCGGTTGAAGATGCCGCGTTCGCCCGTGCCGCTTTTCATAAGCGCCACCCACTCGTCCATCAGCTCCGCATTTGACGGCTTGGTCTCATAGACCGCTGAGTTGTTGGCGACGCTGCGGTACGGATCCGTAAGGAAGAACTGGCCTTTCTTGGCATCGCGGATGTCTACATCGTCGAGGTCGGAGAGACTAATCATAGCCGTGCGGCGTACGCCGCCTGCGACCACGCACTCACCTATTTTGCAAATAATGTCGTGTGCGTCGATGTTGCGGAGCCGGCGGCCTTGGCGCTTCAAGATGCGCTCACGGGCAAATCCGAGTAGCGAGCGAAGCGGCTCCGGGCCCGACGCCTTACCGCCCATCGTCTTGAGTCGCGCCCCCGCAGGCCGGATGAGCGAGAAATCAAATTCAATATCCTTGCCCGAGTACCAGGTACGGAGACCGAGCGTGAGCGCATCACACCACCCTTCCTTGGTGTCGATAACAACATGCGTAGAAAGTTTCTCGCCCATTTGTTTTTCTATCTGAGGAAGCTGTTGGACGTTTTGACTCTCCACGGCGTAGCCCACGCCGCACCCCTGCATTGAGAGGTACATAATCTCGGCGAAGTCTTCGAGCTTGACGGGGGCGGTGAACGAACAATTGTAGAAACAGGTATTGCATTTGCGTGCAGGACCGCCCGCGAATTGCATCGCGCGCATACTCGGCATCACTTCTTGGCTAAGGATTGCTTCGCGGACTTCTGCGTATTCGCGCTTGGTGAGTTTGTCGCCGAGATTTTCTTTCATAAATCCCACGTACCTATCGACGGTCTCTATCCACGTCTCACGGCGCTGCTCGCTTTCTATCCACCGCGCATAGGTGCGGAGATAGACGAACTCGCCGAGCGGATTATTTTTGAAATATTTCTTTGATTCTTCTGCGAGCTTCTTCACGTGCTCGGGTACCTCGCCCTGCTCCTTGCGGATTTTGCTTCTTTCCGCGCGATAGAGGATGTATGCCTTCGCGGTGGCCACGTAATCGCTCAAAATAAGCTGCCGCTCTACCTCATCTTGGCAGCCCTCGACGGTGGGAAGGAAATTTTTGTAGGTCTTTGCGATGCGCATCATTTCGCCGGCGACTTTGTGCGCGACGACAGCTGCTTCGTCCTCCGAACCCTCATTGGAAGCGACCATTGACTTGTGAATCACGTTCACGAGCTTCTGAAATTCGAACGGCACGACGCGTCCGTCGCGTTTCTGGATGTTGGAAAGATATTTTTTGTACACGCGTATCGACGCAGTATCGCCGGAAGGCACTACGGCGACTCTTCCTCTACCCACACGTCTTGCGGTTCTGGTTGTCATGCGCATTTCGACTACTCTACTAAGTTCCCCTCACTTGGAGATTCATTGTATCGCTATCAGAATGGAGCGCCAGCGATTCCAAAAGTGGATAACTACCTAAAACTTCACAATGTCCCCGACCGACACGCCGTGAGCTCCCGCATACCCCGCGGGGAGCTCTAAAACGTATCTCGCCGAGACGTCCGGCCGGAAACTTTGCGGATACGTGTCCGGAGACACATTCTCTGCCATATAAACGACTCTCCCGTCGCCTGACCCGTCTCGACTCGGTCGATCCGAGGCGGAAATCCACAAAATATCGATCGGGAAGAGCATGTCCTTCATCCAAAATGCATGCTCGCCGTCCTCCGGGAAGACAAAAAGCATCCCCTCATCTTCCGCGAGACCCGCACGCCCGCCGAGGCCTTGTTGCCGGGTACTTTCGGTGTCTGCGACTGCTATATGTATGGTCTGTCCTCTCAGTTCAATGGTTCGCCATTCTTGAGTTTGCCCAGGAGATGGTATCTCGATTGGAGGATAGAAGAGAGGACCTCCCTGCACTATCAAAAGAAAAATCGCTACGAGAGCGATCCCTGCAAAAACATACTTCATATATCCTTTTCCCTACTCGCCGAGATATTGTCCGCTCGCATCGATCTGCGTGTTGTAGGAATTTGCGACGGACAACTGCGAACCGAGTACGAGAATGAGTGCCATCACGATAAAGGTGACAAGCCAATAAAGGGTGTTGATGAAATAGAGCTTGACCGGCCGTTGTTCCCACAAGACCATGCCCAGCGAGGTCGGAACGACAAAACCAAGCCAAGACCAGAGCGCGAGCTCGAACACCGCACCTATCCAATCATAGATATGGAACGCGATGCCGACATAATTCATCACGTAGGCGACAAGCATACTTCCACACAAGCTCAGAATCACAGAAAGCGGCATCATTTTCTTGCCGCGCTCGGCCATCTCGGGCGTCACGTTGGCGAGCCGCATCCATGTCGTACCAAAAACGCGCGGATGGTACCACACCCACCCGATAAGAACCGAGGCAATGCCCGCAGCGAGAATTGGCCAAAGAGTGACAGCAATCATATAAAGATAATCATAGCCCGCGCAAATGACGTGTCGAGTTCATGGTGTGTATTACCCGTACAGTATCGCTCCGAACGCGACGGTGAGATTTATGATAAACCAGAGTGTATACGTCGTGACAATGGGCGGCTCTTTATGCGCGAGGCCGTAGAGTATCCATACGATGTTGAGCGCCGCCCATCCGAACCAGGATACCGCCGATATGTCCGAGGCATCTTTGTTCGAGTAGATAAGTATTATCTGCGGAATCGACAGCAGCGGTCCGACGACACCTGCAACAAAGATGAGCTTGTCGAGAAGTCGCTTTGAAGCGGAACGCGCGGGATATGGTTCGAGAGATTTTGATATCCGCTTACGGATATGGAGGTGATGTAGGTGCATTACTCTATAGTATAGCCCGAGCGGTGTCTTAATGTTTCAAACTTTGTGATCCAAACCCCATAAGGATATCCTAGCTTGTTTTTGAAAGGCGCGCCGAGCCCTCGGCAGCAAAGACTAAATTAGCGTTCCAACTAGAATTGTATCCACTGTTCATTCAGTTTATTTATACCGACCGTGATACCTAAGCCGGAAACTTTTTCTGGATCAATACATGCTACCGTCTCTATCGCCTTGCCAAGTGCGGTAAGAAAAGACTTTTCATCAGGGAACATACCGGGAGGTAATTGCAATACAGTATCTGCCAACAGCGCATCAGCGATAAAACGAGCGTTCGCATCGAGTCCTTCTAGCGTTGAAATATCATGTGCGGCCGATTCAAACACATCGGGCTCCTTATCAAAACGTTCAGTTCTTGCCACATCTTTGCTGTCCGGTATAGCTCGGAGGTCGGCAATTTTCGCCGCCAATTGCGACGCATTCCTCTGCCAAAACGCTATTGGAATTAGTAAGCTGCTCGCCTGTTGGTACTGACGACCACGTGCATCCTCTCCCCCTTCGGGGCGAAGTCGGACGCGCTGAACGACGACACTGTCTTGAAGAGTACGGATTATCAGCGCGCCTATTTTCTTCGCACCTGGTTTTATATTAGATGTATCGAGCATTGAAATCCCGAGCATTTTCGTTGCTTTTATCATGTGCGCGGTCTCTTGGGGAATTCCGGCGGTTCTGGTTGTCACACCGTAACCCTCAGGTGTTACCGCTCCGCTTGCATCGATCAACTTTCCGTAAATGACCTGACCAAGGACAGCTTTCTCGGTTGGAACATGCTCTAGCGGGGCACCCGATCCTTTTTCTTCGTGCGCATCGTCCGAACCCCCGCTTAAGGAATCTGGTGGAGAATGTGTTATCCGGTTGCTGAACCTTTCAAGCGCCATATTCACGTACACGATACCATGAAGAATCGGCCGTTAGCGGCATCTCGTAGAGTCTTAGCCCTCGGCATATCTCCGATAAAAAAACCTTAGTGCGGAGGGTGAGGGATTCGAACCCTCGGTGCCTTTCGGCACACACGCTTTCCAAGCGTGCGCACTAGACCGCTATGCGAACCCTCCTTTTGCCACCGAAATATAACACAACGAAGAGGGATTGGGTTATTCCTCCATAGGTGCGCGACGGCGTTTCATTGCCGTGCGAATACGGGCCCGACGCTCTTTGAGTCGCTCTCGTTGCACCATAAATTCGCTGCGCAACTTCTGCTCGAACTCTTCGGCTTTGCGCGACGCGAGCCAGCCGACCGTCGCCAGTATCACGTTCAACGCGAGTACGAGACTAAATCCGAGTATGAAATACGGGCCTGATACTCCTTGCATCAAGAAAAATGTGGGGATGAAGCTCACCATGCCGACGACGACATCCATGAATCGGTTCTGCGGAGTCTCGTGAATCTTTACCATCGCCTCCCACATCTCATACGCAACGAGGAGGAGGAATACGATAATGATAGTCGGTACCGCACCAAATTTAAAGAAGGTTGCACCCAAACCAAAAGATACGCCCGAGAGGAAATGTACGACGCTCCAGAGGTCGAGCCATTTTCCCTCGCGCCAGATATCGGTACGCTGGAACTTCCCGTCGCGCGTGAGATGCATGGTTATATACGCATTCCCTGCAATGCTGCAACCCTCTCCTGCATGGGTGGATGCGTGCTAAACAATTTCGCGACGAACGCCCCCGCTTTTTGTGCCCCGAAAGGATTCGAGATAAAAAGATGCGCAGTGGCAGTTGATGCACGCTGCATGGGCACCGGGTACGAGGCAATTTTTTTGAGCGCGGAGGCAAGTGCATCGGGATAACGCGTGAGGAGTGCCCCCGAGGCGTCGGCGAGAAATTCGCGCTTGCGCGATATCGCGAGCTGGATGAGTTGTGCTGCGATAGGGGCGATGATGATGGCTGCGATAGCGGCGATTGCCATGACGGGATTTTTGTTCTCGCGACTATTTCCTCCAAATAAACTCATCCGCAAGAACATATCTGCAATGATGGAAATAAACCCGACAAGCACGACTGCGACGGTCATGACGAGAATATCGCGATTGCCCACGTGCGAGAGCTCGTGCGCGAGCACGCCTTCGAGCTCCGAGCGGTCAAGAGTCGCAAGAAGCCCGGTCGTCACCGCTATCACGGCGTGCTTGGCATCGCGGCCAGACGCAAATGCATTCGGTGCCGCGTCATTGATGATGTAGACGCGCGGCTTCGGGAGCCCCGCGGTGATGGCGAGATTCTCGACGATGCGATGCAATTCGAGATATTCTTTTTCATCTGCGGGCTTCGCTCCAGCTGAGGCAATCGCTACTTTGTCGGAGAACCAGTACGCGCTGATGTTCATTACTATGGAGAATGCAACGGCGACGTAGAGAATTCCAGAATTACCATAATACTGCGACATGACGAATCCCACCGCTATCACGAGCGCAAGAAAGACACCCATGAGCATCCAGGTGCGGAATACGTTTTTACCCTGCTGTGTGTAGAGTGATGCCATAGGTCTTTGCGGCGAATGCCGCGATGTTAGAAACTTACTTTTACGGGCTGGCGCGCTGCAGCTTCCCCTTCATCAAGCTGGAAGAAATCCCGGGTCTTGAAGCCAAATGTGCTGCCGACGAGATTCGTCGGGAATTGCTCGATCGCATTCTGGAGGTCTTGCACGACGGAGTTGTAGAAGCGACGTGCTGCTTGGATTTTGTTCTCGGTGTCCGAAAGCTCGCGCTGCAATTCCACGAAATTTGAATTTGCTTTGAGGTCGGGATAGCTCTCCGAAACGGCGAAAAGCGATTTGAGTGCGCCCGTGAGCATGTTCTCTGCGGCGGCGTGTTCTCCCACCGTCTGCGCACCCATCGCTTTGGTGCGCGCCTCGGTGACTTTCTGCAATGTCCCCGCTTCGTGTGCGGCGTAGCCCTTTACCGTCTCGACGAGATTCGGGATGAGGTCGTAGCGCCGCTTGAGCTGCACATCAATATCGGACCATGCTTCCTCGGTACGATTCGTGAGCCGGACGAAATTATTGTACGCCCAGACGAGCCAAGCGAGGACGACCGCGACAACCCCTAATAAAATATAAGTAGTATTCATATGCCGCAATTATATCATATCCGGAGGATTTATTGCACAGTGACAACAGCTTGCGTCGAGGTGGTTGCGCCCGAAGGCGCGCTGCAATTGAGGGTAAATTGGGTCGTTGTGGCGAGTGCGAGTGTGGAAGTCGAACCGCGCGTTCCCGTAGCCATGGAGATAGTGCCCGGCGCAAAAAGTTCGCAGCTCGAGGTGTTGACGCTTGACCAGATGAGCTTCGATTTCTTGCCGCTCAATATTGTGGCCGGGTCCGCGATGAGTGTCGCGAATGGCTTCGGTGGAGTGGATGTCGCGGTTGGCGGAGTAACGGGTGGCTTTGCCGACGTCGTAGGTGCCGGTTGCGGAGTGGATGCAGGAGATGATGGCGGGAGACTTGGGAAACTGCGCCAAGCGGAGTTCTGCCCTGTTGGTTTGTTGTAGCACGGAACAGAAGAACTCCTTGCCGCAGCACCAGGCCACACAATCACTGGATTGATGCTGACTACGCAATAGTCATCACCTAGATCCGAAGGATCCAGAGGAGGCGCGCCCGGGCCGCTGTACGGCGGATAGCAGCCGCTGCTCGCATAGGTATCATTCGGCCCGCACGCTTGCCCCTTGCGCACAGGAGGTGGGACTTCGTCTTTCTCTTTTTTATCAGGCACAACAGCACCTCCGACCTTATCTCCTCCACCTCCATTCGGCGTCGGAGTTCTCTCTCCGCCTCCGCCACCCCAATTGTTATATGTTGCAAGACCAGTAACTCCTCCGATACCTCCTACTGCCCACTTCCCTGTAGTCGTCCATTCGCTCCACGGCTTGAAGAGAGGTTCAGAAATAGACCGTTGAGGAATAAGCGGTACTCCGCTCGTCTGCGGCGACCACGGACCGCGCACGGATGCTGAGGCATCCGCCTCAATGGGGGCGCGCCCCCACGGACCCATTTCTTTGTTTCCGACTGTCGGAACGGATGTCCGCGAAGCGGTTGGCGGCACAACCTCCTCGACGACTTCTCTTCCCGCGGGCACACGACCCCCATCGTCTGCCATTTGTGCGAGCGGATCAGGCCTCGTGGTGTCTGGCAGTCCGTTTTTTGTTCGTGGCTCCACCACACGTCCCTGGTCTCCTGTAGTCAACGCATCGCGCTCAGCTTGGGTCAACGGTGTCGGCGTTGTCGGTTTTTCACCACGCCCGAAGAATTCTTTCGTGCTCTGCCACCATGTTTTCGTCTCCGCGGCGACTGGTACATTCGCTACGTCTGGTGTGAGCGCGGCTCTAGGCGGGTTGGGCACTGTACCCACTTCTACTCGTCTGATGAGCGCGAGTTCATCCTCAGTCAGCGAGCTTACACTTACTCCGGGGCTCGGAGTCCGGGGTGCCGCCACAGGACCTTCTGCGTTCATTGCATCAATAGCTGCTTGATCACGCTCTGCCTGAGACAGGGTTCTGACACGTGGCTCGACCACGCGGGCTTCGTCGTCTATCACGCTCAGAGGGTTGCGTCCTGTCGTGTCTCTCGCGATGTCGCCGCGCAGCGGCGCTTCCGGCGTAATACGCTGCGGAGAAGATTCGATGACGGCTCGCGGTGTCGTCTCGGGAACAGTCTCGGCAGCGATATCAGACCTTGGTGCCCGAGGTTCGACTCTCTCGCCTGCGGCGATTCGTCTCTCTATCTCGGCCATCTCGTCTGCAAGACTTCCCGAGGGCTTCGACGTCTCCGCCGACTGGGCCCAACTTCTCTCTGCGGGTGGGACGAGTGGCTCTTGCGTTATCTCGGCTTTTATGCGGACATCCTCAATCGCCGCTTGCCGGTAATCAGTAATATTTTTTTGGAAATTCACGGGCGGAGTCGCGGGTTCAATGACAGGTGCTGCTTCTGGCGCTGGAGTCCTAACCACAGGCTCAGGACCACGAACCGTTGCCGTCAACGGCGGACGCTGGTCGAGCGCGCCCGTGATGTTACCACTGATAGAATTGGGTGGCGCTGCCTCTGGTGCTGTGGGCGTAACAGTCGGCTCAGGAGCAGCCGGTGGCTCTGCATTTACGTCCCGCAAAGCAGCTCTCCTTCCTGCCGGGGTGTCGGATAGAGGAATCGGTGGGCCACTTTCTCCGACTGCTACCTGCACGTCTTCTCGGAGAGGCGGCAGCCGCTCTATAGGAGCGACTTTCGTATTGACGAACGGAACCACATTATTCGATTCGGCAGGCGCGGCGCTATCTACTACTCTCGTGAAGCCGGAACTATCTTGCGCGAGAACGCGCTCGCCGAGGCGAGCAGTGCCGGCTATCTCCGCCGTATCGCCGAACTCGCCAACTCGCGCAAAATTCCCAAATCGTATTCCCGCAAATGGGAGCGAGGCATTGAGTGCCACATTTCCGAATGCCACCGCATCGCGGATTGGCGTCGGCTCGGAGACTTTCGCTACAGCCTCATTGGGCCCAAGCGCTGTTGCATCGGAGCCGGAATACGAGAGTACTGTGCGGGTATCGATGAGTGTTCCTTCGGCCCATGCCGCAACACCTTTGATAGCGAGCGACTGCCGTACTTCTGGGAACTCCGGTGTGCCGTCTTCTTTCTTTGGAAGGAAATTTTGCACGTCGGTGTAGTACTGAACAGTCTGCGCCCAATCACGCAGCGTCGAAGCGGCGCCCCCTTCTGGGCGGAGTGCGCTTTTAACCTCCGGCGTAACATTTCCGCTCTCCGCCATATCATAATATTTCTTAATCTCGTCACGCTTCGCCACGGCAGCTGCGTAATCGGCCTGCGCCTGTTCGGCAACCGTAAGTTGGAATTCTGGTGTCCCAATAATTAATTCCCCCGGATTATTCTGTGCCAATTCCAACGCGCTGCGCGCCGTATCGACAGCATCGTTTGCCCGCTTCAACTGCAATCCGAAAACTCGCTCCGCTGCCGCCTTTTCCTCCGGCGCGAGCGCAATCAAAACTCTCGGCTCAGATGTATCACGCGTCCCCTCCATCGACACGAGCATGCGCTGCGCTTCTTCCGGAGAAATGGGCTCGCCATACGCTTCGCCTTGCTGCCGACGCAAGCTCTCCGCTTCGTCGCGTAATGACGCCTGGATCTCTTCGGGTGTGACTATGTTTTCCGGCAACGGAATATCGCGCGCGACCGAATACGGCTCGCTCTCGGGATACATCTCGCCTATCGGCTCGGCCTGGCTGCTCGCAGCGATGACACCGTCTTTATATATCGCCCAATCGATAGGCGCGCGAGCTGGAGCATCCTCGCGACTCACGCTCTCAGATGGTGTTGCGGGGAGCGTTTCAGGTAGTGGAGTCGGTTCGGGTCCGGCAATTGGCGTACTTTGCGGGATTTGTTCGGTAGGCACATCGGTCGCTCTCGCGAGCTCAAGAATGCTTTCCTTGTTGCTCTGCCAATTCTCCCACTGCGACTGCTCTCTCTGGCCACGAGCCGCCTCTGCCGAAGAGTCCGCATCCGCCCGCGCGAGACGCGCGTCTCGCGCAGCGTTTTCTTGATTTTGGATATCTTGTTGCGCCGCTTCATATGCCGCTGTCTGGATATCCGCTTGTGCGAGACGGTCGGTGAGGAGGTCAGTCTCTGCCGCGCGAATTTCGGCAGGATGAATAAACGTGGGTTCGTCGATGGGTGTCCCCATTGGATACTGCTCACCGACCCACATAGTAGTTGGAATCTCCGCGCGGCCAGCTTCACGCGCAGCGAGAATGAGGCGAGTCTGTTCCTGCTGTTGGAAGTTTTCTACCGACTCCTGGATTTCACTCGTGCGAACCGTTTGATCAGGAATCTGGGCAAATATTTGTGCGTCCGAAATCTGTGGTACCGGCTCTCCTCCAGACGGTGAGGCGGCATAATCGGAACCGATGCCCGTTCCCGGGCCGAGTGTCTGGACATCCGGCATGATGCCCCGCGATATCGCTACCTGCTGATATGCATCGATAATATTTCTCGGAGCCATAACATCAGTGGCACGAACGCTGTGCTCGAGAAAAGCCTTTTCATTGAACAACTTGACTACCTGCGTTTCGTTACTGAGGTCAAGTCTCGTGTTCGGTGAGATACCGAGCTCTTTCGAAAGATAGTCAACCATCGCCTTCGTGTTGTTCCCATCACTAGGTGGTGAAAGTCTGTTCATCAGCTTGTTGAGAGTGTCATCTCCGCGCTCAACCCATTTGGCAATATTATTTATGTCAGCCCTTGCTCCATCTTCGGGCGTATCAAACGATTGATACCCGCTGCAAACACCGCCGCTGCAGCTTTTCATGTTGCCAAAATTCCAATTTGACTGAAGCCCCTTAACACGAGCTTCTTCAATATTTTCTCCCGGAATTTGCGCCCTCATGCACGAGAGCCAGCTTCCCTCGGGACCGCAGGCATCTGCTTGGGGTATCCCGTCAGATATTTGCACCGGTCCATCGGAAGGCGCGTCGAACGTGCTGTTCGGGTTTGTTATCGTATTTTGCGGGTCAACATCCTGCGGTATTACATTTCCATTCTCATCTCGCGGCTGTAGCTGAAACGATTCCTGATTTGGATTGAGGGGTGTCGGCGAGAAGAACTCCTTCACGCTGTCGAGCCATGACGGAGCTTTTTCCGTTTCCTCGGGCATGGCTCCGCCCTGCTTGATGAGGTCCTCGAAGCTCTGCGCGGACGGTGAGAATGGATTCTTCAGGTCGGAGTACGGCACCGGATCGAATGCCTGATTCAGAAGTGAGCCGCTGCCGCTCGGCGGCGGCGCGGGAGGCGTTAGAGGCACGGGTTCTCCAAGTTTCTGGATGTCTGTCTGATTAAGCGGGGTCAACTTGCACGCCTTGCCGTCGCAACCATTTGGATCTGCTACACAGAATTTTGGGCCCTCGCAATGGCCTTCCACGGCAATATCTCCGTTCTCAGTACTGACGCATTTTTTCCCGTAGAGATTCATTCGCTGTCCGTCCTGCGCCGGGCCGCCTTTGATATAAAAGTAATGCTGAGGAAGGTCGGGACACTGTAGGTTCCCATCTCCGTCATCCTCTTCCTGCGCATACACAAAATGGGACGAAAGAAGCGCCGCACAGAGAAACACGAACAAAAAGGCCGCAGTGCGACTTCGATACATCCTTCAATCATACCAGTGCAGCCGCCCTTTGGGCGGCTGCACTGTGGACTCCTTTTCTAACTCAAAGCGAGGCCTGCTGTGGTCATTCGAACCTCGCGCAGCAAACGTTCATGAATCTGCGTAATACAGCAGTGGTGATGGAGACTGGAAGTGGCTCGAATGTAAAGTTCGAATGTGCCACAGCAGGCCGAGCGCTTTAATAGTCCCCTTGGCCCGCACGTGCTCGTGCGTGCCTGACCCGCCTCATATCGGTAGTCACCGACATTCGGCCCCTACGGGCGCCCTCTTCGGGCGGGGTCACATATCCTCCATGCCGCCACCCGCAGGTGCGGCCTTCTTTTCTTCTGGAATATCGGCAACGGCCGCCTCCGTCGTAAGCAACACCGCCGCCGCCGAGGCGGCGTTTTCAACACAGCTTCGCGTCACTTTGACCGGGTCGAGTATGCCCGCTTCGTACATGTCTACTATAGATGTATCGTCAGACTCGGCAGAGGCGTTGAATCCGAATGCGGGGCCTTTGTGGACGACCTCCTTCAGAACGACCGCTGCATCCTCGCGTCCTGCGTTGCGTGCGATTTGGAGAAGCGGAGCCGAAAGCGCGGAAATAAGAATGCGGTAGCCCACCGTGTACTCGTCGTGCGCCTTTGCGTCAATTTTCTTTCCGAGCTTCTCGCCGACCTTGGCAAGTGCCGCACCGCCGCCTGGGACAATGCCTTCAGCGATAGCGGCCTTGGTCGCATTGACCGCATCCTCTATCTTGTCTTTCAAATATTTCATCTCCGTCTCCGTCGCAGCGCCCACGCGGATGACCGCGACGCCGCCGGAGAGTTTCGCGATGCGCTCTTCCAACTTTTCTTTATCGAATTTGGAATCGGTATTCTCGAGCTGCTTGCGCAATTGCGCGACGCGCTCAGTGATATCAGATTTCTTTCCCTTACCGCCGACGACGATGGTCGAGTCTTTCGTCGCGACGACACGGTTTGCGCGCCCGAGCATCGAGAGCTCCGCTTTTTCGAGCGAGATGCCGAGGTCGTCGGTGATGACCGTCGCACCGACGGTGATAGCGATATCCGTGAGCATTTCCTTTTTGCGGTCGCCGTATCCAGGCGCTTTGACCGCGAGTACGCTAAAGATGCCGCGCAGTTTGTTCACGACGAATGTCGCAAGCGCTTCCCCGTCCACATCATCAGCGATGATGACGAGTTCTTTCTTGCCGCTTTGCGCCACCTTTTCGAGCAGCGGGAGAATGTCTTTGACTGTTGATATTTTTTTGTCGGTGATGAGGATAGCCGCATCTTTCGTTTCTGCTTCCATGCGCTCCGCATTCGTTATCATGTAGGCGGAGACGTAGCCCTTGTCGAATTCCATACCATCCACAAAATCCGATTCAATACCAAACGATTGAGACTCTTCTACGGTGACGACACCGTCTTTGCCGACTTTTTCCACCGTGTCCGCGATTATCTTGCCGAGCTCTTCCGATTCGGCTGAAATCGTCGCGACTTGGCGGATGTCGTTCTTGCCTTTGACCTCGCGCGCCATCTTCTTTAATTCTTCGACTGCGTCCTTGGCGGCTGCCTCGATGCCGCGACGCACCATCATCGCATTCGCCCCGAGCGCGGTGCGCTTGAGCCCCTCGTGAATGATTGCTTGCGTGAGTACGACCGCTGTCGTCGTTCCGTCTCCGGCCTTATCGTTGGTCTTGGTAGCAACTTCCTTCACGATGCTCGCTCCCATGTTCTCAAATTTATCGGCGAGCGTGATTTCTTTTGCGATGGAAACACCGTCGTTCGTTATCGTCGGCCCTCCCCACGATTTGTCGAGTGCGACATTGCGGCCCTTGGGACCGAGAGTGACTTTCACCGCCGCCGCGACGATATCGACGCCTCGCTTGAGAGCACTACGGACCTGTTCGTCAAAAATTACTTGTTTTGCCATAAGAATAGTTTGTTAGCCACTAGGGTTTAGCCACTAGAAGTTACTTGATAATTGCTTTTACATCGCTCTCGTGGATAAGGTGGAGCTTCTCGTCGTCAACCTCTATCTCGCTCTCCCAACCTGGATTGAAATATACTTTTTGTCCGACGCGCACCGACATCGGAAGCACTTTGCCGTCATCGTTCATTCTGCCGGGACCGACGGCGAGTACCGTACCTCGTGTCGCCTTCTCCTTTTGTGCGGCGTCGGGAATAAGAATGCCGGATGCCGTCTTCTTCAAAGCTTCCTCCGGACGCACCAATACCCTGTCGCCGAGAAGCTGCATGTTTACTTTTGATTCTTTAATCTCTTTTTTCATATCAAATTGTACTTATTCTTAATAACGCGTTGCTGGAGGGCTCCCCCTAACGAGGGCTTAATATAATTGAATATGAGGTAGGTAGCAACACCTTGACAATATCTTGAAAAGTGATACGATTAATTGATTGTTCCCGGGAGCCATGCTAGGATTCCCGAGATGATTTTGCTCCAGACGGCATTGCCCTACATACAGATAGGTCTCTCGGTCGCTCTCATTGCTGCGATACTTTTGCAGCGCACGGGCGCATCGATGGGCGGAGCATTCGGTGCGGACAACTTCTCGTCGGGTTTTCACACACGCCGCGGTTTGGAGCGGACACTGTTCCATGTTACTATCGCACTTGGTATCCTCTTCGCACTCTCGGCACTCATTAGTTTAATCATCAGCTAGGCGCTTTTGCGCATAGTCCGTCGTATCGGCGGACATATATGCGGGAGCGCAGTCGCTCTATGGATTTCGATTACGATTCCCCCTCAGACACAACTCAGAATTTGAAAAAAACGCTCATTGAGCAGCGTTCCCTTTGGCGCGTCGGGAGTCTGGAGACGCTGCTTCGCGCGCTTTCTCCGAGCGAACGCCTTATCCTCTATGGACTCTCTATCCTTTTGGCTATTTCGACACTCGCCCTGCTCGCGGGACTTAATTCCTCCGTATCAGTCACCGTGCCGACGCCCGGCGGCGAGCTCGTCGAAGGAGAGATCGGCTCTGCACGTTTTATTAATCCGATACTCACCATCTCGCAGGCCGATGAAGACCTCTCAAAACTCGTCTACTCCGGCCTCACCCGCACACTTCCCGATGGCATCGTCCCGGACCTCGCGGAAAGTTACGAAATCTCCGAGGACGGCACGACCTACACCTTCACCCTGCGCAAAAACGCCATGTTCCATGACGGCACTCCCGTCACCGCAGAGGATGTGCTCTTCACAATCGCCGCGGCGCAAAGTCCCGATATCAAGAGTCCGCGGCGCGCCGATTGGGAGGGCGTGCAAGTATCCTCGCCTGATTCACGCACCATCATCTTCAAGCTCGCGCACGCGTACGCACCCTTCATCGAGAACACCGCGCTCGGCATTCTGCCGAAACATGTATGGCAAAATGTATCTGCCGAAGAGTTTCCTTTCAGTCCGGCAAATACACATCCTGTCGGCACCGGCCCCTTCCGGATTGAAAAGGTAACGACTGATGCAACCGGCTCAGCGACACGATACGAGCTCGTACCGTTCAAGGATTTCGCCCTCGGCAAACCGTACCTGAAGCGCATTACCTTTATCTTCTATCCGAATCAGGATGAGATGCTGAAAGCTTTTGATGCGCATAAGATCGACGCCGTCGCGGGGGTAACGCCTGCCGACCTCGCGCGCCTGACACGCGCCAATTTTGATTTCGTGCACGTACCGCTGCCGCGGGTGTTCGGTGTTTTTTTCAATCAGAGCCACGCGACGGTACTCGCGGATGCATCCGTGCGCGCCGCACTCGAAGCGGCAGTGGACAAACAATACATCGTAGATTCTATATTGAGCGGGTACGGTGCGGTGCTTGAAGGGCCGATTCCGCCCGGCGTGATAGGTGCTGGCCAGCCGACTACCTCCGGCCCCTACGATGCGCGCACAGGCGACGGAGCCCCGACGACCGCCACTACCACGTATGCGAATGCTGCGGGCGCGATTCTTACCCGCGGCGGTTGGACCTTCGACGAAAAAACGCAGGTGTGGATGAAGAAAAAAACCGAGCTTTCGTTTACTATCGCGACCGCCGATGAGCCGGAGCTCGTCGCGACGGTGAACGCACTTGCGGAGGCCTGGAGATTGGCCGGCATCAAGGTCACGGTGCAGGTATATTCCCTTTCGGAATTGAACACGAGCGTCATCCGCCCGCGCCAGTATGATGCGATACTTTTCGGCGAAGTCGTCGGGCGTACCGCAGACCTGTTCGCCTTCTGGCACTCTTCTCAGCGCAATGACCCCGGGCTCAACCTCGCGCTCTATACAAACCTACGCGTCGATTCGCTCCTTACCCAAGCCCGTGCAACGAACGACGCCCAAGAACGCGAAAAACTCTACGCGCAATTTGCCGCCGCAATCGCCAAGGACGACCCCGCTGTTTTCCTCTATGCACCCGAATTCCTCTACGTCGTACCGCGTGCGATGCACGGTATTGTTCTCGGCGCCCTCACGAGCGCCTCCGAACGATTCTTGAATGTCTACCAATGGTACACAGATACAGAAGAAGTGTGGAGCATCTTCGCAAAGTAAGTATCAAATCACAGGTATCAGGTATCAAACAATTTCAGAACAAAATTATTAGAAAAAATTATTCATTATCAATTGACACTTGTCTGATACTTGTCTTTTGATACTTGTTACTTAAAGCATATGGAACCACAGTCAGCATCCAACGAGCCGCGCCACAGCACAAGCGCCGCAAGCGGCGCACCGCGTCCTGCGTCTCCCTCCACTCGCCCGCACCACGTGCGTCCGCCCCACCCCGCGGGAAGACCGGGGACCCGCACCGGAAGACCTGCCAGACACTTCGGCAGGCCCAACCATCCGCCGCGACGCGGAAAAGCGCGTGTCGAACACCAGGCACCGACACAGCGTAAACAAACGGCCGCAACTATTCCTCCGCCCTCGCCCGATACCGTGCGCATCATTCCGCTCGGGGGCGTCGAGGAAATCGGACGCAACATGACCGCCGTCGAATTTGGCGATGATATTTTCATCCTTGATTGCGGATTTGCATTCTCCGAAGGAGAAACACCGGGCATCGATTACATCCTGCCAAACACCGGCTACCTCGAAGAGCGCCGCCATAAAATCCGCGGCCTCCTCATCTCGCACGGCCACCTCGACCACATCGGCGGCATCCCCTACATTATCGACCGCATCGGCAATCCGACCATCTACACCCGCAAACTCACGGGCATGATGATAAAAAAGCGCCAGGAAGAATTCACGCAGACCTCGCCTGTAAACATCCGGGAAGTGGAAAAGGATGAGGTGATAAAGCTTGGGCAAGCGACTATTCGCTTCTTCGGCGTCACACACACTGTACCCGATTCGATGGGTATCATCATCGAAACACCCTGGGGCGATGTGGTATTCACGGGCGACATCAAGCTCAATCACCTCGACGGCGAACCGTCGGCCGAGGAGAAGCGCGAATTCGGAGTATTCAAGAACCGCAAAGTGCTCGCGCTGCTTATGGACAGCACAAACGTCTGGCAACCGGGATTCTCTATCCCTGAATCAATCGTCTACACCACCCTCGAGAAAATAATTAAGGATTCGAAAGGCCGACTTGTCATCGCGATGTTCGCTTCGCACTTGGAGCGGCTCATTCGCGTCGTACACTTCGCCGAGGAATACGGAAAGAAAATCGTCATTGACGGCCGCTCGATGCGCACCAATATAGAGATCGCGCGCGAAATAGGCCTTATCAAATACAAAGACGACACCGTCGTCGCTGTCGAGAACATGGGGCAGTACCCGCCAGAAAGAATTATCATCCTCGCGACAGGAGCACAAGGCGATGAATTCGCTTCACTCGCCCGCATCGGCAACAAGACCCACAAATATATTCGCCTCCAGCCGACCGACACCGTCGTGCTTTCTTCTTCGGTCATTCCGGGTAACGAACGCGCGGTGCAAAAACTGAAAGACAATCTCTCGCGCCAAGGGGCGCACATCATCACGTATCACGCTTCTGACGTGCACGCCTCAGGCCACGGCAATCGCGAAGAGGCCGCATGGATACACAAACAAATAAAACCGAAATTCTTCATACCCGTCCACGGTTACCACTACATGCTCCGCGTCCATGCCGACCTCGCGGTCGAGATGGGAGTGAAGCCGGAAAACATTTGTATCCCCGACAACAGCTCGCTCGTCGATATAAAGAACGGCGAAAAGATTTCGAAGCATGCGCTCAAAGCTCCCGCCGAATTGCGCGTCGTCGAAGGCCACACCGTCTCGGAACTCTCGGATGTCTTGATGCGCGACCGCAAAGCGCTCGGGCAGGAAGGATTCTGCGTCGTCGTCGCGACGGTAGACAGACGCAGCGGAAAATTACACAAATCTCCCGACATCATCTCGCGCGGATTCGTCTACCTCCGCGACAACAAAGAGCTGATGGACCAGACGCGTCTCATCATCCGCAAGTCGGTCGAGACGTCGCTGCGCAATCCGCGCGCGGCCGACCTCGATGTGGCACGTGAAGACCTCGCCGATGCCGTTGCGCAGTTCCTCCTCCAGCGCACCATGAAGCGCCCGATTGTAATTCCGGTCATTGTGAGTGTTTAGACAAGACGGAAAAAGGATATCGTGCAAGAATACTTGCATGTACATCATAGCCTTGATAGGAGACCTGCTCGGACCAATTCCCGTTGTAAATTGGATTAGTACCCCGATAGTAATCATCGCTCTGGGTATTGCGGGCTCTCACACGGGAGTTAGTCTTTATTCAAGCAAAAGGATTGCCGGGACGCTCGCCATGATGGTTGCTGAAGTGCTTCCTTTCGTGAAAATCGTCCCGACGTTTTTGATACGCGTGTATTTTGCAAAAAAAGACACACAGGAATCCGAAGCTTGAATTCGGAGTTCACGCAATCCGCCACTTCCCTTTTTTCGGCCCAAGGCCGATCCGCCTCGGGCGGACATTCACGATAAGCCCGTCGCGCGCGAGCCCTTCCAACGCCTTTCTTACCTTTTCCCCTTCAAATACCATGAGGCGACGCCTCATGGTATTTTCAGTTTGCGAGCCCCGTTGCAATTCGCGCAAAATCGCGCCGCGGACTTGGCGCAGACTGCCTTCAAATGGGGATTGCTTCGTGTAACGCACACTTCTGTGATTGTTGCGAACACCCGAACGTTTGAGATATGCACCGTAATCCATCAGCGCCCAGTGCCACTTTCTCGAATCCTGCCCCTCCGCCGCCTTCTGCGCAACGACAAAAATATCCGTATCCGCTACTGTTCCATATCGTGGCCGGTCGGACGACTTATGGAACGGCCAAAAATGGTGAATAAAAGCGGTGCGGATGTTGGTTTCGATGAGTATGTCCGGCTCGTTAAAGGCGAATACACGCAGGGCCGAGGCGGTATAGGGTCCCATGCCCGGCAATAGCCCGAGCGTAAGAATATCTTTTGGGACTTTCCCCTTGTGCTTCGCAACGATTGTTTTCGCCGCATCATGGAGGTACTTGGCTCGCCTGTTATAGCCCAGCCCGCTCCAGACCTTCAGCACATCTGCAAGCGACGCTTTTGCAAGCGCATGAACAGTCGGAAATCTTTTCAAAAATTCCCTGTACTTCTCGATTACGCGCGACACCTGGGTCTGCTGCAGCATGATTTCGGAAACGAGAATGCGGTAGGGGTCTTTTGTTCTCCTCCACGGCAATTCATGCCGTCCGTGTGCTTTCCAATATTGCCAAACAACCCGTCGGAATTTGAGAACCCGGCTAGAGTTCATAGACAACGTCTTTTCTTTCAACAACGACGTCCCATTTCATCCGCTTTGCGTACCGATACAGTTTTGAGTTTGGATTGAAGCATACCGGCTTCGCGACCATTTCGAGAAAAGGAATGTCCGTCTCCGTATCCCCCACGCCTATCGAGTGCTGGAGCGTGAGATTCTCTTTCTCAAGTGCGCGTCGCACGATGCTCGCTTTGTTGAGTATCAAATGTTCTTCGATAATATTTCCGGTAAAACATTCCTGCGGCCCTATTTCGTAGAGCATGCCGTATGTCTTATCGAAGCCGAGCCGCGGACAGAATTTGTCGAGCACGGTCTTCGGCGAATGCGATACCGCGAGCAAAAAGTATCCACGTTTCTTGAGATCTTTCAAGAGGTCGCGCGTATAGCGATAGACGCGCTTCGATTGTTCGTCGACGACTTCTTCCGCCGCATCGGCAAGCGCGCTGTAATGCACGCCCTTCAAGTGTTTGACGAATCCTTTCACGACGGCGCTGATGTATTCATCGTAGTCTCCTTCGCGATTGAGCCACCGTTCGTATTCGCGTTCGTATACGCGTCGCGTCGAGGTCGGAAAGACTTCTTTTTCGATGAGGCGGTTGACCACCTGAATGAGAAGGCTTGAGCGGAAAATCGTCCCGTCCACATCAAATATAGCCACTCTGCGTTTGTCCTTCATCCTTCGTATAGTACCGCCGCTTATCACTCATGGCGAGTCCGCTCGTAATCTAGTATTCTAGGCCTACGATGATCCAGTACTTAAAAATTGCCCTCTACTTCGCGGTCGCCCGCTATTTCAGCTTTTTCGCCCGCATCCGCCTCCGTAGCTGGAAGCCGCGGATAGTTATCATCACGGGCTCCAACGGCAAGACGACGGCGCTGCACCTCACCGCCTGGCAACTCGGCTCCGCGGCAAAATACTCATATCGGGCAAACAGCGCGTTCGGTATACCGTTCGATATTCTTGGGCTCAAACGGTCAAACTACTCTGTATTTGAATGGCCGATGTTGTTTCTTATGGCACCGATCTATGCGCTCAAGGGGCCGCATCCGGAGAAGTTGTACATCGTCGAGGTGGATGGAGACCGCCCGGGTGACGGCGACTTTTTCGGGCCACTGTTGAAACCTGAAGTATGTGTGTGGCTCAGTTCCGCGCGAACGCACAGTATGTTATTTGAGAAAAGCGTCGGTGCGGACGGTTTTGCGAATGTGGACGAAGCGATCGCGTACGGATTTGGCCGTTTCCTTGCACACACGTCCAAGCTCGGGATTATAAACGCCGATAATCCGCGCATCCTTGAGAATGCGACACGGGCAGAAGTTCCTCTCTACAGGATACAAGAGCATGAGCTGCTTACCGCATACGGGGTGAGTACTTCAGGAAGTGAGTTCACTATTTCCGGTATTTCCTACCGGTTCCCCTACATACTTCCGAAAGAGACGCTGTATGGCATCGCTTCGTCCGTAAAGATCGCCGAATATTTCGGGATACAGACGACGAACGACCCTGCGGGGTTTACGATGCCGCCGGGGCGGAGCTCTCTTTTCCGCGGCGTCAAAAATACGACGCTCCTCGATAGCAGCTACAACGCGGATGCGGAATCGGTCGCAGTAATCGTCCGTATGGCGGAAATGCTGCCGGGAGAAAAGTGGATGGTGCTCGGAGATTTGATCGAACAAGGCACGCTTGAACAAGAGGAGCATGAGCGGCTTGCCCGGATACTTGCGACGTGTGATTTCAAGCGCACCGTATTGGTAGGGCCCCGCACGCAAATGTATGTCAAACCCATCCTTGAGGGGGCGGGCAAGACCGTTGCATCCTTCATCGGTCCGAAAGAGGCGTTGGACTATCTCACAGCTGAGCTTGGGGGCGGAGAAACGCTTGTCTTCAAGGGCGCACGATTTTTGGAGGGTATTATAGAGCATCTGCTTCTCGATACAGCCGACGCGGCACATTTGTGCCGGCGCGAGAACGTGTGGGTCGCGCGCAGGAAGAAATTTGGACTATGAATCCCGCCCTTTTTATATATTTTTGCATGAAACGTATTACCAGTATAGAAAGAGCGGGATGAAACTTTTTATTTTGCACGGATGGACGTATTACGCGACGGAGACGTGGAAACCGCTTCTCGAGATGCTTACGGCCCGTGGAATCGATTACGAATTCCTTCCGATGCCCGGACTTACCGACGGTACCAATCCCGTGTGGACGCTCGACGATTATGTGAAGTGGCTGGAAGAAAAGACCGCAGCGTATGACAAAGTCGTTCTCTACGGCCACTCCCACGGAGGGCGCGTCTCGCTCGCGTTCACCGCGCAGTATCCCGGAAAAGTCGTGCGCCTTATCCTCGAAGACAGCGCGGGTATTCCCCCGCAAGGATTGCGGAAGTGGAAACGCAACATCTTCAAAAAAGTCGCGAATATCGGGCAGATGTTTGTCCGTTCGGAACGTTTCCGGAGCTTGCTCTACAAAATCATTAGGGAAAGTGATTACCGCAAAGCGACGCCGGAAATGCGGAAGACGATGGCGAACCTTCTTTCCGTTGACCTGACGCCCGTCCTATCCAAGGTACAGTGTCCCACTCTCATCATCTGGGGGGCGCAAGATAAGACGACACCGCTCTCGGCCGGCAAGATACTACACGCGGGTATTCGTGACTCGAGAATGGTCGTCATCCCCGATGCCCGGCACTCACCACACATCACACACACCGGGCGGGTGGCGGACCTCATCGTGGAGGAGCTCTCATCACTATGAATATCTTTAACTCGCTGGGCTCCAATCACACGTTTGCGTTCGCGGCGCGAACACTCTTTGCGGTGGGCGGCGCTCTTCAGCAAAAAAAGCTCACCGAGTACCTCGAATCACGGTATGGCGGCAAGGCAGTGCTCACGTATAAGGGGCGCGAGGCGCTGCGCCTCGCGCTCGAAGCAATTCCCGGCAATGGTGCTGTCGCAATAAACGGATTCACGTGCTGGGCCGTCTATCAGGCGGTGCAGGAAAGCGGCAGCACGTCCCACTACCTCGACATTTCAGAGACGTCGCTCAACTTCTCGGCAGACGCACTGCGCACCGCGCTCACGAATAATCCCACCATCAAGGCGGTCGTGGTCCAAAACACGCTCGGCACACCGTGCGACATCGAGGCGATTGCGGAGATGTGCAAAGAATACCGCGTAGCCCTTATCGAAGATCTTGCGCATTCTATTGGAAGTGTCTACACCTCAGGAAAGGAGGCCGGTAATTTCGGAGATCTTGTAATACTCTCCTTCAGCCAGGACAAGGTCGTGGACGCGATCGCGGGCGGAGCACTCATCGTACGCAACCACGCATATCAGCCATCATCCGCCCTTGTTCGAAAGCTTCCCATCCGAAAACAACTGAAAGACCGTTTCTACCCATTGTTCACGTACGTAATACGTACGACGCACTCGCTCGGAATCGGACCACTCATCCATCGAGCCCTGCGGTCACTCCATTTGCTCTCGCGCCCGCTTGTCGATAATGATACAAGCGAGGTTCACGAACTCCCCGGATGGTACTGCGCCGCCATCCTTCGTGAATACGAAAAACTTGAGGCGACAATGCTCCACAGGACCGCTATCGCGAAAATATACGCAGAAAAGATCGACAAGCGACTCCAAGTTTCCGGTGATACGCAGCTCATCGCGCAATCTTCGAACCTGCGCTTCCCTGTTATTCATTACGAGCGCGACCTTCTGATTGATCACCTCAAAAAACAACATGTGTATGTGCGTGATATCTGGTACGACGCTCCAATCGGCCCCAAGAGATACCTCCACCGTACTGATTATCGAGGTCAGTGCCCGCATTCAGAAGAAATCTCGCGGATGATAGTGAACTTGCCGACACATACGAATGTCTCGCCTGCGCGGGCGGAGTCGATCGCCACATCCGTGAACGCGTGGCTCAAGTCTGAGGGAGGCAACACATACCACGTAAAACCAATCTGGCGTGAGTCGGTGTGGGAGGGTTTTTTGCGAGACCTCAAACCGCACAGCTTTTTGCAATCGTGGAAATGGGGGCAGCATTATGAGCAGACAGGTTCGAAAATTTTCCGTGTCGGCGTATACAACTTAGGAGTGCTCGTTGGTGTTGCGCTCCTCATCAAGATTAGCGCGAGGCGGGGACGCTTCCTTGTCTGCCCGCATGGACCCTTGACCGCAGACGAGGCAGACAAACAGCGTGCGCTCGCCGCGATTGTACACTATGCGACCGAGATGGCCCGGGACGAGGAGTGCGATTTCATCCGATTCTGTCCTCTCTCCGCCGCAAGCGACGAGAATCGAGTGATGTATCGACGCTTGGGATTCCGCGATGCACCGATACACATGCATCCGGAAATTTCGTGGATGCTCGATATTACAAAGCCCGAAGACGTGCTCTTGAAAGAGATGCGCAAAACAACCCGATACACAATCAAAAAAATGGAAAAAGAGGGTGTCGAAATAACACAAAGCGCCGATCCCGCCGGAATACAGCAATTCTGGTCTATCTATGAATCAACGTTCGAACGGCAACAATTCACTCCGTTCAGCAAAACGTATCTGCAAACCGAGTTCGGACTCTACAGCAAAGACAATCAAGCGGTATTTTTCTTCGGTGCCTACAAAGGCGAGGTCGTCGCAGCAGCTATCATCATTTTCTACAACGAACAGGCGTTTTATCACCACAGCGGCTCACGAGCCGGCGCGGGGTCAAATGTCTCGTACTTGCTGCAGTGGCGTGTAATCCAAGAGGCGAAGCGGCGCGGTTGTACGCTCTATAATTTCTGGGGCATCGCGCCCGACGACAAACCGAAACACGCGTGGACTGGTCTCTCGCTTTTCAAAAAAGGCTTCGGCGGATTTGCGGAAGCGTATTTGCATGCACAGGACAAGCCGCTCTCTCCGAGATACGCTCTCAACTACGCAATCGAGACCGTGCGCCGCGTCAGGCGGCACCTCTAAATCTCGACAAAATCTGTATTGACTGACTTTAATTACTCTGGCATAATCCCGATGTTCTGGAGATTCGTCCTAGAACCCCCTACCGCGGGGTGTTGCGGCACGTTCCTTCAAGGGAGAACACAGATGGGAAGGTTAAACATTTTCAACCCCTTCGATGCCTTCATCGTCATGGCCCGTTCAGATGGGCACGCGGAGCTCGCTCGAAGTCTCCTCCGACACAGGACTCGGGGCAGCAAGACGGCTAAGAAGCGCCGCAAGAAAATCGTCTCGCGCGTCTCGAAAAAAGGAGCGAAGCGTCATGGGCGATAGAATCAGAAGTGTCGTGAACTACCTTCTTGAAGAGCATCAGCTGCTTCAGCCGGTGAACTACCTGAAGGCAAACATTCTTGCGCTTTGTATCACCGTGGTGATCCTGGCAACAGCCAGCCTGATCCTTGGTGAACTTGGATGGTACGGCATAATCGCCGCACCGGTCGTCCAGAACTTTGTATCGTTCAACCTGCTCGTCAAGGGCTCTAAGGCTTTGAAAAATAGGCCGAACCGCTCTCAATAAGCGTTGATGTGTCAACCGGAGCATAAGCTCCCGGGACTTTGAAAGAGTCGCCCGTTATTTAACGAACTTTCACAACTTGTACGTATCTGCACTCGTTAGTATCTTTTGATCTTTCGTTGGCCCGCACATCCCTGCCTTTCGGTGGAGATTTCGTTTTATATGCTGCTATTTTTCATCGCCTCTATAACTGCTTGGAGGTACAACTCCTGGCCTGAAAAGTTTTGCTCTGTTGTACCTTCAGTTCCTTCGCGTAAAAGACCTTCGTGCGAAAAATATCTATACTTTGCTTCGCGCGTTTCTTCTTTAGCAAGAAAAGAGACGAATTGGTCATTTGTCTTTATCCATCGGGGCGAGGACGTTAGTTGCCGGACAAAATTATTGGCAAGCTCCGCGTCCGTCATACTCGTATCAGGCTCAAGTTCTCGAACAGCCCGAAGGATTGGTTGAAGATGCGCTGCTATTCTTAGAATCTGTTGGAAGCGTAATCCTTCTTCTGAGTCCCATAATGTTTTTTCTTGGTCGCCAAGAGGTAGGGATTTCACCCAGGGATGTTTCGCGATTCCTACGCGAGCTATGTAATCATTGTCGAGATGATACGCCGCATCCAAATCGGCGATCTCAGCAGCCAGTGTTATATCTTGTTTGTGGTCATACATTGAGCCATGTGTAATGCCATATTCCAAAAGCACGGCGGTCTGTTCAGCTAGCAGTTCGCTAAATTTCTCAAGGTACCCAGCGTGATTCATAGGAAGTCCGAACTTACGTTCTAAAATCGCTTTACTCGCATCAAGTATGGTGCGCAGCTGTTTTTCTTTTTCACCGATATCTGCGATTTTCAAGCTCTGTTCGATGTCGTCGACGCGAAAAGGATTCTCAATTGCTCGAATATTTTCCCCCAAAAAATGCGACTGATACCCAAGACCGTGACCGGGTTCAAATTCAAAGTCCGTACCGATACGACCCGCGTATTGCTTCGGTGATTCCCCAACGAAAGGATTTTCGTCGCTCGGAAGTGGTAAACCTTGTTGTGCAGCAAACTCTCGTGAAAAAACGTATGTAGCGAGTACGGGAGGAGTTCGTAGTGCACCGCCTGTCAATGCCCGCAGTTTCTCGAATTGGTCAACTTCCTCTTTTAGATTTTGAAAGTACGATCCGCATGCAAAACGAACCATCGTTTGACCTGGAATGTTCGCCTTGAAGACGGGGTAAGGGGTTTCGCGTGCTACCGGATTATTCAACATTACAACGGACGCATTTCTTGTTTGCGCGTGCTTTTGTGTGTAACGAAAGGCGGCTCCTGTGCCCGTGCCCTTCCAACAGAGAAAATCATAATGTCTGCCTTCAAAAGAAAACTGTCTCTCGACAAATGAGCCTCTTACTGAAGATCGAACCGCTTTCATTTTCATGGCTGCTGTATCATCTTTTGCGTCCGTAAGGACAACAGGGTGGAGCAAATCCTGAATATCTCGCGGAATGTTTTCCGCGCGCTGATACACATGGTACTGAGCGGGATTCAACGGAAGAGCATTATCCTTAAAGACCAGCCCTTCTACAGCCGGAATATTTTCGTTCCCCTCCCGTTGAGTTTCCTTTAAGGACTTTGGCCTCATCGTGTCGGGACTGGACATACTATCCATTATATCAGCCAGCTTTCGGCCACCGCTTTCCGGATTCCGGCCAGATCGCCGAGAGCGGGTGCTTCGCACAATCGTGCGGATGCGCTTTGCAAATATAACGGCCGTAGAGGACAAGGCCGTTGTTCACATATCTCCAATCTTTCTTGGGAATGAGCGCCTCCAGGTCTTTTGAGATTTTGGTGAGGTCCTCGTTGTCGGTCAAATCGAAACGTTTCGCAAAACGCTTCACGTGCGTGTCGGTCGGAATACCTTCCCAGATGCCGTAGAGCTCGCCCAAAACGACATTCGCGGTTTTGTACGCAACACCTGGAAGCGTGATAAGTTCAGCGACCGTCCGTGGAACTTTGCCATTAAAATCTTTCTCTACTTTTTTCGCTGCCGCGGTGATGGCCCGCGCTTTGTTGCGAAAGAATGTGACCGAAGAAATTCTATTCTCAAGTTCTTGCGAACTTAGGAATAGAAAATCGCGGGGCGTTTTGTATTTCTTAAAAAGCTCATCGGTCACGCGATTTACCACCTTGTCGGTGCATTGTGCGGACATCATGACCGCGACGACAAATTGAAACGGCGTCCGGTGCTTCAATTCGCTTTTCGGCACCGGATATGCCTTCTTGAGATACGCGACGAGTCTGCGCGCTCTTTTTTTTCGCTCCGTAAGTACGTTCACGTTCACTGTATGATTATCGGAACGGAAACCGAGTCGTCGTTTTCCGGCATTCCGGACGGATTGTCGCGCATCAAGACCACAGTCGCGGGACCGGAATAGCTGCCGGTAAGAGTAATCGTTGAAGTAAACGTGACCTGCTCCACCGTCATCCACTCGCCCTGCGCTTGGGCGATTCCCTGCCCTATGAAATTATTATCCTTGTCAACAATTTTAATCGGGAAGGATGCCTCGAAATACCACGGACCCGGGGCAGAGCCCGAGACTACGAAGATATTCCCCACGGTTGAATTGGCCTTCGGCGAAGTCACGATTACCCGCTCGGCGAGCGTCGGTGTGGCAACCGGAGGCGTCGTGGTTGCCGTGATGGGAGGCGTGGGCGTTGGTATCGCAAAAAGCGCCCACGTGAGCCCTACAATCACAAGAAACACTGCGATGAGTATGCCCGACCAGAGACGTGTATTCATACCTTACAGTATAGGACGTTCAACCCCAGTCAACAATTACATTCAGAGTTCGGAGATGATGCGGGCAATTTTCTCGGAGTCATGGCGCGCGATATCTGCCTCGGAGAAAAAGTCTCCCGAAATGATCTTTTCCGTGTATTGTTCAAGTGCCGCATCGCACTTCATCGGATACTTCTTTTCCTCCTCGTACGCCGCAGCGAGTTTCGGGCTCATGATCTGCGTATTGCAAATTACGTAATCAAACCTCTCGATGCCGCTGTACTGCAGAAGTTCCTTTATCATATCCGAGCATGCAAACCCATGCGTTTCTCCCCACTTCGTCATCAAATTGCAAATGGCGATCTTCTTAGCTTTACTCTCACTGAGCGCCTCTTTCATACCTTCGACACAGAGCGTCGGGACAAGCGACGAATAGAGGTCCCCCGGACCAATAACGATAAGGTCGGCCTCGCGTATCGCTTTGTCGGTCTCCTCATAAATGCGCGCTTTTGGTTCGAGGAATACATTCTTGATGCGCAAATTGCCGTCGTGCTTCGGAATGTCGATGTTGGTCTCGCCCACTATCTCGGTGCCGTCTTCCAAGACCGCGTGCACGTGCGATTTGTCCAGCGACACCGGCAAAACTTTTCCTTTGATATTGAGAAGCTCGGATGCTTTGCGGATTCCCTCTATCTCCCCGCCATATATCGAAGAGAGTGCGGCAAGGAAAAGATTCCCGAAGCTGTGGCCGTGGAGCGCACTATGGCCGTTGTTGAAACGGTAGTTAAAAAGTTCTCGAAGAATCTCCGCTTGTCCTTCATCCGCGAGTGCGAGCAATCCCCGCCGCACATCGCCCGGAGGCAAGATACCGAATTCATCCCGGAGAACCCCTGCTGAACCGCCTGAATCAAATGATGTGAAGACAGCAGTAATATCGAGCGGAAACGCTTTGAGCCCGCGCAAAAGCGTATACCCGCCGCTGCCCCCACCTATCCTCACTACCTTTTTCATAATGGCTTATTGTATACCAGCAGTATCGATACTACACGCCAAATTTCTTGAGCACTTCAAGCACTGCCGAAAGCGGCAGACCAGCGACGTTATTGCCATCGCCCTTTGTTTTCTGAATTAATTTCGCCCCCTCTCCTTGAATAACGTACGCGCCCGCGGCCTTAAGTGGTTCTCCAGTCTTCACATAGTCGGAAATCTCTTGCCGCGATAGTTTTCGGAATGTGACCCGCGTCCCCACCGTCTTCGAAACATGCTTACCTGTTTTAGAGTCCACGACGGCAAATCCCGTAAGAATCGTATGTGTCTTCCCGCTCAACATCTTGAGCATCGCGCGCGCGCGAAGAGCCGTATGCGGCTTGCCGAGCAGTTTTCGGCGAAATACGACAAAGGTGTCCGCGCCGATCACGACCGCATCCGCGTGACGCGCCGCGGCAGTCTGCGCTTTCCCGAGGGCAAGATGCCGCGCGAGTACGCGCGGCGAAAGCGGTAGATTCATGTCCTCCTCGTATCCGCTTTCTTCCACGCTAAAGGGTATCCCCACTTCTGTGAGTATCTTTTTGCGCCACGGCGAGACAGAGGCAAGAATAATTCTCCGCATCGCGCTAGTATTGCACGAAGGAAATGACCTTGCTAGAATGCCCTTACACACCCCATACGTATCAAGAGTGCGACGAGAGTTCCGGCTTTACGACTCGCCAGCAACCTACCGAAAGGTAAGGTGCTCCATCCGGCCCCAAACGGGAAGATATTTTGTCGAAAGAATCTCCCTATAGGGAGATTGTTCTTTTTATTGTCCTTGCGGTTTTCTTTACTAACAACTACAAACTAATAACTAGCAACTATTCCTATGTTCCATTCACTCGAGCGATACACGACAGAATCCGTTACCTCAGGGCACCCCGACAAAGTGTGCGACCAGATATCAGATGCAATCCTCGACGCATGCCTTGCGCAGGATCCGAGCAGCCGCGTTGCGGTCGAATCTTTTGGCAGCCACGGCACGCTCATGCTTGGCGGCGAAGTGAAGACAAAAGCGAAAATCAATTTTGAAAAGATTGCGCGCAAGGTATACCGCGACATCGGATATACCGATACTCTCAAAGTACTCAATACGATTGCCAAACAATCCCCCGACATCGCGATGGGCGTGGACACGGGCGGCGCCGGAGATCAGGGCATCATGTACGGCTACGCGACCAATGAAACCAAAGAGATGCTTCCGCTCGGCGTCGTCCTCTCGCACGCACTCGCACGTCGTCTCGAAAAGCTTCGCCGTGACGGCACGCTCAAGTGGCTCCGCCCCGACGGCAAGACGCAAGTTACCATCGCAAATGGAAAAGTAATTACCGCGCTTTGCTCGACACAGCATGATAAGAAAGTCTCGCAGGAAGAAATACGCAAACAACTCATCAAACATCTCTTTACGCCTGTTCTCGGATCGGTCAAAGATATTGAAATACTGGTAAATCCGACGGGCCAGTTCATCCTCGGTGGATTCACTGCAGATGCAGGCCTCACGGGTCGCAAAATAATGGTTGATACCTACGGCGGCGTCATGCCGCACGGTGGTGGTGCGTTCTCTGGTAAAGATTCGACCAAGGTAGATCGGTCCGCAGCTTATATGTGCCGTTTTGTCGCGAAGAACCTGGTCGCGAACGGCTACGCCAAGAAAGCCCTCGTATCGGTTGCCTACGCCATCGGCCGCATTGAGCCGGTCATGATTGAAGCGTTCGACGAGAAAGGCAAGAATCTGACCAAGGTCGTCACCGAGCATTTCGATTTCCGCCCGCGCGCCATCGAAGCGCGCCTCGGCCTCCGCCGCCCCATCTTCCGCGAAACGGCAGCGTACGGCCACTTCGGCGTAAAAGGCCGCCCGTGGGAAAAAATCATTAAATTGAAGTAGTACGTTGCCCTATATATCCCAATACTTCACATTTTTATTAAGTATTGGGATTGAAGCCTAATTGTTATACTGGCCCGATGAACAAGGCATTCATCTTCGACATGGACGGTGTGCTGATCGACAGCGAGAGCATTTCGGTTCGCGACGACTATGCTTTTTCTGTAGAAATTTTCGGCAAAGAAATCGCAGACAAGCTTGGCGATCCTATGGGCTTTGGCGTTGTAGAGGTACACAAACGAGCTGTTGCTCTCGGGGCTACGATTGATAAAGAACTCTATATACAAAAACGTGATGAGAGGGCAAGGTTGATTTATGACCGTGCGGATATTACAGAAGGTTCCGATCGACTCGTTACGTATCTCGCAGACAACGGATACAAGCTCGGGGTAGTTTCCGCCACGCAGCGGAAATGGATCGATTATGTTCTCACAAAACTGCATTTTCGAGAAAAATTCGAGGTTGTCATTTCAGTCAATGATGAGGGGCTGCCGTCGAAACCCGCACCAGATGGGTACAGAGAAGCTCTTCGGAGACTCGACGCTGAACCGAAAAGATCCATTGTTCTTGAAGATTCAAACAGAGGAATCGCATCGGGAAAGGCGGCTGGTTGTTATGTCATCGGATATCGAGGTCATCTTATCGAAGGTTACGAACAAACCGGCGCCGATGCCTATGCGGACACGATGGACGATGTCATTAAGCTCGTCGAATCATTCGACCGTAACTGATTTGTAATTGACTTCGCGAGGTTGCGTTGCAACATTGTTCCTTACCATAGCCGGTCGGCCTACATAAGGAACATCATTCGAAGGCCGCTAATCCCAATACTTCACAAAAATGTGAAGTGTTGGGATTTGGAATTATTATTCTACTGTAACTGACTTAGCCAAATTACGAGGTCTATCCACATTGAGACCTTTTTCTTTTGCGAAATAGTAGGCGAACAGTTGGAGCGGGACGACAGAAAGGATTGGGGTCAGCATTTCGAGCGTTTTCGGGATATAGACGACATCGTCGGCAAACTTCTTCACCTCGGTGTCGCCTTCCGTTGTAAGCGCAATGACGGGCCCCTTTCGCGCTTTTATCTGTTGGATAGCGCTTGCGACTTTCTCATATACCGAATCGTGCGGCGCGAGTGCGAATGTGGGAAAGTTCTCGTCTATCATCGCAAGCGGCCCGTGCTTCATCTCGCCTGCCCCGCATCCTTCGGCGTGAATGTATGAGATTTCTTTTAGCTTCAGAGCGCCTTCGAACGCAACGGGATAGTTGTATTTCCGGCCGAGGAAAAGAAAGTCGCGATTTTTTGCATACTTCTTCGCGAGCGCCTCTATCTCTTTTGCGCTATCCAAAATCACCTGCAACTTCTTGGGAAGTGCCTTGAGCTCACGTGCGATGGTCTTTCCCTCCGCCGCCGACATACCCCGCCTTTGCGAGGCAAAAGCCCGCTTCGGCGAGGCGGAGGCCCGTTGCCGCCCCAAGAAAAGGGTCAGGAGTGCGAGTGCGACGAGTTGAGAAACGAACGCCTTTGTGGAGGCGACGCCGATCTCGGGGCCCGCGTGGTTAAAGACACCCGCATCGGTCTCCCGCGCGATGGTGGAGCCGACCGTGTTTACGATGCTGAGCGTCAATGCTCCGTGGCGTTTTCCCTCGCGTACCGCTTCGAGCGTATCGAGCGTCTCACCCGATTGTGAAATAGCTAGCACTGCGGTACGTTCGTTGATGACGGGTTTGCGATAACGGAATTCACTTCCCAGTTCCACTTCCACGGGAATGCCTGCGTGTTCCTCGAGCATGTACTCGCCGACAAGACCCGCGTAATAGGCGGTGCCGCAGGCCACGATGATGATCCGTTCTATCTTTTCCAATTGCTTTGCAACGCCTTCGAGTCCCCCGAGCTTCGCCTGCCCTTTTTCCACGATAAGCCGTCCGCGCAGTGTATCCTCGACGACGGTCGCGCCTTGCATGATTTCCTTGAGCATGAAATGTTCGTATCCGCCCTTCTGCGCTTCCTCGGCGTTCCATTGTATGTTCTCGGCTTTCCGGGTGACCTTGCTTGCATCGAGTTTGTAGACCGTGTGTGAATCGGGTGTGAGTACCGCGACTTCTCCGTCTTCAAGAAAAACAACCTTCTTCGTGTGCGGAAGAATGGGAGACGCGTCGGATGCTATGAAGCGCTCACCTTTGCCGATGCCGATAACGATGGGCGAGCCCATGCGTGCCGCGATGAGCTTGTCGGGTTCACCTTTGTATTGCATCGCGATGCCGTAAGTCCCGCGAATGTCGTTGAGGGCGGCGAGGGCGGCTTTCTCAAAATTCTTATGTTTTTTTAGATACTCTTCCACAAGATGCGGAATGACTTCCGTATCGGAGTCGGAAATAAACGTATGCCCCTTCGTAATAAGATCCTGCCTGAGTTCCTGCCAATTCTCTATGATGCCGTTGTGGACGACCCATACTTCACTGTCGCCGCTTCCATGCGGATGCGCATTCTGCTCCGTCGGCTCGCCGTGCGTTGCCCATCGCAAATGCGCGATGCCGCTTTTGCCTTTGAAACTGTCGGGGACCTTTTTCCTGAGTTCTCGCACGGCCCCCGGGGTCTTTATGGCACCGCTTTCGGGCGTAAAAATGCCAGCCGAATCGTAGCCGCGGTATTCAAGCGACAAAAGCCCGTCGAGTAGGACTCCCCCAGCGTCTTTACCCTTATTTCCCGTATAGGCAAAAATGCCACACATTGCGCCACTCTATCACGCCTAGTGAGGATTCGAAATGAAAACTCGTTTGCATTTCGTCCGAACGACGGCGTGATACGGTACCAAGTAACACGTTTGTTTCAAAAAATTAACGTCGGCCCAAGGCCGATCAGCCTCGGGCTGAAAGAAGAATATCGGCAATATCAGCCCGAAAGGTATTGATGGCGGAGTGTATTGAAGCGGCGTCAGGCGGGCGCACCGGATACGTACGATTCGAGAGGATGACGAATGCTACCCTGTGTTCGGGATCAACGGCGACCGATGTACCGGTAAAGCCCGTTTTGCCAAAAGCACCTTTACCAAAATGCGAACCCATAAACCACCGCTCGGCCTTCTGCCATCCCCAGTGTTTTCTCGCGCCGTCCATCACTGCCGGAAGCTTGCCCTGCAATAACGCTTCAAGGAAATTGAGCGTGTCGGGCACTGTGCTGAATAGACCGGCATGGCCGACAGCTCGATGCGCGCGCGAGAATACTCGCGCGCTCTCATCGTGAACGATGCCGCGAACTTCCGTATCACCCACGAGTTCTGTCGGCGGAATCCGCGAAATATCCGTCGGGAAAAACGTTGTGTCCTTCATGCCAAGTGGCTCGAAGAAATATTTCTGCGCAAGAGCGTCGAGTGTGTCGCCCGTCACCCGCTCAACAATGATGCCGAGTAAAAATGCCGGAATGTTGGTATACAAATGTTTCCCAGGCGGCCCATCGAATCCACGCTCGGACATATGCGAGAGTATTTCATCGGGTGTTTTATCTTTCAGTGTCGAGAGACGTGCCCCCTTCACGCGATAGGTCAAGAGGTCTTCAATGGTCGCACCATAATCATTCTTCAGCTCCGGCAGATACTTCGCTACTTTGTCCACAGGTCGCAATTTTCCTTCCCCCATCACTGTGAGCGCGAGCGACGCAGTAGGAATAGATTTCGTTATTGAGGCAAGGTCGTAGACAGTATCTTCCGAAACGACCGGCGCGCTTTCATCATATGTAAAACGTCCGAACGGCCAAACCTCGCGCGTGCCGTCCGTTCGAACAACGCCGACAACGCATCCCGGAAATACCCTCTCTTGTATCGCCCTCTCCGCGCGCGTCTGTATCTCCTTATGCATCTGGATACGCTTCTTTAATCTCTTTGGCGAGATACGGATTCCACATGGCGCCGGTGGCTGACATGACGACATCCGCTCCGGCTTCGCGATATTCTTTGAAATCTTGCGGCACGGTGACGCCGCCGACGCCGACGATTTTCCACGTCCCGCCAGTTTTCGCGCGAATGGCCGCGAGCCGGCGCGTCATGTCGAGCCCCGCCCATTTGATGGCGTGTCCGCAGACACCGCTGCGCATACGCATGGGACTGCCCGGCAGCGCCTGTTCGCCTTTTTCGTTCACGATAGGCGCAGAAATAGTGTTAATGGCAGCTATCGCGTGAGCGTACCGCTTGGCGATCTGTGCAAGCTGTTCGATATCCGCATCATTCGTATAGTAGCCGACTTTGAGAATCAGCGGGAGTTTTTTTATCTTCGCGCGGATGGCCTCACACACGCGCTCTGTCATAAATAGGTTGTAGCAAACGAGGCCTTCGTTGCCGATGTTGGGACACGAAAGATTTGCTTCGAGTATCGGGGCACCGGTGCGCGCAGCGAGCGCGGCGGCTTGCGCGAAATCCGCAACGAACTCATCCGCCGTCTGCCCTTCCTTAACCGTGCCCATAAAACTCATCACCATGGCCTGACCTTTGCGGGCATATCCGGCGGCCTTCGTGGCATCTGCGAGCCACGCCTCAGAAGGTCGCGACGGGACTCCGAAAGAATTCGTTATCGAAAGCGGCTCGCGGTACTCCTCGTCCGCCACCAGAGGGATTTTTGCTTTTTCGAGTGTGAGGTCACCGTCGATATGCACCGCGAGCACATTTGGATGCGGATGGCACGGAAATTCATTTGCGCGAACGGTCTTGTACACGGCGACGTCGAATCCTTTGTCGAACGCGCCTTTCACGTATTTGCTGTCGAGTAGCGGACCTGCCGGTATGCCGATCGGATAGGCAATCTTTTGTCCGAGGAACTCAAAGCGGGACTCTTCTTCGGGAAGCACGGTACCATCAACGAAGCCGTTGAAGGGGCCTTTTTCGAGGTTGTCGTAGTACGAAAGTGCCGGGTCGTAAAAGGGAGCCTGCAACATACAACCAGTATCGCTCACCGCCCCACATTGGGCAACTTCCTCCCTGGGCATTCTTACCCTTTATCCCACGGGGTATACCTCCACAGACACTCCGATGCGAAGTGATTTACCGGGTCGCGCGTTTTAATGCCTCCTTTCCGCGTTTACCCGCGCGTTTTGCCGCACCCTTTACGGATGCGCCGCCTTTCTTCAGCTCTTTCGCAATCTTTTGCCAATTGTTTTTCAATTCCTTCGCAGCACGTTCTACCTCGCCGCGGTCGAGCCCGCGGATGCCCTTGTAGGCGCGCGCCGATTGTTCAACGATAGCGGCCATCGCGGCACGGTCTACGTTCTTGAGCGCCTTCGCGCGCTTGATTACATCCTTTTTAAATTCTCTCGCCCACTTTGCGGCTACTTGGCGATTCTTCTTTGCATCCTTACTTGCATAAAAATAGTATCCTGCAGCAGCCAAGGCAGCCGCAGCAATCACTCCTGCCCCCACCTTTCCAACCTTGCCCGACTTTCCTTTTTTTGTAGTAGCCATATCTTTTCACTAAACGTATAAAGTGTCCGTGCCTTAGCTTCTCTTCTTCCCCCAGAAGCGCGCAATCCTACTCCCGAAGAGACTCATGATGTGGGCGAATTTGAATCCCTCGCTCTTGATGCGTGCACGCATCTGTGCGACGTCGTTCCGCAGAAGCGCACTCTCATCCCTGATGTCACGCGATATTTCCTCGACATGCCCGAGAATGCGCCAGACGCGGAAAAGAATGAGCGTCACGGCAATACCGAGCATAACGACCACGAGTGTGGTTATGATGAAGAATACATCCATCTTGAGAAAGTCATCCATAGCGCATGTCTAAAAACCTCATCTACTTCGTTGCCGTCGTCGCTCGAACCCTCACCGTACGCTGGTACGCCTCGGATTCTCGCTCCTCGGCGCCTCGTATCTGAGGGTTTTTAAACACGCTCTTACGGCAGTCGTGCCATTGTACGCCAAAACAGACGCTATGCACGCCTCATTCACTTCATCTTCACTCCTTTGAATGCACGACCTTTCTTGGACATTTGGTCGACGAAGCGGCCCGTCTTCGTATCCACTTTGGTCCAGCGTTTGTTGCGACCGGATAAGACCTGCGCGCGCTTCTTCACTTTCCCTTTGCGGCCATGCCCTTTGGGGCCGTTCTTTGCCATATCTGTATTGTACCCGCCTCCGTTTGCGGGCAACTGTGTTATCCACCGCTTTGCCACGCTGCTATGGAAGGAAACTGGTAGATGAGGTTAAGCACATTGAGCGTTAGGTTGTCACGTATCATGTAGCCGACATAGAATTCCAGTACGAGCGCAAGGAGGACGAGCGCCCACACCGGGAGTCGCCACGCAAGGATAAAACCGAATACCATCGCGACCGTATCTAATATCGAATTGAGAATGCTGTCCCCCGTATATCCCTGTGCGAGCGCTTGCTCGCGGTAGTGATTGATTACCGTCGGCGTGTTTTCTGCTATCTCCCACGCGATTTCTATACCCACGGCAAAGAAGAGCCGTTTCCACACATCCACACGCGGAAAGAAGTACCAAAGGCCGAGGTAAAAAAGGAGGCCGTGGATGATGTGTGAGAAGGTGTACCAATCCGTGAGATGTTGTGAATTTCCGCTACTCAAGACTACCCCCTCCCAAAACTTCACATACCCGCACTCACATATCGGGGGCTGGCCGAAGAGATACAAAACGGCAGCTTGAACGGCTATCAATCCGAGCGCGCCGGCAAGGTATTTTTGTGATGTAGACATCGCTCTCATGGTATCAAGAAAAAATGACGATTGTATTGCGCAATTCTTTTCGAATCACTTTGTGGTCTGGAATCGTTTTCGAAACAAAATCCCAGAATTTCTTCGAATGATTCATTTCCGCGAGGTGGCAAAGTTCGTGGACGATGATGTAGTCCGCGATGTATGGCGGAAGGACTGCGATTTTGTAATTGAAACTCAAATTGCCCGCGCGCGAACAACTTCCCCAACGTGACTTTTGGGCGCGTACCGTTATCTTTTTGTACCGCAGCCCGTAGTACTTCGCGAAATGCGCGCAGCGCGCGCCCGCGAGTGCGAGCGCGCGCTTCTTCAACATCGGTATCTCATTTCTCCTGACCGGTATCACTTTCCGGCCGGCGGTTTCCGCAACCTTACGGTGCAGCCATGCGGAGTGTTCCGCCACAAAACGCCCGATGGTTCCCGCGGGAAAAGACACCGGCGCCGTCACGACCACCCGTGCATCGGGATGTACCGCAAGCCGCATCGTCCGCGCCCGCGTGCTTCGTTTGAGCAGGTAGCGGATTGCCATGATTCAAAAGAGTCCCGACGAGCAAACCGCATTCAGCTCCGCGATATCGTCGGGAGTAAGACTGAGCTTCTTGCCTTGATTGACCTCGTACATGATTGCCTCTTTGTCCCCGACGTGCCCGAGGCCGAGGGCGTGCCCGAGCTCGTGGGTGAGCACGCGCACAAGCTCCGTGTGGCTCGAATATTCATAGATATCAATGCGCTGCGCGCCTGCCTCGCTCACGTATTCCCCTTCCTCAAACTCCCCTCCCGTTGAAGCACCCGCCTGGTTATACCTGTCGACGTTGAGATTGAGCTCCGCAATGAGTTTATTGAGCGAGGTTCCTATCGCGTTCAGAGTTTCAATATCCGTATTGAGAGCGCTTTCCCGCGATGCAATCGCCTGCGCATCGGCGCCAAGCGCCGCCTTTTCAGCCTGGAGGCGATCATATTCAGCGGGCGGCGCCCCGCCCTGCCTATTCCATTTCGCAACTTCAGCGTTATATGCTTGTTGTCTCGATTCGTAAGCGGCCACTGCCGCATTCAGTGCCGCTTTCGCGGATTCGATGCGGGCGGCGCGACCGTCGTACTGCGCTTTCAGCGCATCGAAAGAAGACTGACTCCTGTCTATCTGAATGCCCGATGCCGCCATTTTGTCACTGGCCTGTTGGCGGTAGTCGTATACAAGATTAACGACGACATTGCCGCCATCTTTTCGATACTCGAAAAGATCCTTGCTCGAATGCTTCTCCCAGATTGCTTCAGCTTCTTTGAGGTCTGCAACGAGAATCGTTTTTGATATGCCAAATCGCGTGTCTATGGCGCCGAGCGAGTACGTAATGGGACTGCGGCACGGGAGGAAGCGCGCCTCCACCTGCCTCGCCACCTGCGTCACGAGATCTTGGTTCGTGAATGCCAGGTAGCCCGCACCTCCCAGAACAATTATCCAGACGAGGGCATTGATAGCGCGTCGCATCATCGTAGTACTATATCAAAATCCCTCCCCCATTGAGTCCATACCAAAATCCTATCTCATTTCAAAAGCGGCGCGAGTACCGGATAGACGCGCTCCGCGATGCGCGCGTATCCCGCGTCGTTGGGATGTATCTCATCTGACATATATTCCTGCTTGCCCAAAAGCTCCTCGAGCACATCGGGCACGTATGCCGTGTCGTGTGTATTCCGCAACTTTTTGAATTCTGTATCGAAGCGGTCATTCAAGAGCCCGCCGCGGATACCGAGCAGAAGAACTATCGCGCCTTTCGCCTGGATACTCTCGACAATTTCCGTGAGGTTTTCGAAGGTCTGCACCCGCGGTATGCGGCGCAGATAATCGTTGCCTCCCAAGAGCAGAATGACGACTTTCGGCTGGTAGGCATCAAGCTCATTTAGGCGTGCAAGACCGCCGGCCGTGGTCTCCCCGCTCACACCCAGATTGATAATGGGCTGATCAATCTTCTGCGAAAGGAGCGAGACAAAGTCGTGGCCCGGGGAGCTGCCGACACCGGCGACCAAGCTATCACCGAAAGCGATGATATCCGTGCCGCGCGAGGGATAATTGCGTACTTCGCGACTTCCAAAAAAATACCAATATCCGCCGAGGCCGACGAATATGGCCACAAGTATTGCGACGATATACCTTGTGCGCATGCGTGTTTAGACTTTCCCGTTTTCGTCCGTTTTCCCGCCCATGATGTCTTTGGTCTGAATGGGGCTTTGTATCCCCGGTTTCCACTCTGCGTGGATTTCGCCAAATTGTTTCTCGTAATCCGCTATCTGGTGCGCCAAGTACTGCGCGAGTCGCTTCATGTGCTGCGGCGTGAGCGCATACGCTATGCCGTTCTCTCCCGTAATCATTCCCATAATGAAAAATTCCTGTGAAAAAGCGGCGGAGATATTTTCGCAAAATTGCTTTGGTACTTTGCTGAGGTCCATAGGGAGATTATACGGTACAAAAAGCGATCACCGAACCTTGCTCCTCCGAGCAATCCGGCATATGCTCGAAATACGTTTCCAATCAGCAAACCGACAGGGAGGCTGTCATGCGATACGTAATTCTGTTCCTTCTGTTCGTTTCAACACTCACGGCCCCTTCTGCGGCCGCGCAAGAGATGCCTTCCGGCATCTGCTACGGCACGGTTAAGAATCCTGCTCAGTCGGCATCAATCCGGCTCCGCACTTTTCTCGCGCAGTGGAATCCGGATCGAAACTCTGTGCCCAATTTGTCCCCGTGGCCGCCGTTTTCACAACCGGATTCGGAACCTCTGATACAAGAAGAAGCGCCGGGTTTCAGCTTCTGGGGTTATCGTCACCGCGAACTTCATGCTCTCGGCCTCATTGAGCAGTTGCAGGAGCGCACGCAACACAAATGCTGCAACAGCGTCGAGAGCGGCGAGTGTAGGGTCACGAGCGTAAATATGCCCTCGAAAGAGGTTCTCATCGACGGTAAGTGGTGTCCTATCAGCAAAGACACCCGGATTGCCGCTCTCGAAGGCCTAGGCGAGATTGCCGATGGCAACGAGACGATCGCAATCGTCTGCGCTGCGCGCAGCTACTCGCCCATGGTCTGCCCGCCAGCGTATTGCATTGGGGTTGAAGTCCGAATGTGATGTTCCAAAAATAAAACTATGAAAGCCCCGCGCTCGCGCCCGGGGCTTTCAACTTGCCCACAGGTTTTCGCTGCTTATTTCACGTTCGCGTAGATGCGAATATTGAAATATGATTATTTCTCTTCTAAATCCAAACACACGGAATTGATGCAATACCTTTTTCCCGTCGAGGTGGGACCATCGTCGAAGACGTGCCCCAGATGCGACCCGCAGCGGGCGCAGGTAATTTCCGTTCTCTGCATACCCAAAGTCCCGTCGCGATGCGACTCTACCGCATTCGGCAGAGCTGTATCAAAAGAAGGCCAACCGGTGCCTGAATCAAATTTTGCGTCGGATGAGAAGAGCGGATTACCGCAGGCCTTACATTCATACATGCCATCAGCTTTCTCGTGCACGTATTCACCCGAAAAGGGTGCTTCCGTCCCCTTCTCGCGCAGGACAGCGTACTCTTCCGACGTGAGCATCTCTTTGTATCCCTCATCATTCTCTGGCATTGGTTTCTTGGTCATGTGATTTTAAGTATAGCTGAAAAAGAAGAAAGTGTGCGCGGCAATCTCCCCCCCATTACCCTGGGATCGACCGCGCACACCCGGCGCGCACTTTTTGTTCGTTTCAGTGCGCTGCCTTATGCAAAACGATAGCAGGGCTGGCAGAAAGAAAGCGTGAAGTTAGTGCGCGAGCTTATCCCTGCCGACGAGAACGCGACCTCTCTATTTCCGTGAGCGCTTGTTTCCTAAGCCGCACAGACGTCGGCGTAATTTCCAAATATTCATCTTCCGCCATCACTTCGAGACCTCGTTCAATGCTGAGCTCGAACGGCGGAATGAGATTGATAGCTTCGTCGGCGCCACGCGAGCGCATGTTGGTGAGCTGCTTGCCCTTGGTCGGATTCACCATCATCTCTTCTCCCTTGGATGTGTTGCCGATGACCATGCCTTCGTAGACTTCCACAGCGGGGCCGATGTACAAGACGCCGCGCTCCTGCAAATTCCAGAGCGAGAACCCGAGCGCCTTGCCCGCGGCCATGGATATCATTGAGCCGACTTGTTTGCGTTTGATTTCCCCGGCATGCGGTTTGAATCCGACCACACGCGAGGAGAGAATGCCCTCGCCCTTGGTATCAAGCACGAATTGGCTGCGATACCCGAGAAGCCCGCGAGTGGGGCCTTCGAAGGTGAGGCGCACTTGATTCTCGTGAACCTTGAGGTCGCTCATGACGAATTTACGGGTGCCCAAGCGCTCGATGATGGCGCCCTGATAGACACTCGGTGTGTCGATGATGACTTCTTCGTACGGCTCAAGTTTTTTGCCGTCTTCTTCGTGAAAGATGACCTGCGGTTGTGAGACCTGCATTTCGAAACCCTCGCGGCGCATGTTTTCGAGGAGTATCGCAATGTGAAGTTCGCCACGGCCGGAGACGTGCGAAACATCACCCGAATCGAAATCCACCTTGAGACCCACGTTGACTTCGAGCTCGCGCTCGAGTCTGTCGCGTATCTGGCGCGAAGTTACGAACTTACCTTCACGACCGGCGAAGGGCGAATTGTTGACGAGAAAGTTGAGCGTGATGGTCGGCTCGTCGATAGCGATGGCCGGAAGCGGCTCGGCCTCCGCGCTCGTCGTGATTGTTTCCCCGATATAAATCTCGGGGATGCCCGCTATCATGGCGATATCACCGGCCACGACTTCGCTTGATTCCACTTTGTGCAATCCGCGAAATGTGAACATCTTGGTTATTTTGCCTGTATGCGTCTCTCCGCCTATTTTTTTCACGAACACGGCATCTCCTGTTTTGAGTACCCCCTCATATGCGCGCACAATCGCCAATCGGCCCAAGAAATTGTCATAGCCAAGATTGAAAGGCTGCAGGCGCGCGGACTTCAGAAGAGATTCTGGACTCGAAGCAGGAGGCACATGCGCGAGAATTGCATCGAGAAGCGGCGTAAGGTCTGTTGATTCGTCCGTAAGTTTGACCTTGGCGATACCTTGGCGGCCGATTGAATAGACGACCGGAAAATTGGCCTGCTCATCCGACGCGCCGAGCTCGAGGAAAAGTTCGAGCACTTGCTCTTCGGTGCGCGCAGGATTGGCCGCGGGCTTGTCTATTTTATTAATGACGACTATCGGTTTGATGCCCAGTTCGAGCGATTTCTTGAGCACGAAACGCGTTTGCGGCATCGGACCTTCCTGTGCGTCCACCACGAGCAACACTGAATCAATGCTCCGCAAGACGCGCTCGACTTCGCTCCCGAAATCCGCGTGGCCGGGGGTATCAACGATGTTTATTTTTGTATCCTTGTAGAAAACCGCCGCATTTTTGGAGTAGATGGTAATACCGCGCTCGAGTTCGAGCGCATTGGAGTCCATCGAGACCCCCTCTTCGCCGACGCCAGTCTGCCGCAAAAGCGCATCAGTCAGCGTGGTCTTGCCGTGATCCACATGCGCGATTATCGCTATATTTCGAATCTCCATAGTAGTGAAAGCAAAATGCCTCGTTGCCGAGGCACCGTGGCTCAATTGTGCCTTATTTACGAGCCCCCGTCAATGACGCGTTAGAGTTGCGGGTCGATAGCGCTCTTGAAACTCGAGAGTTCGGCAGCGCCTGGAATGAGAGTCTTGCCGGTGATGAAGCCGGGGGTTCCGCTGATGCCGAAGGCGGTCCCTTCCGCGCGGTCGGCATCTATCTCCGCTTGGTATGCCGCTTTGTTCGCCGCAACGTCCGCTTTTACCTTGGCCGCATCCATCCCAGAAATTCCTTTGATGAGCGCAACGATGCTCGCCTCGTCGCCGAAGCCGCCATGCTCTTCGTCTTGCGACTTGTACATACCCTCACGCCACTCCCAATACTTGTCCGGATAGAGAGCCCAGACAGAGCGCCCATAGAGTGCTGCAGTGGTTGAGTCTTCACTCAAGAAGGCGTAATCCTTGAATACTATTTTTAGCTTGCCTGTATCCACGTAATCCCTAATAAGAATCGGGAGTGCGGGTTCTATCGGGATTTGAGGAATACCGCCCATCTCAACTGCTTTGCAGTAGGGGCACTGGTAGTCGGACCAGTACGCCAACACGACCTTCGCATCCTTCTTTCCAATGTACGGGTCGCCATCAATGTTCACGTCTTTGATGTCTACCGAAACGGTTGGCTGCCCGCCCGGCGCTATTGAGCCGCCGCCTTTTGAGAGACCGAGGTAGAGCCCGCCTCCGACGAGAATACCCGCGATGACGATGGAGGCCGGAATGAAAAGTGCGGAGCGATCAGTAGTCGGTGTCATAGTCTGCCTATTCTACACTATTCTTCAAAAGTGCAACTGTGTATTACTACATTCTTAGTTTGAAGGCGAGCCATTTTGGATTTCCTGGCTACGTTGACGCGACCTAAAAAACCTGTATTACTGGGTCGTCGTAGCGACGACAAGGTCTTTGTAGGCCATATTGATTATTCCAATAGTGGAGAGAGGCTATGAGCGGAACAGCGAGCAGGGCGAAATTCGACCGAGGTCTTCCTTTCGGAACGAACGTGCAGACTCTCGAAACGGCGACTGAGGAGAAGTGCGAGAAAACGAAAACTCGGCGGGTTCACCTCACCAAACCAGGTGGGTCCACGCGTGAAATCAAGGCGGAGCAGGGCTCGTTCAAATCCGTCGCATTTCTTACGTGGCTTGCGCACGGCCGCAGTGAATTCGTGATTTCCCGGGAAGAACATGAGATTGTGCGCGACTTCTTCAGCGATCTCTGGGACAAACCGGGCCACGATACAGTCGCGTTCCTGCGAGAGCCTGGCGTGAAGGTTCAGATTTTCAGGTACGTCACCTGACTACATGGCTGATTCAATATGGAACAGGCCGACGCATATGATTGCGCCGGCCTGAACCATTTTAGATACGCTATGTTCGATACCTCAAAGTCCAGCAAGCATCGCATTGAGCTTCGCTCGCGTCTTGGGTCCCACCTGACCGTAGCCGACGACACCCGCCTTTGCGATGCCGTATTTCACCTGGAACTTCTGCACCGCGCGTACGGTAAGCGTACCGAAGCGGTTGGTTTCTTGACCGGGTGACCCGGCACCGCTCGTCGCAATGCGCGTCGCACTATCTGAATTGAGGAGTCGTTGGAGCGTACGAACATCCTCGCCGACAGAGCCGAGCCGAAGCGTACGGATTATTGTGCTTCCTGTGACGCGTGGGGCTGCAGATGCCGGCTTATCCAGCGGGTCCTTGATAGCGACTCCCTGAAGCACGCTCCAGATATTCGGGTCTTGCCCGCCGTCGAGCTTGAAGATCGAGATGCCGCGCACGCCGAGACGTTTCGCAAGATCTATTTTCTGCTGCATAGATTGCGCATCGGGCCAACCGACAAGGCGGAAATCCATATGCGACTTATAACTGTCGGCGTAGGTCGTGGCGGCGAGAGCAGCGAGGAGTGCCGATGTCGGGCCAAGCGAGACGGGCGTGGTACTCGCCCCGCCGTTGGCGGGGCTCGTCGGAGCGTCAGCGACGTAGGTGAAATGCATTTCTCCTGCGCTATTGCGCTGCGGTGTAATGCCGTATTGTGCGGCGATATCCGTCGCGTATCGCGGATTGAAAGTCCAGAGAATATCGTATATGTACTCCTTGCCCTCATAGGCGGTGACGGCATACTCGTAGCCGTACGTCGGCACGCCGATCAAAAGCTTACTTTTGGAAATATCTTTGAGCATGAATCTGATGCTCTTCTCCACCCATGCGATGTCGGCGACCGGGGCGTAGATCTGGGAAGAAGACGCTGCCGTAGCCGCGAGCTTCCGGTCAATATTCTGTTGGTCGTAGGTCATAACGCGCACGCGGTCACAATATTTGTTTATTTTCTTGAGGTCGTTGGCATACTTGCCCGCATCCGCCGGCCGGGTCGTACCGTAGTATTGATCCGCAAGCGGCGTGCGGGACTCGATGGTACACATGAGCATTGCGCTCTTCGGCAACCGCAGCATGAGCCCGTAGAGAAAGCTCGAGAAAAAGTCTTTATCTTTCGCGTATTTCCCTTCGAAATCAATATCAATACCGTCGTACCCTTTTTCCTTCACGAGTGCGGCAATGCGGTCTTCAAGGGCGATGCGTAATTTTCTGTTGCTCAATATCTTGTGCAGATTCTCTCCCCCGCTCGACATGATGGTGGGTACCACGCGGACCTTTTTTTCTTTGGCGGCGGCGATGAACGAGAGCCACGGTTCCTGGTCAAGTGCGCCGTTGTCGCGCAACGTGCCGTCGGCGCGAATGGTGTAGACGAACGGATTAATCTCCGTGAGCACATCCAAATGCGGCAGCGTGTCAGCCGTACCCGTGGCGACGCGCCAATATGGTATCCAGCCCGTCACTTCGAATTTTGCCTGCCTTGAGGGACTCGAGGGGGTAGCCGTTGCGGCACCCGCCTTCGCCAAGGCTTCGGCGGGCAAGGATGCGGAGATCGGCAACGCGAAAAAGAGTGCGCACAAAAAAGCTACAGAATATCTCATACCCCTATGACGCATCAGTGTAACAAAAGTTACGGACGGTGGGGAAAAACTTTATCATATATCATCTAATTCACACCTGTGAATTGGATGATATATTTGCGACATTGTTGGGCAACAACCTACATTGGACAACTGGACGACAATGACAATGGTCTCAGGGAAATCATTCAATACCACGTCGCCTTTCCATCTCCCGAAAGCGGAAGCGTCGGTCCGAGATACTTCGGCTGACGGTCAGTGAGCACATTTAAAAACGCTTTGATAGATGCCGGGATTTCACGCAGGTAGTCATACGGTGAATGTTCGCCTCCCTCGGCGACGACACCGTATGCCTCAAGCCCGAGACGTCGCGCTATCCAAAGTGCGCGCGGTAGATGAAAATCCTGAGTGACAATCGTGATCGATTGGGCGAGGAATACCTCGCGCGCACGATACATACTGCTGTAGGTATCAAAACCCGCATGGTCGAGAAAGACGTCTTGTGATGCGATTCCTGCATCGAGGAGGTACTTGCGTACCGGAGTCACCTCGTCATAGGAAAGCGCACTGTTATCCCCCGTCACAAGAATCTTTCCGACTTTGCCGGCTTTGTAGAGAGCAATCGCCATATCTGCTCGCTCCGCGAGTATGGGCGTCGGTCTGCCACGGTAGACCGACGCTCCGAGGACGAGGGCGACTTCAGTACGCGACACCCCGTCAATCGTGCGAGTGATGTACCGGTCGACGAGAATCCTCATCACAATGGGCACCATCATCGCGAGCGCGATGAGCGCGAGCAGGGTCACAAACCCGAGTCGGTAGTATCTGCGGATAAAGTGCATAGACGTACAGTATGCACTCTTTTGTTATTTTTGATGAAGGGGTTTTATTGGACGACTTGGAACGTCAGTGTCTGGCTCGTACCGTTCGTGTTTGTGACATAGAGCTGTACTGGGGCAGGCACTATCTGCTGGACGTTTTGCGTGCAGAAGCTGCCGGAAGTGGCGAGGTCGCACGGCGAAACATACGCGGGAATCGTGTAGTAGATGGTCGTACCGTTGTTGAAGGAAGGCACATGGAGCGTACCTCCGATGCCAAAGTGTATGGTGTTGTCGAGCGCGTTGAATCCTGTCCCCTGCAACGCGACCTGCGTACCGACGCGCCCCGTGCTCGGCGTGAGGTACGAGAGCGAGACGTTGCCGTAGGTTCCACCGGTCGACGTCACGGAGAACGAGACGCTGTTGCTGGTGTAGCCGGAAAAATTCGAGACTGACACATTGTAGGTGCCAACGGTGACGAACGTCGCGGACGGTCCCACAAGCTGAGACGGGACCACGAACGTGAGCGTGCGGCCGTCGGATGAGTTGACGCCCGTAATGACGCCGCCGCCGAAGTGGACGGTGTTGCCGGTAGGACTGAAGCCAGAACCGTATACCGTCACGGCGGAGCCGACTGCGCCGGAGGTCGGATTGAGGTAGTTGATGTACGGAGTGTTTACATTTGGTGGGCAGTACGTGGTGGTGTACGGGTTGTACGAACCGTAGGTGTACATGTTGTTGCTGCAGGCGGAGTAGCTAGCAATGACGTTAAAGGTCAAAGTATTGCTCGTGCCGCGCGAGTTGGTGACGTAGACACCGGCTCCGCCGGGATTGATGCCGCCCGGTACTGTCACTGTAAGCGATGAGCCGTTTGTCGACGGGACATTGGCGACCGGTTGGCTGCCGAAGTAGACGGTGTTGTTGGAATAATCGAAATTCGTTCCGTAGATGGTGAGGCTCGTACCCGGTTCCCCCGAGACCGGAGAGAGCGAGGAGAGCGAAACGCCGTAGCCGTAGTTGTACTGATTGTTGCAGGTGTACGGATACGTGTAATAACAATTCGAATTGTTGTTGTAATTATTGTTGTAGTTGTAATTGTACGTCGGGAGTGTCGAATACGTGAACGGATTGGTGTTGTAGTTGTAATTATTGTAGTTGTACCCGACAGAACCGCCGCAGCTTACGCGTGCGATGGCGGCACGTGTTGCCGCATCCACGACTCCCGTCTGTGGAAGATTTTGCTCTATTTGGAAATTCTTTACCGCTGCGAGCGTCGCTGCGCGGAAATTGCCCGTAATCATCCAACTACCGCCGCCCGGATAATTGCGGGAGACGAGGAAGGTTTGCAGCAATCTGACCTGGGCTCCGTTTGAGCCGTACGAAAGGTCGCTTGTGAGATTTACGCAGGCGCCAATGTACGGCTGCTGATACTGGGTCTGTGTCTGATAGGTCGTCGGTCCGTAGGAGTACGAAGGATAATAGCTTTGAGCCGAGGCAACGTTCGCGCCGAGCGCGATGACGGTTACGAGCGAGGAAACGAGTATTTTGTTCATAAAAGTGGCTAATTTATGGCTTATTGCCTTGACGAGCTATTAATATTGAGGGCTAATGCAGCCATCATGCAACAAGCCCGTTTTTTATGCAAGCTCCCTGTTTGTCCGCGCTTGCGCGGTTACAAACAGCAGTCCCTTTACGGGGCTTCGCTCTTTTTCCGAGTTTTCAGGCTATCGGGAGAAACGGCGGGGGCCGCGGGACGGTGGACGAGAGGACGAAGTGCGGCGTGGGCGGCTGCCGAATCCGGAGCCACCTCTCGGTGTATAGCCTCCCGGCTGCGGGCGACTGAATCTGCGTGGTCGGTCGTCATCTACGTATGGTTGCGCTGCGCGCGCAGGCGGAAGCGGTGGGAGAACGGAAATGGGAACGGTTTTCCGGATGAGGTGCTCAATGTCGCGAATCTCACGCTTCTGGTGCGGCTCGGCAAATGAGATGGCATGGCCTTCGGCGCCCGCGCGCGCGGTGCGGCCGATGCGGTGGACGTAATCCGCGCTGTCCATCGGCAAGTCATAATTGATGACGAGCTCTATCCCCTTCACGTCGATACCACGCGATGCGATATCTGTGGCGACGAGCACGCGATATTTCCCATTCTTAAAACCGTCCAAAGCTTCGCGCCTCTGCGAGAGCGAACGATTACCATGTATCTCAGCTGCCGCGTGTCCCATCGAAGCGACAGTGCGCATGATGCGTTTTGCTCCATGCTTCGTACGAGAAAATACGAGCGTCGAGCCAGAATAATCTCCAAGAATCTTTTCCAAGAGACGCGACTTCTCTTCTTTGCGCACGATGAAGAATTCCTGCGTGACTTTTGCCACCGTCGTACCTGCGGGCGCTACTTCAATACGCAGCGGGAGACTCATGTGCTGTGTGGCGAGCTGCATTATTTCTTTTGAGAGCGTAGCGGAGAAAAGCATCGTCTGACGCTTTGTCGGCGCTGCGGCGATTATTTTTTTCACTTGCGGCCAGAAGCCCATGTCGAGCATGCGGTCCGCCTCGTCGAGGATGAGGACTTCCACCATGTCGAGTTTGAGTGTCTTCTGTGCGAGGTGGTCGAGCAAGCGACCAGGAGTGGCGATAATCACATGCGGGTCACGGCGCAGCGAAGATATTTGCATGCCCATCGAAGCGCCGCCGATGAATACGGTGGTGCGCAAGCCCAAAGGCCGTGCGACCTTCGCGAGTGTCTCATCGACTTGGAGCGCAAGCTCACGCGTAGGGACGAGAATGAGTCCGCGGCCTGTGCCCGCTGCAAGGCGTTGCAAAAGCGGGATGCCGAATGCGAGCGTCTTGCCTGTGCCTGTCTGCGCGACGCCGACGACGTCCTTGCCCGCAACGCCCTCAGGAATTGCGCGGTACTGAATGGGTGTCGGTGTAGTGAAATTGAGTTTGCCGAGTATGTCTAAAATGTTCGGTGAAATGCCGAGACCATTGAACGTATGCTCCTGCGCGTGCAGGGCGGAAGAAGAAGTCATTGCAATATACCTAAGGTGCGTGAATTAAGGTTCAACAGTACCACAAGAACCCTCAAAATGCAAGCTTTTTTGGCTACTGGAACTGTATTTGGAAATTGTACATTCCCATCGAACAGAGGCCCTGCATCGTTCCTTGCGCCTGCTCGCTCGAAATAGTTATTTCTTCCGTACCCGATGGTTTAAGGAATTTTTGGTATGAAAGTTTTGGAATGACCAAGCTCGCCGAGCAGTCGAATGTCCCGCTTGTCTTTACGCGCAATACCGTCGGCAAGCCCGCCGTGGCCGTGACGACACGCGGCGAGTATCCGCCCTTTGCGGAAATGTCTACGTATTGTATGCCGTCGACTATGGTGGCCGTCCCGCTCGCGGCAGCGCCCGAAGATTTCGTCGCGAGCCAAAACGCCCCGCCGACGAGAAGGGTGCTAACCACGATTGAAATGAGGATTGGTTTCGTCATATTTTTAGATGCTGAACAGCGGATTGATAATACCTGCTGTAGCGAGCGCATTCCCAAGGTTAAAGAGAGCGAGCGCGATGACAATGATACCTGCCGTCTTGAAGAATATCCCCTTCCACGGCTTGTGGGCAATATTGAGAGAACCGAATGAAAGAAGTGCAAGCACGGGGAAGGTGCCGAGCGCAAAGACAAACATCGTCATGGCGCCTTGCATGAAATCTCCCGTCGAGAGCGCATAGAGCTGCATGGATTGGGTAAATCCGCACGGCAGAAAAAATGTACCGATACCGACGAGGACCGGCGCAAGATAATGATCATGCTTGCTTCCGCGGACGACGTGCCGTGAGAGAAACGACGGCATCGTTATTTGCAGGCGTTTTGTGAAATGAAATACATCAAGCAGATTCACACCGAGAATAAACATCACCGAGGCGACGATGACGCCGAGTATCACATTGGCTGTGAGTCCGAGGTGGAACGAACTGCCTATAAGGCCGACAGCGCCGCCGAGTACGAAGAAACCCGCAAGCCGTCCCACATGGAAGAGCGACTGCGTGCGCCACGTACCCCCCTCCTTTGCGGAGCTCGCAGAAAGCGACAAGACAAGTCCGCCGACGATTGCCAAGCATGAAGAAACAGATGCGATGAGTCCAATCGCGAACGCCGTTCCGTAGCTTACCTGCGAGCTCGTGATGAGATTCGCGAGCCCCGCTTTTTGCAGTGCGATAAATCCGGCGATGAGTACGAGCGCAATGGGAAGCGCGTACACAAAATCCCCCCACCCCGCGCTCTGTTTCATTTTTTCTACCGTGATTGTATAGCCATGGCCCTTGACCAGCGCCGTGAGTTGTTCAGCAATCGCTTCCGGCGCGTCGGTGAAATCTCCCGTCACACGCACCTGGTGACTGCCAAGCGATGCTTGTACGCTCGTAACGTTCGGCTGTTCTTTGAACGTCTCCTCTATGAGAAGTGTGCACGCATTGCAGTGCATGCCGTGTACATGAAATGTGTACGTTTCGCTGCTCATATCTTTTTTGTTTTAATTCGTAATGAGTTCCCTACGACCGAGACGCTCGAGAATGCCATGGCGAATCCCGCAAATACGGGACTCAAAAGCCAGCCAAAGAATGGAAAGAGTATACCGCTTGCGAGCGGAATGCCGACGATGTTGTAGAAAAAAGCCCAAAAGAGATTCTGCTTGATGCCGCGCATCGTCATTTTCGACAACCGTACCGCCATTACCAACTTTGAGATGTCGCCGTGAAGCAGTGTGATACCGGCGGATTCAATGGCCACATCGGTCCCCGTCGCCATTGCAATACCGACATCCGCCTGCGCGAGCGCAGGCGCATCATTTACCCCATCTCCCGCCATTGCAACAATTTTTCCACTCGCCTGTAGTTCCTTTATCTTGTTTAATTTATCCTCCGGCAATACTTCCGCAACCACCTCATCAATGCCGACTGAATCCGCAATGAACCGTGCGGTGTTCTTGTCGTCGCCGGTCAGCATCACCACCTTGATCCCGAGCGCGTGCAAATCCTTCACCGCAAGCACCGCTTCCGATTTCACTTGGTCGGCCACCATGACGATGGCAAGAGCCCTCCCGTTCTCGGCGAGAATGACCGGCGTTTTGCCTTCGCGGGTGTCTTTTTCGAGCGAAGTGAATTCGGCTCCCAGCTCACGCGCGAGCTTCTCGCTCCCCACGCGATACTCGACACCGTTCACGATACCACCGAGCCCTTTCCCTTTGATTATTTCAAATTGCTCCACGGGCAAAAGTGCGATGCTTTTCTCTTTTGCATAATTCACTACCGCATGCGCGATGGGATGCTCGGACTTGTTTTCAAGCGACGCGAGTATTGAGATGATATCCGTATCGCTTTTTCCGGACAGATTCTTTATTGATATAAGTTCGGGCTTCCCCCGCGTAATCGTGCCGGTCTTGTCGACGAGAATGACATTCACTTTGTGCAACTTCTCGAGTGTCGCGGCATCTTTTACAAGTATCCCCTCCTTCGCTCCCTTGCCGACGCCGACAATGATGGCCGTCGGCGTCGCGAGCCCGAGCGCGCACGGGCATGCGATGACGAGCACTCCAACAAAGGACGTGAGTCCGTATGCGAGTGCCAGCGCAAAACCCAGATATTGTGAACCGACGATAAGCCACGCGCCAAGTGCGACGAATGCAATGACGAGTACGATGGGTACGAAAACACCCGAAATTTTATCCGCAAGCGCCTGAATGGGGGCACGACTCCCCTGCGCCTCTTCCACCATCTTCACGATGCGCGCGAGCATCGTTTCGGAGCCGACCTTCGTCGCTTTGAATGTAAACGCGCCGCTTGTGTTTATCGTGCCGGCTACTACGGTATCCCCTGTCGACTTCTTCACGGGCATCGGCTCTCCGGTAATCATTGATTCATCCACGTACGACGAACCTTCGGTCAGTATCCCATCCACAGGAATCCGCCCGGCGGGCTTCACGATAACGAGATCTCCATGGAGCACTTGGTCTATGGGTATCTCAATTTCCTTCCCGCCGCGTATGACAAGCGCGGTCTTTGCCTGTAAATTCAAAAGCTTTTCGATGGCATCACCCGTCTTTACCTTCGCCTGCGCTTCAAGATATTTACCCAGCGTGATAAAGGTAATGACGATAATGGTCACGTCGAAATACGTACTGTCGACATTGATGAAAGGTCGCAGGGCATCTTCAAATGAAATAACGATGACGCTGTATATATACGCCGCAAGCGTACCCATCCCGATGAGCGTGTCCATATTCGCCGCGCCATAGCGAATGAACCGGTAGAATCCGAGGAGATACGGCTTGCCGACGACGAAGAGCATGTACGTGGCCATAAGCGGAAGCAGATGGTGGAAAAACTCTTTCCATACAAAAGGGACAACCGGAAGTACGCCAAACTGCGCAAAGATTTCCCAGCCCATCACAAAGACGCTGAAAACCGCAAGAGGGATGGCGGATATCACCATGCGCCGCATGCCTGCGATCTCCGCAAGCTTCTCATTCTTTGACCCGCCTTGACTCAGCGAGGCAGGCTGATTGAGCCCGAGGTGCCCCGCGTGTTCACTCTCAGACATACTCATCGAGGCGGCGGTAGGCATACTAAATGTGTAGCCGAGCGGTTCAATCTTCTGCGACAGCTGTTGCACGTCTGTCTTCGAACTATCGAAGCTGAGCTTCGCCGTTTCCGTGCCGTAATTCACCTCGACCGATTCCACACCATCCACCTTCTTGAGAGTCTTCTCGATAATGCTCGCACACGACGCACAATGCATTCCTTTTACCTTGTATGTGTGCTGCGCCATACTACTTTCGTTTGAGTTTATAGACCTTGAGCACTTCACCGACGGCCTTTTTCGAGTCGCCGCTTTGTATCTGCTTCACGACGCACGTCGAAAGATGGTTCTCCAATATCATATTCTCTACATTCGAGAGCCCCTGCTTTACCGCCGAGGTCTGCGTGATGACATCCACGCAGTATGTGTCTTTCGCTATCATCTCTTGCAGACCGCGTATCTGCCCTTCCAGTATCTTGAGGCGGCGGACGATTTTTTCCGTGCCCTTGCCATGCGCATGTCCCATATGCGCCCCAGTCTATACCCCCTAGGGGGTATCTGTCAAGAGGGTGTGGAAAACTCTTGTAACCGGAAACGGCTACTGAGTCTTCACGACCGTCGAGGATGGCAAACTTTGTCGTATCTTTGCGAGATCCGCTTCCGAGTACGCATTGCCCGATACGTCGAGCAATCTCAGCTTGGACAAATTACCGAGCTCGTATGGAAGCCCTGTGAGTTGGTTGTTTGAAAGATTCAAAACTTCCAGATTTTTGAGCTGCCCTACCTCTGCCGGTACTCCGGTGAATTTGTTGTTGCTCAGATTCAAGACTTTGAGATTCTGCAGATTGCGCACCTCTGCTTGCAATGAGCCGTCGAGGGCATTATTGGAGAGATTGAGCTCTTCGATATCAGTCCGAGCAAAAATGGAGCTCGGTGCTTTTGTAAGCCCCTGCCCGCTCAGATTCAATACGCCGCGAATAATGGTCGTGGCGGTATTTCCGGACTCGACTTGTGCTGTATCTGTCGGCTTGTCGTTAAAAACTTTTTCTTTTACACCGTAACCGACTGCGGCTATCGCAATGACGGCAAAGGCGATAATAAGTATGTTTTTCATACTCTCAAAGACGTGCAGATACCTCTTCTATTACAAGTGTTTACGCCCGCCGCGAAACATCCGCGTATATCGAAAGAAGCGCAAAAAGAAGGCTTAGGGACAATGGCCCGAGAAAGATGCCTATCGGGCCAAAAAACATAATGCCGCCAATGACAGCGAGAAGAATGAGGAGCGGGTGGAGATGCGTCCCCTTCCCGATAAGTTTGGGGCCCAGGAAATTATCGACAAGACCGACGGCGAGAGCGCCCCATGCGAGAAGCCCGAGTGCTTGCGGTGTCGCCCCGGTAAAAAAGAGGTACGCGACGGCGGGAATAAAGACGAGTGCCGTCCCGATGCCGGGAATGAGTGCGGCGACGGCGGCCACCGTCCCCCAGAGAATCGCACTCGGCACGCCGAAGAGTGTGAAGCCGATCATCGTGAGGAATCCCTGTACGAGTGCAATCGTGAGATTGCCCTTGATGACGGAATTGACCGCGAGCTCAAGCCGGTCGAAGACGCCCTCGTCGTCCCTATCGCTGAGCGGCGAGAGCTCGATGAGCATTTGTCGCACGCGCTTACCGTCGCGGAGAAGATAGTACAGCGCGATGAAGAAGATGAAGGCCGAGAGGAGGAGCGAGGAGACGCTCGAGAAGATATCTCCCGCATGTCCCGTAATCCACTGCAGCGCTTCTTTGGTGTACGTGTCTACATTGGCAGAAATGTCGCGAGAAAATTCTCCGAGCCCGGGGATAACTCCGCCAAACGACTCATCTACTCTCAGAAATAGTTCGGAAATGGTGCTACGCCCGCTCCCCTCATCAAGCGAAAAATAGACTTCTCTCGCTTCATTCCCGACAAGTACCGCGACGAGAGAGAGCGGGAGAAGTATGAGAACGACGCTCACGATGACGGTAAGCAAGGCCGCGATGCTCGGCCAACCGCCGAGTAATTCAGAGATTTTCCTATAGAGTCCCTGCAACACGACCGCAAACACCGCGGCAAGGGCCAAGGGCTTCAAGAAAGGCGAGAAAATGAGGGCGGTAAGAACAATCGCCCCGACAAGCACAATCATAAGAAAATACGGCCGGAGCCTATCGCTTTGCATCATGTAGGGAGAGTATACCCCGTGAGATAGACATTTTCATCTGTTGCAATAAGCTCGAACTTTTGTATCTCATGGGGTATACCCCGTGATGCGGCAAACTCCATCTCCCCTCACCTAATCTTCATGATTGGTCTTGTATACTGCAGCTCAAATGAAAACGTGAACGTAATCCCGCTCGACGTCCCCGATGTGTCGAGCATCACATCCCGCGAAGACAAACTCCAGTTCATGCTTGAATCGGCAAAGATTCTTTCAACAAAAATTGATTTCCGCACCTGGCTCCTCGAAAAAGCAAAATTGACCGTCCCCTCGCTCGCCGACTGGTGTGCGATTGACGTGCTTAATGAGCAGGGCGGCCTCGAGCGTATCGCGGTCATTCACCGTGACCAGAAGATGACCGACTACCTCTTTGAGTTCGAGAAACGTTTTCCCACGACCGAGAAAAATTCAGCCGACCTCTACGCCGCCATTCGCACCGGCGAGGCGCAATTCGTACCCGTTGTGACCGACGAGACCATACGACAGGGCGCACGCTCCCCCGAGCACCTCAAGGCGATGCAGGGCCTCGGACTCAAATCGCTCATGATTATTCCTATTTGCGCGCTCGGCAATACCCTCGGCGCGCTCTCGCTGGGATACGCGGAGTCGGGCCGCGTATACACACGCGACGATTTCGAATTCTTCAAGGAGTTCTGCAACGACCTCGGCGTTATTCTCGACAACGGGCGTCTCTCCGACGAAATATCTAAGCGCGACAAGGCAAAAGACCTCTTTCTCGCATCGCTCTCGCACGAGCTCCGCAATCCGTTGGCACCCATCAAGAGCGCGCTTGAGCTCCTAAAGCTGAGCGAGACAACGACCAATGTGCGCGAGGAGCTTGATAATATCGAATACCAATTTGACCATCTCGCGAAACTCCTCGGCGACCTCCTCGACGTCACGCGCTTCACGCAGGCAAAAATCGAGATTGTGCCGCACACGCTTGAGCTGCGAAAACTTGTTGAGCGTTCGCTCAAAGCAAGCGACGCGCTTCTGCGCGCATCGGACATCACGCTCCACTTTACCTATCCGTCGACGCTCCTCCCCGTGTGGGCAGACGATACGCGGCTCGAACAGGCAATCACCAACCTGATGAACAACGCCGCCAAGTTTACGCCTTCCGGCGGCTCCATTTGGGTCAATCTCTCGAAAGAGGCGGCGGGAAAAAATGAATGGGCGGTCATCAAAATACGTGACAACGGCGAAGGTATTCACCCCGACGACCTTCCAAATATTTTTGAAATATATTATCAGGGGCGTGATACCAGAAATTCGAGCGGACTCGGCATCGGACTCTCGCTCGTGCAGAAAATTGTGGAGCTGCATAAGGGCACCATCAAAGCCCGCAGCGACGGACAAGGAAAAGGAAGCGAATTCATTGTCAGACTCCCTATCACCGATATCCTCAGTTTCGCCGCCGAGCCGGGCTCGCACGGAAGCGCGGAGGGAATGCCGCGACGCGTACTCATCGTAGACGACAACGAGGAAGCGGCGGACTCGCTCGTGAAGCTCCTGAATAAGCTCGGAAGCCACGCGGAAGCGGTCTACTCGGGCGCTGACGCCCTCGCACATATGGATCTCTCGGGTTTTGACATCATCATTCTCGACATCGGCATGCCGCACATGGACGGATACGAAGTCATCCGCGCCTTGCGCGAACGCGGCGTACCTCCCCCGCCTGTGGTCGCGCTCACAGGATACGGACTCCGCGAGGACAAGAAAAAAGCCCTCGATGCGGGTTTCTCGGCGCATCTCACGAAACCCATCGGCATCAAGGAACTCAACGGAATGTTCAAGGCGGTCTTGCCCGCGCCCGTGGTTTGAGAATACAAAAAGTCGGCTAGGGGTTGGTACTACGTTGGAACCACGTTGGTCTCAAATGTTATCGTCTAGAAACTGTTTCAATGCACTGATGTCCTTCTTATCGTTATCGTAGTGATAACTGACTATGCCGACTGACTGAGCGCTTTCCACCGCGTTTGGGTTGTGTTCAAAATAGATGACGTCATCTTTAGTCAGACTAAAATGTCTCAGCATTGTTTCGTAGTACTTAGAGTCTGTCTTCTCTGGATTATGTTTTAAAGTAAAAACTTCGTAGGGCATATCATGCAAACCAAACCTCGTCATTTGTTCGTCGTTCGCACTCGTCAGAATTATTTTCTTATTCGAGTACTTCTCAAGTAGCTCATGCATGGGTTTGAAGATCCCTTCGCCTTCTATCACAAAGGCATCCACCGCATCGACCAAGATAGTTTTCATATCTAAATTGTAGCAAAGTCGCGAACTGGGAGACTAGGAATCGAACCTAGATTAACTGCTCCAGAGGCAGCTGTCCGACCATTAGACGATCTCCCAATATTTCTTCTTCCTCAATACTTCCTGAACTGCAACAACTCTACTGCTTGGCGCACCTCCTCCTTGCGCGAAAGCTGTACCCTCTCCGCATCTCTGTGTGGATGAAATCCGAGCAAAACCATGAGCGTGTACACATTCTCCAACATGGATGCGTTTAGGTTGGAGAAGCTCAGCTTATGGGTAGACGTTGGCTCATGATGGGAAAGACTCCCCTCGGCTTCGTACAAACCACGAAGGTATCTTACAACGTACTTACGGTTCTCCAAAATCCATTCCGGGACCGTTATCGAAAGAGCTCCACGGGCCCCGGTGGGTACGCCGAGCCGCTCGCTGATGCACTTTTGGTAGAGACTAATGCGTGTGCAATTCTGTCCGCTCTGTTTATATACATACGTCTTTTTCTTAAACAACTTTTCTACGAGATTTGTATATCGACGTATGAAGCCGGGATTATTGCTATTTGAGAATATAAGTAAGCGTTCGGTGCGCGGAAACTTTTGAAGATGGCCATCGCCCAAGAGCACACCCACCAACTCCGCGAGATCTCCATCGCGTTTTAGCGGCGGAAATTCAACGATTATTTTTCCAGCCCGTATGGATCTCCGCCTCCAAGCAGCGAAGTTGTCTATTTTCTTCCGTTTCATCGTCTCGGATATCTTCCGGACCGATGGGTGATTTTCCTTTGTAAACCCCTTACTCCACGATCGATGAGCCACGCGTTAAGTCTATCATCTTTTTCTACCACTAGATGAAATATACCCACTCTGCTCAAACGCGGCGGGTCAGTCCGAACCTGCTCCCGCTTTCTCGTCCGCCGATGCATTGGACGTGTCGGCTACGGATGAAGCGGCGGGGCCGCAGGCCTTGAGTGCGGTCTTGAATTGGGTCCACGCCGTCTTCTGCGCGTTCTTCCAACCTCGCTGTGCGAGGCGGAGCGCCGCGCCGAAGTTTGCCCACGAGGATTTCACCGCCTTTTTGATAGCCTCCTTCTCAGTCTGCGTATATGCGGTGGCGAGCGCGGATGCGCGAGCCGAGTATGCCGAGGTGAGTGCCTGCGCGTTCGCGCCGGCGGCAGTGCCGAGCGCCGCTTCGCGGGCAGCTACTGCTGCAGCTATGCATGCGATGTCGAAGGAGCCGCGGGCGGTCGTCGAGGCCTGCATCTTTATTTCATTCCGTACTGCGTTGCGCTCAAGAGGAGGCATTTTGTTGTCACCTCCGCCGAAAGCGCCGAACATCGCCGCCATGCCTGCTGTTGCCGCCGCCAAAAAATTCTCCATAGTGTAAATAGGTCTAAATAGTAAATACTCTAATCCCTCTATTGTACGCGCCTGCATGTCAAAACGGCTCGGCGGCTGTGTATATCCCAAACGCATCTGCCTTTGCGCTTATCATTGTTCCTTATCATGTCCGACCGGACATAATAAGGAACAGACTCCCCTTCTTATTGCGAGGCTTGCCGTCTTTTTATTGAACGTGTGCCAACGAATGTGGTTTTCCCTCGGCGATTGCCGCATGCGTGATGCGTATGAATTGAGCTTTTTTCTCGAATTCGGGAATAGTCTTGGCGCCCACATAGCCCATGCCTACTTGTACGCCCGATGCGAGCGTCGCGATTATTTCCCCTACCGGACCTTTGTACGGCACAAGTGCCTCGACACCTTCGGGTACCGCTTTCCTTCCGTGTGTAAAATAGCGCTCTTTGCCGGAAGCGCTTTTGATGACAGCGGCCGAGCCCATGCCGCGGTATTCTTTGAACTTCTTCCCGTCTTTCTCCACGATGTTGCCCGGCGATTCGTCGGTGCCTGCAAAGAGGTTGCCGAGCATGACTGCCGAAGCACCTGCAGCGAGTGCTTTGGCGATATCGCCCGATGTGCGGATGCCGCCGTCGGCGATGACCGGCACTTTGTATTTGCGCGCGACAGAGACGACATCAAGTACGGCAGAAAGCTGCGGCACGCCGACACCTGAGATGAGGCGCGTCGTGCAGATGCTTCCAGGACCAACGCCGACTTTGACCGCGTCTGCGAATTGGCATACGGCCTTTGCAGCTTCGGCGGTCGCGATGTTGCCGAAAATCATTTTGGCCTTCTTGAGGTTTTTCTTTATTTTCCGCGCACTTTCTACCACATTCAAATTGTGTCCGTGCGCGCAATCAATGACGATGACATCGCATCCCGCTTCATCGAGTGCTTTTGCGCGGTCGGCGGCAAACGGCCCGCATGCGGCGGCAACTTTTACGCCCGCCTCTTTCACGTGCGTGACAATTTTCACCTGCACTTCTATGGAGCAATTGCGGTGAATAACACCGAGGCCTCCGAGCTTGCCGAGGGCTATCGCCATTTCCTCTTCTGTCACGCGATCCATCGCGGCGGAGAGGAACGGCACCGAGAGCTCGATGCCTGCTATTTTTGTTTTGAGAGACGCTTCTGCCGGCTCCATCTTTGAGGCGCCCGGTCGTATCAAAACATCGTCGAAGGTGAATCCTTCTTGGAGAATTTTAGCTGCCATGGCCCATTATACTCTCTCGCGTGAAAAAGTCAATCCTTCCTTGAAATTTCTGCAGTAAGCGCACAGTGGTCAGATACACCGGAAACCATCTCGACGTGGGATACGCTGTATGCGGGGGTCGAAAAGATGCCGTCCACCATGCGATTGAGTTGCCCGCACCTATGCAAGTCGCCGTCAATGGAGGTCGTGTACTGAGGAGGAACGTTGTCCTTGTAACGCTCGGCAAGCAGGCCAAAAAGTTCGCCGCCGCGGGGCATATTGAAATCGCCACAAAGAATGAGGTCGTTCACCGGCTCCAAAATCTGCAACAGTACCCGCACGTCATTGCGCTGCTCATCGCTTGGTTCTCCGTCCGGCGTCCATGTGAAATGAGTCGTTACGACGCGGAATATCGTTCCGTCTTTTTCGACTTCGCAGATGACGAGAGGTCGATTGCTCGCGTTGTACGTCGAAGGATCGCGGTCGTCGGAATCCGGAACCGAGTTAGGCGTACCGCCGTAGTAGCGGACGTCCCGGGCTTTTATTGGTAGCCGCGAAAAGATCGCTACACCCTGCATTTGCGGCGGGTTTTCTTTTGGCCGCCTTGTCATAGGGACATATACATGCTCGGAGCCGGGAAGCGCTTCCGCAATAACGGGTATCGAGCTTTCGTAAACTTCTTGCGCGCAAAAAACATCCGGCATGTGTTGCAACAAAAACGGAACGATGCGGTCGAGATGTCTGTCCTTCTCGATGTTGAGCGAGACGAGCTTCAGCGAAGCGGACATGAGCTATTTCTTTCCTCCGATAGCGGCTTTGATGAATGCATTGAAAAGCGGGTGCGGTGAGAGCGGGCGGGCCTTGAGTTCCGGATGGAATTGGGTCCCCAAATAAAACGGGTGGACGCTCTTCGGTAGCTCGGCGATCTCCATGAGCTTCCCGTCCGTCCAGCGGCCGGAAAATACAAGCCCTCCGGCTTCGAATTTCTCAACATACTTTGGATTGATCTCAAAGCGATGGCGATGGCGTTCGGATATTTTTTCCGTCCCATATGCCTCGCGGACAATCGTCCCTTCTTTGAGCGTACACGGATAAGCACCGAGTCGCATCGAGCCGCCGTAATTCTTTTTAGCAAGCTTCTCCTTTTGGTCGGCAAGAATGTCTATGACCGGATACGAGGTCTTGGGATTGATTTCTGTCGTATTCGCGTCTTTGAAACCAAGGACGTTGCGTGCGTACTCAATTACAAGCATGTGGAGCCCGTAACAGAGGCCGAAATATGGGATTTTATTCTCACGGGCATATCGTGCCGCCATAATTTTACCCTCCACGCCCGTCTCGCCGAATCCGCCAGGAACGATAATGCCGTCGTAGTTCTTAAGTTCACCGATTGTCTCCGGCTTTTCCTGATATGTTTTCGCATTGAGCCAATGAATTTCCGGCTTGACTCCCAGGTGATATGCGGAAAACTTGATTGCTTCGATGACAGAAAGGTAGGCATCGGAAAGGACAAAATCACCGGTATCAAAATACTTGCCGACAATACCGATTTTCACGACACCGTTGCCGTTGTGCGCGTGGTCGGCAAAATGTTTCCATTCTGAAAAATCGGGAGTCTGTTTCGGACGCTTGCCAAGCAGACTCATAAGGGTTTCCGAGAGTTTGTCGCGCTCGAAATTGAGTGGGACGTCGTAAATGGAATCGACATCTGGGGCGGAAATAATTCTATCGGCTTGCACGTTGCACCAGATGGCGAGTTTCTCTTTGCGCTTTTTATCGAGTGTGTGCGTCGAACGCGCGATGATGATGTCGGGCTGCACGCCGTACGAATTGAGCATGCGCACCGCGTTTTGGGTCGGCTTCGTTTTCATTTCGCCGACGGTATTCGGCACAGGCAAATACGAGACCATCACGAAAAGCACGTCGGATGGATGTTCCAAGTGCATGACACGCGCAGCTTCGATGAAAAGTGCGTTCTGGAAATCACCGACCGTCCCGCCAATCTCGACAACTGACACATCGGATTTAGAAACCTTCGCGGCATTTTTCAATCGTGCGATGACCTCGTCGCGCACGTGTGGAATAGTCTCCACGCACTTGCCGCCGTAGCCCAAATTGCGCTCGCGTGCAATGACCGACTGATACACCATGCCGCTCGTCATGTAATCCTGCGCGCCCAAGTCGCGTCCCAAGAAGCGCTCGTAGTTGCCCATGTCCTGGTCGGTCTCGAGACCCGAATCCAAGACGAACACCTCTCCGTGTTCTATCGGATTCATCGTGCCCGCATCCACATTCAAATAGGGGTCAATTTTTACGAGATTCACGGAGAGGCCGCGTGCGGTGAGGAGCTTGCCGATAGACGCGACAGCAATGCCTTTGCCGACGGCCGACATAACGCCGCCCACGACGAAAATATACTTGTGGCCTGCGCGCGCACGCTTCATACCATCACTTTACCATGGCGCGTGAAATCGAGTACAACCGGGGCGTGGGGGTATTGTTGTTGTCAGGCAGACCACGCACGAACGTACTCGTTCGTGCGTGACACTCCTCGTATCGGCTACGCCGACACTCGGCCCCTGCGGGCGCCTCGCGGCGGTGTCATATCACGAGTGCAGGTACCTTCGGACGGCAAGGTAACTGGACAAAGCGCCCAGCGCGATGCCCGTGCCCGTCAGAACAACGAAGAAAAGGAGGAAATGAGCCGTGTAATACCCGAATGAATTGAACGAGCCGAAGAGCAGCTCGGTCGTCGGGTCGAGCCCTATGAGTACTGGCCGGTAGAGCAGTATCGGATAGAGGAGTATAAGGACGACGACGCTTGATACGAGACCATAGAGAACGCCCGCGACCATGAAAGGCCCGCGCACATACCACCGGCTCGCGCCGACGAGATTCATGACGCCTATCTCATCGCGGGCGGTATAGATGGCAAGACGGATTGTGTTGAGAACGATGAGGAGCGCGCAGATGGCGAGAAACACGGTCTTGGCGATGCCATTCTTTTCGGATGTGTCGATTATTTTGGTCAGCCGGTCAATTGCGGTTTTGTTCTGGTAGAAATTTACTTTATCTATCGAGGCACCCGCACCTGTCTGAGAATCTTGCTGGACCTCGAGGTACTTGGCGATACTCTCGTACTGGCTCGTCTGCTTTGCGCGAATTTCGAGCGACGCGCCAAGAGGATTGGTGCCGAGCTCATCGAGTGCCTGCAGCGTGAGTTGGTCGTTCTGGTGCCGCGCGCGGAAATCGGCGAGCGCCTGCTCACGGCTCACGTACGAGATGGAGGCAACCTCGGGCAGAGCGCGGAGCGATTTTTCTATTTGCTCTATCTGGTCTTGCGACGCATTCGTCCGGAAATAGACGGTGACATCGACTTTGTTGGTGAGGTCTTGAAGCGTAGCCGTCATTGCCGCATTGGATATCATGATGTTTACGAGCATGAACGACATAATCGTCATCATGAGGACGGCAGAGAGTGAGACGAATCCGTTGCGGACAAAGCCCACGAGACCGTATCGTGCTATCCGCTTTATCGTTGTCCAGTAACTCATAGCTTGTAGCTTGTAGCTTGTAGAAGATGCCTGCGTTGTTTCGAATTACTCATGTGTTTATTGTAAGCTACCAGCTACAAGCTACAAGCTGTATTTCCCCTCTTTGTCGTCGCGGACGATGCGCCCCTGATCCATCGTGACCACGCGCTTACCGATGGAATCGACGATCGATTTATTGTGTGTCGTGAGAAGAATGGTCGTGCCGAGGTCGTTGATCTTCCGGAGAATCCCGACGATGTCGTGCGTGTTGATAGGATCGAGGTTGCCCGTCGGCTCGTCGGCGATGAGTACGTCGGGCTGATTCACGATAGCTCGCGCGATTGCCACGCGCTGCTGCTCACCACCGGAGAGTTCGTGCGGGAAACTCCAGATCTTGTCGGAAAGCCCGACGAGCTCCAAGACGTGCGGCACATCCCCCGCTATATCCTCGTCGCTGCGGCCGGCTACCTCGAGCGCAAACGCGATGTTTTCGTAGACGTTCTTGGTCGAAAGGAGCCGGTAATCCTGAAATATGGTGCCGATATTGCGGCGGAGCTTTAAAAGCTCGTCATTCGAGAGCTTGCCGACCTCGCGCGTGCCGAAAAAGACCGCCCCTTCCGTCGGGATGACCTCCGCGAAGAGCATTTTGAGGAGTGTAGTCTTTCCCGCGCCGGAATGTCCCACGATAGAGACGAATTCGCCCGGTTCGATACCGAGGGTGATGTCCGCGACAGCGGGCGAGGTACCATCAAAATAGATCTTTGTGACTTTGTCGAAAAATATCATGAAGGAATCGTTCACGGTGCGTAATTAGCAGTCCGCGCGGCACGATGCCTGGAAGCGAACATCGGACTATTATACCCCACCCGTTGCCCCTTCCAAATTCTTTTCTTCATCTACGAATGACTGGATGTCGCCTTCGAGAACTCGCTCGACGTCGCGGCGCTCATGCCCCGTGCGATGATCCTTCACCATCTGGTAGGGATGAAGGACGTACGAGCGTATCTGGCTTCCCCATTCAATTTTTGTCGAAGCACCTGCAGAGAGGCCGCGTGATTCGCTCGCTTGGGCATCCTCGCGCATCTTGTAGAGTTTGCCGCGAATCATTCCGAGAGCTTTTTCGCGATTCTGCGCCTGGCTACGCTCGGAGGTTACATGCACGCTGATGCCGGTAGGAATGTGCGTCATGCGGACAGCCGTATCGCGCTTGTTTACATTCTGCCCGCCAGGACCACCCGAGCGCGCCACTGATACCTCGAGCTCTTTTTCGGGAATATGCGTTTCTGGCACATCCTCCAATTTTGGCAGTACTTCGACGAGCGAAAATGAGGTCTGTCGCTTCCCTGCGGAATTGAATGGGGACATGCGCACCAAACGATGTACACCCGCTTCGTTTTTCAACGCGCCATATGCGCCGGAGCCGTCAATTTCGAATGAGATACTGCGGAATCCGCCCATCGTATTTGCATTGGAGGACAGCAATCCTGTATTCCAGCCCCTCGCCGCGGAGTACTTCTTGTACATTTCGAAGAGAATGCGTGAAAAATCTTCCGCGTCGTCGCCTCCCGCTCCCGAAACTATCGTCATAAGCGCATCACTCTTGTCGTACCCCCCGCCACCTGCCAGTTTGGCTTTGAGGTCTTGGTACTCCTTGAGCGCCGTTTGTGCTTTCGCCTTATCGGTCCAAAAATCCGCCGCGCCCATCGCGGCCTCAATTTCGGCGATACGTGCTTGAAGCGCCTCTTTCGATGTCATTCAGAGAGTATAACAGAACTACTTTTCTTGAGCCTTTTCCCACCTATCTTCGGGAAAATCGCTACCATCATTGGTCGCTTCCCTGATTTCGTTCTTCGCCTCTTCTGTCGCAAGCAAATGCTCTTCCGGGTTCAGATTTGAGTCGGGTATTTCATTGGGCACATCTGTAGCTCGTATTTTTTCGCGGTGTGAAATAGCGGGAGATAGCGCCGGAGCTTCGGTGTTACTCAACGGCCGCCACACTTTGTCCGAACCTCTTTCCATCGGGTTCATAGACCGATGGTATCACGACTGGAGCCGACCCGGGGAGTTGAACCCCGAACCTACGGTTTACGATACCGTTGCTCTACCATTGAGCTAGGTCGGCAGTGCGGTACGAATATATCATACTTTTTCCTTCTGTAGGTGCTCTTGCCGCAACAAACGTCCTTCTTTCACTCTATTGCTGACAGCTCTATTCTTTCGCCCGCTTCCCCTATTTAACCCTGCAAACGTCGGACTCAACGCATCACAGTTTGGACAAAGCAAACGTAGATTGCTTTCTACATTATTTCTCCAATTACCGTCTATGTGGTCTGCGACCAGCGGAGTCTCTCCCGTTCTCGGATTTATTTCTGACCAACCGCAAAGACAACATCTATTACCGAATTTCTTACGTAAATATCTTTTTATTGAGGTTGAAACTACCCCTATGCTTTGTAGCCCAATCACTTCCCCGGCTTGCCATCGACGAATATAGATTTGGCGCTGGTATTCGAGCTGGCACACGTTGCTACAGTATTTGTAAGTATGTCCGTATGGTTCCTTGCCACAGTTTAGGCACGGTGTCCTAGGTTTCTTCGGATTTACCATTTCAACATCATACCATGGACTAATTGCTATTTGGGTTCGTGGTTGGAGAGATGTGGAGTATGTTTGAGCCGATGTCCGGGATTGAACCGGAGACCTCGTCCTTCGCTTATACCTCCGTTTCATCTATCTAGTATCGGAGGGCTAGACTGTATCTTTCTCCGCAACAGCGGAGACCCTTGTCAGTCGTTCGGGCGCTTGGCGCCACGGTCTTGCCCGTTAGATCGGGGATTAACCGTTATTCGGGATTCATACGTGCGTTGCCGCGCGAATGGGCGGGGTATGCGGCCCACCAAGGACGTGCTCTACCAACTGAGCTACATCGGCTTCTTCGACCGCCTTATCGACGGCCTGGAAGAGAATATCATGATACTGGATACTCCCACAATTCTTCGATGAGCGGCGCTACCGACGTGTCGTTGATGTCTTCGGGTTTAATGCTTGTGCAAGCGAAAATCTCTCCTTCCAGCTCTTTTCCTTTCCCAAACAGATCGCTGTCTTTATCGCTCGGGTACCGTCGGGCGAAGTCTTCAAACCGTTCCGTAAGTGAGACGACCCCAGCAGGGGCAACGCGCAGGTCCGCATATTGCAACACCTTTAATTCGTTTGAATCGCTCGCGAGTATTTCCGGAAGTCGAGACACGCCCGAAGTACCGATCATATGGATTACCGAATCGGGAAGCCCGAGTTCTTGCGCGACAGTTTCAGAAACACGATGCTGTTTTGCTCCGTATTTTTGTATTGTTTCAGCTTTTTGTTTCTCCCAATACTCCAACCCTTCCGGCTGCAACGCTTCCGGAAAGACGTCTAATTTGAATTTGACGATGTTGCCCATATCGTGAAAAAGGCACGCGAGAATGACATCGCGCCCGTTGACCTGCTGATTGTAGTTATCGCAGATGAGCTTTCCAACAGCGGCGACGCGCAGCTGGTGCAGTTGCAGATTCGGCATGATTTTGTATGCCGTATATATTTCGCGCGGAGTTTTCATGCGACCTATTTGCCCCTGCGCTCACCGACGATTTTTGGTCCTTCAGCTTCGGCTGCCATTTCAGCTGCGGTCTTAAACGTCCAGAAGTTTTGCACTTCAGTGTGTGCACCCACTTTGTTAACCGCTTGGATAGGACGCGGTGCGTTAGCAATGCCGTAGTGGCAGCCCTGCTTACGCATATACTCCTCCGATGAGTTGAGGATTTCCGAAATCTGACCTGCTTGATGCCGGCGCTCGTCCAACCAGACGTGAGTAAGTGTGCCCAGATGCTGCCCCGAATTTATTTTCATCGCAACAAACCCGTCAATCCCCTTGTCACCCTTCAGAAGGAAGAGCTTTAGATGCTCACCGTCTTTTAGGCTCTGAGCGAATAGCTTCCTCAACTGGGGTTCCCGTACCCCCCGGAGCACACGCCCCGTGCCCTGGTCAAGCGCATCCCACTCAAGACCTTCAATGGCTTCTCTGTGCAGGAAAAATTCTGACGGGTCAAAGGGTTCCAGACGGATACCCTCGAGCTGCTCCGGCACGGGCATTTGTTTCACTTTCTCGCTAGAGCTCCCTCCTGTTTTGTCGGACATATGCAGATATGGTATCACGCCGATGCGGCACCCTGTGGAAATCCTCTACGTGTTGCCCACGAAGCGCATTGTGCGTATAAATAAGCAATATGGCTGTCCCCAAGGGCTATTTTGAGGACTATGTGGCGCTTTTCCCGCCTAAATTCCAGGCATCGCTGGGTGCTAAACTCGCCTATAAGAAGACTTTGGAAACCGAGAAGCGCCTCAAGATACCTCCCCGCATCTGGTTCGCATTCCTAACACCCCCTGTGCCGGAGGCCGGGGCATACGTGCCCAAGAAATGCAAACGTGTCTGGCAATTAAAAACGGCGATGTTGAAATCGCTTCCCCACCCGAAAGAATTCCTCAACGTGCGCGACCCCCTGCACCACTCGAGCGAGTGTGTCACGCTCGCTCTCCTCGAGACCCTGTATGACTTGAAAGAAAACAAGGTGCTGCTTCCGGAAGAAAAGCGCTACCGCGAATGGCTCGATGTGGCCAATCATTTCGGTCTCTGGAAACTCCGGTACATGCTTGAAGACGCGATTTTCAAAACGTTTGACCCGGAAAATTTCGCCCTCTTCGAGAGCGTCGTCCAAAAGCAGATGTTCATTGACCAACACCTTATCCTTTCCATTCGCGGGATACTTGAAGACGCACTTTCGAAAGCGGGTATCAAGGACTTTTCAATCGAGAACAGGGTCAAGAATATTTATGGTGTATACAACAAAGTGGCGGTCAAGAACAAAAGTATCAATGATATCTACGATATCCACGGCTTCCGCATACTGACGTCGTCCGAGAAAGATTGCCGGAAAGTGATAGAGGTGCTCCACAGGTTGTGGCGGCATTTTCCCGAGCGATATAAAGACTATATCGCGGAGCCGAAAGAGAACGGCTACCAGAGCGTCCACACGGTGCTTAACTGTCTGGAAGGAAAGCTTATCGAATTCCAAGTACGAACGTATGAAATGGACCACATAGCCGCATCGGGCCCCGCCAATCATACAGAGTACAAGAAGGCGGCGGGAGCTACTGCTTCTTCTTAGATTTTGCGGATTTCGGCTCCGGCACTGCCGAGGCGGCGTAGGTATCCGCCATCTTCCAACAGAGGCCAAACATCTCCCGCATGCTCGCGGCGATGAGCTTGCTTTTGACGATGATGGCAAGTTTTTCCGGAATTGAGAAGTACGCAATTTTGTCGTCGTACACATTTATCTCGATTTCAATATTCAAGACCGATTTCGGCAGGAGCCGACTCTCGCGCAGCTCTTCGGCATCTTTCTTTTGGCGCGCACGTGACATTTTCGTGTCGGGGAAAATCGCGCGTATCGGAATCTTCGCGGCCTTCCGGCGCTTGTAGTATTTTGGTACGTACTCCGGCAGAATGCTCTCGGTATCATCAATAGAGGCGAACGCCAGAATCTCCGTCTTGCTGGAGAGCGTGTCTTCGTATGCCGCCACTATCCCCTCTGCCCCTTCATAGAATGCAATCTCCGGCTTGGTGAACGATGGATTCATGTAGTCCTCGAAATGCTTCAAGTGCTTCTTGAAATTCGAAATATTCGATTCGAGTTTCATTTTGCCGTTCTCAAGAATATTGACCAAGATTCCCGGCTCTTGAGGAGTGAAGAAATCCTTCTCGCGGGAGAACTTGCTCACAAATCCCCTGTCCAGAAGGTTGGTCAAGATGACGCTCACGTCAAATGGCGCAAGCTTCGTTTCCTTGCTCAAGGTGGCAATGTCCTGCGTTCCGAGCTTAAGGCAAGCCAAATATACCTCGGCCTCCTTGGCGTTGAGCCCTATGCTTTCGAGCAATTTACGGAGCATACGGTTACTCTACGCCTCTCTCATAAAAAACGCAAAATGCCTTAGTTTTCCATCCATGTATCAGGAGTATTCGGTGTATATTTCACTACCCCCGAAAAACTGTCTATGCTCGGGTTCTTTTCCATCTGTTTCTTAAGGAATGCGATGTGTATTTTCGCGATTGTTTCAAACAAATCGTCGATGTCCTTTTCCTCGTGAAGATAGTGGAAAGAGATGCGAACTGCGTTTTGTCCCGAAAGGCACTGTTCGATTAAATATCCTTCTCGTTGCAGGGCGATTTTTGTGTAATCGTCACGAATCAAAGATTCTTTTAATCCCTCTTTATGCTTCACCACACCGAGATTCGGAAACGTCACGGTAAGAATACCGTTGTAATCGGCACTTTTTCTATGGACAGGATAGACCACCTGACATCCGAATTGTTTCTGAATAGCGGGCTCATGTACTACTGAGTCTGTTATCTGGGCGTTGAAGGGAAATTCCGGATTTGTCAGAAGTATTTCCGGATATTCGCTTGTCTTTGCAATGGCATACTTGGTCAATTCCTGCATACGATTTGCGATGCGTTCTCGCTGCGTCTGCGACCTCTCTTTTGCATCAACTTTCCAACTGTCCACTCGTGAGTTTTGTATCTGAAAGGCGATACCGAGCGCCGCTACGCGTCTTATATCGATGGTACTTTTACCTGGGCTCAACTTTGCGATGGGGTTTTTGAGAATTTCGCTTTCTTCAATATGCGAGAGCCAGTGGTCTCCCCCGGTTCCAGAGCCGACTCGCAGCCAATCTCGGCCCGTTCCGTCTGGCTCCGAAGGCGTTTCTGGAGCTGCCTCTTTTCCTTCCGGAGCCTTCCGAACAGCGAGCATGGCCACATTTTCTATACCAAGAGCCTTGGCTCCACTATTTACGTAGATATCACAACCCAGTCGTTCTAAATTATTCTCGCCACGGTCATTCCTACCTATGCTTTGGCATCCGTCGACAATGACCGGTATCCCAGGATATCGATCCTTAAGCTTCTTGATGAGGTCGCCCAAACCATAACTGTTTGGTTCCTTCTTACCTTCAGCAACTCCGAGTGCATCTCCAAAGCGAGTTTTGCTGCTGAGAATGACCGCAGACGGTAGACGCTTTCTTCCTTCATCAATACGCTCCACCATCTCGCTAAAGATGGTATTGATATCTTTCGCTTTTCCTCGTGCTCTGTCGTTACAATACATAGCCTCTATGCTCGCACCATGATTCGTGAAAGCATCTGTCATTCCGTTGTACTCCTGATTCGAAATAATTATGTAGTCTTCTTCTGAGACTCGTGGGAAGAGTCTACTTACCACGTCGTTCATCGCCCACGTCGCGCTCGGGTAGAATACGAGACCGTATTTCCCCTGCGTATTGTAAAATCTCTCAGCCTGGCGAAGAGCGAATTTGGTGATGGTGTTATAGCTGTTGGGTATATCATTCCAAACGGCGCATGCACGTGATATCCACTTTCTTTTGGAATTCGTATCGACGCCTTTGGCAGTATCGAAATTCTTCTTCAGGTTCTGTATTTGGTTTTCAGACATGTCAGAGAGATCGCGCGGTTGTATGAGAGGTTCTTCGGGATGATTTTTCTTATCCTGCATATACGCATACGGACCTTTGCGGAGCACTTCTTCGTCGAACCACGATTGCTGCGAGCGCGCAGTTAACAATGTACGTATTGATTGGTCATCAAGGCTCAGAATAGGGATGTCCATGTACGATTCAGTATTGTCCAAAAATTCCTTAACAGAGGATGCTATAATCGCAATCTTTTTTCCTGCATCTTCATCTATTTCTCCCGAGCCTGCTTCAATAATGCTTTGTATGCTCGGTATATAAGACAAAAATGAATTGAATTCTTGTCGGGGCTGATCGTGCGTCACAATCTTTTTTGTATCTACCGTGCGGAGCAATACAGTAAAAGGGTGGATGCCTCCTTTATCCTTAGAGAAGACGAGATTCTCTTCTACGAACTTGGAAAGCGCTTTTATGCGAGATTTGTCGTCATCCAAAATAGTCTCTCCACTCGTATTGAGTGTCTGTATCTTTGCGACTGCGTCTTTTACTTTCTTCGCCATACCCTCGGGAAGAGTGCCGTTCTCATTCTTCTTGGTTTTTTTCTCCGACTTGAGTAATTCTTCTACCTTTTCAGCATAGAGGGCTGACTGATGGTTGTTGAGAAAACGAGCGGCCTCAGCGACGAGGCCTCTCGGAACGTCTTCGGACATAAGCAGTCCGAATTTTCCCACATCAAACGGCGTATCTCGGCAATCATCTACAAGCCAAGGATTCATATCCTGCTCTTTCAGAAGCATTTCTCGAAAGACGTTGAATGGATTAGGGGGTCTTTTTTCTTGGTTCCATTGCGTGCTCTGGAATTCTTCCAACCGCAAGAAATGTGACAAAGCCCTTTTTGCTCCCTTGTCGATCTGAACTTTTACTTCTTGATTTCCCGTGCTTCGTATTACATTAGCCGTTATATCTGCATACACACCGAGGAAGCGTCTCATGTCTTCAAAGAAATTCTTTTCTGAAGGTATCACATTTGTTGGACTTTCCATTTTCCGAGCTGTTACTACTTTCTCTAGCCTCGCCACGGGGTCTGGATATCGTGTTCCTCCCCCAGATTCCAACTCGTCACTGCTAGACATGAACATAAGTCGCGTCGTAGCGGCCGCTTCGGAACCATATTTTTGGGACATGTCTCGAGCGAGGGTTTGCACGCGATGTGCTACCCCGAGATTGAGGTTCCTGCGCGAGAGCTGTTCAGTTATGAAACTCTCGAACCACTCCTTTCCGCCCGTCTCTGGCTTTAACCTCAAATTTGCATCGGAAACAACTTCTGCGCCGAAAAAACGGGTTTTGACATAGGATTCCAAGCCTTGATTGGGCAGGCGTAAGTTCAGTCGATCGCCTAATCTCTCGATTACCCCTGGAGAAACTCCTTCTTGGAATAAAATGTCGTAAAAGCCAGCAGCGTTTCGTACGTTCGGCAGAAGTTGTTGGATGTTCCGCAATGTTCTTGAATAATCAACCCCGCTTTCACCCGTGCGCCTTTCTTTATGCGCCTCCATCTCATGTAACTCGGTTAAGACCTTAATGGCTTCACTTTTGGCGTTCTCAATATTTCCTTCGGCCGAGGAGGTTCTATCTTGTGGCTTTACGCTGTTCCTCTGTTGTCCCAATTCCCTCACCATGAGTACGATAGTACCATCCAGAGACTTGAGCCATTGATAGCCCTGTGCGTATTTCGCTCATACGAGAGCGATTTTTGACGATGCGCGATCGACGGGACTCGCCTCTCGTTGCTGCTGCAACTCGAAACCTTCGGCTTCTCTTCGAGGCCTGCGGCCCGCGGTTCGAGCCCGTCATGCTCAAACGAGCATAGAAAAAGACCGGCACAAGACCGGTCCTTTTCTTCGCTAGCGCGATCGACGGGACTCGAACCCGCAACCTCGTCCGTGACAGGGACGCGCTCTAACCAATTGAGCTACGACCGCATTCGACGCGTCATTCTAGCAGAAACATGACTTTGCGTCGTGTGTCGGGGGAGAGACTCGAACTCTCGACCTAGCGCTTATGAAACGCTCGCTCTAACCGGCTGAGCTACCCCGACATGGTGTGCAAAATGAGAATATCGCACATTTTCGTTTCGTGCTATACCTACGGATATGTGGAACACGATTTTGCAGATAAACTCGGTGCTGTGGATTATGTCGGCTGTGTTCCTTATCTATTCCTTCGGACACGCCATTCTCACGTGGTCGGGAAAACAATTTTGGCTCGCGCTTTTGCTCTTCGCCTTCCTCTCGATCACTGAAATTGTCATCTCCGCCCTACAAGAGCCCTAAACTGACGCGCTTCCAAAATTCTTTGTCTTTCGGGTGGGTGAGCATTTCCTCAACTTGAGCATGAGGTATCCACCTCGCTTCCGGATTGGCCGGGTCGGTCGGCGCAAGTTCTTCTTGTTTGGTCGTAAAGAGGAGCATATGTATGGTCTTATATTCGCTCATATCATCACTGCCGTCCGAGGTGCTTTTATAGCGTTCGTATGAGCCGAGGTCTTTGACGAACGAAACATACTCCAAGCCCGTTTCCTCTGCGACCTCGCGGCGCGCCGCCGCGAGCGCGTTCTCCCCTTCGTCGATATGGCCTTTGGGGAATCCCCAAAAGACAGGTCCGGTGCGCGCGAGCGCAATCTCTCCGCGCGCGTTTTTGACAATGCCACCGGCAGCTTCTGTTTTCATCATGAAATAAATACTACCATTCATTGCACCGACATCTCATCTGTAGTAGATTTCCACCTAGCGGGGTGGAGCAGTAGTAGCTCGCAAGGCTCATAACCTTGAGGTCGCGGGTGCAATTCCCGCCCCCGCAACAAGTAACAAAAAACTCTCCTCATGAAAGCTTTTTCTGTGCGCGGATGCGGAAGTTACTCGATGTAATGCGCGTCTTTTAGGACCTTTTCATAGAGCGCGATGATGCGACGCGTCTCGCGCGCTGAGAGCTGGTGGGCGCTGCCCTCGTGCGCGATCTTGTTGCGGATCTTGTGCGCCTCCCAGGCGAGGTCGATGGAATTAAAATTCACACGGTCGACGGCACGCATCTTGTCTGCCATTGTCTCTCCCCTGTAGCCCAAGACGTCGAGCAGCTCGTTGAGCATGATGTCGGCTTCAAGGATGGCGAGCCGCCACGATTGTTCGGAATCGGATGTTGCCTGCTCGAGTATCCGATGCCAGCGCAACTGCGTCTTGGGGACGTCGTGTGCCGCCACCGTGCGCTGAGCGGCCGAAAATTTGCGCCGTTCCATTTGGCGTATCTGGAATACGCGTATTGAACAATAGACGGAGAGCGCCGTCAGACATAGGGTGATGAGGAGCGAAAACGCGACGAAGGTGCTCCATCCTTGATAGAGCTTTTCGTACGCTCCCGGAGCCGATGCCGTCTGTAAGTATTGCACAATCTGCGGGGCGGACACGGGAGCCGTCATAGGAGTCGCGAGCGGAGACACTTCGCCGGGGGCGGCCGGCACCCCGACTCCCACGACACTCATCGCAACGCCCGGAATCCACTTGAATGCGACTTCGCTCAAAAACCACAAAGCCGAACCTAGTGTGCTACCGGGAGCAGGATTGGAGTCCATGGGGAGATTATAACTCACCGTTACAAGTTTGTGCGTTTACATCATCGGAACGTGCTCGTTCCGATGTGAACCTTCTCCTATCGGCCTGTGACCGACAGTCGAACCGCCTTCGGCGGCACCTCACGGTGGGTTCACCTACGGGCGCCTCACGCGGTTTCGCCTTCGGGCGAAGAACAGACATCTTTGCCGATGGCAAAGAGCGTCTGTTCTTCGCCCCACGCGCCGATTATCTGGAATCCTACAGGCAACTTTTTTCCATCACGCTCTACCGTACCGCCAGGCACCGATATCGCCGGCACCCCCGCGAGATTCACTGAAACGGTGAATATATCGCCTGCGTACATCGAAAGCGGGTCGGCTTTTTCTCCTATTTTGAAGGCCGGAGTAGGACTCGTCGGAAGTGCGACCGCATCGACCGTTTGAAAGGCTGTCTCAAAATCTTTCCTGATGATATTGCGCACAGAACGGGCGCGACGATAGTACGCATCGGCATACCCAGACGACAGCACAAATGTGCCGAGAATGATGCGGCGGCGCACCTCGGGCCCGAACCCCTCGCCGCGACTCTTTGTATACACTTCCTGTATCGCCTCGGCTTGTACCGAATGGCCGTATCGGATCCCGTCAAACCGGGCAAGATTCGTCGAAGCTTCCGCCGGCATAATGATGTAATACGTCGCTAGTGAATATGCCAGATTGGGAAGCTCAATATCCCGAATCTCATACCCCTCCTTTTGCAACTCGGCCAATGTATTCTCAAAAGCAGCTAACACATCCTTGTCGACACCCTCCGCAAGATACGCGCGCGGTACCCCGATTATTTTCTTCAGCGGTTTTTCTGCCGGAACATATTTGATTGATGTGCTGTCTTGTGCATCATGCCCCGCAATCGCCGCAAAGATAGTTTGTGCGTCGGCGACCGTGTTCGCAGCAGGCCCGATTTGATCGAGCGAAGACCCCATTGCGATGAGGCCGGACCGTGATACTGCGCCGTATGTTGGCTTGAGACCCACGATGCCACAAAAGCCGGCGGGCTGTCGAATAGAGCCACCAGTATCTGAGCCGAGTGCAGCGAGCGCCATGTGTGCCGCAACGGCCGCCACCGAGCCCCCGGAAGAACCGCCCGGGACACGCGAAGTGTCGTGAGGATTCCGAGTGATTCCAAACGCTGAATTTTCTGTCGATGCACCCATCGCAAATTCATCCATATTCGTTCTACCTAGAAATACCACGTCCTGTGCTTTGAGTTTCGAAATCACTGTCGCATCGTACGAAGCTCGATAATTTTCGAGCATCTTCGATGCAGCTGAGGCAATGCGGCCTTCAATAAGAATGTTGTCTTTGACCGCAATTGGGATTCCCGTAAGCGGTTGCGACTTCCCAGCCGCAATTATCGCATCCGCGGCCTTTGCCTCTTCCCGCGCCGAATCTGCCCACACTTCGAGATACGCATGAATCTCTCCGTCTCTTTCCGCTATCGCATCGAGGTACGCGTTCGTAAGGTCGAGCGCCGAGTATTCTTTGGCGTCAAGCGCGCGACGAGCCTCAGCGATAGTAAGTGTGGAAAGGTCCATGTTATTTCTTGCGCGAGATTACCTGCTTCACGGCAATTCGATTCCCTTCACGAGCAGGCGCAGTGTCCAAAAGTGCCTTCGTATACTTTCCGCTTTCGTGCGGGTTCTCATCCGCCCGCATCACATTGCGTAGCCCGTCCGATTTCGCTTCTCCCGAAACGTTTGCTTTTTGGATAGTCTCTACAAAATGCAAAATAGCCGGAATCTCCGTTTCCAGCTTAACCAACTCCGCATCCGAGACCTCAAGCCGCGCGAGTTTAGCGAGCGCCGCGATATCTACCTTATCAGCCATATGCGCATACTATAGCTCAAATCAAATATATAAAAAGTTGATGGCGGGCGTCTCGCGACGCCCGCCTTGTTCATTCCTATCCGTTCGCTTACCTCAAGAGCTCGCGATTTTCGGTCACCAGCCATTCAGCACGAAGCGCAAGCAGCTTGGTCGCCCGCTGACGCTGCCGATAATAGTCGCTAAAGGCAAGCACTAGACCCGCTAGCAGCGTTGTCGAGTCGCTGATAACGGTACCCCGCGACCCGATCGGCTCAATCGCATTGGGATAACTCGGCAACTTTTCGCGGTACTTGTCTTCCAGCTTCGCATAAAGATTTGAGTACAGCACGCTGATGTCGTCGTTGGTCGCCTCGATTTTGTCGAAGTAGCCCATGTTCATCGAAGCGCTTACGAGGACGCGCCAACGCGGGAGTCCTCCCTGCGCGTTCTCATACAGTTTCCAGAGACGCCCGAGAAACTGCAGGATGGTATCGTGGTCGCGATTCTCATTCTCAGGGCAGTTTTTGTCGTCCTCCGCGAAGAATCCAGCAACGCTGAGCGCAATCATGAGTTCCTCTTTGTAAGTCCTACGATTGCGTAACAGTTTTGACGCGACACGACGAATGAGAATCTCACGAGCTTCTTTGCGCAAGCCATCGTTCTGCTCCCATGTCGGATTTTCATTGCCGACAAGCATCAGGAAGCTTATCGCTTCGCTGTGGAACTCAGTGAGATGCGAGCCGCTGTCAACCTTGACGATAGCGTGAAGCGCACCGGGTGCCTCCGACCAGCTAGTGCGGTACCTCTCAATCAAGGTCGAGAGTGGCGTATCCGCTTCGAGGCGATCGGGTTTCGGATAGTCTGTCATAGAACATTCCTCCAGGTTTGGGTCTGCCTATTTGAGGCAGAACAGGAGAGAGCGCCGTTATTAGCGCAATTTATATTGTCTCACGAAATTGCGTCTAAGTCAATAGCTTCAAAAAGTCATTTTCTCCGAGGATGGTCACGCCAAGTTCACGGGCTTTATCTAATTTTGAGCCCGCTTCTTCTCCTGCTATGACCGCCGTGGTCTTTTTTGATACCGATGACGAAACGTCGGCTCCGAGGGCTCTTAGTTTTTCTTTTGCTTCGTCCCGTGACATGGATTTGAGGCTGCCGGTGAGGACGTAGGTCTTGCCGAAAAGCGGTAGCTTTTCGCCCCGAGCTTGTCGAGGGGCTGAGATAACCAATACCTTCTTGAGCCGCGCGAGCAATTTGAGATTTTCTTTGTCGTGGAACCACTCGTGCACCGCTTTCGCCATGATTTCCCCCATTCCGTCTATCGCATTCAATTTCTCCTCGCTCGCCGAGGCGAGCGCATCAAGCGTGCGGAATTCTTGTGCGAGAAGAATAGCGGTTTCTTCGCCGATGTGCGGGATGGAGAGTCCGACCAAAAGTCGCGCAAGCTCGACTTCGCGCGAACGCTGAATGGATTCGATAAGTTTCTTCGCGGAGACTTCCGCAAATCCTTCAAGCGGAAGCACGTCACCTTCCTCGAGAGTAAAGATGTCATCAAAATGTTGGATGAGACCTTCTTCGAGCAAAAGATCGACGGTCTTTTTGCCCAAGCCCTCGATATCGAGTGCGTGCTTGCCGGCGAAATTGTGAAAGACTCGCCGCGAGACCGCGAAGGATTTCTTGTCGATGCAGCGCCACGCGGCTTGTCCGGGGACACGTTCGATGCGTCCATTGCCGCCACATTCGGGAATAGATGTCGGCCATTTGAATGGCTTTGCGTTTTTAGGCCGTAAATCTTTTACCACCTCGACAATTTCTGGAATGACGTCGCCTGCTTTTTGCAGCACGACGGTGTCGCCGATACGGACATCGAGGCGATTGATTTCATCTTCGTTGTGAAGTGTCGCGCGTGATACGGTCGAGCCCGCTACGGATACGGGGCGTAGGTGTGCGACGGGCGTCACGACACCCGTGCGGCCTATTTGGAAGACGACGTCTTCAAGCACCGTCGTCACCTGCTCGGCGGGAAATTTGAATGCAATCGCAAAACGCGGCGCCTTGCCGGTGTACCCAAGTACATCTTGATACTGTTTCTCATTGACCTTGAGTACCACCCCGTCTACCCAATACTCTTGATGCCTGCCTTTCTTTTTCCATGCCTCCCAAAAATCGATGCATGCTTCGATATTCTTGGCGAAGACATGATGCGGATTGACCTTGAATCCGAGCCCGCGCAGATAATCAAGTTCTTCCGCCTGAGTGAGAGGCATCGCCTCGCTTGTCTGTGCGACATCGTAGATAAACATGTCGAGTTTACGGCTCGCGGCAATCGAGGGGTCAAGCTGACGAATCGAGCCGGCCGCGACGTTGCGAGGGTTTGCGAAAGGCGGTTCATCCTGAGCTTGTCGAAGGGCATTCAGCTTTTTCAAGTTTGCGGAGCTCATCCACACTTCCCCTTCGACGATGATGTCAACGGGGCGCTCGAGCGAGAGTGGTACTGATTCGATGGTCTTAATGTTTTGCGTGACATCCTCTCCGACTGCACCGTCGCCGCGCGTGGCAGCTTGTATCAAAATCCCTTTCTGGTACTCCAAGATGACCTTGAGGCCATCTATCTTGAGTTCGCATACGTACGCGGGTTCCACCTCACCGAGCTTTGGTCGAAGGAAACGCTTCACGCGCTCGTCGAATGCGCGGATATCCTCCGGAGTGAACGCGTCGTTGAAGGACCACTGCGCGACTTTATGCCGCACCTTCTTGAATCCCGGAAGGGGTCTCCCCGCCACGCGCTGCGACGGTGAATCGGGAGCTATCAGTGATGGATGAGCCGCCTCAAGCTCCGAGAGCTCACGTTTTAGAGAGTCGAGCGCTTCCGCTGATATCTCTTCTTTGTCGTAGACATGGTAGAGACGGCGGTACTTGTTGACCGTGTCTTTGAGCTTTGCGTACCGTTCCTGCACCTCTTTCGGAATCATTGCACTAGCATATAGCTTCGAGCTGCAAGCTGCCAGCTTGGATTAGTAGCGAAGTTCCACTGACCGTTGGAGCGCCCGCGCACTCGTCTGAATTGAAGCACAATTCGTACTATACCCGTCTGCGTGAATAATAGTGCGTATTGGGGCTGTTCCCTCGCCCACCACACAGTCCCCATCGGTATTGAAGGCACCCTGACATTTTATGACCGATACCTGCGCACAGAGATTGCCGGAAATCGCGACGTCCTCGAATAAATCCATCTTCTGGGAAGTCATGGTGTACGGATAGTACGGCACCGAAGTCGGCCTGCCGTCCGCCTGGAGAAGCTTTGTGTCGCAGGTGGGATTGGGGTTGTTGCACGAAGGATTTATCAAAGCCGTCGAACTTGCGAAATAGTTGCAGCGGAAATCCCAATAGAGAGCGCACTCCGCGGCGGTGTCAGCCGCATAGAACGCGAACTGTGAATCCCGTCCGATAGCGGAGAGCAGGACCTGTTTCTGCGCAATACCGAAAATGGCGGCACCGACCGCGAGCACGATGGAAGAAACGAGCGCGGCAAGCAAAAGGGTAAAACCCCGTTGCGTATGGCGTATGGCGTATGGCGTATGGCGGGAGCAAGAATTTATATTCTGTGTTTTTCCCCCCATACCCAATACTTTATACTTTATACGCCTCTTCATATTATTCTTGGCTTACACCGTCACTGACCCAGCGATACATGTTTTCCGAAATGGTAAATGAACGCTCTTGGATGGGTCCGGTCTGCCATGTGACGGTGACCGTTATGCGTATCTCATCCGCGTTGTCTGCCACGGGATACGCATGCACGGTGCGCGTGAAGTGCGTCGCCCTCCACAAACTTGGGTCATCACCGACTCCGGGATATCCGTACAGCGTCCCGTCCGTCTGGAGCGGCGGACATTCCCCGTTACACTCCGTAATAGCGGTGGAAGCGTCTCCTTTTCGTCCGTCGACGGTAAACGGCTCGTTCTGATGCGGAATAAGCCCGAAGATATCCGGCGCGCCCGAGGAACTGCCCGCGATGATGAGAATTTGTGAATCGCGGATACTCCGCAGCGCCTCGATGGCCTCCTGCGCGAGATAGAAGGCCGTTATCTGGTCACGGGCGTAATAGGCGGAACCAAGACTCTTGGATGCAAGCGACATCGGGGCAACCACTGCGACAGAAAGCAGCATGATGGCGACAAGCGTCTCGACGAGGGTGAACCCTCTCTCCGTATGGCGTATGGAGTATGGCGTATGGCGGGGAATCTTTCTTGCTTCCTTTTGAATTTTCTTTTCCATACACGATACGCTATACTCCATACATTTATAAATCCAGTACGCGCTGAACTGCGGCCGCCTGCAAATGGAACGTCGTACGCGCCGAAGATCCCGGGACACCTGCGCTTCCCTTTATGACGATAACGACTTTCGGCTGTACCGTGTCTCCCCGCTCCGTACCGACTACATAAAAAAGCATACCATCGATAGTGACCTCCGGAGCGGTGATGGGTGCCGCGCCGGAAATGGTGCCGCTTGTTGAACGTTCGATGCGATGCGTCGTGCTATTGAAATTGTATATCCATCTCGGATTCGATACGTCGCCGTACGGTTGGAACTCAAACGTGGTGCTGCCTCCGGTACAATCATTTGGCCCCGCCGTATTGCCGGTGCAGCCCGTAGAGCCGTCGTAGTCGTTGCCCATGCGCACGGAGCGCGCCATGCCGTCGAGGGCAATGTTGAGATTGTTCATGACCGATTGCAACGCCTGCGCTTTTCTGTTCGCGCTCACCAGTGCTAAGAGCGCTCCGACGCAGACGACCATAACGATAGAGAAAAGTCCGATTGCCACAATCATCTCCACGAGAGTGAAGCCTGAATCCGCCGTGAGGCGCCGCCCTAGGCGGTTCGACTGTCGGCCCGCGGCCGATGGGAGAAGATTCACGTCGGAACGAGCACGTTCCGACGACAAAAATCTTGCGAACTTGTGCTTGATTTCATCCATACGCTATTGTGAATCCTCCCGTTGCACCGAAATTTGGCCGTTTGCTCCGACTACCACGCTCATGACGTCGCCCCGCGGAGAAAGGAGGATGATGCGGGCGCTCTCTGCGCATGTTCCTGCGCCATACGCGCACCCCACACCTCCCGCACTTATCCACGCGTCCGCCTCCGGCCTCTTAAAAGCGATGTCGATTTGAGCGGCGGGAGTGGCGCCGACGCATGTCGCGGCGTCTTGCCCTTGCGGCGCGCACAGACCGCTGACCTTGAAGCCGCTGCGGATGGTATACGGCGACGGCGCGACGTTCTCGTCGGAATCAAAGAAGCCGTCTTTGTCGACATCGGCAAAGAACTCATAATGCACCGGATCGTTGATGTCGAAATGCATGCCGTACCCGGATGTGAAATCCCCGCTCCCGTACCGCTGCACGGAGACGCCGAAGACCTGCGCTTGCCGGACGGACAACGCCACGTCGTATGCAAGATTCTCGAGCTGCACAACGCCTCCGAAACGGTTGTTGTTGACCAGCACGACAGACGAGACAACGATGATGATGGCCGTCACCACAACGAGCTCTATAAGAGTAAATCCACGCGTATGGCGTATGGCGTATGGCGTATGGCGTATAAAATCCGAAACACGAACTCGTGTTCCCTCCATACTCCATACTTCATACTTCATACATTGAAAGAAGAGGAACCTGGACATCGTACATCGTTGCAAACCACACTATCAAACACGCGGCGATTAGGAATGGTCCAAATGGTATCTCGCTTTTCATTGTAAACCCCCACACCAATCTCTGCGAGATTGGTGTGGGGGTAAACCCTTGTATGATTTTTTTCCACTGTTCCGAAGAAAAGAATACGAGAAGAAGCGATACTATCGCGCCGATAACGAATGCACCGAAGATAGCAAAGATGCCCAATGCGGGGCCGAGCAACCAGCCGATGCCGAGCGCGAGCTTTGCATCTCCCAATCCCATCCATCGCCCGCGTGAAAAAAGCCACAGGGCGAAAAGCGGAGAGGCGGCGGCAGGGCCGGCAAGAAGAGCTTGCAGCTGGTAGCTGGTAGCTTGTAGCGGAAATGCAAGTACGAGGAAGAGGGCAAGTGCATTGAAACTCCATACCCACTCGTCGGGAATTATCGTGTGCAGTATGTCGTACGCAGCTATGCATATGAGTAGCGCAAGAATGACGCAGCCGATTATTTGTGATGGTACGGGTAGTGACGAAGCGCCTATAAATCCGAAACTGACCGCCGTTGCCGCCTCCACAAGCGGATATTGTATAGAGATACGCGCCCGGCAAGACCGGCACCGCCCCCTAAGCGCAAGCCATGAAAAAAACGGTATCATGTCGTACCACGGCAGCTGCGTGCCGCAGCTCATGCACCCGCTGCGACCAGCGACAGAACGTACACCGTGGCGGAGAATGACGACGTTGAGAAAACTCCCGACGATAAGGCCAAATACACCGAAAGCGAGGGCGGTCATCAGAGGAGTATAACGTACGAAGCCCCGCAAATGCGGGGCTTCGTGTTGAGGTTTCTCTCTTGGCCCGCACAAGCTTGTGCGTGCCTGACCCGCCTCACATCGGCAGCAGCCGACATTCGGCCCCTGCGGGCGCCCTCTTCGGGCGGGGTCACCTACGGTCTCACGTCGTAGATCTGTGCGGCTGTGCCGTCGAAGCCGCCGTTGGATGCTGTGATATCAGCATTGGTCGTCCATGTACCGTCGGTGCATTGGGTGCTCAGAACCGAAGCATAGTCAATATCCGCACTCAAGGCGCTGTGGCCGACCGTTTCAAGCTTCGCCCCAAGGTGGTAGCTCGAGCAGGTCGTTCCGCTCCCAATCGCTTCGTATGCGTAGCCGAGAAGGCTCAGGGGGTCCTTCGGAACTGCAGAGATAAAGCCTTGGCTTATGAGACTTGTGCCATACTGCGTTGTATTCGGATAATTGCTGTTGGCATCATAGTAGAGCTCGAGCGCGAGCTGGATTTGCTTGATGTCAGCGACACGACGGGCGTCACGGCCCTTTTTGCGCGCGCTATTCAGAGACGCCAAGACCACCGAGGAGAGAATCCCGATGATGGCGATGACTACCAAGAGTTCAATCAAGGTAAAGCCCTTCTTGTAAGATGTCTTCATAAATATAATGGCCGGTTACCTACTAAATTACCCTGATAACGAGTATGTCTAGTATTGTATACCCGCCTTCCCCTTGGGCAACTTCCCGTGTGCATAACTAGAGCATGTTTGAAAGCGTTTAACCGGAGCAAGGGGCGGGCTTCTCCGCGGTCTTCGCAGGCGCGGCGGCGCCGAGACTGAGCGCTGCATCAGCAGATGCAGATAGCGACCGTGGAGAAGTCCGCCCTAAAGCGCAGGTTTTCAAACAGGATCTAGAACGACGACGCAATATTGTAGATAGGCAAGAGCACCGAAGCGAGAAGTACCGCGACCCCAAGCGCCAAAATCACTATCATGAGGGGCTCAATAAGCCCGACCAACGTATCGACGGCATTGTTCACTTCGCGCCGGTAAAAGCGCGCCATAGTCTCGAGTATCTTCGACATATTCCCCGTTTCTTCTCCGATTTTGACCATAGCCACAACGATGCCGGGAATCTCCGGATGTTTACGCAAAGCCTCGGACAATGGCATGCCGCCCTTGACGTCGAGAGCCGCGTCGGCGAGTACCTTCTCGTAGACCGCGTCTCCCACCACTAATCCGGTAATCTCAAGACCCCGCAGGACCTGGATACCGCTGCGAAGCATCGTCGAGAGGTTGTCCGCGATGCGGGAAAGGTATATTTTGCGGTAAATATTGCCTATGGCCGGCGTTTCGAGCCGCGCGCGGGAAAGCATTTCTCTGCCATGCGCCGTGTGCGAGAATCGATAGAGAAAAATGCCCCCTGCCACAAGGAGCGCCAGCATAAGGAAGATGTAGCGCGTCATGAACTGTGACAGCCCGATGACCACTTTTGTGTAGACCGGGAGGGATTGCCCGACCTCCTCGAGCATTCCGGCGAGCTGCGGAATCACGAGCGTCATCATGAGAACCATGACCACCACGAAGGTCATCATAATGAATGCGGGATACACGAGGGCATTCCGCGCTTTCTGGGTAAGTTCAAAATTCCTGTCTAAATACTCGGCAAGGAATGCGAAGGTCTCATCGAGTTTTCCGGTCTCTTCGCCCGCGCGGACCATGTTCACATAAAATGCGCTAAAAACCTCGGGGTGCCGCGCAAGGGCCGCGGAAATGGTGCTACCGCTCTGGAGGTCGTTGCCGATGGCGGTCAGTTTCTCTCCCAAAGCAGGCGTCCGCGCCTCCGCCGCGAGCAAACGGAACGCCCGGAGCGCCGATACCTGCGCCTCAAAGAGCGTCGTAATCTGACGCGAGAGCATGACGATATCCGCATTGGTCACCCGGTCGAAGAATGCGAGGCGCGAGGAGAGAAACGTCGGACTCTCGGCGGGGTCGATGCCGGATAGTACAAGGCCGCGCCGCTGCAGAGCAGCGATGGCGATATCCATGTTGACCGCATCGATGGTGCCCTGCCGCTCGTTTCCTTCCGCATCAAGGGCAGTGTAGGTAAAAATAGCCATATGTCAGAAAGTATAGCGTATAGCGTATAGCGTATAGCGGAAACACAGCGAGCCGTCTTTAGCGGCACATTCCTCCATACTCCATACTCTATACTCCATACACTTACAAAAGCTTTTGCAATAAATTGGGATTCAGAGAGTGTTGGTACGCGCTCTCGGGGGTAATTTCACCGCGCGATACGAGCTCGGCAAGACAACGGTTCATGTCTATCATACCCTCGGTCGAGCCGGTCTCGATGACGGTATTTATCTCATGTGTGCGCTTTTCGCGGATGAGATTCGCGACTGCTTTGTTGTTGATGAGCAGCTCATAGCACGGGATGCGTCCGCCGGAAATGCGCGGAATGAGCCGTTGAGAGAAAATGCCGGCCAAAGACGCAGCGAGCTGCAGGCGTATCTGGTCTTGCTGCCCCGATGGGAAGGTGTCAATGATGCGGTCGATGGTCTGCGCCGCGTTGTTGGTATGCAGGGTGGACAAAACGAGGTGTCCGGTCTCCGCGGCGGTCACAGCCGCCGCCATGGTCTCCGGTCCGCGCATTTCACCGACCAGAAGCACATCCACGTCCTCGCGGAAGGCCGAGAGGAGCGCGGAGGCGAAGTCTTTTGTATCGATGCCGACCTCCCGTTGGTCGATGAGTGATTGTTTCGGCTCGAAAATGTATTCGATAGGGTCTTCTATCGTTATGATGTGCTCCATCCGCTCGACATTGATGAGCTCGATGAGGGATGCGAGCGTCGTCGTTTTCCCCTGCCCCACCGGCCCCACAACCAAGAAAAATCCCTGCTCCTTCCGTGCGAAGGATGTGAGAATGTCAGGAAGATTCAGATCTTTGATGCTCATGATCTGTTTCGGAATGAGGCGAAGTACGATTCCGATTGCACCGCGCTGAATAAATGCGTTTCCCCGGAAGCGGAACAGATCCGGGCTTTCATACGCAAAATCCAATTCTTGATGCTGTTTAAATTGGGCGATGAGCGGGGGTGAAACGAGCGCCTCCAGAAATCCCTGCGTGTCCTCCGAGGTCACGATCGGCTCCTTCAGCATCGGCGAAAGCTCGCCTGACACGCGGATAGTCGGATGTGCTCCGGTAGACAAATGCAAATCAGAGCCCCCCTCATGCACGAGGACATTGAAATATTTTTTTAGAAGCCCAGGATAGTCATTCATCTACACTATTGTATCGCGCTTTTCAAGCCCTTCGTCCCCTATCCACATTTATCTGTTGCTTGAGCCGCCATGCGTTCCCGTGGGATAACAGCCCGAGATACGAGTCTACGACCTCTTCTTTTTTCGTCTCGCTCAATCGCCTAAACATCCTGCGCTTCGTCGCGCTCCGCAGCACAAGGTGGTCGGGAAAGTGTACCCAGCCCAAGAAATCAACGCCGCTTGCGAATGTACTGATAAAGACCTTGTCGGGATGAAGATTGAGGTTTAACCTCAATCTTAAGAAATGTTCGATGGACACCAAGACACCATCAAGGCGACGCCTTGATGGTGAAAGGAATACGAAATCATCGGCGTAGCGGATGTAGTATTTTGCTTTGAGTTTGTGCTTCACGAACTGGTCGAACTCGTTCATGTAGACGTTGACCAGAAGCTGCGAGGTGAGATTACCGAGTGGCAATCCCCTGTGTACGTACTTATCTTGGACGGCCGTCTTTTTTAAGTACGTGCGCGAATCATTCGAGCAACACGAACAAAAACTGCCCACGACTTCCACCAAGAGCGCGGCGATACGCTCATTGGAGATGTACGTGGCTAGGATGTCGAACAGTTTCTGGTGGTCGATTGAGGCGAAAAACTTCCTGATATCGCACTTCAAAACCCAACACGTGCGGGTGTGGTTCTTCGAGACCTTGGCGGCAAACGAACGGAAACGGTTCATCGCCTTGTGTGTCCCCTTCGCTTTGCGACATGAATACGAATCCGCGATGAATGTACGGTCGAAGAACGGGTAGAGCTGGCGGTACAGGGCGTGATGGAGAAGACGGTCGCGCACGGTCGCCTTGTGGATGTCGCGGGGCTTGGGGTCGCTGATGCGGAAATGCTTGTAGCCGCCATGCTTGTATGTGCCCGCCACAAGCTCGCGATGGAGCGTGAGGATGTTGTCCATCAGTTTGTATTGAAATTCCTGCACGTCCTGTTTCTTCCGTTTCCCGCGCAAAAACTCCCGCCACGCCGCAAGCAAATTCTCGGTGGAAATGATATCTTCATAGGTATGAGTGAACTGAATCCGCCTAGAGTGACCCCCCCCCCCAACGCATTTTGCCTCTTCTTGAGCGCATCAAAAGTGTTTATATCTTGTGGCATGAATATCATTCTACCCTCCCGAAAATCCATCGGTACTCGCTTGGTGCAAGAATTGATGGATTGTTCATAGACGTGATGGAAGCGGTATCAGCCGCAGCATTTCTCTCTCGCGAAGAGAAACTACCGTATGTGCGCCTTGCCGCACGGAAGATAGATACTCTGAAACTACTGCTTATGATTCTATGGGAGACAAAATCTCTCGAAACAAAGAAGTATGCCGCGCTCTCGGAAAAGATGGACGAAATCGGCAAGATGCTCGGTGGATGGGTAGGGCAGTTGGGAAAACAAAACTCGACCCCGCGTGAGCGGGGTGAGAAGTGAAGAGAGTTGCGAAACGCAGTGCAGGGTTCGTGTCGTTCCAGTCGTTGTCGAGCCAGTTCCAGTTCAGCACCACCTGCCCGTCGTTCTCGATGAGGTACGGGACGTTCTGGTTGCCGTCGCGGTTCAGCACGTATGTACAGAATGTCGCCTGTGCCACTGCCCTTTGAATACTCAAATGGGCTGTATCGGATTCGCGATTTATAATCGCTTAACACTCTGTACCAAGTATCTTCATTTTTAAGTCTTGTACGCACCACTCTATTCCAAACCGTAATCGGGAATATTCTCGATGCGTGAAAACTGGATTCGGCAGCGGGAAACCGTAATTGCCCACATATTCGCCTACTACCAGGATAATTGTATCAAAAAATTCGGCGCCGCTTTTGGAGCGGCGCCGAGAGTGCAGAGGGATTAAGGACAAGCGCCGAAATCCCAGTGCGAAGTTCACCTTGCGAAACGCAGTGCAGGGTTCGCGCCGAGCCAGTCGAAGCCGAGCCAGCGCCAGCGCAGCACCACCTGCCCGTCGCGCCCGACGAGGTACGGGACGCCCTGGCGGCCGTCGCGGTTCAGCACGACCGATTTCCAGCCGAAGACGGCTTTGCCCGCGAAGTGTTTGCGGAAAAAGTCGATTCCTCTCTTCTGGATTTCTTCGAGGTCGCGCAAGCCAGCACAGCTTTCGAGCATGTTGTTGCTTATCAAATGCTCGTAGATAAGCTTGCCCTTGCACACGCCGCCGTTCTTTTGGCCATCGTAGAGCCACTGCTCGAGTTTGCCCGCATCGAACTCGCGGGGACCCTTCGCTTCCAGCTCGGGATGCATCGGTTTGTCCATCCAGTCGGGATAGGCCGGACGGATTTTACGGTCGACGCGGATGATGTCGCCGAGCGCATCGACGTGCTTCTGCACAGCCGCGACAAGGTCATCAAGAAGCGCCTTGTTGCGCACTTTGTCCTTGTTGACCTTCTCGAACCGCTCGCTTTGCATGGTCTTGCTGTTTTGTAGGCGATGCGACAGCTTGTCGCAGAGCGTGCCAGCTTGCCCGCGCGTAACGGGCTTCGTAGATAGGGACATGACTTTCGCCATGGCGTTATCTCCTCTCAGTTACGCTGACAGCTCTCCAGATTATCCAGAGTTTGCCGCAGCTGAAAAAGCCCTTATTTCAAGGCGCTTTCAGCCGTGGCAAACTGCCCTTTATCTCAAAGAACAAAGGTTGCTATTATACTACAGATTCATTCAAAAAGCAAGCTCAAAATTTCACGCGGTCTTATGTTTCGCGAGTTCTTCATTCACCATGTTGACAACTTCCGACGGAATCATGCTCGCTTTTACAATATACTTCGATGCGCCGAGTTCCGCCGCTTTTGTTTTTTCGGACTCGTCACTCTGATTGGTGAGCACTATTTTGAGGACGCCTTCCGCGAGATGTTCGTCGGAGAGCGCCTTCAAGAACGCAAACCCGTCGAGTTCGGGCATTGTGAGGTCGAAGAGGATTACGTCGGGCTTAAATCCTCCCCGCAAGCTCTTCAATGCTTCATTCGCCGAGAGGCACGTCTCGACGGTGTAGCCGTTCTGGGAAAACTTCATCCCATACATGTCCAAAAGAAACTTATCATCGTCGGTGAGAAGAATGGTGCCTTTTTTCGCTGGTGTGTCGGTCACCCCGTTAGAGGCCTGTTTATTTGTATCTGCTTGGCTCATAGGATTTTTATATTTTAAGACGCGAAGCCTCTAACGGGGTCATATGATTGTAGCCGTTGGCGGTTCCTCTTCGAGCGGGACGTCCGCTGCTGTCGTGACCGGCACTTCATGATCCGCGTCGCCGGCAAGCAAGAGAGTGCTCAAACCGCTCACTTCGGAAAATGGAATCTTCTTATCAAACGCTTTCATCATAGCATCCTCCTGCATGGTCAGCATTCCTTCTCTGCGTGCTGCGGCCCAGAGCTTGGAGTCGACCGGATTGTCAAGAACGATTTTCTCAATGGCAGAGGACATTTCGAGCACTTCAAATACCGCCAGGCGGCCACGGAGCCCCGTCGGACACGTCGCGGTGCGCTTCGGTTCATACACTTGTCCGGGTATTTTGAAGCGGTACTTCTCCGGCAACGACTCGAGCTGCTTTTCGATGCCCTTGCGCTGCGATGCGCCAAGTGGGACTTCGCTCACGGCATCCGGGCCGCCGAAGGTGCGCACCAACCGCTGCGCAATCGAGAGGATAAGCACCGGCGGGATGAGGTAGGGGTCGACACCCATGTCGATAAGGCGCGGAATAGTCCCGACCGCATCATTGGTATGGATGGTCGACAAGACGAGGTGTCCGGTCAGTGCCGCCTGGATAGCAAGCTTGGCGGTTTCGCCGTCGCGGATTTCACCGACCATGATGACATCGGGGTCTTGGCGCAGGGTCGTGCGCAGGCCGTTGGCAAAGCTGTAGCCGATCTCGGGACGCACCTGCGATTGAATGACGCCCTCGACGTAGTACTCAATCGGATCTTCGAGAGAAAGTACGTTCTTGTGTTCGCGATCGACCTCGGTAAGCATCGAATAGAGCGTCGTTGATTTTCCCGAACCCGTGGGACCCGATATGAGAACGAGCCCGTGCGGAGCGGTGACTGCTTTTCGCATCAGCTCGAGATTACGGGGCGTGAGGCCAATCTGGTCAAGCGGAATGAATCCCTGCTCGCGGTCGAGAATACGAATGACCACTTTCTCGCCGTTGTATGAAGGGAAGGTAGAAACCCGGAAGTCAATCTGACGCGTATCGATTGATGCCGAGAAACGGCCGTCTTGCGGCTTGCGCATTTCATCGAGCCGCATTGATGCGAGAACTTTGATGCGGGCAACGAGTGCGCGATGAGTACTCAAGGGCAATATGACGCTCGTATGGAGCTCGCCGTCGACACGGTAGCGTACCCGCACACCGGAGCGCTGCGGCTCGATGTGCACGTCGGAAGCTTTACCGTCAACTGCGTATCGCAATATCGTGGAAACTATTTTTATGGTCGGAGCATCTTCCTGCAGCTTCGCCACACCCTCCCCCGCGCCCCTGCCGATAGAAGGATCCTCAAGGTCGAGCGAGGAATTCTCGCGTTCGGGCGTCTTTGCTTTTTCCTGCGTATGCTCCGTCTCGAGATCGGAAACCGCGCGTTCGACTTCGCCGCCAAGCCCGCGATACATTGCCAACACCTTGTCGAAATCCTCACGGGTTATCTGAAATATTTTGAACGGCATTCCGCTCGTACGCGCAATGAAATTGATGGCATCAATGCCGTCCATGTTCTCGGGATCCACCATGCCCACCTCAAGCACCCCTTCCGAGACCCCGATCGGGACGAGTGCGTAGTGAGCCGCCGACTCTTCAGGAATGTATTTGAGCACTTCATACGGGACCTTCGTATCGCCGATTGAGCGCACAGGTACGTCGCCCGCCGGTTGGGTGGTACTCGCAGGTGCCGATATGGTTCCCTCTCCCGGCATACAAGGTTAGCGGTTCGCGGGCGTGAAAGTTTGTGTGCTGGTGCCCGTGCGGGCGGAAAGGGGCGCAAAGGGGTTTGAGCGACCGACGGGCTCCGCCACTATGTCGGTTGAAAAGTCTCTTAGGCGTGTAAAGGCTGCGGCTGAAAATACGGTGCCGTCGAGTTTGACCGCGCGGAGCGTGAGCAGTGTCGGGACGATTCCCTTGTCGACTTGCGTACCTTCTTCTGTGCTTGGCGTCGAGACCAAGTCCGGCTCTACGGATGAGGGCGACAAGCCGTACCAGACCAAGCCCGCCACAACGAGCCCCGATGCGATGAGAATGAGTTTGTGTTGAAGAAGTGATTGCATAGTATTATTTGAGCCAGTACGTCCGGAGCGTCATGTTGTAGGTATAGAGCGGCTCCGTCCGTGAGGCGGCGGAGTTTCTTGCATTAGAGGTCGGGAATGCATTCGTCGCATTCGTCGCCGTAGCACCCGCGCCTCCCGCAGGAGAAATCGAGAGCGAGACAAGGTCTACAATGCGTAAGCTTGCTTCAAGATTCTTGAGAAATTCAATAAAGTCGGGATAGGTGGCGATGGTGCTGAATGTCAGCGTGAGCGAGTCGTATTTTTGATTTGAGGCCCCGATAGCACCGAGCGCCGTCTGATTTTTCGCGGTCTGCTTTTGCGCGGTTGAGACATCCACATTTTGAAGCGCGAGTCCGCCGCGCTCCGCAAGATTATCCAAATCGAGAATAAGACGTACGTTGTCCACGTGGTCGGGCAGTAATTTTTGCAGCCGGTCGAGATCGGTGGGGTCGAATGTATTGAAGCGCGAGAGGAGCGTTTGCCGCAACTTCTGCAGCTCCGCCGCCTTGTCGAGCGCCGCATTATTTTGCGCGATGCCCGCCCGCAGTGCGAGAGAACTGTCGTAGGTGGGCTTCGTGTACCAAAAGAATATGACCCCCGAGAGTATGACGCCGACGATTGCAATAATGAGCCGCATACGATTAGTAGTTGCCGGACTGCGCCGGTGCCGCGCCTCCCGGTGTCGCACCTTGTTGCAGCGCATCAAACGGTGACGTGCTTGTCGGCGGATTTTGGGTGTCCTCCGCACCACCCTCGGCAGAACGGGCCACACCCGCGTAACTAATCGCCGAAGGATTCACGGCCGCGGTCAGGTTGAAGTGGACACCATCGGGTTGGCGGGCGATATTCGAAAAAATCGGGTTTGTTATCACGCCGTTCTTGCTGAAGAGATCGGCTTGGAGCGCTATGGAATTTACGCTCTCCGCCACCCCGGCCATTTTGACCGTTAGGGTCTGATTCTCCGCCGCCTGAAAATCAAGCGTCTTGAACGAAACGGTCTGTAGTGTCGCTTGTTCAAGCGCCTGGAAAAAGAGCGACGGTGCAATATGTCCGGAGAGCACGCGGTCGGCCGCATGCATACGATCATCGAGGCGGGTGAGTTGTTGGATAAGCGCCGGTTGAAATCCCGCTTTCGCGCGCTCGAGTTGAGTGAGTTTTGCGGTGTTCTCCGTGACCAAATACTGCCCATAGAGAAACACCCCGACGGCAAGCGCGGCAGATGCGACGAAAATGACGATGGCAACGAGCAGCAACAGATCATTGAGCCCGCCGCCGCTGCGCGAGGACGGACGAGTGACCGACGTGTCGTGCGGTATAAATGAAGCTGGTATGCCGGTATCAACCATATAGTTAACTGCTCTTGAGCTTTCGCAATGCCACCCCGACCGCGACCACGAAACCCGGACCTATTTCGCGTAGCACAGCCTCGAGAAATGCCGGCGCTTCAGTGTGCGAAAAGGGATTAGCAATCTCGACTTCCACAGACAAACTGCTGTGCGCCGCATCCTTAAGTCCCGGAAGCGACGCCCCGCCGCCCGCGAGGACTACGCGCGATACATTCTTATTGTATCGCTGCCCGTAGCTCAATAGTACCCGATTCACTTCGGAAAACACACGCGAGAGTGTTGATAACAGCGCGGTCTTTATCTTGTCGTTCTCATCGGGACTGTATGCATTCGAATCTATGAGCCCACGTTCGCGCTTTACGCGTTCCGCTTTCTCAAACTCCCACCCGAGCGAACGGCCAAGGTTCTCTGTCATATGCTGACCTCCGGCGGAAACGAGGTGCGAGGAGCGCACGATGCCGCGCTCTATGACGTATATCTTCGTCGTCGCAGCCCCTAGGTCGACGACCAAGACGGGCGCGATGCCGTGAGCCACCGCGGAGCGGATGGCGCTGAATATCTCTATTTCATAAAAATTAATCTTGAGCGCGGCGGTAGCGGCCACTGTCTGGTAGTTTTTGAGCACATCATTGTGTATCGCGACGAGAAGTACTTCGTCGCCCGAAGTCTGCGGAGACTTTTTCGGCTCAAGGCGGTCGAAGGCGCTGTCTTCCCCTTCTTCATGCGGAATGACAAACCAGTCGAGCGTCACTTCCGAGACCGGTATGGGAATATATTTGCGCGCCTCGATAGGTATCATCCGTTTCAGTTGTTCGGGCGCAATGTGCGGCAGGTCGATGACCGAGACGAGACTTGAAGAAAACGGTATGGAAAGCCCGCCCGTGCGCGCCGTCACGTTGGCCTCGCGCATGAGGTCCACGAGCGCCTCCGCCGTCTTCTCGGGCGTGAGCTTGACCGCTTTGCCAATCGGTTGCTGCGCATAGGGGCCGAGCGCTATCTCGCCGTAGGTCTCGAGAATGGCGGCGCCGCGCGAGGTGCGCAGCTGCACGACCTTGGCGCTCGATGCGCCGATATCAATACCCAACACGCTCACGTCGGCTGTTTTTCCGAATGAGCCGAGACTTTTGAGAACAGTTCCGATAGAGAACGCCATTCTGAAATTGTACCATGTCTATTAGGGTATTTTGTCTATCTTCGCGGCCAAAATGAAATCATTTTCAGATAATCCTCCTATTGCATGCGTTGTGAGTTCTATCTCCACCCTTCCCCATCCAATGGAGAGGTCGGGATGATGTCCTTCCGACTCTGCTATCGGAGTTATCTTGTTGGCGAACTCCATCGCTTCCAAAAAATTCTTGAATTTGAACTGTTTCGATAGCTTTTTAAAATCTCTCGCCAGCGTCCAGCCCGCGAGGTGGGTCAGAAGCGCAGTCGCTTCCATCGGCGTCATGGGCTGAGCTCCTCCCTCGCATGCGACGCACCGTTTCTGTGTCAAATCCATGCGAAAATCATACCATGCGGCGTCTTTTGGCGGTTTTGGAAGTACTATTTGATACCATCCTCCCCCTGCGCGAGCGTGCAGCGCGGACAAAGGCGCGCACGGCGGAAGATATCCCGCTCGTTCCGACTGTTCACGAGCTCCTCCGGACGCGTATCACGACTCTCATGGATTACCGGCAAAGCGAGGTGCAGGACCTCATTCGCTCGCTCAAATATGACGGTTCGAGGTATGCCACACAGCTTGCGGCGCAGCTGCTCGCAGATTTTTTGCGAGAAGAAATTTCCTCGCATCGTTCGTTCTCACAAAAGAAAATCCTCATCGTGCCCGTACCACTCCACAGTTCACGCGCACGGGAGCGCGGATTTAATCAGATTGAGCTGGTACTAAAAAGCCTCCCGCAAGAGTTCCGCGATGGTACGTTCTCGACATTGATGCCCGGCGCCTTGGTCCGCATTCGCGCAACTGACCAACAGACCCACCTTCATCGCTCTCTACGGCTGAGTAATGTCGCAGGAGCGTTCGCTGTATTCGAGGCAGCGTTTGTGAATAAAAAACATATATTTCTCATTGATGATGTGACGACGACGGGTGCCACGCTTGTAAATGCCGCAACACCGCTTCGCCGCGCGGGGGCTGAAGTCACTCTCCTCGCGCTCGCCCGTGCGTAGGGCATGTTTGAAAGTGCTTAACCGGAGCAAGGGGCGGGCTTCTCCGCGGTCTTCGCAGGCGCGGCGGCGCCGAGACTGAGCGCTGCATCAGCAGATGCAGATAGCGACCGCGGAGAAGTCCGCCCTGAAGTGCAGGTTTTCAAACATGCTCTAGCAATGCACCGGAAAAAACTCATGCTACAATTTCTCCGTGATTTCCAGCCGCAAGATTTTTATACTCGTCGGAAATTCCCATCTCCAGGGATTTACCGCGGAGCTTGCGGATGCTTATGAGAGCGCCGCGCGAGCGGCAGGTCATGAAGTAAAACGGCAGAACATCGGCGAACTCCGCTTCGACCCCATACTGCACAAGGGGTACAGCGAGATACAGCCGCTCGAGCCCGACCTCCTCTCCGTGCAGGAAAACATCCGCTGGGCCGACCACGTGGTGGTCCTGTACCCGAATTGGTGGGTAAGCATGCCCGCCATTCTCAAGGGCCTGTTTGACCGGATATGGCTTCCCGGCTTTGCGTTCCATTTCGATAAGGAAAATCAGTCCGTGATAGAACTCCTCGCGGGAAAAACGGCGCGCGTCATCGTCGTTGACGGCGCGCATACTCCTTTTATGACACGGCTGAAATACGGCGACTACACCAACGAGATTGCGCGCGGAATCCTCGGATTTTCCGGCATGACCGTGTACGTGACGACCCTGGGGCCAGCGGAACATCCGGATAAGGGAAAACGCGACGCGTGGATCGAAGAAGTGCGCGAACTCGGCTCGCAGGGCATATAAATTCGGCGTGTTCGGTTATCCACAGCATTTCGACTTTCTACAGTAATTACTGCTAGATTTGCCTTATGACCTTCCTCGAGCTCCTCGTGATCGTGCATGTCATAGGAACCGTGCTTGGTGTCGGTGCGGCCACCTTTGCCGAGATCCATTACACCCGCTTCAATAGCGATAACATCATCACCGACGACGAGCGAAAGACGCTCGCGATAACCTATACCGTCATGCGGACGGGGCTCTTTCTTCTCGTCGTCTCAGGCTTCGCATTTCTACTGTACTTCCGGCTCACGGAGCACGTCGCGGCACTCACCAGCCCGTCGTTTTGGGCCAAAATGACCGTCGTCGGAGTTCTCGTAGGAAATGCGCTTCTTTTGCAAGCACGTATCATGCCACTTGCCGTCGGGGCTGCAGTATCGCTTACCTCATGGTATACGGCGCTCGTCTTGGGAGTCATCGGCAAGACCGATGCTACCTACTTCGAGATACTCTTGTACTATGCCGGCGCCACCATCATCGTCGGCGGAAGCTTGCGGCTTATTCGCGCCCATTTCCACTCGCCTAAAAGCATATGACGCCTTTTCTCGCCGCCATGCTCATCGTCCACGTCATCGGCGGCGTCATCGCCATCGGTATACACAACGTGGTGCTCATGCACCTTCTCAAAAAAGCACCCAACTATGTATTTGTATCGCGAATTGCGTGGTCAGCTGCGGGGCTGTTTCTCCTCTCCTGGGCGACATCGGCGTACTACTACGTGACGTACTACGGTACGGCGGTCAAACCCCGTATTCTCGCGGGCGCCCTGCCCGCCGGGCATATATTTTTCATGGAAACGAAAGAGCACATTTTCCTCGTGCTGCCATTCCTCGCTATTTCCATCGCGCTGTGTGCCTCGTATCTGCGGGCGAACCCCGATGACGCGCTGCGGAAAAGCACGGCATTTCTCACACTCGTAGCACTCGGTATCGGTGCAGCTACTGCGGCGTCCGGCATTATTGTTTCAGGATCTGTATGACGCAATCACTCTCTTCATGGGTCCGTTCCGTCGCGATTGCGGCGATGGTGACGTCGGTTATGCTCGCGGTACTCATCGTGAGCGCGGAAGAAATTCCCGCGCTCAAAGATTGGCTGAAGGCGACGTTCACCCACCACTGGCTCGGCAAGGGCGCTCTCGCCATTGCAGTATTCATTGTCGTTACCATCGCCGCGCGCTTACAGGGCAAAACGGACACTGCAAAACTCCCCGTCATCATCTTCGCCGAAGCGGTTGTTGCGGCACTTTCCTGCGCTGCGATTGCGGGATATTTTCTCCTGCACCTGTTGAAGTTTGTTTGAGGTCGTTCAGCCGGAGTGAGGCCACGCCATATATTTTTCAATATCGGCCAGCGTACCGCCTGTCTTTTTGCCCGGGTTGAATATCATTTCGGGATCAAAGATACGTTTGGTCTCGGCAAATAATTCGAGTATCTTCGGACTGTACATGAGATTGAGATAGGGCGTACGGATAATGCCGTCGTTGTGTTCGCCCGTTATAGAACCTTTGTATTTCGCGACGAGTTCGTAAATCTTGGGAGTGAGCTCGAGGATCGCTTTGCGGTGCGCGGGATTCGCGAGATTCACAAGCGGAATGATGTGGAAATTTGCATCGCCGATGTGTCCCGCTATCGTATGCATCAGGTCGAATTGTGCCAGCAGTGCATTTAATTCAGGAATAAATCTCGGGTAATCGTCGGGGTGGACGACGATGTCGTCAATAAAAGGAGCCGCATGAAGGCCGTGTACGTGTTTGCGGAGGAGCGCGAAACTATCCCGTCTAATCTTCCAGAATTTCTTCTCCATCGTTCCGAGGGCGAATTGCGTACGGACATCGAGATCCGCGAGCGCGGCCTGCGCCGTACGCGCTTTTATGTGAGCCTCGTTGTCCGTGTCCTCGGCGAATTCCGCGAGGAGAACGAGCTGTGGAATGCTATGAGTCATGAGTGCCCAGACTTCCGGAATGAGCGCAAACGCGAGCGCAAACGTCTGCCTAAAATTCAAGTGCTTGAGAAAGTCGTATCCGTAGCGGGCGGCGAGCTTAAAGGTGTGATTGTCGTAGGATTCAAATGACTCGGGATCGAAGGCCCGCACGCGCCGCACGATTTCCGGCAATTTTTCGAGGTCGGAAAGATACACAACGAGCATCGCATGATGCGGCTTGGTCTTGAGGAGCGATACGCGAGCTTTGGTGATGAGCCCGAGCGTGCCCTGCGAGCCGACGATGATTTTGCTGATGTCGAAGGTGCCGCGTTTTGCATCCACGACATCCCACAGCGGATACCCCGCGGAGTTTTTCGTTACGTTCGGACGGGCCGCTCCGATGACCTCACGGTTCTCCGTAAGCAGCGCGTCCATGCGGCGATAGATTTCCCCTTCGAACGTTTGCTCCGCTTTCTTCCCGGCAAGTTGCGCTTGATTGAGCGGACGGAATGTCACTCTGGAGCCGTCGGCAAGCACCGTATCGAGCTCTTGCACATAGCGGTCCATCTTGCCGTATCGCAGCGTGAGCTCTCCGCCGGCATTATCCGCAATCATGCCGCCCAACGCGCATATTTCTCTCGAGGCGGGATACGGCGGCAGAATGGAGCCGTTTTTCGCGAGTGTCTCTCTTTCAAAATCACGGTAGTACACACCCGGTTCAGTAACCGCGTAATCGGCACCAATATCCCTTACCGCATTCATATACTTCGTGAAGGAAACGACGACGGAGTCGGTGAGCGGCCCTCCCGACATGTCGGTGCCTGCAGCGCGGGCGGTGAGAGAAATATTCTCGCCTTTCTTTTTTGCTTCGGAAGCGAACCGCACAAGTGCCGACACGTCATCCGCGTCTTTCGGCGATACGACAAGCGCGGGCTTCCGCTCGAAAATACTCGTGTCGCGGCTGAATTTTTTGAGCGTCTCCGCATCATCTTGTGCGTCGCCTTTGATGAGGGGGGTTATCGCCGCGCGTAAATCCATCGGCGAATTATATCATTTGGAATTAGCGAGGCTACGAGATTTACCAGCGATTATTTCTGATTTGCCAAACCGCAAGTCGATAGCAGCAAAATAATGCCGCAGCGAGCGCAATCAATGCAATAAAGAGATTTTGCAGCGATGGTACTATTGTAATGAACATACCGGCAGCGACAAAACTTACCGTTGAGAGAGCAATCGGAGTAATAAGCAAAATCATCGGTTGAAAAATCTTGTCGGGCGGATTTTGTGGCGATGAGAAAACCCAAAAGGTCCCTCTCAAAAAATCCTTACCGGTATTCGAAAGTGGTTTGCTGGATTTTAGGCGGGCCTGCACTTCATCCGGAACAAACTTCGCAAACCATGCCCAAAACAGAACATCTTGGAAAAGCCGTACAAGTGCTGAACACACAAGACCACCTATGATGAGTACCCAGCCAAATTGTTCAATGAGCGAACTCACGGCAAAGTGCGTGGAGAATTCTTGCCAAAAAGCTGTAAGCGATGTGTCCATGAAATTCGTTTTGAATTGTATGAATAAAAATTTTCTTTTCCCACAGAACCAATTCGTTTTTGAACCGAAACTGCAATACCGAATGACCGCCGAGCGCAGCGAGGCGGCCAGCCCTGGCTTGCGCTTTCCATCCGTGCGGAGAGGGAGGGATTCGAACCCTCGGAACCCTTTAGAGGCTCAACACATTAGCAGTGTGCTCCATTCGACCGCTCTGGCACCTCTCCATGTTCACAGTGTCAGAAGATGCTTTATACGCTCCTTTCCCTTCCCCGACTTCAGGAATAACTCTTCCCGACGGGCATCTTCCTTACTGAGAAACGCTTCATAATACACTAATTTCCATGGTCCGTTACTTCCAGTAAATCCTGTATTACTCGAATTGTGTTCCTTTACTCGCCTCTTAAGGTCGATCGTCGAGCCTTTGTAAAGCTCTCCGCTCCTTTCACTTTTGAGAATGTAGACGTAGTACATGCCTGATCTCTGGCACCCCAGCCCGGGGCTGGTCGGCCTTGGGCCGATCTCCTGTGCGCTCTACCATATCATGCGGGATAAAATATGGCGAAGCGGTCATAATCGGGGGTGGCGATATGCATGTATGACTATCGCCTGTGCGATGCGCAAGGTGGCTGTTGTGGAGTCTATCTCACGGGGTATACTTCCCGTATATGTATAACTTTGGAACGGGTTTCGGCATGGGAATGCCGGTGTGGGGGCCAGCTTTTGGTTTGGGACTTATTATTCTTGTGGCTTGGAGCATTCTGTGGAAGGGGCTCGCGCTCTGGCGCGCGGCGCACCGCGGCGAAAAGGTGTGGTTCATCGTCTTTTTGCTTATCAATACCGTAGGCATTCTTGAAATTATTTATCTTTTCTTTATCACAGGAGCAAAACTCTCGGACTTCACAATACCGGGTACGAACCACAAAAAAGAGAATTCTTAGTGCTTGTTTGAAAACCTGCACTTCAGGGCGGACTTCTCCGCGGTCGCTATCTGCATCTGCTGATGCAGCGCTCAGTCTCGGCGTCGCCACGCCTGCGAAGACCGCACAGAGGCCCGCCCCTCGCTTCGGTTAAACGTTTTCAAACAAGCACTAGAGTATCTGGTGGATGAGCCAGGTCAGTACGGACAACACGAGAGCACCGAGAAGTGCGGGCAAGAATCCTGCGACGACAAACCCGGGGACGACGAGCGTCATCGCCCAAAAGAGAAGTGCGTTCAAAACAAACGAGAATAACCCGAGCGTGATGATGGTAATCGGCAGTGTGAGAACGGCGAGGACGGGCTTAATCACCATCACAATCACCGACCACACAAGCGCTACGAGCAAGATAGTCGTCCATCCACCCGCAACGGTAATACCGGGAACGATACTGACGGTGAGATACACCGCCGCGACAGTGCCGAGATATTTCAATACGGTGTGCATACGAGTATTCTATCATCTTCGTCGGAACGTGCTTGTTCCTGGCCCGCGAGTGCTCTCGCGTGCCCGACCCGCCTCATATCGGCAGTAGCCGACATTTAAACCCACACGAGAGTGTGCCCGCCATAGACGGGTCGAGTGTCGACCGGAGGTCGATGCGAGAGGTTTATGCCGGCACAAGCTTGTGCCGGCCGGCCGCTTCGCGGCGGTTGGCCCGCATGTGCTCATGCGTGCCCGAAACTCCTCATGTCGGCTATATCGCCGACATTCGGCCGCTTCGCGCGCCTCGCGGCGGTTTCGCCCACGGGAATGAAATAAGGCCTGCGGCCTTATTTCATTCCCAAGCCTTCTCATCGTCCTCAAGGGGGACGGCGGGCACCTCGTCGGGGTCTGCGTCCTCATCAAGCACTTCGCCGAGTACCTCGTCGCTCACCACCCCCACCTCCTTCTCTTTTTCATCGTCGTCGTGAAATGCCATAAGTATTCGAAACTCTTAGGTTTTAAAGCCAAACACGACTATCTTACTTATGTGACGGAGGTGCGCAAGATACCAATCGCGCGACTGTGTATAACTTGTACGATACAATCGCGACATGTCCCCGGACAAGCTTCTCACACAGCAGTTCCGCCTCACTCCCATCCAACTGCAGGGGCTCAAGAAGCTCGGACTCCAGACCGTCCGCGACCTCCTCTATCACTTCCCCGTCCGCTACGACGAGGGCGGTAGCGAGTCGGCCATTACGGGGCTCGTCGCGGGAGAGCCGGTGACTATTTTCGGCACCATCTCCAAACTTGATACGAGAAAATCGTGGAAGAGGAGAATTCCCGTCGGAGAAGCGGTCATTACCGACGCATCGGGCTCGGTCAAAGTAATGTGGTTCCATCAGCCGTACCTCGCCAAGAAATTTACCGAGGGGATGTTCGTCAAAGCGGTGGGAACCGTCACGGGCAAGACGGGAAAGCCGTACCTCGCAAACCCGCATGTCGAACCCGCCGACCCGACGGAAATCGGATTGTTCCGTAAAAGACCAAATCCTTCCGAAATCGCCTCAGATGCTAGGCGCGGGGAAAGCGACTCCAAAGACGTACTGAAAGGTACGGCGAAGGAGGCGCAGGGGCCCCGCAACGACGCAGATGGGGTGATTTCGGGAGGATTTTTCGCGGTGTATCCGGAGTCGCGGGGGGTCACGTCCTTGTGGTTCCGGCACGCGTTCGAAAAACTCTACACAGCGAATATTTTGGAGAGCGTCGAAGACCCTATTCCCGCCGACATTGTGAAGCGGTACAACTTGCCCGATATCCGAAACGCACTTTTATACATTCACAAGCCCGACGAGCTCAAACATGCGGAAGCCGCGCGCAAACGCTTCGCATTCGAGGAGATATTCTCGATACAAGTCGCACGCGCGCGTGAGAGGAGTGAGAACGACACGCTTACGTCCTTCCCTATCCGCGAAGGAGCGGCGCTCGCACAAAAATTCCTTTCGACCGTTCCCTTCCCTCCAACAGGAGCGCAGAAGCGCGCTATTACTGATATCCTCGCCGACTTCGAAAAACCTCACCCGATGGCGCGGCTCTTAGAAGGTGACGTCGGGAGCGGCAAGACATTGGTCGCGGCAGCGACTGCCTATGCGGTCGTACAAAGTCGTCCACCGGGGCGCGCAAGCGGGACGCTGCAGGTCGCCTACATGGCGCCGACCGAAATACTGGCGCAACAACATTTCCAGTCCTTTATCGAATACTTCTCACACCTCCCCATCAATATCGCGCTCATGACAGGAAGCGGCTGCAAGAAATTTCCGTCCAAAGTGAAGCGGGGCGAACCCACCGATATTTCCCGCGCACAACTTTTAAAATGGGTGGAGAGCGGCGAGATTGCGATGCTCGTGGGGACGCACGCGCTCATTCAAAAATCCGTCAAATTCCAGCATCTCGCGCTGTGCATCGTCGACGAGCAGCACCGCTTCGGGACAAGGCAGCGGCGCGCGCTCGCCCACAAGGGCGATGCCGCGCCGCATTTCCTCTCCATGACCGCGACGCCTATTCCCCGCACGCTCGCACTCACGCTCTATGGCGACCTCGACATCTCGGTACTCGATGAATTGCCGCCCGGTCGCGCAAAGATTGCGACACGCCTTGTGGGACCAAAAGAGCGTGGAGAGGCGTACACGGCAGTGCGCGGCGAACTCGAAAAAGGCAGACAGGCATTCGTCATCTGCCCGCGCATCGAAGAACCCGACCCTGCAAAAATAAACGCGTTGCAGGCAAAGAGCGCAAAGGCGGAGGCGAAACGCCTCCAGAAAGACATCTTCCCCAATTACACTGTCGGCCTCCTGCACGGCGCCATGAAGCCGAGCGAGAAAGACGCCGTCATGCGAGATTTCATTGCGGGAAAGATTAATGTCCTCGTCGCAACGTCTGTCGTCGAAGTAGGAGTCAACGTGCCGAATGCAACCGCTATTTTGATAGAGGGAGCGGAGCGATTCGGATTGGCACAGCTCCATCAGCTCCGCGGGCGCGTGATGCGTTCGTCACATCCGCCTGTGTGTTTTCTTTTGCCAGAAAGTAAGAGCGAGATGTCTTTGAAGCGGCTGCGTGCGCTCGAGAAATCCGACGACGGATTCAAGCTCGCCGAAACCGACCTCGAGAATCGCGGAGCAGGAGATCTCTTCGGCCGCAAGCAGTGGGGTGTAAGCGACCTCGGTATGGAAGCGCTCAAGAACGTGAAGCTCATACAGGCGGCGCGCACCGAAGCCCAAAGAATCATCGTCGAGAATCCGACGCTGTCGGACTACCCCGCACTGGCCGCCCGCGTCGCGAGTGCGGAGGTCGAGATACACAACGAATAATCCGAAATGTTCTTTACTGAATTTTGACTCCGAGGTTGTCGCTTCGCGCGAGAGTTGCTCCGCGCTTCACCACGACGGTGTAATCGCCGGACGATGCGTACGTGTGATTGAGCGTCTTTACAACGGCCGATTGTGCGCACGCGCTGCCGCCGTCATTCTGGACATCAAGGCTGGACCCGTCGCCCCACGATACGGTGTAGCCTGTGCATGAAGACGGGAGGTCGAATTGCACGCCAAACGCGAGGGAGCCGTTGGTCGGTGGCAAGAGATTGGGCGGACTATACGAATATGCGCCGGGTGACGGCGCCGGTGCCGCCGCTCCGACGATGACGGTGACCGAGCCGACGATCGGCTGTGACGCACCTGCGCCACCTTGATAGAGGGTCGCGCGGTATCCCCCGATCTGGGTATACGTGTGCGTGACACTGTAATTGAGCCAGCCGCCGACGGCTGCCGGCAAATTGACGCTGCTCCCCGTCCCATCGCCAAAATCCAATGTCGAGGCGCAGCCGCCGAGGCAGAAGCCGGCGTCGTTACTGTTCACGACGCCCGCAAATGTGACGGTGAGTGGTACCGCGCCCGAGGTGGGGCTCACGCTGAATGATTCACGGGGGAGATTGGGGGTAAACTGCGGAGCGGGCGTACCGCTCACGGTGACGGTCGCGGATGTCGAATGCGATCCGGCCGAGAGTTTGATTTGGTATGTGCCGCCGTATTGATACGTGTGCGGATAGATCTGATTCAATTGTGCACATATGCCCGCAGAGACAGGGATTTGTTGTACGGGCGTGCCGTCACCGAAATCGAGTGTATATACATTCGCAGAACATGAATTGGGAGTATTGACGGTCGCCGTCACGTTTACCACAAGCGGCGCAGCGCCGGAAATCGGCGAGACAGTGATGAACCCGCCGACAGTCGCTTGCCCGGAAACTCCTCCGTAACCTCCCGTGGAACACAAAAGCGCAATCGCTGCCGCGGTGCGCGGACCGACGACTCCATATCCTGTCGTGGATGGTGAGCCGGAGGAAACGATATTGTATTTTACCTGCCAGCGTTTTACCGCAGCTTCAGTTAGAGCGCCGTAATACCCGGTCGTTCTGCCTTCCGGATAAATCGATGCGTCCCGCGCGAGGAATTGCTGGAGGCGTAGTACGTCGTCGCCCGAGGCACCTTGTCGCAAGCTTCTGCCGAGGTTGGGACATGCGCCGGTAGTCGCGGCAACGGGATTGCCGCTATATTGCGCTTGAAGCGCCGCTACCTGCGCTAGGAGTGCATTCGCCTGAGCTTGTAATTCGGCGGCCGTAGCTGCACTTGCCGCAAATGGTGAGAGGAGTAAAAGTCCTAATAATCCGAACCGGAGAGAGTATTGCATGCGGTAATTGTCGCACGGCACCTAAACGGCGCAACTTACGAATTCACAGCGAAATTCATCTTTGTTCGTCTCCCTTCTTGGTGTTGTGACCAGGGCATTCTATAATCGCTGTGTCCCGCCCTTAGCTCAATTGGTTAGAGCACCGAGCTTATACCTCGGCGGTTCTTGGTTCGAGTCCAAGAGGGCGGACAAAAGACTGAAAATCTGCACTGCTGCAGATTTTCTGCTTTTGTCCGGGGCGGAGCGATGTCGCTTCAGCAGAAGCGACCGCGAGCCGTGGTCAGGACAAATTTTTTGTGACGACAAAAAATTATGTCTTGACGACTTGTCCGAGCCGGAGCGTGACGACGTATATTCAGTGACGAGCGTCGGCTATCTTTTTGCGCACTTCTGCTTCTGCGCGCACGACATCCTGCCGATACACATCAAGTTTGCGCTTGCTCTCGGCGGCTTTCTTGCGCAATTCCTCGACCTTCTTCTTTGCATTCTCGAGAGCAAGCTCGGCGGTCTGCAAATCGCGCTCATGGTGGCGCGCCTCTTCGGCGTGCCACTCGACGGTACGCTTCATCTGGGCGAGCTGCATCGGGTCCATGCCCTCAGTATATGCCTAACGGATTACCTTCGCGACCGCGATGGGAGCGCGCTTGTCGAACATGTCGGGGATGACTTTGTTGGCAGTTGGTTTTTTGACGAGTGCTGCTATCGCACGCGCCGCTTTCACTTTCATCTCATCAGTAATTTTGGTAACGCGATGGTCGAGCGCGCCGCGGAAAATACCGGGGAACGCGAGTGAATTATTTATCTGGTTCGGGAAATCCGAGCGGCCGGTGCCCACCACCATCGCTCCTCCCCGCTTCGCTTCATCGGGTAGTATCTCGGGCGTCGGATTCGCCATCGCGAAGACTATCGCCTTCTTCGCCATGAGTTTGATATCCGCCGCTTTTACAAGATTGGGGCCGGAAACGCCGAGCAGCACGTCCGCATTTTTCAAAGCGTCCTGCAATCCACCCTTCACACCTTTTGTATTAAATCTCGCAAGCTCGCGCTTGTGCGGCTCGGGGCGTTTCGAGTCAACGATGCCCTTGCTATCGAGCACGACGATATTTTTTGCTCCCGCGACGTGCAGAAGCTTTGCGGTCGCGGTGCCCGCGGCCCCCGCGCCGAGGATGACAAAACGGGCGGTGGATATTTTCTTGCCGACGACTTTGAGTGCGTTTATCATACCGGCAAGAACGACGATGGCGGTACCGTGCTGGTCATCGTGCATGACGGGGATATCGAGCGCTTCGCTCACGCGGCGTTCTATCTCAAAACACTTCGGAGCCCCGATGTCTTCGAGATTGATGCCGCCAAAAGCAGGTGCCACCGCAAGCACTGTCCGTACTATTTCGTCGGTATCTTGGGTATCGAGCACAAGCGGTATTGCGTCCACATCTGCAAATGTCTTGAATATCGCACACTTTCCTTCCATGACCGGAAGCGCGCCTAAGGCACCGATGTTGCCGAGGCCCAAGACTGCTGAACCGTCGGAGATGACGGCGACCATGCGGCCTTTTATCGTATACTCGCGCGCCTCTTTTGGATTCTTCGCTACGTATGAGGAAACGGCGGCTACGCCGGGGGTGTAGACGAGGGAGAGGTCGGCGCGGTTGCGCACAGGTGCTGCGGGCACGACGCGAATCTTCCCCCCGAGCTTTTTGTGGAGTGCGAGTGCTTGCTTTGCAACGTCCTTTTTTGCCATGTCCGACAGTGTATACTTTCGACATGGCTGACACAATAACCGTCAAAAAACCCTTTGATGCGCACGTGCATCTGCGCCGCGGAACGATGTTGCGGGCCGTGACGCCCATCACTGCAGAGAGATTCGCGAGCGCTATCGTCATGCCGAATACGGAGCCGCCTATCGACACGGTGGAAATGGCTGCGGAGTATAAAAACGAAATCCTCTCGGCGGCGCCGAGAGGTGATTTTGTACCACTGATGACATTTTATCTCACAAAAAAATTGTCGCCCGCAGAAATTGAGAGGGGTGTGAGTAACGATGCATGTAAAATCTACGGAGTGAAATCGTACCCCTACGGCGCGACGACAAATTCGCAGTGGGGATATCGCTCTATTCTCGAAGCAAAAGACGTGCTGAAAAAAATGGAGGAGGTCGGTATGCCGCTCTTACTTCACGGCGAAGTGCATCTCAATGATGTGGGCGAGGAAGAAGACCCGTACGATGGCGAGCGGCTTTTTATTACCGACATCTTGCCGCGCCTCCTCGATACCTATCCGCGCCTGAAGATATCCCTCGAACACATGTCGAGTGCCTCCGCCGTCGACTTCATGGAAAAAAACGGGAAGGTCGGCCAACTCGTCGCGACGATAACGCCGACACACCTCTTGTACGATAGGCGTCAAGCATTCTCCGGCGGCTATCGCTCTCTTATTCACATGAAGCCGCTCGTGAAGACGACGGCGGACAGAGAGCGCGTCCGCGACATTGCAAAAAAAGGTCTTCCTTTCATCTCTGCGGGCACCGACTCGGCGCCGCATCCCGAAGGAAAGAAATTCTCGTCGTGCTGCGCCTTCGGCACCTTCACCTCCCCTGTCGCTATCGAGATATATGCGCAAATATTCGACGAACTCGGCTGTCTTGATAAGCTCGAAAACTTTCTCTCAGTGAACGGTCCGCGCTTTTACGGTGTCGAACCGAGTGCAGAGACAATTACTCTCGTGAAAAAAGACTGGCAAACGACTGAGCCCGTCGTGACCGAAGATGGCGTCAAAGTCTGGCCTATCTGTAATACGGTGCACGGCCTCGGCAACGAAACAATACGGTGGCAAGTGAGGAAAGGTTGACTGCATGTACTTGCCCCTGTAAAGTCTGTGTGGTCACTACATCGGGGAGGAAATCTTGAAAGTGAAAGTCAGAGGAAAAAACTGTTTTTTCGACGTGAACAACGCCGTTCGCAGGGAATTCTACCCCTCGCTCGCGATTTGTGTCGCCCAAGAATCGTCGAGGTTCTTCGGGTTCGTTGCGAGCGCGGCAGGACATACTCTCCTTGTCGTTGCGATCATCGCATTCGATATGCGCTGACCGAATGAGGTGCGCGCGAACACTCCGGTTCGCGCGCTTTGCATTTATGCCAACGGCGCGTGTTCGATGTCTTCCTTCTTTTTCGGTGTGATACCGTGCGCTATCAAAATATTTTCGAATTCCGCGCGCTCGAGCGTCTCTACTTCCACCAACTTCTGCGCTATTGCATCCAGTGCCGTTCGATTCTTTGTGAGTACATTCTCCGCCTTCTTGTGCGCGGCCAAAATAATCTTCTTTACTTCCGCATCAATCTCCGCGACGACGACTTGCGAGGATTGGTCATTCTCTACACCTTCGCCGAATATCGCACGCTGCGCGGAGGCCGCAAAAGCGATGGGACCCATTTTGTCGGACATGCCGTACCGGGCGACCATGTTGCGCGCGAGCGCGGTCAATACCTGCAGGTCGTTGGACGCGCCCGTCGTCACGTCGTCGAATATCATTTTCTCCGCGACGAAGCCGCCTAAGCTAACCGCGATATCATCCAAAAATTCTTTGCGCGATTGCATGCGGCGGTCTTCAAACGGGAGCTTGAGCGTGTAGCCCGCCGCGCGGCCGCGCGAGATGATGGATATTTTGTGGACGGGGTCGGCGTACGGCAAGACCGATGCGACGAGTGCGTGCCCCGCTTCATGGTATGCGGTAATTTCTTTCTCCTTTTTGTTGAGTACATGTGAGCGACGTTCGGGCCCGAGCATCACTTTCTCTATCGAGCGAATGAGGTCGTATTGGGTGATTTCCTTCCTATTCTCGCGCGCGGCAAGTATGGCGCCTTCGTTCATCAAGCTCGCGAGGTCGGCACCGCTAAATCCGGGTGTGCGCTCTGCGATAACGACGAGATTCACATCGGCACCGAGCGGCTTCTGGCGCGCATGGACTTTGAGGATTTCTTCGCGGTCCTTGCGGTCGGGGAGGTCTATCATGACGCGGCGGTCGAAACGGCCCGGACGCAAAAGCGCGGGGTCCAAGACGTCCGGCCTGTTGGATGCGGCCATCACAATAACCTTCTCATTCGGCTCAAACCCATCCATCTCGACGAGTATCTGATTGAGTGTCTGCTCGCGCTCGTCGTTGCCGCCGCCTACTCCCGTGCCACGCACACGACCTACGGCATCTATTTCATCAATGAAGATAATGGAGGGAGAAGATTTCTTTGCGGTGAGAAAGAGATCGCGTACACGCGACGCGCCTACGCCCACAAACATTTCGACGAATTCCGAACCGGAGATGGAGAAAAACGGCACACCCGCTTCCCCAGCGACGGCGCGTGCGAGCAAGGTCTTCCCCGTGCCCGGTGCCCCCATGAGAAGTACGCCCTTGGGAATGCGCGCACCTATCTGTATGAATTTTTTTGGATTCTTGAGGAAGTCTACGATTTCGAGCAACTCACTCTTTGCCTCTTTTGCGCCTGCCACGTCTTTGAATGTCACTTTTTGCACTTCGTCTTCAGGATTCACGAGCCGCGCCATCGATTTGCCGAATGAGAATGCTTGCATCCCGCCACCTCCGCCGCGCAATTGGCGCGAGAGATACCAAATGACCCCGAAGAGAAAGACGATGGGCACCAATATCGGCAAAAGCGTCAGTGCCCAAAAGCGCACTCCCCCTTCGTCTTTTATCTCGATCTTCACCGCCGCCATTTTTTCCGGCGTGAGACCGTAATCGGAAAGCGTCTGCGTGAGCGAACTTTCGCTTTCCTTGCGCGAAGTCTTTTTTGTTTCGTCCGTGTAGGTCGCCGTAATTTTGTCGCCGGAAACATCAAGCGACACGATGGCGCCCGCGGTGATGTCCTGCGCTATCTGCGAAAGCGGGACGACTTCGTCTTGGCCCGATACGTATTGGCGTATAAAAGAGTAGCCCAGTGAAAGCATCAAAAAAACGCCGAACGCGGCGGCAAGCTGTACCCACATGGACGGGCCGCTGGTGTGCTTCGGTTTCTCGCCTCCTTCGCGAGGTTTACGTGGTGTTGGTTTGAGAGGCGTGACCATGGATGTGCATTATACCCAAATAGCTTCGAGCTGCCAGCTTCGAGCTTTTAGAAAATACAGCTATAGTATCTGCATGGCGACCGTTGAAAACAAAAGAGTGTCATTTGATTACGAAATACTCGAAGAAATTGAGGCGGGTTTGGAGTTGCTCGGCTACGAAGTAAAGTCGCTGCGCGCCGGACACGGTTCACTCAAGGGTGCGCGCGTGGTCGCGCGTGGAGGCGAAGCGTACCTCGTCGGCGCCACCATCCCGGCGTGGCAGCCGGCCAACGCCCCGAAGACCTACGACCCCGAGCGCACGCGCCGGCTTCTCCTCTCGCGCAAACAAATCGCCCATGTATCCTCCGCAGAGGGCGAAAAGGGATTGACAATAGTGCCACTTAAGGTGTATAATAAGGGGCGAAAACTGAAACTCTCGATAGCGATAGCTCGCGGTAAGAAAAAAGCTGACAAGCGTCATACTATCCGGGCGCGCGAAGAGAAGCGTAAGATTCAAAGAACTTTGAAAACAGAATAGCCATCATTCCAGCCGGTCCCCATCTGCAATCCTCCGGGATTGCAGATGGGGGGTGACTGGCTTCGACAGGAAATTCAGTGTGCTTGTGTGCGAGGCGGAAGTGAATGTCCTTCCATAAAAACATTCAAAACCTAAGTGCAAATAAAACAGCACGTGGAGTACTTTCACCTATTCAGATGAAAGACCTTCAGTTCGCTTACGCATTAGCCTAAGCGACCATGCTCTTCTCTACATCCGATACAGAAGCCGGCGTGTCATATTTTCGGGTTCGTTCTCTACTTCACTCCGGGTAGAGCGCTAAAGAAAGAGAGTCCGGTACAACGCGATCTCGGGTATTCCCTACTCGTTGTACTTAAACAAAAAAGAATACCCTAAGCCTTGTAGAATCATCTGCATACCATTTTCTGGACTCGGGATCATTCCCCGACACCTCCACCAAATACAAAAACTCCGCCTAGGCGGGGTTTTTGTTGCAAGACGAAGTCTTACTGCAGTTCAAGACCTGCGGTGACGGTGACCGAGCCGCTCCCCGTCGGTACGATGTAGACGCCGAACGTGCGTCCCTCCTTCGTAGCCGAAAGTACTGTCGCGCCACCCGTATTGACACTTCCTGCGATTGTCCAACCGCCTGAAGTGAGCTGTGCTTTGTAGTAATCAACCACCGCCTGCGCCGACGCGTTTGCCGTATAGACGACCGCCGCACCCGCTGTGCCGGTTTGCGGATTGGAATTACCCGAGTATTGAATTGATGCACCCGCAAAATTCTGCGGCGCGTCCGCAGGCCAATTCTCCGGCATACTCGTGCCGCCGACTGTCGCGGTATTTCCCTCTTGGTCAGTGTAGGTCGTAGAACCGTCCAAGCTGCGGTCTACATCCACACCCGATGCCGCTCCCAAAAGAGAGCCCGCGCCGCGCATGAGGAACCAACCGACAAGCGCGAGAATGACAATGCCGCCGATAACGTACCACATCTTATTTGAGCCCGGTGTGGAGGGCGTATTTCCTTCTGGCATAAAAAGCTATTAGTTATGAATAACACCTCCAGTGTCCCACCGCTTTTCATGAAGCGCAACAGGCCCTCGTTCGCCTCCTTATTTCACCCGCTTAAACCACACCTGCTGCTGCCCCGCAGCATACGGAGCGACTTGGTAATTGTTAAAAATGAACGTCACCCTGTCTTTGCTCACGAGAAAAGTGCTGTAATTCTCGGCAGTGGCGCTCGCCCCTTCGGGGAACATGAGGTCATCGCCGAGAGTTGCTTTGAGCTGTACTACCGACTCATCGGCGACCTTCGGCAAAGTCTTGCCGATGAGCGCGAGTGCATCATCGAGTGAAACTTCTTTCCCCGTCACACGGTCGACGTTTACACTGATGACGACGGTATTGCCGTGAGCACCGCCGGTGTATTCGGAAATTGAAAGTGCCACGCTCGCGATATCCGGTCCGATGTAGACCGAATTGTACGAACTGACGAGCTCATTCTGCGGCACGCTCGAATCGGCGGGATTTGCTGGATACTCTTTGAATGCTGCGACCGCTTTGTCGACAACTGCTTTTATTTTTTCATCCACCGCGGCGATACCAAATTGCGGGTAGTGCGCATCGATTTTATATGTATCAGTAGACTCGGTAATGACCTTTTCTTGCAGCTCCACTTCCGTACTAGTCGCCGTCTTGGGCGCCGATTCGGTGTTGAGTGTCGGCACCCGCGGTGCAAAGAGATAGACGGCGTAGGCAACACCGCAGAGGACGAGAAGGGCGAGAATGTAACCAATGAAACGCATCGCCGTTCAAGTGTAGCACTTTAGAGCTTCGATATCCCGACGGTCACATCGAGAACGCCCGTACGCGTCTCCAAAATCGTCACCATAACCTTGCGCGTGTCCTTGGTCGCGGCTAGCTGGACTGAACCTTCAACATTTCCCTGGCCGCGGAATGTCCATCCCTGTTTCGAGAATTGCGATTTGAAGAATGCCACTGCGGTGGCTGGGCTGCCTGAGGCCGTGTAGACAATGGCTGGTCCTGCGACTTTCGTCTTCGGGTCTATCGCGCCGGTATAGGTAATCTTCGCACCCGGCATAAGCGCCGGAGCATCCGCCGGCCAACCCGCCGGCAACTTACTTGCGCCTGCCGCTGTGCCGCCGGTGCCGGTAGTGTCGGTAGATATTTCCGAGGTCGCCTGCGTATCCGTATCCCCGAAAATCGAGCCGGTCCCGCCGCTGCGGTTCATTACGGCCCACCCGACGAGCAAAACGACTGCGAGGGCGCCGACAACATACCAAATCTGTTTTGAACTTATGGTCATATAACTAATGTAGACATTTAGATTAATAACTAAGAATAGTGTACAGCGCTGAGCATACAGATGCCATCATGAAGTCAACATGAACGTCTTCACAACTCGTATAATGCAGGGATGCGGAAACTTGCATTGTTTGCCCTTGTAATCGTTCTTCTCGGATTCACCTCACTTGGCACAGAGAACTCGCCGACCGCCGCTACACCCGCCCCCGCGCAACTCGCAGACGTCGCGACCTCGGTGACTGAAACGACGATAACGCCTCCGCTTCCGGAAAATACGTACCCCGTCGTCAAGGTAATTGATGGAGATACGGTCTCCATCATGAAGGAGGGCAGGTCGGTAACGTTGCGCCTCATCGGGCTCGACACACCGGAAACCGTGGACCCGCGCAAGCCGGTGCAGTGTTTCGGCAAAGCGGCGTCGGACAAAGCGAAAGAACTCCTGACCGGAAAAAACGTGCGCCTCGAATTCGACGCATCGCAAGGAATATTGGACAAGTATGGGCGTACACTGGCGTACGTGTTTCTGCCGGACGGGAGGATGTTCAACGGGTTCATGATCGCAGAGGGATACGGCCATGAATACACATACAACCTCCCGTATAAATATCAAAAGGAGTTTAAGGCCGCGGAGAAGCGTGCACGCGAGGAACAGAAAGGGTTGTGGGCCGATGACACCTGTGCAGGCAACACTAAAAAGCCGACGGCATCATGAAGCGCGCGTCCACAGACGCTCAAAAAATAAGCGTGGCAGCCTGTATACTGGCAAGTATGTCGCTGCAGGCCAAGGGACTTGTCATGAGTCTCATCTTTGGAACTTTTGTACTTATGGCAATCTTTTTCCATATTCCACAGGTCACAGCGGCAGAGTATTGTCTCTCTGCGTCGCAAATTGAACAATTGAAGGGCGCCGACATTTTAGGAATGACCAAAACGACTGTAAATGGACAAATAATGTATTGTGGTTCTAATCCCTCATCTTCTCAATCCGCATCTCAACCCGCTCCCCAGTCACCATCGGGTTGCGTACCCATAACATCTGCAGAGATGCGGGACGTAGCGCGCCGGGCGGGAATTCCCGATTCCGTTAATTGCTGGAACCCAAATGATCCGAACGCGGGACAGACCGCCGGAGAGGCAAAACAATATCTCCGCAGTATCTTGTGCCCCCCCGACGGAGATAACTACGGAGGATTAGGTCCTGATGGAACCATACATGGGCTCGATGCTAAATTCGCACAGTGCGCTGCAAAATTCTTAAAGTCCGCACGAGACAACGGTACCAATGTTTGCGTTCGTGAAGGAGCGCGGTCAGTCGCAAAACAAAATGAATACGTGCGACGGGGAGTAATCGCTTGCACGAAAGGAGCAATGTGCGAACATCCGCGCGGTCTTGCCATTGATGTGAATGTGCGGCCGAATGTACAGAGTTGTGCAAGCTATGCGAACCTCCACAGAGCGGCACCGCAATTTGGTCTCGATTTTTATATGAAATGTGCAGACGCTTACCACTTTCGCCCAACCAGTGACGGATGCAGTGCCGGCGGAGTAGTCCCGCCGCCAGACTACTCCTCGCCAACATCCCGATTGTCAGACGCGATACGCCGAGCGATGGGGCAACAACCACCCCCTCCCCCGCCGCCGCCGATGCAGCCGCAGCCTACCCTTCCCCCGCAACCAACACTCCCCGCTCAGCCGACGCTGCCCACAGAGAGTCCGAGTTCTTCCATATCCGCGCAGATAAAACCCGTATCGGACATCCTCAACACCAATACAAATACCAACACGAATACCAAATCAACCTCGACCATCGACCTTATCGATGAGTTCCTCAATCCCGTCAGCGACTCTATCGACATCGGCAAAGCCGTCGACATCGATCTCAATCCCGACACGAGCGACGCGACTTCACTTGATGCCAAGAGACCGACCTCAACGAGTGCTACGGGAACGCTCGCCATCTATCGGACCTTGAGTGCCCCGCAGACATTTACTTCAAACGACCTCGCGAACAGCCCCGTCGCGGGATACGTGATGGGAGAAAATACTTTCATGTTGCGACTGCTCGAAACGATGAAGAATGCGCTCCTTCTCGCACTCAGTTACTTGAAACCTTTCGGAGGGTATACGCAGACTCAAGTCTATGCGGAGTAATGCATTCGGACCGACATTTTCTTGCCTAATAGGTGGCATGGGGGTATAGTTCGCGCAACAAATGGGATTCACCAAATACACATCGCAGGCTGAAAAAGAACGCGCGCGCATGAACGAGGGCATCCGAGCGCCTGAAGTGCGCGTCATCGGCCCCAATGCCGAGAATTTCGGCGTGCTCCCCATCCGCGAGGCGCTCGCGAAAGCGGCTGAGCTCGGACTCGACCTCATCGAAATATCCCCCAACGCACAGCCGCCAGTGTGTAAAATCACCGACTACGGCAAATTCAAATACGAGCAGAAGAAAAAAGACAAAGAGGTCAAATCAAAGGCCCACGTGACGGAGACCAAAATCACGCAGGTGAAAATCGGCACTTCCGAGCGCGATATGCAAATAAAAGCGGGCAAGGCAGCCGAGTGGCTCAAAGAGGGACACCGCGTAAAAGTCGATCTCTTTTTGTGGGGCCGCTACAAATACATGGAATTCGAGTTCCTCAAGGAACGCCTCGAACGCTTCCTCGCGGTCATCCCCGAGGGGTACAAAGTGGCCGAGCCCATCCAAAAAGGTCCTAAAGGCCTCTCCATTACCCTCGAGAGAGACCCGTCCAAAAAGCCACAAATCCCCAAACCAACAAAAATAGTCGCGCCAGCCACACTTGACGGCGAAGTGGAGAAATAACAACAGCGGGAGCTCGCCGAGGCGGCGGCCGTTGCGGGGTCTTCGCAGGCGTGACGACGCCGAGACTGAGCGCTGCCGCAGCAGCGGCAGATAGCGACCCCGCAAGGGCTGCGCCGAGAAAGAGCGCGGCATTTGCGTTTTAAGCAATTTCGGGCATAATGGCTCCACCGCGCAAGAGCGCGGTTATTACATGAAAACCAACAAGTCCTACACAAAGCGCCTCCGTGTCACCAAAAAGGGCAAGATAATTGCCCGCGCTCCGGGACACAACCACTTTAACGCCAAGGAAAGCGGTACCGGCCAAATGCGCCGCCGCCGTGCAGTTTCTTTCCATGCCGCAATGAACAACACGGCAAAGAGCCGCTATTTAAGTCATTAAAGATTAAAACGACGATATGGTAAGAGTCAAGAGAGGGGTAACAAAATTGAAGCGCCGTCGCAACGTCTTGGCACAGACCAAGGGGTATCGTTTCAATCGTTCTACCAAAGAGCGCACCGCAAAAGAGGCTATCCAGCACGCAGGTGCGCACGCCTTCCGCCACCGCCGCACCAAGAAGCGCGAATACCGCAATCTGTGGACACTCCGCATCAATGCCGCAGTGCGCCCACTTGGATTTTCTTATTCAAGATTCATCGACGCCCTCAAGAAGGCGGATATCAAACTCGACCGCAAGGTCCTCTCTGAGCTCGCCAAGGACCACCCCGAGACGTTCGAGCGTTTGACGAAAAAGTTGCAGGGTTAGAGAATCACCTCCTCGCTCTTCCCCGCCGCACCGCGGCTGTCGTGATTGTTGTAGACGAGCATTGTCTTTTCTTTTTCTTTCGTCACCATCTCGATAAGACGTTCTACCATCGCCTTTGGGTCCGAGTCATACAAAATTTTCGCGTTGGGCCGATGTGCCGATTCGATAACCTGCTTAAGGAGATCGTCAGTTTCCCACGAACCTTCCAGGATTCCAATCGGTCGTCGATCCTCAAACGCAACCGCGAACTCGTTGATGGTACCAATGCGCCCGCATCCGATGATGACAGCGTCTGACGAGCGTACAAGCAAAAGATCGCGTCCCGAGTAGCCGAAGCCCGTGTATACGACCACGTCCATAAAATCGAGCGGTAATTTGTAGGTCTCTACATGCTCGCGCTCACTCCCCGCGGGCGAAAAGCCGATAGAAAATCCGCATTCATCCTTCGCTCCCATCGCGGCGTACATGGGAAATCCCGTGGTAGCGCCTGTCGTAATGATACCGCCTTGCTTCGCAATCTCGCGCCCGAGCTCCTTGGCTTTTTCGTAGGCGTCGAGTCCGCACGCACCAGTCTCTGCCGCGCCCGAAACGCCGATTTTCACGACGCCGTATCCGTCGGGCAGCCGACAAAAATTTAACGGGGGGGCAGTGTGGTTGGGATGGAGATTTCTTTTTGCCATTAAATGAAATTGTACCATCTCTTTAGAAATCAATCTCAAATGATTGTCCCGCTTCAGGCACAACAGCATCGACTCCAAGGAAATCTTGTATGCGTTGCGCGAGAAACAAGGACGACCGGGGCTCCCCCATCGTGACGAACACGCGCTGAAGTTCCGCGCCTGCGTTCTCGACAAACGTGAGCAACTGTTCTCGGTCGGCATGTCCGGAATATCCCGAGAGAGTCTCGCGTTCGGCATAGATGCGGATGTGTTCGCCATCGATTTCCACACGCTTCTCGCCATCCTGTATGTGTCTCCCGAGAGAACCCGGCACTTGGTATCCAACGAAGAGAATTGTCGCTTTTTTATCGCCGAGGTAATACTTCTCGTGCGCGCGAATGCGCCCCCCGTGCGACATGCCCGCGCCCGCGATGATAACTTTTGGATTTGGCGCTGCATGAATTGCGCGTGACTCATTCACTTCGCGAGTCAGCTTCAAACTCTGAAATGAAAAGGGGTCGTTGTTTTCAGAAAAATGCTTTTGCGCCGTGGGATTGAGCAAGTGCTTGTACTTACGGAATACCCCGGTTACTTCGATGGCGAGCGGTGAATCGAGGTACACCGGGATAGGTGCAAGTTTCCCCTCTTCTATCATCACGTTGAGCTCAAAAAGGAGCAACTGGGTACGTTCGAGCGAAAAAGACGGGATAAGCAGAATCCCTTTGCGCGCCCGTACTTTTTCCACACACTCACGCAGTTGTTCACGACGCTCTTCACGCCCTTCGTGGGTTCGGTCCCCGTACACGCTCTCCATCACAATGTAGTTCGCTCCGACGGGAAATTCGGTGTCGTTGAGGAGTGGCTCGGGCGAATTGCCGAGGTCGCCGGTGAACAGAACTGTACGGCTATTCCGTGTAAGCTTCACCATCGCCGAACCCAGAATGTGCCCCGCATCGAGAAAGTCGGCCGTCACATCACCAACGCGGAACGGCTCATGGTATTCGTGCGTATTCCACAGCGAAAGTGTTTTTTCTACATCTTCCGCTTCATACAGCACCTCGCATCCCCGCTTCAGCGCATCCTCCTGCATCACGCGCAGGGCATCGGCAAACATGAGCGCGGCGAGTTCATACGTTGCGCCGGTGGAATAAATAGTGCCGCGGAATCCTTCACGAACGAGGCGCGGAATACGCCCGATATGGTCGGCATGGGCATGAGTAACAATGAGCGCCCCTACCGCGCTTACGTCGTAGAGAAAAGGTGCGCTATTTGCCGTATCACAGACCATTTCCCGCTGAAGAATCCCGCAATCGATGAGTATCTTCTGTGAACCTGCTTGCGGTGAGCCTGCTTGCCCCGAGCTTGTCGAGGTGGTCGAATCCGTGTCGAGAAGAAAATTCGCACCCGTCACCGTCCCCGCACCCCCATGAAATGTGAGCCGCGCGGTCATACCCGTTCTCTTTGCACGAGATAATACGCAAACGCGCCGCCGAGTGTGTCGTCGAACAAATCTTTGATGGTATCGGCCGTGTAACTCATAAATACTGAGTCGCCCAAACCGTTGATATATTCGAAAATCTCCCAGCCCACTCCAATAACGAGCGCGAAAAGAATGCACTGTATGAAGGTGGCACGGATCCCAAAAAATCCGGCTACCCATGCGCCGAAGAGGCCTGCCCAAACACCTCCGAGCACATGGAGAAGAATGTCCCACCACCAAATAGTCCAGAAATAACTTTGTCCGACACCGAAATAGATATCAAGAACTCCGATAATTGACACAACTACTCCTTGCGTGAAGAGAATCCGTCGTTGCATCAGAGAATCTTATCACCCTCGGTCATAACCGTTACGGGTGAGACCCAAAAACCCTGCGTCGTGCAGGGTTTTTCGGAGGCGGCAAGTACGGTGAGCCTGGTATTGGAGCCAGGTGGGAGCCCTCAGCATCTACACCAAGGCGCAGAGCAATTCGAGCTACCCTTATTCGCACCAGCAGGTTTTCGTACCTAACCGCTACAAATAGTATACACCTCCTATTAGGAAGACAATGTGAACATCGGTTCACAACCTTACTCCAATATTCCGTCAAGATTCACGTCGTATAGTATCTGCTCCCCCACGAGGCGGTATTCGGTCATTTCAGCATCGGTGAACCATATCGCTATCTCACGTTTCGCTTCTTCGGCTGATTCGGAACAGTGGATAAGATTGCGCACCGCACGGTCATCAACCGCTGCGATATTGTACGAATCCACCGTGAGGTCGCCGCGGATAGTACCGACGTCTGATGTCGATGGCTCAGTGTCGCCCGTAATCTTCTTAATCACAGCCGCTGCTTGATTCCCTTCCCAGACCATCATAAGCACAGGGCCGCAGGTCATGAATTTCACGAGCTGGCGGATAATGTCCTTGCCGTATTCCATCGGCTCTTTATCCGCCGGCAGATTGTTGGACTTTTTGTCTTCGAGGATTCTCGTACCTTTCTTCAAATACCACGCGTCGTCCTTGTTGTAGTGTTCCCAGAATTTCTTTTCGTCGGCGACGCCAAAACGCATCCCCACGAGCTTGAGTCCTGTGCGTTCATAGCGCTTGAGTATCTCGCCGACAAGCCCGCGCTGCACGCCGTCGGGCTTGATGATGACAAAAGTACGTTCTTCTTTAGGATGTTCCATGAGCGAGATTGTACTACAAAAATGTTACCTGTACACGTCGTCGTGGGTACCAATGTCGATGAAGCAAACACTTCCTCGCTTGAGCACGAATACGATGCGATACTCATACGAAACTCGCGCGGAGCGACATCCTTTGAACGCGCCCTTCAATTGATGCACTCGTAATCCTTCTTTCTTGTCGGCAGCGATGCGAGTCATCGCGTACTCAACAGCTGAATCGAGTTCCGGGTGTGTTTCGAGAAAATGTTTCAACCGACGCTCAAAGCCAGGCGTTGTCAGCACCTTTCTCATGCCTGGCGCATTTTTTTGAACAATTCCTTTACCGATGCGTACATGTTGATGTTACCTTCGCGGTATTCAAGTAGGCTCAGGTACGTCTCAAGCTCATTGCTCTTGCGCAGAGCTCGCTTCCCGATTGCAGCGGTTTCGTTGGCAATTTTCTGTATTTTTTGCATCTGTGCGGTGGTCATAAGAAACACTATACCATAACGAGCATTTTGGGGATATTCTGTTGAGAACGTGGGAGGTTTAACCTCCGGAGTTCAGATACGGCTTGACGAGTTTCTCCGCGATTATCTCCCGTTACTGGTACAGCGACGCGGGGTTAGGGAGGTCGAGTGGGTTTGGGGCGGGTGCGGGTTTTTTGCCGTATGCCGCGTCGAACTTGCGGTTGATGTCGTCCTCTACCTCTTGCCTGTCTTTGCCGTACGTCTTGTACGAGAGCTCCTTGAGAGCATCGACGGGACCGTAATCCATCTTCGGCAGTTCTTGCGTTTGGATAGTAAAGGGCCGTGCAGGCACGCCGTTTACAAGCAACGAAAGTACGGCCGTCCTGTTGGGCAAATTTTCAAGGTCCTGCTGGGTGAATATCGGCGTGAATTGTTTCTCCAAAAATTCTGCGTCTTGCGTGCCGATGCGAAACGACGCTTTGGTGCCCACGTTGCCGATGACTGCATCGCGAATATCTTCTTCCAGCTGCGCGATGAATTGGTGCGCGATGGTGAGCGAGAGCTTGTATTTGCGCGCCTCTGAAAGAATGGTGGCGATGGAAGGCGTCGCGAAGTTCTGGAATTCATCAATGTATAGATAGAAAACGGGCAGTAAGTCGCCGCGCGTGTCGACGCGCGAGAAGGCTGCTTGGAGAAATTTGGAAACGAGAATGAGGCCGAGGAGCGAGGTGTTTCTGTCGCCCAAACGGCCTTTCGAGAGATTCGCGAGAAAAATCTTCTTCTTGTCCATTATCTCGCGGAAATTAAATGCGGATTTCTCCTGCGACACGATAGGCCGCATGATGTCGTTGGTGAGAAAGACGTCGAATTTGCTGGTGATGTAGGGCGCGACATTTTCAAGCGATGGGTCGCCCTGCGCCTGCTCGGCGATTTTGCGCCAGAATTGCACGATGATGGGATTCTTGCAATGCGAAAGCTTCAAGTTGCGGAATGCGGTGTCGGCAAATACGCGCGGAATCTCTACGAATGTTGAGCCTGTGTCGGGGTCCTCGACCACAAGCTGCACGGCGTTGCGGTAGTACTGCTCAAACATAGGACCGAATGCCTCCGGCACGTCGGCGTAGAGCTTGCGGAAAATACCGTAGACTTCGTCGACGACAAAGGTCTTCATCTCGGGCTTGGAGCGGTCGTATTCGAGCATGTTGAGCCCCATCGGACGCGGGGTGTATGCGGGGTCGAAGTAGATGACGTCTTTCATGCGCTCCGGCGGGATGCAGGCGAGCACATCTTCGATGTCGTTGCCGTGCGGGTCGATGAATGCGACGCCTTCGCCGTTTTTAATATCTTGAATAATCATATTCTTGATGAGGCCCGTCTTTCCGGTACCCGTCTGCCCGATGACATACGCATGGCGTAGGCGGTCTGCAGCGCCGAAACGCACCGGCGTCTCGTCCGCGCCGTATTTGTTGACACCGATAATGATTCCTTCGGCGGGAGTCTCCACGGGCGCGGGCGCTTGTTTGGCGAAGCTGCGCTTCAGTTCGCGCGACGTTGTAAGGCGCTCCGCGGTGAAGTGGAAGATGCCGGAAAGTTCAGTGAGCGAAAGTGGCATTGTTATCGAGTAGTCGTATTCACGGTAGGTAAACTTGCGGATGAAATCGGCGAGTCGCCAACTCCCGACATGTTTAAATGTGAACCTGTTTCCTTTCGCGTCGTCGTACTGGTTGAAGGGGGCTTCGAGATTGGAGAGAAGTTCCTCCGCACGCTCCTTTGTCGGAGCCGACGTAACGAGGCGGATGGAGACCGGGGCGATGCGACTCTTCACTTTCTTCGTAATCTCTTCGGTCGCCACCTGGTCGGATGAGCGGCGGAATTGTTTTTCCACTTCCATCTCATACTCCTTTGCCATAAACACCTTCTTCCCCATCACCTTGAGTGCATGCATGATCTCCGTTTCGGGTACTTTGATTGCCTTCCGGAAATTCTTGCCCTTCTCGAGCTCGCGCAAGATTTTCTTGTAGTGATGATTGTAGCGGTCGCCCTCCGTCGAGACGGTTATCTGGAGTGCGGCGCCTTCGCCATGTTTGGCGATTTTCGCGAAGGCCGCCAAGACAACGTTCATCGGGTCATGGTCGAAAACCTCCGGCGTCTTAAGTGGAAGTGAGGGATGGTCGCCGAGCGCCGCGTATGCGGCGGCATGATGACCTTCGAAATTAAAAATATTGTAATCGCCGCGCGACTCCGACATGCGCGCGTTGGGAAATACCGAGGAAACGAGGCGCTCGGCCAGGACCTTTTTGGTGCGCGGGACCCCGAGGTAGAGAGAGGCCGCTTCACTTCCTTCCGGCACGGCTATCTCGAGTGAAAAGCCTTCGTGCTTATCGATGAGGGAGGTAAGGCCTGCATAGAGCTGTTCGGTCGAAGAGAGCATGTGCTCGAGCCGGTACTGGTCGCGGCTTCGCGTCGTGTCCTCTCCGAAGGCCTGCGGCTGTATCTCGAAGAGCACCATGTTGAGCGCTCGCCGCACTTTCTCGGGAACCCCCATTCCCTTATCGGGAAGACCCTCGGCGATGTAGCGCACGAGGGCGCGATGGACGTCGTCTTCGAGGTGCGGATTCTTCATCCGCGCGGCCACCGATAGGGCGTTGCGGATGCCGTTCTGCTGCACGATACGGAGGATTTCGTCAACTTGTTTGTCGTGGGTTTCCGGCTCGAGCTTGAGCACGTTCTTCACGATGTCGTGCTCCGCCATAACCACCGTCTCATGGAGAATAGTCGAGGCCGGCATGTCCGCATAGTTTGCGACTTCGCGCCGTGCGATACGGTCTTTCTCGAAACGGTTGTCGGGCGTCTCCATCTCCGCCTCTTTCTCACGTACCCGCTCGCGCAAATAGGCAAGCTCCTCTTCAGCAGATTTAAATTTCTCTAGAGCCGCATTGCGCGGCTTCTCCATCAGGGGAGGCATGATGAAAGTATAACACCGCTACTCGGCTTTCTCATTCTGCACAGCCTCGAATATTTCGAACTTCACGGGTCGCACCTCTTCCGAATCTGCCTCATACAATAGCTTGAGGTTAAAACCTGACTCGTTGCAAAATTTCTTCAGCAGATCCATCCGTCCAAGCGTCGAGGAGAATCCTATGAGCAGTCGTCCGTTGTTTTTGAGGTGTTGTTTCGCTTCCCTTATGAACCGTTCCGTAGAGCGGTACCCAGGATCAAAAATTGCTTTTTCGAGGTCGGGCACTTCGGCGACGTCGACCAGACCAAATGGTGTATTCCAGAAGATGGTATCGAACTTCTCCCCAACCTGAAGCGCGTCGTATACGTCCCCCTGTCGGACCTCCACCCTTTCTTGTAGATGGTGAAGATCTATATTCGCTTTCGTGTTACGCACAGCATCGGGATTTATATCGATCGCAACAACGCGTCCTGCGCCCTTTAGGGCGGCGGTGACCGAAAGTGCCCCTGTCCCTGGACCGATCTCAAGTAAATGTTCCCCTTCTTTGACAGGTAATTGCTCGGCAAATAATTCGGTCTCTTTAAAGTACTTTGGAGAAAAGACGTTGGGTAGGACAATGAATTTCTGCTTGCCAAGCGTAACTCTATATGGTTCCTTTTCGCCCTTGCTCTCATCGAGTATCTGCTGGGAACCTTTCAGATATTCGTTGTACGGGGCGTCGCGACCTCCGTCGTCTGGTTTATTGAATACAGGTTTCGGCTTATCCAATCTCATAGAGATTTCGCTCCGATGTCGCGGCGGAAGTGCATGCCTTCGAAATGAATCTTTTCGACTGCCGTATAAGCGCGGTAGAGCGCTTGCTGAAGCGTGCCACCTATCGCAGAGACGCTCAGCACGCGTCCGCCCGCCGTAACCAACTCACCATTCTCCATTTTTGTACCCGCCTGAAATACGACGATGTGTTCATCCTTTTCCGCTTCCTCAATGCCGCTTATGGGAAAGCCTGTTTTATACTCATCGGGATAGCCGCCCGACGCAATGACGATATTCGCCGCAAATCCCCGATACCACTCTACCGAATCGCGGATTGCATCCATCGTGCCGTCCACAGAAGCTTCGAGAAGGTCGAGGAGGTCAGTTTTGAGCAAACGCATATACACTTGGCATTCTGGATCGCCAAAACGTGCGTTGTACTCGAGCACTTTTGGACCATTCGTTGTCATCATAAGACCAGGGAACAAGAGTCCCTTGAATTCAATGCCGCGTTTCTTGAGCACTTCGAAAGTCGGAGTGACGACTTGGCTTTCAATACTTGCCATAATTTCGGGAGTCACCCAGGGCACGGGAGCAATGGTGCCCATGCCGCCGGTATTTTTCCCTTGGTCTCCGTCCTCTGCTCGCTTGTGATCTTGCGCCGCTGGAAAGAGTACGTGTGTGCTCCCTCCTGTGAGGGCGTGAATGGATATCTCGGGACCCTCAAGATACTCTTCGATGACGACCTCGTCGCCCGCGCCTTTGTGCGCACGGTCAACCATGATTTCTTGAATTGCTTGTTCTGCCTCTCCTATCGTCTGACAGACGTACACGCCCTTTCCAAGCGCAAGGCCACTGGCTTTAATAACGATTGGCACTCCCTTCACGCGCACATGCGCGAGTGCCTGCGCGGGATTAGTGAAAACGCCGAATTCTGCGGTCGGGATATTTCCCTCTTGCATCAACTGCTTCGAGAACGCTTTGGAGCCCTCGATCTGCGCCGCCTCTTTACTCGGACCCCAAATGCGGAGTCCGCGAGCTTTGAATACATCCACAATTCCTCCAACAAACACGGCATCAGGACCGACTACTGTAAAATCGATCTTTTTCTCTTGCGCAAATTGCGCAAGTTGGTCAAACTCCATTTGGCCGATTGGCACATTCTCCGCGAGCGTCCCAGTGCCGCCGTTGCCTGGTGCGACATAGAGCTTGCCCACGCGCGGCGATTGCCGGAGCTTCCACAAAAGCGCGTGTTCTCTGCCGCCACTGCCGATGACCAAGATATTCATACGTTAAGGCGTTAGAACCACTATGATCCAAATCGGAATAGAAAACAATAACCAATTTACAACAAAAAGTGCGAGTAAGAGCCTCGGGCGTCGCTTCAGAATAATGTCGATGTAGTTGTTGAAGCGCTTTCCAAATATATATTGTGCAATCATGAACACAAGCGGTATCAAAAGAATTTGAATCCAATCACCCAACTCCGGTATCCCACCAAAAATAAAGATTTGAGTCATCGTCACAATGAAAAAGACTGCTGAGCCGACCAAGAGCGTCGCAAAAGAATCTACGCGGCGCAGCGGCATACTATTCTTTTGTGAGAATCTCCGGGCCGTTTTTGGTGACAAGTACCGTGTGTTCGGCGTGCGCGGTGCGCGAGCCGTCTTCGGTGCGGTACGAGTAGCCGTCCTTGTCGATATATAGCTTGCCGGAGCCGAGCGTCATCATCGGTTCGATGGCGATGACTTCGCCTTCGCGCAGCCGCGCGCCCCTGCCTGGTTCGCCGAAATTCGGCACATGCGGCTCTTCGTGCACCTTGAGCCCTACGCCGTGGCCCGACAGATTCTTCGGATATCCGAAGTGATACTTCTCGGCGATCTGCTGGACAGCGTGGCCGATGTCGCCCGTCGTATTCCCGACTCGCGCCTCTTTGATACCGGCTACCAGTGCTTCATACGTACCGCGGACCAATTCTTCGTCATTCGGGTTCCGACGCGTACCTGCGATGACCGTGACCGCATGGTCGGTATACAGGCCCTTGTGCTTGATGCCGAAATCGAGACATACGACATCCCCCTCCTGTATGACCGACTCATTCTGGCCAGCAGGCGAATGCACAATGACGTCGTTGATGGAGAGACAAAGTCCCGAAGGATACGGCTTGTCGCCCTTGCGTTCTACATGGCCATGAAATGCGAGTATGTCACCGTCCGCTTTCACAAGTTCACGCGCCTTGTCCTCAAGTTGTTGCCCGGTGACGCCGGGAGCGACCATCTCGCTCAATATGCGCAGGTGCCGCGCCAATCGCCTTCCACCTTCCCGCAGCGCATCAATGTCCGCTTTTGATTTCGCTATCATTGTGACAATCCTAGCGCAGTAAGAATATTTTTGTGGACCGTCTCAATGTCGGGCGCGCCGTCAATGCGGTGAATCGTGCGTCCGCGGCTCGCCAGAAATTCGAGCTGCGGCTCCACTTCGGCTTTGTGCCACGAGAGTCGCTGCTTGATGGCGTCTTCGGTGTCGTCGCTCCGTCCACGCTTTACCAAGCGCTTGATACTTTCCTCTTCGGAGAGTTCGAGTGAAATGATGTGAAAATCGGAGCGCCCATAGAAGACCATCGCGTCGTCCCACCCCCGCGTCTGGTCGGGTCCGCGGGCGAGGCCGTCGGCAATGACGTGTTCTTCCCCCGTGAATTGCTTCACGAGTGCGTCGGTCGTGAGATAAATCGGCATGAAGTCAGGCATGCGCTTCCCCACACCGACAATTTCGTTGGTCAGCTCCGCAGTATGTCCGCCCTTGGCGATCATATTGCGCAACAGCTGCCCCATATCGATATGAATGATGCCCCGCTCCGAGCGCTTTTTGAGAACGTCTATGAGGAGCTTCACCTGCGTACCCTTCCCCGCACCTTGGGGCCCGAAGAAAAGTACCGTGATGGGGTTCATGATTGAAGAGTATAGCCCTCTTTTTTCAGTATTGCCACGACCTCGTCAACAGTCTCTTCGAGTTTGCCATCTTCGTTGACGACGCGGTAGTCATACCATGCGGCATCGCGTTTGATTTCTTGTTCCGTGATAGTCAAGCGTTCTTGCCACTCAATATCGCTGATTGACGACCGCGCGCGGACGCGATGCTCGAGTGTTTCGAGTGAGGACGGCATGATGAATAGTGTCGTCGCGCCGTAATGCTCTTTAAAATATTTAGCGCCGACGATTTGTAATTGGCACAGAACGACTTTTCCAGTTGCGATACGATTTTCAATGTCGGGTTTGTACGTACCGTAGTAGGTGTCGGTCTCTTTCCGATAGTAATGCTCGAGGATATTTCCTCGGTCGAGTTCTTCCTTAAAGCGATCGTTGGACATGAAATGATAATCCACGCCATCTTTCTCTCCGGGGCGCATAGGCCGTGTGACCGCAGTTGCCATACGCGTCGTGTTCGGAAACCGCCGAAGCAGCTCATGGATAATCACATCTTTCCCGCTTCCCGACGGGCCTGCTATTACAACAACTTGTTTGGTCATATAGGTATCAAGTAACAAGTATCAAACAAGTGGAAAAGTATCAAGTGACAAACACTGATACTTGATACCTGCTACGTGATACTTACTGCAATTAGTATTCTCTAATTGAGGTTTGTGCGTCAATCTTTTTCACGAGGTCGAGCACGACAGAGACGGCGATGAGGAGTGCCGTACCGCCGATGGTTATCGCGGTAATACCCGTGATTCCCTGCAGAATGATGGGGAGCACCGCGAGTGAGCCCAAGAAGAGCGCGCCCACGAGCGTGATGCGCGTGATGATGTTGCCGAGGTATTCACTCGTGGTCTGGCCGGGTCGTACGCCCGGAATAAACGCTCCGTTTTTCTGGAGGTTCTTCGCGACCTGGTGCGGCTCAAACGTAATCGCCGTGTAGAAGTACGTAAAGATGACGACGAGGAAGAAGTAGAGCCCGCCGTACACCCACTGATTGGCGAGGGCGCTTTCGACCGCCGCGGCGCCCGATGCGAGGAACGGAATGGAGCTTTTCGCAAGGAACGTCGCTATCATCTGCGGGAAAAGGAGAAACGAAAGCGCGAAGATAATCGGGATGACGCCGGCCTGATTCACACGCAGTGGCAAATACGTGGAAATGCCGCCCAAGACCTTGGTGCCGCGCACGCGACGCGCGTAGGTCACCGGTATCGGACGCTCAGCCTCTGTGATAAAGACCACGCCCGCGACGATGAACGCGCCGACAAGGGTAAACGCGAGGTACACGGGAATTTGTGCGACGTCAAAAGAAAAGATGAGTTGCGCGATAGCGGACGGCAACCCCGCGACGATACCGGCAAAAATGATGAGCGAGATACCGTTGCCCACGCCAAATTCCGAGATGAGTTCGCCGATCCACATGACGAGCATGGCACCGGCGGCAATCACCACCACGTTGGTCACAAAGGCGAGGAGCGAGAGCTGCGGCACGATGCCGTTCTGCTGCAGAAGAAGAAGAAACCCAAAGCCCTGAATGAATGCGAGCGGTACCGAGAGGTACCGCGAATACTGCATGAAGCGCATGCGGCCCGCATCGCCCTCTTCCTGATACATCTCCTTCAGTTTCGGAATCAAAATCGTCATGAGCTGCATCACGATGGATGCGGTAATGTACGGGGAAACTCCTATCATCATGATGGAGAGATTCGAGAAGCCGCCGCCGGAGAAAATGTTGAGGAGACCGAGAAACTGGTTGTTGCTCAAGAAAGCTTCGAGCTGTGCTGCGTTGATGCCCGGAATGGGGATAGCGGCGAGGAAGCGAAACACGACGAGTGCCGCCAAAACGAAAAGAATGCGCGTGCGCAGTGTTTCGTCTTCGAAGGTCAGTTTCATCTTACGAATGAATGATTCAAGCATAGGTTGTTTATAGTGATTTATCCTGAGTGTATCGAAGGAGCATGTCGAACTAGGCAATCGTACCTCCCGCCTTCTCGATAGCAAGCCGGGCGGAAGCGGAGACCGCAATACCCTTGAACGAGAGCTTCTTTGAGAGCGTACCCGTGCCGACAATCTTGACCGGCGGCATGGTGCGCGCCGAAATCGCACGCTTTTCAGCCAACACTTTTGAGGTCACCTCCGCACCGTTCTCGAAGAGCTTCTCGAGCCGGTCGAGTGAAACGACGACTGCATCTTGCTTCGAACCATCGACGCTGCGGCCGCGATTTTTGCCGTATCCGCGGCGCTTCGGCAGCTTCTTGATGATGTCGCGAAGCTCCGGGCGCTTCTTGCGGCCGGCACGCGCGTTCTGCCCCTTGGTGCCGCGTCCTGCGGTCTTGCCGCGCTTTCCCCCGCGGCCCACGCGCATTCCCTTTCGTGCAGTCATTCTCTTGAGTGAATTGAGTGATGTCATAAGAATAGTTCGTAGTTAGTAGTGCGTAGTTTGTAGTAGAAGCGGAATTACTTAATCGAGACTTTCTTGAGCGCCTCGATTGCAGCGCGCGCGTTGTTGACTGGATTCTTGCTGCGCGAAAGAAGCTTCGCGGTGACGTCTGAAACGCCGGCAAGTTCGAGTACGGTACGTACCGACGAGCCCGCGATCAATCCGCGGCCAGCGCTCGGACGGATTTCGACGCGTGAGGCACAAAACTTCGCTTCGATGTTGTGAGGGATGCTGCGAGTCTTCGTGAGATTGAGCTGTATCATCGCGCGCTTGGCGGCTCGCGTAGCTTTTTCTATCGCCTGCGCGGTGTCAGCCGCCTTACCCAATCCGACACCCACGCGTCCTTTCTTATCGCCAAGCACTAATGCGGCACTAAAATTGAAGCGGCGACCTCCTGCCATAACACGCGCGACGCGGCGAATGCCGATGAGTTTCTGTGCGAATTCGCTGCGGCGTTCATCTCCTCCACGGCGTCCGCCTGGGCGACCTCCACGAGCACCTCCACGGCGGTCACGGTTGCCACGACCCGCAAAAGCAGCCTTCGGTGCGTGCGTATCGGGAGTAGTCTGTGCAGGAACTGCGACAGCTGCGTCGGGTATCATTTCTGGTGTGTTTTCATCTGCCATACAGTGTTATTAAAATTCTAATCCCGCAGCGCGCGCGGCGTCGGCAAATGCTTTCACCGTCCCGACGTATTGGAAACCGCCACGGTCGAAGACAACCGCTTTCACGCCTTTTGCGGAGGCACTTTTTGCAAGTGTTGCTGCTGCCTGTTCTGCGCGTTCGCGCGGAGTTTTGCCCTTCTCATCGAGGGAGGAGACGGCTGCGATGGTGACGCCTTTGGTGTCGTCGATTATCTGTGCCAAGAGACGCGTGTTGGATTTGTATATCGAGAGACGCGGACGACTTTCGCTTCCAATCACTTTTGCGCGCACGCGCTTGTGGCGGCGGATTCTTTGCTGTGTTTTTGAGAGTGCCATAGTGTTTATTTATAGTGAGCGAAGTCGAACTACGCTGTTGCGGCTGCTGCCGCTTTCTTACCCTGCTTCTGGCGCACGACCTCGCCTTCGTAGCGAATACCCTTGCCTTTGTATGGCTCCGGCTTCTTCGTGGCGCGTACCGATGCGGCGAACTCTCCCACCTGCTCTTTGTCTGCTCCAGAAACTGTGATGATGTTTTTCTCGACCGCAGCAGTAATGCCTTCCGGAATAGGGAGAATGACCGGATGCGAGAACCCGACGGCGAGCTTCAGCTGACGCCCGGCAAGTTCTGCTTTGTAGCCGATACCTTCTACCTGCAACTTCTTTACGAAAGGAGTGTTTACGCCGCCAATCATATTGCGGACGTGTGCGGCATACGTACCCCAGAGCGCACGTCCGAGACGAGACTTTTCTTTGGGCGTGACAACGACCTCGCCGTTCGCGACAGAAATCGTTATCGCAGGATGCACCATACGCTTGAGTGTCCCACCCTTGCCCTTGACCGTAATCTCACTCGAAGCTACGACTACGTCAGTGCCTGCGGGGATTGCTATTGCTCTTTTTCCTAATCGGCTCATATATTTTATTTACCAAATTTCGAACAACGCTTCGCCACCGACTTTCTGCGAACGCGCCTCCTTGTCGGAGAGAACGCCCTTCGGTGTCGAGAGAACGAGTGCACCGTGCCCGTAGCGTACCGGCATGATTTCTTTCATGCTCTTGTAGAGGCGGCGGCCCGGCTTGGAGATGCGCTTCACGCCTTGGATTTTGTGTTCTCCGGTCGCTTCATCGTACTTAAGCACGACGTCGAGCGTCTTCTTGACCTTCTTGCCCTTCTTCTCGACATCTTTCACGTAGCCCATGTCTCTCAATTTTTCTGCGACGGCCATCTTGAATGCCGAATACGGAACAGAGACGGACGCTTTCTTGATGGCGCCGGCGTTTGTGAGGCGCACTATGAAGTCACCGATTGTATCGCTTACCATGAGGATTTTTTGATGCCAGGGATATTGCCTTCCAGAGCTTCCTCGCGGAAACAGATGCGGCAAAGATTGAAATCACGCATGAAACCGCGCGGGCGACCGCACTTGAAGCAGCGACGGACCGTACGCGAAGAGAACTTCGGCACGCGGTTCGCCTTTATAATCATTGATTTCTTTGCCATGAAGTTTAGCCGTGTAAGGAGGTTGAAGCTTCTGCACCCCACCTTTCGGATGTTGGGTTACGAAAGCTTCGCGTGGCTTTGTTCTTGCGATATCGGCCCAGGGCCGATCAGACCTAAAAACAAAGCCCCCTACGAGGCAAAGGAAATATACGCGAGATGAAAGGAGAAGTCAATGACTGAAGCTGTCAAAATATAAAATAGGACGAAACGAGTATCATTGGCAAACCCAGCAACAACCAACGGTTATCTTTGTAATGCCAAGCGTTGATTAGACCCCAAATCGTCAATACGAAACAGGAAATGGAGATAACGACCGGCAGAATGAATCCCGCGAGATTATCGAACGCATGTGGGTCATCTGTAAAAGCTGCAATGAATAGCAGTGCAAAAAACCACGCACCAAGCGTGAGTACGTAGAGGATGGTTGCGGACGTCCTTAGCAACATAGACACCGTTCCATGGTAGCATGTCGTCGGATAAGGATATTAGAACTTCTGCATGTAGGCAGAGAGGGTGCGGCGTTTGTCGGGCTTGCCCCACCTTCGCCAAGGCTATGGTGGGCAAAGCGCAGCTACGCTCTAGAATTTCTGGAGATACGCAGATAATGTTCTCCTTTTTCCAGGTCTTCCTCTTCGCAAATGCTTGTGTGATTTGTGCACCTTGTGTATCTCAAATTCGGGCGCGAAGAAGTCGTGGAGTGCCTCCTCGGTCCACACGTATTCGTACACGCCTATCTTGGGATGGATGTAGGCGTTTTCCTCGTCGGCAGGATTCTCGCGCAAAAGGCGCTTTACGTTGAGGTCCTCGTCCGCAAGAAACGATTTGAAAAAGAGCCAGCCGCCCGGGCGGAGTATGCGCACAATCTCAGCACGGAGTGCCTCACGCTCCGCTCTGCGCAGGAAATGCGAGGTCATCATGTCGAGTACGAACGTCTGCGATGCATCGGGGAGCGGGAGCGGCTCTGCGATGGAGCGCACCTCATACGCAATAGGGAGTCCTTTCGAGGCGTGGCGCGCTTGCTCGACAGCGACGTCGGAGATGTCGTACCCTATCCCTTTCATGCCGTAGGCCTGTGCCAGATAGATGAGATTGCGGCCGTTGCCGCAGCCGAGATCAAGTACGCGGGCGTAGCCGTTGAGAAATTCGCGCTTGTATTCCCTCTCCAAGAAGCGCGTGAATTTCTCGAGGTCTTCCGACGGCGCGCTCGAGAGCGCGAGGTGTTCGCTCGTCTTGTATTCGCGGTTCCAGAAGTCTTTGTGAGTCGTCACAATGCAATTCTACCTTGCCAAGCTCGGGCCTAGAGCGGCATGCCCCGAAGCAATCTACGATTGCAGGGGTAAGCCGAGGTGGCGCAGAAGTGCTTCTGCTTCTTTCTTGTTCTTGGCGGTCGTGACTATCGTGACCGCAAGACCGAAGATGTCTTTGGTGTCTTCGTCGGATGTCTCGGGAAAAACCGTGTGCTCTTTGAGCCCGATGGAGATGTTGCCCATTTCATCGATGGCCGAGGGCTTGATGCCGCGGAAGTCCTTCACGCGCGGCAACACGATGTGTATCAATTTATCCATGAACGACTGCATGCGCGCTCCGCGGAGAGTAACCTGATACCCCGCGACATCGCCGACGCGAATCTTGAAATTCGCGATGGATTTCTTCGCGGCGCGCGCGGCGGGGGCTTGCCCCGTGATGCGGCGGAGGCGCTCAATAATGAGTTCAAGCTTCTTTTTGTCTTTGAGCGAGCCGACGCCGGTCGAAACGATGACTTTGGAGACCTTGGGTGCCTGCATGATGTTTGTGTACGCGAATTCAGCCTTTAGGGCGTTAAACGTATTCTGCTGTGGTGTTGCTGTTTTCATACGAGATACTTACTTTACTGTTTCGCCGCTTTTGACCGCGACACGCTCGCGTGCGCCGTCTTTGCTGCGTGTGATTTTGATGCGCGTCGGCTTCCCCGTCTTCGGGTCCATGAGCATGACGTTGGACGCGTGAATAGGCATTGACTTGTCGACTATCTGACCCTTGCGATTCTGCGCCGATGGCTTGCGGTGGCGCTTCACGACGTTGATACCGTCGAGCAAGACCATGTTGGCGCTGGTAAGCACGCGCACGATAGCGCCGCTTTGCCCCTTGCTCTTCCCCGCTATTACTAGCACTTTGTCTCCTTTTTTCAATTTCATATAGCAAAAATTTATTTTGTACGGATTAGACAATCTCTGGTGCGAGCGAGCCGATGCGCTGATACCCGCGCTCTACGACTTCGCGGGGGATTGGACCGAATACGCGATTCGCTTTCGGTTCTTTGGGCTCTTTGCCGGATCCGACAATGAGGACAACCGCATTTTCATCGAAACGCACGTATGAACCGTCAGCGCGACGGAAGGCCTGTCTCTGCCGCACAACGACTGCACGGTGCACTTCTTTCTTCTTGACCGACTTTCGCGGCTGCGCCGTCTGGATGGAGATGACAATCTCGTCACCGATGCCCGCATAGCGACGCTTGGAACCGCCCAGTATCTTGAATACGCGACCAACGATGCCGCCTGAATTGTCCGCTATTTTAACGAGGGTTCTATCTTGAATCATAAGAAAAAGCTTGCAGCTGTTAGCTTGTAGCTTGTAGCTTTGTAATGCGGGATACAAGTACGAATCGTTTTCTCTTAGAAATGGGGCGGGTTTCGCGAATAACAACTTTCTCCCCTATCTGCGCGGTGTTGCCGACATCGTGTACCAAAAATTTCTTGCTGAGACGCATAAATTTCTTGTACTTCGGATGCTTCACGTAGCGTTCGACTTGCACGGTCGCCGTGTCTTTCATCGCCGACTTAACGACGATACCTTCAAAAGTCTTGCCTGGTTGTGTTTCTGATTCCATAGAGAAGGGCGAATACTACGCTTTTTTGGCCTTTGACGCAATTTCTGCTTTCTTCGCGGAGATCTGCCGCGCGCGCAACTCGGTCAAAGTCTGTGCGATTTCGCGACGGAGCGTGCGGCCTGCGCGGACATCGCGCGTACGACTGCCCGCACCGCCGAATCGGAATACTCGAAGCGCTTCGCGCTTGTCCGCGATCTGCTTCTGCAATTCTGCAACATCTTTTTTTGTGATATCAGCCATACGTCTATTTATAGCGAGCAATGTCGAACTATTCGCGCGCGACAACACGGGCACGCAACGGTAATTTCGTCCCCGCCTTGCGCAGCGCCTCGCGCGCCATTGCTTCCGGCGCTCCGTCTATCTCGAATATCACGCGACCTGGGCGTACATCAAAGACGTATCCCTGTACATCCCCCTTTCCGCTCCCCATGCCCACTTCTGCGGCCTTTCGAGTGAAAGGTCTGTCGGGAAAAATACGCGTCCAAATCTTGGCAGACTTACCGCCTGCCCGGGTGAGCGCACGGCGAGCGGCTTCAAGTTGATTCGAGGTGACGCGCGCCTGTGAGAGCGCTTTCAATCCGTGCGAGCCAAAAGCGACCGTGATGCCGCGGGTATCGGCGGAGTTCGTGCGTCTGTCACCGCGACGACCTGACTGCCATTTGCGATATTTTGCTTTCTTTGGTGCCAACATAGTAAATAATTTTCAATTTTTAATTTCCAATTTTGCAAATTGATTGAAAATTGCAAATTGAGAATTCCATATTACTTCTTTGCGTCCTTATCGAATATATCCCCGCGATAGATCCAAACTTTGATGCCGATGACGCCGTATGGCAGATATGCCTGTTCGCGTGCGAAATCGATATCAGCGCGCAAGGTCTGGAGTGGCACGCGGCCGCGCTTAATTTCTTCGGTGCGGGACATTTCTGCTCCTCCGAGGCGGCCTGCGATAGCGATGCGTACACCCTGTACATCACGATTCGCCATCACCTTCTCGACAGTCTGCTTCAAGACTCGGCGGAACGTCTGGCGCTTTTCCAAACCCTCGGCGACCATGTAGGCGACGACCGGTGATTGAGACTCTGGGCTACGAACTTCTTCGATGTCGAGGCGCACTGCTTTGCGTTCTGCCTTCGGTACGGTGCGCATGACCGCCTCTATCTCCTTGCTCAATTTTACCGAACCCTCCCCTCCGCGGCCGATGACCAGGCCCGGGCGCGACGTTTTGATGATGATGCGGACTGCTTTTTCGTTGCGTTCTATCTCCACAGACGTGACGTACGCGCCGCGCAAACGCTTCTTGAGGAAGCGGCGGATGGCGGCGTCGACACAGACATTTTGGCGGTATTTGGCAGGGCTTTTCGAGAACCAGCGCGACTTCCAGTCACGGATGACGCCGAGGCGATGTGCGTATGGATGTACGGTGTGTGTCATAAAAATAGTTGGCAGTTGTTAGTTGTCAGTTTTTAGTGAGGATTTCTTGGCAACCTTCGCCCTTTTGACACGTGCGGATTTTGCAGCATTCTTCGGAGCAGCGTTGGTGCCGAGTTCGAGAAATACGATGCTCATCGTCTTGCGAACACTTCCCGAGCGACCACGCGCAAAGGGCCGAGCGCGGCGCATCACGGCGCCTTTGTTGACGGTGATTGTTTTGACGAAAAGATTTTCTATAGAAGCGCCTCTCGAGCTTGCATTGGCGATAGCAGAATCCAAAAGTTTACCGAGTGCGGGAGAAGACTTCTTGGGCAAGTACAGAAGTGCTGCACGCGCCTGCGCGATGCTCTTGCCGCGAATGAGGTCAGCGACGAGGCGCACTTTGCGCGGCGACTGGTGATAGTTGGTAAGTGTTGCTTTCATAATTATGTATGGTGAGTGTAGTCGAACTATTTCTTTGCTGCTGCGGTAGTCGTGGCCGTAGCCTTGGCCGCGGTCGCTGCGGCAATTTCAGCGGCCTTTGCCGCCATTTCGGTCTCCTTCTGCATCTTACCTCCGTGTTTTATGAATTTGGTTGTCGGTGCAAATTCACCCAGCCGGTGGCCGACCATATCTTCCGTCACGAACACGTCGTCGAAATTCTTCCCCGTATGGACGGCAAAGGTATAGCCGACAAATTCCGGCGCAATCTGCGAGCTTCGTGCCCACGTCTTAATAACCCCCTGCGTAGCTTTTCGCAGAGAAACCTTTTTCATCAGTTTGAGGTCCACATACGGACCTTTTTTAAGTGATCGTGTCATATAGTGAGTGGCTACTATAGCGCAATTACTTGCGTTTTCCAACCTTACGGCGGGAAACGATAAAGACGTTGGAATACTTTTTCGGGCGGCGGGTCTTTTGACCTTTGCCGGATGGTTTGCCCCACATAGTTTTCGCACGGCGCAATCCACGACCTTGCTTACCTTCACCTCCTCCATGCGGGTGATCCACGGGATTCATAGCGCTACCACGGACTGTCGGCCTGATACCCATCCAGCGCGAGCGGCCTGCTTTGCCGAGATTTACGAGATGATGCTCTTCATTTGAAACTTCACCGACGGATGCCCAAGCAGTCGAGATGATGCGGCGCACTTCGGTCGAAGGCATCTTGATGTGCGTGTAGCCGGCATCTTGCGCGACAATTTCGCAGTAATTGCCTGCGGAACGTGCGATGGCACCGCCCTCTCCCGGCTTCAATTCGATATTGTAGACGAATGTACCGACCGGCATGTTGCCGAGCGGCAAGCGATTGCCGAGCGTGATAGACGCAGTTTCCGAAACGAGGAACGTGTCGCCGACCTTCATCTTTTGCGGAAGCACCACGTAGCGCTTCTCGCCATCGGCATACACCGCAAGTCCGATGAATCCCGAGCGGAATGGGTCGTATTCGATAGTAGTTATTTTCGCAGGGATATTCTTCTTGTTGAATTGGAAATCCACCTGTCGGTACGTCTTCTTGTGTCCGCCGCCCTGGTGGCGCACCGTGATACGGCCGAAGGAATTGCGTCCGCCAAAGCTCCGCCTTCCTTTCATGAGCGATTTCGTGGGCTTATGTCCCGAAAGCAGCTTTCGATACTCAATCGAGGTGTGCTGTCGCTGCGATTTTGATGTTGGTTTATAAGTCTTCATACAATAATTTTTAATTTACAATTTTCAATTTACAAAATTGAGACATTGAAAATTCATTGCAAAATTGAGAATTGATAATTGAATATTCTCAAGCGATGACGATTGAATCCCCGCGCTTGAGATACACGTACGCCTTCTTGCCGCCGCCCGTCATGCCCAGCTTGCCTGTACGCGCATTGCGACGTGACTTTGTGGGGACGGTGACGACACGGACAGAGCGGGGGGTAACCTTGTAGAGAGCACGTACAGCCTGCATGACGTCTCGCTTTGTCGCAGAAGGAGCGATATCAAATGTGTACACGCCGAGCCCTTGATGCATGCTCGCTTTCTCGGTGATGCGCGCGTGTTTTAAGATGTGAGAGAGTTCCATACAGTAGTATTATTTTGATTTTTTGCTCCGACTCCCGATGATGGCGACCGCCGCATCGGGACCTTCGATGACAAGATACGAATTTCCCAAGACGGCGACGGGGTTGAGATTGCGAACGGAAACGACGGTCACATTACCAATGTTGCGGAAACTCTTGTTCGTAGCCTCGGACGGATCCGAACATGCGATGAGGGCCGCGTTCTTTCGCTTCGTCGTGAGCTTTTCGAATCCTGAGACCTTGGAGAGCATCGCGAGAGATTTCTGTGCGGTAGCAGTCTTCGGCTGAGAGAGGCCAAATGAATCCACGAAAAGTATCTGGCCGTCTTTGAGTTTGCGCGAGAGCGCCATGAAGAGTGCTTTGGCGCGCATCTTCTTCGGAATAATTTGAGAGTAATCTCTGTCTGAGCGGGGACCATGCGTGACACCTCCACCCTTCCATATAGGCGAGCGCGACGAACCATGCCGTGCGCGGCCGGTACCCTTCTGCGCCCACGGCTTCTTGCCTCCGCCGCGTACATCGCCGCGATTCTTTACGTGCGCGACGGTCGGTCGCGCATTGGCCTGCATTGCGGTGACGACTTGGTGCATGAGAGCGTCGTTCCACGCAACGCCGAAAACGCTCTCCGGAAGTTCGACGGAACCCGCTTTTTTGCCCTGTGAATTGTAGATGTCTGTTTTCATATCGGTATTAGCCGCGAATTTCGACGAGCGTGCCACGGCTTCCCGGAATGGCGCCGGAAATGACGAGTGTATTGGTGGCCGCGTCGACTTGCAAGACTTTTAGATTCTTGACCGTGATTCGATCACCTCCCATGCGGCCGGCCATGCGCATGCCCGGGACGACGCGCCCGCCTGCGCGACCGCCGCCGCCGATAGAGCCGGGAGAGCGCTCTCGATTCTTCTGGCCGTGACTGCGTGGACCTCCGTGGAAGCCGTGTCGCTTCACGACACCCTGAAATCCTTTGCCTTTGGAAATCGCGGATACTGCGACGACATCTCCAGGGACGAATACCGACACGTCGATGGCAGAGCCAGCTTCGAGCTGGGAGCTGCCGGCTTCGAGGGGGAATTCGCGAAGATATTTAAATGGTTTGCCCGTCTGCGGTTTGTTGACTTTGGATTCTTTCACAGTGCCAAAGCCCACCTGAACGGCCTCATACCCCTGCTTCTCCTTTCCCATGATTTGAGTGACCGTAAGCGGTCCCGCAGTGACGATGGTCGCAGCGGAAACAACGCCCTTGTCGTCGAAGACCTGGGTCATCCTTCCTTTCGTGCCGAGCATGTACTTCATAGTCTGTAGTTCGTAGAACGTAGTACGTAGTTAAAAATTCAAATGCCCGCAATAGCGGGCAACCTCTGCCTGCCATTGGTCCTAATATAAGGACGTGGGTGGAGGCACTATATAGTAACGTCGGCCGGAATGCAAATCTACAGCGCGGGTGTAGCGGTACGAACGGATGCGGTTAACGGGTGCCTACGACGATGAATCATTTCGGCAAGTAGCCAGACGAGTGCCATTGAAGCTGCACCGAGTGTAAAGGGAATGGTGGTGTCCGCACCCACGAAACCGAACGCTTCGGTCATCGTACAGAGAAAGCCCCCCATGCACTCGGGCGCTTGCGGCGCGGCGCTTTCGATGGCAACGAATCGTTCGGTGCTTTGCGGACGCCATTGGATGTCCTGCGATGTTATGCCTTGCTTCTCCGCTTCTCCGGCGAGAAGATCCACGAGCGTATCTATCTGTGCCTGCGACAAACCCGATGTGCGCGGGTCGCTCAAAAGCTCGGCGCGAATGGTCGCACGCAAATCCGCCGACGATTCGGTCTGCGCACGGGAAAGTACGGGAACAAGCAACAAAAGCAAAATAAGGAGAAGTGCTTGAGTCGAGAGAGCGAAGTGTGGCGAGAGGGATTTTTTCATAGTCTTATTATATAGCAACCGCCGCGCTAGAGATGCGCAGGATGTGCATTATCCTGATAACGCCTCCGCGCGAAGAATATGCCGCCGACAAGGAGTATCAGTGCGATGACGCCAAAAAATATCGGCGAAGATAGCGGGGCATCCGACAAGGGAGCTTTCGCGCTTTCCGGCAGACAGCTTTTGGGGTCGATGCTCGCGCAGTCGTACCGCATCTGAGCCTGGTCAACAAGGGTATCGCCCTGATAAAGCTTCGCGGTGATGGTGAAGGCGTCGTAGCCGAACCTTGGCGTGAACGTATCCGCAGCTCCCATCATGGCGCCCGTCACGGCACCCGTGTAGGTGTACTCATGTATGAGCGCGCCCCTGTCGTCGACGAGAGAGAGTTCGAGGCGGCCGTTGGGGACCGAACCGCTCGGACCTGCGTTGTGCAGACACGAGAAAAGAGTCGCGCGCTCACCCGCCTTGAGCGGAAATTGCGTAATGCCCGGAAAATTGATGCGCGTGCGGTCGATGCCGCTGCGGACGAAACGTACATTGATGATTGATTGCGCGTTGCCCCAGTGCAGGGTGCCGACGAGAAGATAGACGGGATAGCGCGCATCGGTCGCACTGTAGGAGACCGGAGCGGAGGAGTGCGCCCCCACCATCACCAGCACGTCTTTGTGGTCCAGGCGATTCTGCGCGAGTTGTGCGTCCCAATAGTAGAGATCCCACCCGACACTCACGGTGACTGGCTTGTCCGTCGTGTTGGAAACGGAAGCCACGACCGGGATGGGGGCGCTCTTATCCGCCTGCGGTGCGAATGCGGCGAAGCGATACGTTTGGCCCGCGACCGTGACGGAGGTTTTGTCGAAGGAAACGTCGGATGTCAACTCGCCCGAAACGCTGAAGCTTGCGGTGTTGCCGATGATATCGTCAGTGAAGGAGAGTCCGAGCAGATTGAATTTATTGGCGGACGTAAAGAAGGTCGCAACCTTGTAATTACCGCTCTTTGCATAGCTCGGAATGTCCCACGTAAAGGCAACCGGCATCGAGCCTTTGGCGGGCAAGTCGATGCCCTGTCGGACGAAGAATTCGTCCACGACATCCGGACCGTTGACATCTTTGGCGGTTGAGCTGCCGCGGTCTCTGAACACTTTCACATAGAGTGAGCCGTCGACGATCGGATACGGATTTGCATTGGTAAGCGTGCCGGTAAACGTGATGGGTGTACCGGATACTGCGCTCGTGACGTTGGAATGAATGTTTGCCTGCACCGAACCAAAACTGTAATACTTGAAACAATCCACGGTGCCGACAGGTGCCGAGGTCGCCGCATCACCTCCCAGTACTGATGTCGGTACCGTCTGAGCAAACGAAACAAGCGGCGCTCCCACAACCGATGCTGCCACAAGGAGGGTTGCAAAGGGGCGGGACATGCTCGTGCGTCGGGTCATAGCTCTTGGAATGAGGGGACGATATTCACGGTCGTTGATTGCGTGAGTATCGCATCATCGAGTCCAGTACACGAGAGGGTGTAGACGGTTTGAGATTGGATGGGAGAGGTGGTCACACCGGAGGAGAGGGCGCCGGTCCAATCCCCCGTTCCGTGTGCCGCCGCATCTGTGGGGCTCGTCACGGCGCAGGTGGAGCCCACGACGTTGGAGGCACTCCAGCTCACGGTCGTGGTGTCACCCGCTCGCACGAGCGAGGGAGTGGCGCGGATCGAAACCTCGGGTGAAGTACTGCCTCCGCTCCCGTTGTTGCTACCGCTGTTGGAGTCGGAGTTGTCGTTCTCGTCGGAGTTGTCCGCTTGATCAGCGCAGGTGGTGTGGAAGGTGACCCAGCCAGAGGTAAGACCACGAGAGTCCTGCGTGATGACCTTGATGGTCTTAGGGCCCGCGGTGGCGAAGGTGCGGCTGGCCTGCTGTGTGACGCCCGAATTGACATACCCAGATGACGGAACGAACTGATCAATAGTGCCGTTGTTGTCCCAGTCCACCCCGTACTTCACTTGGTCGTGGTCAGGATCTGTGGAGGAAAACTGAATGGTGTACGGAATGCCGACAATGCAGGAGTCCCCGCCGGAGACGTGGGTGCCGGAAACGCCCGGATTCGCGGGTGCATTCCCGTTGGGATTCACCACCGTTATCGGACAAGAGATCTCTTGCGCAGGTACCGTCAAAGTATACGGGCCGCTCTCTGCAGCTCCGGGACAGATGTACCACCCGCGTCCGCCGCCGGCGTTGTACCAAGCCCCCGCCGGATACTGGAGATCGGGGACGTTGGGCGTGCACTGATTATGAGGCTGCGGTCCCAAAGCGTAAAAATGCCCATTGGTAGCGGCAAAACCAAACGTAACGTTCGCCGAACCTTCCGTAGACGCCGTGCAGGAAACCGAGCCGTCGGAAGCGGGAGAACCGCACCTAAACACCGATCCAAATCCGGTCACCGAATTCGTCGGTGGATGTACCGAGAGAGTCCCGTAGTGATCTTCGAGTTGTCCGGTGCTCCTGTCCACCACGGAACTGTAGTAATTTTTTGCTAGACAAATACCGGAAGTCGCCGGTGCTCCGGCGTTCGGTATCCAATCACCATACGGCGAGTCTGCGTAGTATCCGGTGCCAAACCAGTAGATGTGAGATGAGGCATAGGGCGCCGGTTTGAAAGTCACACGAGTCCCCTTCGCTATGGTGCCGCCACAGATACTCGCTCCGTTGCCGTCATACGCCTGCGCGGAATATTGTACCGAGGCGTACGACGAGAGAATACGCGGAACACACTCCCCGCTGGATTGATTGAGATACGCGAGATCAGGCACGTTCGTTCCCCAGACGACGCTCTGCGCTGAGGTGAGCGCAGGAAGAAAAATCGCCGCGAGTGCAAGAGATCGTGCAAACCAAAGAGTCTGACGCATGCACGCATTATAGAACGCAAAAAGCACCGCCGCCCCATAGGGGCGGCGGTGTGTGGAGAGTAAAACCCGTAGGGTTTTACATCATTTTGACATCGATAGAAACACCAGAGGGCAGGTCTATGTTCGTCAATGCTTCTATAACCTTGGGGTCAGGATTCAAAATATCTATCATGCGCTTGTGGATGCGCATCTCGAATTGCTCGCGGGAATCTTTGTCGATGAATGCAGCGCGGTTGACGGTGTATTTCTTGATATCAATAGGGAGCGGTACAGGACCGACGACGGTCGCATTGTAGCGGGCGGCGGTGTCGATTATTTGCTTCACCGATTTATCGAGAATGCCGTGCTCGTAGGCGCGGACCTTGATGCGGAGGCGGTGTACGGTGTCTGCCTTTTTTGTACGATGCGTGGCTTGCGCGGAGCGCGGAGAGACTTGCGCAGAAGAGTCACTCGCCGGTCCGCCTCGCGTCGAATCAGCGCCGCGAGTCGAGGCGGGCTTGGCGACTTTGGCGCGCGGCTTGCGCACTTTTTTTACTGTCTCTTCCGCTGTCATAGAACCCGCAGAGTATGCACTAGCTGAGAAAAAAATGCAATCCCGCCGGAGTGACGCACAGGAAGCAGTTGCCACGGGCTACCGTGAGCCACATACTTACCCTATGCTCGGACTGGGATGGGTCGTCTTTATTGCCGAGGTTCTCCTCTCGCTTTTCTTCGGTGCGATATTCTGGCACTTCTGGTCCCACTCCGCGATGAAACGCTCGGTCGCCAAGCGCGCAATTCTTATCTACGCTTCCGGTTGTTTTCTCTTCCTCCTCCTCACGCTCTTCCTGCCGCTATGACCGACTCCGCTCCGGAAGACGAACAAGTGCTCCTCGTCGTGCACAAACACTGGGCATCGCTCCTCGGCGAGGCGGCGCTCACGGTCGTGCCGGGACTGACCATACTCTGGCTCCTTTTTCTCTTCCGCGGGTTGCCGCTCACGCTCGCGGACGCCTCCGTGCACGCAATCATCACGCTTCTCGTGCCGTTTTGTTTTCTCACCCTCTGGACGATACTCGCCGTCCAGTGGACCAATTACTATCTCGATATGTTCGTCGTGACGGACCGGCATATTTTCTATACGACCCAGATGAATTTCGCCGAGCGGACAATTTCGCAGTGGAGTATCCACGACGTGAGCCACGCGACGGTGCATTTCGGCGGATTCATCGAATCGTTCTTCAATTACGGCTCCATTACGATAGAGGGGCGCGAAGAATATACTCCGGTGACCATCGGCGGAATTCCCGACCCCGAATATGTCGCCGCCGTTATCCTCAAGCAGGATGATCGGTACGGGCAGCTCAAAGAGACCGCGCGCAAGCAGCGCGAGCTCCTGCATTTCTTCAGCCATGAGGTAAAAGGCCACCTCGCCAAAAGCAAAGCGGCGTTCGCATCAATAGTAGACGGTGATTACGGCCCCATCCCCTCTCCGCTCGACACGATGGCGCACCAAGCACTCGCTGATTCGCAAAAAGGTGTGGAGACCGTGATGTCCATGCTTGATAATTCAAACACCGAAAGCGGCGAGATGCGTTTCGGGAAAAAGCCCTTCGACCTCTCCGCCGTCGCCCGCCGCGTCGCGGAAGAATTCCGCCCGCGGGTAGAGCGCAAAGGGCTTATGTTGCTCACTTCAATAGATGACTCGTGTGTCCTCACGGGAGATGAAGAAAAAATCGAGCGGCACGTCCTCCGCAATCTCATGGAAAACGCGCTTCGCTACACTCCCGTGGGGCACATCACGCTCTCGCTCAAAAAGACAGACGGTGTCATCCGGCTCTCCGTCGCCGACACGGGAGTCGGTATCGAGGAAAGCGATATGCAAAAACTTTTTACCGAAGGCGGGCACGGCGAACATTCAAAAGACATCAACGCCGATTCAACGGGCTTCGGACTCTTCGTCGCCAAGCAGGTGGTGGAAGCGGGCGGCGGCCGCATCTGGGTGAATTCAAGCGGCAGCGGCACGGGCTCGAATTTCTTCGTGGAATTCCCTTTGGGGTGAGTATAAAAAAGTCCAGGCGCACATGCTTTGCAGCACGCGCGCCGGGTTTGGAGAAGACCGCTGCCCGCCTCAGTGGTTAGGGTTTCTTCTCGAGACTTGAACTCTGGATAGGGAACGCCGCTTCAGCCGCGGCTATCCAAGCGCCTGTTTCGGCAACTTCTGCGTCGTAGGCATTGATTGTTCCCACGCCGCGAAGTGCGCTTTTTTGTTTGGCGTAGCGTTTGTCGAGATTATCGTAGCCCAAGCTGAATTTCAGCCACGGCTTGCGGGTCTCCTGACGATCCTTGATTAGGGCGTACACGCCATTGCAAAGCTCAGCGAGGATCTTGTCCTTCTGACTATCGCAATGGTCAACCCGCGATTTTTCCGTTGCCGCGACGGCATTGGGAATGTCGGTCTTCACCCGACCGATTCGCCAGTCCTCGGCCTGCGCCGACGAACCGAGCGTGGTAGCCAAGAGTACCGCGCATAAGATTTTTTGCATCGTCTCTTTCCTCCTTGTTGAACCAATCTCATCCCGCATACAGCGCGAGATTTAGCAAAGTGCATTGTACCACACCTGACAGCTTTTTCAAGTGCTTGTGGATAATGTTTCTATGCACTATGAAGCGCCCGATGGGCTCTCGGCACACCGCAAAGCTGCTATCATATCCTCATGATTGGCAAAGGGGTGGGGGTCCTCGCGCTCGCCGCGGTATTGGGCTTCTTTTCATATTACGAGACCTCTTCGCTTCAGACGCAAGCGCTTGCAGGATGGTCTCAACTTGCTGCGACACAACCAACCCAGATTATCGCTCCAACGGTAACCGCCCCCACTGCGCCGCCAGTTATACAGCCGAGCGACTATCCAAAATATAACAAAACGGAGGCGGATGAAATGTGCCCTCGGTCAAGCGAGTCTGCGTGCTACTTCAGCAGAAGCGACGAGGACCCTGTGTGCGATGACCCAAGGCTCTCAAAATGCGACAACGCAACCGACATACCTGCTAGTGTTAAGACACAGACGATGGTTCCTCAGAGCTCACAAATCGCAGCCGTGGTCATGGCGCAAGCCCAATGCGTAAGTCCAAGAAAATGGAAAAGGAATCTTACGAAGACTGAATGCCACGCGAATGGCCCAGACGGCAAACCAGCGACTCAAGGCCACTGCATCGCCTACTACGACTGCCGAGCCGATAAGGTTCTTGTGGGCAAAGAGTGGGTTACGCCAAAGGTGCAGGTTGCAGGGGTGAACCAGGGCTCTTCCGCCACGCCAGCTAATGCAAATACTGCCTCGCCCGCTCCAAAAGCACCTACGGTAACAACGCCAGCGGGACCGGATAATCCGCTGGCAGGACATACTCCTCCTGCATCTGGCGCGACGGGACAATCAGCGGTACAGCCGAACAACCAAACCTTCTCGCAAATCCGGGCGGAGGGTGCGAGAACTGGCGCTGTGCCGGGTCAGACGGGTCAGCAGACTATTCCCGGTCAGCCTCAGACGGTTCTAAACCCTGCGACTACGCGGCCGGATGCGATTTACAGACCGCCCGGTTACGTTCCTCCCGCTGCCGCACCTGTGTCGACACCTCTTCAGCCGGGCTCATCTATGCAAGGACTGCCTCGTGCGCAGACGACATTTGGAAATCCGGGATTTCCGAGTTCGCGGGGAAAGGGCGGGCGGGTGGCGGGCTCGTTCATCTCCGGTTTCGCATCCCTTATCGGCGGACTCTTCTCGGTGCCCGCTAATAGCGTCGTAAATTACGTCCAATCATTTGTGGGTGGCGCACCGCAGCAGGCGCCTACGACCACTGCGCAGCCGCAGACTTCCCCGCAAGGACAGGTCATTGTTGTCGTCCCCTATCCGATGCCGACTTCGTCTACTTCTTATAAACTTCCTCCCCCGCCGACGACCGCCGATATCTACGCCCAAATTCGCGCCCTCGCGAATGAGGAGAATGGTATTTCGGGGGCACCGATACCTGTCGGCGTGCAGAATGACCTTGTGTCATCCGCCTTCACGCAGCCCGAAGCGGGCGGGCAGTCCGGAGCGGCGCCCGCGGGAAATGCAAATGCAAACAGCCGCGCAGATGCGGCGGTTACTGCAAGACCTCGGATTGATTTCAATACGGACGGAGAAGTACGTACGACGTCTGACGGCGTAACTGCGGACAGAGCGACGAGCACGCACGCCACTTCCACTTCATACCGCGAACCTATGGTCGTCGAGGTCGGCATACCCGTCGATATTACGGACCCCGCAAGCTATGAATCTATCATCGCGTATTTGAGTGGTGACTGGGCGAATGTGAAGCGGACGGCACTTCAAAACAAACTTGCGCTTGCCCAAGCGGAATCCCAACAGGAATCCATCAGAGCTCAGATTGAAGCGCTCCAGGACGCGCGGGCGGCGGATATCTGCGACGATTCGTGCGCCGCTTCGCTCTCCATGCTCCGGAATGAGCTCCCCATAATGCAATCCCGCGTGGATGCGCTGCAAGCCACCGTCAAAAAAGATGCCGCTCCGCGCCTCTCTTCTCCCCCGCCGACCGTTGCACAACTCCCGCGCATTGCCGAGAGTCTCGCGGAACCCACCTACCAAGCTTCAATGCCCCGGAGCGCCTCAGCACCGCCTTCGGCAGTGAGCGTCGCCGAGCAAGAAGCCGTTCCCGAGGTACCACAAACGAAAGGCGAAGCTATCGTGACGCGTGTCGTAGAGAGCATTTGGGATTTCTTGAAATCCTGGTTCCTCCCGCCCACTACACAAGGGGCGCAACCGCGTCCGAGCTGCTCGCTCTTCGCCTCGCTGTTCGGCAAGTGCAAATAGGAGCAGCGCCGGATTGACCTTACCCGCGGGCTGATACAATTACAGGTATGAAAAGAGGAGAGCTGAGTTTTCTCGTACTTATCGCTCTCATCGTCTACAGTTCGTACGTACCGGGTGTTCCGAGGACCGTGAACGAGGCTCTCACGGCGCAATCGCCTTCGTTTGCCGTGCGCCCTTCGGCACTGCTCGCGCTCGCGGTCAAAGCATCGGACTCATCCAACAAGTTATGCCCACAGCCGTCGGCAACTGAAGGGTACATGCCGGCCCAGAACAAAGCACTGTGGTTCCCGGCAAAATATTCTGGGTATGTAGAATCCTATTCGAATGGCGCGTACTCAGCGCAAAACATGCTGTTAACCAACCTTTACGGCAAACCGTGCAGTGAGATGGATAATGAAAACAAAATCTTTGTAATCAGCCACTGCGTAGGACCGGAGAAATGCCACGCCGATAGATACGAAGATGAGGACGGCACTATGCACGATATTCAGGGAACTCCTCAGCCGAACGTTGAAACGCCTTCGAAACCAAACTATTGTCCCGAATGGTACTCATGTTTAATTGGAAGCCCGGCGGCATCCGCTGAGTTGGATCCGGCTCTACGAGGACCGGTAGCTCCATCTGATCAGATAGCGCTCCCTCCCAGTACGGGCGGCAGTAATCCGCTGAGCGTGTTTAGCGACCCGCCTGCAGTTCCCTCGTCGGGATCAGGGTCCAACATCGGAAATAATTTTAGATCTGATCAGATATCTCCGGCGTCGCAATCAAGTGCGGCACCTCCTTCTGCAGGATCTTTAGGCAAGGCGCCCGCCGCACCGTCAGCGCCGTCGGCTAGTCTTGCCTTAAATTATCGGACCGACAACAACAATCCCTCCGCTTCTTTGCCGTCTTCGCAAAGCTATTCCCCCCGACCTACCTATCAGTCCCAAACGACCTTCAGTGGGCAGGGCTCGCACCCACCTCCAAACCAGAATTACTCTTCTCAATCACCTGTTGACGGATTCGTCTCCTCAATTGCATCACTCGTTGGGAGTCTGTTTTCGGTACCGACCAACGCCGTCGTGACCTACATCCAGACGTTCGTGAGCCCCGCTCAGCCGACGCGTACCATTCCTCCTCCAGCGCGACCCCAAAACCCCGCACAAGTACCCGTTCTTCCGTACCCCGTGCCTCCCGCGCCCACCTCTGATATTTACGCTCAGATTCGTGCCATCGCGAATGAGGAAAACGACACTCCTTCCGCGTCGGTAGCTCCTGCGACACAGGATGGTACGAGAGCACTCGATGTTTCTTTGTCAGACACAGCCGTGCAGTCCGAAGTGACATCTTCAGAAAAACAAGATGAGCAGATGATTGTGAAGCCAAAGACGAGGGCGGAGATCGAAGCTGCTTTCATGGAAGATGCGAAAGCAACGACCACAGAAAGCACCCCTACTCCACGTCTTCAACGGCGAGAACCTGACGTGGTCGAAATCGGTGTAGCAGTCGACATCACAGACCTCACAACTTACGAATCCATTCTTGCCTATATCAACGGTGATTGGGCGCATGTGCAGCGCACGGCGCTTCAGAGTAAGGCCGCGCTTGCCCAAGCGGAATCCCAGCAGGAATCCATCAGAGCTCAGATAGAAGTGCTCCAAGACGCGCGGGCGGCGGGTATTTGCAACGAGATGTGCACTGCCGCGCTCTCGACCCTCCAGAGAGACCTTCCTCGATGGGAATCCCATGTTGACGCTTTAGAAACTGCCGTCCGAAACGATGCCGCTCCGCAATCCGCTCCCCCACCGACCGTGGGGCAGATTAGTCGCGTCGCTCAGAGCATCGCGGAGTTCACCTATGAACCTTCGAGTTCCGCGTCGCCCCGAAGTCCTTCCGCACCGCCCGCGGTCATAAGCGTCGACTCGCCAGAGATCCTGCAACCATCGAGCGAAACGACAGGCGAATCCACTGTCTTGCGGATGGTGCAGAGTGCTTGGGATTTCTTGAAGTCGTGGTTCTCCCCATCCCCACAAGCACAAGCACCGGGGGGATACATGCTCGCTCTTCGCCTCCTTCTTTGGAGGGTGTAAGTAGGGCTATTCTCTACTCCACTTTTAGATATCCCAATACTTAGGCATTTGCCTAAGTATTGGGATTAGGAAATATCAATCCAGTAACGGAGTGCGTCGTGACCCATTTCCGGATTGGGAATCTGGTTTTCTAAAATTCCGCCGTTCTTTTCGATTATCTTGCGGGATGCGACATTTCTTACATCGCACGTCATCAATACTCTAGTCAGACCTAATTCTTTCGCTTTCGGGAACGCTAGTTCTAAGATGTGATTGCCATACCCCTTTCCCCGCTCACTTGGACGAATGTCGAAGCCGATATGTCCGCCTATATAGGAAAGCTTCTCGTTGAGTTTGTGACGGATACTTATACGCCCAATATATTTTTCGCCTTCAGTAAGCCAGTATTCTGTTTGTGGAACCCGTGCCGACGGTAACTCGCTTTCGACGTTGCCACTCCGCATAAGGTCTTGTTGTTTTTCGACAAATGCATTGAAATCCTTGTCCAGGTCGGCAATTGATAGAGCTCGATACCATTTATTGCGGTGCGTATAATCCTCGTTCGTTTGAAATTCCTTCACCGCTTCGATAAAAGAATCTTTGTATTCCGCCGATGGCTGCACGAGTTCCATAATTTATCCAAAAAGATAGGAGTGGCTTCCGATATCGATGAGAACAAGCACGAGCTTATCGTCGAGCCGTTCGTATACCAACAAGAGGTCGCCCCTGATATGACATTCCCGGTAGGCATCGAGTGCTCCGGTGAGTTGATGATCGGAATACGAAGCGGGCAATGACTTCGCCTCGGCAAGCAGAAGAATCGCTGCGTCTATTTCCGCTCTCAAACCGTCTTTGAGGAGCCCGGATTTTTTGAGCTTCCGGAATGAACGTTCAAATCGTCGCGTTCTTACGACTCTATACATTCAGAAATTATAACCCCTTGAGGGCGTCCCGCGCGTCGTACACTTTCCCACTCTTGAGCGTCTCGGCAACCTCTTTATCCCACTGCGCACGGAGCGCAGCGGGATTTTTGGTCGGCTTGAATGGCATGCCCTGCTCGGTGACTACCTGATGCAGAAAAATCTTCACGCCCGTCGAGAGGTCGAGTCCCATGCTGGCAAGCGCCTTGCTCGCCGCCCGCTTCGTCTTCTCTTCAATTCTGACATTAATAGTGCTCATATGGCTAGTATATACAATGTGTATACGTTGTCAATACACCCTCATTCCCCCACCTCTCCTTCACACGGGGCAAACACTGCCCGCAACATACTCACATACCCAAGTATATGAGTATGTCTGTATCACCTACCGCTTCGGTTTATCAAAAACCGCCTCGATGTTGTAACCGTCGGGGTCTATTACGAAAGCTGCATAATAATCCGGATGATACTCAGGGCGTTCCCCCGGAGCTCCGTTATCTCTGCCTCCCGCCGCAAGTGCCGCTTCGTAAAATTTGTCGACGGCACTTTTGTCGGGAGCGTCAAACGCGAGGCAAGAAAACGACTGCCCCTCTTTTGCCATCCCGCCCTCTTTAATCCAAAAGTCTCGCATGCCGTCCCTGTCTTCGATTCCGAATCCCCCGGCATCTTTTGTATCCCAAAACATCTGACACCCGAGCGGTGCGAGTGCTGCAACATAAAAAGCCTTACTTCGTGGAAGATTCGAAACGCGCAGCGTGATGTGGTTTAGCATACAAGTACGATAGCACCCCTTTGCGGCTAGGATTTTGAGTTCCTAAGTTATGCGGTTTTTAAGCCTTATTTTGCAGCTCTGGGCATCGGAAGGCATTCCATCACCTCGACTCTATCGCCCGGGAAAATCGTAACGTGTGGATGGTTCTCAAAAAGCTTTGCCGCCTCGTCGGTCGACTCTGCTTGCACCACCGTCCACGCCCCCATCTCGTTGCTGACATCCGAAATACCGTTTTTATCGACTCGCTTGGTCTCGCCAGGCGGAGAGCCCATGTCAGCGATTGCGTCCTTGTTGTCGGTCGCCCATTTCCCCCAAGCGTCCATTCCCTGCTTCATCGTCGCTTCGTCTGGTTTTCAGTCTCGCATCTTCTTGGGTGTACCGAGAAACACCGCCATGAATTTTTTCATATAATTTTCTAATGAGCTTTTATCGAATGAGTACACAGAAAGGTAATGAATGAGTCATGAGGGGCCATGCGCTAGATTCTTTGGATAAAAAATCGCGCCACGGACAGCTGCCGTGGCGCGTTCAAAACGAGAACTCCAGTTGCTCCTCGCTAAAGCCCCATCGAACAATGGCGAACTTTCTGTCCCCGCGCTCCTTTGCCGTCTTGCCTGGTATCCGGCAAAATCGGAACGGGAGCTTCTTTCTCACCATGACTCTGTTGGCCCCTTCTTCTGTAAGAGGGTCTGCAGAGCCGAAGAGAAGATGCATCGGTTGCTCCTTGTTGCCGGATTCGCGAAGTCGCATGACCGCTGAGCGGTATTTACTCGTCGCGAATTCTTCGAGGAACTTGTTCCATTCATCTTCGGTAAGCTTCGCAGGCCTGTATGGCTCTCGCATGAGAACCCTCCTATTTTTGATGGCCGTGGGGACACTCTGCCATAACAAGATATGTATGTCACTAGACAAGAAAACCCCGCCTCTCGGCGGGGTTTTCTGCAATTTCTTGGGGAAGAAATTATCGCTTAGCGAGCCGAGTGAAATGGAAGCTTGCTTACATTTCCGAGCGAACGCTGGCGAAACGAGAACGAAGTCCGACTATGCGACCACTTTGGTCACAACTCCAGCACCGACTGTCTTACCACCCTCGCGGATAGCAAAGCGCTGCTGATCTTCAATCGCGATTGGTCCGACGAGCTTCACTTTGAATGTGACGGTATCGCCCGGCATGACCATTTCTACGCCTTCCTTGAGCGTCACCTCGCCGGTGACGTCGGTCGTGCGCATGTAGAATTGCGGCTTGTAGCCCGTGAAAAACGGCGTGTGACGGCCGCCCTCTTCCTTGGTGAGGATGTAGACCTCGGCCTCGAATTCCGTGCGCGGCTTCACAGAGCCCGGAGCACAGAGGACTTGGCCGCGGTGCACATCTTCCTTCTTCGTTCCGCGCAAGAGCACGCCGGCGTTGTCGCCTGCCTGACCCTGGTTGAGTGACTTGTTGAACATTTCGACGCCCGTGACGGTCGTCTTGGCCGTGTCGTGGATACCGACGATTTCGATTTCCTCGCCGACTTTCACGACTCCACGCTCGATGCGGCCCGTGACGACGGTGCCACGACCTTCAATCGAGAACACGTCTTCAATCGGCATGAGGAACGGCTTGTCGAGTTCACGGACAGGCTGTGGGATGAACTCGTCGAGTGCTTTGACGAGCTCCATGACCTTGTCGGACCACTCGTTGCCCGGTGCGGGATTTTCGAGCGCCTTCAGACCTGAGCCGCGGATGATTGGAGTCGCTTTGCCGTCGAAGCCCTGCTTCTCGAGCAATTCGCGGACTTCCTCTTCGACGAGATCGATGAGATCTTTGTCGTCCACTTGGTCTACCTTGTTGAGGAAGACGATTATCTTCGGCACGCCCACCTGCTTGGCGAGGAGGACGTGTTCACGCGTCTGAGGCATGACACCGTCGGACGCTGCGATGACGAGAATAGCACCGTCCATTTGGGCGGCTCCCGTAATCATGTTCTTGATGTAGTCGGCGTGTCCCGGCGCGTCGACGTGCGCGTAGTGACGATTCGGCGTCTCGTACTCGGAGTGCGAGAGCGAAATCGTAATTCCGCGCGCCTTCTCTTCCGGCGCCTTGTCGATGTCGTCAACTCCCTTCACCGTTGCAGAGTATCCCTGACCGGCCTTCGAGAGGACGTTCAAGATTGCGGCAGTCAAGGTCGTCTTGCCGTGGTCGACGTGACCGATGGTGCCGACGTTGACGTGCGGCTTGCTTCGATTAAATTCTTCTGCCATATAAACTAGTTCTTAGTAATTAGCCACTAGCGACTAGGTAGCGGCCACTATTAATTTTTGCTAACGCCAACGCTTTTGGGTGTCTGCCCGAGGCAGACGATGCTCGGCGTATTTTTTGCTTGGTCGCTTGCCGCTTGTACACGGTTTGCTAAGCCGCACAACAGGCAACCATCCCATTTTCTATGCTTCACGTAGAAAATGTGGACAAAAATATACGCACAGAGCGTGCGTGGAAGCATAGTACCAAAGACGTGCTGAACGTCAACACCGCCAGTCCCGAGCACATGGTAGAGCAAAATGTGTCGCGCGCCATTGAGCGAGGTGCGCGCTTAGGCGGGGTGGCCGGAAATCGCTTTCTTGATCTCGTTCACAACCTCATCAAGGTCGACGGATGCTTTCAAGAAGAAGCCAACCGCCCCCAGACTCTTGCTCTTCTCAACTTTCGATGTGTCGTCCAAATTCGAGAACATGATGACCGGGATATGCTTTGTTTTCTCGTTCGCCTTCAAACGGGCAAGGATATCGATGCCGTCCATTCCCGGCAGGAGAATATCAAGCACGATGATATCCGGCGCCTCCTGCTCGGCAAGTCCCATGACCTCCTCGCCCCTCACGCTGTTGATGAAAATGCTTTTTTCTTTTCCGAGCCTTTGCGCGATGATGCCGCTCAGAAAGTCGTCGTCTTCGACCCAGAGTATCTTTTTTCCCTCGAGTGAGGTTGATACTGAGGCGCTCGGGGGTGTGGCAGATTTTGTTTTTTGTGGTTCATTCATAATCCTCGGCGGTTATATATGTTACACGGGAAGGGTGAGCTGGAATGTGGTGCCTCTGTCTTCTGTACTCTCAAACCCCAACGTACCGCCGTGCATTTCAATTATACCCTTCGCGATATACAAGCCAAGGCCGTTGCCGTTGGGATCAACTTTCCGGGCGTTCCTCGCGCGAAAGAAGCGCGAAAATATCTGCGCTTGCTGATCTTTCGGAATTCCGATGCCGGTGTCCTTCACGGCGAATTGTACGACAGTACCCACACGGGAAACCGAGATTAAGACCTGTGTGCCAAGCGTACTGTATTTTACGGTATTGTCGAGGAGGTTTTGGAATACCGCGCGGATTTTTTCTTGATCTACCATGAGTGGGGGGAGCGTGACGCCGCCGCGATCAAACACAATCCGGACATTTTTTTCGGACGCACCCGGCGAGATGTCGTAGATCACGCTCTCAATGAGATCGAAGAGAGGGGTTGGCATCGTTTTGAGGGCAAACACGCCTGCGTCGATTTGATTTGCGTGCAACATCTGTTCTACCAGGCTGATCATGCGCTCATTCCCCTCATAACTTTTCTTCAGGAGCGTTCGTTGCTCGCTTGAAACAGGGCCTGCCTCGCCCTTGATGAGCATTTGAAGAGCCCATTTGAGCCCGGAGAGTGGGGTGCGCAACTGATGTGCCGCAATCGATAGGAATTCCGATTTCCGCTGGTCAAGCTCTCTCAACTCCGCGTTTGCTTTCGTGAGTTCAAGGTCGCGTTTCCGCTGTTCTTCCAGAAGTTTCTCCAGGTCCCGCGTCCGCTTCGCGACCTTCTGCTCAAGTTCCGTATTCAACTCCCGCAATTCGGCTGTTTTCTCAAGCACGCGCGCTTCGAGTTCTTCTTTTGAAAGGTATTGTAATCTGTATTTTTCAAGGAAATTCGGCGGGATCAAGGGGAGGATGACTTGATTGACGAGACTCGGCGAATATTTCTTCTCCAGTTTTGTGTAGATATCTTCAAGCCAATTTTCGGTAAGTTCTGCGCCAAGCGTACGCTCAAATTCATTAATGAGTGTTTTTATTCTATTCTCGAGTGTTGCTCGATCAGAGACGTCGAGTCGACTCTCCACTTTCCCGTGCCACAGACGTGAGACGCTCGTTCGTATGGTGACTTCGGGCATAAGAACAGAAAGTTCTTTGGGGCCGAGAAGCTCCGCGGCGGTCTCCGTGAGGAGCACCACAAAGCGGTTCGTAATCTCGTTTGCGTGCGTATCCATTAGTACCAGGCACTATAGCATTTGTCCTTAGGTGCGTGCTAGTATAAGTCCATACCAAACCACCATGAGCTTCCTTACCTCAAAGACTGCGGTCGCGATTCTCTGGGCGCTTCTTATCATTCTTCTTGCCTGGGCTGCAGCGCTCTACGGCATGGAGGACCACGCCACCATCTGGAACTATCTCTTTAATATCGGGTATTCATTGTTGTATTTGTTTGGTGCCCTTGCCGCACTTATCGCGTACTTCGCCCTTGGTCGAGAAGGCCTTATCGCCAAGGCCTTCTTGTACCTCGGACTCTCTCTTGCGGCGTATACCGGAGGACAGTGGATTTGGGCCTACTACAACCTCGTTGGTACCGAAGAAGTTCCCTACCCTTCTCTCGCTGACGTGCTCTTCATCCTTTTTATTCCGTTTACCGCGATTGCCCTCGCAAAATTCCTTCGGATGTATCAGATCCTCGTTACCAAGCGCGTTGTAATTGAATCAATACTGGTCTTCCTTGCGAGTACCGCGCTTATTTTCTTCTTCCAGGGATGGGACGCTTCGGAGGAACTGAGTACCCTTGAGAAAGCCTTCAATCTCATGTATCCCTTTACCGATGCAGGGCTTATCACCGGGGCCGTGATCGTCATTCGCTCATCAGGAGGTGTGTTCCATAACACTCTTATTCTTCTTGTGAGCGGCTACCTTGTTGGTGCACTCGCTGACTTCACCTTCTCGTATAGCACAACCAAGGGGATTTACTGGAATGGTGGCATCGCTGACATCCTCTTTACGATTTCCGGATTTCTCATGGCACTCGCAGCGCTGAAGCTGGCACGTGAGTTCGCATCGCTCTCTGCGAAAACTGCTTCTCATTAGTGTTGACACACTAGAACCCATCTCAAAAATAATCTTTGAATCGCGGGGGTGTTTCTTCTCCGCTCCGTATCTTTAGATTTCCTGGAACTGCGGGATGATGTTGACCGTCGCCTGCCCGCTCTGCGTCGTGCCAAGCGCCGTGGTGCACGTGAGCGTGTAAATCGTTTGCTGATTGATGGGAGCCGACACCTCATTGCCTGACTTCCCGGCGGGAACCTCGGTCGTCGGGACCGTCGTTTGATTACCCTCAGCATCGGTTTCAACCCTCGTCCCCGCGACTGCCTTCGGCCATGAATCACCGTTGCTACCCGCGACGGTGCACACCTTCACGTGGCTGGATGTCCAAGTTACTCTCGTGGTCTCCCCAGCGCGCAGCAGAGAAGGAACCGCCCGAATCGAGCTCGTCGCGAATCGTGCGTCTATCATATCGAGATACAACTGATAGGTGCCTTCCAATGTCTGAGTCTTTGACTCATCGACGGCACCGTCGAACTCTACATTGTTATCGGACGTCGTCGTTCCTGCATTCGAATTGGGGTTGTAGCCACCGGAAGGAAGATTGCATGATGCTCCCGCTCCGCTGCCCCCGACGACGCGTGTGCGCGACTCTTGTATCTGGCATGCGGCGTATTGCGAAGTGATGGTACCCGAGCCGCCCCGGAACGCATCGTCGCTCAGATTGCAGTAATTCATTGCATGTATGTTGCCGCGAATGGAAATCGCCGATGCGATTGTGTTGCGCAAACCGGTATAGGTGCGGGTTTCGTTGAAGCTTGTGGTGCAGGCGTTCTGGTCTGAGCTCTGCGACGAGAGCGACCACGCGCCCCATGAGCCGTTGGTGCAGGAGCCCGAGTCTGTGAACGAACGGGTGCAAATAATATCGGAATTGCTCCGTGCAAGCTCGATGCCGGTGACGAGCGCAATGCCGGTCACAATCACCGCGACAAGTGTGAACCATACCTTTCGCATGTGCTCCGGCGCGGGCACCGGCGTCGGCACCTGTCCTTGTCCCCCATTTGCGTTTGGCATAGTACTGTTACTTCTATTATTTAATCGTATAAAAAGGCGTTTGGATTGTCCCCGACAAGTCGAGAACCCTAATGCCCACATTGTCCCAGACACCACCTTTACGGTCAAAGACCCAGAAGGGCGGAAATGTGTATAACTTATAGCGTACGAGGAAATCGCGCGTAACCGGAAATCCCGGATTGCCTTTTGAAACAGTGAGGAGTAATTGCATCTGGTCGTCGGTGAGCTTCCCCGCCGGATTGCCGTCGGCATTGGTTTGCAGCTCCCGCATCGCCGCAATTTTATACGTGAGGAGCATCGGACGCGCGCTTGCGACATCGAGTTCGGTGCCGTCTTGTGCAAAAAATTGGATGTAGGGCATGCCGTAGGATTGCATGAGATCGCCGGCGTATCCCATGACCTGGTCGAATGTGTCGAGCGTAATCAGACTTTGTGGTACGGTGTCGCGGGTAAACTCATATATATAGACATCGACGAGGCCTTTGTACGGCTTCCCGCTTGCATCCACAATCGCGCCGTCCGGTATCTCATAGATGCTCGACGTCGCGTGGAGCGTGAAGCTGCCGTCCGCATGCGCGCTGTCGGCGGGATTAGTCACCGTGTGCTTCACGGTATCGAGTGTCACGACCGTAATGGGCGTCCCGAGCATGATGCGCTCGGCGACGTACGTCTTCTTGCCTGTGCCGAGGACGATAACGCTCGCGATACCGTCCGAGAAGTTGCGCTTCACCGCCGACAAGCGTAATTTTTCCATCGGGAGTACGGAGAGTTGTATCGTATACGCACCCTTCAGGTCGGTCGTCGCACCTTTGTGTTCAGGATGACTCAAGACCGACACGTGCGCACCTTGCACCGGCTTCCCCGCAATGTCCGTCACCGTGCCGACGATTTGAATTGGTATCGTGCCTCCGCAACGAGTTTTGAAGAGCTTGCAGCCCGCTTCATTCACCGCATCGCGCTTTTTGTAGTCACCCTGGAGTTCATACATGTAGGAAAGCTGCCACAACTGGTCGGATGTCGCCGTTCCCTTTTCATAGACGTTCTCCAAGTATGTTTGCGCGCCCTGAAATTGCCCCGGAGCTCTGTCGGAATAGAGTTGGTTGTGGAATTGGAGTTGCGGCGGCAGGTCTTTTTCGGATACTTGCTTCATCGCTTCCCGGCCGACGACGACCGAGCGTGAGATGACCTTCGCGAGCTCCGAGATCTGCTCGTCGGTGAGATTCTCCTGCTGCGACCACATGTCCGTATTGAAATATGCGACGCTCTCCCCGCCGTAGGCATCGGTCGTCGTGTACCAAAATCCCTGATTCGCACGCAGAAAATTAACGCCGGCCGCCTCAAGTGCCGCGGTCGTCCGCGCGCGATTACTTTCAATCTCTGCGGAGCGCACCCGGTCATTGGCAATCGCCTGCGAGAAAGCGACGTACCGCGAGTAGAGGTCGTAGCCGCCGTAACCGAGGCCTATTGCGGCGATGATACCTATCAGAATCCACACGAGAGAGCGCGTATGCAACATTACATATTATTTTAGCACTTAAAGCGCGCCCTTCGTTGCAAAACAGGGAGAAGCTCCCTGCGAACACTAGCGCTCCCTAAACACCGGCGCGACATTCGCGCTCGCACTCTCGGGGGTGAATGATTGTCCTGTAAACGGCGTGCACGAGAGCGTGTAGGTCGTACGTTGTGTGATCTGGGATGACTGTACGCCGGTAGAACCGGAGGTGCTGGTCCAGTTGTTCGCGAGAGTTCCCGCGACGGTCCACGAGTCGGCGGGAGTGTTGTCGCCCGTGGCGGTGCAGCTTGTGACGTCGGAGACATTCCAGAAGACTCTGGTGCGGTCATTGGTCTTCACAAGCGAGGGGCGGATCTGGAGGTGGCCGGTGAGTGCGGTTGCGCCTGAGCCGGAGGAGTTGAAGGAGGGGGCGGGAGGCGGGATGCAGGCGCCAGCGCCGCATTGGTATGCGCACGATTGTACGACGGCACCGGTGCAACTGTTGACGACGTTCTGTCCCGAGCATTGGTTGACCGGAGTGCAGGTGTAGATGACTTCCGCCGAGTCTGAGGCCTCTCCACCCGCTCCGTTGCAGGTCACCGTGTATGTGGTGGTTTGTGTGGGAGAGACGATGACGATGCCGGAGGTGGCATTGCCTGTTGCGAAATTGGTGCCGGTACATGAAGTGGCATTCTCGGACGACCACTCGAGGGTGGATGATTCGCCGCTTCCGATTGAGTCGGGAGTGGCGGTGAGGAGGACGGTGGGGGCGGGCGTAGAGACTGTCTTGGTGAACGTCGCCCATCCGGAAGCATTGCCTTTGTTGTCGATGGCCTGCGCCTTGAAGGTCATCGTGCCGGAGGTGGAGGTCGAGTGGATCGTCTGTCCTTCCGTTCCGCTTGGGAGGTGCGGCGGTACATTTGCAGGAATGTATTCATTAACAACACCGTCGTTGTCCCAGTCCACGGCATATCGGAGCGTGTCGCCCACATCTTCGTCGTAAGATGTGAAGCCGTATGTATACAATGTGCCCGCGATGGGAGATGCGGGTGAGGTGGTGAGTGCGGGGTCGGAGGGAGGAGAGTTTTGAGAGCAGGTAATGACGACGCCGCCAGGAGCACCCGATCCTCCTTGGCTCGTACCAGAGCCCGACCCCGTTCCTCCGGGTCCCACAACGATGCTGACTTGTGCGCCCGAAGCAATCGTACTTTGTGTATATGTTTTGCTGGTATACCCTCCCGAACCGCCGCCGGAGGAACCCGCATTCAAATAAAAGGGGGGGAAGGGGTTTCTGCGAACCGTCGCCGAGCCGCCGCCGCCTCCCGCGCCGGGAATACTTCCCGGCGATCCGGTGTAGTTTCCATTTGAAGAACGCGCGCCTGTCCCTCCTGCTCCGCCGTTTGGGGCGCTACCGCCATCACCACCCGGGACGAACACACTCGTGACGCCATTTTGGGTACTGCCGTTTTGACCTGAGTTACCGGAAGTATTTACATCTCCCGCATTGTTCGTGGTACCACCAGCGCCCGGAATATTGTATTGAACTCCGCCGCCGCCACCGTTTGCGACAAGTTCATTGTTGAAACTCGAGGCACTCCCCGCTCCTCCGGTCGTTCCATTTACGCCACTAAAACCTCCGCCCGCGCCCCCACCCCCCCAGACTTCGACGGTCATCGTGCTGAAGCTTGGCACGGTGCGCGTATATGTCCCGGGAGTAGAAAATGTCTCGGGCGAACCCGTGCATGCGAGTGCGGGTGGTGGATCGGTCCACGTAATGTAGGCAGCACCATCCGAGCCCGCGCTCCCCACATTGCTAAAGGCTCCCGATGACTGCCCCCTTGCTCCACCGTTGCCCACTTGTACGATGATTGCCGAGCCGGGAGGAAGCGCCCCCGCCGCAAACGTGTATACCGTACGTCCTCCATTTCCTCCTGCTCCGCCGTGTGAACCGCGGTATATCCCTACGCATCCATAACCAGGATTCGAGCACGCGCCGCCAGAGCCACCGCTCGCTCCGCCGCCGACATATACGGTGCCGCCGCTCCCTCCGCCCGGACTTCCGGATCCGACGTATCCCATGAGCCGACCGCCGGGACCACCGGTGCCGCCGCTTGCGACGGCGGTGCTGAAAGTCGTGTTTCCTCCATTCGCCCCCGCATTACCTGGACTCCAGGTATGCACATACAGCGCCACGCCCGAACCGCCGCCGCCGCCGCCGGCTCTAAGATCGACGGCGAGAGCACCGTACGCTGGCACCGTAAACGTGTATGTACCGGGGGTCGAGTATGTTTGCGAACCCGCAAATGCAAACTGCGGAAGGAAAACGAGAATGCCGATGAGCAATATTTTTTTCATGTTGTCTGTGTCATCAAAAAAGTCGTGTCTTTCACACACTCAGTATACCAACGTCTTCGTGTCGTAAGATTATCTTTCCCTAAACACCGGCGCCACATTCACACTCGCGTTCTCGGGAGTGAATGATTGTCCGGAGAACGGCGTGCACGAGAGCGTGTAGGTCGTTCGTTGTGTGATCTGGGCGGATTGCTCTCCGGCTGGGTCCGAGGCGCTGGTCCAGTTGTTAGCGAGAGTTCCCGCGACGGTCCACGAGTCGGCGGGTGTGTTGTCGCCCGTGGCGGTGCAGCTCTCCACGTTGGAGATGTTCCAGAAGACGCGAGTGCGGTCTCCCATGATGACGAGGGGCGGACGCACTTGCAGGTGGCCAGTGAGCGAGGCCGGGCCGGAACCAGTGGGATTGGGAACGGGGGCGGGGGGCGGGATGCAGGCGCCAGCGCCGCACTGGTATGCGCACGATTGTACGACGACACCGGTGCAACTGTTGACGACGTTCTGTCCCGAGCATTGGTTGACCGGGGTGCACGTGTAGGTGACGGTCTTTGAGTCCGAGGCTTCTTGGTTGCCCTCTCCCGTGCAGGTCACCGTGTATGTGGTGGTTTGTGTGGGAGAGACGGAGACACCGGGTGATGTGTTGGTAGTCGCGCCGCTGGTCGAGAAGTTGGTGCCGGTACATGAAGTGGCATTCTCGGACGACCATGTGAGGGTGGATGATTCGCCGCTTCCGATTGAGTCGGGAGTGGCGGTGAGAAGGACGGTGGGGGCGTTGGGGCTCATGTTGACGGTGTACGAGACCCAGCCGGATGTGTTGCCGAGCGAATCCTGCGCGAGTGCTTTAAATGTCTGCGTATTGGAGGAATTCCAGGAGTGCACGGCCGAGCCGCTCGTACCACTACTCACATACCCGAGCGCGGGTGCGTACTCGTCGATGCTTCCGTTGCCGTCCCAATCAATGCCGTAGCGGATGGTGTCGGAGTCGGGGTCGGTGGATTGGAAAGTGTATGTGTAGTCCGTCTTGGTGAATCCGCTCGTGGGGCCGGTGACAACGGGGGTGGTGGGGGGAGAGTTCTGGAAGCAGATGATCTTTACTTGACCGGGAGCACCGTTGCCGCCTGCGGACTGATCATCTTGATACCATGGCGCACCAGTACCGCCCGAACCGATGACAAGCGTAACTGTGCTTGATAGTTGTCCTGAGGCGTACGTCTTCTTCGCATATCCTCCACCGCCACCGCCACCGCCCTGATAATCCTTCTCCGGTGCGGGGTTCGGATCTGCTATTCCTCCCCCGCCGCCTCCGCCACCCGGACTTCCTCCATTATCTCCAGCTTGTTTTTTTGATCGCGTACCTGCGCCACCGGATCCCCCATTCGGACTCGCACCGCCATCTCCCCAATACTGCCCATCGAGACCACTCGAACCTGAAATATTACTATCGCCACCGGTCGCACTCCCGCCCAATCCACCTTTACCGCTGCCATCGTTCGCTTGATTAGCGGTCGAACGCTGAGTTCCACCGTTTCCTCCGTGTGCGATGACGCTTCCGTAAAAAGACGACGACCCACCCCCTTCTCCGACGTTATCGATAGCGCCGCCACCTCCGCCGCCGCCGCCGCCCCAAACTTCGACGATCATCGTGCTGAAACTCGGCACGGTGCGCGTGTATGTCCCGGGAGTAGAAAATGTCTCGGGCGAACCCGTGCATGCGAGTGCGGGTGGTGGATCGGTCCATTCAACATACACGACACCGGGTGCACCGCTTCCTCCCGTCGCATAGTAGTCGAGACCTGTTCCGCCTCCACCTCCGCCATATCCGGCACCACCCGGACCCGGACACCCCCATCCGCATGGCCCCGAAGCAGTGCCACCCTTCACTGTTGAGTCTGCGATCACAAGTCCGCCGCCGCCTCCGCCGCCATTGTATGAATATTGATGCGGAACCTGGCCGCCCGACCCTGCCGACCACGAAGCTTTCGTTATGTACGTACCCGGATTAATAGCCCAGCCTGCGCCCGTGCAATACCCGCCTGAGCTGTCGGCGTTGTAGGGATCGTTACTGCCTGCGGTGCCGCCACTTGTTGACATGCCCATAAAACCGCGCCAGCCGTTCCCGCCGCCGCCGCCGCCAGATCCGCCGCCATATCCACCTGTATATGATCCCCAAAGGTTGTAGTAACCATGGCGTCCCCAACTTCCACCCTCCGCCGAGGTCGCGCCAAAATTGGACGTACCGCCCACCGCGCCGTTGGTCGCCGTCGTACCGCCAACACCACCGGCCCCCACATTGAGAGCAATATTCTGTCCCGGCGTAACGGACATGGATGTCCCGGCTATCGTCCCGCCACAACCGCCGCCGGCTCCGCTTCCCCAACCGTTGTTACCTCCACCTCCACCTCCGCCACCACCGACGACTACAACGTTGACACTTGATACGCCTGTAGGAACGGTAAACGTGTGCGCGCCCGGCGTTGAATATATCTGCGAACCCGCAAACGCAAACTGCGGAAGAAAAATGAGAATGCCGATGAGAAGTGCTTTTTTCACCCCGTTAGAAGTCATAAGCAAAAAAATTCTTGACGATGTGTACATGCCAACTCTGACTTCTAACGGGGTTCATGTGCGATGTTTCTTGAAGAACTCCCATATCACTCCGATCGCGATAATCGCGGCAATAAGCGACACGACGAGTGTTGTGTTGCTCGAGCCACTCTTCGACGGCGTGAGACAGCTCGTCCACGCAAACGCTCCGTCCTCGCGCGCGAGCAATATGTCGAAGTATGAGGTGCTGCTGCCATCGCTCAATTCCCCTTCGAGGTAATAGGAGCCGAGCGAGAGTGTTGGTACGTTGTACGGAATATTCGCCGACTGTTCGGGGTGTAATTGGACCGGTGCCTCGCGGCTGTCGAGCGGTGCATCAAAAAGCGTCGCGTCGGGAGCAAAGAGGCGCCACGTGATTGCGCCCTTGTACGGACCTTGTATCTGATTACTTGCGGCAGCGACTGCCGACACGTTCCCCACCTCTGCGACACGCGCAACCGTATTCGGCGTGTAGACGCTACCGTTCACGGTGAGTGAACGAATATGCGCCGGGGTGATTGCACCGCCCGAAATGGTGATGTCGCGTGAGGCGGTCGGGTACGCCTGCGCAAACGCTTGGGCGCGCGAACCGCCTTTGGGGACAAACGTCGCCATGAGCGTGTATACCCCCGAATCAGCCCCCGGCGGAACTTTCCATATAAAACCGATTTTTCCGGAACTCTGGGGAAATATCGCGACGCGCTCCGGCACCAGAAAGCGGTCAATCACCGCGCCCGTGTCCTTTTGCACGACTTCGACGGCGAGGGCGGCGTCGGAGATGGCGTCCGCACTTGTGTTTTGTATTTCGGCATACAACCCGATAGACGCGCTCGGCACTGTCGAGACAAGCTCCGAGGTGAGCGATACCGTGACTGGAATCGACATCTCAGCGCACGCATTTATCGTTTGCGCGGATACAACGAATGGGGCAGCGAGCAAAAGAAATGCAAGGATTCCTCGTTTCATGCATACAGTATACCAACACAAAAGCGCGGCCATGCGGCCGCGCTTTTTGCTCTGTGCATTCCCACTTATTACTCCGGTGAAATTATCGTTGCCCGATCTTTGCAAAGAGCGCCCTGAGGGCAGATTCGAGTGCCGAGAGCGCGTTGGCGAGATTAATATTGCTACTGTTCGCCGCTACGGTCGAAGATTGATAACTGACAATGACGATACCCGACCCTCCCGCTCCGCCCGCAATAGTACCTTGCAGTGCGCCGCCCCCACCGCCACCACCAGTGTTAGCGGTGCCTACTCCCGCCGCAACAGAAGGAGACCCGCCTACCCCACCTCCACCTGTTCCTGCGGTACCTCCTGTAGCCTTGTTAATGCCACCACCGCCACCGCCTGCATAGGTAACGGACGAACCGGAGATTGAGGAAGCTGTGCCATTTCCGCCCGCACCGCCGTTCGTTGTCGAGCCGTTGCCACCAGCGGCACCCGCACCACCGCCACCGCCTGCGCCATATTGTTGGGCATCTTCTGCCTCACCGCCGTTGTTACCTTGGCCAGCAGTGCCAGCGCCCGGGCCAGCGACACCAGCGTTTTCACCATTTCCGCCACCAGAACCGCCGTCGGCACCAGCACCTTCAGAACCAAATGCATTTGAACCGCCGCCGCCTCCACCCAGCGAAGTGATAGAGTCGAAAACACTATTTGAACCGCTTACTCCCTTAGCTGAATTGATTGTAGCGCCTGCGCCACCGCCACCGACAATGACCGTAAGATTTGCGCCCGGCGTCACCGACAACGTGCCTGTACGCATCCCACCTGCGCCGCCACCACCTCCACCTTCTGCGCCACCCCCACCACCGCCCGCGACGACGAGATAGTCGACTGAGGTGACCCCAGCTGGAACCGTCCACGTGCCGGAGGTTGTAAATATCTTCCTAAACGTCTGAGCCGCGGACGTTGCGGTGGCCGATACCTTGTAAATCTCGGCGTCGTTCCACGTGCAGCGGATTGATTTCGTCGGATTGTTCGATGCGTTGAGTTTGCAGTTCGCGAGTGCGTCCGCTTCAGAAATATTTTCCGTCGTGATGAACAAGTTGCCGTTGAGGTAGCCTTTGTATGTGCCGGTTGTCGGCATCACTGCGCCGCCCGTGCGGGTCTGTGAAATGCCATATGCGGGCAAACCTTGTACGCCATACCCGTTAGTCCAATCAACATCGGAGATGGAAGAGGTTGTATACGTATTTGGTGACCATACGAACTGCACGTCCTTTTGTCGGAGTATCGTGCCCGACTCTATTGATACGGTATTCGCGGAATCGCCCAAAAGCGTCGTCGAGAAAGATGCGCCGGCATTGAGCGTTGAGAATCCTGCGCGTAATTCGAAGTAATACGTAACACCTGCGGGGATAACAACAGGATTCGAAGGAGTAATCATAAGGACGCTGCCCACTTGTGATGTACCGCCGAGGTGCGGACTGCTTCCAGATACTGGATTCGAGTAGTTGTTGTCAGTGTACGCGTAGAGGTCAACGGCAGAGAGCGCTGTTCCGCTCGACGGCGACAGTCTGAATACGAGTTTACCAAGAGAAATATTGCCGGCCGAATTCGCTGTCACGCTAAACCGTATCAGCCGCCCGTCGGCGAGGCCGTCATTCGGCAGCGGAACGAGCGCGACAGTCGGATACGATTTGAAGATGCGCACGCCGGCAACGTTGGTGCTACCTGTTCCTGTTATCGTCGAGCCGCTAGAGATACCGTACCCTTGTGCGCCGCCGAAGTTCACGGCGATGAGATCCCCGGGCGTGCCGGGCTGGGCTGTGCCTATCCCTGAAATGTCACCTTTTACGAGGATTCGGTTGTCGGTGTCTTTGTTGAGCGATATCGGATTCGAGAGCGTTGAGACCGCAGTCGTATTGTTGCCCGTGAAGACAGCGGTGCCACGCAACACGCCCGAAGAATCGTAGAGATAGACCTGGCTCACATCCGAAGGCTTACCGCTCGTTAGTTGAAGAGTGACCTTTTGGAGTGCGTAATCCTCTCCCGTCGGACGGAATTTGAATACGCCGAGCGTTACGCCAGTCGTTCCTCCCGCGACGATTTGATACGACGGACTCGACGCGTCGGTTGAAACAGAGAGCGTACCTGCACTTGTTGACGGGTCACTAATGAAAACCGGGACTTTCGCCGAAATGGCACGCGGGTCGCCGTCTTTGACACCCGTCACCCAGAGAGTGAGCGTGGCCGGTCCATCCGCAAGCGTGCCAAGAGCATCTGATGCGGGGATGTGTACAGTGACTCTTCCATTTTCGGCAAGAACGTTCGTCGCGAGATGACGTTCTGTATTTCCAGATGTGAGCGTGATATTGAGAAGCAGGCCGGATGCGTTCAGATTTGTACCACCCCATTCAATACGGATCGAACTATCCGGCACGACGGTCTGACCCGAGACCGGAGTAGCGATGTAAAGGGTTGGCAACGGAATCACCGTATTACCGCCGCCACACACCTGCGCTATCTTCGCGCGCGTAAGAGAGCCCGCGATGCCGAAGGCTGGGAGGCCGTGCTGGTTCTGAAATTCGATGACGTACTTTTGCGTCAGCTTGCCGAAGTAGCCGCCGACGACCACATTCTCATCGAGGTTGTAGTAATCAGTAAGAAACGTTTGGAGTTCCGAGACCTGTCCGTCGGTCGAGGCATCGCGGCTCCCTTTCTGCAGGGTGATGGAAAGCTTGGGGCAGTAATTGCCCGCAGACGTGCCCGTGCCGTAGTCATCGGTCGGGCCAGTGGTAATGATCTGCTGAGGGGCGGGAATTTGCTTTGCCTGTAGCGCACTCAATTGTGTGAGGAGCGCTTGGATTTGCGCCTGCATGTCGCTGAGCGTATCGGCCGAGGAGATAAGAGGAGAAGCGAGTAAGGCAATACCGACACCTGCGAACGCTATTTTTTTAAACATGCAAATATGTTGACCCCTTTGTAATGACCTAACAATGACATATATACAGGAGCTTGCGGAGGGGTGTGGGGATAGGTATTTTGCTAGTGATATGATTAAAGCGATGAAAGAAAGTCCGTTTGTCCGAGTCGCAGGTACCGCCAGCCCTGAACGTATTGCGGAGGTGCAGGAAATCTATGGTACCGAGTTCCACACACAGGTAATGGGGGCCCTCCCTCCTGAACTTGCAAACGCTATAAAACAGACGGAGATACCCGCCTCAGAAAAGCAGATAGAAAGTATCGAGCTCGCAAACTCTTCCACTAACGAATACATCCGTTCACTGGGATTGGAGTCACAGGATCTTCCGATTCAGAATTTTCATTTGCTTCCGCGGCCCGTATATCGAGCACTTTCAAAAGGCATTCCTTCGGAGGCACATTCAAACGCTCTTTTCCAGGGCGTATTTCTCGATAATGATGCATTTCGAGATGCACCATTGTCGTTCTATGCTTCAATGGCCTTACGCGAAATGGTCCGACTAAAAGGACCTTCTCTTATATGGGCATCAGAAAAAGGAGCCGAAGGAAAATACGGAGGTCTCTCACAGAGGCGATGGGGGTTGAGGGTACCGAATGCACGTGGAGGCGAAGGTGTCGACCGAATGGAGGGATTGGAGGAAGCTGTAATCACCGATATCCAGAAGGAACTTTTCGGCAAAATGTTCACGAATCGTCTTTTCAAAAAAGAACAAGACGAGACGAGCGGTCAGGCAGAAAAGGGTTACAAAGCGTCTCTCGCACAGAAGGCGGGCATCCCTTTGGATGAAATTTATCGCGCTGTCAGGGATGGTTCATTACTTCGCAGTTGGCGCTTTCCTTATTATCAACCTCGTGTGGTTCTCTCGTATCTCATCAATGAGATACACAAAACCCACCCGGATCAGTTTAGAGAACTTCCTGAGGTACGTAAGAAATTCCATACGGCCAGATTTACTCTGGATCTTGTAGAGGTCGGGCGACTTATCAACGATACCTTCGGAGAAAAAGGACTGCGCACCGTGGCGGCTATGAAATCAGGACTAGATCCGAATCCAAGCGCGATTAAAACACTCGAAACTCTTAAGTCTCTTCGAGCTTAAAGGAGTCTTAGTCCTACTTCCTCGATGCAATAACGAGGTCGGCCGCGCTCCTCGGGACGATTGCGTAATGACTGAACTCAAGATTGGGGACGCCACGACCTTCCGTAAGAGAGCGAAGCTGTGTGGTGAAGCCGAACAATTCTGACAGAGGCACTTTCGCGGTGATGACGCGGGCTTGACCGCGCTCACCCATCGCCTCGATAGCGCCGCGTTTGCTGTTTATCATACCCGTCACATCGCCCATGAATTTCTCGGGCACGACGACTTCCAATTTCATGATAGGTTCGAGCAATACGGGCTTCGCTTTTTGCATCGCCTCTTGCATCGCGTTGATAGCGGCGAGCTTGAAGGCGATTTCGGAAGAGTCCACATCGTGGTAGCTGCCATCGTAGAGTTCGACGGAGATATCCACCACGGGAAATCCCGCTTGGATGCCGCGTTCCATCGCCTCGATGAGACCCTTTTTCACCGGCTGGATATATTCCTGCGGAATAACGCCCCCCTTGATGTTGTTGATGAATTCGAAATGGTCTTCGCGCTCGACATTGTTCTTGACCTTCTTGTCTGGGTCTACCGGCTCCATCGGCTTGATGCGGATTTTTACGTGACCGTACTGGCCGCGACCACCCGTCTGCTTGATGTGCTTGTATTCAACATCTGCCGTACCCTGAATGGTCTCGCGGTACGCAACTTGCGGCTTGCCGGTCGTCGCCTGCACGCCGAATTCGCGCTTCATACGGTCGACGATGATTTCAAGGTGGAGCTCACCCATGCCCGATACGATGGTTTCCATCGTCTCGGGGTCCGACTTGATGCGGAAGGTGGGGTCTTCGTCGGAGAGTTTCGAAAGTGCCATGCCCATTTTCTCTTGGTCTGCTTTGGTATTCGGCTCGATACGCATCGAGACGACTGGCTCCGGAAATACGATTGATTCGAGTGCGATAGGATGCGCGGCATCGCAGAGCGTGTGCCCGATCTTTACTTCTTTCATACCGACGGCGGCGGCAATTTCTCCCGCGTAAACAATCTTCACGTCTTCACGCTTATCGGCCTGCAATCGCACGATGCGGCCTACGCGCTCTTTCTTGTTGTTGGCGGAATTGTAGACCGTGTCGCCTGCGGTAAAAGTACCCGAGTACACACGGAAGAACGAGAGCTGGCCGACGAATGGGTCGACCTGAAGTTTGAAAACGAGTGCAGCGAAAGGCGCCTCGTCGCTCGCGGGGCGGGAGTCGGGTTCGTTGGTGTCGGTATTTATTCCCTTTGCTTCCGGCATGTCTTTGGGCGATGGAAGATAATCGACGACCGCGTCGAGTACGAGCTGCACGCCCTTGTTCTTGAGCGAGCTTCCGGTCAAGACGGGGAAGATTTTGTTCTCGATCACGCCTTTGCGGAGCGTCTTTCGCAACACTTCGAGTGGAATCTCTTTGCCGTCCAAGAATTCTGCCATCACCGCATCATCATTCTCGACAATGCGCTCCACAAGTTCTTTGCGATATTTTTCTGCTTCCGCTTGCATGTCAGCCGGTATGTCGCCCGCGACGACATTGATGCCCATCTCTCCTTCGAAGTGATACGCCTTCATGTGCAGAAGGTCGATAACGCCTTCGAATTTATCCTCGAGACCTATCGGTATCTGCAATCGCACCGCCTTGTCCGAAAGCCGGTCCAAGATGCTTGCGTATGATTTTTCAAAAGATGCCCCGGTGCGGTCGAGCTTGTTGATGTAACAGATGCGCGGCACATTCGCCTCTTCGGCGTAGCGCCAGTTGGTCTCCGATTGCGGCTCGACGCCCGCGACGCCGTCGAAGACGACGACCGCGCCATCGAGCACGCGCATCGAGCGCTTCACTTCCGAGGTGAAGTCGATGTGCCCGGGGGTGTCGATGATGTTGAAACGGACTTTCTGCGAAAGGTCGGTGCCCATGTACGATGGATTCCAGAAGCAAGTGATGGCGGCGGCGGTGATGGTGATGCCGCGCTCGCGCTCCTGTTCCATCCAGTCGGTCACCGTATTGCCTTCGTGCACTTCGCCGATCTTGTGTGATTCGCCGGTATAGAAAAGGATGCGTTCGGACGTGGTCGTTTTGCCCGCATCCACGTGCGCGACGATACCGAAGTTCCTGACTTTTTCGAGTGGGTAATCGCGTGACATATTTTTAAATAAAAACGCCGCAAACGGCGTCCCAGTAATGTAACGGAAATCGGAGCGAAAAGCAACATTCCGACCCGGTTAGAGGAGGAGTCTTGTGGTCAGCGGAATGACGAGAACGCCGAGGGTAATGATGGAGCTGAAGTGACGAGGCAAGGAAAGACGGAACCATTTTCTCGCATGATGGTCGATGCAAGGGCCTGTATAGGTCGCTCTTCCCTCGCTTTTTCTGAAATTATTTTCCCATACCGTAAGCGGGCACGCGCCTTCGTAGAAATACCACGACGCGAGAATCAAAACGCCAATGCCGCCGAAGACCCACAGGGAATAGGTACGGAACAAATCCGGATACTGTACGGCAATAAGCGGAGATGCGATACAGACAGCGACCAGAGCCGAAAAGACGAGGGTGTGGAGGAAGAGGACGACTCGCGACATTAATCAAGATGCTACCACAGCGACCCTACCACGCGAAGTGGGCGAACGCTTTGTTTGCTTCTGAATTACCGCGCGGAGTGAAGAAAAAGGTTCCTAACACCTTTATTTCTCAAAAAGCAAAGGCCTCGGCAAACGACCGGGGCCTTTGGACACCTTTTGTCAGCCTTGCTCACACGGGCCAGGCATGGACCAGGCAGGGCGCTTCGCGGCGATGTTTTGCCGAAATCCGGATCTCGGCATGTCCCGGACGCCATGCGGCCCAGGGAACGGTCTTGGTATCGTCGATGACGACGATTACGTTTTTCGTAGAGATTACCGGAATGATGTTGGTCGTGACGGACCCCCTGACCCGCTCTTTGAATGCAAAGATCAGGATCCCATACGTCGCCGGGCCATCAGGACGAATGAAGCTGAAATACCGCCCGCACCCGTTTTGTGACTCGGCTGGGATCTCTTTCAAATCGCCGCTGATACCTTGGGCGATCGCGTCGGACGTTGGCGATGACAAGAACAATGCGGCCGCGAGGCCGATTGAGATCAATTTCCACATGGCACTTCACCTCCTTTGCCAATTGGAACGTTGTTACTATGCCATATGCATCAAAATGCACCACTCTTTTGTCGCAGGTTTAACCTGCGGCTTAGATACTCGCGCCCGATTGCGCGAGGAGAAAGCACGAGACCCGCCTCTTCATACAGAGTGAACATATCACCCCGTTACACTAGATTGTTGAGTGCGCGATACAAAAGAACCCGACTATTTACTATTCCGTTATCCCACCCGAGCCGAAAAGGTGCTCCTCTTAGAGAACAAGCCTCAGTTGGAGATTGTTACCACGCGAAGTGCGCGAAGGCCCTGTTGGGATATGTATTATTGAAGCAACTAACATTCAAGACTTGGATCGTCGAGACCAAAAAAACATTCGAGCGTCATACCTAAGAAGAGCGGTTGTTTTCCAACCCCTATCGCACCCCAGAAGGAGCCGATAAGGAGTGTCAGCCCGGCAACTCCTCCGATGAGAATCGTTATGTCTCTCCACGTCCTTTCCTTTTTTCTAAAAAATTGCACGAATGGATACATGATTACTCCGAGAAGAACAGCGACGCATAACCAGAAAATTACCGTGCTGTAATGCATAGCGAAACTTTATCATGCAGAAGTGAGCCCTTCGACTCCGCTCAGGGTAAACGAAACTGCCAAGCGAAGTGAGCAAACGCTTTGTTGGCCTCTGCCATGCTCAGTCGTAGATTGAATGGTCGCCGACGGTGTGCAGTCGCGCTTCTTGGTCGGAAATCCATTCGAACATGATGCGATACTTGTAGTCCACAGAGAAACCAAAAAACCCTTTATACTTCCCGTGTAATTTATGCACCCTAAGCCTCTGATGATTCTTTCTGTCTTTAAACAACTGAATTTTTCCCTTTATCTCCTCTTTAAGGGCGCTCGGCAGTTTGTCGTACCTTCGTATGAATTCCTGTGTGTATCCTACCGTAATCATGCACGAAGTTTTTTAGCGATAACATCTAAATCGCCGTAGTACACTCTTCCCGCCTTGGAATCGGCGACGCTTCGTTGCAGCGAAGCAAACATCTCGTCTTCCTCAAGGGCATCAACGGCAAGTCGTACCGCGTGCGCCTTGTTGGCCGCCCGCCCGCTTTTGACAAGCTCCTTGATGAATTTCTCCTGCTTGGGAGTTATGGGGACAGAAATGGTAACCATATGATTTTATATTATCGGATATGATAATATCATACATTCCACTCTGTGAAACGCAAGTGAACCGGGCGGGCTTTGACCCGCAGGGAGATATTCAGGGAATCCCGCATTACGCTTTACTTCGGACACCATTAGGAGCTGTACTTAGTGTCCACCCCACCACACTCGGCGCCTTGAGCGTACCCATACAGCGCCGCCTCTGCCTGTCAATTCAGGTAACGCGCTCCCGCGCGTATCTCCCTCATGTCGTTTAGCGGCTCACTCGCCGCTCCGATTCTTTCAAAAGTTTACCACGCGAAATGCGCAAATGCTTTGTTGGCCTCGGCCATACGGTGCGTCGTTTCTTTTTTGGTGACGGCGGAGCCTTCCCCTTTGTGCGCGGCGAGAATTTCTGCGAGCAAAGATTCGTTCATCGGCTTGCCCTTGGTGCCTTCGGCCGCTTCCACTATCCAACGCATGCCGAGCGCCATTTTGCGATTCGGATTGACCTCGCGCGGCACTTGATAGTTGGCGCCACCGACGCGGCGTGAGCGCACCTCTACCGACGGGGATGCTTTTTCGAGTGCCTCTTCAAGCACAGTGACAGGATCGCCCTCTTTCTTTAATTCTTCCATCACCTTGTAGACGATTTTGCGGGCGGTGTCCTTCTTGCCGCGCTCCATCACATAATTGATGAGCTTGGCAACTTTGAAAGAGCCGTACACTTCGTCCGGCTGAGGTTGTTTTCTGTTTTTGGTAGGGCGTCGCATAAAAATTACTTAGCGGCCTTCGGCTTCTTGGCACCGTAGAGCGAGCGGCCGCGGCGGCGCTTCTCGACACCTGTCGCATCCAATTTGCCGCGGACGATGGTGTAGCGTACGCCGATGTCCTTCACGCGTCCGCCGCGGATGAGGACGACCGAGTGTTCCTGCAGGTTGTGGCCCTCGCCCGGGATGTAGGCGGTGACCTCCATGCCGTTGGTGAGGCGTACGCGAGCGATCTTTCTGATGGCAGAGTTCGGCTTGCGGGGAGTCTTGGTCGTGACGCGGGTGCAGACACCGCGCTTGAAGGGTGCCGAATAGAAGGACGGGCGATTTTCGAGCGTGTTGAAGCCGCGCGAAAGCGCGATGGTCTTCGTGCGCCAGGTCTTCTTGGCTCGGCCCTTGCGCGTAAGTTGATTTATCGTAGACATTTTTTATCCTGAGCCCATCGAAGGGCAAATGAAAACTCCCTGAGGGAGTTCGCGGAGTGTACTACTTATTATATATACGCGCAACTTACGGAACCTCCCTACGCCCTCTGTTCCGGCAGAGGGAGATCTTCATAGTACTCATCCCACCCACCGGAGCTAACCTCCAAAGTCCCATCGGGCTTTTTGATTACCGTGAGCGTCTCGCCGCCCTTGGGATATGCGTGTGTGAATTCTATAGTCGACGGGTCTTTCATCTCGACTTTTACCCTAGCTCCTTCTCGGGGCGTGAGGCTACGTACAAAAACGCCGTCATCTACTGCCACTTCTCCCGTCTTTTCATTGAATTGTATTTTGTCGGTGGAAGCAATGAACTCTCTTGTTCCCTCTCCCATATGTATGGGCTCATTTTTCATGGACTCGTATATTTTAAAGGCGGCCAGCCCGCCTACGCCCATTAATGCAGCGGCACCCGCACCTTTAAGAAAATTCCTTCTTTCCCGACCTGGCCGGTCCAGTTGATTCATAACAAAAAGCTATCACGTGCAGTTCACGTCGCAAGTTTGCTGTTCACACCCCCGCGATAGCCTGGGCGATGCCGTAGACGAGATTTCCGAAGGTGTTGCCGAAGACGATAATGATGAGAAGGACGATGCCGAAACCGAGGAAAGGGTTCTGCTCCATGCGGTCGCGCAAGGCCCCATAGCCGAAACTCTCTGGAAGAACGCTCGAGAGTATCTTCGAGCCATCGAGCGGCGGTACCGGAATGAGATTGAGCACTATGAGCGATACATTGATGGCGACGATGTACATGAGCCCGCCCGCGATGTCGGGGAAAAGTTGCAGGCGTATCAAGAGCCCTCCCAAAAGCGCGAGTACCAGATTCGAAGCGGGCCCCGCCGCAGCGACTATCATTTCACCCCACCGAGGCGCACGAAAAAGATTATATGGGTTGTATGGTACAGGCTTCGCCCAGCCGAAAAGGAATCCGCCCGGCGTAAGTGCGCAAAGTATCGGAAGGATGATAGAACCGAAGAGGTCGAGATGAGGTATCGGATTGAGGGTGAGCCGTCCGGCATAGCGCGCCGTGGGGTCCCCGAGCGTATCGGCTGCGACGCCGTGCATCACTTCGTGAATGATGACGGAGAAGATGATGACCGCTATGATGAACAAGGTGTCGATGAGTACCATACGAGGAGTATACCAAATGATAATTTCCAATTTTGCGTTTTAGCTTCCCCATGCTAGCATGCCCGAACTATGGCAAGAACGTGTGACATAACGGGTAAGAGCTCGCAAGTTGGCGGTGGGTATTCCAACCGCGTCCGTGCCACCAAATTCAACCCGACGGGCAAACGCCGCCGCCAAGTAAATCTCCAGACGAAAACTCTTTTCATTCCCGAGCTCGGTAAGAAGGTGACAATTCGCGTCTCCGCCAAAGGACTCAAAACCATGAAGAAGCGCGGCGCATTCTTGACGCTCAAGAAAGCGGGGCTCGTCTAATCTCTCCGCACAGTCTGCCCATCCGACACGAATGTAATCGTGCCGTCTTTGCACGTGTCGAGGGTGGGTATCTCAAATCGCGCAAACATATCAATCGTCTGCTGCGCTGGATGACCGTACGAATTGTCGCAGCCGCGCGAGTAGATGCCATATTCCGGATTCACGTAGCCAAGAAAGAGCGCCGAGGAAGAAGTCTTTGAGCCATGGTGCCCGGCTTTTAATATATTGGACTTGAGTTTCGTGGAGTCGAATGTGACGAGATAATTCTCTATTTCATTGGGAGAATCGCCAGTGAGCATAAACGCCGTATCGCCGTACACGAGTCGCGTCACGATAGAGCCGGTATTTGTTTCTACGGCCGAGACATTTCTGTCGGGAAATAAAATCTCGATGTACGCACCGTCCCCAAGATTAATTATTGTTCCGCGTCTGGCCTCAAGTACCTCCGCACCCATCTCCTCCGCAATTGCTTTTTCAAATGCTTTAAAGTCCGCGCCTTCCGTGTCGAGGACACTTGATTTCACAATGAGCGCGACGCGGTACCGCCGCAGCACCTCGACCAAGCCGCCGATATGGTCTTGGTCCGGATGCGTACCGACGACGACGTCAATCATTTTGTCATACCATGGAATTTGCTTAGAAAGTTGCCTCAACACCGCGGTGCCTTTCCCCCCGTCCACCAACACCTGCCTACCGCTTGGCGCTTGGATAAAAATAGAATCGCCCTGGCCGACATCGAGGAAAGAAATGGTAAGGAGCCCGCCCGCATCTTCGCGTATCGCCGCATACCAGATGCAGAACGTGAGTACGAGCAATACAAGTAGTGCCATGCCTTTGACCTGAACACTCTTTCTCATCGCGTCATTCTACCTTCATCTATGCGGGTGTTATGATTGATTTCCTAGTGGCTAAACCCTAATGGCTAATCTCTATTTTATGTACGAAGCGAAAAAGTTTACTCTCCCCTCCCTCGACGGCATCTCCGACGAATCGGTGAAGCAGCACCTCGGCCTCTACGAGGGCTACGTGAAAAATTTCAACGCGATCGCCGCAAAATTAGTCGAATACGCGAAAGAAAGCACCGAAAAGAACGTGCTCGCACTGGGAGAATTGATTCGACGCAAGTCGTTCGAATTTGACGGCATGCGTCTGCATGAATTGTATTTCTCGCAATTTGAGGGTGGTGCAAAAGCGCTCGACGAAAATTCAGTTCTCGGAAAAGCGTTCGCCGCTGAATATCACGGATACTTCGTCGAATACTTCAAGGCCATCGGCAACATGCGCGGCCCGGGGTGGGCGATTCTCTACTACGACCCTATCGGCAAAGAATTCCAGGCGGGTTTCGCCGGTGAGCAGCACCAGGGGCATTTCGCGACACTCCCGATAATCTTGGCACTCGACGTGTGGGAACACGCATTTCTCCTCGACTACGGCGCGGCAGGCAAAGGAAAATATATAGACGCGTTCTTCAAGAATCTGAACTGGGGTGTCATCGAAAAGCGGTTCGTCGAGGCACAAAAATAGACGGCAAAGCATTTTTGTGCCATCTTTCTGGGATGCCACGACTCCGTGGCACATGCACAAAGTGAGGACGCCAATGAGCCGCAACAAATTAGGCGACGTAGTCCCGTTCCCGCTCCTCGAGTTCGAGGACGGAATGCCCTCAATCATCCGCGCAGGAGGTCGTCATGGCCCCACGAGCGATACACTGCTGCGAAATCATGCAACACAGCTCTTGATTTTGAAAGTGCGGCACAATCACGAGAAAAATATCTCGGCCCTACGCGCGCAGGCGGCGGAGTTACGCGCCGACGGAGAGCGGATGGTCGACATGTTGACCACCGAAACTGAGGCGGTGGTCAACGAGGCGATTAAGAAACTTGAGGCTGAGAGGGCATCCATCGGAAAGAAACGAAAACGGGCCTAAGTTTGAATATCGTCAGCGGAACAGCTCCCGAATGAGGGGAGACGAGGGCCGGCGGCAACGCCGGCTCGTTTTTTATGTGTGGAGAAGCCACTTGCGCCCTTTCTCACGTGGTATCCTTGAGAGATTAGGATAATCACATATTAATTATGAAGACTGACCGAGCCATTTTGATAGCGTTTTTGGGTAATTATTTGATAAACACGGTTCTCGCGGCCGTCGTCGCGCTCGTTCCGGCTGCGGCGAATGGCGGCATGTTTACTGCCCAATACATCACCTTTATCATCCTCTCGGCCGTCCTCGTGGGCGTTCTCGCCTGGTGGTACGGGGTTCGGGATGTAAAAGCAGGTGCCCTCTTTGGCGTCATTGGCTTCCTCGTCGCTATTGTGACCGCATTCGTGACGGGTGTTGCAGGAGTCTTGGCGCAGACGGGCTCGCTCTCGGCAGTCGCAGGAGTCCTACCCAATTTCTGGCCGTTCCTCTGGAACTCGTCTACTCTCGTCCTCCTCGGCTACTGGGTAATCCCAGCCGCGGCAATAGGGTGGTACTCTCAGCCAAAGGCTGCGCCGATGGGCGGAGGGATGTAGCCGTTTCTTAAGACTCGAATTAAAAAGCGCGGCCAGAACTGGCCGCGCTTTTTTATGGGCTACTTTTCTCGCGTTCTATGAGGTATAAGCTACCGAACAGAAGCGCGTAGGCTCCGAACATCCACCACGCGGTGAATGCAGAGACCGATACCGAGGCAAATGGAAGTGCGGCGAAGAATTTTGCTACTCCTATGATGTACACAAGCAGTACGTATGCGGGAAAGGCGACGAATGTCCCGAACCCTTCGACTACGCTCAAGGCAGGCAGGCCGAATAGAATCCCTGCGACCGCCGCGATGACGGAAAGCGCCATCGCCCACGGTACCACAACGAGCGCGAGCAGATTCGCGGGCAACGCGACGAGCGAAAGGATGCCGTTTTGGTACAAGAGGAGCGGCAATACCGCCGTTTGCGTGCCGAGCGTCGAGGCGGCTATCTCGCGCAGCGCGAATCGCTCGGGTATCCAAGGCAGCCACTCAAAAAATATTGGCGAGAAGAGTACGAGTCCGAGCGTCGCGAGGACGGACAATTGAAACCCCGGGTCGAACGCGAGGAGGAGCGGATTCCAGAGAACCATCGCGGAAGCGACGACACCGAGCGCGCGGAGCGCTAGGTACACGCGCCCGGTCATGCGCGCGATGAGCGGCAAAAGCGCCATGGCGCCCGCGCGCATAGCACTCGGTGCAGCGCCCGCCATGAGAACGATAAACGCGACTATGAATACGCTCGACGCGACCTGCACCGTGCGCGACATTCCCGCAAGCAATTTCCCGACCAGGTTCATCACGATGGTGATGTTGTACCCCGAAAGCACAATGATGTGGATGAGCCCGACCGCAATAAACATGTCCGAATACTCTTTCCCCACTCCGCGCTTGTCCCCCACGGTGATGCCGCCCGCAAGCCCTGATGCGGGCTCGGGCAACACCGCCTGCAATCCTTGTAAATATGTTTGCTTCGTCCATAGAGCCGCGGCCTTGAGATAATTTTTCTTGCCCTCGCCGATTTTCTCCGCCTGCGCGAAGGAGAGCGTATACAAAATCCCATCCTTGGCGAGGTACATCGGGTAATCGAACTGCCGACCGAGAGAGGTATCGAACTTCTCGGGTAATTCGAGTGTCCCTTTGGCGCGGACGATATCGCCGTAGCGCACTTCCGTATGTGGGGGTGCCTGCACCAGTATTCCAACGTCATCAGTTTGTATGTGAATGCGGACGCCGCCCTCGCGCACGTCGGGCTCGTCCACCACAAGTCCTTCGAGCGTCACCGTTTCTCCAAGCTGCGAAGTGAGTTGGGGTGTGCCGTAGAGCGCCGCCGAGCTTAGGCGAAGAATCCCTGTCGCGCACGCGATGAGCGCGACCGAGAGAATTACCAGCTGCTGCCATCTTGATCGTTCAAAGTACGCGAGGAAAAGCGCAGCGAGGGAGAGTAAAAACAAAAAAGCCGCGAATGGCCACGGTAGTAAAAAGAATGAACGTACAAAAACACCTGCAAGAAATCCTCCGACAATGGCCCACAAAACATTCGAGGACATGTTCACTAGAGTAGCAAAGAAAATACACCGCTATCCAGATGTACTTAATTTGGACGGCCGTCCAAATTAAGTACGCGGTCGCCTCTCTATACGAGCCTCGTCCCGTTAGAGGGATTTCTCTAACGGGATTCATCAATTGCTTCGTTGACCAGCCTGTCTGCCTCTGCGTTTTCTTCACGCGGAATATGTACGAAGTGATATTTCGGAAAACCGACGAGGAGTGCGCGGACCTTGGCGACCTGCGGCTTCAGCGTCGGCTCTTTGATTTTCCAATTACCCAAAATTTGCTCCACCGCGAGCTTAGAATCCATCCGCACTTCTATCGGGCGGGCGGCAAGCCCGAGCCTCTTCGCTTCGTGCAGGGCAAGTACCACCGCCTCGTACTCCGCCCAATTATTTGTCTGAGGATTGCCCAGATATTTTTTGAGCTCTATCCTTTTTTTGCCGTCGATGATGACGACGCCGGCACCGGCGGGCCCGGGATTGCCGCGGGCGCCGCCATCGGTGTAGATGACAATCTTCGACATGCTATGCGACGTGAGGGTGCGGATGCGCCGAAAGTGTGCGGTAGGCGTGGACGACGGCGAGCGCGGTTAGGGGAATCGTTACGAGAAGTCCGACGATAAGGCATAAGAAACCAAGAATATTAACGAGTACGGCGAGCCCGACAAGGCCGAGCAACTGCCACTTGTGTCCGTCGGTGATACGCTTGCTCTCCCGCATCGCCTCGATGGGGCCGAGGCCTTTATCGATGACGACGTACGGAGTGAACATAAACATGAGACCGAAAATGATCCCCGGTACGATGAGGAGGACGAGTCCGAGTATGACAACAACGCCGACGAGAAGTTTCGCACCGAGAAAATACCAGAACGGTTGCGGATGCCAAAGTTCGCCGCTTCCGGCTGTTTCAATGGAATCGTGCGATTTGAGGAAGAACGCCGTGACGCCCATACTGATAAAAGTGCCGAGCACAAAATTGATGAGACTTCCGAGACCTTGGGCAACGCCCTGATTGCCGAACGCCCCGCCTATGCCGGAAGCCACTCCGCTCAAGACCGCCACGAGCAATGCTGCGCCGATAAAAAACCACGGGCGCTTTTTAAAGGTTTCCCAGCCGAAGCGGATACAACCCCCTGCTGAAAAGTCATTCATAAAAATATGATATCACGCTCCCGGAAGCACATCCACGATGCGTAGCGCGAGTCCGCCACGATAGGAATCGTGCTCTATCGTCGCGAGCAGGTTGGCGAAACGGCCCGGCTCCGGAGAGAGCGAGAAATCATGAGGCGACTTAAAGAATTCGAATGCGCGCGCCGAGACACCGCTCTCGCGGCATTCGAGCATGACCTCGACGTGATTGTTCTCCTTCCCGAAACGTTTTACCCCGACGACGGTCGTATTGTTCAACAGAAAAATCGGTTTTGGATTTCCGACGCCGAAAGGTGCGAGCTTCGAAACCTCCTTGAAGAGGGCGGCGGAGATATCGGAGAGCGTGACGGACACATCATGTTCGAGTGCGACGACATTAGAAGGGGGAGGTAATTTTTCCATTGCACAGGCGAGTATCTCGGGCAATCGATGTACATGCTCGTGTGAAACGGTAAAGCCGCCTGAGGCAGCGTGTCCACCGTATTCTTCGAACACATCCCCCGCACTCTGAAATAGATCGAGGAGCGAGACGTCGCCATCCGAACGGCATGACCCTTTTAGTTTTCCGTTCACGTCGCGCCCCCACATGCACACAATCCCGCCCCTATCCGACATGATGGAATTGGCTGCGAGACCGAGGAGTGCCGGTTTCCATTCAGGATTGCCGAGGACTACAACTCTGTCTCCGTCTTTGTACCGCTCTTTCACATGAGCCCGTGCTTGTTTTACCAAACTTGCGACCACCCCTTTTCTTTTCGTATTCAATTTCTCGAGCTGCGCCACCAAAGCTTCTGCTTCCGCAACGTCGCGTGTGACCAAAAGCCGGAGTGCCAGATCGGGCTCGTCCATGCGCGAAGCGGCATTGATGCGCGGCGCGATAGAAAATCCGACATCGCTTTCGGAAAGTTCCTCCTGACGGAGGCGCAGTTTGCCGCACAGGGCGCGGATACCCGGACGCGGCGATTTGCGCAAGACTTGCAAGCCCCAGTGTGTGAGGGCACGATTCTCTCCGACAAGCGGGACCATGTCGGCGATAGTTGCGATTGCAACCATATCGAGGAGCCACTTCTCCCAACCGTCCGGGATTTTCTGGAAACGTTCAACCCCCCGCTCTTTACCCCCTGCGAGCGTGGCTTGCGCAAGCTTGAATGCGACAGCCGCACCGCACAGATGTGTAAAGGGGTATGGCGCGAGCTTCGGGTTGAGCACCGCAACGGCGTCCGGAAGTGCGCCGGGGATCTCATGGTGGTCAGTGACGATGACATCCACCCCTTTTTCTTTTGCAAAAGCCACCGCATCAATCGCGGTCGTGCCGACGTCAACGGTGATGATGAGTGACACCGCGCTTGCCCCGCCGGGGCGGGGCGTAGCGAGCTGCGAAATCGCATCTGTATGAAACCCGTATCCTTCCCTATCGCGATGCGGGAGATACACTTCAAAATTCTCGTATCCTATTTTTGTGAAAAAATCTGAGAGGAGTGCCGCACCCGGAATCCCGTCACAATCAAAATCCGCATACACTGCGATGCGCTCGTTCTTTTCCACTGCCGACAACAATCGCGCCACCGCCACATCCATTCCGGCCAACAAAAACGGGTCGTGCGTGTGCAATTTGTAATCGGGATTCAAAAACGCAGCTATGTCATCGGCAGACTCAACGCCCCGCTTTGTGAGTAATGTCCGCACTAATTCCGAAATTTCCATTCAGAGCAGTATAGCGTATGGCGGAAAGGCGCCGGTCGTATTGTTTGTCCCTCCATACTCCATACTCTATACTTCGTACATGGCCTCCGATTGTTTGTTCTGCAAAATAGTTGCGCGCGAAGTGCCAGCACAAATCGTGTACGAAGATGCGGACACGCTCGCCTTTCTCGATATCAATCCCATAAATCCCGGGCACACACTCGTTATACCCAAAGAACATTCGACTGACATTTTCGACATCGATGATAAAAACTGGACGGCGGTCATGAATACGTCACGCACCGTTGCGCATGCGCTCGAGAAGGCGCTCCAGACCGACGGCGTCAATATCGGCATGAACAATCGTGCGGGCGCGGGGCAGGTGATATTCCACGCACATGTACACGTCGTGCCGCGTTTCGCCAACGACCCCCATTCACTTTGGAAAGGGCGCCCATACGCGGAGGGTGAATTTGCAAAAATGGGAGACATGCTCCGCGCCGCGCTTCGCTAGCCCCGACGCACCATGTGGTCGGGGTCCCGACCGAAGCGTCGGGATTACGGACAAACGAACTGACAGTTCGGTCCTGTGCGTCCTACCCACGAACCATTCGGACACTGCATCGCATCCATCGTACATGCGACCGGCTCACTTCCCACACGGACAGTGCTGCTGGTTTTCGCCTGCGCGCCCGACGCATCACTCACGATGACAATGACCGTGTATGTGCCCGCCTGCGCGTACGCATGCGTGAAGGTGGTCGTTTGCACAAAGCTGTCCCGGGTCGCGGCGCTTGCATACGGTTGAATATTTCTGTATTCATCGCCCCACGTAACGTTGTAACTCAACGATTGGCCTTCGGGGTCTGACGCTTGAATCGTCCATGTACCAGAAGCATTAATTGCGAGAGTGGTCGGCCCGGAGAAACTGGAGATCGTCGGCACACCGCCGGAGGTACTGCCGCCCACTTGTATGCGGACGCTCGCAAGAGGAGCCGGCTGCGCCATCATGCAGCGAGGATTCGTATAAAGGCACGGAATATATCTCGAAACGTTCGCTGTATATGTCCCGACCGTGGTATATGTATGCGATGAGATAGAAGGAGAAATGCATGGTGCGCGGATACAGTAAATCTGCTGAGTATCCATGGGCTGTCCTTGCCCGTCGCCAAATTCGATGTAGTACCGCCCGTTGTCATCAGACACCGGCGAATACGTGAAGTTGACCGCAAGCGGTGCCTTGCCGGATGTTGGGGATGCGTTCAATGTCCCCTTGCCTCCACCGCACCAGTATCTAATGCGCTCGCGCGACATCGGCCCGACAGAGCCAGCTGGTGATACGCCTTCAGAGGCCTGCCACTTCGCTACTGCCTGCATTGTCATGGGGCCAAAATAGCCCGTCGCATTCGCGGAAAGATATCCCTCTGCGCTCAAGAATTCCTGTAATCCCCGCACATCATCACCACGCGTTCCCTGCGAAAGATTCCGGGCGAGAATCGAACAAATCCGGTGTTTCGAAGGCGGAGACACTGATACCGTCGTCGGGTCCGCGGGTGGAGTTTGTGCAGTTAGGGTCGTCCTCAGCTGTAGCTGCAGACTTGCGACTTTTGCGAGTAGTTCTTTTATCTGCGTTTGCAGTTCGTCAACGGTAAGCGCCGACGCAGGCGCAACACTCGCGGCCGACGCTATAAAAACAAGTGCTACTATCCCTGCAATAATGTTTTTCTTCATGAAAAATAAGATGAGTTTTTCTAATAAACTCTCATCATATATAGACGACGCAAAACCTCCCCTCTTACTGGCGACGTAGAGCGAGGGAAATGCGAAAGCTTGCTTTCGTATTTCCGAGCCGAGGAGTCAGAAACCGGCGCAACGGTTTACGGGCCTACCTACTGCCAACAAAGACTCACGGGTTCGCCGATTATCTCTTCGAGCTGCGCAAGCGCTTCTTTCGTACCGCCAATTCCATCAATGAGGCCGCTTTCAAGCGCCTGTGCGCCGAGCATTGTGGAACCGTCGGCGAGCGCATCCACCTTTTCGACCGGTAGTCGCCGGTATGCGGCGATTTGCGCGACGAAGTCCTTCCGCAATATATCGAGGTCGCGCTGTATCAATTCCCGCTCGGCGGTCGTGACCGGTTTGTCGGGACTGAACGTATCTTTGAACGGTCCCGACGAGAGCTGCTCGTACACGATGCCTTCTTTTTTGTTCTTCTCGTATTGATTCAAGAATGAGTAGGTCGCCCCGATGGAGCCAATTGTCGAACCTTCAAGCGCAAGGATGCGGTCGGCGGCCGCAGCGACAAGATACCCAGAGGAAACTCCGCCGCCGTGAATGACCGCGACGGAGGGCTTACCGAACGCTCGTATCGCATTGGCGATTTCCTGCCCCGCTTCGGAGCCGCCGCCGTTGGAATCAACATCGAGTAACAACGCTTTGATATCCGGATTTTCAGCCGCTGTTTTGAGGCCGTATTCCACATCCGTTGCGACCGTGTAATTCGGTGTGAGCACCGTACCCGCACCGTCATTGAGGACGAGTACATCGGAAACGGGGATATCAGCTCGCGTATTTACGATGTTGCCGTATATCTGAAGGTCAAGCACGTTGCACGAAGAGGTATCGTTTCCTGCTGAACCCATTGCGAGCGCCCCATTCTGTATAAAAAACACCGCAATCGCAGATCCTACCGCGGAAGCGACGACAATCGCACCGAGAAAAAGTATGCCCTTCGCGGAAAAACTACCTTCCATCCGCACACAATAGCATCGTTTAGAGACGTCTTTCGGCATGATTTCGATGTCTGTGGACGAGGCACAGCCCTCGCCGAAAATCCCAATACTTTACTTCAAAGTAAAGTATTGGGATGGGAGAAATAAAACGCTAGTCGAGTGCGGCGATGCCGGGAAGCGTCCCCTTCAATAGATATTCGAGCATCGCACCGCCGCCAGTCGAGAGAAATCCGAGATTTTCCTGCGGAACACCGGTCGCCTCAATTGCGGCGATGGTGTCACCGCCGCCGATGACCTTCCGCGCATCGCTTTTTGCTATCAACTCCGCAATTCCTTGCGTGTAATGAATGTATCCGCTTTCGTACATTCCCGTCGGGCCAGCCCAGAGAATGAATTTTGCCCTCGCGATATGGGGAGCAAGCATCGCGACAGTGTCCGGGCCGATGTCGACAATCTTGTCGTCCGCATCAACATCTTCTGGCTTTTTCACATGCGACTGACCGTCGGGCCGTTCGACGGTGACGTCTACGGGTGCGAGAAAATGCGGATTTGAAAGAATATCCTCGCCGGGCAATTCCTTCGAGATGAGCGAACGGCCGACGGGAAGTCCGCGCGCCTTGAAGACGTCGTTCGCAAGCGCGCCCGTGATGAACACGTGATCATATTTTTCAAGAAGCAGTTTGATGAGCGGCGCTTTCGTCTCGAATTTCGCGCCGCCGAGAATAGCAAGGGACGGATGTTCCGGTGACCGCGCGGCATCAACGGCTGCGACCTCGTCACGAATGAGAAACCCACAATATGAGGGAAGGAATTTCGCAATGCCGACGCTCGAAGCGTAGTTGCGGTGCGCGTCGGGGAACGAGTCGCCGACGAAAATCTCGGCGGTGCTTGCAAGAAGTTTTGCGAATTCGGGATCGTTCGCTTCTTCACCCGGGTCGCGTCGCGTGTTTTCCAAAAACAAACACTCTCCGTCCTTAAGGGCGGCGGCCTCTTGCGGAGCGTTCGCAAACGGAGTACCGAAAAAGTAAATCTTGAGTTGCGGTGCGAGTTTTTGGAGTGCTTCCGCGACCGGCCGCATGGATTCGCCCTTGCGACCGAAGTATCCGGCGATGATTACTTTGGCTCCGTTTTTTACAAGATAATCGAGTGTAGGAAATCCGCGTTTAAGACGAAATACGTCACCCACTGAGCCATCGGAGTTCAAAGGTAAATTAACGATGGTGCGCAGGAAGACACGCTTTCCTTTTAATTCGCCCGCAGGAATCTCATCAATACATTTCATACGTTTGAATTCCGATACTTAACATTTTCCTTAAGTATCGGAACTAGGAAGCTGTCCCTAGTGCTTGTAATAGCGCGGCGAACCGATACGCGTCGATACTCACATGGCCGACGAGAAGGCCTTGCGCGCCGCTTTCTTGGAGCATCGGGAGCGCATTCGATTCCGTCGTGGCGCCTCCGTAGAGAATTTTTACGTTCATGCCCGTTTCGCCCTTCTGACCTACGATAGTCTTGCGGATGAAAATCGTCATCTCGTGCATATCGCGCGGGTTCATGGTCTTTTCCCCGCCTATCGCCCATACGGGTTCATACGCGACCAAAACTTTCGTGACTCTCGATTGTTCTACATTCGCAAACGCCGCACGTAATTGTTCTTTGACGAAATTGAAATGCTCACCACTGAGCGAACGCTCTCGCTCTCCCACGCAGAGAATCGGGGTCATGCCGCAGGCGAGCGCCGCGACAACGACTTTCCCCGCATCTTCGCTCGTTTCTCCTTTTGCGCGCTGCTCCGAATGGCCGACTATCACGTACTGCGCCCCCGCGTCTTTTGCTTGCAGCAAAGAAATATCTCCCGTATACGCGCCACTCCCTTCGGCATTTGCACTCTGGATTGCAAAAGCAATGCGCTTGCCTTTGTATCGCGCACGCAACTCGCGCAAGAAAATGGCCGGCGGCGCCACAATGAGGGTGACATTCTTTGCGGACTCAGCTGCCTTCCTCGTTGCATCAAAAAGCTTCTTTGCCTCGCGCATTGTTGTCGGATTCATCTTCCAATTGGCGACGACGATTGATTTCATGTGTCCGAAGTATATCAAAAGAAAACAGGCGCGTTCCATATCGATCCCGAAGGATGGATAGTGGAAACGCGCCCGCTAAAGACGACCTCGGATCTATGGCTTCTTGGGCCTCCCCGCTTTATTAACGGGGTTTTTCTCCAGCCACTCCTTGCAGCCCGGGACAAGGTCTCCTGGCTGGCACCGGAATCCTCCCGGCCGGAAGAGCTTGACGAAGAGCCCTTCGGGCGGAGCAAACAGAGCTAACGCTCCTGCACCACCGATGACGGCCACGCCCGGATTCGCAAACGCTCCGGCTGCACAGCCGATACCCCAGAGTGTTTGATTCTGCGGTGAGGCACCTGCGTTTTGCAACATGCCACTTCCGGCAAGGCAGAGCGCGGCCGATGCCACCGCCTCACCGCCCCCTGTCGACGACCTGGCGGGGGAAGCGGCGTCACCACCACCGCCAGGTGGAGGGGGTGGTGGCGGGGGCGGAACGACGTCTGCATACGCCGCACCTGTGGCAACGAGACCTGCCGCAATTGAGACGGCGAGGACCCAACGACGAATCCTTAGCATGGGTACCCTTTCTGCCGCCTAGAGCGGCCGTTTACTTATTTACCATCACGATTATGCCAGAAATGGAGGAAAACGCAAGTTTTAGTCTAGCTACTGCTCGCGCCAGAGGACGAGCGAGTAGTCGGTCGAGATGGCGGGGGTAAAGGGCGGGGGTGCGAATGCGAGCACGCGGTCGTATGAATTATTTCTCGCGAGGAATCCCGAGCTGCAGCCGCTCCCGCTCGAATAGCAGACACCGCCGCGCAGGTAAGAAACTATCGTGCCCGCTACGTTGAGCTGCGAGCGCGTGTTGTATTGATAGTACCCGGAGGGTAGGTAGCCGCTCGCCGGATAATAGTAATCGCGACTGTATGCTCCTGTCTGCGCGACAAAAATACCCCGCAAAGAAAGCGTGTCGGGTACGAGAAGGCCGATTTGCAATGAACCCTCTGCGACAGCGGTGAGGCCGGTCGTTCCGTCGGTCGTCGCGTAGGCGATGTTGTTGTTGAACACGATGTCGGGAACGTAGGCACCCGTGTCGGCTGCGAAAAGCGTCACCTTCCCCGATACCGTCCCCTCTACCCACGTCTTTGCCTCCGAATAAATGATCGAACAAGTCGATGGCAAAGATACGTTCGCCACTAACGACTCGCTCGCTATAACGGGATAGTCGTACCGCCACCCGTCAACGCTGTTGTAGCTGTAGATGGTATCACCATTGGTCGCGGTCACGCGATAGACGTCGACCGTGCCGTTGGATTTGAAGATGAGGTGGAATCCTTTGTTGTCGGCGCCGCCGACCGAGGCGAATGAGCTTCCCTGCTGGACGCCCGCTCGCGTGACCGACGTCGGATTGAGCATAATGCCGCTCGTTTGCGCGTACCCTTTGAGAGTCGCAAAGTTGAGTGCCATCCCCGGAAAATCAATATGCGATGCCGGATACTGCCAAAGAGAAGTCACTGAGCTATTGCCGAAGACTCCCGTTTTCCACCCGGCCGCGGGATTCGGACTCACGCCGTTACACCCCAGCGAACCGGACGTGCCGTCACACCAGACTTGCGATACCTCGGAAGTAACGGTCGAATTGGTAGTCCCGTCCATGCGCATACCGTTGTTCGAATGGTAGGGTCCTACGCCGACATTGGTCGAGCCGAACCACACGACGCTGTTATAAATGAACGCATACTCGGCGACCGAGCGTTTCATATAACGAGCGAGTAGCGTCCGCGGGAATCCGACGCTCGCGTCCGACCTGCCGACTGAGGCGAGATCCATCCACTGCACACTTCCGCACTGATACGCGGGCGTCGGCGTTATGGTCGCCGTGCCGACTGTGCCGCCTTCCGGGTCGGTCACGACGTATGAGGTCGGAAGCGCGCCAAGCCCCGCGCCGGTCGTCATCACGGTGCCGCCGGCACTTGTATTGTGCGCAATGAGCCAGCGGAAATTCTCTAATCCCGCTTCGGCGATATGGAGCGCCTGCTCGCGCGCAAAAAGCGCGCGCCCGTATTTCGCCTGCTGAAATGCGTAGCTCGTCACCGTGCCGAGGATGAGCATGAATACGCCCATGAACCCCACGACGAGGAGCGTGGTCATACCACGGGAAGTATGGCGTATGGTGTATGGTGTATGGTGCGAACGTACGAAGAGCTTTTCGGCGGTTCCTCCCTCCATACTCCATACCCCATACTCCATACCCTTTGCATTCATACTACTTCCCAATGAGGTTCCGCATCGCGGCGGAAGAGCGGATGGTCACTGCGGCGGGCGGTCTGCTGGTATCGCCGTCGACGGCAATATTCGCTGTCACGAAGCGCACCGCCGGGACATTCGCATAGTTGGTTATCACGACACCGCTTGCATCGTAGTAGGTAAACGCATTGAGGCTCTGCGAAATATTCCTGACATCTTGCGCGATGACCGTCGCGACCTCGGTGCCGGTATATACGGGCGGGTCACCCGTCGGATTCAGTATGCCCTCATAGAGATTCGTCCCCTGTAGATAGTAGTGCACGCGCTCAATGGCAGAATCGCTGTCAACGTCCGCGTAGAAGACGACATCGTTAGCCGCAAGCGAGACGACCGGATATGCCCCGTTGCTCGCAAAAGCCGCTTCGCGGATGACGCGGGTCATCGTATCAATGCCGCGCTGCGCCGCCGTAACAGCGCCCGCTTCTTGCATGGCGAAACTACTCGTACGATAAAAGGCGAGAAGCGCCGAAGCGACGGCGGCAATCGCCATCGCAAACATTCCTATCCACACGATAGTTTCAAGCACGGAAAGACCTGAACTGTGTGCGGTGAGTTTCATACTACTGTTGCAACGTGACCGAGTGGTTGGTCGTCCCCGTCACATCGACGCCCGAGGAGTTAAATGTCTGGTGGCCCGGAGCGGAGACGGTGAGCGAATAGTTGCCGTTGGTGAGACCGCTGAAGAACGTCTGCCCGCATGCGTCGGAGATTTTTGTCGCATCGTACGAGCCGCCCTTGGTGAGCCGCACGGTAGCTCCGGAGACCAGTGAGCCCGTACTGTTCTTCACGTCCACGAGCAGGTTATTGGTCGTGTCGGGCGCGAAGTAAATGCTCATCGTCGCCGTCGAATTGGGCGCGAGCACTATCGGCTGCGGAGAGCAGGCTGATGCGATGTCGTAGCCCGTCACCGGCGCAACGGAAAGGGTGTAAGAATCCCACTCCAAGTTTGAAATGGTGAGCACTCCCGAAGCATTGGTCGTGTGCGATGCATCGTACTTATAGACAGCGCCCGCGGGGCCCGTGCCGATCGTCTTCGCCCCGCGGAGCGTGAACGGCACCGCAACAGTCGAACCCCCGTCATAGGTGAGACTCCAGTCTTCAATAGAGGGCGAAGGAGCGCTCGGATTAAGCGCTACGAGGTCAGCGGCGAGTATGAGGCTGGTATACACGCCGGCGGGAATTGATTTCAGATCCACCGATGTGCCCGTCGTGAAGCCCGCGGCGTTTCCCGGCAGCGCCGAATCGGGGATAAGCGCGATGCTGCCGCCCGTAGGGTAATAGACATGGTACGTGATGGTCGTTTCCGCCGGTTGTGTATCGTTCCACGAGAAGGTCCCCCACCGGGAAAGTGCGGATGGTGTGATGGTCGTGGACAAAAGCTGTGCGGGTGCGGTCCAGGGCTGGCTCCCTGCGAAGCGGGCGCGATTCCCGCTCACTTCGATATTCGTCGAAGCGGGGCTCACCTTACTTGAGTCAGAGAATGAATCCGTCCATGTGCCGGTCGTAAGCGAGTACGTCGTGACGGATATGCTCGAAACAAGGTCGATGGCAAATGTCCCCGTTGTTGTCTGGTTCGGAGATACGACGAGATGTCCCGGATTCGGATTCGTATTCTGTGCGGTGACACCGTACGTCTGTGCGCTCGAATAGCCCGATTTCGTGACGGTAATCTGGTACGCTCCCGTCGTCGTCGCGCCGATAAATGATGCTGTGCCGCTCGTATTCGTAAAGGTGGTGAAATCGATTGCTTGGCTCGGCGGCGTTGTCCCCGTATTCACGATGTGAATCTGGGCGCCCGAGACGGGCAGGAGCGACGCATTGACCACGTTGAGTGTGAGCGTGCCGCCCGGCACCGCCGCCTCAATGCCGCTGCCGCCCGGGCTCATGCGCGAAAGTACCGTAATGTGCCGCTCGCCCGTGCGCGCCGTCCAGTACACATCAGAGCGCAACGCTTTGTAGTCAGCCGTGATGCCGTTGGTATCGGCCGCTCCCAAACCATCACCGGAGTCGTCCGCATACTGGATAAATGTGCGTCGCATATACGTAATGCCGTTCAGAGTGATGGTCTCGGTCTGTGGAATTATTCCCGTCGGAATCCCGCCGACCGTGCCGACCTGGCTGTACGTGAGACTGCGGATGTATTCCATGCGTTCGTTGGCGAGCGCGGTCGCGCCCGCACGCGCCTTGTTATTGAGTACGACATCGACCGACAGCTGAAACGCCGCAAAAATACCTAAGAAAATAAGAAGCATGAGCGATGTCCCTACGACAGTATCAATGAGCGTGACACCGCGCGAAACGCGGCGTGTATAGGGTATAGCGTATACCGTATGGAGGGGAAGATTCGAATTTCTCCTCCCCGCCATACTCCATACTCCATACTCCATACTTCTCTATTAAATTGTTTCCGACAGCGAGTAGATTGGGCTTATCATCGAGATTGCGAAGAACCCGACCGCGGCGCCGATAATGAGCATGAGGAAGGGCTCGATGATGGTGGACATGTCTTTCGTCTTGCGATCCACCTCGGTCTCATAGAAGACAGCGAGGCGCTTCAACATCTCCGCGGATTGGCCGGTCTCTTCGCCCACCGCCATCATCTCGCCGACGAATGCCGGGTAGAGATCCTCGCGTCGCATAAATGCGGTCGAGAGTGGTTGGCCCGCGCCCACGGCTACGGATGCGTCTTTGATGACTTGCCGGAAGTACGAATTTTGTACCACTTCACCCACGATATCGAGCGACGTAATGACGTCGACGCCGGACGAGAGGAGCGATGCAAGCGTACGCGAGGTACGTGCGGCATTCACTTCGCGCACCATCACCCCGATGAGCGGCAGATGCAGGAAGAAGAAATCCAACCCCCGTTTTCCCGCGCGGGTGCGGGCGGCAAAGTAGATGAGAGCGATGCCCCCGATGACGATGCCAAGCGCTGCCGTGGTGTACTCCACGAGGAAATTGCTGATGCCGATAACAAATTGCGTGGAAGCGGGCAGGTCCGCATTCATTTCCTTGAATGTCTGCGCCAAGGTCGGCACGACCTGCGTCATCATGAGAGTACCGATGCCGCCGATGGCTATCAAAATGATGCACGGGTAGATGAGTGCCCCCCGTATCTTTTTTTTCAAGTCATACATCCGCTCCATCTGATCGGATATGACCGAAAGCGAGGACGAGAGATCGCCTCCTTCCTCGCCAGAGCGGACCATCGCAACGAACAGCTTGGGGAACACGCGCGGAAACTTCGCGAGCGCCTGATGGAGCGTTTCTCCGCGGCGGACATCCGAGGATATCTGGGAAATGACCGACGACATCTTCGGATTTTTAGTCTGGCGCCCGATAACCGCCAAGGCGCGTGCGAGCGCGAGCCCTGCTCCCAACATGGCGCCCAAATTTCGCGCAAAAAGTATTTTCTCGTACTCGGATATGCGCGAAATTTTCGCATTCCAATACTCCATCGAACGCCAGTTATCGCCGCCCGTTTCTTCGAGTGAAATTATTTTGCCGCCGCCTTCCTGGCGCACGATATTGTAGAGCTCGAAGCGGTCGGCCGCCTCGGCAACGCCTTTGTATATTTCGCCGTCGCTTTTTTCAGCCGTGTACGTGAACTTCATTACTGAAAGTATAGCGCCACTTACTCGGTAATCACGCGCAAAACCTCTTCGATGGTGGTAACTCCTTGCGCGGCTTTGAATATTCCGTCCTCGCTCATCGTGAGCATGCCTTCGCTTCGCGCCTGCTTTTCTATCGCGTCACCCGTCGCATTTTTCATCACGAGCTCTTTGATGGTCGAGGTCATCGGCAAGACTTCATAGATGCCAACGCGTCCCGAATAGCCCGAGGGCGTCTGGCCGTTCTCTTTTGGTTTGTAGAATGAAATATTCTTCCACGTCGCATCTGCGGCGACGGCTTTTTCTTCCTTGAGCGCCCGCAAGACGGTGCCCGTATCAATGACGCGGTCGAGTTGTGCCTGCTCATCGCGCGAAAGATCGTACTTTTCTTTGTCGGGAGCAAGCTTGCGCACGAGGCGCTGCCCGATGATGACGCGGAGCGTCGAGACGAGGAGAAACGGCTCGACGCCCATGTCGAGCAAGCGCGCGACGGCGCCCGCCGCGGAATTCGTGTGCAGCGTCGAAAAGACGAGGTGGCCGGTAAGGGCGGCGTTGATGGCGAGCGATGCGGTTTCTTTGTCGCGGATTTCTCCCACCATCACGATGTCGGGGTCTTGGCGCACGAGGCTCCGGAGGCCGTTGGCAAAGGTGAAGCCAATTTCCGGCCTCACCTGCGTCTGATTGATACGCGGCATCTGATATTCAATCGGATCTTCAATGGTCGAGATGTTCACATCCGGCGTGTTCACGATGTCGAGCAACGTGTAGAGCGTCGTGGATTTTCCCGCGCCGGTCGGGCCGCAGGCGAGCACCATGCCCGTCGTCTTGCGCATCGCTTCGTGCATGCCCTCCAGCCCGCCGCCGTGGAATCCGATACTCTCGAGCGTGAATCCTGAAATGGAGTCATGCAAAAGACGCATGACGATTTTCTCGCCGTAGTAGGTGGGCAAAATGGAAACACGGAACGATATCTTTTCGCCGCCGCTCTCCGCCCCGAAGCGCCCGTCCTGCGGCAAACGGTGTTCGTCGAGGCGCATGTTCGCCAAGACTTTGATGCGCGCCGTGATGGCGGCAGCCGCGTGCTTGGGCAGCTCCATTGCATCGTGCAAGATACCGTCGATGCGGTAGCGGATGAGGAGCGTCCCCTCGAGCGGCTCGATGTGAATATCGGATGCATTTTGCGCATTCGCGTGGCGGATGAGCGTGTCGACGATGCGCACGGCGGGTACGCCTTCTGCTATCTCTTTCAAATCCACTTCCTTGCCCTCCCCTGCTGCGACGAGCTCGGCGGCAGTTTTCTCGAGCGCCGCTGTCTCGCGCCCGATGACATCGCCCAAATTATCTTTGAGGCCTTGCTGATATTGCTTGAGCGCAACCTTGATGGAATCGACGTCGGTGAGGCGCGGCAAGACCTTGAGGTGTGTTTTCTTTTTTATGAAATCTATCGCCGCGAGGTCATCGGTATCGAGCATCGCCACTTCCAAATCTTCCGCACTGTGATTGTAGGCGATGATGTTGTTGCGCCGCGCGACAGGCTCGGGAATCATCGAGAGGGTGTCGTATTTTATGTTGGTGCCGACGAGAGAAACGAACGGAATGCCAAGGATGTACGCGTAGGTGCGGCGCAGCTCGTCTTCCCCGATTGCATTCTTCGCCTTCAGAATGTCCCCGACCTGCTGCCCCGTTTTTTTTGCTTCGGCCTCCGCAGTATCAAAATCTCTTGCCGAAACGAGTCCCGCATCGGCGAGGAATGATTTGAGGTGTGTGTCGGAGATGTACATGGTGAATTAGGTGCTAGGGACTAGGCTATAGGTTTTAGTACATACAATTATACACTGCTGTACGCGTACAAGCGTTTGTGCTATCAATGCGGCGGGACAGATTGTCCGAAACCCGCGCTTCGGCGCACCGTTCCAACAGTATGGAGGACACCATGGCGGTACATCCCGTCATAGCTACCTTGATCCAGGATCATCTTCACGGCGTTCCCAATTCGGACGACGACCGAAAATTCCTCGAGCAAGCCTCGCAGGAGTTCTACGTCGTCACAGTCACCGAGGCCCGTGATTTGCTGCGCAGGTACAGCATCATGACCTGGGATGCCGAACGCGACGAGTACTGCGCGCGGATCGGCTTTATCCGCGCCGTGAATGCCCTTGCCAGGGCGAAAATGGGCAAGCCCTACAAACCGGCACGGATCATGCAGTCGTGACCAAACCGGAGCGCCCCGCTGTAATGGAAATAGCGGGGCGCGAATGTTTTCTTGACATCTTCCTCTCCCCATCTATACTGTCCTCATTCGTTCCGCCTCTGGCGGGCGCTTTTTTTAAAAGGCTTACTAACAACTAATAACTACCAACTAACAACTGCTTATATGGCTCTATTCGATCTCAAATCACTCAACTCAGCCCTCGAAGAACTCCAGGCGGAGCGCGGTATTTCGCGCGAATCTGTCGTGGATGCGCTCGCCACGGCACTCGCCGCCGCGTACCGCCGCGAATACGGCAAGCGCGGACAGATAATCCGCGCCACCTTCAATCCCGCAACCGGCGACATGGAATTCCGTCAGGCCAAGATTGTCGTCGACAAGACGCTCGTCCGACAGGAGGGTGAAGAGGCGACGGGTACCGACGACCCGTCTCGCCAAGGCGGAGCCGAGGCGGACCACCGCTCACGCTTTAATCCCGAACAGCACATCATGATAGAAGATGCGCGCCGTATCAAAAAAGATTCGCAGCTCGACGAGGAAATCTCCTTCCCGCTTGAGACGCAAGAGGACTTCGGACGCATCGCCGCACAAGCCGCGAAACAGGTCATCATGCAGAAGGTCCGCGAAGCGGAGCGCACGAGCATCATTCAGGAGTACGGCCAGCGCGAGGGCGACATCGTCGTCGGTCATGTGCAGCGCTTTGAGCGCGGCAACCTTTTCGTCGACCTCGGTCGCGCGACAGCAATCTTGCCCTACGACGAACAAATCCCCGGCGAGCGGTACCGCCAAGGCGAGCGCGTGCGCGCGCTTCTTTTGCGCGTGGACGAAGGCGTACGCGGCACGTTCATCCGCCTCTCGCGTTCACACCCGCGTTTTCTCACGAAACTCTTCGAAGCTGAAGTGCCCGAAATGGCAAGCGGTATCGTCGAGGTCAAAGGCATCGTTCGCGAGCCGGGCAGCCGCGCCAAAATTGCGGTATTTTCCAAAGACGACCACATCGACCCGGTCGGCGCACTCGTCGGTCAGCGCGGCGTCCGCGTCGCGGTCGTCACCTCTGAATTGGGCGGTGAGAAAATCGACGTCGTCGAATGGTCCGCCGTCGCAGGAGATTATGTAAAGGAGTCATTGAAGCCGGCGCAGGTCTTGGCGATAGAACTGAACGAAGAAGAAAACCGCGCAGTTGTGCAAGTCGCCGAAGACCAGCAGTCGCTTGCTATCGGACGCGGCGGGCAGAATGTCCGCCTCGCGGCGCGCCTCACGGGCTGGAAGATAGATATTCGTAGCACGGGCGGTGAGCAAATTGCCGCAACCGACGGAGCCGAAGCGCCGAAGACGCAGGACACACAGGTGGAAGACATCTCCCAAAAAGAAAGCGGGTTTGAAGAGACAAAAAAGGAAATGGCCGCCGATGAAGAGGTCGTAGATACGGGTGAAAAAAACATCGACCCCGTAGCCCAAGACCGCGACATCGCATCGGAAAAAGTAGAGGAGCAACAGGAGGAAACGCCGACGGACAAAGAAAAAGACGCTGAGTAAGCGCACATAAGGTTCCAGGCAGAGCCGCGCGGTGGCGCGGCTCTGCCTGTTTGTCAGCGGACTTTGATCATGATCCCCAGGGCCATAACGCTGCGCAAATGGCAACCAGCGCAAGGCCGAGCGTAATCTGTGACAAGGTCCACCTTCGCGATGCCGTCATCGGCATTTTGCATCACCTCCTCCACTTGCAGGTAACACCCTTCCGCTTCGCGTGTCAATTTGTTAGAGTGTCTGGGTTATCACTACTTTCTACTTACTACTAACTACGTACTATTGTTATGAATTTATGGCACGACATACCGCTCGGCGAGAACGCGCCCGATGAATTCAATACCATCATCGAGATACCGCGCGGCTCGCACAATAAATACGAGATAGACAAGGAGACCGGCCTCATCAAGCTCGACCGCGTCAATTTTTCCGCTGCACCGTACCCGTTTGATTACGGATTCGCACCGCAAACGCTCTGGGAAGACGGCGATGCGCTCGATGTGGTGGTGCTCACGACTAATCCCATCCCCGCCGGGATTCTCGTCTCGGTCCGTCCCGTCGGTCTCATGAAGATGATAGACGGCGGCGAATCCGACGACAAAGTCCTCGCCGTGCCGACGGAGGATATCCGCTTCGATGAAGTGCATGACCTCGCAGACATCAACGCGCATACCCTCAAGGAAATGAAGCATTTTTTTGAGCACAACAAAGCGCTCAAGAAGAAGCCCGTCGAGATTACTGTCGGAGGATTCGAAGGCCGCGAATCGGCTATCGCGGCGGTCAAGCGTTCTGTCGAGCTCTACAAGCAGAAGTTCGGGAAATGAGTTGTCCCCCTTTTGCGTTTCTGTAGTGGCTAAAGCCTCGTGGCTAGTCGCTATATAATGTAGGCATGCCTCCTTCCACCCAACCGCAGCCGTCCGTAGCCTCCGGCAGAGGGGGGGCTCCCTTTAATCAGACCGATCACCTTTTACCACCCGCATCAAAGTCGCCCGTTGGCCCCATCATTGGTGTCATCATCATCGTGGCACTTCTCATAGTCGGCGCGCTCTACTTTTGGGGCGCACATTTAAATGCACAGAACAATCCGGAAAATAATTTGCCGCTCATTCTGGGAAACGATTCCGCACCGCTGCAATAATCTCGGATTTGCGACCATGGACGTTTGCGGGTAAACTCTTCCGATGAAATTACAGAAGGTGAAAGTCACGCGCGACGACGCCGCGTGGGAAGCCGAAGTGAAAGCAGAAATCCCTGCAGAGGTGCTTGCTCACTACCGCGTCGAAGCATTGAAAGAAATCAAAAAGACCGCAAAGCTTGACGGCTTCCGCCCGGGCAAGGCACCGGAGGAGCAGATACTCCAAGTGTACGGAGAGGCGGCAATATTGCGCGAGGCGGTACAGCACGCGATACAGCACGAGCTCCCCGAGCTTCTCGCGGCTCAAAAGCTGCTTATTATTGAATCCCCTCGCGTCACGACCGACACACCCGAATCAGGCAAGCCGCTCACCTTCACCGCTCGCGCCGCGCTCGCGCCTTCCGTCGAATTGCCCGACTACAAAAAAATTGCAAAGAAACATACCGACAAAAAGGAAGAGGTCGTCGTTTCCGATGAGGAACACACGCAGGCGCTCACGCATCTGCGCCGGGAACGCTCTCGTATCGACAAAATAGAAAGCGGCACCGAAGCGCAAAAAGCGGCGGAAGAATCGCGCGCCGCCGATGTGAAAGACTTACCCGAGCTTGATGATGCGTTCGTGCAATCACTCGGATATGAAAGCGTGGAGAAATTCAAGGATGCGCTTCGGGCAAACATCAAGACCGAAAAAGAAATGCAAGCGCGGGAGAAACGCCGCGCGCTTATCCTCGACGAGCTCGTGAAGGACTCGAAGATATCCTACCCGTCGGCACTGCGCGAATACGAACTGGACGATATGGAAGCGCGTCTCAAAGACGACCTCTCGCGCATGGGAATGACATGGGAGGGATACCTTGCTGGAGGAACGGCAACAAAGTCCGCCCAAGGCGGATCGGCCTCGGGCCGAACGCGCGAGCAAGTCCGCGCGGAGTGGAAAGACGCCGCCGACAAACGCGCAAAAGTGCGCCTTATCCTGACCGAAATCGCCCGCAAGGAATCCATTGAGCCGGATGAGAAGGCACTCGATCACGAGCTCGAACACGCGCGCAAAGCGTACCCGCAGGCCGATCCCATAGCGCTCCGCGCGCATATCTCGCACGCGATGCGCAACGACGCGACACTGCGATTCCTCGAAGGAGATACGGAGCCACCCGCGCATCACCATCACGAACACTGAACAACAAAAGCGTCGGCCCAGGGCCGACGCTTTTGTTGTTCAGGAGAGGAGATTATTTATCCTTCCCGCTCTTGTCGTTGTCGTCGTTCTTGCCACTGTTGTCATTCTTACCGCTGTTGTCGTTTTTGCCGAAGATGCTGAAGCCGTGATTTGAGAACCACACCTTTATCCTTTTGCCGAAGTCATCGTTGCCTAATTTCACTGCCGGATGAGTGACCGTGACCGAAGTCGCCGTGAGTACCGTGCCATCGGCATTCATGGTACCCGTGGCCTTTACCTTGTCGCCGGTCTGGATAGAGGCGAAAGTGGTCGTTGCGCCATTGAGCACGATAAGCGTGCTTCCCGTGAATTGGATGGTCGCTCGGTTCTTGTCGTCTCTGTCGTTATCGTTGTCTTTTCTGCCGTTGCCGAGCACGAGCGATGTACCTGCGCTATTCACGCTAGTCACGGTACCCGAGATGGAGCGCTGGTTTGCACCGAGCGTCCAATCCTTCACGGCGCTCGCCTTGACGCTAAGCCCCGTGCCAGTAAGCGTACCTGCGAAGCTCACCGTGTCGCCCACCGAGATCTGCGCGAGCGAAGAGCCCGATCCTCCCGACGTAACGAATGCGGTCGAGCTATCGGTCGTGACAGCCCATGAGAGCGTCGAGGCACCGGCGGTCGTCGTGACTGTGAGCGTGCTGCCGTTTATACCGGTGACCGAGGCACCGCGTACAAGTACGTTGCCCGAGGCGTTGATCGCGACTTCCACGCGCTGCGTCGCCGCAGAGCGATTCTCGTTTTTGTCGCCTTTGTTACCCTCATTTGCCGAAGCAATGACAGGCAGGAATGCGAGCGCGGAAGCAACCGCGACAGAAGCAACGCCTGCGCTGAATTTTTTTGTGATGTTCATGATGATTGTGTGTTTAGATGAATAAATAATGTGTTGGGTAGAGTGGACTGCCTCTACCGTGCTCATATAAGACGCCTTGCGGCACTCTCTCTTACCGATTGGTAAAAACATGCGGGATGCCGAGGAGAGTGCTATGGTAAACTGGCATTTCGCCAGTAAGAAACTTATGAATAAAACGTCAGAACAACAGGAAGAGGAGAAGGAGTTCCTTGCTGCGTATGATGAGCACTCCGCCTCCCTTTTTCGCTTCCTTACGATGAAGATTGCAGACCGCGAAGTGGCGCGAGACCTCACGCAAGAGACATTCACGCGTGCGTGGGATTACCGCCAGGGCGGAGGAGTCATTCGGGAATGGAAACCCTTTTTATTCCGGACCGCTTACAACCTCGTCGTAGATGTCTACCGGAAGAAGCGCTCGGTATCGCTGGACCACCTCATCGATGACCAGGGATTCGCCGTGTCCGACGACAGCGCAGACGAGCGGCAGACAGTCGCACATGCAGAGATGACCCGCGTGCGCAAAGGCATTGATCAGCTCGACGAGACGTATCGCGACATTATTCTCCTGCGGTACACTGAAGACCTCCCGCCAAAAGAGATCGCGCGGATTACAGGGCTTTCCGAGAACGTCGTTTCGGTGAGAATTCACCGCGGGCTGGAGAAACTGAAGGTCATCCTCGGACCGGAAGCAAAACAACACCTATGAAACTCATGAATTTTTTCAAACAAGAAGACCCCGAAATAGCGGCAAAGATAAAGGCCGCTACGAAGGTCAGCATGGACGAAGCTTCGCGCGAACGTACGCGTGCGCTTCTTTCTGAATACGTAAAAATGCGCCCTATCCGCGCAGACGTACATGTGGAAAATGCAGCAATCTCCAAGCGTCTTTCAACATTCTTCACGCGACACTCGATGCCGGCATTCGCCGCAGTGCTCGTGCTCGCGGTAGGCGGCGGCACCGCGGCAGCGGCCGAAGGCGCACTACCCGGTGATGTCCTCTACCCCATCAAAGTGCATGTGAGCGAGGAAGTACGCGCGACGCTTGCAGTCTCGTCGAAAGCAAAAGCCGATTGGGCGGTTGATCGCGCGGAGCGGCGGCTCGAAGAAGCTGCCACGCTCGCGCTCTCGGGCAAACTCGACGATGCGACGCGCGCGGAGCTCGATACGAATCTCGACGCGCACGTAGAGAGTGCGGGAGAAAGTCGAGAGCAGCTTGAAAATGCGGACGACCCCGATGCCTCAGAGATCAGGATGAAAATCGGCGCCGTCTTGATTGCGCGCGAGAATATCCTCGATGGAGTGCGCGGGACGAAAGGAGTTGCACGTGCTACGGCTGTCGCAATCAGGACGATGGGTGTACGGGTTGAAACGCAATCGGTTCAAAAAGATGAGAAGGCCGGAGAAGCCGAGGAGTTAGAGACCCTGACGAGAGGTCATCGGACCGCGGCAAAAGCTCGCATCGAAGCAACCAAGAAATTCCTCGGTTCACCTCATAGACTCGGAACATCTACTCGCGAGCAAGCAGAAATACGTCTAAAGACTGCGGCAGAAGATCTCTCTTCGGGAGACGCGGACGTGTCGGAGGGCAACAAAGTAGAAGCAAGTTCGCACTTTGATTCAGCTCTCGAAACCGCGACAGAGATAGAAACTATTATTTCCGTTTCCAGTGATTCAGGTGAGAGCGAAAGTGAACACGACCTCGGATTATAAAAATATCCGACCAAAGCGATGCGCAAAGAAGCGCAACAAAGTTGCACCTGAGGAGAGAGATTCTCTTCGCGCATCGCTCTGGTAATTTTTCTTCTCTTTGAATCCACGACAGTTCACAGACTCAAAAGAAGAAACGAGCGCGCAACCAAGCACGCTCGTTCCCCAACCTATAACCTGCCGATTTTTACGAGTTCGGCTTCTCGTCCAGCTTCAGCTCCTTTCGGAGCCAGTCGGCCGCGACCTTGCGGTCGACGCCGGGCCGTATGACGACCCGGGTTACCCTGCGTCGCCGCAGGAAACTCGTCTCCTCCCCGTAAGGGGTCTCAACGATGATCACGTCGCCACCGGCGACGTGCGTCCGGTACTCACTCCCGGGAACCATCGGTTCCCGGGACGGCCGCGGCTCTGGGAGCGGTTGCTCCCCGAGGTTCTCGGTTTCTGTCTGAACGTCCCCGAGGGACGCCCGGACGTACTCGCCGTGCAACGTGTCCACGCTCGGACACGAGATGTATTTCCACCAGCAGCCGTGCCGGAGCACGAGCGGCTCAGCGGATTCCGATAGAATCCGCTGCGGAAGCTTTGCTTCCGCAAGAACCCGGCGCACCGGGTCCCGATACGATTCTGGCGACGGGACCTTCCACACGGTCCCGCAGTCGTAGCCGAGGGTATCCCCCGGCCGCACGACAACCTTTTGGCCGTCATACCCAGCGACCACCTTATGGTCGCCGCCGTCCGTCACCACACAGTGGTGACGACCCAGTGTCCCGCCCGGCTTGTAGTTGCCGAGCGGCAGGTTCTCGTACTGCGTGTACCTTTTTGCCATCGTATTTCTCCCTCAATGGCGTTGGGTCGTGCGTCTCATGGTCACTAATGTTTCCATGCGCACGAAGCGGGCGGCTATATATCACCACCCAGTTCGTACGCGAAACAGTTTTTACATCCCCGCCGCTCTCTCCTCTAAGCAACGGCGGGGCTAAGAATCAGTTTTTTCTCTATGTGTCGTGTCAAAGATCAATCTCCCCAAATGGAGACATTTCTAGAGATGAAAGTTGGTTTAGATTCTCATCTCCAGCCGATGTCTCAACTCTGTGTTGGACTCGTTGCCGATCCTCGTTCCTTCTCCTCTGAGCGAACGCGGTGCAACGCGGGTGGCGGGCCATCTTTCGGATGAAGTGAGGTGGTGGGAAGTGTTTGCTACTTCCAGACCGCACTCACGCCTGCCTGCAAACGAGATGTATTACGAGCCGCGCCTCTCTCCTCAAGAAGGTTTCCCTTCCATCGGTGCGCTTCGTACGACACCCAATGAACTCTTTATCTGCGAATATCATAGCATTGTGGTGACACAATGTCAATCTTATGGTGACAAAATATAGCTATTTTGTTATCCCAAATAGGCTTTATTAGCTGGATTTATTGATATAAGCCGTATATTTGTCACAGACTCTTGACAAATATCTAGCCCTTGCTACACTCATGGCATGGAAACCACCTACCGCGAGGCACTCACCCAAGTTGGCCTCACCAAAGACCAGTCAACGGTGTATGAAGTTCTTGTCAAAAAAGGCTCCCTCCCCGCCCGTGAAACAGGGCTTGAAGCGGGCGTAAGCCGATCTCTTGGATACAAGATCCTTGATGAGCTCGTTGCTATTGGTCTTGTCGAGAAAGATGAGAGTCACAAAGTGACGCGCTTTGCACCCGTTCACCCTCTCAAAATAAAAGATGTCGTGGAAAAACGTTTGGCACAGGCGCAGACGGCACAGGCGGCACTCGAAAGCGTACTTTCTCGGCTCACTTCGGATTTCAATCTCATTTCCGGGAAACCGGGCATTCGATTCTTCGAAGGCAAGGACGGAATCCGCGAATGCATCAACGATGCACTCACATCGAAGGCCGAAATATATTCTTATGTGGACATCGACGCTATCGAACGGGAGATTCCGGACATCAGCAGAGATTTTGCGAAGACGCGTCAAAAATTGGGGCTCAAAAAGAAAAATATCGGCATTGATACGCCGGAGAATCGTTCTGAGATCGAAGGCTACTACACGGATGTCACCGAAGAGCGGCTCATTCCATGGCCTACGGCCGCATTCGGCACTGTGATGCAGATATACGATGGAAAAGTCTCATACTTCACACTCGGCGAGCACAAAGTCGGCATCATCATCGCCGATACACACATCTACGAAATGCACCGCTCACTCTTTGAATTCACTTGGAACAATCCGCTCGCGTATGTTCCGGCCAAAGCTCAGGCGGCTTCGCGCTCGGATTCAGATGCGGGCTCAAGTACGATATCGCAAGTCTCGACTCCGTAGTCATCCTTGTAAGAGCGCAGGAGCCTGAACCCGAACTTCTCGTAAAATGGAACCAGGCTCGGATCGCATTCAGCGTACACGGCACCCTTCTCCAATTCTTTTTCTAGTGCGAGTTCCAACATCGCCTGCCCAAGTGCTCCGCCTTCGAACTTTGGGTTGGTCATAAATGATGCCATATGCTTTTTCTCGCCGTCGTTACTCGCGGCTAACTGGTCGAAGCGCACATACGTCAGGATCTCTCCGTTCTTCCGGTATAGATAGAAGTTTGAATATGGACTTTTTAGAGCATCTTGTAGACTAGCACCCAGTTCGACCTGGAGCTCATCGGGATATTTCTTATCGTATCGCGATTGCTGTATATGTAGTATCTCTTCCGCGTCATGCGCGGCAATGTGATCACCGACGGAAGTCTCGAGCGAAGTGTCCTTGATGTCTTCGAGCGAGAGGAGACCTTTTTGGCGAAGCAACTTGCACGTATTGAGAAAGATATTTTTCTCCGCATATTCTTCTACAAAATCAATGAACGATGAAAAGGATTGTGGGCTGAATTTCGCCTCGCCGGAGGCGAGGAACAATACTTCGCGCGCACGTTTCAACCGCAGTTCAATAATTTCATTGATCGCGGCAGTACTTTTATCGCCAAACTCGTCCCGTAGATACCCCTCCATTTGATCGATCCCCTCGACCAATTTCGCATACCCGGCAAATAATCGGTCTACGAGTTTCTTGTCCATGCTCTTTGCAAATTGAAAGACATCTTCGCGCAGACGCTCGTCATTGGCGGTCACTAGCAACGTGCGGAGACCGCTCGCGCCAAATCTATTGCTGAATGTGCGTAATGTAGCGGCAGATCGCATGTCTTTTTCTCGTAGAAATTTGAGAAAGTAAAAGCGCTCCCTCCCTGAAAGATTTGAAAATGATGTCCCAAAATCATTTTCAAGGGTCGGACGGATCGAGTCGCTCGTTAAAAATTTGTAGTCCGATAGATACTGATTCGCAGTTTCCTCCGACATTGTCGTCAGCTCACTCGGAATGACAATGTCCGCTACCTTTAGCGGTTCGTCCTCTTTCGACGTATCCGCGTTTCCTGTCGAGACGTTCGGCATCGGATATCCTTCGGTGCCCAAAAGAAAGCCCTCTTTAGAAGAGGCCTGAGGTGTCTCCATTTCGGCCAACATCGACCGCGCAAATATATTCAATACGTAGTTGCCCTTCTGCTCTTTCACCGCGCGCTGTAGCGTGGTAAATAGCTTGCGTGATGAGGCGGTGACTTTTGCGTATTGCTTTGGATCGGTAGCGTGAAGGATATCCGGGCCCCAAAACCCCGACTTATTCTGCTCTTCGCTGAATAGCACTAACGATTGTATGTCGCTGTACTTATCGAGCAGTTCTAGTGTATGGTCGAACTTGCTCGGATCGTCGAAATTTAAAAGGTTAGTGAACGCGTCAGAGAATTCTTTCGGCTTCTCTTCTGCCGTAGTTGTCAGAACAAGTAACGCTTCTACCTTAAATTCGTTGTTGGAATCGTACGCAAGATCGAGTAGGGCGGCCAATGTATCCTGAATCGGGACCTCGTTAATTTTCTCAATAACAATTCCGTGCCGGAGAAATGATTGTTTTTCGCGTTCATCTCGCATCCGGTCTTCCTCATCTATTTCGGCAGCATGTCCTTCGGGGTGGCGAGTATTTTCTGGAAATTGGTTCGCTCGCCGTTCATTTTCGCCGTATGACGGGTAGCGCTGCCGATCCATGCCCATACCCGTAAGCATAGCACTGCAGTTTGCGCTACGCTCTCTTTTTCTATACACTCTTCTTTATGAATACTCCAAAAGCTCAAATGCTCGTGCCGATGGTCATCGAGAAGACCTCGATGGGTGAGCGCGCGTACGATATCTATAGCCGCCTCCTCAAGGAGCGCATCATCTTTTTGGGCGGCCCGATAGATAGCGATGTCGCCAATCTCGTCGTGGCCCAGCTCCTCTTCCTCGCCTCTGAGGACCCGAAGAAAGATATTTCTTTCTACATCAACTCCCCCGGCGGGCACGTCTCGGCAGGACTCGCCATCCTCGACACCATGAATCACATCCAGCCGAATGTCTCGACGGTTTGTGTCGGCATGGCAGCTTCGATGGCGGCGGTTCTTCTCTCGGCCGGACAGAAAGGAAAGCGTTTTGTGTTACCGAATGCCGAAGTGATGATTCATCAACCAAGCGGCGGCGCCGAAGGTATGGCGGCGGACATTGAGATTACGGCAAAACAAATACTGAAACTCCGTGAACGGTTGAACAAAATCCTCGCGAAAAATACGGGGCAGAAAGTCGAGAAGATCGCCGCCGACGTCGACCGTGATTTCTTCCTAACCTCCGAAGAAGCCGTCAAATACGGCATCGTGGACAAAGTGCTGACCTAAGTATTTCGTATCTGATATATCGTATTTTGTATTGAATCCATTGGGTTTATACGAGATACAAGATACTGCATACTAAATACCGCACTCTGGTCAAAGCCAGAGTGCGTGGTATACTCCCCCTGTGCCTATTAGCATTGTATGAAATTCAATTTTGTTTCGACCAGTGAGCCGATGGATGCGCTCCAGACACTTATTCATGATTTCTCAAAGGTGAAGTCAGTTTGACGCGCACATAACACTCACGCGGCTGAAGCCACCGCGTATGTCATTAAAAATCATCCTCCTGCTCCTCGCCCTTTCGGGTGCCGCAGGCATAGCAATCGGATACTTCCTCCGACTTATTATTTCTTTAGGTAAGCGCGGATCGATGGAGCTCGAGATCCGCAAAATGAAGCTCGACGCGGAAGAACGCGCCAAGAAGATTACTGAAGGAGCCGAGGCCCGCGCGAAAGAGACCGAGGGCCGCGTCACCGACGAGCTGAAAGTGCGCGCACTCGACTTGAAGCAGGTGGAGGAGCGCTTGGTGCGCAAGGAAGAGCTTTTGGACAAGCGCCAGACAAATCTCGACCTCGAGCAGGAGAATCTCGCGAAGAAAAATGAAGAGATTATTGCCGCAAAGACGAAGCTCGACGAGCTCAGTCAGGCGGAGCAGGCGAAATTAGAAAAAATAGCGGGCCTCTCGGCCGAAGAAGCGAAGGCTGACCTCTTAAAATCCGTCGAGAAGCAAAACGAGAGCGACATCGAAAGCCGCATGCGCAAGCTCGAGATAACCGGCAACGAGAAGTTGGAGCACCGCGCCAACGAAATACTCGTTACCGCCGTCCATCGCCTCGGCAATTCCGTCGTCTCTGACGTCTTGGCGACCACCATCTCAATCCCGAATGACGAACTCAAAGGCAAAATCATCGGTAAGGAGGGGCGCAACATCCGCGCGTTCGAACGCGCAACCGGCGTCGACGTCATCGTGGATGACACGCCGGGTACCATCACCCTTTCTTCGTACGACCCCATCCGCCGCCAGATCGCGCGCATCGCGCTTGAGAATCTCATTCTCGACGGCCGCATCCAGCCCGCGAAAATCGAGGAGTCCGTACAGAAAGCGGAGCAGGAAATCAACAACATCATCAAGAAGAAGGGCGCCGAGGCCGCCTTCGAAGCGAAGGTCCCGAATCTCGACCCCAAGCTCATCATGATTCTCGGACGGCTCTACTTCCGCTCAAGCTACGGTCAGAATGTGCTCGATCACTCCGTGGAAGTCGCGCATTTGGCCGGCATGTTGGCAGCAGAGCTTGGCGCCGACGAAGGTGTCGCACGCGCGGGAGCTCTCTTCCACGACATCGGCAAGGCCGTCGACCACGAGGTCCCCGGTACACACGTTGAGATCGGCCGCCGCATCCTGCAGAAATTCGGCGTGAGCGAAGAGGTCGTGAAAGCAATGCAGGCGCACCACGAGGAATACCCGTACGAAACTCCTGAATCGATGATTGTACAAGTTGCCGACGCCATCTCGGGCGCCCGCCCTGGCGCCCGCCGCGATTCAGTGGAAAATTACATCAAACGACTCACCGAATTGGAGGCCATCGCCAACGGCCAACCGGGCGTCGAGAAAAGCTACGCTATCGCCGCAGGCCGCGAAGTCCGCGTCATCGTGAAGCCGGAAGCCATCTCCGACCTCGAAGCCCGCAAGCTCGCCCGCGATATCGCAGACAAGATAGAGAAAGACATGCAGTACCCTGGTGAGATAAAGATCTCCGTCATCCGCGAAACCCGTGTCATCGAATACGCCCGCTAAACAACGGCCGACAACGACGGAGGATTTCCATGCCTCTGTTGAGCCATATTTTGGGTGGTTATTCCGCGGCTCAAAAGCTGAGGATAATGATGCTTTGTCAATTGACAGGCCGAGAATACGGCTCAGAATGGTCAGATAGAGGTCGAGTGCGCATGAGAGTCATTATTTAATAGACGTATAACAAAATATATATGGCAAATAAAATGGATTTGGTTGAGAAAGTAGCTCAGACAATCAGCTGCACAAAGGCTGATGGTGAGCGCGCGGTAGAGGCAATCATTGCGATGATTACCGACACCCTCAAGAAGGGCGATGAGGTTTCTATCGCAGGTCTCGGTATCTTCCAGGCGAAGACACGTGCCGGCCGCACGGGCCGTAACCCGCGAACGGGTGCGACCATTCAGATAAAGGCGATGCGAGTGCCGAAGTTCCGCGCTTCCAAGACGTTGAAAGATGCGGTGAAGTAGTTTTTTGAGAGTTTGCGAACAAGAACCGCCTTCGGGCGGTTTTTGTGTGATGATATGTATTCGTGTACAGTGGTGACGAAGCGGGATTAGTTTAGTGGTAAAACGTCAGTTTTCCAAACTGAAGTTGGGAGTTCGATTCCCCCATCCCGCACAACTTGAGCGAAGACAGTATTGCGCGTATATTCAAGCGGATGTCACCGCGTCTCCAATCTTTCGTTCTGCATCTCGCAACGCTTACGCTCATCGCGGGCGGATTCTTTTTTCTCGTTAATCGCCAGCCGACCGAGATAGTGGTAGAGAACCTTGAGACACTTGCCGCGAGTTCGTCTCCACAAACTGCCGCAGTAAACACAAGTTTCGAGACTCCGCTGGCTCCGCCGCAGGCAATCTCAACTCCGAAAAAAATCGCGACAACCACAGTGAAAACCATCACAAAGAAAACGCCTGCTCAGAAACCCGTCGTACAAAAAGAGCCCGATACGCAAGCGAGGCGTATCCAAAATCCGTACTCCTTTGCTCCGATACCCTTTGAATCGGTAGATGCGATAACGCGGCCGGCACTCGTCAACATTTTCTGCCGGCCGCGCAGTACGGGACCTCTCTCCTCCCCCGTTTCCGGCTCGGGAGTCATCATTGATCCGCGGGGTGTTGTCCTCACCAATGCGCACGTCGCACAGTACGTGCTCCTTGCACAAAGCGGCCGCATTAATCTCTCATGCACTATCCGCACCGGAGCGCCTGCAATCTCAAGGTGGAGCGCGGAGGTTCTCTACATTCCGCCGGTCTGGGTAGAAGCGCACGCCCGCGAAATCGCCGACGCGCATCCGTCCGGCACCGGCGAACATGATTATGCGCTCCTCCGTATTACCGGCAGCCTCGATAGCACACCGCTCCCCGTCCCCTTCGCCCATCTCTCCTTCGACACGCGCGATGCTATCGGCTTCAGAGGAGACAGGGTCTTGGCGGTCAGCTATCCCGCGGAATTTCTCGGCCCGAGTGCGCAGTTCACCATGTACCCCGCCTCGTCTGTCACAACGATTGGGGAGCTCATGACCTTCATCGCCAAAACGGTGGACATCATCTCGCTCGGCGGCATCGTCGGAGCGCAAGGCGGCTCTTCCGGCGGTGCTGTCGTCAATGCGTGGGGCCAGCTTATCGCGCTCATATCGACGACGAGCGAAGGCGAAACCACCGCCACGCGCGACCTCCGCGCTATCACGCTCAGCTACCTTAATCGCGACCTCGCGACGCAAACAAGATTCGATCTCGCGACCATACTCGGGGGCGACATCACCGCAGAAGCACTCGAATTCAAAACGAAGGTCGCGCCGAAGCTCATAGAGCTCTATCTCGCCGAAATCGACAAGTGATCCAGGCTAACTAATCGCAAGAGCAATGGTTCCGAGCACAAAGAGTGCAAGCGCAACAATTTTACGCGAAGACAAACTTTCTTTCAAAAAGAAGAGTCCCCACAGCACGGGGATAAGAAAAGCGCCGCTGCGTACGGCGAGTGAATACGAAGTGGGTGCAAAAGAAAGGGCGAACATCGCTGTGACGAACGTGGCTGCGTTCAGCGCGCCGAAAAGTACCAGCTTCCAGCCAAGAGCCGGCATCCGCTTGAATTCTGCTATTTGTCCGTAGGAATATGCAAGTACTAAAAAAACAATCGTAGCCCCGAGCGTGTTCACGAACGAATAGAATGCCGATGTCGATGCTTCGATTGCCACTTTATCCAATGTGTTCCCTACCGCCATGCATATCGTGGCAAAGATCATGAAAACGACGGGGGTATTGTATGAGGTGCTCGCGACCGCCGACGAAGTTTTCGGCGTTTTGAGGATGAGATAGACTCCCGCAACGATGAGAGCGATGCCGAAAAATCCGTACGCGGTCGGCAGCTCGTCGATGAGGAAGAAGGAAGTCGCGATGTTGAATACCGGCATCAGTGCCATGACAGGAATAACGACCGACAGTTCGCCTTCCCGTATGGAGCGGTATAGAAAATATGTTTGTATCGGATAGAGAACTATCCAAATGATGAGCAGTGGCCACCAAAAATCCCAGGGCAATGCCGCGATATTTTCAGGGAGAGGCAAAAAGAAAAGCAATACAAAAAGCGGCGGCAACGCGAGCACTTTCGTTAAAAATCCCAGTGAAAAATTCCCGAAATTCGCGGACCATTCTTTTTCATAAATGCGAAGAATGCCGCTCGTAATAGCGCTGACGAACGCAAGAGTAAGCCACATGTCGGGGCGCCGAGAATCGAACTCGGTCTATCTGCTCCCAAAGCAGACGTACTACCGGTATACTACGCCCCGAAAATATAAACCTCTCCAAGAAACGGAAAAGTCTCCGAATACTAACATATATAGTGGCAGATTCTAAAGGACACCCTATAGGACATCATGTCCTTTAGAGATTACCCTCCAATGCTTGCTCAAAAAGACGGCAGCGGGCCTTCCTCGTCGTCTCAACAAGGATTACCCCCACGACGTCTATCTGAAATTCGCGCTTATCTTTGTGTACCTCCATATAGAGAGCCGCTGTTCGAGCTAGCTTTCTAAGCTTCCTAGAATCAACCATCTCCTCTGGCCTATATTCCATTTCACGGGAAACATCTGGCAACCTTTCACGTGAAACTGCTTTTACCTCGACGAATCGAACGATCCCGCCTTTCTCAGCGATTATGTCTATCTCCCCCCAAGGTTTCCGGTAGTTTCTGGCGATGATTTTGAAGCCCTTTCTCTCGAGGAATTGGCCGGCGATGCCCTCACCAATACGGCCAATTTCCTTTCTTCGTGAATCCTCCACCATGCCACCAGTATATATCGGCCGGAGAGGATGATTTCACCCCGTTAGAAGCAACGCTTCTAACGGGGTTCACGCGAAACGTGCACATTACGTTACTTAAGTAACGTAATGTGCCTGTGTCTTTTATACCCACTCCATAAAAATACGACTCGAAACAAGGTCTATTCCGGCTAAAGGGGGTTGCTTCATGAAGGAAAATCCATAAAAGATGTCCTTTATCCCCATATCCACAGAGTTTTCCCCAGTTTTGTCCGAAACAGAACTTTGCAAACATTGGCTATTTTGTTGTTTCCGGGGATACGCGGGGAATATTTATTTTTATTTGTCTGTGTCCTTTAGAATTCTTGGCTCAAAAACTGGGTAAAATACACATTTACAACACAGATTCTCCTTGACGCCAACGTCACTCGTATACTACGTTTTGCACATATGAAACAACTTACAGTTTCAACTTATCAACTGCTCCTTTTTGTTCTTGCCACTGTTGTTTTTTCAATGGTGCTAGCAACCTTTCCCACCAAATCCTTCGCACTTGATGCCGCGACGCAGACTAGCCAAGTAGTGCCGCCCGGCGGCAGTGCCTGCGCTCCGGTCTCGGCTACCAACTTTACTCCGTACATTTACGACGGTGCCCTCCATTCTTTCGAATTCACCGTCTCTGATCCTTCGTACGTTGCCCTTATCGGTTCGGTAGGGGACACATTAATCCCGTTCAATTTGATGACGCGCAAGACGGACGCCTCGGGCATGCTCCGCATCCGCGTCGAAATCCAGACAACGCCTATTGCAGGTACCCTTCCGCTCACAGTGACTTTGCTCTCAGCTCGTTCCGGCAGTCCGGTATGTTTGACTGTAGTTTCGACGAATGTGACGTCGGGTCTGGCGACAATCCCACACACACCTGTAGTGAGCGCCCCAGCGGCGCCGGCTACCGTATCCGCTGCACCCGCAAAACCATTCGCAGCCGCAGCCCCAAAACCGACCCCGTCGAGTCCCGTTCCGACCACACAGAACGTGTTGACCACCGGTACTGCGGCAGGCTCTGTGGTAAGCACCTTCCAGAATCCGCTCCGGAATATGTGCACATCGGATGCAAGCGCGTATCGCTTGTGGCTTATACTTCTCGTCTTGTACATGCTCATTGTCGGTGCGGTCCTCTGGGCCGAGTTCCCGATGTCCGTGGCTTGGGCACGCACTCCTGAGCGTATAGCGACTATCATCCTCGTATTCTTGCTCCTTCTCCTCGCGTTTTGGTACTTCTCAATCTCTTGCAGGGCGGCTTTGTGGATGCCTCTCTTGGCCTTCCTGGTGGCCGTCCTGGGGCTCCTTGCGGCATTCTGGAATCATCCACGCGTTACCCAAATGCTTCTCATCCAGGAGACGAGGCAGCCGACTCCCACACCAAAACCGACGTCCACGACAATCATCACTCCTCCTCCAGCAAAGAAGTAGATTTCGTTGCCGCAGCCTAAAGCGGTGGTGGTGTGGATGGTGAGAATTGAACCTCCGTGGTATCCTACAAGGATGCGGGACGATAAATCAACTGCCTTCAAGTTACGTCGGCAGGGAAGGAGTTATTCCGAGATACGGGACGCTCTTAAGGTACCGAAAGCTACTCTCTCGGATTGGTTCAGTGGCGCGAATTGGTCGAGAGATATCCGTAAGAAACTCACAACAGCGGCGGCGATAGCAAGTACCGCGCGGATACGTGAACTCGATAAAATTCGAGGAAAGCACCTGCGGGGGATCTATAACGAAGCGCGAGACGAGGCGCGAAGAGAATTCGTGGAGCTGAAATACAATCCGCTCTTTCTTGCTGGGCTGATGTTGTATTGGGGAGAGGGGGATAAAGTCACGAAGCACGTAACGCGACTCATCAATACTGATCCTCAAATGATCCGGTTATTCGTACTTTTCCTGCAGAAAGCATGCAGAATTCCCCGGGAGAAGATTCGGGCGCAAGCGATCATATATCCCGATCTAGATCCGGAGGGCTGTATCGTCCGTTGGTCGAAGGCCGCAGGCATCTCACGAGATAGTTTCACGAAATGCAGCGTGATCGTGGGGCGTCATAAGACAAAGCGACTTTCACATGGAACCTGTACAGTCTCCGTTTCCAGCACGTACTTCAAAGTGAAGGTGCTTGAATGGTTATCCATGTTTCCTAAAGAGTTGATGAGTAGGGAATATTATGCGAACATGGCAACCGAAGCGGGTGTAGTTTAATGGTAGAACGTCTGGTTGCCAATCAGACAGCGGGAGTTCGATTCTCCCCACCCGCACTAAGTGTTTTTGCTCCCGCCAGGATTCGAACCTAGAATACAACGTCCGAAGCGTTGCGTGATATCCGTTTCACCACGGGAGCTTACCGCCTATAATGCACTACAATGAGAGGTATGGAAACAAAGCTCACCGTCCCCCAAGAAGTGCGTGACGTATCCGACGCCCTCCAGCGGGCAGGGTTCGAGGCGTACCTCGTCGGTGGATGCGTCCGCGATCTTATCATCGGCCGAGATCCCAAAGACTGGGACATCACGACCAATGCAACGCCGGAGAAAATCCAATCGCTTTTTGAGGACACTTTTTACGAAAATACGTACGGCACCGTGGGCGTCGTCACAAAATCAGACGATGCCCGACTCAAAGTCATCGAGGTGACCCCCTACCGCACAGAAGGGAAGTATGCAGACGCACGCCATCCCGATGAAGTGAGTTTCAGCGATAGTCTCTCCGACGATTTGAAGCGCCGCGACCTCACCATCAACGCGATTGCGTACGATGCCGCACACGCCACGCTCGTCGATGAGCACGGCGGTCGCGAAGACCTCGAGGCGAAGCGCGTAAAGACGGTCGGGAATCCCCACGAGCGATTTGAAGAGGATGCGCTGCGCATGCTGCGCGCGGTGCGCATCGCAGCCGAGCTTGATTTCGTTATTGATACGCAAACGGCCGAAGGTATTGCCGCTCAAGCTGCACAACTCGCGAAAATTTCGCGCGAGCGCGTACGCGACGAACTCATTCGTATCATACAGACCCCCCGTCCGCTGCAGGCACTCTACGTGGCACAGAAGCTCGGTATTCTGAAGTATGTGATTCCCGAATTGGAAGAGGGAATCGGCTGTGCGCAGAATCAGGCGCACTCGTTCGATGTCTTCGAACACCTCATGCGAAGCCTCCAGCATGCCGCGGACAAGGAATGGCCGCTTGACGTGCGGCTCGCCGCGCTACTCCACGACGTGGGCAAACCAGCGACGCGCGTATGGTCGGAAGAAAAAAAAGATTGGACGTTCCATGGCCACGACGTGGTCTCCGCGCGTATGGCGAAAAAGATTATGAATGATCTGAAGTTTCCAAAAGAAACTACCGACAAAGTTTCGACGCTCGTGCGCACGCACATGTTCTTCTCCGACCCCGAGATTGTCACGCTCTCGGCGGTACGCCGGGTGATAGCGCGCGTCGGGAAAGAAAATATAAACGACCTTTTGAATCTGCGCGTCTGCGACCGCATCGGCACGGGCAGACCAAAAGCACATCCATTTCGTTTGCGCAAATACATGTCGATGGTGGATGAGGCGATGCGCGATCCGGTCTCGGTCGGTATGCTCAAAATTGACGGCACGAAATTAATTGAACTCGGTGAAAAGCCGGGGCCCCGTATCGGTTGGATATTACACGCGCTCCTTGAAGAGGTATTGGATGAGCCCGAGAAAAATACCGAAGCATACTTGGAAAAGAGAGCATCTGAGCTTATGGAAGTTGACGACACAGAACTGCGCAAGCTCGGCGAAGCTGGTAAAGACCGCCGTGAAGAGGAGGACGAGGCGGCGATACAACAATTAAGGAAGAAGCACCACGTGTCATAAAGAAAAACCCCAAGTCACTAAGTATTTTGTTCGCATGCGCTCCAAAATACTAAGTGCTCGCGGGCCCGTCTCGCCGCCCATTGCATCGATTTGGATGCAATGGGACCCCGGCTCCGACCGCTTTTTCTATTTTGCACAAATAGCCCGAGCTTCGCTCGGGAGCTGAGCAAAATAGAAAAAGCCGCCTCACCTGGCCACCCGTTTTTCTATTTAGGTGGCCGCCGTGAAGCGGCTTTTAGTGTTGTCTCCGTTCCTCCAAAAGAACTTGAGCTTATACACGAAGTACGTTTGCATCCAATCGATGCGGAGGCATCGTTTAATTTAGTAGCGTAGTACTCTTGTAATGTATTTACTCGGACATTGTTAGAGTCACGAGAGACATAAAGATCGGTCCGATATGCATAATAGCCCCCTATAGGACAGAGTAAAGGACATCATGGGGATAAACTCTGTCCTTTAAAGGACAGGCCAAAATATGGCTATATATCAAGCTCCAGCGAGACGGGGCAGTGGTCTGAGCCCATCGCCTCAGGATGTATCTTTGCCGAACGGACCTTGGGGGCAAGTGCTTTACTTACAAAGAAGTAATCTATCCTCCAGCCCACATTTCGAGCTCGCGCGTTCCCAAAATTGCTCCACCAACTGTAATGTCCGTTGCCTTTGGTGAACATCCGAAACGTGTCTACAAAACCTGCCCCGATAATCGTATCAATGCCCTCGCGTTCCTCTTTTGTGAAGCCGTGGTCGCCTTCGTTCTCCTTCGGATTGGCCAAATCGTCCGGAGTATGCGCCACATTGAGGTCGCCGCAGAAGATAACGGGCTTTTTCTTCTCCAATTGCTTACAAAAAGCGAGAAAAGCAGGGTCCCAATGCTTATGGCGGAGTAATAGGCGGCTCAAATCGGGCTTAGAATTGGGTGTGTAGACATTCACGACATAAAAATCCTCATATTCTGCAGTAATTACCCGCCCCTCCTTGTCGGGGTCACCATACCCATCCGCGAGCTTGTATTTCTTGAGAATATCCTCCGGAAAGCCGAAAATAAGGCTCAAAGGCTTGGTTTTCGAGAAAATCGCCGTGCCCGCGTAGCCCTTGCGCCCCTTGGAAGAGTTCCAATATTCCTCGTAGTCCGGCAAATCAACCTCCGATTGGTGCTCCTCTGCCTTGGTCTCTTGGAAGCACACGATATCCGGTTTCACTTGCTCAAGAAATGAGGCGAGAGCATCCTTGCGATGAACGCTTCGAATGCCGTTTACATTCCATGAGATTAGTTTCATATCTTGGTCACAATATCACGCGTTGAATGTTTCACGCCAACATCATCATCAATAGTGCAAGGTGTAAGGACAAAGGGAAGTAACCGTCTTATTAATCAGCGAGGGGTGTGCAACTTCCCATCGCATAAAAAACAAAATTATGGAAAATCAAAATCAGATGTCTCTCTTCTCGGCTCCGCAGGAGCATGGACGTCGCGAATGGAGCACATTCAACGTCGTAAAGCACGATTACGCTGGAATGTTCCGTGTACTTACTCCCCGCAAACACGAAACCCCGCGCTACGCCAACATCCTCCACATCAACCGCTACCCGCGCCCCTCGGCCATAGACCTACGGGCGAGGCATATCACCCCAACCTTCGCCCGCTAGATAAAATCACTTGCGGCGCTTGCCGTGGAAGGCTTGATGCACTTCGCGAAGGTGTTTGTCAGTTACGTGGGTGTAGACCTGAGTTGTCGCGATGTTGGCGTGGCCGAGGAGTGCTTGTACGCTGCGTAGGTCGGCGCCGTTCTCGAGTAAGTCGGTCGCGAAGCTGTGACGGATGACATGGGGAGTCACTTTGCGCGTGATACCGGCTTTGACTGCGTATTGTTTTACCATTCGCTCGACGGAGCGGGGAGTGATGCGCGGCAAATCCCCGCCCAAGGCGGGTCGGCCTTGGGCCGATTTTCCAACACCCCTACCATATGAAACAAAAAGGGCTTCGGACATGTCGCCGCGCTTTTTTAAATATTCGCCCACCGCTTTTTTCGCGGATTCGGAAAGAAATACCACTCGCACTTTTTCTCCTTTGCCCCGAACAGAGAATTCGTCTCGCGTGAGATCTAAATCTTGGTTAAGCCCGCACAATTCGGAGACACGCAGACCGGTAGAGAATAAAAGTTCGAGTATCGCCCGGTCGCGAAGCGCCGCGAGCTCGTCGCCCGTGGGCGCGCGCATTATTCTATTGAGTTCATCGGCGGTAATGAGGTCCAGATCGCGGCCACTCGTCTTTGCAAGTTCGATGCGCTCCGGGTTGAGCGATTCGATATCGCGCTTGCGGAGGAATTTGAGAAACGCGCGCAGCGCGATGAGGTGATAATTCTGCGTATTCTTTTTCATCGTGCCCGTGACACCCGCGGAACGGTTGAGAGTGATGCGAAATTCCCGCACCATTTGCTCGGTAATCTGAGAGGGGGACTTTACCTTCGCATAATCCAAGAAACGCCTGAGATAGCGGTCATAATTTTCGACCGTCTTTACGCTACGGCCTTTTTCTATCTCAATGTATTCGAGAAATTGTGTCTTGAGTGATTTGAGATCTGATGCCATTGTCTCATTGTAGCAATATTGTGCGACATTAAAACGAGCCTCTTGATGATATGATAGTCCAATGGTTATACGCATCGTTCGAGACAAAATATCGAGAAACGACCTGCAAAAGCTCGCGAATGAACGCTTTGGTGATTTGGTAAAGGCGGCAGTCGACATCAAGCAGGGAATCATCGCGCTCGGTCCCGAACTCCATGCCGATGCTGAAGCAGAATTGATAGAAAAAGAAGGTTCGCTGCGGGAAAATATCTGGGGCATCAATCTCTATCCGGCAGAATCGGGAGACGCATTCCTCGAATTTGACTCGATGATTAATCTCAAGCCCGCGCACGGGAACCGCACACGCGGAGTTGACGACGAGAAAATACGCAAAGAGATACGTCGCGTCGTAGAGAGGATACTAGAGACATAACATGAGTGCTCAACACGAAACGCTCGCACAGGGTCGGTGGCAGACGATGTCGCTTGCAGAACAGATGGGCAACATCGGAAGCGAGGTGCATCGCGCAGCCACCGAGAACACGGACCGTGCGTTGCGCGCACGTGACCGTGCGCTCGAACTTTTCGACCTAACACTCGCCGACCCGCGCTGGCGCGGCCGCTTGCGCGAAATCGCACGATCGCGCGAGATTTTCTGCGATGCGGCATTGGGAGGAAAGGAGTACGGGAGCGCCGTTTCCGATCTCGAAAAATATTTCGACCAATTTGCTCTGCTTGCTCGTAAACATGTATAGATCCCAATACTTCACTTTAAAGTGAAGTATTGGGATTCGTGGTGATCAGGAGTGCGGGTTGGCGAGATTATTTAAGATATTTTTTCTTTTTGAGTTTCTCGGGCAGATACGACTCTTTATCGTACATTTCATAGCCCTTTCCATACTTCAAATCTTTCATGAGTTTCGTGGGCGCATTACGAACTTTCATTGGAATCGGAAGATTGCCGAATTTCTTCACGTCATCAAGTGCTTCGAATATCGCGTCGTACGAACCTCGGTCTTTTTTGCACTGCGCGAGGTATGCGACGCCGTGCGCGAGATTTATCGTGGCTTCCGGATATCCGATTTTATTCACCGCCTCAAAAACCGCATTAGCAACCACGAGTGCCGTCGGTTGCGCGAGGCCGATGTCTTCACTCGCGAATATGACCATGCGCCGCGCGATGAATTTGGGGTCTTCGCCCGCATCTACCATGCGTGCGAGGTAGTAGAGCGCGGCATCGGGCTGCGATGCGCGCATAGATTTAATGAATGCAGAGATGGTGTTGTAGTGCTCTTCGCCTTTTTTGTCGTAGCGCAGATGCTTTGACTGTATCGCTTCTTTCAGAGTATCGAGCGTAATCTTTCCGTAGAGCGCCTGCGCAGTCTCGAGCGTAGTAATGGCTTGGCGTGCATCGCCACTCGCCATTTGGACAAGCCAATCGCGAGCGTCTTTCGGTATCTTTAATTTTGTGCGCTTCAATATCTGCTCCATTTCTTTTTCGTTATGTTCGTTCAAGACGAACACGCGGCAACGGGAGAGCAGCGGGGAAATAATTTCGAACGAGGGATTTTCTGTCGTTGCGCCGACGAGAGTGATGTCACCTCGCTCAACGAAGGGAAGAAGGAAATCCTGTTGTGCTTTGTTGAAGCGATGTATCTCATCAACAAAAAGTACTTTTGGTTTGCCGCCGAGTTTCAGCTGTCGGCCGCCGACTACTTTTTTTATATCTTCCTTTCCCGAATCGACTGCCGAGAGTTCATAAAAATCCGCACCGATAGCATTCGCATAAATCCGCGCAAGTGTCGTCTTGCCCGAACCAGGCGGTCCCCACAAGATGAATGAAAAAAGTTCTTTCTTCTCTATGGCAACGCGCAGCGGCCCGCCTCGCGTCGGCCCGTCCGCCTCGGCTTGACCTCGTCGAGACGGGCCTCCGCGAGTCGAGGCGGGCTTTCCCACACCCGTCAAATGTTCCTGCCCGACGAACTCATCGAGTGTTTTAGGCCTAATTTTAGAAGCTAGCGGTTCCATCGTCTCACTCTATCAAATACACCTCACTCACGCAGCGTTATCCATAGAAACACCGACGTGGACTTGCGCGATTTGTTTGGATTGTTATTCTGTAGGCATGAATACAAAATCAATTGGTATCACGGCCATAGTCATTATTGTCCTTCTCGTTGGCGGTTATTTCGCCTACACATCTATGAGCTCTTCGGGAGCACCCGCGACAGAGCAGACGGGCACAACAACTGAGCAAGCAAACCAGGTGCAGGGGCAAGACGTGAAAGTGGGTACTGGCGCGGAAGCAAAGCCCGGTGACACCGTTTCCGTCCTCTATGAGGGCAAGTTCACCGACGGTACTGTCTTCGACAGCTCGGCAGCGCATGGCAACCAGCCTCTCACCTTCGTACTCGGTTCCCAAGGCCTTATCCCAGGCTTCCAGATAGGCGTGAACGGCATGAAAGAAGGCGGCGAGCGCTTGCTCGCCATTCCGCCGAGCCTTGGCTATGGTGGGGAAGATGTGAAGGATGCAAGCGGTAAAGTCATCATTCCGGCCAATTCAACCCTTGTTTTCTCCGTACAATTGGTGAAAGTTGTACCTGCACCAGCCACTCCTGCGGCTCAATAGAGGCCTAAAATGGCGCGGGGTAGGCGTCATGAAGAGCCAAAACACCCTAAAGGACTGCTATTTGTGGCTAATCGCTTCGCTTTTAGACAAATAGGGAGCTTGCATAAATGGCGAGAATGTGATACCGTTCTCCAATGCTTACGAAGCGTAAAAAGCAGAATGAGATAGGCAAAGCGCGCCGCCACGACACCGATACCGGCTCCCCGGAGGTTCAGGTAGCCGTTTTGACCCGTCGAATCGAGGAGCTTTCAGTCCATTTGGATAAAAATCGCAAAGATACGCATAGTCGCCGCGGTCTTTTGGGGCTTGTCGCCGACCGCCGCAAGCATTTGAAGTACCTCGAGGTCAACAACAAGCGTGCGTATGGTACGCTCGTGAAGAAGCTCGGTCTCAAGAAATAGCTGGTAGCTTGTAGCTGACAGCTTGCAGGAAAAGCAACTTCATTTACTCTCCGTCTGCCTAGGAGTAGACTTCGTAAAGCATTTTAATAAGTCTTTTTAATTTTTTGCTACCAGCTACAAGCTGCTGGCTACAAGCTATTTTATGGCTATAGTAAAACATTCAGAACAGCGCGTCGGTGTATTCATCGATACGCAAAATCTCTATCACAGTGCGAAAAATATTTATCACGCACGCGTGAATTTCGGTAACGTGCTCAAAGATTCGGTTGCCGGCCGCCACCTTATCCGCGCTCGCGCGTACATGGTGACGACGGAGAGCGGTGAGGAGTCAGCATTCCTCGAAGCACTCACCAAAGTCGGCATCGAACCGAAGACCAAAGAGCTCCAGATCTTCTACGGCGGCGCCAAGAAAGCGGATTGGGACGTCGGCATGGCGGTCGATGCCATCACCGCATCGCCCAAACTCGACGCGGTCATCCTCATTACCGGCGACGGCGATTTCATACCGCTCGTTGAATACTTAAAGATGCACGCGGGCTGCCAGGTGGAGGTCGTTTCCTTCGGCCGCTCGACTTCGGGTAAGCTTCGCGAAGCGACCGAGCATTTCCTCGACCTCGACGAAGACCCGCGCCGCTATCTCTTGAACTACCGCCCGATGCGTCCCGTGCGCGGCGGCCGCTCGTCTGGCTCACGGCAAGCCGCCGGAGATGCTGGTCGCGATGTACAAGTCTCTGCGCCCGACGATTCAATGGCCCCCAACAGCACCGAAGAAAGTTCCGAAGCCGGCCGCATCACGGGAGTGGAGTAACCCTAAACTTTCATCTCTCTTCGAGATGAAATATACGCGAAGATAATTATCACCAAGCCGATGAGGCCCGTGATTGCTTCGGGGACGTGGACGAAAATGCCCACAAGCATCGCGAGTGCGAGGCCGAATATCGCCCAATGCGCGCCGTGTTCGAGGTAGGGAAGCTCGTCGAGCGTCTTCGCCCGTACGAGTGCCACAGTGAATGCCCGCACGAATAAGGCACCGATACCAAGGCCTCCGATAATGATGGGGAGCGCGCTAGTGATTGCGAACGCTCCGACGACACCATCGAGCGAGAACGCGGAATCGAGGACGTTGAGGTACACGAAGAGTGCCGCGCCGGCAGTGGCCGCTGCGGTACCTGTTTCTATTTCAAACGATTGTGCGATTCCTTCAATAACGATGAATACCACAACGCCTATCAGACCCGAAAAGAGCAGAGTCGCCGCTTCCGTAGGCACGATGAATGCGCAAATGAGGAGCACCACGAGCACGAGCGCTATTTCAATCGCCTCAATACCGCCCCAGCGTGATAAGTATCGTTCAATCATTTCTATCCAATGCACCGTCTTTTTGTCGTTGAAAAAATACTTGAGCGACACGAGCAGCAAGAACGCGCTGCCGAACCCGGCGATAGCGGTATGAGCTTCAGCAAGGTACTCGCCGTAGCGGACGGCATCGAAAAACGCCAGCTGTGCCACAAATATTGGTGAGAGTCCCGCGGCGCCTGCGACGATAAGTATCGGGAGCACGAAACGCGTGCCGAAAACGGCGACGGGAATGCCCCATACGAGAAACCTTTGCTGCCACACGGCGCTCATGCGCGAGAGGACTTTTGCATTTACCACCGCATTGTCGAACGAGAGCGTCGTTTCAAGAATAGCGAGCAGCGCGACGAGAAAGAGGGCCTGCAGACCACCCCAGAAATATGCCCCGATGAACACGGCGATTGATGTGAGGGCGGGAAAAATAAAGATACGCATAGGAGATGCCACGTATCCTAGCACATTGTCATCTATAACAATCCGTACTATAGTCATCCCATTAGTAGATAGTCGTGGTGTTTGGATAGGCAGTGTCAGCCATAAGGCTCACTACTGAAATCTAGACATCACCCAAAGGAAATGGAAAAGAAGGTATATTCCGTCACTATTGGCGGGAAGGAGATGACAGCCGAGTTCAACGACTGGGCAGACCAGGCAAATGGTTCGGTACTCGTGCGCTACGGCAACAGTGCTGTCTTGGCGACTGCCGTAATGGGCAAGGAATCAGATAAGGACTATTTCCCACTCTCAGTGGAATACGAGGAGAAATTTTACGCGGCGGGAGCGATTCTCGGCTCACGATTCATGCGCCGCGAAGGACGCCCCTCAGATGAGGCGATTCTCTCTGGTCGCATTGTCGACCGCACGATCCGCCCGCTCTTCCCCACAGGAATGAAGCGCGAGGTGCAAGTCATTATCTCGGTCCTGTCGCTCGAAGAGTACGACACCGACGTGCTCGCAGTAAACGCCGCCTCACTCGCACTTGCCACATCCGACATCCCATGGAATGGTCCCGTATCGACAGTGCGCATCGGCACCGAAAAGAGCAACGACGCATTCATCGTCAATCCAAATTATATTCAACGCCTCGAAAGCACCGCGCGCATGGACCTCCTCGCCTGCGGCAAGGACAACCTCATCAACATGATAGAAGTCGGCGCTGCCGAAGTATCTGAAGAGGTACTCTCCGCGGGTCTTTCACAAGCAAGCACCGAGATAGAGAAAATCCAGAAGTGGCAAGAGACGATAATCGCCGAGCGTGCTGTAGAGAAACAAGCATTCAGCCCAGCGGCGCTGCCCGACGAAGTCGCAGCCGCGTTCAAAGAGATTGCAGAATCAAAGCTCGAACAAGCAGTCTTCGGTTCCAATGACGGCAATGTCGGCAAAAAGAACATCGGTAAGCTTGAAGGTGAGTGGATGAAAGCTGCCAAGGAGAGATTTCCTGACGTAGCTCCTGCTCAGCTTAAGGCGTATTACGAAGAACGCATCAACGACTACATTCACGATGAAGCAATCAAAAATAACCGTCGCGCAGACGGGCGTGCGATGGACGAGATTCGCCCGCTCTTCGCGCAAGCTGGAGGAGTGTCCCCAGTGATACATGGCTCGGGCATCTTTTACCGTGGCGCCACCCACGTACTCGCTGCACTCACACTCGGCGGCCCCGGAGATGCGCAGCTCATCGACACCATCGAGTATCAGGAGGCCAAAAAGACCTTCATGCTCCACTATAACTTCCCGCCATTTTCAGTGGGAGAGACAGGGCGCGTCGGCGGCATGAATCGCCGCATGACAGGACATGGTGCGCTCGCTGAGAAAGCGTTGCGCGCCGTTCTTCCACAAAAAGAAGTCTTCCCCTACACCATCCGTATCGTCGCAGAATCGCTCGCGTCCAACGGATCGACCTCCATGGCGAGCGTATGCGCAGGCACACTCGCGCTCATGGACGCCGGAGTTCCCATCTCTCGCCCCGTCGCTGGAATCGCGATGGGTATGATGTCTGACGGCAAAAATCATAAAGTGCTCACCGATATTCAAGGACCAGAAGATCATCACGGAGACATGGACTTCAAAGTCGCAGGCACAAGCGAAGGCGTCACTGCGGTTCAGATGGATGTGAAAGTAGACGGCGTACCACTCGCCGTACTTACTGAGGCATTCGCTCAGGCAAAGAAGGCGCGCCTGCAGATTCTTGATGTCATCACAAAAGAGATTGCGGCTCCACGCTCCGACATCAGCGAGCGGGCACCGAAGATTCTCACCATCGTCGTCAAGAAAGACCAGATCGGTCTCGTCATCGGTCCGGGCGGCAAAATGATTAACGGCATTCGTGAGCGCACGGGCGCGGACGACATCACGATAGAAGAAGACGGCACCATATTCATTACTGGAAAAGGCGGCGCGGCAGAAGCGGCTCTCCAAGAGATCGCAGACCTCACACGCGAATATATGGTGGGTGATAGATTCGAAGGCCCCGTCGTCCGCCTTATGGACTTCGGCGCATTCGTGAAGCTCGGACCGACAGCCGACGGACTCGTACACGTCTCAGAAGTCGCACCGTTCCGCATCGGCAAAATATCCGACGCGGTAGCGCTCGGAGACATCGTTCCTGTCGTTATCAAAGAAATCGACGAGAAAGGAAGGTATAATCTCTCCATCAAGGCTGCTGATCCGGAGTGGGCCGCACGCAAAGGGCTCAAGCCGGATACGAGTGGCGGAGATAATCATGGACGAAGCGAAAGACCCCGGCGGAATTTCTAACGACGGTACACGACCGGACACTGCAGGAGTACCGCCCCAACCACAAGCGGCGGGGGGGGATGTGCGCATCCTCGAAGAGCATGTGACGCATGCGGCACAGAAGTCCGCTCCGCCCCCTGAGTCGGCGCCCGTATCCGTTGCACCACCTGCCGCTTCCGTCACTACAAAAAACGCGCCTGCTCCCGCGCCGAAGTCGGCGGTGCCAGCCACCCCACCCGCCGCGCCCGCACAGAAGGCCGCACCTCTTCCTCCCGCAAGTCCCGCACTCGGTACCGATATCGCGAAGATACTCTCTTCGGTCAAATTGCCTGAACGGCGCGACACTGTACTTCCGGATGAAAAAAAGGTTTCCACTGAAACGAAGAAATTTGATACCAGTATCGTTGGTTCAGCCCTCAGCGAGGACCCCGTTTCGGCGCCTCCGCCAACACCCGCGCAAGGACCAAATGCCGCTCCAGTACCCGCCTCCTCGGAGATCACGTCACAGGCACCGGGTCAGACTGGAGCGAAAGCCGCAGGGAGAAATCCCAGCGACGTCAGCGCCGTGCACACGCTCAAAGATGACTTGCAGGGAGTCGTTTACAACCAAAAAATCTCTCTCGTGAAGGCAGTCTCCCTCGAAGAAGACCGCCGGACCCGCAAAGACCACGACGCAGAAAAGACTCCGGGCGCGCAACAGCGTTCGAGCCGGACATTCGGGATACTCTTCGCTTCGGTCACGCTGCTCGTCCTCGGCGGCGGCGCACTCTTCGGCGTCATTTTCATAATGAACCAACAAAAAGCGGCTCCGCCACCGGATACGGGGTCCTCCATACTTTTCGCGGAACAAAGCATTCTGCTTTCGCTCGACGGCCATTCTCCGGCCGAGCTCAAACGGGTCCTCGAGGCGGGCCGCACCACATCGCAGGGGGCACTCGGCTCCATCACGCGTATTATTCCGGTCATCTCCGAGACGAACACCGACGGGGTACCGCAGAATCGCCCGGCAACCTTCAAGGAGTTTATGGCGGCAGTAGGAGCACACGCCTCAGACGATCTCTTCCGAGCGCTGGGAAATGACTTCTTCCTCGGCATTCACGCCGCCGACAAGAGCGCTCCTGTCATCGTCGTCCCCGTCGTGTCACACCCCCGCGCATTCGCCGCCATGCTCAGCTGGGAAGCGGCACTGAACGATGATCTCGCGCCGCTGTTCACCGCCGTCCCCGTTCTCAGGCAGGACGAAAACGGCCTTCCTGTGCGGCGCACCTACGAAGACCTCGTGATGCGCAATTACGACGTCCGCGCACTCAAAGACGACGCGGGTGACATCCAGCTGTACTACTCATTCCCGACCCAGAACGTCCTTATCATCGCCGGAAGCCCGTATTCCTTCCCCGAAATACTGAGTCGTTTGCAAGCCAGCCGCCAATTGTGATTCAGTATCTGGTATCTGGTATTTCGTATATAGTATTCGTATACTAGATACCATATACGATATACAAAATACGTGATCTCTATGAAACACATCACCGAAGATCAGTTAGAAGAATTGCGCGGAGCTTTGGGTGCGGAACGCGATGCGGTTGAGGAAGAACTGGCGACCTATGGCCGCGTGCAGAGTGATTCCGGAGACTGGCAGGGGAGCGCGGAAGGGGGAGGTATCGAGGCGGATCCGAACGATGCCGCGGACCAGATAGAAGAATTGGTGGTCAACGTGCCGCTCGTAGAAGAGCTCGAAAAACGCCACAAGGATATCGTGGATGCTCTAGAAAAGATGGAAGACGGGACGTATGGCATCTGCGAAGCAGACGAGAAAGAGATCCCATTTGACAGACTCGAAGCAAACCCCGCCGCACGCACGTGCATACAGCACAGCTTGTAGAAAAACGCCGATACGAAAATCCGTGGATAAAGTGTTTTCCGCTGTAAGCTAAAAGCTGTAAGCTGTTCCAATGGGTAAGAAGCAGAAAATTGCTTCCGGATTCGCGCGCGTCTTTGGCGCGCAGCCGATGCTGCCGAAAGGTGCGGTGGTCTCCGTCGAATGTGATATCGCAAAAGGTCTCCACGCGTTCACCATCGTCGGGCTTCCCGACAAATCTGTGGAGGAGGCGAAGGACCGCCTCGCTTCGGCAATAAAAAATAGTGACCTCGAATCGCCCAAGAAGACCAACAAGAAGATTGTTATCTCACTCGCGCCCGCCGCACTCAAGAAAGAAGGCGCGGCATTCGACCTGCCGCTTGCACTCTCGTACCTGCTCGCATCCGAACAAGCGATTTTCGATCCGCGTGGGAAATTATTCGCCGGCGAACTTTCGCTCGACGGGACACTTTCTCCCATCCTCGGATGCCTCGCCATCGCAGTCGCTGCGCGCGATGCGGGGTTCACCGACCTTTACGTGCCTAAAGAAAATGCGGACGAAGCATCGCTCATCTCCGAACTGCATATCCACCCAGTCGCTTCCTTATCCCACGCGCTTGAGCAACTGACGAAACCGAATGCAAAGAAATCCCCCGTGCGCCGCACGTCTCGCCTGCATACACATGACGACGAAGCGCTCGACGAAATTCGCGGCCAAGCAAGCGCAAAACGGGGACTCATTATCGCCGCAGCCGGCGGACACAACATCGCTTTATACGGCCCGCCCGGTACCGGCAAGACGCTGCTCGCCCGCGCGACCGTGTCCATCCTTCCCGACCTTTCGGAGGAAGAAATAATTGAGGTGACGACCATCCATTCGCTCTCCGGTACATTGAATGGCCATGCAATATTCCGTCCGCCGTTCCGCTCTCCGCATCACACATCTTCCTACGCCGCGCTCATCGGCGGCGGCTCCACCGGCATACGCCCCGGCGAGGCGACGCTCGCGCACCGCGGCGTACTTTTTGCCGATGAGTTTCCGGAATTCCACCGCGACGTTATCAACGCGCTGCGCGAGCCGCTTGAAGACAGGGTGATATCAATCGCGCGCTCAAAAGGCTCCGCGGTATTCCCCGCAAATTTCATGCTCATCGCCGCGCTCAACCCGTGTCCGTGCGGATTTTGGGGCACCCAACGCTGCCGATGTATGCCGCACCTCGTCGAGAAGTACCGCAGAAAAATATCCGGCCCTGTCGCCGACCGTATCGACATGTGGGTCTCGGTAGGCGAGATGGCGCCGGAGACACTTTCCACGCAGACAAAAAGGGGGTCGGGAGAAACGGAGCGCGCCCGCGAAGCGGTAGCCGCAGCCCGCGCGCGGCAACGCACGCGATTTGAAGGAGTAAAAGACACTTCCACCAATGCCGACATGGGACCAAAGGAAATCGAATCGCTCGCCGAGCTCACCGAAAAAGCCGAGGAAACTCTGCAAGGTGCCGCACGCTCGATGAAACTTTCTCCGCGCGGCTATCACCGCACCATCAAACTTGCGCGCACCGTGGCCGACCTCGCCGCAAGTGACACGATAGAACCTGGCCACATGCTTGAAGCACTTCAGTACAGAGCGCGGGAGCTATAGAAAAGGACCGTTGAGCGGTTACTCGCAAGCCCAAAAGAGTTTCACAGGAAGATGTGCCTCTGTAACATATTGAAATATAAAATCGAGGCGCCCCGGCGCCTCGATTGATGATTGAAAGGGCAATTCAAGATTGCCCGCTATATGAGGTGCAGAACGCGGAGCTTTTGCCTGAGCGCGTGCCACGTGTATCCTCCGAGAACGACCTCATCGGCACCCGCAGCTCGCAGTTGGCGTGCCCGTTCGAGATCAGTCTCGGGCGTGACCGCGACAATTTTGCTCGCATTGCTATCGAAGCCCCGCACTGCGCGGATGGCCTCATGAGCGCCGAACGGACTCAGGTGCTCGCCGACAACGACCAACACCGGTCGGAGCTGCGCGTGCAGAGCAAGCATTGCGTTTTGATCTGCCGCACCATGAGCTTTGAACCCTTGCGTGATGAGCGCCTGCAAAATCGCTCCGCGAAATACGTTCGCGTCGTATGCCACCAAAGCCGTTCGCATGGCATCGTCTCCTTCTGTGCCAAGCTAGGTCGCGCCAATCCGTGACGCTCGGTATCAACCTCCCGCCACTATCGTCGAGACTACGGTCGGAGTCAAATCGTTCCTCTTGTTCCTAAATCCCGATACTTAATCTAAAAGTTAAGTATTGGAACGTGGGATGCGGGGTACGGGACGCTGCGGGGAAGCGGGGCGTTAAATTGTCTCTTTGCTGTCCGAGAAATACACCTTTGCTTTTGGAATGCCGAATGACTTGAGGCGCTTGAGGATGAAATCTTGCATCGCTTTTTCGTTCTTAAAGTTGACGACCTTCTCATTATCAATGACTGCCCATGCACCCACGTTGCGCAACACATCAGTCTTGCTGAATACGATGTGCGTGACACCGTTCATGCGGATGGCGCGCTCGAGCGTCTGCATGTTCATCCAATTGGTCTGGCGGCGGCGGCCGGTCGTCGAGCCGAATTCCTCCCCGATGTCGCCGATTTTGTTGAAGACCTCGCCTTTTGGTTGGAATTTCTTGCTGCCGACGTAGGTCTCATATATTTTCGCGACACCCCAGACATCGCGGATGGCGGAGGCGGGCAGGCCGTTCAGAAGTGCGCCGGCTGTAGTGCAGTGGCTTGAAGTGACGAACGGATAATCGCCCCAATCAATGTCGAGTCCGAATCCCTGCGCGCCTTCGGCAAGAATACGGATGTTCTTGCCGGAGTACCATTCCTTGTAGAGGTCGATGAGGTATGGTTTGAGTTCTCTGACCTTTTCCGCGCGGACGCCGGTACGTCCGTATTTGTCGCGGTACGCGGGACCGTTGCCGCGGCCCGTCGTGCCGATTTTCCCGCCCTTTTGCTTGTCCTCATTTTTGTGCGCGTCGGTGATGACGTGCGTATTATTCGCAACAAATATCTTTCCCTTGGTGGAAACGCCGCCTTCCTTGAGCATTGTAATCTCGCGGAAGAATTGATCCGGGTCGAGCACGCATCCCGATCCGATGATTGATTTCACGCCAAAAAAAACGCCCGCCGGAATGTGGTGGGTGACGAATTTCTTACCTTTATGAAAAATGGTGTGGCCTGCGTTGCAGCCGCCGTTGTAGCGGAGCACGTGCGTATAGGAGTTTTTGTGGCTTAAATAGTGGGCAACTTTGCCTTTTCCGCAATCCCCGTACTGGAGATCGACTATGACATCCATCGTTAACACAACTATCTCAATGTAGCAGTTTTGGGGGAGGGATGCAAACTTAATTTTTGTACTATTTTTGGTCTCATTTGCTATAATGGCGGTATGTATACGGCAATCTACAAGAAAACCAAGTCCGGCTATGCCGCGTGGATTGAGGAGATTCCCGGCGTGAATACGCAAGGAAAAACGAAGGTCGCCGCAACGTCGAACCTCCAGGACGCACTCCGTGAATTTGTCGCCGCGCGTCGCCTGCTGACCAAACGCGAATACCCAAAGAAATCATTCGTGCGCGAACCTCTCTCTATCGAAAAGCGTGTTCATGCATGAAGCGTCGCAATCTCGAAAGACATCTGCGTGAGCATGGATGTATTCCTTTGCGCGAAGGAGGTAGACATAGTGTTTGGTACAACTCGAGGAGCGGACTTTTGAGCACCGTTCCGAGGCATGCCAACATCGATGACGCTGGTCTCGTCCATAAAATTTGCCGAGACCTCGGCATTCCCGCTCCGCGAGGGAAGTAATTCCTATCCTTAGTGCGTTGAGGTTTAGTCTCCTCCACTATCTATCCCAATACTTAGGTTAAAAACTAAGTATCGGGATTAGAAAAAATCTAAAAAATGCCTGTGCTACTATCACCCGATATGGGTTCGGATGAACAGTATATGGAGCTTGCGATTGCACAGGCACAGGATGCGAAGAAGGATGGCGAATGGCCGTTCGGGGCGGTTGTTGTATGCGGTGAAAAGGTTGTCTCACAAAATCGATGCAGAGAGGCCGCAGAAAAGACAGTGCTGGCACATGCCGAATTACATGCGGTGAACGACGCCTGCGGGGCATTGGGGAGGACCGACTTGAGCGATTGTGTTATGTACTGTACGAACGAACCTTGTCTCATGTGTGCAGCTGCAATCTTCCAAGCAAAGATTCCGCGAGTGGTAATCGGCGCAGTTCGAACAGACCTTCCTCATCTGCTGAGAGATAGACAAGTTCGCATCGAACATCTTGCAGAAGATTCGGGCTATCGTCCGGAGATCGTACGAGGGGTGATGAAAGAACAAATACTCGCGTTGTTTGTCGACATTAAAAAGTAGCCGCGCCGCAGGTCTGTCCAAAGCCAACGCCCTTATTTGAAGTGACGGAACAATATCAACAAATCGTGGACGAAATCGAGCATACTATTAATAGCTAGAACGGATTCCGTATCCCGTTTCTGATTTCAAAGTGGACATGCGCGCCGGTCGATTTGCCGGTCGAGCCGACGTAACCGATAACCTGCCCCTGCTCCACATGTTGCCCTGGAGACACCGCGACTCCTGATTGATGCGCATAGAGTGTTTGGGTCCCATTCGCGTGTTTGATGACGACGTAGCCGCCATATCCCGCATTCCATCCCGTCTCTTTGGCGATGAGAACATCGCCCCCGGCGGCGGCAAGTATCGGGGTACCGATCGGAGCCGCGAGATCAACACCGTTGTATCCGTGGACGCCCTGCGTCTTCACTCCGCCTACGAGCGGCCGCATGTAATATCCCTTTTGCGTTGCCGTGCCCGGACGCGAATTGAGCGTGGCGGCCAGAGTACCGGAGGCACGTTTGACCGGAGAGGTCGCAACGGCTGCTATTTCGCCGTCCGGAATGAGAATGTTCAAACCGACGGCGAGCGTACCGTCATCCACACCATTGAAGGTGGCGACTTCCACGGCATCCGCACCGAATCGCTTGGCAATGGCGGCGACCGTGTCTCCTTTCTTTACCGTATATTTCAATCCCGTGACAGGCAAGATGTTGAGCGTCTGGCCTATCCGTAAAGCGCTTCCTCTCGGCAAGTCATTGGCCCAGAGAATCGTGTTTGAAGACACACCGAAAAGCTTCGCGATACCGGCCAACGTATCGCCCTCGCGTACGACGTAGACGCTTATCATCGAATTCTTCGGCTTCTCAATGTCCGCGATTGTGCCGGACGGACCTTCTGCCGGCATGAGTGCCGAATCGTCGACAATCGTGATGTCCCCGCCACCCTTACCGGCCATCGGATCGGCGTTCATCGCCGGTTTCGGAAGTGTCATCGTTTGGAGGTTACCGCCTCCGGAAGAAACATCCTTCTGTTTTTCGGGAGTGTGGAGGATGGCGGACATGAAATCACCCAAGACACTTGCCCGTGCGGTGGCGGGCATGAGGACTCCCGAGATGAGCAGCAAGGATATGAGAGTAGCTGCTCGCCTCGCTGTAGCACCGGCGAAGCGGGCCTGCCTCGCCGTGCGTGAGTCAAGGCGGGCCGAACGAGCGGTTCTGTGGGAGCTATATTTCATCGCTCGCGAGTGTGCCGAACCCGGTAGCGAATCGTTATTTTTTATTTCGTGTATAAGCCGTTTTCAAAGGTTTCCTGTCTTTCAAAACCCGACCGACAGTAAACCGACTTCACCGGCTCTTCATCAGCCATCATAGGGAAAAGGGAACCCCTTTTGCCTGCCTCGCCGAGTCAAGGCGGGCCTCCCTCTGATATAGCTAGACGATAAGCCGTTTTTAGCGATGGCACTAAGAAATGGTCTGGAATTTGGCTTTAAATCTCACTCTTCTGGAGACCTAGCCTCGGGATTGGTACGGCGGTGCCACCGATTGATTCACTCTACCTTCATGGGTGACGTGGCGTCAACCAAGCATACATTTTACCAGGGGATAACGTTTTGTCAATAGTTTGAGCTGCTTGTGATATAGTTCCTAAGTGAAATATCTCGAAGGCCTCAATACGGCTCAAAAAGAGGCTGTTTTGCACACTGAGGGTCCACTTTTGATTGTCGCGGGAGCTGGCGCAGGCAAAACGAAGACTATCGTGCACCGTATCGCACATCTAATAGAAGAGGGTATCCCCGCTTCGTCAATACTTGCGGTCACTTTTACGAACAAGGCTGCCGGCGAGATGCGCGACCGGGTCCGGAACCTCCTCACGGGTAAGCGTGGCCCCGCCTCGCCCCGCGGCGGCGGGGCCATGGCGGGGCGGGGAGGGCTCCCCCTGGTTGCCACCTTTCATTCGCTCGGAGTACGGCTCTTGCGGGAATTCTGCGAAGAAGCTGAGATACCGAAAAATTTTACCATCTGGGACCGTGACGACAGCTTACGCGCCGTAAAAGCGGAGCTCAAACGGCTTGATACCGAAGAATGGACGCCGCGACAGATACTCGGTGCTATCTCGCGCGAAAAAGGCGGGGGGCATACGCTCTCTGACTACCGCGAGCGTGCATCGAGTCGTCGCGAAATTGCCGTCGCTCAGATTTGGGAGCGGTATGAGCAAGCACTCAAGGCGGAAGACAGTCTCGACTTCGATGATTTGCTCGTGCGAACACTCATGCTCGTGCGTGAATCTCCAAAAACGCTCTCGCTTTTGCAAAACCGCTGGCGCTACATCATCGTCGACGAATACCAAGACACGAGCGGCGTGCAGTACGAGCTGATGAAACTCTTGAGCGGCGAGCGCGGCAACATGTGCGTTGTCGGCGACCTGGACCAGTGCATCTACACGTGGAGACAAGCCGAAATAGAGAATCTGCTTTCCTTTGAGCGCGTATTTCCCAATGTAAAAGTGGTGCGACTCGAACAAAACTACCGCTCCACGCGCACCATTATCGCAGCAGCCAACGCGGTGATAGAGAAAAACACGAATCGTATCCCGAAAACACTTTTTAGCGAGAACGAGACGGGCGAACCTATTGTGCTCCACGGCGCCCTCGATGAGCGGTACGAAGCATGGTTTGTGGCCGAGCAAGCGGCAGGGCTCATCGACCGCGGTGTGGCCCCCAACGAGATTGCGGTTCTGTATCGCGAAAACGCGCAATCGCGCGTTCTCGAAGAAGCACTCCTGCACGCGGGGCTGCCGTATCGCGTCTTGGGTACGCGCTTCTTCGAACGCAAAGAGGTGAAGGATGTCCTTTCATATTTGCGTGCCGCCATTAATCCGAAGGGGAAGAGTGACCTTACGCGAATTGTCGGCGTGCCCCCGCGCGGTATCGGCAAGGTGACCGTCGAAAAGATGCTTTCGGGGCAACCGCTCGGCGCGGCGGGCCCGAAAGTCGCCGCATTCCGGGAGATGCTCTTGAAAATACGGCATGCGGTAAACACCCTGCCCGCATCGGAAGCGGTACGCTTCTGTATTGAAGCGAGCGGGATTCAAAAGATGTACGGAGGCAAAACGGAGGAGGACGCAGAGCACCTTGGCAACGTGCGCGAGCTGGCAAACCTCGCGGCAAAATACGAGAGCGATGCGCCGCCTACCGGTATTGAGCGGCTTTTGGAAGAGGCCGCGCTTCAGAGTGAGCAAGACGAACTCGATATCAATCGCGACAAAGGCGGGCCTGCCTCGCCGAGTCAAGGCGGGATATCACTCATGACTGTGCACGCGGCGAAGGGTCTTGAATTCGATGCGGTCTTCGTGGTCGGGATGGAGCAAGGGCTTTTCCCCTCGGTACGAAACGACCCGTCTCGCCGAAGCGGAGCCGAGGCGGATGAGTCACGCGACCCCGAAGAAGAACGCCGGCTTTTTTATGTCGCTCTGACGCGGGCGCGTAAGCATCTTTTCCTCAGCTACGCGTATGAGCGGACGAAATACGGCACGCGCGAGAGGGCCTTGCCTTCGGAATTTCTCTCCGATATCGACCAGCGATTGCTCGCCGACACCGAAAGCGCGCCCGTGCCTAAAAAGCGGGGGCTTCTCGATGATTTTTATGAGATCCGCTAGAAAAAATAAAGGGGCGCGGCCCCGCCGGGGCGGGGCGAAGCTCGGACAACATTTCCTCACCGGGACGTGGGCCGCGCGTAAACTTGTCGAGGCGGTAGATGTACGGCCCGAAGAAACGATACTCGAAATTGGGCCGGGCAAAGGTGCGTTAACGAAAGAACTTCTTGCAACTGGCGCGAAAGTGGTCGCCGTTGAGAAGGACGAGTATCTGGCTCGAGCTCTTGAATTGTGGAAGTCAGACTTCCACAACTTGGAGGTAGTTGCGGCAGATATCAGAGATTTCGATTCGATGAGGTTTAACCTCAATCCCGGAGGATATGTGGTGGCTGCCAACATTCCGTACTACATCACTGGAGAGATTATCCGGCAATTTTTGGAAACAGAGACGCAGCCGCGCGCGATGGCACTGCTCGTGCAAAAAGAAGTGGCGGAACGAATCGTTGCACGAGATGGTAAGGAGTCGATTCTCTCGCTTTCTGTCAAAGCGTATGGCACACCGAAGATAGTCGCAAAGGTCTCGCGGGGCAATTTTTCTCCGCCGCCTTCGGTGGATTCCGCGATACTGCTCGTCGGAGACATCTCAAAAAAATTCTTTACCCTGAACAACGTTGAAGGGTTTGGCGACCTCGAGGAAAAAGTATTTTTCAAGGTCGTTAAGGCCGGCTTTGCATCAAAACGGAAATTCTTATCGAGTAACTTAGCTGTCAGCTTTCAGGTTTCAGCTGTCAGGGATGCATTTAATACCTGTGGAATCAATCCGAAAGCGCGCGCCGAAGACCTGCCGCTTTTGAAATGGCGGAAGTTGGCTGAATTTCTTACTTAACTGGCTACAACTTTCTCACTGAGAACTCCCCATCATTGTGATGTACGTGCCCGGCCATACGATGACGGGTTGGATTGAAACAATGCAATAGTATGGCGCGCTCGCAAGACCGAGGAGCCACTGGCCTGCGTGCGTGGGGGCTCCGAATTGATATGTCTTCGTCGACGGCGTCCATACATACGGTCCACCGCGCGGTGGCCCAAGGTTGGCGTAGATAGCTTGGTTGTAGCAAGGCACAACCATGCCTGCTTGTCCGCCAAAAGGAAAAGCGAAAGCGAACGCGGGGTAGACGAGAAGCACGATGCTGGAAACGAGGAAGGAATTCCGCATGGATGTATTATACGCCATACTTCATACGCTATACTTCTATACATGGAATGGCTCCGCACGCATCCCTACACTTCCGCACTCTGTGCCGCGGGAGTCCTCGTACTCACCGGCGCATTCATCGTCACAAGCAGGGCTACACGACCGGCGGGAACCGGCGTTACCGCATGGGGCGGTGAGGCGGTACCACTTTTAAATCCAACCTCTTATGGTCCAACTCAAAACTCGCTACAAGGCGACGATGTCATGGGACAAGTCCAGAATGGTCCGCCGTACACCTACATTGCGCCCAATTTCTCAAACCTTACTCCTTCGAGTGAGGAAAATTCGTACGATTTTGAGGCTTTCATAGCGAAGCTCTCGGCCCAAGGCCGACCCGCCTCGGGCGGGACGCAAGGTACTGACGATTCTGTCTTGAGTGCCTATGCATTCATTCCCCGCGGTCTCATAAGCACGAGTACGCCCCGCGCTACACGGACAGCTCTCCAGCAGGAACTCTACGACTACGGCAACGACATCGGCTCCACCATCGAATCATTCGAACAGCAGCACTCAAATACCGTTCAAATACTCAAAGTGCAGGTGGAGGACCGCGCCAACCCCGAAAAGGCGGCCGCGGTCGTCGCTATCGGGCACGAACTCGAAGATTTGGGGAAGATTTTAGCCGCGATGGAAACCGTGCCTTCCGCAATGACCTCTACGCACAACGCGCTCGCGCAGAGTTATATCGAAATCGGTAAGAATCTGGCTCTCGTACCGAGCGCCGAGCGCGACAGCGATTTCATCAAGGCCATCCAGACCTACAATGCATCCGCTGATACGTTCGTGAAGAATTACATTCAGCTCGTGTCGCTCTTTGGCGCGCATGGAGTAACCTTCACGTCGAGCGACGGGGGAAAGGTCTTCACCTTCAGTCCGAACAGCTTGTAGCTTGGTAGCTGGTAGCTTGCAGCCGGAAAGAGAATCCGAGTTCTCTACAAGCTACACGCTACAAGCTGCAAGCTTGAGTTATAATTCATGTGTGGAAAAAGAACGCGCGGACAGAAGCGTGAGTTTTTGCGTTAGTAGCGGCAAGGCTCTCCTTCACGCACAACTTCGGCGGAGCAAGGCCGGACCTGCCTCGCCGTACGCAAGTCAAGGCGGGTTTTCTCCCATCTTCATTACTGCGGGGGTATCACTTGTGGTACTGCTCGCCGTCGCCGGTTGGCAAATCGACTCTGCTATCCGGCAGAGAGGCGACGCAACCTCCTATGTCGCCACAAGCAATGATTCCGACACACTGGCAACCGACAACTCCGCTGCAAATTCTACGATCGCTTCCGGCGGCGAGACGACTCCTCTCGGTTCTGCCATCCTTGACGGCATCGTCGAGAAATATCTTTCCTTGCAACAACAAGGCCTCTACACAAGGGAGGTGGCCGAAAAGACCGCGGAAAAAATGGCGGAAGGCCTCGTGGTGCCTCTTTCCTCCCGCACGTACACTGCGGCGGATATTCCGGTCGCCGCCGACACTTCATACGCGCGTATGCTCGCGTATCGCGCTGATTTGCAGATGTCGCTCGCACCGCTCATGAAAAACACGGAACCCGAATACGAGATATTCGCGTATTACGTAAGTACAAAAGACACAAAAAATCTCGAAAAATTGCGCGCAGCGGCACAAAATTACCGCGCCGCCGCAAATGCTACCGCGCGCGTCATCCCGCCGAAAGATGCGCTGTTGTACCACCTCGGTGTCCTCAACGCCTTGGAAGAATTCGCCGTGGCGCTCGACACGCTCGCCGCAAATGCCGATGACCCGTTCGCGGCGGTGGTTGTACTACGCACCTACAATCAAGCGGAAACAAACGTGCTCACTTCCTTCGCCTCACTCGCCAAGTACTACCGCGAAAAACAATCATGAGTATCAAACGTTCCATTGTTGCGGTTGGGATTCTCGGCACGCTCAGCGTAGTTCCTCTCCTCGCCGCGGCACAATCCGACACCACGGCGCCGACTGTTCCCACGAATGTCACGGCAGCCGCTGTTTCTTCCTCCGCAATCCTTCTGTCATGGAGTGCCTCCACTGATGCAGGCGGCGTGCGGGGCTACAAAATCTATCGAGCTACCGCACCCAATACGACCACCGTGCAAGTCGCCACGAGTAGCGCCGCCTCGTATCAAGACAGTGGCCTCACTCCCGCGACTAATTACATGTACAGTGTCGCCGCCTACGACAATGCGGGAAATACTTCCGTAAAATCGTCACCGGTCTCGACGGCGACGCAGGCGAGTTCTGGTGGCACGGGCACCGGCGGCACGGGAACGGGTGGGACAGGAACGGGCGGTACAGGTGGAACCGGTAGTGGTGGTAGCGGTGGAACGGGAACTGGCGGCACGAATTCTGGTGGAGCGGGCAATAATCTCAACCTTCAACGCCAAGGAATTTTCGACTGTAATCAGAACGGCGCATATTCGATGAGTGTCGGTGCGCTCGGCGCAACGGGCGGCGTCTACGTACCGGTCGCGGATTCGACCGTCGAGCTCAACACAGGCACGCTTGTGTACAAAGAATGCGTGTTGCGCGAAGTCATCAATAGAGAACGCGAAGCGGCGACTGCCGGACTTGCGAAAAAAGCCGTCATTGCCATCCAGACAGGCCGCAATGGCAACGCTCAATTCGTGGTGAATCAAGAACAAGAACTCCTCACAGGGGTGAGCGATCCGTCATTCCTCACGTTTCTCCGTGACGAAGCGCTCTGGCAGAATGTAGACCCTTCCTTCCGCAACGCGCTCAAGCGCGCTGCGGTACTGTACTACGAAGGGGAGACGCGTCTGCCACAGGCGACGTCACTCATATGTCCCTACACCGCCAAGGGCGGCAACCTTGGGGCGCTCCAAAACGGGCAGGTCCGGTTCACGATGGCGGAGTTCCTCGATGCCGCAGCGCCGCAATGTGACCCTGTTATAGAACATTTTTTACTTGAAGACATCAGCAACTCAAAAATCGCGCGGTCTATTCAGAATCAGCAAGCTCAGTGGAACTGGAACAACGGTTATTATTCTCAAACGGATAACGCCATCGACCCGCTGCGCCGAAACGTACTGACACCGGGAATAACCATCCAGCAATCTTTCCAGACTATCCTCGATTCTCCCGTGCGTCAGCTTGAGAGCGCCAACGACATCGGCCAGATGATAAATGCGCTCTATGCGGGCATGACGACGCAGATACTTTCCGACAACCAAGGACTTTCGGGCCTCTCCAAATCCGTCGCCGGACAACCGCGGTACATAGACCGAGTGGTGAGCGAAGCTGCGCAAGGACTGCGTGATGCCGCCACGAACGTCGCTATACGGAACCTCCAAGCAGCGCAACAAGTCGAAGCACTCTACTTCCAGACAGTGAATGCAATAGGCGCGGCGCTCACGACCGCAATCGGGCAGCTGCGGAGCGCGGAGAAACAATGTTGGGACCTCATCATCTACCAGAACGACGAAAAGCCCGAGCGGCACGTCTGCGCGGGCCCGCCTGCCGCCGACAACACCTGTATGTCAAATGCCGGCGCGTGCACAACAGACGCCGAGGGCGACCAAACATGTCCGACAGGAGTACCGCTCAAAATCAGCACCTCAACCGCATTTTCACAAGCGGTCATTACGCGAAGTATTACGCCCCTAGCTACTCCGGCCGTGGAACGTATCAATGCATCGAAAAACGCGCTTACCCTCATCGCACGGCTCATTGATGCGGTGACGGGCGCTTCGCTCGACGCGCAGCGTCTCGCTATCGTGCAGCTCAATTCGCTCGTTGCCCAGAAGTTGCTCCACCAGCAGACCGACCTCGACGGCCCCAATGGTGTCATCAAACAATTGGATAGCGTGCAGACGGCGATTCTCGGCAGCGAGGGACTCGTCGTGAAGACAATAAAAGAATGGGCTGATTCGACATCAATTCCCCCGGGATGGTGCAATGTGAATAACCAAGCGGTGCTAGATGCCTGGAAAAAGTGTTGGGATAAGAATAATCCGAATAGTTCCGCATGTCCTAAACCGTAACTATGAGGTGCATCAAAAAACATTCAGGTCTTTTGAAGGGAGCCTTGCTAACGTTCGGCGTCTTAATGATTATCACCATCGCAAGCCCGCTCTCAGTTTCTCTTAAAACAGGAGAATTGTTCAGCCTTAATATCGCTTACGCGCAAACTCCCTGCGGTTTGGGAGACACTCAATCCACACTACCCGATGGAAAAATACAATGCAAAGGACCCTTTAGCACCGTCATTTACAATCCGGACGGCAGCAAGACCTCGACGATCGTCAACGGCACAACAGTCGCGGTAGATGCGAAAGGAAACGTGGCGGTGACCACTTCCTGCTCAAGCGTCCTTATGTTCATGTCGAGCCCCTTCACGTGCGGGTTCCGTGCAATCGTTACGCTCCTGGCGGGCTCCCTCATCTACATCAGCACATGGATACTCGCCGCAGCCGGGACGCTCTTCAACTGGCTCATGGACCACACCATCATCCAATTCGGGACAACCTACGGGACGATTAAGGCAGCGGTAGAGACCGCGTGGACTGCCTTTCGCGATGTCGCAAACATCCTCATCATCGGCATTTTCACCTTTATAGCCATCTCCATCATTCTCGGGCTCAAAGAATACGGGCAGAAGAAAATGGTCGCGAAGGTTCTCATCATCGCCGTGATGATAAATTTCAGTTTACTCTTCACGAAAATGATAATCGATGCCTCGAATTACACCGCTGCACAAATCTACACGGCCGCCGCTCTCGGCGGCAGCACGAATACGCAGGGAAATGCGGCAGGGGCGGCCACAGCGGGAACAAACTACGGAATAGCCGACCAGTTCATGTATCTGCTCGGCGTCCAAACATTCGGCAAAGCATTAAAACTGGTGGATGACACGGCGCAGGCAAAAGACAGCGGCTGGGTCGCGCTCCTCCACGGCCTGCTTGTGATGACGGTCGTCCTCGGAGCGGCAATGGTGCTTTTCTACGGATGTTTCCTCCTTGTCTCACGGATGATAATGCTTATCTTCCTCATGGGGACTGCGGCTATCGCATTTGCCAGCTACCTCGTCCCGAAATGGTCGGACGGGCGCTTCGGATGGAGCGCGTGGTGGAGTTCGCTGATTTGGTGCGCGGCATTCGCCCCGATACTGATGCTCCTCTTATGGATGACACTCAACGTTTCGTATGCGCTCAAGGGCGCACCGAGTGCATCAAAGGCGACGCTCGGGCTCGCGCTCTCGGACCCCACCGGCGGCGGCAACATCGAGGCACTTTTCATGTATGTGCTGGTGCTCGGACTTCTCTTCGGAACGTTCAAAATATCGAGCATGTGGGCGGGCAAAATCGGCGGGTTCAGCTATGCGCAAATGATTCCTGGAGCTGGATTGGGCATTGCCGGTGCAATCACGGGGCTCTTAGGTCGCAATACATTGGGCTGGGGAGCGCGAGTTGCGCGACAAACCATGATTGATAGGGGGTGGACTGGCAGGGGAGGAAATGAGGGATTGATGGGGACAGCGCGACGGCAGGCTGCAATCGCAGCTAATAGACTTTCAAGAACTACTTATAACCCGCTTAAACCGAAGCTTGCCGCCACAGCAGCTGCAGCTTTGGGGGTTCCGAAGATGTTAATGGGCAAAGATGCGATTGGAGCGCAGAGTTTTGAGGATAAGATGAAAGCAAAAGCGAAACATGCAGATGAACTTGCGCGACAAATCCAGCCGCCAGAAGCTGCACGCAACCAAGAAGCGCGCGAGGCTTCGGAGCGCGTAGTAGAAGAACGACGTCGCCACCGCGAATTGATGCATCAAGCCGTCACGCAAACAGAGACGCTACGCGCCGCTTTCCAGCAACAAGCGGTTCCTCAGGCGGAACAAAATGCTCGCCAAGCTCAGCCGGAGCGACAAAATATAGAACAACGAGTGCAGGCACACCAGGAAGCTGTCACTCGGGCTGAAAACGAGAAATCGACAGCTCAGACGCGACAGGAAAGTGAGATGCGTGAAGCGCACAACGTCATTGAACGAGCGGCTACTCAGGCGCGACATCAGGCCGAACTCAACACTATAGATGAGCGGGCGCGTGGACATCGTGAAGATTTGGCAGGTGCTCAAAGAGAACTTACGACGCTCAACACGGCTGCGGCAACACTTGCACAGCAACAAGTGGACGCGACTCCACAAATGCAGGAGTTCACCAGAACCTTACGGGAGGGTAGAGAGGGCTTACAGGATTACAATCAAGAAACGCAAAGACTCGCGAGAGAAGCTCGCCACGAACCGGAAAGGGCGCGGGCACAAAACCTACTCTGGGATCCGCGAGCGGCTGATGACGTCCGTTCGGCTGTCCGAAATCACGAGCGCGATGAAAATTTGAGAAGTTTGCGTAATATATTGGCGGAGGGACAAGCCCAGCAACAACCACCAGCACAAGGTCAAGCACCCGGAAACGCGCATTAAACTAAATATGCCGGCTCAAACTGACATTCAAAAATTGATAAAAGAACGGTTCGCACGACTACCGAAAGTTGTTCAGAATGCAATCACCTCGGCTGATATCGAGAAGCAACTGCGAGGATTGGCGACCACACATAAGCTCCATCTCGACCAATGGGAAACCCTTGAAAATGAGGTCATAATGACGCTTCTCGGAATCAATCCCATTGAAGGGTTGCGGAACGACTTACAAAAACAGCTCAAAGTGTCTGACGAAATCGCATCCGCGCTCACCGCCGACATTTCAAAAATCGTCTTTGAACCCATACGAGCCGAGCTGGAGAGAGGGCTTGAGCACCCCGATGCAAAGGCTGCGGGCGTGAGCGACGTGGAGGCAGCGCGGACACAGATACTGGGCGGTGAGGATAAGCCCGCGGCACCTGCCGCGCCTACGGTGTTACCTGCGACGCCACCTGCAGAGCCGCCGATGGGCAAGATTGCCCGCGCACCCGTTTCCGAATCGTACAAAGCGGGAGAGACGAGCGCCGCGCGCAAATCCGTACACGATGACCCGTATCGCGAGATACCTGTGTGAACTGGGCCACAGCTTCCAGCTGTATTACAAGGTTCAACCTTGTAAATATCCACACTTCTTAACTAAAAACCACTTGATACGAGGTTCAACCTTGTAAAATTCCTGGATGAGTAGAAATATTGATCTTGCGCCTGACGAGTTTTATCATATCTATAACCGAGGCACCGAAAAACGCACCATCTTTGTTTCGAATAAAGACTACGAACGTTTTGTCGCTCTGCTCTACGCATGCAACGGGGATAAACCTGTTGACCTAAAATTACAAGGTTCAACCTTGGAAGAATACATCGCCTCGGATAGAGGGGAGGACATCGTTGATCTGTGCGCCTATGTGCTTATGCCCAATCATTTCCACTTGTTGGTGCGTAGTAGAGCCGAGGGTGACGTCAGTAAATTTATGCAGAGGATCTCAACGGGCTATACGATGTACTTCAACACACGAAATGATAGATCGGGGGCGCTATTCCAAGGCAGATTTAAGGCACGTCATGCGCACACGGACACATATCTCGCATATCTTATTGCCTACATACACCTCAACCCCATTAAACTAATCGATCCGACATGGAAAGAGAATGGAATTCCAGACCGAAAGAAGGCCGAAGATTTTTTGCGAGTGTATCGATGGTCAAGCTATCAAGATTACCTCGGAATAGAACGTAGGGAGAATGTCCTTGTCAGTAAAAATGCGCTTCCGGAATACTGGAGTGACCGAAAGTCATTCGAGACCTTCGTTACAGACTGGCTAGAGCACGACATCTCACGGCAACTCCCACAAGCGCTCACCATTCAAACAAAGAGAGAGGATTCGCTGGTATAATTTGCGTATGCAGTTTCAAGTGCCGCAGTTTATAGAAGTGGAAGACAAAATATTCGGTCCGCTGACATTCAAACAATTCATCTACATCGGCGGCGGCCTCGGCGCGTCGTATATCCTTTTCCGCGTATTACCTATCTATCTTGCGGGGCCGCTCATTGCAGTCGTCGGCGGACTTGCGGCGGGGCTCGCTTTTTTCCAACTCAACGGCCGACCGTTCATTATCGGGCTTGAGAACGGGTTCTTCTTCCTCCTGCGCAGCAAACTCTATCTCTGGAACAACACCCGCAAGAAAAATGCGGTGGCACAATCGCCGGTGGCATTCGCGCAAGGCGCCGGAGAGGTCTACGTGCCGAAGCTCTCCGAGAGCCGCCTGCACGAGCTTTCGTGGAGCCTCGACATCAAGGAGCGCATTGCTGCGGGCGTCGCCGACGAAGGCGAACGCGAGCGCGTGCACACGAGGGATAATGTCGTCGCGCCGATACGCACCGCCAAGCAGGCGATGGCCAGCTTTTCGGAACAAAATTCTTGAATATGCCCACGCAAACAACCGACAAAGGACCGCGCGCGAGCGCAAAATCGACACAGGAGTTTCTCCCGGTCTCTGAAGTACGCGACGGTGTCATCGTGCTCAAAGACGGAGGCCTCCGCGCCATTCTCCTCGCGTCATCCCTCAACTTCGCGCTTAAGTCCGAAGACGAGCAGACCGCATTTATCATGCAATTCCAGAATTTCCTAAACTCGCTCGACTTTTCGGTGCAAATATTCGTGCAGTCGCGCATGCTCGACATCCGACCGTACGTGGCGACGCTTGAAGCTGCGTACAAGGAGCAGCTCGACGACCTCATGCGCATCCAAATCCGCGAATATATCCAATTCGTGAAGAGCTTTACCGAGGCCGCGAATATCATGACTAAGAATTTCTTCCTTGCGGTACCGTATTCGCCCTCGATTAACATCAAAAAGAGCGGGCCGCTCTCGATGTTGCCGTTCGGGAAGAAGAAAACAAACACCGAGGAGGCAAACAGGACATTCGAAGAACAAGTCTCGCAGCTTGAGCAGCGCGTCTCTATCGTCCAGCAGGGATTAGTGCGCACGGGAGTGCGCACGGTGCAGCTCGGCACCGAAGAGGCGATAGAGCTGCTCTACAAGATGTTCAACCCCGGCGAAGAAGGCAAACCGATGCCGCTGCAAAAATAATATGGCGCTCCTGGACCTCTTCAAAAAAACGAAGCCGACCGAGAGCCCGAACGTGCTCCCTGTGTTGCCGGAGGAAATTTACAAATCCGGCATTTTGGATCTTCAAGATGTCATAGCACCCCACGCGCTGCGTATCAATTCGCGCGAGCTCGACCTCGGAGAAAAAATCGCCCGCACATTCTTCGTCATCTCATACCCGCGCTTCCTCACCACGGGTTGGTTTGCGCCCATCATCAACATGGACAAGGTCATCGATATATCCATTTTCATACACCCGATGGATACGAATGAAATGCTCCGCAAATTCCAGAAAAAAGTCGCCGAGGTGCAGAGTCAGATATCCACCCGTGAGCAGAAGGGGATGGTGCGCGACCCGATGCTCGATACGGCGTACTCGGATCTCGAACAACTGCGCGATTCGCTGCAACAGGCGCAAGAGCGTATCTTCGAAGTCGGTCTCTACCTCACCATCTACGGCAATACGCGCGAGGAGATAGACAAAGTCGAGACCGAAGTGCGCTCCATCCTCGAGTCGCGCCTCGTCTACATCCGCCCTGCGCTTTTCCAACAGGAGCAGGGATTCCGGAGCGTGCTTCCGCTTGCGACGGACGAAATCAACGTCCACACCAAGCTCAATTCCGCTCCGCTCTCTTCGATATTTCCGTTCATTTCATTCGACCTCACCTCGGACCGCGGCATCCTCTACGGCATCAACCGCCACAATTCGTCACTCATTCTCTTCGACCGCTTCTCGCTCGAGAACTACAACTCGGTGACGTTCGCCAAATCAGGCGCCGGCAAATCCTACACGACCAAACTCGAAATTCTCCGGAGTCTCATGTTTGATACCGAGGTCATCGTCATCGACCCCGAACGCGAGTACGAATACCTCGCCGAGACCGTCGGGGGCCGCTATTTCAACATCTCGCTCTCCTCGGAGCACCATATCAATCCGTTTGACCTCTCCATCCCGCGCGAAGATGAAAATCCTTCCGATGTCTTACGCAACAACATCATCACGCTCGTCGGTCTCTTCCGCATCATGCTCGGCGGACTTACGCCGGAAGAGGACGCGGTCATCGACCGCGCCATCACCGAGACGTACGCGCTCAAAGACATCACGGCCGATGCGAATTTCGCGCTTGTCGAGCCGCCGCTCCTTTCCGACTTCGAGCTCGTGCTCTCCGGCATGGAGGGGAGCGAATCGCTCGTCGCACGGTTGTCGAAATACACGAAGGGGACGTGGGCGGGATTCATGAACCGCCCGACCAACGTGGACATGAACAAAAAGCTTATCGTGTTTTCGGTCCGCGATATGGAAGACGATCTCAAGCCGGTCGCGATGTACATCATCACGCACCACATTTGGAATGCAGTCCGCAAAGAGCTGCGTAAGCGCCTGCTCGTCATCGACGAGGCGTGGTGGATGATGCGCTCCGAAGATACCGCATCCTTCCTCTTCTCCATCGCAAAGCGCGGACGCAAATACTTCCTCGGCATCTCGACGATTACGCAGGACGTCTCCGACTTCTTGAACTCACCCTACGGTATCCCGATGATAACCAACTCATCGATTCAGATGCTCCTGCGGCAATCGCCGACGTCGGTCGATCTCGTGCAACAGACCTTCAAGCTCTCCGACGAAGAAAAATATCTGCTGCTCGAGTCTGATGTAGGGGAAGGAATCTTCTTCGCAGGACTCAAACACGTCGCCATCAAAGTCATCGCTTCGTACACCGAAGACCAGATAATCACATCCGACCCGTCACAAATCCTCGCCATCAAGAAAGCAAAACAAGACCTCGCCACGGCGAGCGAGGGCGGCCCCGGTACTGCCGAGGTAGCCGCGGGAGCCGCGGAGCAGGCCGCGCGTATGCAATCGGCGTCTGTAAACTTCAGCCCCTCTGAAGCTCCGGCTACCGCACCGAAACAATGAACATATGGCGGCGCGTATTCAATTACTCTTCGTAACACTCGTCGTGTGCGTTTTCTCGTTGGTTGCCTTTCCTGTACACGCACAGTTTGGCCTCATAGATATGGGCAACGCACTTTCCGTCAGCTTTTCACCCGCCATGCCAAGCCCCGGCGACACGGTGAGCGTGTCCGTGCAAAGTTCTCTTCTCGACATTCCGCAGAGCGACATCCTCTGGGAGGTGGACGGGAAGAAAATCGCCCAAGGGAAAGGCGTGGGCTCCGCGAGAGTTGTAGCCGGTGCCCTTGGTGTCGAGACGCGGATTACGGTGACCGTCGTTTCACCGGACGGTACCAGCGCCAGGGCGGAAGCGGTTATAAACCCGACCGAGCTGGATCTCCTCGTGGATTCCGATTCATACACGCCCCCTTTCTATCGCGGATGGCACCGTCCGTCAGCCGGCACCACTCTCCGCCTCCAGGTATTTCCGCGCTTCAAGCGCGGCACTACGATGATGCCCGCCTCCGAGCTTGTGTATACGTGGCGGCGAAACGGCGAAGTCTTGGGGAGTATTTCGGGCCGCGGAAGATCAGCAGCAGTCATTCCGGTCGAACATCTCTTCGGCACGGACGCCATATCCGTCGAGGCCCGCAGCGCAGACGACCGGCTCGCGCAGAGTTCGTCAGTCTCGGTCTCTGCGGAGGAACCCGTACTTGCGCTCTACGAAGACCACCCGCTCTACGGCGTGCTGTATCACCGGGCGCTTTCGAGGTCGGCATCCGTCGACGGGTCGGAATCGACATTTGCCGCGATACCGTTTTTTGTCCAAGCGCGTAACATCTACGACACGGCCCTTCACTTTGAGTGGCGTGTTAACTCTGCGGAGATCCCTGCGAACCCCAAAAATCCAAGCGAGCTCACCGTCAACGCCGACAACTCGACCGGCATCGCGTTCATCGAACTGGGCGTCACGCACGCGACGAATTTCTTCCTCGACGCAAAAGGCGCGTGGAACGTTACGTTCTCTTCCCCATGGAGCGGCACCTCCGACCAATTCCACCAGTCCAATAGTCTGACACAATAAAATATGAACACACGGACTATTGTCGAATACGTACTCGCCGCGATTGTTGTCCTTATGTTGGGAATCCTTGCCGGATGGTACTTTTTCCTGCGCACGCAAACGGAAACGACCGTCGCGCAAAGTATCGCCCGCGGATTCGGCATCTCAATACCGGAAGGGAGCGCAAATGGTGATGCCCCGGGCGCGCCGGAAAACGCTCAGACAGGCACGTCCGCCGGGCAGCCGGCGCAGCGCCCCGCGCAGTTGTGGCAGGTGGAGGAGGGGCCGACCGCCGGGCAGCTCTTCGTGGGCAGCGGGGAGAATCTCCGGCTGCGCTATGTTGAGCGCGCGACCGGCTACGTGTTCGACGCCAGTCCCGCAACAGGACTCCGTACACGGCTCACCAACACATTATTGCCCAAGATTTATGAAGCGCTCCTCAGCGAGAACGGCCATGTCTTTGAGCGTTCGGTCGATACCTTCGGCAACATAACGACGTTTGCCGGCACCATATCGACAAGTACAAACTCCTCGGACACGTCATCACCGGCGAAGACGCTCCTCGGGTCGTACCTCGCAAAGAATATCCTGAGCATCAGTACGGATCCGGTATCGGGCGCACTCTTCTATGTCGTGGAGAGTCCGAACGGAGGTGCCGTCGTAAGCACCGAGTGGAACGGGCAGAAACCAAAGACTCTTTTGGAATCAGCGATTACGCATTGGAGGCCGACTCTTATGGAAAACGGACGCACTCTCCTCGTGCAGGCTGCCGCGGACGGCGTTTCGGGGTACGGATATGAGTTGCGGCCGGACGGGACACTGGGCCTCCTTTTGGGGCCTGTTCCCGGCCTCGTTATGCGTGCGCGCCCCTCGTCGAAGCCCGGAGAAACGGCGCTTCTGTGGAGCCAATCATCCCGCGGCGAGCTCCGGCTGTTTGCCCGCGTAGACCGGAACGCGACAACAGTGCAGATACCCGTGCGGACGATTGCGGATAAATGTGCGTGGACCTCCGGAAAAGATCTTGTCGCCTACTGCGGCGTGCCGCAGGGTTCAACCGGACAGAATTTTCTCGACAATTGGTATCGGGGCGTCGCGCACTCGTCTGACGCGCTGTGGCGCATCGATGCAAGTGCGGGTACGGCAGAGATGATTTACACACCGCCCTCAAACACACCCGTTGACGTCGAGAATATGGTGATAGACCGATCGGGAGACTATATTACTTTTACCAATGCGATAGACAAGTCGCTCTGGCTCTTCCGTCTCGCCAAGTAATTATGATCGCCGTAAAACACTATCGAGTATATGCACTGTGTGCACTCTTCGCACTCATCACCATATGTATCCTCGTGCCGTATCTCGCGCATGCGCAAGGATTTAAGGCGCTTGCGGAAACTCCGCCAGGGTCGAAGCTCGGTCAATTGTATACTTCGAAGGACTTCTCCGGATTTATCAACGGCCTCTTCAAATTCGCCATCGCCATCGGCGCGATTGCCGCCGTCTTGCGGCTTGCTTACGCCGGATATCTCTACATGGGGCAGTCGGATATGTGGAGCCGCAAAGGAGAAGCGAGGGATATTATCAAAGACGTGACGATTGGGCTGCTGTTACTCCTGGGCATCTACCTCATCCTCTATCAAATCAATCCGGATATATTGAAGTTGAAGGCCTTGGAGCGTATTAAGCCGGTGTCGCAACCGGGACAACAATCTTCCGCGACACCTTCGTACGGCGGGGGAATGCCGGCAGGGCTCGAGCCGTCGGGTTTACCAACAAACACCCTCGATACGACTTTTTACGGCGCACCGTGAATTATTGGGCGGAATATTTAATGACTACTCGACGGCTCCGTCCTTCTCCCTGCGATTCGGTTTTCACATTAGGCGCATCTTGGAGTGTCGTGTGGATGATGAGGCGCTCATACGAACTCATCGGGGAGAGCTCGACGTCGTACTGAAACGAGCGCGCGCGCTCTGCCATCATGAGCGCTTTTGCCTGCAGGTCTTTTATCTGCTTCGTGCGGTAGTCGTTGACGTCAACGAGGAACATCGGTGTCCGTTCGGGGGTACCATCCTCGGCATGCCCTCCTTCGCCCGAGGCTACAGAGGGTAAACGATTCTCATATATCTTTTTTACTAAGAAATCGAGAGCATACACGGTGTCTCCGTGCGCCCCGATGAGCGTCCGCGCGTCGTCGGTACGGATGGCAAAGATCTCCTGCCCCGCCACACTACTCTGTTCGATGCCCGAGTAGGGGATACCGGCGGCGGTGAGCAATTCTTTCAGAATGATTCCGACTTTCTCCATTGGAGGACTATACCACCACACCAACTTTGAGCAAAAGTTGGTGTGGTGGTGTATCACAGAGACCTTCGCAGTCCAAAAACTAGATTTTTTGGCTCGCCCGTGGCTACGCCCGAGGGTTGAAACGGCGGCCGGTCGCGTATTCCTGAAGTATCATCGCGATGTTGCTCGTCACCCAGTACAAGGGCGCGGCGGCGGGAATTGTGTAGGCAATAACGCCGATGATGACCGGGAGCATGTAGCGCGCCTGGAAATCAAAACTTTTCGCCATATCGCCCGAGAGCGACGCCTCGACGGGAGAGGACTCAAGGGCTTTCTGCCGCGGCCCCATCGAAAGACGCGTGTAGACAAGCTGGGTAATGGCGGCGAGTGCGGCGAGTACGATGCTCCGCTTCGACATATCCAGTACGCCAAGAAACTCCATGTTGACCGAGGCGGGCACGTTGACGAACGAGTAGAGGAGCGAGGTATCGATATCGGGGAAACCGCCTGCATAAAAAACCCAATAGAGTCCGATGAGTACGGGAAATTGAACGAGCATGAGTCCGATTGAGGCGAAGGGGTGTATTCCACGCTCCTTGTAGAGCGCGAAGATTGCTTTGCCTTGCTCTTCGCGGTTGTTCTTATATTTTACTTTGAGTGCGTCTATTTCTGGGGCGACTTTTTTCATTGCCATCTGCGCTTTGATGGCGCTGTTCGAGAGTGGGAAAATGATGATGCGCACCACAATCGTAAGTGCGATGATGGCGAGTCCAATATCGTGTGTCGGGATGACACCAACGAAAAATGCTAAACCGTTGTAGAGCGGGTCGTAGATACCCGCATGGAAGAGGTTCGATATCATAAGGAAAGATTGTATCGTGTATTTTGTACCATGTATATCGTATACGAATTCACCCCGTGCGCTCGAGAAGTTTCAGGATATCCTGCCGGATTTCAGCGAGTGATGCGCCTTGAGCCTCGTGTTTCGCGTAGAAGACGAGTGCCGCCGACGTTTTCATCTGTGCGAGCGCCGGGCGGAGGCTTTCGCGGCAGAGGCGTTCAATCCGGTTGCGGTCGACCGACCGCGCGGAAACTTTTTTGGAAACAACGCAAGCGGCCCGCGGCCCGCCAAGGAGCGGGGAGGGCGTCACGGTTAGGGAAAAATATTCCCCGTGTACGCGGCGTGCCGCCTTTGGCAGACGTATGAAATCGGCACGAGAGAGCCGGTATTTTTTTGGCATGGGTGCGGGGTGGTCTACACCGTAAGCTTCGCGCGACCTTTGCGGCGACGGCGAATCAGGACATTCTTACCGGAAGTGCTTGCTGAACGCGCTCGAAAACCGTGCGTCCGGACGCGTTTGCGTTTCTTTGGTTGCCAGTTTCGTTTTGTCGACATGCCGCCTACTATACTCAATTTCCTAACTAACACAACCCAAGAAAACGCAGTCGGAGCGCCACTCCGAACCTCGCGCAGCGCGTGAGCGAGCCGTAAATGACATGCAGCAGTGGTGAGTCATTTTAAAAATGCCCCGAACTTCATGTTCGGGAGTGGCGCTCCGACTGCGTTTTTCTCATCCACACCCTATCCACACCTTATAAACAGTGGCGTGACCGAGAGGGGAGCTTTCCGAGAGACGCGCCGCGCGTATAATGTGGAACTTGGTCGCGCATGGCTAATCATCCTATGGGTAATCGTGAATTGTGGCAGAACGCACTCGTGCAAATCGAGCTTGGCACGTCTGAGGCCTCCTTCCGCACCTGGTTCCGCAACACCGATATCGCAAGCCGCGACGGGAGTCTCGTCCATGTTGCTGTTCCATCAAAAATAGTCAAAGAATGGCTCATGGAGAAGCATCACAAGCTCATTATGAAAGCGCTTCGAGGTCTCGATAGCTCCATCCGCACCGTCGAATACGCCGTCCACCGCTCCGCGGCGGCGCCAAGCGAGCGGAAATTGCCGCGTCCCCAGGTCCAAGAGAACGCGTCACTCGATTTGGGGAGTCTCTACATTGATAAGCGGGATAATTTGAACCCGCGGTACACGTTTGAGACGTTCGTCGTCGGTCCTTTCAACGAACTCGCCCACGCCGCCGCAAAAGCCATCCTTGAGCGGCCGGGGCTCGCGTACAATCCGCTCTTTATCTACGGCCAGACTGGCCACGGCAAGACACACCTCATACAAGCGGTGGGAAATTATTTCAAAAAAGGACACGCGAACAAAAAAGTCCTCTATGTGACCTCGGAGCGCTTCTCCGTGGACTACATCAATGCCGTCCGCGCCGGACACGCGAATAATTTCAAAGATCAGTACCGCCAATACGACGTACTTATCATGGATGACGTGCAATTCATCGCGAATACCGAGAAAACGCAGGAGGAATTGTTCCATCTTTTCAATGCGATGCGCGACAACAACAAGCAAATCGTATTTTCGAGCGACAAACACCCCGCGCTTTTGCCCGGTCTCGAAGACCGCCTCAGAGGCCGTTTCGGCGCGGGTATGATAGCCGAGATTCCCGAGCCCGATATGGAGTCGCGGGTTGCGATTATCCGCGCCAAAATTGAACAGCACGGATTCTCCATACCGGAAGACATCATCCACTATATCGCTGAAAACCTGCGTGGAAACATCCGCGAGCTTGAGGGGGTACTCAACATGATCGTCTGCAAATCGCAGCTGAAGGGTAAGGCCGTGACGCAGGCGGATGTCCGCGCGCTCATCAAGCATAATGTGAAGCCCAATAGGGGAGTCTCGGTCGACGAAGTCGTCCGCCGTATCGCCTCGTATTACGACGTCGCCGAGAAGAGTATCTACGAGAAGACTCGGAAAAAAGAAGTGGTGAAGCCGCGGCAGATAATCATGTATATGCTGCGAGAAGAATTCAGCGTCTCGTACCCGTCTATCGGAGAGAAGCTCGGTGGTCGCGACCACACCACCGTCATCCACTCGTGCGAAAAGATAAAAGAGGAAATTAAATCAAATCCTTCGCTCGAGCAGGAGCTCGACCACATCCGCACACTTATCCACGCATGAGCATGTGAATAACGCGTGAATTCAACTCGTACAACCCATCACTTATCCACTCCCGAAAAATATGAAATCAATTACACACATCTTATACGAACTTTCGATGAAAGTTTTCAACAGCGGACTTCATGGAAAATACACTCAGGTATATGCTTTAAAATCACTTCTCCCCACCATCCACAAGACTAGTAGTAGTAATAGTATTTATATATAAATAGTTAGATATGAAACTAACAACAACAAAAGAAAAAATCTTAAACGCGGTACAACTCGCGGAGAGAATTACTGGAAAGAAAGAATCTCTCCCAGTTCTTTCGTGTGTTCTTCTTGATGTTGGTTTGGGTAAGGGGGAATTGGTTGTTCGGGCGACTAATTTGGAAGCGGGGGTTGAGGTTTCCGTGCCGTGTGAGGTTGAGGATAAGGGGGTTATCGCAGTGTCTGCCTCCGTGCTCTCCCAAACACTACGGTCAATATCCGGCGAGAAAATAGCTTTAAAAACAGAAGAGGGGAATTTGGTTGTAGAGTCTAGAGGCACAAAAACACTCATAAAAGCGATACCCCATGAAGAGTTTCCGGCGCTCGGTGGAGGAGCGGACACGAGAGGAATGAGTGTTTCCCGCGAAGAACTCATGCAAGGTATCCAATCAGTTTCGTACGCCGCGTCTCCTTCGATGATACGGCCGGAATTAGGGAGTGTGTACATCCTGATCAAACCGGGCGCGATTGTATGTGTGGCGACGGACTCTTTCCGTCTCGCCGAAAAAACAATCTCGGGAGTGAAAGGAAAAAGTGAAACAGAACTTCTTGTGCCCCTCAAGCACGCGCTCGAGCTCGCGCACGTACTCGAGCGTATCGACGCGAGCGAAGTGAGTCTCTCTGCGGATGAATCTCAAATGTCCATATCCGCAAACGGCGTGCGGTACGTTTCGCGTGTCGTCGACGGCACATTTCCGAATTATAAAGAGATACTGCCGAAAGCATTTGAAACAGAGGCGACAGTCCTCAAGAATGATTTCGCGGAAATGCTCCGCAAGGCGCGCGTATTTTCCGGCAACGACCAACATGTCGGCTTCCACGTATATCCAAAACGAAAGATATTCAGCGCAACCGCGCGCAGCGCGGAAGTGGGGGAGATGTCGGATTCAATCGATGCGGCAATTTCCGGCAACGATATCGATATTAATTTTCACATCGGCTACCTCGCGGACTGTCTCTCCATCGTCGAATCTGATTCAATCGTTCTTGGTTTTGCGGGAGCGGGAAAGCCGCTCGTCATCCGCGGCGTTTCCGACGCATCATTCACCTACCTCGTGATGCCTTTGAATCGTTAGTGTGCGTTCAGCGCCAAAGCTTGCGAAAGGCAGGAGTGCTATACTTTTCTGGTGGTTGAACTAGCAGACATATTCGGATACGCGGGCACGATTACCGGAATTTCTTTCATGATTCCGCAGGTGTATCGAACGTATACAACAAAGAGCGTCGAAGATATCTCATGGGGGATGCTCGGAATTTTCTTTCTCAATTGTGTATTTTGGCTTACGTACGGGGTTCTCAGCTCCGCACTTCCTGTCGCCCTAACGAACGGCGCTGCGCTCGGGGTCGTGGTTGTCCAGATAATTCTGAAGATTCTATACCGCGATAATCCCTAACCTCGTTTTATTGCACCGAGAAGGTAATCGTCTGCTCCTCGCTTGTTCCATCTGTATGAGCCGCGACTGCGCGCAGCGTCACGCTGCCCGGAGCGGCTGGTCGGTAGGAGACGAGGTACGGAGGCTGCCCCGAGGTGCCAATGAGGGCGCCACCCACGAAATACGAGACACTGAGTATGGTCTGCGTTTGCGGCGACTCCGCGCCGAAGGTGACCGCTGCTCCAAACGGAAGTGCTGCTCCCGCCTGTGGAGAAGCGATGCGGAAGCTTCCCGGCGAGGCGGGCGTACTTGTTCCCGTTTGACCGGGCGTCGTGCTTGCCAGCTGCCCCGCCCAGATCGCTACGGAGTAATCCCAGCGGGCGAATTGAGGGTCACTCGCGGGGTTCGCGGGGCGACCGCCCCGCGGGTTGTCTTTGTCCACCCAAAAGAGGATATCGTGGACTCCCTGCGACGGGTCGGTGTTCCAGTTACCCTTCAGTACCTCCGGCATTGTCGCGACGTCGGGGTCGGGCCCCGGACTCGGGAATGTGTCTGACGGAGAAGAGTATTTCGAGAGCGCGTAGGCCATGAAGTCGTGCCACATCGGCGCCACGATGAAAGAGGCGGGGTTGTTGACCATGGAGGAACCGTCGTTGTTGCCGGTCCAAGCGCCGACGCTGATACTCGGCGAGTACCCGATGATCCACGCGTCGTCGAAATTCTCAGTGGTACCCGTTTTCGCCGCGACTTGGTAGTTGGCAAAATGGAGCGGTGAATTGAGCCCGAACTCCGGAGAGCGCGCGACGTTGTCCGAGAGAACGTCGTTGATGAGCCGGGCGATGCGGGGTTCGAGCACCCGCGAGCTTTCTTGTTGGTAGGTTTCGAGAATATTTCCTGCGGTGTCCTCCACGCGCAAAATGCCCGTCGGAGGGTTCTTAACCCCGTCGTTGGCGAAGACGCCGTACGCCCCCGTCATGTCCAAGAGTTTGACTTCTCCGCCTCCGAGCACGAGCGGCAGGCCGTAGTGGTCGGGAGAGAGGTTGAGCGTCGTGATGCCCATGTTGTGCGCCGTATCAATTGAATTCCGGATGCCCGCGAGATACAGGAGCTTGAGCGCAGGAATGTTTTCGGACCGTGCGAGCGCCGCGCGCAATTTCATCGGGCCCTCGAAGCCGCCGTCGAAGTTGCCCGGAGCGTAGCAGGGGTACTTACTGTTGCCGACTTCCGACGGCGGGCATGCGGTCGAGAATTGTGTGGGGAGGTCGAAGATGACTGTATCGGGAGTGTATCCTTTCTCAAACGCGGTAGCGTACACGAACGGTTTGAACGAAGACCCCGGTTGCCGGTTCGCGATGGTGACATTGACCTTGCCGTCTATCGTATCGTCGAAGTATCCCTTGGAGCCGACCATCGCGAGGATTTGCCCGGTCTTCGGGTCAATCGCGACGACGCCCTGATTCGAGGCGTTCAAATTGCGGAGCAATCCCGGCGCGAATTTCTCGACGCTTGCCTCCGCTTTTTGCTGGAGGTCGTAATCGAGCGTCGTCACCACATGGAGACCTCCCTGATTCACTGCATCGGCTCCGTATTTTTGCTCGAGATATTCTTGGATAAAGAAGACGAAATGCGGCGCTTTGATACCCGCGTTCTTCGGGTCGTTGAACTCAACGTTTTCCGCTACCGCCTGGTCGTGTTCCTCTTGGGTGATGAGATTATTCTCAAGCATCTTTGCGAGCACGAGATTTTTGCGCGCGTCGAGCGCGTCGCGGTGGTTGCCGTACGGGGAAAAATAGGTCGGTGCCTGCGGAAGTGCGGCGATGTAGGCCGCTTGTGCCAAGTCCACGTCTTTTGCGGGGACGCCGAAGAAATATTGGCTCGCTTCTTCGACTCCGTAGATAGTGCCGCCGTATGCCGTTTCATTGAGATAGGTATTCAATATCTGGTCTTTGGTGTAGACGCGGGTGAGCCGCAGCGCAAGAATTATTTCTTTTACCTTGCGCGTGATGGTCTTGTCCTGCGTGAGGAGCGCGTTTTTGACGACCTGCTGCGTGATGGTCGAGCCGCCCTGGCCGCTCAAGAGATTGCCGCGCGTGATGTTCGTCCAGATGGCGCGGAGGAGTGCAAGCGGGCGGAAGCCAGCGTTCTCGTAGAAGGTGGTGTCTTCGATACCGATTGCCGCTTTTTGGATGTAGGGAGAGATTTCTTCGAGAGGGACCGAGGTGCGTCGCATCGCGCCGTGCACATCATAGAGCACGATATTTCCCGTGCGGTCGAATATTTTGGTGGATTGCGCGACTTGGCGGTTCTCAAAATTATTTATCGCTGGTATCGGCATGATGGTCGCCCAGACGATGCCACCGCCGACGATAACCAAAACCGCTACAGTAGCGATAATGAGACTCACTTCGAGCCACTGCGGCATGCTGCGGAAAATAATCCTTATACGTCTGAAAAGACGTCGTGGTACGGCCATATGTTCTGGCTATTCTACCTCGTTATCTGCGCACACGCGAGAGATGTGTGATCGCGATCGCGATCGCATCGTACTCGTCGTCGTGTACGATTTCTTTTTCAATCTTCATGAGGACATGGATCATTCGCGCCACGGATTTTTTGTCGGCGCTACCGTTGCCTGCCGCCGCGCTCTTCACTTCTCCTGGTGTATATTCAAAAACCTCAATGCCCGCGCTTTGTGCGGTGTTGATTAATGCCCCACGCACCTCGGCGACACGCATCGCAGTCTTTTGATTCGTCTGAAAATACAATTTTTCGAGGGCCATACAATCCGGGGCATGCATTTTGATGAGTCGAGCGCATTCGTTAGCGACTTGTGCGAGTCGGTCGGCGAATTGGTCGTGAGTGGATGTCTCGATGCAAGCCGAATAGATTAAAACTTCCTTCCCACCCCCATTTTTCTCCACCACGGCCACACCGCACCGTCCGTACCCGGGGTCAATCGCAAGCACCTTCATAGGCGAAGTATAGCGCGAACGCGTCGTGGAACGTCCACTGCAACCAAGATATCCACCACACCGCATTGACCTATTTGTCCAAAGTTCCGATACTTAATGAAAATATGAAGTATTGGAACAAAGCACGAATTCGTCTTGAGAAAAAGCGGAAAGCTTGTGCAGGGGAGCGGGCACTCCAACGGGCAAAAGAAGCCGAACGATTACGCAGTACTTACACGGTCGGCGACATCCGGAGAAACGCTGCATTGATGCTAGACGCGCTTGGTTCGGAAGTGAATCGCAAAATGCTCGCACGGCTTCGCGGGCGCGGAGCGATGTCGGTCACGAAACTCTCCGAGCCATTTCGTATCACGCTTCCTGCTGCCGTGACTCGCGTAAACACACTCGAGCGCGCAGGACTCCTTACCACCCATAAGCGCGGCCGCATTCGTTTCTGCGTCTACAACCCGTCACGCGTCAGGGAACTTTCCGCGCACCTCGCCTCCGACAATCCATTCGAACATTAAATCGAAATTCCAATACTTAATGAAAATATTAAGTATCGGGATATGGGGAAGCGACTTTGTCGAGGCGTGCCGGAGAGATGATACGATGGTGATATGAAATCAACGGCTCTGCGAAGCGCTCTCTTTTTGCGCAATTTGGTGTTTGGGGTGGAAGACGGCTTGGTCTCCACTGTCGGGCTTCTTTCCGGCATCGCTATCGCGGGCGTGCCCCGCGGGACGATTTTTTTGACGGGCGTCGTACTCATTTTCGTCGAGGCATTCTCCATGGCGGCGGGGAGCTTCCTCTCCGAAGCGTCGGTAGAGGAGATGGACGGGGGCGTGGATGATACGCGCGGCTCGGTTGACGCGGCGGTTATCATGTTTGCCGCGTACTTTTTTGCGGGGCTCATTCCGCTTCTGCCGTACCTCAAACTTGAAGTGAGTGAGGCGTTTCCGCTGTCTATTCTCGGCTCTGTCGGCGCGCTCCTCCTTCTCGGCTACTGGAGCGGAAGGAAAACGAAATCCGCATGGCGCAAAGCTGTGCGCATGGCCTTCGTCGGCGGCCTCGCGATTCTCGTCGGTGTGTTCGCTGGAAGCCTGCTAACTTAACTACTCGGCATTCGTGTAGACTTCTTGCACGTCGTCGTACGCGTCTATCTTCTCCAGTATTGCCATTAATTTTTCATCGTCTTCCGCAGAAAGCGGGACGGTGGTCTTGGGCGTCCACGTATGTACGCCTTTCTCAAATGCCCACAAAGCGCTGCCTTGAGATGCGAGGGTGAGGCCGAGCTCCGAGAGGAGATGTTTTATTTCTTGCGCCGTGCGGTTGCGGCTGTCGGTGAGGACATCGATAATAATCGCGCATCCGCCGGGGCCGTACGTCTCGTACGTTATTGCGTCCATTGCTGCTGCGTCATTCGCGATTCCTTTCGCGACCGCGCGGTCGATACTATCTTTCGGCATGTTTTCTTTCTTTGCGGTCTCGATTATCGCGCGTAGTCCCGGGAGTGACACATCACCCTTCGCCTGCTTGCTCTCTACGGCGATGCGTTTCGCAAGCTTGCCCCACACTTTGCTTTTGTTGGAATCGGCGGCGCCCTTCTGGCGCTTTATTTGAGCCCATTTGTTGTGGCCTGACATGGGGCTATTCTACAACAGGCGTCGGCACATGGCCCGCACGTGCTCGTGCGGGCACGAACCTCTCGCATCGGCTTTCAGCCGACTCTCGACCCACTTTGTGGGCGCGCTCACGCGCGGAACCGCTTATCCCCAGCCCTATCCACTCGAAATCCACGGTTTTTGGCATTTGCCGCTTTGCGCACGATTTTTTTGATACGGTATTATTTTCTTTATCGATGCGCTTTACCGTGCGTCGGTCGCTTCCGAAGAGACCGCAGAAATGCGGCCACCCCCGAAAGCAGTTCCCAGGATATATCGAGGCGCAAGCTTCTGAGACAGTGCGGGAACAGGCGGCTAGAGCAATGAGGTGATGTGCCGGGCGCGATGAGATCGTATCAAGTCGAACCTGGCGTATCATTGATCCGAAATAGCCGCAGAACAAAAGGCTCCCGAAAGGGAGCCTTTTGTTTACCGTGCGATCTGTACCACGTATAGTACACGCTGCAGAGAACTCAATCGCGCTTATCCCCACATTTATTTTAAGAAATTAGTTTCTCCTGAGTTCGTGGCACATCGGCGCCGAGGTGCTCGTAGCCTTTTTTGGTCACCGTTCTTCCGCGCGGAGTGCGCTCGATGAGGCCGGTTTGCATGAGGTACGGTTCGTTTACTTCCTCAATAGTTGCTTCTTCTTCCGAAAGCGCTGCCGCAATCGTTTTTAATCCGACGGGGCCACCACCGAATTTCTCGATGAGGAGCGTCAAGATGTCGCGGTCGGTCTGGTTGAGGCCGCCTTCGTCGATTTCGAGAAGTGCGAGAGCTTTTTTCACTGTTTTTAAATCGAGCTTCTCACCATTGACCGCTGCGAAGTCGCGAGCGCGCTTCAAAAGGTAATTTGCGGTGCGCGGAGTCGAGCGCGAGCGGCGGGAAACTTCTTTGAGCGAATCACCATCGATATCAATTTTTAATATCTTTGCCGAGCGGCGCAAGATTTCCGCTATCTCATCATCGGTGTAGTACTGCAAGCGGAAGGTGCCGCCGGAAAATCGCGAGCGGAGTGGTGCAGAGAGCATCGAGATGCGCGTCGTCGCAGCGATGAGCGTGAATGGCGAGAGTTCTAATTGCACGGTGCGAGCGGAAGGTCCTTTGCCGATCATGATGTCAAGCTTGCCCGCTTCCATCGCAGGGTACATGACCTCTTCGATGGCGTGATTGAGTCGGTGGGCCTCGTCGATGAACAGCACATCTCCCGGTGAGAGGTTGTTAAGAATGGCAGCGAGGTCTTGGACGCGCTCTATGGCCGGGCCCGAGGTCGAGCGCAGGTTCGCGCCAATCTCTTTCGCCATGAGGTGGGCGAGCGTGGTTTTGCCCAAGCCGGGTGGACCATAGAGGAGGACGTGCTCGGGCTGGTGATTGCGGCCCTTTGCGGCCTGCAAAAGGATGCGGAGATTCTCTTTGATGGCCTCTTGCCCCACATATTCCGCCCACGAATCAGGGCGGAGCGCTTGGTCGAGCGAACGGGGACTCTTCTCTACTTCGTTTTTCGCTTTTGTATCCATAGGTCGGCTTATTTGGGTCCTTTTGGACCGAAAGAAGGTGACTTGACTTTTGTATTATATATGCTACACTGTCTGTCAGTATTTATTTTGAAGACGGGGTCACGATTCTCTCAACGATAGTAACTTTACCGAGGACGCGGCGGTTGTGCCGCTTGCGGCATTTTACTTCCGCCATCCTTAGGTCCGCGTTGCACCTTTCTCCCGAAAGCGTCGCTGAGAGAATCGAGCCCCTCGTCTACTACTTAAAACATAGCACCCCGCTGCCGCAGCGCAACGGGGTTTTGTGGTCTAACGCGGCGACTCGAGGAATCCCTTCACACGCTCCCACAACTGCTCGGGCGTGAACTGCATTTTTTCGAGGTAGTCCGAGGCACCCGCCTGCTTTGCCCGCTCCTGCTTTTCCGTATCGCTGCTGCCGGCACTTCCCGAGAAGATGATGACGGGGATACTCGCGGTCGCGGGATCTTTTTTGAGGGTCGTTAGCGTCGCAAAACCGTCCATGTCCACCATCGCCATATCGAGGAGTATGAGATCAGGGCGCTCTTTCCGCGCGAACTCGGTGCCGCTTTTGCCGTCACGCGCCGAGAGCGTCTCACAGCCGTGTTTTCTGAAGGCGTTGGTAATGATTGACGTGAAAAACGCGTCGTCGTCTATCATGAGCAGTTTTTTCTTCTCTGGCATACCTCATCATTGTACCGCGTTCAAGGGCAATGCTTCGGACGGGCCTGCGGGTTTTGTGCGGCAACGCGGTCAACCATTCAATGAATCGACGAGGAGTCTCTTTGCCCGCGCCCGCTGTTCATCGCCGTCTACCATAGCGTCTACCAACCTCTCGTACTTTGCCATTTCTCCGCGGATGTTTCTTCCGGTGTTTCCCCATGCGGCCGCAACGGCAGCCGTGATAATTGTCGGGATTCGAGAAACGGATACGTTGGTGCCTGCGTGTTTGAGCAGGTGCGGAAAAAGCAGACGCTCCGCAGTCGGCAGCGTTTTAGGTGAGTACATTCCATGCAGGCGTTCCAGCATTTCCGCCTTCCCAACGAGCACAACCGATTCTGTGCGCTGCTCATTTCGCAAATCATCGATACTCGGCGTTGGCGGCTTCGTTCGCTCGGGCATATTACTACGCAATCGGAGTGAGCATATCAATTTCCGATACTTTCTAACATCACCGTGTCCTGCAAATCGACTACGCGGGCGAGTTCTTCGAGCGCGGTGACTCCCTGCAAGACTTTCACCACGCCGTCTTGTCCCATGCGGCGGATTTTCTGGTGCGCCGCGGCTTTCCAGATATCGCGCTCGGATGAAGTGTGCCGCACAACCTCTTCTATCTCGTGATCCATGAGGATGACTTCGACGACCGCGATGCGGCCTTTGTATCCGAGGCCGCCGCATTTTTCGCAACCTTTCGGCAGCCACATCGTGTCGCGATTTGCGGGCAGCTCATCGGCATGCGGGATGTTGCGCAAAAGCGGTTCCATCAGCTTTTTATCATCGGGGCTGATGGGCGTCGGCACACGGCACAGAGGGCAGAGGCGGCGTACCAAGCGTTGTGCCATGGCGACGGTAACCGCTGCGCCCAAGATGTCGGCGTTTACCCCCATGTCGATGAGGCGGGGGAAGGTACCTGCGGCATCGTTGGTGTGGAGCGTGGAGAAGACCAAGTGGCCTGTGAGCGACGCGTGCACGGCGGTTGACGCCACCTCGGCATCGCGGATCTCACCGACCATGATGACGTCGGGGTCCTGGCGCAGAGTGGAGCGCAATCCTTCGGCGAAACTGTAATCCTTGGAGACTTGTGTCTGGACGAGGCCGGGCAAGTGATATTCGATGGGGTCTTCAATGGTGACCACTTTGATGCCGGGATTCGCAACTTGCCGCAAGAAGGCATAGAGCGTCGTCGTTTTACCGCTTCCCGTAGGGCCGGTGTTGAGTATCATGCCGTTGGGCTTGGCTACCTCGCGGTTGAAAATCTCCATCAGGTATTTGTCGAATCCGAGCGCCTCCATCGGGAGCGCGATGGTCGAGGGATCCAAAATACGCATGACGATAGTTTCGGCATATGCGCCGGGAAGTACGGAAGTACGGATTTCGATTTCCTTCTGGTTGACCACAATAGAAAAGCGGCCGTCTTGTGCCGCGTTTTTTATGTTGAGCTTGAGACCGGAAAGGAGTTTGAGGCGGCTCGAGATGAGCGCGTAGGTCGGCGCGTCAAACATCGTCGCCTCGATGAGCACGCCGTCGAGACGGTAGCGCATGCGCACCGCCTCTTCTTCGGGCTCGAGGTGCACGTCGGACGCGCCGAGCGAGAGTGCGCCCGCCATGATTATCTCCAGCACGCGCGAGATGCGGTGCGTGTCTTTCGAACCAGCGTGCGATTGGATTTCGACTTTTATATCCTCGAGCTTCTTCAGCTTCTCGAGCATTTGCTGAATCGTCTCATTGGAGAGCGTAAGAATGCCCGCTTCCGTCTCCGTCGCGTATGAAATGTCGTGATAGCGGTCCCACGCATGGTCGAGCGACGCCTTGGAGACGATGAAACGGCGCACCGTGTAGCCGAGCTTCTCAATCTCCTGTATGGCCTGAATGGCGTCGGGTCGCTCGGGGGCGCGCATCGCGAGGAAGATATTTTTGTTCACCTTGTGAAATGCCGCTATCTCCGCGGAACGCGCTACTTTTTCTTCGACGATACGCAGTGCGTCGGTATCAATGGATTTGGACGTGAGGTCGACGTACTCCACGCCATATTTACCCGAAAGCATTTCCGCGAGCTGCTCCTCCTCCTGCGCGCGAAGCTCCGAGAGTCGCTCATCCTGTTTCTTCTCATTGAATTGGGTTGCCATGCTCTTCTATTGTAGCGCATCGCCCGCGTGATAAAGTTGTGTCATGAATGGAGGCTTCGAACAACCGTCGAGGAGAAAAGTACTTGAGCTATTGGGCGGCGCGGCGGGAGCAATCGTTTCTCACGAAGCCCTGGCCAAACCACATCCGGATCCTCTTAAGAAAGAGAAAATCCCTCCGGACCCTGCGGTTATTGAGCAGGGGATTATTGAGGTGATGGAAAATATCGACAAGCGGGCGGGGGAATTTCTCGTCGAACTTTCAAGTGCCTTAGAAAAAAATCCTCCGACGGGGGAGATTTTACCAGCGCCCGTTGCCATCGTGTTTGACCGGTATCTCAACTGGTTTACCGACACGATGCGGGTTACGGGCGGTAGGCGCGAATCCGTGCTTGATGCCTATGCCCTAAAATATGCAATGAAAAAGATAGAGATTCGCGGCCCCCGCGATGTCGAGGTGTCGAAGGTTCTTGATTTGGCGCAAGACAATATGCTTCTTGATGCGGCCACGGAGATTACCCGGTTGCGCAAGGGCGCGTCCTCTCCAGGCGGCTTCTTGATGGATGGAGAACCCGCGTAAGTAAAAGCGAGAATGCTACAGTTCAGCTCATGGTAGTCGAAGTGCACGACCTCCGCGAAATGCAGCTCGAAGCAGGAGACTTCTGTGCGACGCTTTCTCCGCGCCCGAAAGACGCGACCGTCGTCACGCTCTCGGGTGAGCTCGGGGCTGGGAAGACGACCTTTGTGCAAGGGATTGCGAAGGCGCTTGGGGTCGAGGGATCGGTCACTAGTCCGACATTTGTGCTTGAGAAAATATACGCGCTCGAGGGACAGAAATTTTCACATCTAATTCACATCGACGCCTATAGATTGAAAAGTGCGCACGAGCTGGAAATGCTCGGGTGGGAGGAACTACTCGCCGATCTCGGCAATCTCATCCTCCTCGAATGGCCGGAGAATGTGGCGGAGCTTATACCCGAGGATGCGATACGAATCAGATTCGACATTCACGGGGACGAGCGTACTATTTCAATCAATGACGAAGAAAAAGAGTGAGGAAAAGAAAGGAGAGAAACCCGCCTCGACTCGCGACGAGTCGACGCGAGGCAGGCCTTTGCGGCTCGTACTTCTCGATTCGCACGCGATACTCCACCGCGCGTACCACGCGCTCCCCGATTTTTCTAATTCGAAAGGCGAGCCGACGGGTGCGCTCTACGGGCTCATGCTCATGCTCTTCAAAATTGCCGAGGCACTCAAGCCCGACTACATAATCGCGGCGAGAGATTTACCGGGAGCCACGCATCGTCACGAACTCTTCGAGGCATACAAAGCAACGCGGATAAAAGCGGAGGATGAACTCGTGGCGCAACTCATCGTTGCGCCAAAAGTATTTGAGGCGTTCGGCATACCGGTCTACGAGCACGCGGGATTCGAGGCGGATGACGTGGTGGGCACTATTGTGCGCGAAGTGAGCGCACGAAGCGACCTCGAGACCATCATCGCGACGGGCGATATGGACACCCTGCAACTCGTCGGCCCGCGGGTGCGTGTATTTACGTTGCGCAAAGGACTTTCCGACACCGTCATCTACGATGAAGAGGGCGTGCGTGAGCGCTACGGATTCGGCCCCGAGCGTGTCGTGGATTACAAAGCGCTCCGCGGCGACCCCTCCGACAACATTCCCGGCATCAAAGGCATCGGCGAGAAGACGGCAACGGAGCTCATAAAAGAATTCGGCTCGCTCGACGATATCTACAAGGCACTCGAGAAAGATCCGGAAGGATTCGCAAAAAAAGTGAAGCCGCGCATTGTAGAGCTTTTGAAGAACGGTAAATCCGACGCGGCATTTTCGAAAACGCTCGCGACGATTCATCCCAATGTGCCCATCTCTTTCGAATTACCCAAGCGGCAGTGGCATTTGAGCGACCAGACGGAGACCGTCATGGCGCTCTGTGACGAGCTCGAATTCAAAGCGCTCAAAGAGCGTGTGCGAAATGGAAATGCAAAAACGGGTGCGAAAAAAGAGGATACGCTTGAGGGGGAAGTGCAGAAGGTAGATCCGAGAGCGCTTCGAGAAACGTCGCTTGCGCTCTGGCTCCTGCATTCAGATGTCACGAGTCCAAGCCTCGAAGATATTCTGCGTGAGACGCATACAGAGGAGTTCGAAAAAGCGCGCGAAAGTATTTTTGCGGAGCTGCGCGCGACCGGCCGGTTGAACGAAGTCTTCGAGAAAATAGAAAAGCCGCTCATCCCCGTCGTTCTGCGCATGAATGCGAGGGGAGTCTACGTCGACAAAGCGCACCTCAAGTCGCTTTCGGATGAATACGGCAAGGAGCTCGGAGTACTCGCGGGAAAAATTTATGCGCACGCGGGACGTGAATTTAATATCAATTCACCAAAACAGCTCGGCGTAATCCTCTACGACGAGCTCAAGATAAATCCGGTCAAACAAAAAAAGACCGCAGGAGGGGCGCGTACGACGCGTGAGGAAGAGCTCGTGAAATTAGCTCCGCTGCATCCCATCATCAACGACATCCTCAGCTACCGCGAATTGCAGAAACTCCTCTCGACGTATATTGAGAAAATGCCTGCGCTCATCGGGCCAGACGGGCGCTTGCATGCGGAATTCTTGCAGACGGGGACGACCACAGGTCGCATGGGATGTCAGAATCCGAATCTCCAAAACATTCCGATAAAATCAGAATACGGTCGTCGCATACGCACTGCATTCGCGGCACCCGCGGGGCGAGTGCTTGCGGCACTCGATTATTCGCAAATAGAGCTCCGCATTGCGGCGGGACTCTCCGGCGACGAAAAATTGGTGCGGATATTTCAAAGCGGCGGCGATGTGCATGCGGCCGTCGCGGCGCAGGTCTTCAACGTGCCGCCCGAATTGGTGGATTATGAGATGCGCCGCCGCGCGAAGGTGATTAATTTCGGCATTCTCTACGGCATGGGAGTCAATGCGCTGCGCGCGAATCTCGGTGCTTCCGTTACGCACGACGAAGCCGCAGCATTCTTATCGGAATACTTCAAGAATTTTTCTGGGCTCGCACGCTATATCGAGCACACAAAAGCGGAAGCATCTCGGAATGGATACACCGAGACGCTTTTTGGTCGCCGCCGGTACTTCGCAGGATTCAAATCTTCTATTCCAGGGCTGCGCGCGCAGGCGGAACGCATGGCGATAAATGCGCCGATACAGGGCACGCAATCCGACATCATCAAGCTCGCCATGGTGGACGCGGATACGCTCATAGAGAAAAATGGATGGCGCGATAAATCAGCGCTCGTGCTTCAGGTACACGACGAACTCGTCTATGAGCTTGATTCGACGATTGCAGAAGAAGCGGCGCAGGCGATACGCAAGGTGATGGAATCGGTCATTGACGCAAAAGAATTAAGCGGCGTGCCCATACTCGTAGAGGCGGCAGTGGGGGAGGATTGGGGCAGCTTGCAAAAAGTATCTCGTACAAAATAGAAGTATTTCGTATATAGTATTTGGTATCTAGTATGAATACGATATACGAAATACCAGATACTACATACTAATCATGTTGTATTTCTTTTCAGGAACGGACAGGAAGAAGGCGTATGAGGCGATGGAAGCCGCTCTCAAGAAGACAGCAAAAAAAGGTTCCCGCATCGTGCGCATCACCGATGCGAATATGCCCGCAGACCTCACGGCGGCGCTTGGGGGCGGAGGCATGTTCGACCAATCGCGCATTGTGGTGCTGAACGGAGTTCTCGCGAATGAAGAGATGTACGCGGAACTTCTGAAATCCCTTTCTCGCATACGCGACTCGGAGGAGACCTTTTTCATTCTCGAAGAGAAGCCGGACGCGGCGACGCGCAAACAGATTGAAAAGTATGCCGAAAGCTCGGATCGATACGATAGTCCGAGCGCGAAAAAAGGCGGGGATATTTTTGCAATCGCGAATGCACTCCGCCGAGCTGATAAGAAAGCGCTCTGGGTAAATTATCAGAGACAACTCGCAGAAAATGCCGCGCCGGAAGCAATACACGGAGTTCTTTTCTGGGCTGCCAAAGATATGTTTCTCAAGGCGCGCACTGATGTGGAAAAAGGGCGCGCGAAGCGGCTGCTCGAAGACCTCGCCGAGCTTCCGCACGAATCGCGCAGACGCGGCGTTGAGCTCGAATATGCGCTCGAACGCTTCGTCCTCTCCGCGTGATACTATTTGGTTGATCCACCATGTTTGAAAAGATCTCGGCATCGCACCTGCGTACTCGCTTGCCCGCGATGGGTCTTGTCCTCAGTATTCTCGTTTTTCCCATCGCCGCGTATTCCCAAGACTACTCATACACCAACAACCTCGCGTTCAAAAACGGCGCGTGGGGATTTAATTCTGCATCGAGTGGATTTGTGCCGTTCTCGGATGTGTCAGTTGAATCGCTCACAAAATTGCTGGGAGGCGCGGGCGGCGGCCCTCACCCGATTTGCGTGCAGTGGATGCAGATGAAACCGCCACCGCAGCCGCCTCCGCCCTGTTATGTGCCGTCGCTTACGATTTTGGGCAACGTCATCGGCGTGTGTACGCCGACCACGCTTTGCAGGGGCATCTCGGCGCCAGGACTCGGGGGCGGTTTTCTGAGTCTGAACGGTACGCTGCCGGTTCTCGGCGGCGCCACATCGTTTCTCAGCACCTTGGGCCAGTTGAGCCCGCTCGTGAGCGCAATACTGGGGAAGCTCATGCAAGGTGGCTCGGATGCGCCGCCAAGCAGCGCTGACAATGCAACTAATTCCCAGACACCCGCGACCGCACCATCCACGTCCGAGTTCCTTACGAACGAGCCCTTCCAGCCTCTCGACATGTCGAAATTGTTCAGCGATTCTGCGGCGATTGTGCGTGACCTCCTTTTTGCCCTGAATCCTCAAGCGGAGCAGGACCGGTGAGGAATTGAAATATACACCTAAGCGATTTGTGCTGTCGGGGGGTGTGATACGATAGTTCGTATGAGTTGGCAGTCTTCGTCCCGTTCAGTTGCTACGTGGTACATCCTCCTTTTTCTCGTAGCTTCAATTCTTGTGATTCTGGCCCCATCGCGAGCTCACGCGATATTTGGTGCAAGCACCGTAGCAAATCGCACCTGTGTCGCGTGCGTCCAAGCAGCTATCAAGGCAAAACGAGACCCCTACACGACATGTAAGCCTATGGTATGCGTCGATTCCACGTACGGAGTAGTGAAAGGGCATTGTGAGCTGACGGAGTGTCACGCGGACTCGTTCTCAGGTGCGGGGCAATCGGGCAACGCTGGTCTCGACCTGGTGATGAAGGCGCTTGGAGATCTTTTCGGTAAGCTCATGCAAGGTGGCGGTAGTCCGTCCTCTCCGCCGCCGACACCGCCAACATCTGCGACGGGCGGCACCGGCTGTCAGGGTTCGTATTTCCAGACGTCGGACATCGCACAAATTTCTAATCCGTGCGCCCAATACACCCCGCCGCCGATATCTACGGACATCACGACGGATACGGGCTCATGCTCGCCGCTCAGCGAGACACTCGGTCTCTGCACGAACAATCCAAACAGTTGTCCCGATGTCCCCACGGTAGATTGTGGAGCGGGGAATCATCCCGTTTCTGGCGGGAAGGATGCGAATGGATGTGTGCTGAAGGATACCTGTGAACCTGACGCGTCGACCACTGTCGCACCGGCGACAACTCCGGCAAGCCGCCCTATCGCAGCATCGACGACAGGCACTTTTGTCATGCCGCCGGGAGGAGCACGCGGCGACATCAATGCGCGTCCGGTGGGTGCGACCGTCGTCGCCGGCTCGCGTGATACGCAGGGTAATGTCGAGGTCGCCGGTTTCTACGGGTCAGAAACTTTTGGCGGCCAAGGGTCGCAGGGGCTCGTCGGCGCGTGGTGCAAAGCACGGCCGTGGGCGTCCAATTTCCTTTCGAAAATAATCACGCCGGAATTTTTTGATAATATTTGCAAAGCGCGTGGGTATCAGGTAGGTATGCCGCCACCACCACCCGCGGTCGTCCTCCAACAGACCCCAAAACCAAAACCAGTTACCGCCACGACGACGGCCGCTACGAGTACTACTCCCGCAATTCCGCCCAAGGTGGACATCTGGGCGGTGCCAGCGTCAGTCCCGCTCGGAGGTCGCACATCCGTCTTCTGGAATACCCAAGGTGTCACGAGCTGCACTGAGACATCTCCGAACGGCGGCTTCAGCCAGAATTCGCTCTCGGGCGGCGCGGCGACGCAGCCGATTACCGCAGCGACGACGTTCTCCATCTCATGCCTCGCACCCGACGGCTCTCCTGTGACGGGCTCGGTCACCGTGAATTTGAAAATATAAAATGAGCGCAGACGCATTTGAGGAAGCACAAAAGCAGCTCAAACGCGCGCTTGAGGTACAAAAAATATCCGATGCGCTTCGCGCCCGGATGCAAAAACCGGAGCGCGAGATTACCGTCGCCATTCCCGTCGAAATGGACAACGGCTCCACCCGCGTGTTCGAAGGATACCGCGTACAGTATTCGAGTCTGCGAGGACCCTACAAAGGAGGCATTCGCTATCACCGCGATGCTGATATCAACGAAGTACGCGCTCTCGCATTTTGGATGACGATGAAGTGCGCCGTCGCCGGCATCCCGATGGGAGGTGGCAAGGGCGGCATCACGCTCGACCCGAAAGGACTTTCCAAAGGCGAACTTGAACGGCTTTCCCGCGGATGGGTGAAGGCGCTCCATCTTGTGCTCGGGCCCGAGCGTGACGTGCCCGCGCCGGACGTAAACACCACGCCCGAGATTATGCGGTGGATGGCGGATGAATATAAAAAACTCACCGGAGACAAACGCAATGCGACATTTACAGGAAAACCCCTCGATTACGGCGGTTCGGAAGGCCGGGGTGCCGCTACAGGTGCGGGAGGGTTTTATGTGTTTGAGGCGCTGCAGAAAGACATGAAACTACCGGGATCGGTTTCGGTGGTGGTGCAGGGCATGGGCAATGTCGGCGGCAACGCGGCGAAAATATTCCGGAGCGCCGGGCACACTATCCTCGCAATGTCGGATTCGAAAGGCGGCATCTACTCAAAAAACGGACTCGACCCCGATACGGTGGAGAGGTACAAAAGAGAGAGCGGCGGCCTCAAAGGATTCCCGGGTGCAAAATATATTTCCAACGATAAACTTCTCGAGCTTCCGTGCGACTTGCTCATCCCCGCTGCGCTTGAAGACCAGATAACGAAAAAGAACGCGAACAGGATCAAAGCAAAAGTCGTGCTCGAGCTTGCCAATGGCCCGACATCTACGGAAGCGGACGATATATTATTCAAAAAAGGGGTTGCGGTCGTACCGGACATTCTTGCGAACTCCGGCGGAGTAGTCGTCTCGACCTATGAGTGGGAGCAGAATCTGAAAGGTGAGCATTGGAGCGAGAAGGTCGTGCTCGATAAACTCCGCGCGCTCTTGAAGCGTGAGTCGAACAATGTGTGGGAGCGCAGCGTGAAATTAAAGACCGACCTCCGTCGAGCCGCATTCGTGCTCGCGCTCGAGCGACTTGAGAAAGCCCTGAGAACCAAGAAAAACTAACCTATCCCCCCGGTTGGAATCGGACCAACGTCTCGTGCTTAAAAGGCACATGCTCTACCATTGAGCTACGAGGGGTAAACAAGACTATACCGCTTAGAAGCGAGAAGCTCAAAGCCGGAAGCTGTCTAAAGTGGCAAATCGAAGGCGAAGACTCCGGCGCCCGTGACAACGAGTGAGAGGAGCATGACGAGTGAAAGAAGCGTCGTGCTGAGGGGGAATACGCGCACGCGGGGGAATGCGAGGCCAATCGCTATGACCAAGAAAGCCGCAAGAGCGACTCCCTGCACCCATGCGCCGACGAGAAACGCTCCGGCTGCCGCTACCTCAAGAATGCCCAAGATACGCAAAAGGACGCTATCTTGTGAGGAGTGCTTCCATGCCGCGTAGGCAATAAGAAGTGCAAGCGCGACCCGTATCAAGAATGCGGAGAACGCCGCGAGGAACAAGATTTGCGGGAAGAGGGATAACATAGCTTGTAGCTGTTAGCTTACAGCTTTCAGGAAATACGACAAGAGGGTAGCATGCACGCATGAAAGAAATTGCCGTACTTTTGCATAATATCCGCAGCACGCACAACGTGGGCTCCATATTCCGCACGGCGGATGCCGCCGGCGTCTCTCGCGTATACCTCACCGGATATACACCGGCGCCCACCGACCGGTTTGGGCGGGTGCAGAAAGACATTGCAAAAACGGCGCTGGGCGCCGAGAGATTTCTCCCGTGGGAGCATCAGGTCTCTCCCGTCCGGTTGATAACGAAACTAAAAAAAGAAGGGTGGAATATCGTCGGCGTAGAACAGGACGCCCGTGCGCGTGACTACAGGACGTTCAAGACGAAAGGGAATACGGTATTTATATTCGGTAACGAAGTGGCCGGTATTTCAAAAGACCTGCGCAAGCGGTGCGATACGCTCATCGAAATCCCGATGCACGGCAAGAAAGAATCACTCAACGTTTCCGTCGCTGCGGGTATTATTTTGTTTTCAGTACGTTAAGACGTCAACGGTTCTTCCCTCGGCATCAAGCAGGCGGATTACGTCGTGTGAATTGCTCCACAGCTCCGAGCGCAGGCCGAGGTATACGCGAAAGGCCGGAAGCGCAAAAGGTACGCGATTGCGGGAGGCGTTGATGCAGCCGTTGTAGGACATCGTGTTGGAAATGAATGACCGGCATGCGGATGAAAGTTCGCCGGGGAGAGCCGTAGGAAAATGGCACTGAGTAAGCGTATTGAGGTAATCAAAACACGAACTACCGTACGTGCGGAGGGTGTCCGCGTTCATAGGAAGCATTTCAGGCGGGGTGGGGCATTCATTCGAGATCTCCGGTGTGAATGTGTGGAGCTCGCTCAGATAGCCGCTGCAGATGTTCTCGCGGAAGGACGTCCCGACAGGGGACGCGGCTGTCGTGATGAAAACCGACGCGCCTGGCTCGAGGTACATCGGCTGCACGGCATTGACGACGCCGAGGACGAAGAAGGGTGCCGCAGGCGGAATTATCGCGCGCGCGCCGGTAACCGCACTCTGCAAAGTCCAATTGGTGATGACAACCGGCTGCGCATTGCTGTCGGAGGCGGTGAGGTGAATGAACTCCTGCGCGGTATCGTTCTCGGTCGCGTTGCCCTCCCCGATTGAGACCTTTCCGGCGTATGGAGATGGATTACCGAAAGCACCCATGGGAGTAGGGGGCGTGTTTGTAAATTGATCTTCATCGCCCGATGCAAGAATCCGCGCGTCCGCTTCTCCCGCGTAATCGCTGATGTCGGGACCGCGGGCGAGTTCTCCCGGTTGCCAGGGGAGCTTGATGAACGAACCCGAAGCGCTCGACCCGAAAATGAGCTCGAGCGGATTTGAAAGCGCGCGCGCGGTGCGCGCGGCGGCGGCCCAGCCGCCGGTCAGAAACCAGAAAATGATGAGCGCGATAATAAAGATGACGATAGAGACGACGAGGACGCGTTTAATCATAGCTGTAGTATATATTGTTCAGAGTTCATTTCTTGTTTGAGCCCAAGATACGCAGCGCTTCGCGCAACCGCTCATTAGAGCGCTCGATTTCCTGCGGCACTTTGCGCAGCGCGTCCCGCGCCTCTCCTTGCGAGTATCCGAGTGCACGCATCGCTTCGAGGGCTTCTTCATCGCCATGGAGTGTCGCCCCGCTTCCGTCTACTCCGGCGCCCACTTTGTCTCTCAACTCAAGAACTATTTTTTCGGCAGTCTTTTTACCAATGCCCGAAACCTTGGTGAGGTAAGAAGCATTGCTGGCGGAGATTGCGCTGCGGAGTGTCTCGACGGATGCGATGTCGAGGATGGCGAGCGCAGATTTTGGTCCGATGCCAGAGACGGTCAGCAAGAGTTCGAAGAGGCGAAGCTCCTCCTCATTTGAGAAGCCGTACAAATCGAGGATGCTCTCGCGCACAGCAAGATGCGTCCAGACGGATATCTCAGAGTCTTGTTTCAGTGTAAGCAGAAGCTCGCGCGTCGCGAATACTTTGTATCCAACTCCTGCTGCCGTAACTATTGCATAGCCGGTGCGTACCGCGGTTACATTGCCCGTTAAGTGTCCTATCATGACCGAATGATACCGCGGTTGCAGAGAATGTGCATTTCGTGTACCATCGCGCAACATGGCCAACACGAGTTCAGCAAAGAAGGCAATGCGCGCCGCAGAGCGTCGGCGTGTTTTCAATGCGCGCCGCAAAAAGACGATGAAGGATGCGGTCAAAGATATGAGCAAGCTCGTTCTCGGCAAGAATACGAAAGATGCGACTGCGATGCTTCCCAAAGTCTACAAAGCAATCGACAAAGCGGCGAAAGAGGGCACCATCAAGAAAAACACCGCCGCCCGCATGAAATCACAAGCAGCAAAAGCACTCCGCTCCATCGCGTAGTCCGCATCCAGCTTCTGTCCAAGACGTCGTCGACTTTTTAGTCGGCAGATTTTTGTAAGACATGGCGCTTTTGCTACGAATTTTATACACAAGCAACTGTTCCATATGATATCCGGTCGGATACAATAAGGAACATGGGAAAAATCGAAGATCGAGGGCGGAAGAGTGCAAAACGGATACAAATCCAAAATATTTTACTCGCATCTCTATACACCGCGGGAGCTATCACGCTTCTCGCGCTTGCACCAAATGCGGTACGGCTGATGCGATATGCGGACCCCTACGTCGACCGAAAGATGAATCCCGCACGGCGCATGAGCCAAGCGTTATCACGGATGCGGTCTCGCGGGCTTGTGCGGAGGCTACCGAACGGTGCGTTTGAGCTGACAGCGCGGGGGACACGTGAAGCAGCCCGGATGTATTCGATGATGGATGTGCTCGCGCCAAAACCACGGAAGTGGGATGGGCGCTGGCGCATCGTGATGTTTGATATCTGGGAACGCCGCCGACAGGTGCGAGTGAGATTGCGCGAGCTTCTTCAACGAACCGGGTTTATCAAACTCCAAAATAGTGTGTGGATTTATCCGTATGATTGTGAAGAACTCATCGCATTTATCAGGGTTGACCTCAGGCTGGGGCCGAGCGTGCTCTACTTCGTGGCTGATGGGGTGGAGAACGATGCGCGCATAAAGAAACATTTCGGGCTCTGATAGAAACGATGTCGGAGTTTCCCCTGTTCCTTGTAGCAACCGGTCGGTGGGGATAAGGAGCAGGGGAATTAACGGGTGGCTCGGGGAGGGGGAACAGAGTGAGGCTTGCGAAGGTTCGACTTGGGGGATTCGGGGGTATGAGTCCGACCTCTCCACTTTTGATTGTTGCAGATACGTCGTAATCACGCCACAATTGCCGCATGGTATTCCACGAATCGCTCAATCCCGAGCGGAAATTTTCGCTTGTAACCCCCCTCGTTTTCATCGCCATCCTCGGCGGCACGACCGGGGTCATCGCAATCGCCGATTCTTTCTCCCAGTCTTCGTATGTGTCGAATCCGCAAGCAATGTTGGCGGAAGTGGCAGGCGCAATTACGAAACAGTGCGAAGCGGGATACGAATATACAATGGCTAAAAATTCCGATGGGTCGGTGAAAGTGTTATCTCAAATGCAGGTTGATTGCAAAACGAAGTATACAAGTGGACCCAAAAAGGGAAGGTTGATCAACGAAAGTGACCCGATGTGCAAAGAGGGGAAAGGAAAGACACCTGGACATGGAATTGTTAATGATGCGAATGGCGACAAAATCGACGAATGTTATCCAGGCAACAGTGTGAACTCCGCGAAAAGCCCTCTTCCCGCAGGTAGCTCCGGGATCGGAATTCCAGATCAAGCAGACATACAAAAGAAACTCGACGATGTAACGAGTAAAATAGATGCAATTGAGAGGAAAAAGGAGGAGGCGGTAAATGGAATGGAGCCGCCGATTACGGCGGCAGAAGAAAAGAAGTTGGAGGATTTGAAAACCGAGCAAAAAGACTACAACGAAATGATAAAGAAAATGGCAGAAGAAGATCCGACCGATGGAAAGAAGTATCCGAGTGAAAAAGATATGTTCGATGCTGAACGGGCCGCCAAATTAAAAGACGAACAAGTTAAAATGAAGCCGCCCGAAAAGCCGGACGGAAAGATTCCGTTGCCGCGTCCGGCACCGCTTCCGAAAGATACGGGCGCGCCCGCCCCGCCGCCGACCCCTGTGACGTCCGAGACCACTAAAACAGACGTTACGTGTCAGGGCGCGCGGTGCCTTGCGAATACGAGAGATTCCGCCGAAAAGAAATACCTTGAAGGTGAAGGATTTAAATGTACTTCCACTGGAGGCGGGTATGCTTGTTCGAAACCATACGGTACCCGGGAGGCGCCTCCGACAAAACAGTCGGGAGATGGTACAGAAAAGACGGGCGGCGGCGGGGTAGGTCTGAGTTCGTTGGGAGGATTTCTTGAGGGACTCATGAAAGCGCTCGGTACTCCGAAACCGCCATCAGGACCTGTCCAAGCCTGCTCGAGAGACCCAAATGTATACGCCCAGCAACAGCAGCAATACCAGTCAGCGCTCCAGCAGTACAACTATCAGCTGCAGCAGTACAACTACCAACGCCAACTCAATCAGCTCTACGACGGCACCGCTCCCACGCCGCCTGAGCCAATTCCGCCTTCACCATGCAGACCATCGACCGAATCACAATGTGAAAATCAGCCGAAACAGCCAGACCCAAACAGCTGCAGCGTCGGTTCGTGGAGAGCGCGATATAGTGGCGCATGTGTGGCGGGGTGGGAGTGTGTGCCAAACAACGTAAGTGCCCCGACCGCCACGCTCTCCTGTGAACCGGCAGTCGCCGACGCAGGCTCCACCATCGCCATCACGTACGGCTGCTCCTCGGGAGTCGCAAGCAGCAGCTCGTTCAAAGTCACCACTCAGCCCGGCGGCTCCGCGACCACGACCGTGAATACTCCACCTGCAGGCACCAACACCGCCACCTACACGCTCGCGTGTACCGACCAGGGCCGCACCACGGGTGCGCAGTGCTCAGTCCAAGTCGCACGCACCAACATCATCCTCGTCGCCAATCCGAAGACCGTTCCTGCCAACGGCACCTCGCTCCTCTCCTGGCTCACGACCGGCATGCAGAGCTGCATCATCTCAAGTCCCGACCAAGCAGACTTCACCGCCCGCAACTCCTCCAATACAAGTGTGACGGGGGCGGCTACGACGAGTGCGATAACTACAGCAACATCGACCGTACTGTTCCAATTGGATTGCAAAACCCTCTCGGGAGCTGATAGGCAGGCGACTACGTTGGTGAGTATCGCGCCGTAGGGTCCACTCCCTCATTCATTGCTCCCGGTTGGAATCGAACCAACATCGTATCCTCCGCAAGGATATATCCTATCCATTGAACGACGGGAGCGTTCGTGAAAATGTAACACATTTTGGCTTTTTTCCACATTTTAGCGATTCTGCGCATTGCGCCATGGGCATATGGGGCGCATGATTGCGGCATGATAGCTCCTAGACGGCAGCTTTTGAATCGTGGTGCTTCAATCCTCTCCGCGCTTGTTTTTGTCGCGCTTCTCGCGGGTGTGGCGACGACGGTGCAGTACTTTTCTCCCTACGCCAACTCTGAATCACAAACCGCCGCGCTCCCCGCGGCAACGCCGACAGCACCAGCGGGGGCGGATAAAAAAACCTGTGAACCTGGGAAGGTCTACAAAGTCACCGCGACAACCAAGGACTTAAAAGTTTCTGCCAGAGACGAGGTTGCGCAATGTTGGGAGTGGTCTAGTTGGGCGGTGAGAACTGGGTGGAAGTGTGGTGCTAAGTACGGCTGTTATAAAGCAGCACCCAACAAGCCCCAACAGTGCAACGCAGATGGTGGTGCCAAGCCAGAGACATGCAGAATTTATACCTGTTTGTCTAAAGAAATGCTCAAGGATAAGAACGGAAACGAGTGTAAACTTTTGGGTGATTTTGATCCCGATAAGGTAGACAAGATATTTGGATGTGAGAAGCTCGATAAAAATTGCATCAAAGCTCTCAGTGATGATAAAATTAGTTCGCAGCGGCTCTCAGATTTTCTGAAAACCGCCGACCCAAGGAAAATTGATATAGCCGCAATGCCTGATGCGCAGCAAAGAGAAATTTTGAAAGCTTTCCAGGAAGAACGAACAGCTGAAAATGCCAAAATATTATCTCAGGCAGCGGCGGGGAAGACGGCTGAGGAGCAAATCAACGAATTTGTGAAAAAGAATTGTGCCAACGATGCTTCCAATGATTGTCTCGCGCAAATTGATGCCCAAACTGCCCAAAAGGCGGGTTTAGAGTGTCGTGGCGCAGTAGGTACCGGTGGTCCAGCAGACAAATGCTATGTTCAATCTGGTGATGCTTTGCGCCAAATAGCACTTAATAAAGATTTGGCCGACCAAGTAAAACTTGAGGCAAAAGCTTTACCTCCAGGTGCTCCCGGCAGTCTTTGTCCTTCGGGGAAAGGACTGGTTCCGAATTGCGGAACGACAGGCTGTACGGGCTCCAATTGTGGCCCTGGTGGCGGCACTGGAGGGGACGGGACGACTGGTTTTGGTGACGCCAAAGGTTTGAGTTCCCTCCTCCAAGGTCTTGCCAAAGGTCTCGGCGGCACTCCTCCCCAGTCTCCTCACGCTCCCGCCGCTCCCGCTCAAGCGTGTCAGACAGATCCCAACGCATACCAGCAACAACAGCAGCAATACCAGCAGCAGCTGCAGCAATACAACTACCAACTCCAGCAAGCTCAGTACCAACAACAGATGAATCAGTTATACGCCGAGCGCAACGGCGGCATCGCGCCACCCACGCAACCACTTCCCGCGCAACCGACTCCTTGTACACCATCAACCGGCAACCAGTGCAGAGAACAACCGCAGCAACCACCCGCCTCCGCGTGTTCTGCAGGTGCGTGGCGAGCCACGTACAGTGGTGTCTGTGTCACAGGCTGGCAATGCATCTCCACCGCAGGCCCCAAAGCGGAACTCGTCTGTGAACCGGCAGTCGCCGACGCAGGCTCCACCATCGCCATCACGTACGGCTGCTCCTCGGGAGTCGCAAGCAGCAGCTCGTTCAAAGTCACCACTCAGCCCGGCGGCTCCGCGACCACGACCGTGAATACTCCACCTGCAGGCACCAACACCGCCACCTACACGCTCGCGTGTACCGACCAGGGCCGCACCACGGGTGCGCAGTGCTCAGTCCAAGTCGCACGCACCAACATCATCCTCGTCGCCAATCCGAAGACCGTTCCTGCCAACGGCACCTCGCTCCTCTCCTGGCTCACGACCGGCATGCAGAGCTGCATCATCTCAAGTCCCGACCAAGCAGACTTCACCGCCCGCAACTCCTCCAATACAAGTGTGACGGGGGCGGCCACGACGAGTGCGATTGCGACGTCGGCGAGGTTCCTGCTTCACTGCGAGACTCTTGCGGGAGGCATCAAAGATGCGACCATGACCGTTTCGGTCACTCCCTAAAGTTACAGCCCGAAAAATTCGAGAATCTTGTGCGCGACGGGTTCTCTCATGGGAACCTCCTCCGCGTGTTCGCGCAAGAAGCTCCGCACCACATGCGGGTCTATGTTCTCGAGGGGGATAATGAGATTTGGTGCCATGAGTTTGGTGGTGTCGACGAGGAGCAGCGGACGGTCGTGCCCCTCTTCTTCCACCCAGAAGGAGATGACCTCTTCGAAGCGGTGCATCGTATCGCCCACGCGGATGCCGCGGTCTGATATCTCGAACCGCACGAGGTCGGGCGGGACATTGGCAAGCATGCCGAGAATACCTGCAGCAATGAGAATGAGTAGCGCGAAAAGGATGTTGTGGAAAAGGATGCTGGTGAGTGCGGCTGAAACGGCGACGATTCCGAGCGCCCAATACCAATCGCTGCTGCGCGGTATGTGCTCGTGCTCGTACGCATTCCATCGCAAGACGGTTCGTTGTGGGGGCATGAGATAAGTATAGCGTATTGAGTATCTCGTATGACGTATGGGAGTGCTATCCGTGGGTATTTAGAAAATAGCTGGCTCAGTGGTACTGTAAGCGATTGAAGCGGGAGGGGTCGGATAGCGGTTCATTCCAGCGCACTTGAAATGCGCCAGGTCGCAAGGCCTCGTGGGTTCGAATCCCACCCCCTCCGATCATGAAAAAGAAAGTGCGCGAAGTACATATTTCTTGGGACAAGCTCGAGGGGCTTGCGGCGCAACTCGCACGCGCTATTAAGGCGAGTGGTTTCAAACCAGACTATCTGGTCGGGATTGCCATGGGTGGGTTAATACCGCTCGCGCTGGTGGCCGAGAGACTCAAGGTGAAAAATGTCGCGACGGTATCCGCACGTTCATACGATGAAAAGACCAAGAAGCGCGGCAAGCTCGTCATATCTCACGTGCCTCGGCTTCAAGCACGCGGTAAGAAAATTCTTCTTGTAGACGAAATCGCCGACACGGGGGAGACGTTCAAGGCCGTATCGAAAGTGTTGAGAAAGAAGTGCGGAGCCGGAGATATTAAGACGGCGGCAATTGTCGTGAATACAACCCGGTGTCGGATTCTTCCCGATTTTTCAGTGATGAACGTGGACAGGTGGGTCGTATTCCCGTGGGACGCTTAGTCGTACTCACAGGACAGTTTTTATTTGAGAATAAGGGCTCTGCTATTATGCCTAGATGTTGCAATCGACCGCGCTTAAGATTTTGCAGACAGGTGCCAACGTATTTCTCACGGGCGAGCCGGGGAGCGGCAAGACGCACACGGTGAATGCCTACGTGAAGTGGCTGCGCGAGCGGGGCATTGAGCCCGCTATCACCGCCTCGACTGGAATCGCGGCGACTCATATACACGGGATGACCATCCACTCGTGGAGCGGCATCGGCATTAAACAGGATTTGAATGCCTACGACCTCGACAAGATAGCTCAGAATGAGCGCGTTGTGCGGCGTGTGCGCGATGCGAAAATACTTATTATCGACGAAGTCTCGATGCTCTCCGCAAAGACCCTCGCGATGGCCGAGGCCGTGTGTCGAGAAATACGGCAGAGGCAAGTGCCATTCGGCGGGCTGCAGGTAGTACTCGTCGGTGATTTCTTCCAGCTGCCACCGGTCGTGCGACGTGAAGTGCACGAAGAAGCCGAGCCGCAGATATCCTTTGAGACGGGAGAAGTAGAAGATCCGTCCAATTTCGCATTCTCATCGCGCGTGTGGAAAGAGCTGAATCCGCTTGTCTGTTATTTGTCCGAACAACATCGGCAGGAAGATGCTTCTTTTTTGGATTTGCTGTCGGGAATTCGTCGCGGCGCTTTTACCTCTACGCACCGAACGCTTCTTGATACACGGCGCACTCCGTCGGGACGCGCAGGTACGACACAACTCTATTCGCACAATGCAGATGTGGACCGCATCAATGACGTGGAGATAGCAAAAATATCGGGCGAGGTGCGTACGTTTGCAATGACTTCGCAGGGTAAAAACACACTCGTCATTAGTCTCAAGCGCGGCTGTCTTTCGCCCGAAATGCTCACGCTCAAAATCGGTGCCCGTGTGATGTTTACCAAAAACGATATCGAGCGCAAATACGTAAATGGTACTCTCGGTACGGTCACGGGATTCGTAAAAGAGAGCGGGTATCCGATAATTAAAACGAGCAGAGGACGCAGCATTATCGCAGAGCCCGAAGAATGGCACGTCGAAGATGGCGGGCGGGTCTTGGCAAAAATCACCCAAATACCGTTGCGACTCGCGTGGGCGATTACGGTACACAAGAGCCAGGGGATGTCACTCGATGCCGCACACATGGATCTGTCGCAAGCATTCGAATACGGGCAAGGATACGTCGCGCTCTCGCGCGTGCGGACGCTCGCCGGACTTTCCCTTTCGGGGTTGAATGAACGCGCGCTCGAAGTGCATCCCGAAGTCGCAGCGCGTGACCGAGATTTTAAGCTACAATCTGCTTCGGCGCGCAAAGCATTTGAAGAAATGGGGAGGAAAGAGCATGCAAAACTTGTGCAGGATTTTGTGACCGCGTTAGGGGGGAGGAGCAAGGTCGACTAAATTAAAATTTCCTCTAAAATTGGTCCATGAGCTCTTCTCCTACTCACGTCACTCTGAATACGGGCGACTTAATGCCGGTTCTCGGGCTTGGCACATGGCAATCTCCGCCGGATGCAGCCAAGCAAGCGGTCGCGCATGCTCTCTCGGAGTGCGGCTATCGGCATATTGATTGCGCTGCCGCATACGGGAACGAAAAAGAAATAGGGGCATCATTCACAAATGTGTTTGGCGGAGGAAAAGTACAGCGCGAAGATGTATTTATTACAAGCAAGCTATGGAACACAGGGCACGCAAGAGACGCGGTGCGCCCCGCGTGCGAGACAACGCTCAAGAATCTCGGACTCAAATACCTCGATCTCTATCTCCTGCACTGGGGTCTCGCGACATCTGATTCGCATTGGGCAGTTGATAAGAACGGGGTACTTGCCCTTAAACCGATTTCGATACGTGAGACGTGGGAGGCGATGGAAGAGCTCGTGGAGGCAGGACTTGTGAAAGCAATCGGGGTGGCGAATTTTTCTACAGCACAACTTATCGACCTTCTCTCGTACGCAAAGATACGTCCCGCAATGAATCAGATAGAGCTGCACCCATATTTGCAACAATCACGCCTTGTCGAATTTTGTCAGAATCGGGGTATCGTGGTCACGGCTTATTCGCCGCTCGGCTCTCCAGGCACCCAGAAGAAGGGATTGCCCGGTGTGTTGGAGGACGAGACCGTGAAGAAAATTGCGCGTACCTACCACAAGACTCCCGCGCAGATTTTGCTCCGATGGGGGATGCAGAGAAATACCGTGGTTATTCCGAAAAGCATTCACCTCGAGAGGATACAAGAAAATATCGATGTCTTTGATTTTGAACTCTCGGCATCTGAAATGGATTCGATCGCAACGCTCGAACGAAGACAGCGTCTGAATGATCTCTTCACTTGGGGCAAGGTGCCGTATTTCGACTAGCGTTCATCCATGCAGACCTATATCGGTATCATCCAAAGAGGTTCGAAGCGCGCGGCTGCTCTTGGGTATCCGACGATAAACATCCCGCTCGATGACGAGGGCGTGTCGGGGGTCTATGCCGCGGTGGTCAAGATTGGTGAAGAGGAGTACGAGGCAGCCGCATATGCTGATCGGAGAAGGAAGATTCTGGAAGCCCACCTCCTAGATTTCTCGAAAGATCTCTATGGATGGAATGTGAAAATACGGCTGGTGAAGAAAGTACGGGAATATAGGAAATTCAAGAACAGTACGGAGCAGAAAGAGACCATTGATGAAGACGTTGCAAAAGTGCGGGAATACTTTAAGAATTGATACCCATGTTCACCGGCATCGTTGAAAAGACCTCAAATATTGCATCCGAAGAGACGCATGGGTTGTGCAGGTGTGTTCGCATCCAAAAGCCCCACGGCTGGAGCTTGTCGCGTGGGCAAAGCATATCGGTTGACGGTATTTGCTCCACGGTCGTTTCTTTCGGGAGGAGATTTTTCGATGTTGAGTATATGCCTGAGACAATTTCAAAAACGACCTCGGCGGGTTTTACGAAAGGGACCATCGTAAATCTCGAACGTTCGTTGAAATATGGCGACCGCATTGAAGGGCACCTCATGCATGGCCATGTAGACGGACGCGCTCCCGTTGTCGCCCGCATCGAAAAAGGACGTTCACGCGAACTCATCATCGGAATTCCGCACACCCTTATAAAGCGGGTCGTCTTGCACGGGTCTGTCGCGTTGAATGGTGTGAGTCTTACGGTAGCCCGCAAGCGAGGCGCCACGATTGCGGTAGCACTCATTCCGTACACGCTCTCGCACACAAATCTCGGACTCGTATCCGTAGGCGATCAGGTCAATGTCGAGCTCGACCGTACGATTGCTCTCGCGGGGCAGGGCACTCGTGGTAGAGTAGTGCGCAATGCAGAGAAAAGAATACGCAAAAAAGGTTCCCGTACGTAATGCCTCAAAATTGCGGGTAGGTGTCGTCGCCTCCCGGTTTAACGAAGACGTTACAAGCCGTATGCTTGAGGGGGCTTTGGCAACATTGCGCGAATGGGGCGTGAAGGGAACAAATACGCATATTGTGCGTGTACCCGGCAGCTTCGAAATTCCCATGGGTTGCCTGAAGTTGATTAAAAAGAAACACCTCAACGCCATCATTACCATCGGGTGCATCATAAAAGGAGAAACCGAGCACGACCGGTATCTGGCGATGGCGGTTTCTCAAGGGCTCATGCAGCTCTCTCTCCAGTACAAACTCCCGATATCGTTTGGTGTTATCACGACGAATACTCTCGCACAGGCGAAGACTCGTTCGCGCGGAAAAACGAATAAGGGGATAGAGGCCGCAGTTGCCGCTCTTGATATGGCATTATTGTAGGAAGTATGTCTCTTTCCCGCTCCATAACGCTCTTCGGTCCCGCGCTCGTATTCGTTGCAGCTGCACTGTGGGCGACCGACGCACCGTTCCGGACGCATCTGACACAGGGGCTCAGCTCCAATTTCATCGTCCTCAGTGAGCACATCATTTCCAGCTTCATAGCGATTCCCATCCTGCTTTTTAATTGGGGGAATCTCAAGAACATCTCCGCCCGCGAGTGGTTCGCCATCCTTTTTATCGGTGTCTGCGGTTCGGCGCTCGCGGCGGTCGCTTTTACGGAATCGTTTCACTACGTGAACCCTTCCGTTTCCATCGTGCTCCAGAAAATCCAGCCGCTCATCGCCATCGCGCTCGCATGGTGGATGCTCGGTGAGCGCATGCACAAGAATTTCTGGCTGTGGGCAATCGTTGCACTCGGCGCGGCGTACCTCGTGAGTTTCCCCAATCTCGTGCCGCAATTGTATGCAGGGGAAGTTTTCAATCCCAACCTCATCGGCTCACTCCTGGCGCTCACCGCAGCCGCGCTCTGGGGCGCGTCGACCGTTTTCGGCAAATACGTCCTTCGCACGGCAGCGTTCCAGACGCTCACCTCGTTGCGTTTCGTCGTCGGGCTCATATTTCTTATTCTTCTCAATGCGGCTCAGGGCACCTTCCCCGCGGCGGGAGTCATCACAGGTACTGATGTGCTTTTCCTTTTCATCGTCGCACTTACTTCCGGCGTCTTCTCGCTCTTTCTCTACTACTATGGTCTGCAATTTACCAAAGCTTCGATAGCGACCATAGCCGAGCTCGGCTTTCCGCTTGCTGCCGTATTTGTCAACGCGTATTTCATCCCCGGCAATCAAGCAGTAGGCACCTACTTCGGCCTGTACGCAGGCCAGTGGATTGGCACCATATTGCTCCTTGTCGCGATGCTCATGCTTTCCCGTGTAAACCGCGAGTCGGAAACAGCAGTAGCGGCGGGTTAAACTTCTATGACCAGAATAATGGTCTTTGGCACCTTCGATATGGTTCACGAAGGCCACGTGGATTTCTTCAGACAGGCGCGCTCACTCGCCCCCGACCCGTATCTCATCGTCTCAGTCGCGCGTGACCCAATCGTTGCACGCATCAAAGGTGCGAAGCCTCGGCGTTCAGAAAAAGAGCGCTGCGCGCTTCTTGAAAGGAATACACTCGTCGACGAAGTCATCTTGGGGCAGGAAGACGGCTACATCGAACACATCGCGGAGGCGCATCCCGATATCATTGCGCTCGGCTATGACCAGAAAGGAGAGTTCGTCGACCGACTTGAGCGCGACTTGACGGATGCCGGTGTCGAGGCGAAGGTAGTGAGGTTGAGAGCGTTCCAGCCAGAAACATACAAAACATCCAAACTCATATGACGAAATACCTCGGAATCGATTTTGGTTCGAAACGAATCGGCGTAGCTATTTCCGATGCGGCAGGCACAATCGCGTTCCCGCGGGCAACACTCGCGAATGACGCGCAACTCTTCTCGCAGCTCGCTGAGCTCGTCAAGAATGAAAGAATCGGAAGTATCGTCGTCGGCGACACACGTTCGCATAGCGACAAGGATAATCCAGTTACTGCCGAAGCTGAGGCTTTCGTCGCGGCACTCGAAGGAGCGATTGCGGTGCCCGTCGAGCGCATCTGGGAGATGTGGAGTTCGATAGAAGCCTCGCGCTATGCGCCGGAAGGGAAAGGACACGACGATGCCTCAGCCGCGGCAATCATTCTGCAGAGGTTTCTGGATATACGCGGAACGAAGTAGAATACCGCTATGCCAGAAATTCAGTACGAAGATTTTGCGAAGCTTGATATCCGTATCGGCACGGTTGTTGCCGCGGAGCTCGTACCGGAGACCGATAAGCTCATCAAATGCACGGTAGATTTTGGGGAAATGGGGACTCGCACCATCGTTTCTGGAATTGCGCTGTGGAAAAAGCCGGAAGAGCTCGTCGGACGTCAATTTCCGTACATTGTGAATCTCGCGCCTCGCATGTTGCGCGGGGTAGAGAGCCAAGGGATGCTTCTTGCCGCCAGTGACGAATTAGGCGTCGCACTTATTGCTCCTGAACGCACACTTCCCACGGGCACACGCCTCAAGTAGTTTTTTCGCGGTTATACTTAGCGGATGAAGTTTGCCGCGAGCGGACTCTTGTTGGGTACGACAGCATTGTCGGGCGGTTTTGCGCGGTGGTTCCCAACGCCTGCTATGGTTGCGCCGCCTGCCGCCGGCATTGATATTTCGGACGGGTCTATCAAGTGGCTTGCACTCGAGCCCTATAAAAGCCGCTACCGCATCGCTTCATACGGCGAAATGCCAATCGAAAAAGGCGTGGTGGTCAATGGGACGATTCAAGATGTCGGAGCGCTTGCGCACGCGCTCGCGGGGATCAAGAAACAGCTTGGGAGAATCGAGTGTGCGCACGCCGCACTTCCCGAAGAGGCCGCCTATGTCTTTGAGATGCATGTGCCGGAAGGTACAAACCACGACCAGGCCATCAGCATGATTGAATTCGGGTTTGAAGGTCGCGTCCCCATCGCCCCCGGGGCGGCGGTGTTTGATTTTGACGTTATACAGAAACACGACGATGGAGCGGGAGAAGATATCGGCGTCGCAGTATTCTCCCGCGAGCTTGCGGAGGCGTACGTTGCCGCGTTTGACGAGGCGGGCATCCGGCTCCTCTCGCTTGAAGTCGAGGCACGCTCCGTTGCGCGCGCGATATCTTCGGACACTCCTGACGAGCCGGTCACTCTGCTCGTCGATTTCGGCCGTGCGCGTACAGGTTTTGCGGTACTGAAGCTCGGCATCCCCATCTTCACCTCTACAGTCGAGGTCGGCGGTGACAGCATAACGAAGGCGGTAGCGGAGCAGCTCTCCCTTTCACCGGAAGAAACACAGAAGTTTAAGAATGAGCAGGGGCTTTTCCCCGATGCGGGGGCGAAGTCGGCGGGGATAGAAGCAATAGTCGGGACCGCATCGGCGCTCGCCGATGAGGTCGCGCGGCATTACCACTATTGGGACACCCGCAGGAACGAAAAAGGCGAACGCATGACACCGGTCGGGCGCGTTGTTTTGGTCGGCGGCAGCGCAAACCTCAAGGGTCTCCCCGGCTACCTCGCAGGACGCGTGCAGGCACCGACGGAAGTCGCAGATATCTGGAGGCACGCGTGTAATCTCGACGAGTATATCCCGCCCATCGCCGCTCGCGATTCTCTGCAGTATGCGACTGCCACAGGCCTTGCGCTGCGCTCACTTTCTCTATGAGCAACATTCTCCCGAACGAAACAAAAAAACAAGTCCGGAGGATGTACCGCGTACGCTTCGTCATTGCGGGCTCTCTGGTGGGGCTCTCCACGGCGGGTTTGAGCGCACTCTCGCTCCTCCCCAGCTACCTTGCGCTCCATGCGGCAGAACCCGTCAAAGTACAATCAGGTGTGTCTAGGAGCGCGGCAAGTAGTGCGGACCGCGCCACGATTGCGTCCATTCAAACAATGCTTGAAGCCCTTTCCCCGCTCATCGCCACCACGACACCAACCGCCGCAATCATGCGGGCTCTTTCTTTGCGGCCATCCACTATTGCGATTGATCACATTACGTATTCCGCAGACAATCCCGGCATGGTAATCCTCGCCGGCTCCGCGGCGACGAGAGGAGCAATCAACGGATACCGCCAAGCGCTTTCCGCCGACCCGCACTGGAAAACAGTCCTTGTTCCCGTCGGCGACCTTACGGGGGAACCCGGTGCCCGGTTCTCGATAACGCTCTCCGGAACCTTTTGATTGGTATGCTTTACCGTACACCCACAGCCATTCTCGCGGTCATCCTCACGCTCATTGCCTGGGGTCTCGTCGGATACTTTGCGCGGACGATCAGTGAGTATGAGAGTACGCGCGTGGCCGACGCCAGGGAGGTGCAGTTGGCGGCAGTCATGAATGCCCAAGCGGCGCGGACGCGCGCACTGGCACTCGATACTGCCCCTCAAGGTGCGGAACTAAAGGCGCTGCTCGACGTCGATATAGTATCCGCATCGTACACGATAGAAGAGGTAGGGAGGGCGGCAGGCGTCAAAGTAAAACTCGGCGACGCCCAGCCGGAAGGGAATTTGGTATCTGACGGTCTTCCCCTCAAAGCGGTTGGTTTCATCGTTACGGCTGACGGAAAATTCCCGGCGCTCCTGCATGCCGCCCGCTTACTCGAGGCGCTGCCAATCCCGTCGAGCGTGACCCGTCTTGATATCGAACGTGCCCCAAAGTCATCCGGCACCGCGTCGAATCTTTGGCACATGAATGTATACATCCGCGTCTTAACCACATCAGATATCTCATCATGAAATCCTTTAACATATTGTGGAAGTGGAAGGAGGTGCGCAAGATACTCAACGACAGAGACGAGCCGCGTCACATCCGTTTGCTTGCTGATTTGTATTGGAAGGGGCTTCTTCTTTTGGCGTTCGTTACCTTAGTATCCGTATTTCTATACAGTATCTGGGGGCTCACGCGCATTCTGAGCGGCCTCAACACAGCGCCGGATACATCCGCATCGCCGCGCCCCGCACTCAACCGCGCGGAACTGAATGCGACGGTCAGCGCATTTGAAACACGCAAGACTCAGTTTCAGGATTTTAAAACGAATCCTCCCGCAGGCGTTAAAGACCCAAGTATATAAATATCGTTGACCGCAGGCCTCCGCACAGCTACTCTGTCAAAGTATCCGCGACATGCCCTCGTAGTTAAATGGATATAACTGCGGACTTCTAAGCCGCTATTCGAGGTTCGATTCCTCGCGAGGGCAAAATGAATAGGTGAGTGGGCGGTACAGGACTCGAACCTGTGACCCTTCGCGTGTAAAGCGAGCGCTCTACCAACTGAGCTAACCGCCCCTACGGGCATCATAGACGATATAGGATTTGTTTTCTAGCAACGACAATGCTATAGTGCCGCGACATGAAAAACGCAGTCAAAGTCTCGCCTGTAGACATGGAAGCACGCAAAAATCTCGACCTCCGTCCGGGAGACACTGTGCGCGTGTGGCAGAAAATCGAAGAAAAGGGCAAGACCCGCCTTCAAGCATTTGAAGGCCTCGTTCTCGCCCGCAAACACGGCACCGAAGCGGGGGGTACCTTCACGGTACGCCGAGTCGCAAGTGGTGTCGGTGTCGAGAAGATTTTCCCCATCTACTCTCCGATGATAGACAAGATAGAACTCGTGAAGCGTTCCCGCGTGCGTCGCGCAAAACTCTATTTCATCCGCGACAAAGTCGCTCGCGAGGCACGTCGTCAACTGCGCCGTACCCGCATGATGGTCAACGTATCGGGAGTGACGAAGCTCGTCGCGAAGGAAGAAGAACCGGTAGCTGCCGAGGTTGCGGAGGAAACAAAAAGCGAATAACGCGCCCTTTTTATTTATCAACAATTGGTAGACGCTATCACCTTGAGGCATGTTAGCATTAGGCGATGGGGAAACGAGGTCCGAAACCGAAAGGAAAAGTGAAAATACAATGGTCGCCAAATTTTGCTTACGCGATTGGTCTCCTAGTCTCTGATGGAAACCTTTCCCCCGATGGTCGCCACATCGTCTTTGTATCAAAAGACAAAGATCAGCTCTTGAATTTTATGAACGCGCTGCAGATTCAAGTTGCAATAGGTCGTGTCGTTTCAATCGACAATCTCGTCAAGAGAGTTCAATTCGGGGACATCTTGTTCTACCATTTTCTTTTAGAGATTGGTTTGATGCCAAATAAGTCAAAAAATATTGGGAAGATTGAAGTCCCCGCCGAATACTTTTTTGATTTTCTTCGCGGCACTTTCGATGGAGATGGTTGTACCTATTCGTATTTCGACCCGCGTTGGAGATCAAGTTTCATGTTTTATACGACGTTCGTTTCTGCGAGTGAGACGCACATTCTTTGGATACGGGAAGAAATTCACAAGAGACTCAAGATACGCGGACATGTCACAAAAGGAAAAAGAAAAGGTTCTATTTTTCAACTCAAATACGCCAAAGCAGATTCGTTGAAACTACTTCGAAAAATGTACTACAAGAAAAAGATTCTTAGTCTTTCGCGTAAACGGTTGAAAATTGAGAAGATGTTGCGTATAGTTGGGGAACGTCTTTAGCCGCGGGAATTGCGACTCTTGACAAAAGATGCCCGGGTGTTGAAACTTAGTATACAAGCTACCTTGAGGTGGTAGTGCCCGCAAGGGCGTGCAGGTGCAAGTCCTGTCCCGGGCACAAACTTCCAAAAACAAGAAGGTGCGCGAACGCACCTTCAGTTGTTAGCGAGCCACCCACTACGGAGCGGACGTGATCCGTTTTTCCACCGCAGCGGGCAGATTTTCGAGGTAGGGTCCCATGAAGAACAATTCGCCAAATCCGAGACCTGCTATACGGTCAATCGCATCAATCATTGCGCGCATCGCTTCTACACACGGCACCATAGCCTCGGTGATACGATCGTTCAGGGCACTGCCGATGTTCGTATTGCGGGTTTCAGACCGAACGACTTCGGCAATGCATTTCGTCGCATCTTCAAGATGCGACCGCAGTACCGCGTCCGCCTCGACACTGATCTCGGGATTAGTTCCCCCCGGAGACTTTACGGTCAGATCAGTGGAGGCCATCGCTGGAAACGCGGCAGCAACCACCAGAGCAAAAGCCAAAGTTCTCAGCATCGATCTTCTCCCTCGTTGACTGCAATAATTATAACGCCGGATTCGAGCGAGTCTCCGTCACTTTGATATGATTGTGGAATGGCACTTTTTACCGGCAAAGGGGACGGGGGGACGACGAAACTTTTTGATTCAGAGCCCGGAAAGCGCGCGTCCAAGGCGAGTCCGATTTTTGAATGTCTCGGCATGCTTGATGAGCTCAATACGCTCGTCGGGTGGTGTAAGGCAGGGTGCCCGGAAGACCTCGTCACCCAGGAGCGCAAAGTAAAGATTATTTTGCACGACGTGCAAGACCACCTCTTCACTTTGCAGGCGGAAGTCGCCGGAGCGGCAAAATCTATTCCGCTCTCGAGCGTCGAGATGCTCGGCGTTTTGATAAACCGCATTGAAGCAGAGATGCCGCCCATAAAAACGTTTCTCGTGCCGGGGGGCACCGAGCTTTCGGCGCGGCTCGATATCGCGCGCGCGGTCGCACGCCGCGCGGAGCGCCGGCTTGTCACGTTGCACGAGTCGGGTGAGCGGACCGTCAGTGAATCGAGCCGCGCGTATGCCAACCGCCTCTCTTCGCTCCTCTATGCGCTCACGCGTCTGGTAAATCACCGCGCAGGTATCGAAGAAAGCCGCCCGAACTATCAGGACGCTCAAAACCAATGAGAAAATATCTCCCCAAAAGCTTCGAAATGGATGAATTGGCGCAGTGGTATATGCGTTACATTTCCCCGCTCGCGCTCATTGCTGGATTTATCGCCGACAACCTCGTCCTTTTGCGACGCATAGATGTCTGGACGAGCCACGCGCTTCTCTTCTCGTACCTCGCACTCGCGGCCATGTGCATTGTCATATTGAATCTCATCACGACCGGCCGCATCCGCACGAAGTGGGTGCTCAAGGTCACGCCGCTCATTCCCGTGGTAGCTCAGTTCGCGTTCGGCGGCCTCTTTAGCGGCTATCTCTCGCTCTACAGTCGCAGCGCCTCCTTTCCTCTGAGCTGGATATTCGTCATTATCGTCGCAGCGCTCCTCTTGGGCAACGAACGCTTCGTGCGTCTGTACATGAAATTCTCATTTCAGATATCAATATTCTTTGCCGTTCTCTTTTCATTCCTTATTTTCTTTCTGCCTGTCATCTTCCACCGCATCGGTCCGTGGATGTTTGTCATAAGCGGTCTCGTGAGTATCGCAGTCATCGCGCTCTTCTTGCGTTTCATCGGATACCTAATGCCTGAATTGCTCAAGCGTGAGCGCACGCGCATCGCGCGCATCATTGCCGTCATTTTTATCGTCTTCAATGTCCTCTTCTTTTCCAACGCGATACCGCCTCTACCGCTCGCGCTCAAAGCGGCGGGTATCTATCACAGCGTCGAGCGTACTCAAGATGGGGTCTTCCATCTCGGTGCAGAGTCCGAATCGTGGTACTGGAATTATCTACCGCACACAAGTGTCTTTCACCACACGCCGGGTGGCATCGCGTATGCGTACAGTGCCGTCTTCGCGCCGTCGGGCATTTCTACCGTCATTTTGCATGAATGGCAGCGCTACGATGCGCCGACGGGTGAATGGCTCACGAGAGCAACCGTGCGCTATCCCATCGTGGGCGGCCGCGACGGCGGCTACCGGGGTTACTCATTCATAAAAGATATTTCGGAAGGGAAATGGCGCGTCAACGTTATCACGCAACACGGGCAGCTCATCGGAAGAATTTCATTTACGGTCGTCGATGTGGATGTGCCTGTCCCTCAGACAGACGTACAAAACTAGACCTTTCACGCGGGCAGAAGTCGCGCAGAGGTGTCGAATTTGCTATAACTCATCGTGTAGATGGCGGCTATGGTGTAACGGTTAACACTGGAGCTTGTGGAGCTCTCGATTCGAGTTCAATTCTCGATAGCCGCCCCGAATGGAGAGAGGGTATAATGGCACCATGCCGACCTTGGTCGTGGTGCGCCTCATTGCCATAGCTGCTCCTATATTTTTCATGATTGCGCTCATTCCGTATGTGCGCAGTGATTTCGTGCTTACTGGCATCTATATCGCGATTATCGGGGTATCTTCTTTCAGATACCAGCGCCACGACTTTACCTACCTCATTATCGGCTGCCTTGTCCTTTTTGTCTCGGAATACTTTTTCATTTCAACGGGCGTTGAGACCTTCGAGCGCCGGAGCTTGCTCGGCGTCATGCCGCTGTGGCTGCCGCTTTTGTGGGCATATGTCTTCGTGGCGATAAAGCGGGGAGTTTTGATTATTGAAAAGTATCTCGCGTAGAATATGGACATCACACTCGTCATTTGCGCCCACAATGAGGAATCTGTTATTGGCGAGACGATAGATACCGCAAAAAAATATTCCGACGGAAAGTTCAAGGAGATACTAGTCGTTGACAATACTTCCGTTGACCGTACCGCCGAGGTCGCACGTCTACACGGCGCACGCGTCGTATTTGAGCCGGAAAAAGGACTTCCGAGCGCGCGCCAGTGCGGTTTCGAGAATTCTACGAGTGAGTATCTCGCCTACATTGATGCGGACACGTTGATAACGCAGAAATGGATGGATATTGTGGAGAGGACTTTTGCCGAGCGGCCCGACATCGTCTCGTTGAGCGGTCCCCGCCGTTACTTCGGCGCCGCGTGGTATCGGATATGGGTATTGAATGCAATGTGGTACGTCTCGCCGCTCGCGTATTACATTGTGGGCTACATGATTTTGGGCGGCAACTTCGTGGTGAAGCGTTCTGCTTTGGAAAAGATCGGGGGCTTCGACCGCTCGATAAAATTCTACGGGGAAGACACCGACCTCGCGCGTCGTCTGAGTAAAGTAGGGAAGACGCTCTTCAAAATGAATTTCTACGCCTACGCCTCCGCGCGCCGATTTGAGAAAGAGGGCATTTGGAAGGTGAACATCGTCTATGTCCTCAATTACCTCTGGCCCGTCTTCTTCCACCGGCCGTATACGAAAGGGTATCAGGATGTGCGATGATGGGAATATGACTAATCCGACCGCAAAGTCCGTTCTTGCGACAGGCGTATTTTCACTCGCGGGAATCATATCGGCACTCTTTTATTCCGTCGTGAGTCCGTTTCTTTTGCCGCATTTCATTATCTATGCGGTTCTCGTCGTCAACACGTACTTCTCGATACGTTTTTGGAGCCCGCTGCAGCCCAATGACATGCGGCAGGCGCTCATCGATGCAGTCCTCGTACTGGCCTACCTCGCGCTTGCTTTCTCTATGGGCGAACCAACGTACTTTGCCTTCGCCGCATTCGCACTTTTTGTCCTCGCGGCTTTCAAGTACGTTCTCATGCGCGGTCGTACCTCCCACGAGGCGATTGTGGAGCGTAAAACATTTATCGATGCCCTCGGCGCGCTCTCATGCGCAGTCCTTATTGCCGGCATGCTTCTGGGCTATGCGCTCGAAGCCACATGGCTTTTTGCGATAGGGTTCGCCATCGCCAACGTCTACCTGCTCCTCATCAAGCCGATGTACCGGCTCTAAGGAATTAAACTCTCAAGGTCATTTTGTCTATTGCCGCGAGGACTGCTTCCATGATTTTTTGGTTCGCAGGGAGGGTGTTGTGTCCTCCCACAGGGATCTTGATATTTTCGGCGCCTTCCAGAAAGCTTCCTCGCGTGGTCCGTATGTGGGTGTCGTATTCAGGATAGATTGATACGATCTGTCCGTTTACTTTTTGGTGGCGTCTGAGGTCGTGAATAATCACGCTTCCGGTCCTGAGTTCTTTGAACGAATCGTGCGGAATCAATCTTGCCATCGACGAACCGGAAAAAGGACTCGAAACGGCGATCATACCCAAGACCCGATGGCCAACGTTGTAATGTGCCAAAAAGTATTTTCCGATAAGAGCGCCCTTGCTGTGCGCAACAATGATAGCGCCTTTTAGGCCCTCCTTTTCGACGAGACCGCCGGGGGCTTCGCCGCCCCGGACGGCCTCTCGTACTACGTGTCGGAATTTCGGCATCATACGTACGATGAAGGCCCGCAAGATCCGTGCAGAGACAGGGATGTTGTACAGGTTATATCCCAGACCCTGAACTATGTATACCGGATGGCCTCGCAGCGAGATCCGATCTCCCAATTTTTTCATATATCCCCACTTACTGAGGATGCCTGGGATCAAAATAATCGGAACTTTACCCGCAACCGTATACCCAAGATAGTGCACGGGGGGTTCTTTGTGAATCGTCATTAGTACCGCACCCGCGAAGAATTGCCAGAATTCCTTGACCCATGCAGCAGCTTTTCTATGCACACGCATCATATAGAGTGTAGCAAGAGTAGGCCCGCCGCGCCCTCTTTCGGGCCAACATCGACGACCTTCGCATTTTCGCCACCAACGTCCGTCTTTTGTTCATTCGCCCGATGTACCGGCTATCTTAGGTTTCTCGCGATTGTTCTCGAGTTGCTGAAAGAAGCCCTCAAGTATATGTGCCGCAGATGTTATTCTGAATACCATTGACCTATGAGAATTGCATTGGCTATTGATTTTTTTTATCCGGAGCTTGGAGGAATGCAGGATTCGGTCGCACTCCTCGCAAAGGAGCTGGGGCGGCGCGGGCACACGGTGGAGATCTACGTCCCCAAGGCGTCGGCCAAGAATTACAAGGTGGTCGGTCTTCCGGTAGGTGAGCTCGACCTCGGCGGGAACGTGACGATCAGGCGCACGTTCTCATTCCCGATTCCCAGTCCGACACACCAATCCCGCCTCGTGCCACCGACTTTTTTGCGATGGCTTACTATGGGCAAGCCGGACGTTATTCACACCAACAGTTTTTACGGGGTGGGGTTCGAAATGCTTTGCGCGGCCCGTGCGCTCGGCGTTCCGCTCATCGGTACCAATCATTTTGCGGTTACGGAATACGCGATGTATTACCCGTTCATCAACCCCGAACGCTTTAAGCGCTGGAGCACGAAAGCGGTCACCTGGTATTACAACCACTGCGCATACGTCAGCGGCCCCTCGCAATCCGTCGTTGACGAAATGCGCGCAAGCGGGCTTCGTGCGGAAAGCGAGGTCATCTCCAACCCCATTGATACCTACACCTTTCATCCGGTCGACGCCGGTAAGAAGGCCGGCCTGAAAAAGGAGCTCGGTCTTTCCGATGCGGTGTTCATCTATGCGGGCAAATTCGCTCCGGAAAAGTACGTGGATATTCTCGTAAGCGCACTGCCTTCGGTCTGTAAGCGCGTCCCGCACGCGATGCTTGCGCTCGCCGGTCACGGCAGTGAACGGCCGCGGCTCGAGGCGCTTGCGCAAAAACTCGGCGTACACGACCGGTTGCGCTTTCTCGGCACGCTTTCCAAGCCCGACCTTGCCGAGGCTTTTCAGGCCTCTGAAGTATTCGCGAGCGCGAGTACGTCCGAGACGCAAAGCATGGTGTTATTCCAGGCGATGAGCTGCGGGCTGCCGGCGGTCGGTGCCGATGCGCGCGCTTTTAAAGAATATATCCAGCCCGATATCGGATACCGGGCGAAGCCGCATGATCCGGAAGACTTTGCGGCGAAGCTGCTCACGATCCTCGGGGATTCCGCGTCGCGTGAACGGATGGGTGCGCGGGCCCAGACATTTGCACAAGATTTCTCCATTGAACGCATTGCAGCAAAATGGGAAGAGGTGTACGCGAGACACGCAGGAGTTACAAGGTCGTAATGCGCGGCGTCAGCGCCGTCGTTGAGAGTCTTGTTTGTGCAACATGCGTCGCCGCACGAAAAAGCTGAATCCGTAATAGATCACTGCAATCACCGCGACTATACCGAGTAGTATTTGTATGCCGCTGAATGTGGCCGCTACAAAACCGTACGAATTACCAAAGTAGTAGCCGAGTACCATTAAAAGGCCGTACTGGAGTAGGGATATTTGTATCGCATACAACCAGAAGCGCTTGTATGAAATATTCGTGAGTCCGGCGGAAACAAGGAAGGGGTACGAAAGCCCATAGGCAATCTTACTCAAGAACATTGTTTTCCAGGGATGCTGATCCCACAACCGCTCAACTACGTCCCAATGTTCTGCTGTGACGCCGACTTTCCTGCTGTACCTTTTTATGAGTTCGCCGCGGTTGCCCCACCGACCGAGTAAGTAGAAGAAGGCGTCTACCGAAATGTCTTTTCCAATAAGGACACTAAGCACGATAAAGGGGTTGAAATATCCAAGCGAGGCGAGGAGCCCCGCACTAAAGGCCACGATAGGGCCTTCGAGGAATGCGAGAGGAATCAATATCCAGTACCGATACTCAATGATGAGTGGGGTTATGGAGTCGACGGGCATGCTAGTAGTATACTCTTGAAGCCTATGGACGCAGACCGAAACACACCACTCCACCGTCATCCACGGCCGCACCGTGAGCTCCTGCGTCGCTACCGGCACTATAGTGCGCAACAAGAGTTTAGGATTTCCGTGCTGCTCTCCGTCCTCACGTTCGCCGCGAGCATCATCACGGTGTTTTACGCCATCGGGTATGCGACCGAGAGCGTGAGCAATTCCGTGACCGATATCATTCTCTCCAACACTCCCGTGTTCGATGTGGACGGCCTCTTCGTGTACGGCACCGGACTCCTCGTTCTTTTCGGCGCGGCGCTCGTCGCCGCACATCCGAAGCGTATCCCATTTGCACTTCACGCTATCGCGCTCTTCTATTTCACCCGGGCGGTTTTCATTTCGCTTACCCACCTCGGGCCATTTCCGCTCGACGCGGCAAACAGCTTTGATTTCGGGACCATTTTAAGCAGGTTCTTCTTTGGCGGCGACCTCTTTTTCTCCGGCCACACGGGGCTCGCGTTTCTCCTGGCGCTTATGTTTTGGCATGAGAAGAAGGCCCGCTACTTCTTTCTTGCGGCGTCGGTCTATTTCGGCGTCATCGTCCTTCTCGGGCATTTGCACTATTCCATTGACGTGGCCTCCGCTTTTTTCATCACGTACGGAATTTTCCATATCGCGGAGTGGCTCTTCCCGAAAGACCGCGCGGTCTTTCTTGCCGATGAAGGAGAGGGGGTGTGATACCGCGTCAGTAAGAGAAGCTTCACACGAACGTCATGATTCCCGTGCAGTGTTATACTGCATTTACTATAAGCTAACAGCTACAAGCTACAAGCTAATTCATATGGATATTGAAAAGAAAGAGATTTATATTATGCCGCCGCACCGGATGCAAGTTGCGGGAATGTTTGCGCTTACCATGCTCGGATTGTTTCTCCTCGTTCTCACCATCTCTTCCCTTAAGCAGTATCACTACATAGGAAGTGGCGTCGCCGCCTCAAATACCATCACCGTTTCAGGCGACGGCGAAGTCTTCGCGGTGCCCGATACCGCAACGTTCTCCGTCACGGTGCAAGAAGAAGCAAAAGAGGTGAAGGCTGCTCAAGAAGTAGCGACGAAGAAAGGAAATGACATCAAAGCATATTTGAAATCACAAGGTGTCGATGAAAAAGATATTCAGACGACCGACTACAGCTTGTATCCGCAGTACGATTACATCAACAGCGTGTGCTCAGGGGGTTACTGCCCCGGCGGCAAACAAGTCCTGCGCGGCTTCCAAGTCTCGGAAACGCTGACGGTAAAAGTACGCGATACACAAAAAGCAGGAGACTTGCTCGCGGGCGTCGGCTCGAAAGGCGCAACATCGGTCTCCGGGCTTTCATTTACGATAGACGACCAGGATGCGCTTGATGCCGAAGCGCGCGACAAAGCTATCGCGAAAGCAAAGGAGAAAGCGGAGGCACTCGCCGATGCGCTTGGGGTAGATATTGTGCGCGTCGTTGGATTCAGTGAAAACGGCAGCTATCCACCAATGCCATACGCATACGGTATGGGTGGAGCCGAGCGGCTCGATGCGAGCATGGTGAAGGCATCTGCCCCGGAAATTGCCGTCGGTCAGAACAAAATCACATCGAACGTGACCATCACGTACGAGATTCGCTAGTTGAGTTGACACAAGAGTCATTACGCTTATAGTTCCGCTCAGAACCATGGGGTCAAGTGGCACCCTGCGGTTAGGACGTGGCGTTCCCACGTTTACAAGCGAAGCCACACAGGGAGGGTCGGCAATGTTCTGGCATTGCCCTCGCCACCGGATTTGTTCCGGCGTGCAACTCGCTGCCAAGTAGGATCCGCCTGGCTTCAGCGATGGCGCACATGCGCGCAGCGCAGCAGCTGAAGTCGAAGTCAGATGTCTCTGTCCGAAGTGAGAGTCGGACACGCATCGGGAGAGGGGCAATTGGGCGCCCCTCTTTGATTTTGAGGATACCTTGACTTCAGTCCGGACTAGGAATACTATGCTTGATATAAGCCCCGCAAGGGGTTTTTGATTAGGAACACTAATACTACCTATGAGCTTCATCCAATACATAAAAGACACACAGGGCGAGTTGCGGCACGTCGCATGGCCGACGCGTTTGCAGACCATTGTGTACACGATACTTGTCGTGGCGATTTCTATCGGCGTATCCCTCTACCTCGGACTCTTCGACTACATTTTCACCACAGGCCTCTCGCGCTTCTTGCTGGTGTTGCCGGGAGTGGAGCCCGTGAGCACGGCACAACCGCTCGCGACCTCGAGTCCGGCACTGGAGCTTATCGATTTCGCGACCACGACTCAGCAATAATCGTATGAAGCAAACGCACGGAGAAGAACGCCAGTGGTACGCCATCCATACCTATTCAGGCTATGAAGACGCCGTCGCGCGTAATCTCAAGCAGCGCATTGAATCTTTCGGCATGAAGGAGAAGATTTTCAACGTCGTCGTGCCGACCGAGAACAAAATAAAGATTAAGAACGGCCGCCGAACGGAGGCCAAGGAGAAGACGTTTCCGGGCTACGTGCTCGTGGACATGATTGCCTCGGATGACGCATGGAGCGTCGTGCGCAACACCCCGCAGGTCACCGGCTTCGTGGGTACGGCCAATCAAGCGGTGCCGCTGCTTCCCGATGAAGTCGAGAAGATATTGAAACGCGCAGGCGGAGACACTGTGCGCCACACCATCGACCTTTCGGAAGGCGATGCGGTCATCATCATCGACGGACCTTTCAAAGACCTCGAAGGGAAGGTAGGAGAGATTGACGAAGAGCGCGGAAAGGTTAAAGTCTTAGTTCCGATGTTCGGCCGCGAGACCCCCGTGGAGCTCGAAGCCGACCAAGTCCAGAGGGTATAAGTATCAAATTACAAGTCTCAAGTATCAAACAAGTAATAAAGTATCAATATACTAAGTGTTAAAGAAAAATTTCTTGATACTTGCTACCTGATACTTGATACTTTTTGCAAAGCAAACAATATGGCCAAAGAAATCACAAAAATAATTAAATTGCAGATTGCCGCAGGCGCTGCGACGCCCGCGCCACCGGTCGGTACCGCACTCGGACCTGCGGGCGTAAACATCGGCGAATTCGTCAATCAATTCAACACCCTTACACGCCCAATGGCGGGCTCTATCGTGCCGGTCTTGCTCACCGTCTACAAAGACCGCACCTTCACCTTTATCGTCAAGAAGCCGCCAGCATCGCGCCTTATTCTGAAGGCGCTCGGCATGGAAAAGGGCTCACAGAAAGCGCAGGACAAGGTGGGCAAGCTCACCAATCAGCAGCTTGAAGATATCGTCAAAGAGAAGATGGAGGACATGAATGCAAATGACATGGAGCAGGCGAAGAAAACAATAGCCGGCACCGCGAGGAGCATGGGCATCGACTCGGATTTGTAAAACAGGCGTGGCTGTTACAATGCAGCAATGCGAGAGAGTCTAAAAAAAGCAGTTTCTACTGCCCTTGAAAGCGCGGGTATTTCCGGTGCCGAAGTCTCTCTTGAACATCCGGCGGACCTAAAGAACGGGGACTATTCCTCAGGCGTCGCGCTGCAATACGCGAAACAGGCGGGGACTGCACCGCGCTCGCTCGCCGAGAAAATAGTTGCTGCGCTCGGAACTATTGATGGTGTCGCGAAAATCGAAGTCGCGGGAGCGGGGTTCATCAATTTCTATCTCACTACCTCTGTGCTCGCGGAAGCGGTTGAGACGGCACGCAAGGAAGACATGCCTGCCCGACTGCCTGGGCAAGGCGGGTGGGGAAGGGGCGCGCTCAATGCCGGCAAAAAAATAATGATGGAATACACCGACCCGAATCCTTTCAAAGAATTCCACATCGGCCACTTGATGAGCAATGCGATAGGAGAATCCATCGCCCGATTACTCCAGTTCTCTGGTGCGGAAGTGAGACGCGCCAACTATCAAGGCGATGTGGGGCCGCACGTATCCAAAGCTGTTTGGGCCGTGAAAAATCATAAAGTCGCAGGCGGAAGTTGGGGAGACGCCTATGTAACAGGAAATAAGGCCTACGAGACCGATGAAGCTGCAAAAAAAGAAATTGATGAAATTAATGCAAAGATTTATAGCCGTTCAGACGAGCTCATAAACGCGATATACGACGAGGGCCGGGAAGTGTCACTCGCGCATTTTGAGGAGCTCTACACGACTCTCGGTACCAAATTCGACTTTTATTTCTTCGAGAGTGAAACGGCCGGAAAGGGTGTAGAAATCGTTAAGGCGCATCCGCAAACGTTCGAACAAAGCGACGGTGCAATCGTCTACAAAGGTGAAAAAGCGGGGCTCCATACCCGCGTTTTTATCACCTCGAAGGGCTTGCCCACATACGAGACGAAGGAGCTCGGACTTGCCGAAATGAAATCTGAGAAATGGAGTTTCGACGAATCCGTCACGGTGACCGCGCACGAACAGGCGGATTATTTCGCGGTCGTGCTTGCGGCGATGAAAGAAGTCATGCCCAAGATTGCCGCAAAAGTGCAACATGTCTCACATGGCATGATGCGTTTCGCCGAAGGCAAAATGTCTTCACGCACGGGGAATGTCATTACGGGCGAATCCTTGCTCGCTGATCTCACAGAAGCTGCGAAGGTTCGCGCGGCGGAGAGCCGCGCCGATAATGCGGACATACTTGCGCAGCAGATTGCTGTAGCCGCAATAAAATATCAGATTCTCAAACAAGCGTCGGGCAAAGATATTATTTTTGACCGCGAGCGTGCGCTCTCGCTCGAAGGCGACTCGGGTCCGTATCTGCAATACGCGCATGCGCGTGCGTGCGCCATCGGCGAGAAAGCGAAGGAGCAAAATGTTACGGCAAAAGTTGATGCCCATGTAGAGCCCAACAACCTCACCCGACTTCTCCACCGTTTTCCTGAGGCCGTCGAATATGCGGCGGCGCACAGCGAGCCGCATCTGCTCACGAACTACCTGCTCGAATTCGCGGCTGCATTCAATAGTTGGTACGCGCAGGTGCATGTGCTCGACGGTACGCCTGAGGCGGCGCATAAAGTCGCACTCGTGGACGCGGTACGTCGTACGCTCAAAAACGGCCTCTGGATTCTCGGAATCCCCGCGCCAGAGCGAATGTAAATAGTAACGCTTGACATTAATAACGCCATCCGTTATCATCCATATGATCGCTAGTTTTCGGGACACTGACGCCAAGAATGTCTTCGAAGGCAAGCGATCCAGCAGATTACCATCTTCTATTCACCGTAGCGCCATGCGCAAATTGTGGATGCTTGATGCTGCGGCAGAGCTTTCCGACCTCCGCGTGCCGCCAGGCAATCGCTTGGAGAAACTGACCGGGAGGCGCGCGGGGCAGCACAGCATTCGCATCAATGATCAATGGCGTATTTGTTTCAGGTGGGAGAGTGCCAATGCGTACCAAGTTGAAATAATAGATTATCACTAACAGAGACCATATGGCCAAGAAAATAACGAAAACGGCACACAGTATTCACCCCGGCGAGATCCTTGCCGAGGAATTTTTGAAGCCGCTCGGTCTTACAGAGTACCGTCTCGCAAAGAGCACGAGCGTGCCACCGCGGCGCATCAACGAGATCGTGCACGGCACGCGCTCGGTCACCGCAGATACCGCGCTTCGCCTCGCACGCTTTTTCGGGACCACCGCACAGTTTTGGATGAATTTGCAGACTCGATATGATCTCACCGTGTCGGAGCGCGCGCTTACGCCGCTCTTGGGAAGCATAGTGGTACCTCTTTCGGAAGTGCACTAAATATGAAAGCAACCTACGACAAAGAAGCAGACGCGATGAATATTCGCGTGAAGAGCGGAAAGGTCTATAAAACGCTTGAAATAAGCGACTCAATTCTTGTTGATGTCGATAAAAAGGGTCGTGCGCTCGGTATCGAAATCCTCTTCGTCTCCGCCCATATGCCGCGCAGAAGCATCAACCAAACAATCCGCACTGGCATACCCGTGTCGGCAGTTGCCGCATAATTTGTTACGATACAACGGATGACCGATACTCAGAAATCTGAGGTTGCCAAACGTGAAGAGGAGACTCTCGCGTTCTGGGTTGAGCGCGACATTTTCAATAAATCCGTCGAGAAGGACGCGCCCAAGGGTGAGTATGTCTTTTATGATGGTCCGCCGTTTGCCACTGGCTTGCCGCACTACGGCCACATCGTGGCGAGCGTTATCAAAGACGTGGTGCCGCGATTCTGGACCATGCGCGGCTATTCCGTGCCGCGTGTGTGGGGGTGGGATTGTCACGGCTTGCCGATAGAAAACATTGTCGAGAAAGAGCTCGGATTCAAGCACAAAAAAGACATCCTCGGATTCGGAGTCGACAAATTTAACGAGACGTGCCGCGCGCGCGTGCTTACCTATGCGGAAGAGTGGGAAAAGATAATCCCGCGCATCGGTCGTTGGGCGGATATGAAAAATGCGTACCGCACGATGGACAAGCCGTTTATGGAATCAGTGTGGTGGGTGTTCAAACAGATATACGACAAAGGATTGGTCTATGAAGATTATCGCTCGATGCACATCTGTCCGCGCTGTGAGACGACGCTCTCGCAACAGGAAGTTGCGGAAGGGTACAAGGATGTGAAAGATATTGCGGTGACGGTGAAATTTAAAGTAAAGAATCCACAGATACACGGATTACCAGAAAATACCTACCTACTTGCATGGACAACAACTCCATGGACATTACCGGGTAATGTTGCGCTCGCAGTAGGAGGCGCGATTCAGTACACGAATTTTACAGTTGAACAATCGACAGATACGAGGCTCGCCGTCGGCGAAACATATATTCTTTCTGACGAATCGCGCCTCAAATCATTTGGCGCCTATGCCCACGCTCAAGGAGGCACCCCAGAGGGTCCTGCAATGTTTAGCTCTATAGGAGTGAATGGAAATCCACACGTAAACAATATCGGGTTTAGAGATGGAACTTCTCTTGTCGGTATCGAATACGAACCGCCATTCGACTATTACATCAACGATAAGACAATCAAGAATCATGGGAATGGGTGGAAAGTGTACGCGGCTGATTTCATAACGACCGATGCGGGCACGGGTATCGCGCACGAGGCACCCGCATTTGGTGCCGATGACTGGGAACTCTCAAAGAGAGAAAATTTGCCGTTCGTCCAGCACGTCAACATGGACGGCACGATGAGGCCCGAGGTAAAAGATTTTGCGGGAATGGAAGTGAAGCCGCGTTCGGAGGATGACAAGGTGCGACTTGGCACGGACATCGCGGTACTTAAATATCTTCAGGAAAAAGGCTTATTTTTCTCGAAAGAAAATATTACGCACTCATATCCGCACTGCTGGCGCTGCGACACGCCGCTTTTGAATTACGCGACCTCGTCGTGGTTTGTTTCTGTCACGAAGATAAAAGAAAATCTTCTCAAAAATGCGGAAGCGGTTAATTGGTCGCCGGAACACATCAAAGAGGGAAGATTCGGTAAATGGCTCGAGGGCGCGCGCGATTGGTCCATCTCGCGGCAGCGCTTCTGGGCGAGCGTAATCCCGATATGGCGATGTGTGGGAACAGTTGGCAGTGGGCAGTTGTCAGTTGGCAGCAGGGGGTGCGGACACGAGATTGTTTTTGGAAGCGCGGATGACCTTGAGAAAGCAAGTGGTACGAAAGTTACCGATCTACATAAACACATTGTTGATAAGATTGTGTTTCCTTGTGAAAAGTGTTCGGGTGAGATGAGGCGCATTCCCGACGTGTTGGACACGTGGTTCGATTCGGGCTCGATGCCGTATGGAGAAAAGCACTATCCATTCGCGAATAAGGAACGTTTCGATGCGACGTTTCCGGCGCAATTCATCGCCGAGGGGCTGGATCAGACGCGTGCGTGGTTCTACTACTTGCACGTACTCGGCGGTGCACTTTTCAACAAAAATGCATTTCAGAATGTCATCGTCAACGGCATTGTGCTTGCGGAAGATGGCAAGAAAATGTCGAAGAAGCTGCAGAATTATCCCGACCCGATGGAAATCGTAGAGAAATACGGCGCCGACGCATTACGGCTCTACCTGCTTTCGTCTCCCGTCATGCAGGCGGAAAATTTGAGCTTTTCCGAAAGCGGCGTCGACGAGGTCGCCAAGAAAAACATCGGCCGCCTCGGCAACGTCTTGGCCTTCTACAAACTCTACGAAAATGAAACGGCACGCGATTGGAAAAGCGAGAATATTCTCGACCGCTGGATAGTCGCGCGACTCGATGAATTTGTAATTGAGACAACTCATGGGTATGAAAATTATCAGCTTGATTCGGCGACGCGACCGCTTCCGAAATTTATTGACGATCTGTCTGTGTGGTATTTGCGGAGAAGCCGTGACCGTTTCAAAGAGGAAGGAAAGGACAAGAATGACGCCCTCGCCACCTTGCGTTACGTTCTTCATCGCCTGTCTCTTGTCATGGCCCCTTCAATGCCGTTCTTTGCGGAGCATCTTTTTCAGGCAGTGCGCGAAAGCGAAGACGAAGAGAGCGTCCACTTAGCGATATGGCCCGAAGTTTCTGTGCGGACCGGATTTCTCGCGCGACTTTTTGGCGGGGCGAATAAAGACAAGCAGATCCTCGACGCGATGCAAACGGCCCGTGCGATTGTGACGAAAGCGCTCGAAGCGCGCGACTCCGCCAAGATTAAGGTGCGGCAGCCGCTCGCCTCGCTTTCGATTCCGCGCGACTCGAAGCTGCCAGATGAGTATCTTTCTATCGTTGCCGATGAGGTGAACGTGAAAAAAGTGGAGCGGACGGGTGACGAAGTCGCGCTCGATACGAACATCACGCAAGAGTTGCAGGAAGAAGGCCTCGTCCGGGACACAATTCGCGAAATACAGTCGTACCGGAAAGCACAGAATTTGAAGCCGGGAGAATCCACGACGTACAAGCTATCGGCGGTCTCGGAAAGCCGAAGAATATTGGAGAAAAATCTCGCCAAGATACAAAAAGCCACGAATACAGAAGTTGAGTTTTCCTAAAAGCTGGCAGCTGTAAGCTATCCATCATGTACGAGAAATACCAGACCGAGGCGCTTGTACTGGGAAATCGCGAGATGGGCGAGGCAGATAGAGTGATTGTGCTTTTTACGCGCGACTTCGGGCTCGTGCGTGCCCGCGCTTCCGCCATCCGCAAAGAGCATTCCAAAATGCGCTACGCAATCCAAGATTATGCGCGCGCGAATGTGTCGCTCGTGAAGGGCAAGCGCGGATGGCGGCTCGCCGGAGCGGCCGCGCTCAAGTCCGCAACAGGGGATAGAAAGTGCGTAGCCACCTTCGCGCGCATCGCGGAGCTCACCATCCGGCTCGTCTACGGGGAAGAAAAGAACGAATATCTTTTCGAGACGCTTGCGAATGCGCACGGGGCACTTATGACGGGGACACATACATCTGTAACGGCCGTCGAAGTTGTATGTGTGGCGCGCATCTTGTATGCATTGGGGTACCTTTCCTCGGAGGCACTCGAATCAACCCTCTTTACCCATACGGCATACGGCATCGAACACCTCTCCGAGGTGGAAGCCAAGCGCGCCCAAATCCTTTCCTCAATCAATAAAGCGATTGCGGAGACGCATCTGTAAAAAACGAAGCCGCCCAACCATAAGCCGGGCTAAGCCTCGGTTTCGGTCAGGCGGATTTCCAACCCAATTTTTTCAACTGGCGATACTCGCTCTCGTTCACGTGAACGTCCACGAGCGTCGCTTTCCCGAAGGCGCGGGCGACATTGCGGATTGTCAGTTCGGGTCCGTTGTGGATAAGGAACTTCTGGCCTGTCGTCGGTTCCTTACCGAACCTTCGCATCTTTTCCAGTTTGATTGTGCGGGGTGGATTCCCGGTGAAAGACAAGGCAACGACACGAATCATCATGGCGGCTCTCCCTTGAGGACATTTGGTTGCGCGACCAGCATGAAATACCCTATTCGACCACTCGTCAAGCTCGTTGCATATCAGTACGAGCAAGTGTAATCTCAAGCCATGATTACAATTCAAGAACTTACGAAGGTGAGCTCCAAGGCGCTGGAGGATATCAATGCGCTCCTTCTGGAACTAAGAAAAGAAACTACGCCCGGTTCCCTGCAGGAGTTGGAAGACTGCGTCAACAATCCCAATACAACCGTTATTCTCGCGCAAGACGGAGAAAAAATCGCGGGAATGGGGATGCTCTTTATCGTGCAAAAGCTCGGAAGACGTATGGGGTTCATTGAAGACGTCGTCGTAAGCGGGGAGTACCGTGGTAAAGGTATCGGTACGGACATTATGAAAAAGTTGATAGAGGTCGGACGGTCGAAGAAATTACGCACCATCGACCTCACTTCCAATCCAAAAAAAGGTGCGGGGCATTTTTACGAAAAATTGGGTTTTGCTGAACGCAGCACGAGCGTATATAGAATGCTTTTGTAACTCAAGTTGCCTGTGCCCATCGTGGTAGAATTGTGCGATGGAGCCCTCGGAGCACGAGAAGGATAAGGTGGAGCGCTTGCGGCGGGCAATGTATAGCCGCTCGCTTTCGCCAAAAATACACGACCGCGAGCGCCGTGCGCTCGGGCAGGAGCCGCCTTCCGTCGGGAACGAATTTGTGAAGCCGCAGGAGGACGCTTCCGGATTAGTCGTCGCGCCCCGGGCGATAGGGGTCGCCCGCAAGGCACTCTGGTGGCTCTTGGGTGCCGCCATTGTTTTCTTCCTCGGCGCTATCGCCTTTTTCAGCTACTACTTTCTCCTCGGTGGCGGAAGTTTTGCTGCATCGCCAAGCAATATTGCCATCTCCATCTCGGGACCGCCGCAAATAGAGGGGGGAGCGCCGGCTGAGCTGCAGATAGTTGTCGTCAACAGAAATAAAGTGCCGCTCGAACTCGCCGACCTCGTGGTTACGTACCCGAAGGGGACACGCTCACCGCTCGATTTTGCGACGGACTTGCCGAGCCAGCGCATTCCGCTCGGCGTCATTGAAGCGGGTGGGACGCGGCAGGGCACCGTCTCTGCAGTCTTTGCGGGCAACGAGGGCGACCATGCGGACGTGAAGGTAGAACTCGAATACCGGATAAGCGGTTCGAGCGCTATCTTCGCGGCTTCGGCGGATTACAGCATTGTCTTCAGCTCATCGCCGCTTTCGCTCGTCGTTTCCGGTAACAACGAAACAATCTCCGGGCAGCCAGTCGAATTTGTCGTCTCCATTGCATCGAATGCCAACGCGCCGGTCCGGGACGTGCTCTTGAGCGCGCGATACCCGTTTGGATTCAAATTTTCTTCCGCCGATCCGGAGCCATCCACGGCCGTTTCTCCGGTTTCATCAGGCGTGTGGAAGATTGGGGATATTTTTCCGGGGCAAAAACGTACGGTGACGGTGCGCGGTGTGTTGAGCGGCGACCAGGGAGATGACCGTGTGTTCCACTTCACTGCCGGGACGCGTAAGGATGCAACGGCGACGTCGAGCGCGATAGAAACCTCTCTCGCGGAAAATATATTTACGGTCTCGATATCCAAGCCGTTCTTGGGGCTTGCCATCTCGGTCGGAGGTGTTTCGGGCTCGAATATCGTCGTCTCGCCCGGCGACAACGTCTCCGTATCAATCGATTGGCAAAACAATCTGCCGACGGCGATTACCGACGCGGTCATCGTTGCCAAGCTCTCCGGATTTCCTATCGACGGTACGACGGTGCATACCACCGACGGTTTCTACCGCTCCAACGACGACGTGGTCATTTGGGATAAGACGACGAGCGGAGGGGCACTTGCCAATTTGTTGCCCGGAGCGCGCGGCAAAGTTGCGTTCTCCTTCCAAATGCCGAAGAGCGACGCTCTCAAAAACATCATCAATCCGCGCTTGGATATTTCCATCAATGCGGCGGGGAAGCGCACCGGAGAGACCGGCGTACCGCAAAATCTGCAGGCAACCGCGAAGCAGCGGATATCACTCGCAAGCGACTTGACGCTCGTTGCGCAGGGGCTCTACTATGCAAATCCGTTCGGGAGCGTGGGACCGATGCCACCAAAGGCGGGGACGGAAACGACGTACGCCATCGTCCTCACCGTTACCAACACAACCAACAAAATCACCGACGCGAAGGTCACCGCCCACTTCCCGCCCTATGTGCGGTATGTCGGTATCTGCAGCCCCCGCGCCGAATGTGACCCCGATACCCAGAAACTCACCTTCAATCAAGAAGACAGCACGCTCACGTGGAATATGGGAGATATCGAGCCCGGCGTCGGATTGAACGGGACACCTCCGCGGCAGACGGCAATAGCTATCGGTTTTATGCCGTCGACCTCGCAAATCGGCCAGGAGCCCCCGCTTCTGCAGAACATCAAACTCATCGGAATCGATTCTCTGAAAGCTGAAGAGCAAAAGAAAGCAAACCCCGCCGCGGTCATCGTCCCCGTGGTGCTGAAGACCGTGAAGGATGTGACGACGAATATTCTCGGCGACCCCGGCTTCACATCCGCCAACGCAACGGTAATCAAATAAGTATGAAGTATAGGGTATCGTGTATGGCGGTAATGCATTTTCCCCTCTATACTCCATACGCTATACGCCATACGTATGTCTGAAGTTTCCATGGACAAGATAGTTTCTCTGTGCAAACGAAGGGGTTTTATTTACCCGGGGTCCGAAATATACGGAGGATTTTCCGGTTTTTGGGATTACGGTCCGCTCGGCGTCGAGCTCAAGAACAATATAAAGCAGCTCTGGTGGCGGATGTTCGTGCAGGAGCGTGATGATATGTGCGGATTGGACGCGGCCATCGTGATGAATCCTGAGGCGTGGAAAGCGAGCGGCCACGTATCGGGATTTGCGGACCCGCTTGAGAACGGAAAGATGTTCAACACGATGCTCACGACCTCGGTGGGCGCGGCGGCTGAAGCGACCAATGCGTACCTCCGGCCGGAGACCGCCGGCGGCATGTTCGTCAACTTCAAGAACGTCGTCGACTCCCTGCACCCCAAATTGCCCTTCGGCATCGCGCAGATAGGCAAGGCATTCCGCAACGAGATTGCTCCGCGGGATTTCATTTTTCGCGCGCGTGAATTCGAACAGATGGAAATAGAATATTTCGTCCGGCCGCAAGAGTGGGAGACCGCGTTCGAAGAGTGGAGACAAAACGTCCATGCATTTAACGATGCGGTAGGTATTGCGCGCGACAGCGTCCACGAACTGGAAGTCGCGGAAGATGACCGTGCGCACTACAGCAAACGCACGATAGATTTTGAGTTCGATTTTCCATTTGGCCGCAAGGAACTGTGCGGGCTCGCATACCGCACCGATTTCGACCTCTCGGCCCATGCGAAAGCTTCGAGCGTCGACCTCGCATACCTCGACGATGCTAGCGGTCAGCGGTTCATGCCGCACGTCATCGAGCCGTCATTTGGTGTAGACCGCGCACTGCTCGCAGTGCTCGCCTCCGCCTACACGGAAGATGAGCTTGGTGGTGAGACACGCACGTACCTCAAATTCAACAAAGCGGTTGCACCGATAAAAGCCGCCGTGTTTCCTTTGTTGAAGAATAAACCCGAACTCGTGGCAAAAGCGCGCGAAGTGTACGCGATGCTCAAAAAGCAGATACCGCAAATCATGTGGGACGACAACGGCAACATCGGCAAGCGCTACCGGAGGCAAGATGAGATAGGCACGCCGTACTGCATTACTATTGATTTCGACACCCTCGGCGACCCGTCTCGCCAAGGCGGAGCCGAGGCGGAAAAGCTTGAATTAAAGGACACCGTAACTCTGCGCGACAGGGATACGGGGCAACAGGAACGGGTTTCAATCGAAGGTCTGCTGTCCAGGATAGCCTAGCTTCGGGTGTTGCGGTGCGGCTTCTTTTTGAGGCTCGCTATGCTACGATTGCCGCATGGAAGACCGCTCTATACACGTTTCCATCACCGCAGGGACCGTTTTCAAAATCGTAGTCATTTTAGTGGGTGCGTGGTTTATCTTTACGCTTCGCCACATAGTTCTCGATATCGTGGCTGCCGTCGTCATCGCTTCGGCCATAGAGCCCGGTGTTGTCGCGCTCGTTCGCCGCAAGATCCCACGCATTTTGGCCGTCATTCTCATCTACCTTATTCTCTTCAGCCTATTTTTCGGCCTCTTCTACTTCTTCCTTCCTTCGGTGCTCGAAGACCTCGCGCTCTTCTTAGCGACCTTGCCCGCGTACCTCGAAGCCTTCACACGGGCCGGTGCTTTCGATGCGTACGCCAACATTTTGGGCGTGCCAGCTCCTTCGGCGATATCCGCAAACGACATCATGGCGAACATCCGGAGCGTCTTCGATATCAGCGGGACATTCGGCAACGCTTTCAGTGCAGTCGCGCGTATCTTCGGAGGCGTTTTTTCGCTCGTCCTCATTATTGTTTTCTCGTTCTACTTTGCGGTTATCGAGACCGGCGTCGATGATTTCCTCCACGTTATTTCGCCCAAGAAATACCAAAAGTACGTGCTCGACCTGTGGCGCCGCTCGCAGACCAAAATCGGCCTCTGGATGCAGGGGCAACTCATCCTCGCCGTCATTATGGGAGTGCTCGTCTATCTCGGGCTTACCATATTCGGCGTCAAACACGCGCTTCTTCTCGCGGTTCTCGCAGCTCTTTTTGAGATTATCCCGGTCTTCGGTCCCACGCTCGCGTCGGTACCGGCTATACTCATCGGCTTTGCGGACGGAGGCATCACGATGGGCATCGTCGTCATCGTGCTCTACGTCGTCCTCCAGCAATTCGAAAACCACCTCATCTATCCGCTGGTCGTTACCCGTGTCGTCGGAGTGCCACCGCTCCTCATCATATTGGCGCTCATCGTCGGGGCCGAGCTTGCGGGTTTCCTCGGCATCTTGCTCTCAGTACCTGCGGCCGCCGTGATACAAGAGCTTGTGCGCGATATCGAGAGCGGCCGGCTGCGGGAGCAGGCCAACGCTTAAGCGAGTTATGGGCAAGCCACTCTATCTCACGACCACCCTTCCGTACGTAAACTCCGATCCCCATCTGGGCTTTGCGCTTGAGATGGTACAGGCAGATGTGATTGCGCGGTATCACACGCTCCTCGGTGACGAAGTGTTTTTCAACACCGGCACCGATGAGCACGGTCTCAAGATTTACCGCAAGGCGGCTGAGGAGGGAAAGGATACGCAGGCGTACGTGGATGAATATGCGGCGAAATTTAAGGGATTGAAAGAAAAACTGAATCTCCATCCGGCGCTTCATTTCATCCGCACGACCGAGCCGCGTCATGTGGCCGCCGCACAGGAGATGTGGCGCCGCTGTCTCGCCAAGGGCGATATTTTCAAGAAAAAGTACAAAGGTCTCTACTGTGTGGGAGACGAAGCGTTCATAAAAGAGACGGAACTCGTAGACGGCAAATGTCCCAATCACCCGACGATGGAGCCCATCGAGATAGAAGAAGAGAATTATTTTTTCCGGCTCTCCGCGTATCAGGAAAAATTGCTCGCCTACCTCTCGCGGGAAGGTGTGGTCGTCCCCGAGTGGCGTCGCGAGGAGGCGATTAATTTTGTAAAACAGGGGTTGGAAGACTTCAGTATTTCCCGCACCAAAGAAAAAATGCCGTGGGGGGTGCCCGTACCGGATGATGATGAGCAAGTTATGTATGTTTGGTTCGACGCGCTCACCAATTACGTCTCGACGCTTGGCTGGCCCTGCTCGGCTGAAGCTACGCAGGGCAAGCCCGAAGAGTGTCTGTTCGAGAAGTTTTGGATGAATGGATTCACACTCCAGCTCGCGGGCAAAGACCAAGTACGCTTCCAGTCCATCATGTGGCAGGGAATGCTTATGTCGGCTGGTCTCAAGACCACAGACACAGTCCTCTATCACGGCTTCATTACAAGCGGCGGGCAGAAGATGTCGAAGTCACTCGGCAACGTCATCGACCCGCTCGCAATCGCCGATGAATACGGCATAGACGCGCTCCGCTACTTTTTGGCGCGGCACGTCCATCCGTTCGAAGATTCGGATTTCACAATGGAGAAATTCAAAGATGCATACAATGCCAATCTTGCCAATGGGCTCGGCAATCTCGCAGCTCGCGTCATGCAGCTCGCTGAATCGAATCTTGATAAGCCCGTATTCACCGCTGACGCGATGTTCGTATTCAAATACTCACCCGCAATAGAGGAGGCGATGCGGGGCTACGACTTGAATGCGGTGATGGACAGTATCTGGAGCGCCGTATCAAGAATAGATGAGGCAATCCAAAAAGACCAACCCTTCAAGGTTGTCAAAGAAGATAAGAAACGTGGCGCGGAGATGATAGTCAATATGGTCAAACAGCTCGCATGGATTGCGAAGGCAATCGAGCCATTTATGCCAGAGACAAGCGACAAGATACTAAAAGCGGTCATGGCGAACAAAAAACCAGAAAACCTCTTCCCGCGCAAAGAGACAATAGCCGCGCCAAGCAGACGCGCCCCACATTTTGCATTGCCAAAAAAGAAAAAGAAGAAAAAGGGTGACCTCAATTTTTCTTGAGCATGAAGTACTTTGATGCGCACACGCATACAAATTTCGTCGCGTACAACGATGACCGCGAGGCGACCATTCTGCGCGCCAAAGACGCGGGCGTAGGAATGAACGTAGTAGGTACTCAGCTCGATACTTCAAAAGCGGCGGTCGCGCTTGCAGAAAAGTATGACAACGTATTCGCGACTATTGGATTACACCCAATACATACGTCGAAGTCGTACCATGATGAAAAAGAATTGGGTGAAGGCGGAAAAGAATTTACCTCTCGCGGCGAAGTCTTCGACTTCGCCGCATATGAAGAGCTTGGTAAAAGTCCTCGTGTTATCGCGGTAGGTGAATGCGGGCTTGATTACTACCGCGCCGACGAGAGCACTAAAGGCGCTCAGAAGAAGATGTTCATTGAGCAAATTGAGCTTGCAAACAAGCTCGGCAAGCCGCTGATGCTCCACATTCGCAACCCGCTGCCGCAAGGCTCCAGCGAGGCAAGTGCATACGACGACGCGCTCGAAGTACTAAAGGCGCATGCAAAAGTAAAGGGCGATACGCATTTCTTCGCAGGGGACTGGACCACCGCCAAAAAGTACCTAGATTTCGGGTTCACACTGTCGTTTACCGGCGTCATCACTTTCACCCACGATTACGACGAAGTCATCAAAAATACGCCGCTCGACATGCTCCTCTCCGAGACCGACGCGCCGTACGTGACCCCGGCACCGCATAGAGGCAAGCGCAACGAACCTGCATACGTGGAACTTGTCGTCCGCAAGATAGCCGAAATCCGCGGGGAAGACTTCGAGAAGGTTGCGGCGCAACTTCTCGCAAACGCGCAGAGAGTCTTTTGTTTCTAATGGCTATTGCCTAGTGCCTAGCGACTGTGATAGAGTGCCCCAACATATGGCAGATGATGCAGTGGTAGAAATGATCGAAACCGACGCGCCGGAGACGTTAGATTCGCTTGGCGATGCTCAGTCTGTTCGCATATACGAGATCGGATACCACATCACTCCCGATACAAAAGAAGAGGAATTGGAAAAGGTAGTAGGGTCCCTTCGCACAGAGATAGAAAAATCGAGCGGTTCTTTCATCGCCGAAGGCGCGCCGTCCTTAATGAAGCTCGCATATCCCGTATATCTGCGCGAAGGCGAAAAGAGCGTCGAATACGACCGTGGGTATTTCGGATGGATAAAATTTGAAGCCCCGATAGCGATAGCGCAGACAATCGAGGCGTTTCTCAAACAAAACAAGAGCTTTTTCCGTTTCATCGTGTTCCAGACGGTTCGTGAGGATACGCGCGCCAAGATGAAGGCACCGCAGCTCCGTGAGGTCAAACGCACCGACGTCATCAAACAAATACCTCGACGCGTCGAGGAGGTCTCAGCCACAGTCTCCGAGGAAGACCTCGAGAAGGCGCTGAGCGATATAACGAGCGAGTAATTGAGTTGACCTACAAGCTGTAAGCTGTAAGCTATCCACTATGTATATCAACAAGGCAATGCTTTTCGGTAATTTGACCCGCGACCCCGAGCTTCGGGCGCTTCCCTCGGGTATGAATGTGGTCAATTTCTCGATTGCGACCAACCGCGTCTACAAAGACCGTGACGGCAAGAAACAGGAGCAAACGGATTTTCACAACGTCGTCGTCTTCGGCCGCCAGGCAGACGTCGTCAATCAGTACCTCAAGAAGGGAAGCTCAGTCTTCGTGGAAGGTCGCATGCAGACACGCAGCTGGGAAAAAGACGGCGAGAAGAAGTACCGCACGGAAGTCGTTGCCGATCGCGTGCAATTTGGTCCGAAGGGAAGTGGTGGTGGCGCGCGTTCGACTAGCGGAGGGCAGGGCGCCGAGGACCAGACACCGCCCGAAGACATGGCGTCAAGTGGGGGAAGTGGTATCGATTACCCGAAAGATGATATAAATCCGGATGATATACCATTCTAGCTTCGCTAGAAAAGTATCAAGTAGCAGGTATCAAGTATCAATAAAACTATGAGCAACAATATACTTACGCAAAATGATATTCAGCACGTCGACTACAAAGACGTCGACCTCTTGAAGCAATTCATCAATCCGCACGGCCGCATCATGGGCCGCACCAAGAGCGGGCTCACCGCCAAGCAACAGCGCGCAGTAGAAGCGGCCATCAAACGGGCGCGATTCATGGGGCTTCTGCCCTTCATCCAGAAGTAAACCGCACCGAAGCGGGATATAATACGTGCGATGGAACACATCGTCCGCAAGACGCATCCGCGTGCGATACCGGTGGCGATTACGCTTGAGGCGTGGATTTTGATTGCGAGCGGCCTGCTCTCGATATGGCTGGCGAAAAGCGACATCATCGGCACATACATCACAAACGCGGCCGAATTTGAAGAAATCAGCAGCTTCATTGCGGGCATGTTCTTCACGTCGGTCTTGACGACAGCTCCCGCAATCGTCACGCTCGGCGAGCTCGGACAACACATCGCACCGTGGAAGGTCGCCCTCTTCGGTGCCGCGGGCGCCGTCTGCGGCGATATTTTAATATTCAGATTTCTTCACAGCCCGCTGGCGAATTACATCATCCGCGCTGCGGTGAATATGCGCTGGCGTCGTCTCGGCGCGGCCCTAGAAAAGAGTGCTTTTTGGTGGATAGTGCCCCTCATCGGCGCCGTCGTCATTGCCTCCCCGCTTCCCGACGAGCTCGGACTGCTCATGATGGGGCTCTCAAGCATGCGTCTGTGGAGCTTTATGGCGCTTGCCTTCACCATGAACGCCGCCGGCATCTATATCATCTCCATCACCGCGCAAGCAATTGCGGGTTAGAGCATGTTTGAAAACCTACACCGCGGGGCGGGCTCCTCCACGGTCGCTATCTGCATCTACTGATGCAGCGCTCAGTCTCGGCGCCGTCGCGCCTGCGAAGACCGCGGAGAAGCCCGCCCCTTGCTCCGGTTAAACACTTTCAAACATGCTCTAGACCCTTTCCGCGTATTCGCCTGTTTCCGTATTGACGCGAATCGTGTCGCCTTCGTTGATGAACATAGGCACGTCGATGTTTGCCCCCGTCTCGAGCGTGACGACCTTGCTGCCGCCTTGGGCCGTGTTGCCGCGGGTGTTGGGTGGCGCCTCCTTGACCTTGAGCTCCATTTTTATCGGCAATTTTACGCGGAAGAGCTTCTCGTCGAACCAGAGAGTATCGACCTCGGTGTTACCTTTGAGGAATTTTCCGGAATCTCCCATCATTTCATCAGTCACGGAAAAACGCGTCGATTTGTCTTTGGCATCGTGGAAGAACCATTCGCCGTTGCGCTCATAGATGAATACCGCGGGGCGCGTCTCTATCTCGGCTTCCTCGAGCTTGTCGGACTGTTGGAATGAATACTCGATTGAGTTGCCTTTGATGATGTGGCGCAGCTTGGTCTGATTGACGGGGCGGCGTTGCTGCTTCTTCATTATATTGTTCCAGGTGCAGACGTACGGCTCGCCGTCGACGAGCACCGCAACTCCCGGCTTGATATCGTTGTATGCCAACATTGGTGCGTATTCTATTCAAAAACGCACGTTTGTCCACCCTCGTATGACTTATTCGTCGGATTGCGAGACGTTTTTCGTCGCCGCGCCGCCGTCTTGGAGTGCTTTGCGGATGTCTTTTAGAAGGCCATTGAGCACGGGTTTGTTTTCCTTCAAGAATGTGCGCGCGGCGTCGTAGCCGCGGCCCATTTTGGTTTCACCGATCGAGTACGCGCCTCCGGATGACTTTTGCACGAAGCCGAACTTTTCTCCGAGCGCGAGCGCTTCGCCTTCGCGCGAGATCCCTTCGCCATAGAGCATGTCGAATTCGGTCTGGCGGAAGGGAGCGGCGACTTTATTCTTGACGATTTTCACGCGGTGACGGCCGCCGACGGTTTCGTCGCCCTTCTTTATCTGCGCGATGCGGCGGATGTCGATGCGTACCGATGTGTAAAATTTGAGCGCCTTGCCGCCCGGGGTCGTCTCGGGGTTGCCGAACATGACGCCGATTTGCATGCGGATCTGGTTGATGAAAATGATGACGGTCTTGGTCTTGCTAACGATTGCGGTAAGTTTGCGCAGCGCCTGCGACATAAGCCGTGCCTGCTTGCCCACATGCTGCGCTCCCATGTCGCCCTCGATTTCGTCCTTGGGCGTGAGTGCGGCGACGGAGTCGATGACGATGACGTCGATTTTGCCGGAGCGGATGAGCGATTCGACGATTTCCAACGCTTGCTCGCCGGTGTCGGGTTGGGAAACGAGCAGTTCTTCTATCTTCACGCCGAGCTTCTTGGCATATTCCGGGTCGAGCGCGTGTTCCGCATCTATAAATGCACAGACGCCGCCTTTCTTTTGTGCTTCGGCGATGGCGTGGAGCGAAAGCGTCGTCTTGCCCGACGATTCCGGTCCGAATATCTCGATGATGCGTCCCCGCGGAAGCCCTCCGATGCCGAGCGCCCAATCGATGCCGATAGAGCCCGTCGGGATGGCGTTTACGTCTACTTTCGGCTGGGCACCGAGCATCATGATGGACTCGTCGCCGAACTTGGTCTTTATTTGTGAGATTGCACGTTCGATATCCGCATCACTTCCGGAGCCGGTCGTCTTGGGAGGAGCTTTTACCTTCTTGCTGAATCCGGCCATAAAGAATTAGTATTTAGTATATTGTATCGCGTATAGAGTATGGGATGCAGTATACAAGAGGCGAACTACTGTGCCACCGGAGGTGTGGATGATGCGGTCGTTGTTGCGGCTTGCGGCCCGCCTAGACTCGGCGAGGCTGGTGAGCTTGTCGAATCCGCGGAGGAGGAGGGGGGAGTGTAGACAATCTCAATTGACTGTCTGCGTGTACGCCCGTACTTGTCGCTCGCGTCGAGAACGATGCGGTTGTAGCCGGGCGAGAGGAGGTAGGGTTCCTCAAAAGCGCCGTTCTCGGTGACGGGGATATTTTTGCCGTTCATTGAAAGCGCGGCGATGCGGTCTGCCTGCCCTTTTATCACAATAAAAGGTTCATGCACCTCCGTTACTTTCGAACTCACACTGATAGATGGCCCGAAGAGCAGTCCGCGCGCTTCAAAGTAAGCATAGCCGATGACGATGAGAAAAAAGACACCGAGTGCGATGTAGGTTAACCTAGAATCTCTATAGGGAAGCATAGACTCTTAGATTATACGTTAGCGTCTTCTTCTTCATCCGGCGCGGCTGCCAGTTCATCCGCATTTCCTTCTCCGATTATGTCGCGCGGCTTCGCGCCGTCTGCGGCACCAATGACGCCGCGTTCTTCGAGTATATCCATGAGCCGTGCCGCGCGCGCGTAGCCGACGCCAAGTTTGCGTTGCAGATATGAGGTAGACGCCTTGCCGGCCTCTATCACGGTACGCTTCGCGTCCGCGTAGAGCTCGTCGTCTTCGCTTTCGTCTTCTATCGAGGAGGAAAATATAGGGTCAGGACCCTGGCCCATGCGCGCGTCCGAGAAGTCTATTTCGTTCGGAAGCGTACCCTCGCTCGTTTTCAAGATATGTGCAACCACCTGTTTGACTTCGCCCTCCGAGATGAACGGCGCTTGGATGCGGCGCGGCTTCGACATCTCTCCTGAGAGGAAGAGCATGTCGCCCGCCCCCAAGAGTTTTTCTGCGCCTCCGGTGTCGAGAATGGTGCGTGAGTCTATTTGCGAGGCGACCTGCATGGCGACCCGGGCGGGGATATTGGCCTTAATGAGCCCGGTGATAACCTTCACGCTCGGCCGCTGCGTCGAGAGAAGCAGATGAATTCCTACCGCGCGGCTCATCTGGGCAAGGCGCACGATGCCGCTTTCGAGCTCACGCGGATAGGTAGACATGATGTCCGCCAATTCGTCGATGATGAGGACGATGTAGGGCATCGCTTCGACGGGTCCGCCGTTCTTGCCGCTCGGAGCGGGTTTGCCCGCCAAAGCTTTCGCCACCGAGGGTGCGACCACATTCGCATGGTATGAAGCGATATCGCGCACGGCCTCGGCCTCGAGGATGTTGTACCGGCGTTCCATCTCTTTGGCGAGCCATTTGAGGGCGAGGATTGACTTCTTGGCGTCCGTGATGACCGGAGTGAGCAAGTGAGGGATGTTGTTGTAGACCGTAAGCTCGACGCGTTTCGGATCCACCATGATGAAGCGCAGGCGCTCCGGCCCGCAACGATAGAGGAGCGAGACGATGAAATCGTGTATGGCAACAGATTTTCCGGCACCGGTCGTACCGGCGACGAGGAGGTGCGGCATGCGCGCGAGGTCGGCAAAATGCGGCGCCCCGGTGATGGAGCGCCCGAGCGCTATCAGAAGCGGTTTGTCGGACTGGACGTAGGCATCGTCTGAGACCAGTGGCGCAAGTCCGAGCGTCGTGCGCGCAATGTTGGGGACCTCGATACCGACAAGTGATTTGCCGGGAATCGGCGCTTCGATGCGCACGGGTGATGCCGCGAGCGCGAGCTCGAGGTTGCTTTGCAGAGCAATGATTTTCGAGAGGCGGACGCCTTCGGCCGGTTTCATCGAATAGCGCGTCACGGTCGGTCCGATGGAGGCTTCGTCCATCTCCACCTGAATGCCGAAATTTTGCAGCGTGCGTTTGATGATGTTCATGTTTGCCTTCACGTCGCCCACCTCCGGCTTGCCTTTATTCTTTGCGAGGATAGATACCGGCGGGGGAGTGTAGGCACTTCCGGTCGCTGCGATGATGGGGAATCCCTCGGTCGCGGTATCGCCGCCGCGAAAGAATTTTGTCAGGGTGTTCGATTCTTTTTGCGCACTCTCGGGAGCTGCAGGTTCATTCTCCGGTACTTCAGACGGCGTCGGTTCTACCGGAAGCCCCGTGACGGGGACGTTCGCCATCTCACTTCCGATGTCCTCCATAGGGGGTTTGCGGAACCAATTCATAATACTCGAAGCGAGAACACCGAGATGGATGTCAAACGCCACGACGAGCGACGCAACAATGAAAGCGATAAGAAAGATGACGGTCGCCGTCGTATCGACGCCGGAGACGATAAGGTCCGATACGCTGATGCCGAGGATGCCTCCGCGGCCGGCGAAAGCGAGGTTAATAAGCCCGAGCCCCGCGAGCAAAAAGATGGTCATCGCGGCGAATTGCACCCAGCCGAAGTTGCGTTCAAAGGAGCGGAATATAAGTATGGCGAGGAGCACGAGCGAAAGGGGAAGTAGTAGATACCCGACGCCCAAAAGCCAAGATAGCCATTCATAGAGTGTGCCGCCGATAGCCCCGCCGCCGCCCAACTGTGCGAGGATTAGAAATCCCGCGACCGCAATACAGAAAATCGCAAAGACACCCCGTACCGCTTCTGTGCTTACATAGCTAGCTACACTCTCGGTATCTTTCTCGATGTCCTTGTCTTTACCGCGTTTCTGCTTTGCTTTCATGGTGACATCATATCACCCCTCATTCACCGCTTAGGGCATGTTTGAAACCGCTTAACCGAAGCGAGGGGCGGGCCTCTGTGCGGTCTTCGCAGGCGTGGCGACGCCGAGACTGAGCGCTGCATCAGCAGATGCAGATAGCGACCGCAGAGAGGTTCGCCCTAAAGCGCAGGTTTTCAAACATGCTCCAACTGCTCGTGAGTGAGGGGATTGCGTATTATGGATGTCCTTTATATACTCAAAGACGTCTGAGTGTACTTTATGCCTAGAGTACATACTACGGACATATAATGGACGACAAAAGAGACATACAGAAGTCGAACCCACTGGTTCGTTTTTTTGACAAGCAAACTGTGCGCACGAATCCGTTTGGGACCAATCAATCGGCTGACCGTGCCTACCGGCGGGCGGAGCGTCTGGCGGCCGCGCTTTTCCTCGTGACAAAACATGTCCCCGCGGGTGAGCCCGTTAGATCCTCAATTCGTGCAGGAGCCATTCGAATTCTCGAAGACGTTCTTGCTCTACGAGACGAAATGAGGACCGACTCTCAGAATGTCATGGCGTGCCGTGCATCGGTTCGAAATCAAATATCGCTTGTCCGAGTGCTCGCCGTTGCGGGTTTTCTCTCAATACAGAATACAAACACGATGATTGAGGGGCTGGACGATCTTGGGGCATTTCTGAATGCTTCACAGGGCTCTCCGCTCTCAGAGACGTACTCGCTGTCTCAAGAAAGTCTCTCAGATATACGTGAAGGACACATAAAGGACACCAATATTGTAAAGGACAGAGCATATGTCAAGGACACAAGTGTTTCGTCCGATACAGTGTCGCTTAAGAAGGATATTCATGTCCGAGAGGAGAGCATCATCGCTGTGCTTCGATCTGGAGGTGAGCTCGGCATTCGTGATATCGCAGCCAACCTTCCCGAATATAGTGAGAAAATGATTCAGCGTCACTTGGTTGACTTGATAGGAGGAGGGAGGGTTAAAAAGACTGGGCTGAAGCGCTGGAGCCGCTATTCAGTAGCGGGATAGTCTTTATACGGCTCATTTACTGTATTTTATAGGGTATGCTATCCCTAGCATTTCTTCCATGAATCGGCGGTGAATGATTTTGAAAGATTCCCGCGTTTTCGGCGTCTATACTGATTGACTCCCCAAGTACACTAGGGTATTGTTGTTGGCGATAACCCGTGACTCACAAAAGTCCCATCCGCCGCATGGCGAAGGCCTTTTGTAGCTCACAAGTTATCCACAAATGAGGGAGTGCCGCATTTACGTGCTGCGAGGTCCCTAGTATATAATTGTGCAACGACCTCTCTATATTGGGATGTCGTGTGTACGCACGAGGGTCAATTTTCTGATTGCCTCTCTGCGCTGTTCGTTGACATTTGAATAGAGAAAGAACACGGCTATCAAAGAGTTTATTTTTGTAGCCTGCTTCATGTCAATGAAGCGCTTCTGAATTTCCGATTTGTCCGGTTATGATCGCATGTCTGAAACGCCACTTCATTCCTCGCTGCTAATCCTGACCCTGCCATTTGTTGGCGGTGGAAGGGCTAGCAAAGTTCGGGGTCTCAATCTGCCGATGTGGCAGCATGAGCCCAAATTATTAGTTGTCTTCTAGTTATCAGTTCAGTTAATAGTAATTGAGTATTATTTAGCAGAAGGCACACAAATACATGCACGACTCCTCGTCGAAAGGGTGGAGTGTATGGCCCAGCACACGTAGTTCGTGTGACGGGTGAAAAAGTCAAAACAAACTATGAGTAAAGCATTAGCAACAAAAAACGTTGCGGCAATTCTCTTGGCTGTTGTTATGGTCTTCGGTTTCGCGTTCTCGTTTGCCACTCCGGCAAAGGCGGACACGCTCTCTGACCTCCAGACACAGATCACAGCATTGCTCGCACAAATCGCGGCATTACAGGGCTCGTCGGGAACGACGGGCGCCGGATGCCAGGCATTTACGCGCAACCACTGGCAAGGTACCAGCGGGGGCGAGGTAATGTGGATTCAGCAATTCCTTAACGGTCACGGAGCACAGGTCGCGGCAAGCGGCGCAGGCTCTCCGGGCAACGAAACGAGCTACTTCGGTGCGCTCACGCGTGCTGCGGTCGCTCGGTTCCAAGCTGCCAACGGCGTCTCGCCTGCGGTCGGCTTCTGGGGACCACTCACTCGCGCAAAGGCAAATCAGCTCTGTGCAGGAGCTCCAGTCGGCCCAGGTCCGGTCACTCCGCCGATAACGGGCAACGGCCTCAAGGTCGCGCTCGCTGCGGACAACCCGACGTTCGGTGCACTCGTCCAAGGACAGGCAATCGCGGAATTGATGAAGCTTACCTTCTCAAACCCGTCATCTGCTCCAATCACTGTCACGAACCTTGCGTTTAAGCGCATTGGCGTGTCATCTGATTCGACCTTGGCCAACGTCTACCTCTTCAACGGGGCGACGCGCATCACTGATTCCGCAGGAGTCAGCAACACACTCTTCAACTACAACGCTCCGACTGGTCTCTTCACAGTGCCAGCTGGTGGCTCGGTCACGATTTCCGTCCGCTCCGACATCGCAGCTTCGACGAACGGCCAACAGGTCGGCGTCCAGCTCTTGAGCGTCAGCGCGTCCGGTCTTCTCGACTCGTCTGTCGTCCTCCCAATCACGGGCTCAGCGCTCTTGATTTCTTCGGCGACTCTCGCGACGGTTGAATTGGGTGGAACGCCAACTCCGGCAGCAAACACAAATGTGATTCCTGGAAACGATATCGTTCTCTGGCAGAGCACCTCTGCGAGCATCGGTACGCGCGCGGTCAATTTGACCTCCTTCCAGCTTCGCAACCTCGGTTCTATCGGCCTCAATGACATCAGGAACCTCCGCCTCTTCGTAGACGGTGTCCAAGTCGGCGCATCTGTACCGAACCTCGTGGCAGGCGAGACGTCTGTCGCATGGGACCTCTCGGCAACTCCAAAACGCCTCGAAACGGGCGGCCGTATCATCAAGGTCATCGGCGATGTCGTCGGCGGCTCAAGCTTGACCTACCAGTTCTCACTTCGTCGTGCAGCGGATGCCCGCTTCATTGATACCGAGCTCAACCAGCCGGTACTCGCGACGGTCGGTGGTTCCGGTACGGCATTCTCGGCTCGTACGACAGGTTTGCAGACGGTTGGTTCCGCATCAGTCTCGGTCGTGAAGGCAAACACATCGCCTTCTTCGAACATCACGCTCGGAGCTTCGAACCAGAAGTTCGCAACCTTCGAACTCCGCGCCTCAGGCGAGGATGTGAAAGTCGAATCTCTCGATGTGCAGGCCAACACGACACTTGACCACGGTCTCGACAACGGTAAAGTATTCGTTGACGGCGTACAGATCGGTTCTACCAAGGACCTCACCGACGCTACAGACGTAAACTTCACCTTCGGCTCATCCTTCATCGCGAAGGCGGGAGCGGTGCACATCATCGACATCTACGCAGACGCGAAGACGACGACTGGTGCAGCATTCGCAACCGGCGACACTGCGGCGATTACGCTCGGCACAGGCGATGCAAACTCGTTTGGCCAGGTCTCGCTCAACTCGGTCAATGTACCGGGCTCGGATGTGACAGGCAACACCCTGACTATCTCGTCCGCCACACTCACGGCGACGAAGTACTCGGGTTACGGCAACCAGACGATAATCGCAGGTACGAGCAACGCTCGCTTGGGATCGTTTACGCTCTCGGCCGGTTCTACGGAAGGGACCAACGTGAACACCATCGTCGTCACCCTCTCGGCAGATGAAGCGGCCTCCATCACGGACCTCCGCCTCGTCGACAACGCGACGGGTGCCCAGATTGGTACGGCGAAACCTTCGCCCGCATCAGGGGACAACTCGTTCTCCGTCAACATCAATGTCGCGGTCTCTTCGACCAAGACAATCGACCTCGTCGGTAACATCAAGTCCGGCTCCAACGTCGGTAGCTGGATTGCGGAAATCGACACAACCTCGGGCGGCACAGGCCTCTCGACAGGCAACTCTGTAACAATCGGAAGCGACCTTACGCTCCAGACCATCACGGTCGGCACGGGTACGCTCACCGAAGCGACAGGAAGCTCGCCTGACGATGCAAACGTAGTTGCAGGTTCAAACGACGTCAAAGTCGGCTCCTTCAACTTCACCGCATCCAACTCCGGCTTCACGGTCCAAGAGCTCGCTGTTAAGATCCCGGCAAACGCCGCGACCTCGGTCTCGTCTGTCACTCTCAAGTGGCCGGGCGGAACCGCATCGCAGGCGCTCGCAGTTTCGTCTGGCTCTCAGACGCACGCGACCGCGACCTTCACTGGTCTCACCTTCGCAATTCCGATGAACGAGACGAAGACAGTTGATGTCTACGTCAATATTCCGACGATCGCGAACGGCGCGACATCCGGCGCGGCAATCTCAGCATTGCTTGACTGGAACCATGGCTTCAAGGCCGTGGATAGCGCAGGTACTGCATCGACCACCATGGGCAGCTTTGCCGACCTCAACTCGGCGGGCAGCGGCAAGGGTACGATGTACGTACGCAAGTCCAAGCCGGTACTCGCTTCAGTAGCCCTCGACTCGACGACGCTCACCGCAGGATCTGATCAGGTCCTTGGTCGCTTCTCGGTCACGGCTGACGCGGCAGGCAAGATTGACTGGGGCTCTGTAGTCATCACCCTCAGCAAGACTTCAGCCTTGGACATCGGTGCGACAACTACCCTCGCAATCTGGAGCGGTTCAAACCAGATTGCAGGTAGCTTCGCAACGACGACAGGCAATCTCGCGGGAGGCAACGACGCTTGTGACAACAGCACAAGCTGCTTGCTCCACTTCCGTCCGACGACTGTCGAGACGATTGAGGCGAATTCCTCGAAGACATACGAGCTTCGTGGCACCGTCGGTGGTATCGCAGCTGGTGCAAACAACATCAGTGCATCCATCGCCAATCCGCAGACAAGCGCGTCTTCGACGGCTGTCTTCAGCTCGGCTGCCGGTACGCAGGGCGTAAGCTCCGCGGCTTCATTCGCATGGTCTGACTGGTCTGACCTCTCCGATCACTCTTCGAGTGCAACGGGAGCTTCGACGGCGGACTGGACGGGTGACTACCTCGTGAAGAGCTTGCCTCTCACGATCGGTAACCGCTCGGTGAACTTCTAAGCATCACTGCTTCAGGCTGACGAAGCGACAATTCGTCTAGCCTCCGGTTGGGAAATAGGCCCAACAACAAAGACCACCCCGAAAGGGGTGGTTTTTGTTATTACGGCCGTACATGATAAGCTGACGAACATGAATACACGTTACGTATATGCGATTATTGGCGCACTTTTACTTCTTGTGGCTGGAATATGGTGGGTAAAGGCGACCCCATCGCCGTCTGAGCCTGTTCCAGAGAATATCGCAACATCGTCTGATTCCGCGTTAATCGCAACGTCCTCCAGTTCGAATCCGCCCGTACAGCCTGTTGCACAAAAGCCGAAACCGTCCTCAGTGACTCCACCCGCGTTCTCTCTTGTGTCCGGAGAGACAATCGCCTCGTGGGATTTTTCGGGAAGCTATAAGGATGGGGGACAGCTCGAAGCAAAGGTGCGCGCCGACATAACTCGACTAAAAGGCCTCCTCAATTCGGGCACGTTTACCAACTATGAGCTGTATGTGAGCATCGCCAATCAGTACGAGCTTCTAGGCGACGGTAAGCAGGAATTTACGTATCTGAATTACGCGCTCGCGATTGATTCGACGAAGACAGGGCTCGCGTGGCACAACATGGGCAAATTGCTGGAGCGTCTCGGCGCATACAAGAGCGCGCGAGTCGCCTATGACCGCATGCTCCAAGCGCAGCCGACATCGCAATACATACGCGCTCGGCTCGAATTCCTCCAAGCACGCATGCCGGAAGACACTGCTGCTATCGCGCAAGCAGAGGCGGACCTCGCCGCATCGCAGGATTAGCCCCAGCATGCATATGCGGGAGTACATCGCACGATTGTTTCCTTGGCTCCTTCTCGCTCCCGCGCTACTCCCGCTCATATACGTTGACGGGTTTCTCTATCCGTTTGTTGCACCAAAGACGCTACTCTTCCGCGCGCTCGGCATCATCGTGCTTGCGGCGTTTTGCTACCTCGCACTTTCGGGACGCGAGCTGTACTGGAGCAGATTGCGGAGCAAACTCTCTTGGATTCCTTTCGCTCTACTTCTGGTCGCATACGCGACATCTCTCCTCGGCGTGGATTTCTATCACAGCTTTTGGTCTGTCTATGACCGTGGCGACGGCCTGCTCACACTCACGACTGCGGTCATCTTTTTCTACGGTACGCTTCTCTACGCGGACAGGGAGTTCTTGCGGCGGCTTTTCATGTTTGTCGCATGGGTGGCGACAGCGGTATCGGCGTATGTAGCGTTGCAGTGGCTCGGCGAAATATCAGGCGTTAATTTTTCGCTCATAGCGGAAGCGCGCGGGCGCGTCGGCGGCACATTCGGCAACGCCGCCTTTTTGGCGGGATACCTCGGGATGACGATATGGGCGACGCTCGCCATCGCGGGCGAATCGCGGGGGTTTTGGAGAAAAGCATATTACAGCGGTGCGACGCTTCAGCTTCTTGCCATTGTGCTCGCGGCGACGCGCGGCACCTTGCTCGCGCTCCTTGTAGTCGGATTTGCGACGCTGCTCTATTTAGCGTTGAAAGGAGAAGGAAAGCTAAGGGTAGGTTCCCGAGTCGGTCTCGCGGGGCTTCTCATTGTTGCAGGCTTGTTCTTCGCGTTCCGGGCACCACTCTCGACTTCATCGTTTGAACCGGTGCGCCGCATCGCCTCTGTATCACTCACTGAGGCCACTGTCTCAAGCCGGCTTTTCGTATGGCAGCATGTGTTTGCGGAGGCAATGAAAAAGCCGTTTGTGGGCTACGGTGCGGAAAATATCGAAATGATATTTGATAGGGTGTACGACCCAAGCGCCATTCTCGAGCAGTGGTTTGACCGTTCGCACAATGCCTTCCTCGATTACTTCGTGCAGTTTGGTATTCTCGGCGCTCTGCTGTATGCGGCCGTGGTCGGTGCCTTGGCGTATGTAGGCGCCGACTTGTTCCGGCGCAAAAAGCGCTATGGAATATATCTATTGTTGCTCGCGTCCACGTATGCGATACAAAATTTCTTCGTTTTCGATACGGCGATGACGCTATGGCTTCTACTCACAACGCTTGCAGCCGCGCTTGCTTACAGGGGAGCACAAGATGCCGCGAATAAAGAAACTTCATTTGCGCTACGTTTCTGGACGCCCCCATTCGTTGCGTATGGTATCGCAGGTGCGCTGCTCATACTCTTGTATCCTGTCGTCATCCAACCTTTACGTGCGAATCTTCTCCTCGCGCAAGGGTATACCTATCACGTGACCGATGTCGCGCGCGCGATTACCGCTTTTCAAAAAGGGCTTTCACTCGGTACGTATGCCGATGTGGAATACGGCTACCAAGCGTATTCCATGTACACGGACAATCAGCAGATAATGCTCGCGGGCGAAGCGCGTGTTGCCGCGTATCGCTACGCTCTCAGTACCCTCACAACGAACTTCGAGCGCTATCCGTACGACGCACGCACTGCGACCTACCTCGCACATGTACTCGATTCTGCGCCCGACGGGGAGCCCGTCGATGAAGCGTTTTTGCGCTCGGTCCTTGCCCGTGCTATCGAGCTTTCCCCCAAACGTACCCAACCCTACTACATCTTGAGTAATATCTCACTCAAAAAAGGAGATACGGCGGTACAAACAACGAAAAGGAATCAGTATTATCGTGAAGGGATCAGTGTACTGGAGAAGTATGCGGCGGTCGTGCCGGATTTTGTCGAGCCGCGGTTCATCATTGCCTCGTTGTACGTTGTAGTGGGGGATACGACTTCAGCCAAGCGTTGGGCGGATGAGGGACTCTCGCTGTACAAGCATAATTCGGATGTCGCCCGCAAAGCGCTTCGCTACTATATCGCCGTTGAAGATTGGCCAAATGTGCGGCGATTTCTATCGGACATCATAAAGGACAACCCTACCGACTATCCCATATTGTACGACCTCGCAAAGGCGGAATTGCTCACCGGGAACCGCGAACGGGCCCTCCAGATAGTCCAAGAGTTGCGTCTCAAGGCTCCGGGATTGGTCGAGACAGACCCCGTCTTTCTCAAAAGTCTCGGTTCGTAAGCGGAAAATTTCCATCCAGCGCCCTTTCTCGAGAGTTATCCACAGCTTCGGCTTTATTTCGAATACTTTATCTGCTGGTCGGGACTATACTTGCGAGAAGCGCAGAAAGGGCCATGCGGTCTCCTTTCCCGTCGCATGTATAAAAAAGTCATACCGCATTATTAGAATTAGTAGTTTATTGAATTACGTAATTATGAAAAGTTCATTTTCGTTTATTAAAGACAGCGTACTGCTGAAGATGACCATCGCGGTCGTCGCAGGTGTGTTCTTGGTGGTCGGCACCGCAGGTGCTGCGACGACGATTAGCACCAACATCTTGACCGCCGGAACCCTCGGCGCAATGGGTGTCTCGACATTCGGAGCGACCGCAAGCACGACGATTTCGGCCGCAGGCGTTCTTACTACCCCAAGCGCGGTTGTGAACGGCACGCTCGGCGTCATCGGCGTCTCGACATTCGGAGCGACCGCAAGCACGACCATCTCGGCTGCCGGCGTCCTTACTGCTCCAAGTGCGCTCTTTAACGGTACTCTCGGCGCCATCGGCGTCTCGACATTCGGAGCGACCGCAAGCACGACCATCTCGGCTGCCGGCGTCCTTACTGCTCCAAGTGCGCTCTTTAACGGTACTCTCGGCGCCATCGGCGTCGCATCCTTCGGTGCGACAGCAACCTCAACATTCACAGCTGCAGGTGTCTTGACCCTGCAAAACGGCGAGACTATCAGCAATGCGACGAACGATACGATTGCCATCACTTCGACCAACGTTACATTCTCGGGTCTCGCAAGTTCCACGACATTGAAAGTCGGCTCTGATACTGTGAGCACAATATCAGGTCTGATTTTCGGCACCTGTAACCTTACGACGGCGACCATCACCGCAACGTCTACCGGGTATGCGACATGCACCGGCGCGACTGGCGTGACCTCAAGCTATACGGTGTTTGTACAGGCGACGAGCTCACTTCCTGCAGGTCTCGTAATTAATGCAGCGTCGACGACCGGGACAACGGGTACGTTGAGCTTGCGTGTCAACAACGTAAACGCGGGAGCAGATACTGCGACCGGGGGGATCTCAGTCAACTTCTGGGCGGTTCGCTAAGCAGATATCCCATTATCAGCTCATAGCGAACACTCATGAAAAAACTTCTAATTTCAGGTGCCCTGACCGCACTGCTTCTGCCGGCTCTTGCTCTGGCTGCATTCGACGATGTCAGCTTGACGGCCGATACCGTGCTTGATATCAGCGGCATCACGGTCAACCTCTCGGGGGGGACCGTCCAATCGCTTACCGTAAACCCAACGACCTTCAGCTTCACGCTCCTCTCGGGCTCGGCGATCACCGTAACAGCTCCCAATTTAAACAGACTTTCTTCAGACACGGCAACCGGGATTACCTCTGAGATCTGTAACGGCTCGCAGTCTAGGATTGTGTATTCGGCAACAGAAACCGTAACCGTTACCATAACCCCATCCGGCACACTCTGTGCGAATAGTGGTGGAGGTGGTAGCGCGAACACTGGCGGCGGTGGAGGCGGAGGCGGAGGCAGCGCGACGCCCGCAACTCCGGCGACTCCTGCCACGCCGGCGTCCACAACAACTCCGGCCACACCGGCAACTCCTGCCACTCCTGCGACACCCGCAACTCCGACCATCGCATCGCTCCAGGCATTGCTCGCCTCTCTGATGGCGCAATTGCAGGCTTTGCAGGGTGGCGCAAGCGTGAGCGCGAACTTCACCCGCAATCTCACTATCGGCTCGACAGGGGCTGATGTGAAAGCGCTTCAGGTCTATCTCAACACCCACGGCTATGTCATCGCATCGAGCGGTGCAGGGTCAAGGGGGAATGAGACGACAAGATTTGGCGGACTCACGCGCGCAGCGCTCGTCAAACTCCAGAAGGCCGCAGGCATCAAACCTGCAGTAGGATTCTTCGGAGCTCTGACGCGAGCGTACGTCAACTTGCATCCGTAATCTTTACCAGCATGTTTCCCGCAAGACCGGCGCATCGCGCCGGTCTTGTCTTACCAGACAGCCGCACAAATGCAGTCATTGTTTATGATTCACCATGGCGAGCTATAAACAAGTGAGGGAATGGTGGGGATAAGTTCATGAAGAAATTAGTAGCGTGGGATAATTCTACGCATATGCAGAAAATACTTAAACGTTGGTGGTTTTGGGTGGGGGTAGTGGCTCTTCTTGTGTTGGCCGTTTACTTTGGCGGATACCTTGAGTGGTATGCGGAGGGCGCCAAGTACCGGATACAGAATGAGATATCGAATCAATATATTGCATCGCAAGAAAGAGAGCAGGCCGCTCTCGAGGCACAATACAAGAACGACCCCTACGGCGGTGCAACGCCGGAGGCGACATTGAAGCTATTCATCGAAGCGCTTGAGAAAAAAGATTACACCCTCGCTTCGAATTATTTTATTCCTGAAAAACGAAAAGAAGAGCTCAACTTGTTACCTGAAGCAGTCAAAAGTGGAGGAGTCGACATGATGATAAATGCTTATATAAACGGCAAATTAACCTCCGAAAAATACGGCGGCCAAGATAAATATGAGATTAGATTATTTCCGCCGCAGGATGATGTTCCGTTTGTATTTACATTGATAAAAAATCCCTTTACCAACAAATGGCTAATCTCGGACCTTTAATTCTTTTGGTTTTGATTCTGGTCGGAATCATTCCGATTCCGGCCCTCGCGTATGACCGCGCGACGCACGAGGGGATAACGCAGGCAGTCGTCCAAGGATACGAGAAGTTGTATGGCAGTAAACTTGATTCGAGCGAGAAACAGCGAATAATCGGAGGAAGCTCGGCCGAAGACGACGACTGGCGTTTCCTCAACCACTTTTACGACCCGATAAACTATCGCGGCCTCACTGTGCTTGGGGTATCTCTGGGCGAGCCCTCCGAGGCATGGGCGTACGACACGAGGGGGCAGGCCTCTTGGCGATGCGTCGCGTATTTTCCTTGTAGCCATAATATCGAATACAACGACAAACTCTTTAGCTCACCAACAGATTATTCGTGGGATAGGGCGATTTATGAATATGTGTATGGAGACAAGCAAAGAGGGTTGGAAGCGCTCGGACACGCTCTGCATTTTATTGAAGACGCGACCGTGCCTGCGCACGTACGCAACGACCAGCACGGACACATCGGAGCTGTTGGCGACGCGGACCCATATGAGGGATTTACGAATCAGTTTACTTCTACAAACATTCCTCTCCCCAACGACCTTTCAAGCATCCCAACGTACTCAAGTTTGAGTTCGTATCTCGACCACATCGCAAGATTTACGAACACGCATTTTGTCAGCAAGGATACGGTTTTCACTTATTACAACGTGCCCGACATCAAGAATCTTAGTGTACAAGACGGTTTTGCTTATGACTCGGAAACCGGTTCTAAAATAGTTCAAGTTGACCGAAGAAAGGTTCAAGGAGGGAAAGATATTGTGAAGTTTATTCTGGACGACCCAAAGCATCTCGTTGTTTCCGACAACTGGAACGTCCTCTCCAAAACAGCCATCGTAAACGGCATCGGAGTCGTTGACCTCTTTTTTAAGAGCGTCGAGCAGGAGAAAAAGACAGGCGCCATCAAGGCGAAAAATATCAGTGCGGCGGAGCAGAATGCAAAAGAATTGGCAAAGAAGGGTTTCAAGTATGCGAAAGCGCTGTACGGCTCTAGCCTTAGCCAAAGCGACGTAGAAGAACTCTTGAATGACAATGCCGGGCAGGCGGGAGCGGCCGCTCTTGCGGTCGCTGACACGTCGTCTCCCCCGCAGCAAGACGCGGTTTCAAAAGAGCCTGTCGTCTTGACGGTTACTCAGACTAACCCGCCACAGCCACAGCCCACGCCGCAGGTACTTGGCGCCTCGGTGTCTCTTGTGGAGGAGCCGGCCGGACAAGAACCTCCTAAGGAAGATGTAGCGCCACCCACTCCCGCTCCGGTTGAACCACAAACAAGCGCTCCGGCACCCTCGACCAACAACTCGGGTGGTGTGAGCGGAGGGAGCCCGACGCAAACTGCAGGTACCTCATCGGGAGGCGGAAGCACACCACCTGCCGAATCACCCGCGCTTTCTCTCTCGATACTTTCGCCAAATGAAAACGAGCTTTTTGCAACGACTAGTGTGACTTTTACCGGTACCACATCCGCCGCCTCGGTAGTGACGGCGGCGTATGACTCCACACTCGCCACAACGACGACCGACGGAAGTGGGAACTGGGCATTTGATCTCTCGCTATCTTCCGGCACGACCACCGTCTCTTTCTCGGCCGCGAGCTCTGGTGAAACGACCGCGACGTCGACGCGTACTGTCGCTGTCGATACCGCGTCGCCGGACGCACCTAGCATCTCCATCGACGAATGTTCGGCGTCTTTCGTTGCCGGAGATTGTACTGTTGCGGCAACCACAGTGACCGTTTCCTGGAATGCCGTATCCGGCGCGGCCTATTACGACGTAGTAAAAGATACCGCGATCCTTGCGACAACAACCGCGACCTCGGCAATGAGCAATGTGAGCGCATCCGCAACGACGACATTTTCCGTCGTTGCTCACAAACCAAACGGCACCGCCGCAACCTCGACCGAAAAGACCGTTTTCGTAACTACGCAACCCCTTATCATCAACGAGATAGCATGGGCGGGTACGAACGCATCTACGGAAGACGAATGGATAGAGCTGAGAAATATCTCGAATTCGACGGTCAATCTCTCGCATTTTGTGATTACGACGCCCGGCGCCAGCCGTGTCATTTCACTTTCCGGTACGATAGGCGCGGCGGGGAATACATCTGGCACCGATTTCCTGGTCATTGAGCGCTCCGCTGGGGCTACGTCGCTCGTACCTCCGTATGCCACTACGTCGAACTTTGCACAGCTCTCAGACTCGGGGGAACAACTCCTCCTGCAGTGGGGAAATGGCATTGCGACAACTACCGTGGATTCGACACCAGCCGTCGCAACATGCGGCGGCTGGTGTGCCGGCGCATCGCTCGGATCCATAGGATATTCTGTCCAGCAGGGCACAAGTACCTCACAACTCACGATGGAGAGGAAGGAGAGTTCCCCGGACGGTTCGCTCGCGGCAAGCTGGCAAACCACCGACGCGTATTCTTTCTACGGCAGTGACCGCTCCGGTAGTGCAATGTTCAGTACTGCGGGTGTGGTAAGTTCGAAAGGACATCCGACTGCAGGGTGGTTCTGCTCGCCTGACACGACCTCAATCACAAGCGGCGCGCACTACACTCCTCCCTCAAGTAACTGCACGTATCTCATGCGTGCGATAAGCACTAGCGCAAACAGATACTTCGCCCTCTATCGAGGCGAGGTGGCAAGCTCCACGCGCGTAATTCAGGATTCCGGTGGGCCCGCTTACATTCAGCAGAAGGCGACCGTCATACCAGACCCGCAAATCGGAGAGCAGTTCTTCATCGCGATATATGAACTCCGCATCGGACCGAATTTCGATCCTCCGTTCGACGACAATACGAAGTTCGATACCTATTTCAAGACGGGAGTCGGTGCTCCGCCGCACAGTAATTACTTTGTGATTCCTTGGGTCTACGGCTCTTAAGAGTCGTTCCTTGTGGTGTCCGGTCGGAGGGTATAAGGAACAGTGCAACAAGCAAGGAAAATTATTTGTAGGAATGCGGGCGGCGGATTTTTCGAGCTGCCCAGTAGAGTGCGAAGAGGAATGCGAAGGCGAGGATGGGATAGAAGATGTAGAACGAGCGCAGGATAAAGAGCCCTCCTGCCGCCGCCGTTTGCCCGATGTTGTGCAACGTCGAGCCCGATGCCGCCGTTTGCTTTGTCGAGGTGCCCAACACGAACCCTTTTACGTTGTCGCCGTTTCCGCCGCCACCCGTTTGCGGCGCGCCCACTTTTTTCTCCAAATAATCAATGCCCGCGTTTCGCAGTGCCTCCGTCTGCGTGAATATCGCCTGCGCAACCTTCTGCACGAAAGGTGCGGATGAGGATGCTAATTGTCCTGCGACCTCGGTCGCCTTATCTACACTCTGCTGCAGCGCAGATGGAGGAGGCGGAGGAGGTGGCTCCGCGACAGTCACTTGAATCGCGCTCGTCTGTTGCTGCAGCGCGGATGTGGAGCCGCTCGCCGTCGCAAATTTTGCGCTGAAAGAATGTATGCCAGAGGATGCTGTCCATTTTGCAGAAACCACGCTGCTCGATTGTGCCGCTAGTGATACGTCCTGTGACGTGAGCTTTGCATCATCCACGAAGAAGGTGAGTGTGCCGCCGATAGTTGCGCCGGTGCCGTTGTAGAGCACGGTAGAGAGCGAAATCTCTTCACCGGCCACCGGCTTGGTATTGGAGAGCCACAGGGGCTTGTCGGGGAAGCCCGCTTGGGCGCTTGCGAAGAGGGGAAGCGTACATACGAGGCCGATGATTACGAACACTTTATGCATGGATACCTACAGTATAGGTCAAAATTCGTATACAATAATCGCATGTCGCCATCTCCGGTAGGTTCGTTTACGCGCTTCCTCTTCGGCTTCACACTGCTGATATCAATTAGTTTTGGCGTGACGTATGCGGTGCAGAAATACGCGACGGGGCAGGACGCTGCGAAACAACAAGCTGCGGCCGTTGCGGCGATGTTAAAGCAGGGAAAATAAAATCGGCGTCGGGCGTCTCGGAAGGGCAGCTTCACAAGACACACCGACGCCGAAAGTCTAACTGGTCACATCAGCGTTTTCTTCATCGTTACAACGAACAAGTGCGCGCCGCAGATCTTTACGCGCGGCATTTGCTCCTTGTGTTCGCATTGTGTATACGAACTTTTTGACAACGGGATGAGAAAACGGATTGGAAAGGTCAGATTTGTTTGCCTTTCCGGACGTGACTCTATTTGGGTACCAAACAAACATAGCGTCTCTCCATGTTTAAACAGGGTTGAGACACCTCCCATATGGGATTATAGCATATCTGACACAGAAGTCAATCTGTTGCCTGTGCGGCATATAGGGTATGCTCTCTTTCACAAGGCCAGAGAAAGCGGGTGGCGAAAGCCTTCAAGTCGCAAGACGCCTGCCGAGGTCGAAACTCCAAGGGAATGTTCCCGGAGGCCTTGTTTAGAAAGGTCTACTGTCGTTTATGGCAAAAACAAAAGCAGAAAAGAGTGTGATCATCGACAAGCTCGAAGAGGCGTTCAAGACCGGCGCGTCGTCGGTCTTCGTCCACTTTACGAAAATCACCGTCGCAGAAGAATCGGCAATGCGCCGAGCACTTCGCACTGATGGCGTGTCGTACTTTGTCGCGAAAAAGACGCTCATGCGTCGTGCCTTGGAAAAGCTCGGACACGCACACGAAACATTGCCACTCGAAGGTGAAGTCGCTGTCGCCTACGGCGGCGGCGAGGACTCCACCGTCGCGGCGCGGCTCGTACACGAATTCGGCAAGAAGCTCACCGACCCGCTTCGCCGGAGCTCCAGCGAGGCGAGCAAGCTCACCATTCTCGGAGGCATCTTCGAGGGGAAGCTCGTCGACGGAGTAAAGATGCAAGAAATCGCAACAATTCCGCCGATGGCGACATTGCGTGCGATGTTCGCGCAGCTCATCAACTCACCGCGCCAGCGTTTTGCGGTCGTGTTGAGTAAGGTTGCAGAAAAGTCCGCCCAAGGCGGATCAGCCTAGGGCTGAAAAAAATCGAAATTACTAACAAAAATCATTACCATGACACAAGAACAAATCATTGAAGCAGTCGAAAAGATGACTGTGTTGGAACTCAACACGCTCGTCAAAGCCATCGAAGAGAAGTGGGGTGTCTCCGCGGCAGCAGTTGCCGTCGCAGGTCCTGCAGCAGGTGGTGCGGCAGCCGAGGAAAAGTCTGAATTCAACGTCGAACTCACTTCGATGGGTGAACAGAAAATCGCAGTCATTAAGATTGTGAAAGAAGTCCTCGGACTCGGTCTCTCGGAAGCGAAGACCATGGTTGAGGGCGCACCGGTACTCATGAAGGCCGATGTGAAGAAAGAAGACGCGGAAGCGTGGAAGAAGAGGATTGAGGAGGCGGGAGGCAAAGTCACTTTGAAATAAGTGACTTTGACCCGCACGTAGTGATTCGCGTACGCGATTTGCATACGTGCAAATCGAATCGAAATCAGCAGATTTCGATAAGAATCATGCCGAAATCAGTAGATTTCGGCCCGGTGGGAAAAGCAATCCACGAAAATAGCGGCCGAAAGGCCGCTATTTTCATATGGTTGACTCAGGGCGCCGGACGGGGATAATGACCCCATATGACCGATGACTTCCTGGGGACATTCATGGGCAACACCTCACGGGCCAAGGTTCTCCGCGTCTTCTTCCTCGACCAAGCCGGTGTCTTTACAGCGCCGCTCGCCGCCAAGCGCGCGGGGGTATCGGTGAACGCCGCGCAGAAAGAAATCAGGGCGCTGGAGAAATGGGGGATGCTCAAGCGCGGGAAATTTTCAATAACACTCGCGAACGGCACCAAGCGCACTATAGGGGGAAAGCAAAGAGAAGAAGCATGGAGCATCAATCCGTCTTTCAAACATTCCGCGGCGCTCTCGAAGTTTGTGCACGAAGTTTCGCCGGTGCACTACAAAAGCATTCTCGCGGGGCTCAAGGGCTCGGGCCGGTTTGTGGCCGTCATACTATCGGGTTCATTTGTGGGAGACTCATCGCGCCCCGCCGACCTCCTCGTAGCTGCCGACGGTCTAAATGAGGCGCGACTAGAGACTGCCGTACGCGCCATGGAGCGGCAATTTGGGCGCGAAATACGCTACGCGGCCTTTTCGGGCTCAGAATTCCGCTACCGCATGACCATCCAGGACCGGCTTATACGGGATACTTTGGATTTTCCGCACCTCGTGCTGCTCGATAAGACCAAACTTTTGTAACAAAAACGCCAAAAAGGCTGAAAAACGTCCATTTTGCGCCGTCCGCGCGTGCTCGCGCGGACGTGATTCTCCTCGTATCTGCCTCCGGCAGACACTCGGCCCCTCCAGGCTCCTCACGGAGGAATCATATCCACACGGGCTTCATGAGAGCCCTAGCCAAAAAAACCTGGGTGCTATCATTACAGCTGTACAGGGGTCGAATATCCTTTATAAACATTATTCGTAATTTGTATTATTTATGATCGTTACTCAATCGGCGGACGTGGTACAGAGCTCGTTTACGGGTCTCTGGTACACCGTCGCGCAGTATCTGCCGGCAATTCTCGCGGCAATCATTGTTTTCGTAATCGGCTGGATAGTCGGGGTCATCCTCTACCGCATCGTCGTGGAGGTGGTCAAAGTGCTTCGGATTGACGATGCGCTCAAAGCCGCAGGTCTCAACGATGCCGCGAAAGAGGCGGGCTTCACGCTCGACATCGGGCGCTTCCTCGGCACCTTGGTCATGTGGTTCATGGTCTTGGTCTTCCTCGTCGCATCGCTCGATATCCTCGGGCTCAACAACGTCACCATCTTCCTGCAGCAAGTCGTTCTGCTCTACTTGCCGCAGGTCATCGTCGCGGTCCTCATCATCATCCTCGGTGCTATCGTCGCTGAGGTGGTGCGGGGATTGGTGAGTGGTTCTGCACGCGCCGCAGGAGCGCACGCCGCCAATCTCGCGGGCGCCGTGGCCAAATGGGCGATTTGGATTTTTGCCATCATGGCGGCGCTCGACCAACTGCAGGTCGCGAGCGCTTTCATCCAGACGCTCTTCACCGGGCTCGTGGTCGCACTCTCACTCGCGTTTGGGCTTGCATTCGGCATGGGCGGCAAAGAGGCCGCCGCACGCACGATAGAGCGCATTCGTTCGGAGATAGCGCATCATCGGGATTAGTTTGTAAGTACGACCGCCCGCCGCAAAGATTTGCCCGTCGTCGAGACTTTCGCACAAGTCTCCTCCGGTCAAACCTTTGCGGCGGGCGTCTTTGATTTGTTACAATGAAAAATATGCAAGCAGTCATTCTCGCCGCAGGACGCGGCACGCGCATGGAGGAATTGACGACTGCCGTCCCCAAGCCGATGCTCCTCGTGGACGGCAAGACGCTCCTCGAACACAAGCTCGACGCGCTTCCAGAGGAGATTCAAGAAGTGGTTATCATCGTCGGACATCTCTCCGACGTCATCAAGATGCAATACAAGGGTACATACCGCGGACGCACGCTCACCTATGTCGAGCAGTCGGAACTCAACGGGACGGCCGGTGCGCTGTGGGCCGCGAAAGGCGTTTTGAAAGACAAATTCCTCGTACTCAATGGGGATGATATTTTCACTGCGGAAGATTTGAAAAAGTGCGCCGAAGACTCAAACTCGTGGAAGCTGCTCGTCCAACAAATGCCCGAGATGCACCGGGCGGGAAGTGTGCAGCTCGATGATAATGCAAACATCACAGGAATCATTGAAGGCGATTTAGGCGTCGGGCCGGGGCTTGCGAGTACCAACATGTTTGTACTCGACACACGCCTTTTCTCTCAGCCGCTCGTGCCAAAACAGGAGGGAAGTCTCGAATACGGCCTGCCGCAGACAGTCATTGCCGCCGCGAAGGCCATCGGCATCAAACTTGAGCCGGTTTTTACCTCCGATTGGATACAAATAAACGCCCCCGCAGACCTCACAAAAGCGGCCGAAATCCTCCAAAAAACGAAGAAATAGTTACTATCCACCACTTGTCCACGGCAAAATTTGACATAGGGTAGCCCCTCGCATATACTCTCTCGACGTATATGTTAACGCTTAAAAGCTTCACGAAGTGGCACAGGTAGCCGAGCTCCCAAGCTCTGCGACTCGGGCCGCTTTCAAGCGGCTTTTTTCGTGGCTTATACGTAGATCGTTGAAAACTGAAGAGCGAGAAAGAAAGAAGAACAAAGCGCAGACCCGAGTAGGGTTTGTGCGAATCAACATTGCGTACCGGTTAAAGTCTCCGGTGCGTGATGCAGGAATACTGTGCTGTAAAGCACGGTTGTAAAATCACAAAAGCAAAAAAGGATGCCGTTCCTTTTCAAAAAAGCGGCAAGAAAACAAAGTCGCGCGTCCCTCTTGTAGGGGATGCGTGCAACCCGCCGTCGTTCGCCGTTGGCGAACTATGGCGAGGTAAATACGCGGTTCTTAGAATTCCTAGCGGGAGTTCTGAGTAAGGGCGTGTGGTGGATGCCTAGACTGAAGAAGGCGACGAAGGACGCGGCTTAGCTGCGATAAGCTCCGGTAAGATGCCAAGCAATCGTTATACCCGGAGATTTCCGAATGGGGCAACCCTATCAAGTAATCCTTGATAACTCTCAACTTAATCGTTTGAGAGAGCAGACCTCGGGAAGTAAAACATTTCAGTACCGAGAGGAAAAGAGACCAACAGGTATTCCCTTAGTAGCGGCGAGCGAAACGGGAAAAGCACAAACTCAGCCACAAAATTTGTTCAGAATTAAGGTTCGACCTTGGGGATTCTTAAGGTTGAACCTTGAGAACAAATTTTGGGGATGGGGGTTATAAGGCTACAGCGCTAGCAATAGGTAGAGTCAAAAAATGCTTAGATAGAGGAATCTGCTGGGAAGCAGAGCCCCAGAGGGTAATAGCCCCGTACTCGAAATCAAAGCATCTCTATGGCTGTAGTTCTTGAGTAGCTCGAGACATGAATAGCTCGGGTGAATTCGCCGGGACTAACCGGTAATGCTACATACTTCTTCAGATCGATAGTGAACAAGTACCGTGAGGGAAAGGTGAAAAGAACCCCGGTGAGGGGAGTGAAATAGAACTGAAACCACATGTCTACAAGGAGTTGAAGAGGTCGCAAGACCTCGACAGCGTGCCTATTGAAGAATGAGCCAACGAGTTGATGCAAACGGCTTGGCTAAGTGCGACAAAGCATGGAGCCGCAGCGAAAGCGAGTGTGAATAGCGCGTTTGTCGTTTGTATCAGACCCGAAGCAACGTGAGCTACCCATGAGCAGGCTGAACTTCTCAGAAATGAGGAGGGAGGGCCGAACCCTTGGATTGTGCAACATCCTGGGATGACTTGTGGGTTGGAGTGAAAAGCTTATCGAACGTTGTAATAGCTGGTTCTCTCCGAAAAAGCTTTCGGGCTTGCGTCGTGTGTTCCCTCTGGGGGTAGAGCACTGGAAGAAGCGGATAGGTCGAAAGACCACTGCCTCTATCAAACTCCGAATACCAGAGGTACAGCGCGGCAGTTAGACTACGGGGGCGAAGCTCCGTCGGTCAAAAGGGAAACAGCCCAGATCGCCATCTAAGGTCCCAAAATCAATGCTCAGTACAAATAAGGAGGTGAGATTTCACAGACAGTGAGGATGTTGGCTTAGAAGCAGCCACCATTCAAAGAAAGCGTAACAGCTCACTCACTTAGAGATCTTGCGCCACAAATGATCGGGGTTAAGCATTGTACCGAAGATGCGGATTTTTATTCTCGCAAGAGAATTAAAGTGGTAGGAGAGCGTTCGCATCACGATGAAGGCAAAGGGGTGACCCATGCTGGAGTGTTGCGAAGTGAAAATGTTGGCACGAGTAACCGCAATGCGAGTGAGATTCTCGCACGCCGAAAGAACAAGGTTTCCTTCGCAATGGAGATCATCGAAGGGTTAGTCGGGCCTAAGCCGATGGCGAATGCCGAAGGCGATGGACACATGGTTAATATTCCATGACCTGCGCATGTTGCGACGGGGGGACGGAGTGCTGTATTTTGAGCCCATTATTGGTTTTGGGTTCGTGCCGTGAGTGTGCCGTGTAGGTAAATCCGCACGGTTAGCGCAAGCGGAGCGGAAATGTGGAGGCCTCGGCCAAAGCAGATTCAAGAGAGCGCGCTTCCAAGAAAAACCTCTAAGCATAAACATGTGCGGACCGTACCGCAAACCGACACAGGTGTTCAGCTCGAGTAGAGTAAGGCGAACAAGTGAGAGATCCCCAAGGAACTCGGCAAAAAAGCGGCCGTAAGTTAGCGATAAGGCCTGCCTCTCGCAAGAGAGGCTGCAAAGAATTATTCCCAACCAACTGTTTACCAAAAACACAGCTCCCTGCGAACTCGTAAGAGGATGTATAGGGGGTGATGCCTGACCAATGCCGGAAGGTCAAGTACGGTCGGTACACGTTCGCAAGAATGTGTGCTGGCACTGTATAAGCCCCGGTCAATGTCGGCGATAACTATAATCGTCCTAAGGTCTCGGTTCTCTTCGAAAGAAGGGGATCGGGAGGACTGGGACGATTATATAAAGTGAAAAGTGCAAAAGCTGCCTCATTTCGCGGCAACGCGAGATAGGTCCTAGAAAACAACATGGCTATATGCTGGGAAGCTCGAAAGAGTGATCAGCAGGGAAGACTTAAAAATGTTTGTGGATTTCGTGAGGGGACTTTGGCAGATGCTACCCCTTCTCGAGGATAATGATCCGATTAGAAAAGCTCGCAAGAGCAGCTCGTGACAAAGCTTCGGCTTTGCGGAGACGGTGAGATGGGCGATACCTCTCGGGGGTCGCTAAGAGCGCTGCATAGTTGGGACCGGACAGGAAACTACGTCCCCCAATGATGATTAACCGAACAGGCTCTCACCAATCGGGGAGTTCTCGAGCTCCCTTTCTACTACGGAGCGCAAAGTGAACCACTTTGCGCCTCTCACGAAATCCATGAACAGAAATAAGAACCCTCAGATACCAAACGCCGTGCTCCAACGAATGTTGGAAGAAGATATGGTACTTCCTTAAGGGATGGAACAGCGAAATTCCTTGTCTGGTAACTGGATTGCCAGCTTGCGCGGCGACGCGCATGAAAAATTCGGCTTATAACGGTGGAGTCCAAGATTCGTTCTGGATAATACCGTGGGAAGTCGTCCCGAAAGGGATTGACCCCGTAACGACTTATGCACCACTAGTCAGTGGCGCATAGATAGCCTAGGTAATACAATTACATTGTATGAACGGCTATAACACGCCGACTCTCAAAAGAGATCTAGCGAATTATTTCTCTGGTTATGTAGATGGCGAAGGATGTTTCTCGGTATCGTTTTCGAAACGACCGAAGCTCCTCGTCGGATGGGAGGTAAAGCCAAGCTTTTGCGTAGGTCAAAACTTTGACCGACGCGAAGTCTTGGACTTGATGCACGAATACTTCGGTTGCGGACACATACGTCGCGACTAGGGAGACAGAACGCTCAAGTACGAAGTGAGAAAACTCGATGACCTTCTCAAGAAAGTCATCCCGCACTTCGTCAAATTTCCCCTCAAGTCAGCAAAGCAAAAAGATTTTCTGCAATTTGCAGAGATCTGTCAGAAAATAAACAAGCTAGAACATCGGAAGAAAGAAACATTGCGCAAAATCATACGCGATGCGTACACGATGAATGGTTCGGGTAAGCGGAAACGCCCGCTCGAAACATTGCTCAGCTCTCTTGAGAAGAAGATATAGTCTAATGCCCGTAGTAATACGGGGAAGGAGGTTCTCTGTTGGGCGCAGCAGAAAACAATCAAACTCAAATGAAGTTCAGACGCGCACGAATGGTATAATGAGTTGGGAACTGTCTCGGGGATTTGCTTGGTGAAAATACAAGGGCGGTGAAGATGCCGCCTTCCTGCAGCTAGACGAAAAGACCCCAGAAGCTTTACTGTAATTTGGTATTGAATATACGGGTGCGTTGCGTAGCATAGATGGGAGACTTTGAAGCGCTAATCTCGGTTGGCGTGGAGTCGCCAGTGCAATACCATCCTACGTTTCTGTATGTTCTAACTTCTCGGGAGAAACCCGAGAAAGACAGTACCTGATGGACAGTTTCGGTGGGGCGCTGTCCTCCTAAAAAGTAACGGAGGAGCCTATTATGGTCGCCTAGGCGCGAATGGAAACCGTGCCGATAGTGTAATGGCAAAAGGCGGCTTGACTGTGAGTCGTACATGACAAGCAGGCGCGAAAGCGGAGCATAGTGAACCGACGGTCCGCATTAGATGCGGCCGAAGATTAACGGATAAAAGTTACTCTGGGGATAACAGGCTGGTTTCGCCTAAGAGTCCAAATCGACGGCGAAGTTCGGCACCTCGATGTCGGCTCATCTTATCCCGGGGCTGGAGAAAACAAACCTTCTCTCCTTATCGGAAACGGTAGGGTAATTAAACAAGCTCAAAACGGTGAAGGCTGACTCATGTCCTGCGGACTCCTGTTTCGGAGGTCCCAGGTGCTATACTTTTAGTATAGTAAATACCATGAGAGCTAACGCCGTGGGAAAGAAATGTACTGAAGTCGAACGAGCATATATCGCTGGATTCCTTGATGCTGATGGTGCCATTATGGCAGTCATCGAACCGCACACAGGAAAACAGCATGGATTTCGCGTGCGGCTGTCACTCAAAGTGACGCAGCACGATCGAAAGATTCTTGATTGGATACGGAGAAAAATCGAAGTAGGGATTGTACGGGCGAACAGGCTCGGTACGCATCTCCAGACATTCGATCTGCATATTCGAGATCAGGCCCATGTGGTCGGAACCCTCGAGGTGCTTAGGCCGTATCTGCGTGTTAAAAAAGTGCAAGCGCATTATGCGCTCCGCATCTTTTCTCACGCCCAGAAGACCAAGAAGGAAATCTTATATGTAGCTCGCTTGGCAGACACTTTGTCGAAGTTTAACGTGCGGTCCAAAAATCGCCGGAAAAACTTCGCGACAAAGGTCAAAGAACATTTCTCCCCTAACGACTGATCGTAGTGATTTTGGTCACTGCGTGAGATATGCACCATAAACGGTGGTATCACACGGCTTGTACCTGACGGTCTTGTGGCGACACAAGATACAAGGTAATGGAATAGTCTGATACTGGCAGGAATGCCAGATATCGATATCAAAGGATATCGATATGCACTGTTCGCTCGCCTCAAATGAAAATTAATTTTCATTTTTTGGCTCGCTGCAGTGCATAACAAAGAAATGAGGTCCCAAAGGTATGGCTGTTCGCCATTTAAAAAGGTACGTGAGCTGGGTTCAAACCGTCGTGAGACAGGTTGGTCTTAATCTGCTGCAGGCGTTGATTTTTGAGGAGATTCGTTTCTAGTAAAGTATTGCTACTTCAGGGAGAGATCCCTGATGACAATGTGGCTTATAACGGTGGAGTCTAATTCGCTCCCGTTCCGAGAAGAACTTGTACACAGGTCCGTGGGCAGGGGACTCGCTTGAGGACCGGAAAGTGATACGATAATACCGTGGGAAGTCGACTTGAAACCGATTCGGCATACATCGCAGGGTTTCTTGATGGCGATGGTAGTTTGATGTTGCAAGTGAAATCGCGCGCCGACACAAAACGTGGCGTACGGTTCATGGCAACCATCTGCTTCTATCAAGATACTCGGCATGAAAAGCCCCTCTACTGGATACGCGAACGATTGAAGATCGGTTATATTTCTCGTCGAAACGACGGGATGACCGAGCTCCGGATCAATGGCTTTGAACAAGTGAGAGATATTCTCATTGCGCTCAAGCCGTTCATCCGATTCAAAGCAAAGCAAGTGCAGGCAATGATAAATGCTTGCAAACTGCTTTCGGAAAAATTCATTCGTGAGATGTCCAAACGTGAATTGCAGCGACTCGTAAAGCTCGTCTTCGTAATCCGAAGCGAGAATTACAAGAGTCGAAGCATCCTCACCAAAGAGGAATTGAATCGTGTTCTGGGTTTGACCCCGTAACGACTGTACACTCAGTGTACGACTCATACGTTGAGGAATCAGTTCTTGAAACTGACTGCTCGTATGGGTAAGATGCCACCGCCCTCGTCCGCCATTCGGCGGGACGGGTGAAGATATAGTCTGTGCTCCATGAAAGTGGGGAATGAACGACGAGAGGACCGAAATGAACTGACCTCTGGTCTGGGGGCTGTCACACCAGTGGCACCGCCCCGTAGCTATGTCGGGAAAGGATAACCGCTGAAAGCATCTAAGCGGGAAACCAACTCCAAGATCAGAAATCGTTATTAGGCTCGTGGGAGATGACCACGTTGATAGGCACCAGGTGGAAGCGCAGTAATGCGTGTAGCCGAGGTGTACTAATCCGCCGACAGAACTCTCGACAGGAATTGTGAGAGTCGCGTACGCCCTTCGTAGCTCCGCAAGGAGCGAAGTAGGGTATTGTTTTCGAATCTTTCTTTTCTCGCTCTTCGTTTCAACGTGACGAAGTTGTTTGAAAATTATGTGTTGGTGGTTTGTCGCCGGGGTGAGATTGGGGTGGGGCCCAATCGCAAGGCCGGAGCGCGACGGCGCGAGGCATGGCTAAAAGTTTTTTCAGCAGAAAAAGACTTTTAGCAGACCCGTTCGTCCCCGCACTAATACTTTGTTCTTTTTGTCCTGGTGATTTGTCGGAGGGGTCACACCCGTTCTCATTCCGAACACGGCAGTTAAGCCCTCCAGAGGCGATGGTAGTCGCAAGGCAAGAGTAGCTCGTCGCCAGGACAAAAAGCGCAAAAATAAGAATTAGTGCGGGACTGCGATTTGTAACCAAGCTAAAGCTTGGACAAATCGGGAGCATTCCGAACACGGCAGTTAAGCCTTCCTGCGCCGATGGTACTCGCAAGGGGAGAGTAGGTCACCGCCAGAACAGAGCTTTCAATGCAAAACAGTCCACCGAAAGGCGGGCTGTTTTGTTTTTGCCGGAAGGGTCAGTCACAGATACTTTTTTGCTGAAAAGTTCCGTGACACCTATCAGTAATGATAGGCACCTGTCAACGGCCCACCTCGGCGCCAACACAGAGTGCAAAAATCACCTTCCGGTCGTATACTTGTGAGGTATGGACAACGACCGAAAAAGAGATAAATACATCATAGGATTCTTCTTTCTGGCAGGTTTTTTGCTCGCACTCGTTGGGTTCAATGAGTCAATTGGCGGAGGGTTAACTGGAATCGAGAGGCGAGAAACATTAGGCGAGCTACTCATGCTAATTGGGTTTGGCGCGTTCTTTGCAGGCTGCCTGTTTTATTTCATGCATGCTGTTAGAAAGGAAAAAACATCCCAAACGTTAGAAACTGGCTTTGAGAAGACTAACCGTCGAATAAAGGTTATTTGCGCTATAGTCGCAGTCATTGCGATTACGGCCTTCGTTCTCGGATGGTTGTGGAATCCAAACGGTATTTGATCATCCTTACAGTTTCCAAGTAGCAGCCCGCACCAGCAGTGCGGGGCGCTCTGTGTTGGGCTATAATTCGCTGATGTCATGGGCTTCCCGTCGCAGAACAACATACACACTGGGAGTCATCCTGTTTTTCGCCGTCGTTATCGGTGGTCCTCTTGCCTACAAGTATTTCAGCATTCCTCCGACGTGTACGGATGGTATTCAAAATCAGGGCGAGACATCGATAGATAAAGGCGGGCCATGTTTCGTATTGGACGAGAATTCACTGCAGCAGTATGCGCTCCTCTGGACGAGGAGTTTCCGCGTGCGTGACGGTTCGTACAATGCGGTCGCTTATATCCAAAATCCCAACAAGGATGCGGGGGTACGCGCAGCCCGCTACCGCTTCGGTCTCTACGACGCTCAGAATATTCTTGTCGCCGAACGGGAGGGCACCATGTACATCATGCCCGGGGCGACGACGCCGGTCATCGAAGCGCGTATCGATGCCGGCAACCGGATCGTTGCCCACACCTACTTTGAATTTACCGGGCCCTTTACATGGGAGAGGATGAAGAATAATGCGCTCGCTATCTCCGTGAGCAACAAGGACATTTCAAACATCACGGAGGCCCCGCGGCTTTCGGCGCTTGCGCAGAACAACTCGGTCGTCGCAAAGACGGACATTTCATTCGTCGCCGTCATATTCGACCCCGCGGGCAATGCCTTCGCCGCTTCGGCGACATCGCTCCAGCGCTTGGACGCCGGCGAGATTTCAGAGATTATATTCACGTGGCCCGACCCGCTTGCCATACAACCAAGCAGACTCGACGTAATTCCCATCGTGGCACCCTCGCTTCTTACCGCGGAGCAGTATTGATGTATGATTTCAGAGCTGAGGCGGGCCGCCGGGAATCAGGCCAGGATTTTTTCCCACGTTGACTGGTTCGTTTTCGTCAGTGCTCTCGCCATCTCACTGTTAGGGCTCGTCACGATGCGTTCGTTCTCTGCGGAGAATTTCTTTTTCGACAAACAGATCATCTGGATATGTATCGCCGTCGCTGCTTTTTTTGCGGCGAGTATTCCCGAATACGGATTTTTACGCCGTACACCGGTAATCGCGGGTCTCTTCGCCGTGGTCGTTTTCTCTTTGGGGCTCATCTACCTGTTCGGCGCCATTGTCAAAGGCGCTCAGAATCGCTTCAACCTCGGCTTCCTCTCGGTGCAGCCCTCGGACCCCGCCAAGCTTCTTCTCGTGATGATGCTCTCGAAGTATTTCGCGCGCCGACACGTGGAGATAGCGGCGTTCCGACACATTGCGGTCTCGGGCGCCTATATGGCCGCGCTGTTCGTCCTTGTTTTTTTCCAGCCCGATTTCGGCTCTTCCATTATCATTGGGAGTATCTGGCTCGGTATGGTACTCGTCGCGGGCATTTCGTGGAAACATCTACTGGTACTTTCCGTTGCCGCGCTCATCGTATTGACGGGGTTATGGCAGTACGGGCTCCAGCCGTATCAGAAACAACGGGTGCTTACCTTTCTCCATCCGCTCGCCGATATTCGCGGTAGCGGATACAACGCATATCAGGCGACCATTGCCGTCGGCTCGGGGGAGCTGTTCGGAAAGGGAATCGGCTACGGCACGCAATCAAAATTACGGTTTCTGCCCGAATATCAGACTGATTTTATTTTCGCCGCATACGCCGAGGAGTGGGGATTCGTCGGTGTTGCACTTCTGTTCGGCCTCTTCGGCATTCTCATCCTCCGCATACTCATGATAGCGAGCCATGGTTCGGACAATTTCGACACGCTCTTCGGGGCGGGCGTCGCCGTCTATTTAACGGCTCAATTCATAGTCCACGTGGGTATGAACGTAGGTCTTCTACCCATCACCGGCACCACGCTGCCGTTTATGAGCTATGGTGGTTCTCACCTCGTGACTGAATACCTCGCGCTCGGAATCCTCATGGGCATGCGCCGCCACGCCAAGCCATCTATCCAAGCTCGCGACGAAACGGAAATCGTCGGCGCGCTCTAATATAAGTTAATTGTATCAACCATCATTTTCTCGAGCGTCGGATACTCTTTGTAGTATGGTCGCGTTCCGACTGCTCGTTGGATAGCAACCGCCAAATCCTCGGGATCTGAAGGTTCAATCGGACGTATCGAGTAACGGCGCACAAAATCTGGATCAACAACATTCGTTGTTACGATCGGTAAGTCCGCAAACGCTGCCTCGAGAAGTACATACGGCATTCCTTCCTTAATCGAGGGCAAGACGAAAACATCGAATGCTCTCAGATACTTTGCTGCATCCGATATAAAGCCGCGGAACGTTACTCTGTCCTCAACACCGAACTTCGCTGCGATCTCCTCAAGCTCTGCACGCTGCTCTCCGTCGCCAATAATGGAATAAAAGAGATCGACGCCTTGTTCTTTGAGAATTGAAATCGCCTCGATTGCGTAGCCAAGACCTTTGTTCGGAGTGAGCTCGGCAATCGTTCCCACGCGCAGTGAGGTGGTCGGAAGAGAGAGCGCGGAAGTGGCCTCCTCGCGAGATAAGAATAGGGGAGGATCGATACCTATTGGAATGTAACGGATTTTATCACCGAGCAACCGCATCTTTCCCCCTTGCGCCTCGTCGGACTTCGAAACGACGATAACCGCGTGACTCAAAAATGCGGTAAACCAGCTTACGAGGTACATCATCACCCGTGCGAATTCGCTGCGTTTCTCGTTGAACGGCCAGCCGTGGACAGTGAAGACAATTCTCCGCACGCCAAGCATGCGCGCAGCAAGTGCGCCGAGCGCAGCAGCTTTTGAGCTGTTGAGATGGAGCACGGCAGGACGCACACGCCAGAGGCAGACGAGTATCTGGAAAAAACTCGCGACGTCGGAAATGAATGCCACATCGCGCCTGAGAGAAGAGAGACCGTGTGTTTTAATTCCTGCTTCGGAAAGCATCTTCGCTAATTTTCCGGGTTCACCGAATGCGACTACGGATTCATAGGTTTCGCTCGAGAGATGCGTCGCGAGGTCGTACACGTAGCGTTGCGCCCCGCCCCACGTGGCTTTGGTTATGAGGAAAAGAATCTTTTTACGGGGCCCCCCAAGGGGACTGCTGTTTGTAGCTAATCGTTCCTCTCTTAGACAAACAGGGAGCTTGTTTTGAGCCATATTTTATGTAATGATACCCGATATGTCGTTAGTCCCCAAGCGGGAATACGTCGTTCTACTTCTCGGCGACGTCCTTGTGTTCGCTGCTTCTCTATGGGCGACTCTCACGCTACGGTATCTTGCGGTGCCAAGCACAGACCTTTTTTGGCGGCACCTCGTGCCATTCTCCATACTTTTTGCGGCGTGGGTGGTCGTTTTTTTCCTTGCGGGGCTCTACGGCAGGCATACGCGGCTTTTCCGCAGCCGGCTTGCGGCGACCATTCTCTATACGCAGATTATCAATATGGTCATCGCGGCACTCTTTTTCTTTTCTATCCCCGCGTTCGGTCTTGCGCCGAAGACGATTCTGCTCCTGTATCTCGTTGTCTCCTTCATCCTCATCTTCTTGTGGCGCATAGGTCTCTATCCGCACTTGCGCAGCCGTCGCCGGATTACGGGTGTGCTCATCGCGTCGGGTCCCGACGCACAAGCGCTCGCGCTTGAGGTCGCGTCAGACGCACGGTACCCCTTCGCCTTCGAGTACATCATCGACACCGTACATGCGCCCTCGCATCAGGTAATACAGCAGGCGTGCCGCGTTGCCGAAGAGGACAACGTGACGTTTCTGGTCGTCGACCTTTCAGACAAGGCCGTCTCCGCGGCTCTCCCCATCATCTATGATGCCGCATTCCACAAGCACCGTTTTGCGCTTGTCGACGCAACCGCTCTCTATCAGGAGGTGTTCGAACGCGAACCGCTTTCGCTCATCAACTATGAATGGGTGCTCGCCAACGTGAGCACCTCGCGGGTATACGATATCCTTAAGCGCGCAATAGATGTATTTTTCGCTGTACTAGGAGGAGTCCTTTCTTTGATTTTCTATCCGTTCATAATCCTTGCCATCAAACTCGACGACCGAGGACCTATTTTCATCACACAGGAACGTGTCGGGCAATTCCAAAAACCAATACGCATTTTCAAATTCCGGAGCATGAGCGGAAATGACGAAGGCAACTACGGGACGAGCGGCAAATCCAAGCTCTCGGTGACGCGCGTCGGCTATTGGCTGCGCCTTTTGCGTCTCGACGAGTTTCCTCAATTATGGAATGTATTCCGGGGCGACCTCTCTCTCGTCGGCCCGCGTCCCGAGCTGCCGGCTCTCGCGGCTCAATACAGCGCCCGTATTCCTTATTACAACGCTCGATACCTTGTCGCACCCGGCCTCACGGGCTGGGCGCAGGTCAGGCACGACAGGGATCCGCATCATGGTACCGATATCGTGGAAACTAAAATGAAGCTCTCGTACGACCTGTATTATCTCGCACACCGCTCACTTTTGCTCGATGTATTTATCATGCTTCAGACGGTGCGCATCTTCGTGACCGCTCGCGGTTCATAGGCTCGATAATCGCGTACCTCAGAACCCGGGTTTTCCTGCTGAAAAACCCTTAATCCTCGCCTCTTCGGCTCCGGGAGGTTCTGAGATACGCGATTACGCTCGCGGTCATTAAGAAATGCGGGTATTATGCATATATGAAAAAAGCTGTCGTGACGGGCGGGGCGGGCTTCATCGGTTCCCATATAACCGATGCACTCGTTGAACGCGGTTTTGACGTGCATGTTGTGGATAATTATGCGGGCGGTAAACGTGCAGACCGCATACATCCGAAGGCCACCTATCACGAAGTGGACGTGCGGGATTACGAGAAGCTGGCGCCTATCGTGAAAGGAGCGATGTATGTATTCCACGAAGCGGCGCTCCCACGCGTACAGTTTTCCATCGAAAATCCCGAGCTGACATTCTCGGTCAATGTAGGGGGCACCGTCTCCGTCTTGCGCGCCGCGCAGGAAGGAGGCGTGCAGCGGCTCGTGTACGCCGCATCAAGTTCGGCATACGGTGACCAGGTAGCGTTGCCGCTCTCCGAGGACTTACCCGCACAACCCAAGAGTCCGTACGGACTTCAGAAGTATATCGGCGAGCTCTCGTGCCGGCTCTGGAGCGATGTCTACGGTCTCTCCACCGTGAGTCTGCGTTATTTCAATGTATACGGACCGAAGTTTGACCCGGAGGGAGCCTATGCGCTGGTTATCGGAAAGTTCCTCAAGCAAAAAAAAGAAGGTACTCCGCTCACCATAACAGGGGATGGAACGCAAACCCGTGACTTCACGCATGTTTCCGATATTGTGCGCGCGAATCTGCTTGCGGCGGAATCTCCCAAGGTTGGAAAAGGCGAGGTCATAAACATCGGCGCAGGGCGCAATCTTTCCGTGAACGACCTCGCTGTGATGATAGGTGGTCCGTCTGTACACGTCGAGTCGAGGCTGGAGCCGCACGACACGCGCGCCGATAATGCATTGGCAAAGGAGCTCCTCGGCTGGGAGCCGGAGATTACTTTGGAGGATGGTATTATGGCGCTTAAGAAGGAAATGGGTATAACATAAACGGGGCATGATAATCGATGGCAAAGCAATAGCGGAGGATATGTACGAGGCGCTCGCAAAGCGCCGCGCTCTTTTTGAGCGGGGCATCAAGATTGGCATACTGGTCGGGGGGCACTCTCCCGTCATCGAATCTTTCGTACGCATTAAGACGCGGGCAGCCGCACGGCTCAACGTGGAAATGGTGCGCGTCGACCTACCCGAAAACGCAGATACTGATACCGCGATTGAAGCAGTGAAGAAATTAGCGGCAGAGACGGCCTCAGTCATTGTTCAGTTGCCCTTGCCGAAATCACTCGATACCAATGCCATTCTTGCAGCCATCCCTCCGGAGAAAGATGTTGATGCGCTTAATCCGACTATTCCCGAAGACAAGCATCCGGTATTTGCACCGGTCGCGCTTGCGGTCGTCGAAATATTGAAGCGTTCACGTATACAGATAGAAGGCAAGAAGACTGTCGTCGTCGGTGCGGGTCGCCTCGTCGGCGCCCCGAGCGCCGTCCTTCTCAAGCGCCTCGGCGCCCGCGTCTCCATGTTTACGCTCAAAGAAGGTTCCGTGGAAGACCTCAAAGACGCCGATATCATCGTCTGCGGCGCGGGCAATCCCGGATTCATCAAAGCGGAGCAAATCAAAAAAGGTGTCGCGATGATTGATGCGGGAGCTTCCGAATCCAAGGGGAGAGTCGTGGGCGATGCAGACCCCGCCTGCGCCGAGAAAGCGTCCGTCTTCAGCCCCGTCCCCGGCGGTGTCGGCCCCATCGCGGTCGCCATGATATTTAGGAATCTCTTCGACCTGCTCGAAAAAGCACGAAGCTAAGCCTCGTTTGCGCCTTCGCAATCTGCGGGTATACTGCTCGCCATGTGGCAAAAGCGGGCTATCGCCCTTTTAATTCTCATTGTGGGCACCGGCATCGGCTGGTATGTATATAGCAGCCAGATAGATGCCTCTCGTCCTTTTAAGCTCGGGCTCGATCTCTCGGGCGGTACGCAACTCGTCTACCGTGCGAATCTCGACGCTATCAAAGGCAGCGACGTCGCGGACTCAATGGCGTCACTGCGCGACACCATCGAGCGCCGTGTAAACCTCTTCGGCGTATCCGAACCAATCGTGCAGACGGAACATGCAGGCTCGTTCGCGGGGACTTCCGAGGAGCGCCTGCTCGTCGAGCTTCCGGGGGTTACCGATACCCAAAAGGCCATAGCCCTTATTGGGGAAACGCCGGTCTTGGAGTTCCGCATGTTGAAGGAGGGGGCAGACAAAACTGCGACCGCTTCTTCGACTGTGAACGACCTTTTTGAACCTGCAGCCATTACCGGCAAAGACCTAAAGAGTGCGGAACTCCAATTTCAAGGAGGCACGGGGCAGTTGAACGAGCCCGTCGTCGTGCTTCATTTCAACGCCGAAGGTGCAAAAATTTTCGCGGACTTGACCAAGAACAATGTCGGGCGCACATTCGGGATGTTTCTCGACGGCGTCGCGATTTCCACCCCCGTCATCCGTGAAGCGATTCCTGACGGCACCGCCGTCATCTCCGGCGGCTTTACTCCCGTCGAGGCCAAAGAGCTTGCGCGCAATCTGAATTACGGTGCACTGCCTGTCCCGATTGAACTCATCTCTACGCAGACGGTCTCAGGCACGCTTGGAGAAAAGGCTGTACAAGACGGCATTTTGGCAGGACTTTGGGGTGTGGGGGCCGTCATGCTCTTCATGGTGCTGTGGTATCGCTTGCCGGGGCTTCTCGCTGCGGTCGCCCTCTCGCTCTACATTGTGGTCATCCTCGCGCTCTTCAAATTCATCCCCGTCACGCTCACGGCAGCTGGTATTGCAGCATTCATACTCTCCGTCGGTATGGCGGTGGACGCCAACGTGCTCATCTTCGAGCGCATGAAAGAAGAGCTGCGCGGCGGCAAGAATTCCGAAGACGCCATCCATGACGGCTTCGGACGCGCATGGCCGTCCATCCGTGATTCCAACATTTCTTCGATGATAACGGCGGTCATTCTCTTCTGGTTCGGGACCTCGCTCATCAAGGGCTTCGCGCTCGTCTTCGGGCTCGGCGTCCTCATATCAATGTTGACCGCAATCACTGTCTCCCGCACATTCCTCTTGGCGCTCGGCGTGAGTGCGAAGACCGGCTTCACGCGCTTCCTTTTCGGCTCAGGCACCCGAGTTTAGTATTAAGTATCTTGTATAACGTATCTCGTATGAATACTAAATACCCAATACTAAATACCATATACAAATTCATATGATTATCGTACGGCACAGAATACTATTTTTCGCGCTTACCGGGCTCATCACGCTTGTCGCGCTCGCTTCGCTCGCGTTTTACGGATTGCGCCTCGGCACGGATTTCACGGGAGGTACCTTGGCGCAGGTAACGTACACAAACGGGCGTCCAGCTCCCGAAGCTTTGCAGCAATCGCTCGACCAAGCGGGTTTCAAGGGGTATTCGTTGCGGGAAGCAAATACGAATGATTACATTTTGCGGGCTGGGAATCTCAGCCCCGATGAACGTACGAATCTACCGATGGTGCTCTCCATCGGCGGAAAGAACCCTGCGACTATTGCTCAACTCACCGAAGTCGGCCCCATTATCGGCTTGGAATTGCGCAATAAGGCACTCATCGCACTCGGGCTCGTTTTGCTCTGCATCCTGCTTTTCATCGCTTTTGCATTCCGCAAGGTCTCACAGCCGGTCTCTTCGTGGGTATATGGTCTCATCGCACTCGTCACGCTGATACACGATGTTATCGTGCCGGTCGGTTTTTTTGCAGCGCTCGGGCATTTCCACGGCGCGCAAGTAGATACACTCTTTGTGACGGCAATTCTCACGGTGCTTGGCTTCTCGATTCACGACACCATCGTCGTTTTCGACCGAACGCGTGAGAACTTGCGCATCAACCACGACCGTAATCGCAAAGAGCCGTTCGAAGAAGTCGCGGGCCGTTCGCTCAATCAAACCTTCGTGCGCTCCATCAACACTTCGCTTACGGTACTCATCACACTGCTCGTCCTCTACTTCATCGGACCGGCCTCGACCAAAGATTTCGCACTTACGCTTCTCGTCGGCATCATCGCCGGCACGTATTCTTCGATATTCTTGGCGACGCCATTGCTGGTAACGGTAGAAAAGTGGCATAAAAACCGCAAAAAATAGCTCGTACCTAATTCAGACGGCCGTCCTCGTTAAGTACATCGGGTAGACAGAACCAGAAATAGGGTATACATTTTAGGAATATGAATATCGGTGCCGCATATTATTACGACTATCAAAGCCCCAGGGGGTAATTTGTCGCGTACTCGTTTCGACAGATCCGGCCCCCACAAGGGGCTTTTGTGTTTTGGAGTCTGTCCCGTCCATAGAGCCAGACTCCAGTTCGCAATCCGCGACTGGTGCAAGCGTAAGCAGCTTGTACGCTCTTTACGCTTGCATAGACACGAACCCAAAGGAGAAAGCCGTGATTGCATCAATTGGCATTGTTGGCAAAGGAGCCTTCGGCTCTTTTGTGGAAGACCGAATCAGGGAATCTCTACCTCGCGCTGAGGTACGAACCTTCGACAAGTACAAATCATCGAGCTACTCACTCGTACAGGTTGCGCAGTGCGATATCGTGATCCTTGCGGTTTCTATCGAGAACTACGCAACCGCAATGCAGGAGCTCATGCAGTGTATCCGCACCGACGCGATCTTTGTCGACATTTGTACCGTGAAGCTCATGCCGATACGCGTTGCCAACGAGCTTGCACCCCAGCAACCGCGGATACATATGCACCCGTTGTTCGGGCGACAAAGCTGGGAAGACCACGACAAGAGCCTCAAGGGTCTTCAGCTCGTGATTTGCGAGACACATCACGTTCCCGAATGCGCGTATCGTTCGGTGCGACGGTTCCTCGCCCGTCTCGGTCTCGATATCAAAGAGATGACCGCAGACGAGCATGATCGCGACGTCGTAGCCAATGAGCAGTTCCTAACGCACTACGGGGGGCGGCTCATCGAGGATGCGGAGTTCGGCCTCAACGGGAATAATGTCCATACGCTCTCCGCGCAGCACTTCTTTCGTTCTATGAATATTGTCAGAGGTCACGAGGCGCTATTCTGGGCTGTGTATGACGTGAACCCCTACTGTGCCGAAGCAGCCGAGCGGTTCGAGCAAGCAGTCTTTCGTATGAGAGAAAAACGGCTCGCTCGGGCGAAGCCGTGAAGTCTTGAAGCGCCGTGCGGGTCCTACTCCCGCCGGCGCTTTTTGTTTTTGTATAAAAAGAAACGGACGGCGGGTCAAAGACCTGCCGCCCGTAACGAAACCGTCTTCTCGAGTCACCGCCCGTCCAACCCACGCTTGTGGAGACGTAGAAAGTTGTCCCTCACCTCCTCGTGGATGGTTTTCTCACGGCGCGGACGCCGCTTCGATTTCCCCGACTTCTTTTTCCCACCCCCCGCTTTCGTGGACGGGGCAGTGCGGGTCGCGAACGGTGATTGATTTCCGTTCCCGACAAAAGAGCATTTTTTGTCACCCATCTGCATTTTCCTTCTTGGAGTATTGGTGAGCGAAAAGAACAAAGAGCACGCATTACATGAGCCCCTTGTTCTCGTCGCTCGTGTAAGCCCAGATCCTGCGATCTGGAGTCTAGTTCGATATCTCGACTCAGATTCCAGATAACGAAAAGCCCCTCCGGGGAGGGGCTTTTCTGTGATTTTGCTTGTTTATTTGAGCAACGACACAGCGACCCCTTCCCGGGATGTAAAGAAAAAGAAGAAGGATGCTGCGATTCGACCGTTACTCATAAAAAGCATCATAAACCTCTTTTGGGCGATGTCAAATGCAAAGGAAAAGCGCCGGCAGCTATGCTGCCGGCGCCTGTTTTCCGGAGACTCGCACATTCAAGCGCGAGCCCGGTGCTTTAGACGCAAGATGGTCGAGAGCGCATCCGCGATTGCGGCCCCACCAACTGCCACGTCGGACAGATAGAGGGGGAGGGCGTTCTCGTAGATATCGGTCGCGTTGCACGCGGGATTCTGTGCGTGCGCAACGACCAAGCGAATCTTCGAGCTCACCTCGATGAGATACGGGGCGCTTACGTTCCCGAACTCATCGCAGATGATGCCACAGGGGATTCCAAGCCCTGTAGCGCGCACGATGACGTCCTGCTCGACGGCGAATTCAGGGCTGTCTTTGTCCCTGCTCTGCGCGCAGAGGCCGAGGATAAGGAAGTCTGTCCTCGGAAACCCGCGCTCCGCATTCACGCAATCTAGATATTTGTTGAAGAAACAGCTGACCAGATTTCCTCTGCCTCTTACATAGCGCGCGATAGCGACGAGAGGGTCACGGGCCGTATTATGGCCCACCAGTAGTAAGTGCATGTTTAGCTCCTGTCATCTGAAGGTGATGTTGCAGAAACGATGACCGTTTCTCATAAGGGTGCCGTCGATAGCTGCTTCGATACTTTCCCGTTCGGATTTTCCGCTCGGGCCGTTCGTTACGATGACCGGTACCGCCGCATTGGGATTTACAACGGGTCGTGTGTCGCGAATCGTAACCGCAGGTGCAATGGGGAATGCTCCCTTGAGCGCGCGTTTGATTTTCCCGCGGTCCTTTTCGGCGATATCCTTTATCTCGATTTTCATTTCTACCTCTTGTGTGTGAAAGAACAGAAGGAGCTCGGTAGCGCTTTCTGTTCAGGTTTGCCATTCCAAAACAAAAATCGCCCTTATCTCACAATCTAAAAATTGTGCGATAAGGGCGATTTTCTCCCTAAACCTTGCGGTCGGGCGATAGCGCGGTGCCACCTTACTTTTATCTTTCACCGACTCCGTCGAAACGACATCGGTTATCTCTGTTACGGGAGAGCCCGAGCTTCCACTTATGCAAAAGCTTCCTGCCTTTCGGCTGTTCTGGCCCAACCCCTCAGTTGCCCGAGGGACCAGAACAAAGGATTTAACTCATTCGAGTGTAACCGCAGCGTCTTAGGGAGTCAAGCAAAGGAAAACAAAGAAGCCGCCACGCAGGTGCGCAGCGGCTTCCGATTCATCACCTCCTTTCGATTGACGCCTTTAGTTGGGCGCTGGAAGACTGAGGACGAGCGGGTCTGGAACCCACGTCACTGGGACGATGTGACCACCGCCGAGGCGGTGGAGCGGGAACAGAGCCAGTTCGCTTCCGACGAGGTACGATACTTGCTTGTCGTACTCTCCACGGACTATCTGTCCGAGTCCGAAACAAACCTGCTTAGGAGGTCGCTGTAAGGCGAGCGTGCGCATCTCGACAAAGTTGAGCCCGCGCAGTCCCTGACGGGCGCAGTGCTTCAAGATTGCCTCCGGTCCGATCTCATTGATATCGTCGACAATCGTGAAGACGACCGGAACGTGCTGACGACCGACTACACGAATATCAAGCATGGCTCGCTTGATTGCCGCGTACGGTTGTCGTGTGACGTCGATAAGCGTCGCGGAGGCGTAGTATTCAACCACAAGCATGATGGGGTCGAGGCCCGTGCGATCGATTTTGCGCTTGAAGGTATGCTCGCTCACCGAATCGAATTTGCCCATAGGGAACTCTCCATGTATCGAAGGATGTGGGTTACGAAAAGACCATGCAGGTCTTTTCGTAACCCGCAGCAGACCGGCGGTCTGCAATCTATCTCGATACCTCGGAACAGATTGCAAACAACGTCTCTGAAATGAAAACGGCCCCTCACGAGAGGGGCCGTTTTCTGTTGTTTTGGTTGGTATGAGCAACTAGGCAACAGCCCCTCGGGAAATCGAGCGGCTAATAATGATTGTGCCGAAAACCTTACTCATGCCGAGAGCTTATACCTGCTTCTTTTTCCTGTCAACGGTTTTCTCTTGACATGCCCATAGGGCTCATTTACTCTGAGGACATGTCGAACAAGCATGTAAAAGGTTTGCTTCTTGGCCTCCTCCTTACCCACTCGGGTGGAGGTTTTGCTTGTGTCTAGAAACTAATTCCAGATACAAACAAGCCCTCCACTCGGAGGGCTTGTTCTTTCTGGTCTTTGATAATTCGTTAGAGTACCTGCGTTCAACCGTCCGTGAGGACATCGACAAATCGGGGGCACAATGGCAAATCCTAAATCTCGATACGCGGCGGGGGGCCGTCGCCAGAAAATAACAACTGCGATGTGCATGCATCACTGTGGAGAGAGGAGAAAATACGTTCCTCGACCCATAGATAAGTCCGACCATGCATCGCCGGAGGATATTGCAAAATTCCGCTCCGGCCGGGCTCGTCAAGAAATACGTCAACCGGGAGGTAGTCATGACCACAAAGGGTGAGAGCGGCGGCTCGATATCCTTCCACGAGGGTGGTAAGCCGGGACATAGGACCTGGCTTATCATCGCTTCGGGAGCGTCAGCCGAAGAGCTTGCAGACAAAATCAAACAACGTGCTGCAGGCAAGCAAGATCAAAATCGGTCTCCCATGCTTCCGGATGTCAGTGCACGGTGGCACGGGGAACGTGTTCACCTGACTGCTGAAGGTGGTGAGTTGAGGACTCTCATTCCTGCGATTATCGCCACCCTGGCGATAGCCTCAACAGAGGCCGGGACGTGAGATTCAAGGCTGACTTTGACCAACGAAAACGACTCCGCCGACCACTATGGTCGGCGGGGATCTCTTTTTGATTTTCTACAGGGATGCGTTAAGGTGTCACGAACAAGACCGTGGTGGTCTTGTCAAGATAAGGAGCGAAAACATGGCCGTAAAGCCATTGCGTCGCGGAGTCATCCGCAGAAAGAAGAAGGCGCGTCGCACGCGGAAGCCGAAGCGTCAGCTCGTCGTGCGGTCTCGGCTGACTGAGCAGCAAGAGAGTCGGCTCAAGGCGCGCAGGCGAAGGGATTCCCTCGACCAATCAACTCGCTGGTCGAAGACCTAAGCGGGTGTTGCTCGCATCTATCCTATACGCTTGCCGCCGTCAGCCCTGGGCTGACGGCGGCTAATCTTTTCCACATCCTTGGCATATTGCCTTGACTTACAATCACGCCCGACTATACTGTTCCGACCATCGCTCCTGCGTTGGCCTTCGAAGCTCCACTCGTGGAGCGGAGTAGGCATGGCGTAGACCCGCCTTCGTTCACCTCGTGAACTTCGGCGAGGTAAAAGCGGTGCAGCCGAAATTCTTATATGAAAGTCTTCGGAAGAACTTTGACATACAGAATAGAAAATTGTACGCAATACATAACCAAAGTATTGGTAAGCCCCACACACGCAGTGCGTGTGACGGGGTGAGAAAACACACACAAACAATTAATATTCGGCAAGCGAATATAGAAAAACAAGTATACGGTTCCAGGAGGATCGTATGTTTGAGTAAGGAATAAGGAACGAGAAAGTCATCCGTCGGATGGTACATTCTTTTGTTCCGTCCATCCTTAAAATAGAGCATTTCAAGTTCTAAATTGTGGACTAACGAGGAGCCGAGGTGAGAGCTATGCTTTCACAATTCGCCCGAGTGAAAACACGAGGGAATACCGAAAGGTATTCTTTACTTAGAGTTTGATCCTAGCTCAGGGTGAACGCTGGCGGTATGGATAAGGCATGCAAGTCAAGGGGGCCCGCAAGGGCAACCGGCAGACGAGGTAGTAACACGTAGGAACGTCCCCCAGAGTCTGGTATAGCTCACCGAAAGGTGAGGTAATCCCAGATGGTCTCGTAAGAGTAAAGGAGCAATTCGCTCTGGGAGCGGCCTGCGTAATATCAGCTAGTTGGTGAGGTAATGGCTCACCAAGGCTATGACGTTTAGGGGAGCTGAGAGGCTGACCCCCACCGATGAGACTGAGACACGGCTCATACCCCTACGGGGGGCCGCAGCCGAGAATATTCGACAATGGGCGAAAGCCTGATCGAGCGATACCGCGTGGTGGATGAAGCGCTTCGGCGCGTAAACATCTTTTATGAGGGAAGAAGTTATTGACATTACCTCATGAATAAGGGGCTCCTAACTCTGTGCCAGCAGGAGCGGTAATACAGAGGCCCCGAGCGTTACCCGGAATTACTGGGCGTAAAGAGTGCGTAGGTGGTCGTGTTAGTCGTCTGTCAAAGCCCCCGGCTCAACCGGGGACACGCGGGCGAAACGGCACGACTTGAGGGCGTGAGAGGTGCATAGAACTCATGGTGTAGGGGTGAAATCCGTTGATATCATGGGGAATACCGAAAGCGAAGGCAGTGCACTGGCGCGTTCCTGACACTCAAGCACGAAAGCGTGGGTAGCGAACGGGATTAGATACCCCGGTAGTCCACGCCCTAAACTATGTCCGCTGGCTTTCTGGAGTATCGACCCTCTAGGAGGCGAAGCTAACGCGTTAAGCGGACCGCCTGGGTAGTACGGCCGCAAGGCTAAAACTCAAAGGAATAGACGGGAGCTTGCACAAGTGGTGGAGCGTGTGGCTCAATTCGTCGCTAAGCGAAGAACCTTACCAGGGCTAGAAATCCTACTGCACGCCTAGCGAAAGCTAGGAAGCCTTCGAGGGTGTAGGACAGGTGATGCATGGCTGTCGTCAGTTCGTGGTTTGAACATTCGGACCCTTGCCGAGTAATCGGCATGTAAAATCCAACTCATAACGGGGGAACCCAAATTACATCGATGTTAGAATTGAGTAATGGGCAATCCCGTGGGAAGTTTGGAAGTTCCCAATGTACTTCAAGCGCGCAAGCGTCTGCTTCTCGAACTGTCGCAACGACAAAAAGAAATTCTCATCGGATGCGTTCTCGGTGATGCTTATATTTCTCCATTGGGGAAAATACGCATCGAACAATCAACAAAACAGCGAGACTATGTTGATTGGAAATACCAAGAATTGCACTCGCTGTGCTATGGAGCACTGCCGAGAGAGATCATTCATACACTTCCGACGGGAAAACAACACTCATCTGTGTTTTTTCTCCTGCGGCAGTATTTCAGACCGTGGCGATCGATATTTTACGAAGGGAGAATAAAAATCTTCCCCCGTGATTTAGCGATCTCCCCGTTGTCTTTAGCTGTATGGTATATGGATGATGGTTGTTGGACAGGAAAGAAAGCATTGATTTGCGCAGAAAGTTTTGACGGAATATATCGGGAGAATATGCAAAAAGCGCTCATTGACCACTACGGTATCGAAACCGTCGTTGGAAAAAATGGGAGACTCGTCGTTCGAAAGAAATTTCATGACCAGTTCTTTTCGCTTATTGCTCCACACATTATTCCTTCAATGAAGTACAAACTTCCATAACCCCGTAACGACTTGCTCCCTAGCGGAGCAGAGTTATCACTTCGAGTGATAGCTAAAACGTTGGCTCCTAAATCCATCAATCGATGGATCGGATGAAGGTATAGTCTAAGTTCTACGGAAACGTAAGAAATCAAATGGAATCGTTCCCTTCAGTGGGGTAACGAACGCAACCTTCGTTGCCTGTTACACGTATCAGGCGAGACTGCCCCCTCACGGGGGAGGAAGGTGGAGATGACGCCAAGTCAGCATGTCCCTCTGATGTCCTGGGCTGCACACGCGCTACAATCGCCGTTACAACGAGGCGCAATGGGGTAACCCGGAGCAAATCTTTCAAAAGCGGCGCCAGTTCGGATTGAGGTCTGCAACCCGACCTCATGAAGCCGGAATCACTAGTAATCGCGGGTCAGCCATACCGCGGTGAATACGTTCTCAAGCTTTGTACTCACCGCCCGTCAAGTCAGGGAAGTTGGGAGTGCCCGAAGGACATACTCGTTATGTACCAAGGCAAACTCAATGACAAAGACTAAGTCGTAACAAGGCACGGGTAGCGGAAGCTGCTCGTGGAATCATTCAAAAAAGATCTGCTAATTTCCTTCGGGAGAGAAGCTTATCGTCGATTTCAGTGTCTCAGCTGAGCACTGAACAGGTAATCGCATTCAACCTCAAATGACGCGTGACAGATCGCAAAGACGGTCGCTAGATGGACGGAACAAAAGAGTGTTTAAAGTGTTTGTGAGTGTTAGAAAGTACAATTACAAAAAACGCCGACCCTGATGGGCGCGGCGTTTTTTGTTGTGGTACAGTTTTCCCATGTCTGAAGAAGGCCATCCCGACCGACCGAATGTTCACATCGAAGAGTGGCAGCCGACCGGTGACGAAGCAGATCAAGAATTTTTCGCTACAATCGTGCCGCAGTTAAAGACCGTAAAAGAGGGACATTCACGCGATCATTATGCTCAAATTTCAGAAGAAAGAGTCCAAGCATCTCTTGACTACCTTACAAACCGACTACGCGCACTAAAACCGGGAGATACCGTCCCTTTTGCGCGAACAGGCGATCACATCGCTGGATTCGTTCTCGTCCGTTGGGATGAACAAGAAAAGAGAACGCAGATCGAACAGTTTTATGTTGACAAAAAACTTCGGTCGCAGGGCATTGGATCGCAACTGCTCGAACGTGCGATGCAGCATGCTAGACAAACTCGGCGAGAAGAATCAATAGGTATTTTTCTCACTACAGGAGAAACAAATGAAGGAGCCCAGAGATTATATGGCAGAATGGGTTTCCATCGTTCAGACATACCCGCGCCAGATAAGGACGAGATTAGGTTGGAGTTGGATTTTGGAACGGAATAAAGAGTGTGTCGGACGTAGCGGATTTGGTATACCCCGTGGGATATCACACGCTATGCGTGTGTCTGGACCTGACAGGTCGCAAAGACGACTAGACATGGACGAAACAAAATAGTGTTTAAAGTGTTTGTGTGCTCCCGATTTGTCCACGCGAAGCGTGGCTACAAATCGCAGTCCCCTTGGGGGATGAAATTGCGACAATTCCAAAAAACGCCGACTCCTATAAGGAGCACGGCGTTTTTTGAGGTGTTATAGTTTTGTGATGCTTGACGCACTCGGAGCACTTATAGGACTTCTTGGTGGTGCGGGTTGGTTACTTTTCGTACCGAATGTTATAGCTTCCGTAGGACTTCAGATTCTTCACGGTACGCGGTTGGGAAACGAATCTCTGTTAAAAGGCCATATCGGTTGGCCCTTTGGAATTTATATTTTATTCTACGCGGTAAGCACTTTTTTGGTTTCTGCTTTCTCAGGCGGAGGAGGTATTTTCTTCGTTTTCTTTGTTATTGCGGGGGTACCCCTTTGTGGAGTCGGGTTCCTCTTGCATCTTTTGGGTCTGTACATCGTGAGTAAGATGTAACCGACTCATATCGGCAACTCTCTAGTGCAAACAAAAATCGCCCCGTGAAGGGCGATTTTTTGGTTCCTTCGTTTTACTTCCTGCAAACGTGCAGGTCGTAGTCCTTGCCTCCGAAGAATTTCTTTGCAAATGGGGTCAAGTATTGTTTTCTACTCAAACAAATCCGCGTGCGTGCCAAGATGTTTTTATTTATGCGCGAGCCAGAGCGCGTGGCGCATCTCGGCGATATTCTGAAATGCCCTAAACGACGGGAAATCCACGGCGCGGGCGAGCGCTTCACGCACCGAGCGACGCAGATATATCGTGCACACGCCGATTCCGCGCTCGCGCAGGCTCGTGAAGTACTCTTCCAGTACTTCGATAGCCGTAATATCGATGAGATTCACGCCGGCCATGTCGAGCACGAGGGTTTTTACCGGAGCGCGCTCACGGATTACGTGCCGCGCTAGTATCTTGTCGAGTTCGCCTACGATATGCGTCGCGTTGGCATAGTAAACGGCCATGCCGATGCGTACGACCGCAACGCCCGGGAATGTGTCTACCGACGGCTCGTGGATATCGGTTCGCAATATCTGCAACTCTCTGTCGACACCTATTTCCACCACGTGCGGCCCCCAGACGGTCTGGCGTATGAAGAGCATGAGCGCGGCGACGATGCCGATGAATATTGCATCGTCGGGTCGGAGCACGAATGCCATGAAGAACGTAAGGAAGGCGACGATGCCGTCGGTCGCCGAGACGCGATACATTTCGCGCATCCGTGCGATGTCGATAAGAGGAATCGCCGAAAAGATTACGATGGCGGCGAGTACCGCATGGGGAAGATGGGAAAAAAGCGGTGCCAGATAGAGAAGCGCGAAGACCGTCATCACGGCTGTAATGACCGCGGAGACGGCAGTGCGCCCGCCCGCTGTCACATTTACCGCGGTGCGGGTAAATGAACCGCTGAGCGGAAAGCCTTGGAAAAATCCGGTCACGATATTAGCAAGGCCTTGGCCGGTAAGTTCCTGGTCGGTATCGAGATGCTCGCGGGTTATGCGTGCGGCGACCTTTGCGCTCGCGTGAGCGCCGACGAATCCTACGAGCGCGATGAGCGCGGCTTTTGGGATAAGTACAACGAATGCCCCTGCGTCAAACCACGGCAGGGAAAAAGACGGCAGACTCTGGGGTACAGTGCCCACGAGTTCTACGCCGTGACCCCCCAGCGAAAATACAAAATCTGCGAGCATACTGGCGGCCAGCACGATGAGCGCGGCAGGAAAGAGGTCGCGCAGTTTTCGCGAGAAGAGCAAGAGCGAGAGCGCGCATACTCCGACCGCAAGCGTCGGGAATGAGAGTGAGGGAAGTGTGCGGACGATATTCCATACAGTCTCAAAGACGAGGCCGTGTTGCGCTACAGAGATTCCGAGGAGCGAGGGTATTTGTGTGATGATGATAATGACGGCGGCAGCGGAAGAGAAACCAAATACGACCGAATGAGGCACGAGTTGCAGTATGAATCCGAGCCGGAAAAGCCCCATGAGGAGGTAGATTATTCCCGCGAGGAGTGCGAGCGTCGCTGCGAGCCCTATGTATTCAGGTGATCCTGGAGACGCAAGCGGGATAAGCGAGGAGAAGGTAAGGAAGCTCACGATAGCCACAGGGCCGGTCGAGAGCTGTCTTGATGAGCCCCAGAGAGATGCGATAAAACCGAAGAGGGACGCGTAGAGCCCGAAGACGACCGGAAGTCCGGCGATAAGTGCGAGCGCCATTGATTGTGGAATTTGTATCATGGCGACCGTAAAGCCGGCGATCGAGTCGGCTTTGAGATCCGACCAGGAGTATGCCGCACCCGGGCGCAAGAACGTCGGTCGCAGAAGCGAGGGAATGCGTGCAAGAGTTTCCGAAAGGTATGTCCTCATATGCTCAGTGTATACGACAGATTGCTCGTCGCCGCGCAGAATACTCTGGAAAACGAAAACAGCCCCGCAATTGCGGGGCTGTTTTCTGTCTGAACGCTTTGTCTACTTGCGGCACACGTAGTGCAGGTCGTAGTCCTTGCCTCCGAAGAATCTCTTCGCGAACTCCGCGACGACTTCCGGATTGTAGTACTTGCATGAGAACACGTCCAAGTACACGGCATTTGTCTGATTCGCGAAGTGTGCCGAGATGAGAGATGTCTCGATGAGCTGTGTCATCGAATATCCCGCTACTCGTTCGTCTTCGCCGAAATTGACGACGACGCACTCTCCGAATCGCTTCATCTCGATGAGCTCACAGAGCTCAACGACGAACCGCTTAATCTCGTCCGCAGACCGGATGATCTCCGGATTGCATCCGTGGATATCTATCCCCGAATGTAAACCCCAGGCATCGACCATTTGATACTCTTTTCGTATCGCACGGTCGGTCGAAGTTTTTGTTTCCATCTCTGATGTAACAATATTAATTGCTGACAATAGGGGTCAAAACTAAATGCCCGACCCTTATGCGCCACACGAGCGGAAATGAATTACCTTTTCATCTCATACGCGCGGCACTGCTTCAAAGAACTGATATCGCTATAATACACACTCAGTTCCAAATGTATATAGTTTCTGACGAATGTGTGTATAACTTCTTACAGACGACGTAGCACGAACAAAATGCAAGAATCTTGATTCTTGCATTTTTGAGGCGAGGAGCCTGAAAACAAAATGTTTTTACAAACGACGTAGGGTGAGCGAAGTGCGAGAACGCAGTTCTCGCACTTCCGAACCGAGGAGTTTGAAAAGCAGAATGCTTTTACAGGCGACGTAGAGCTTTTTCAGCTTTTCTCCTAGAAATAATCGTGCCCGGCTCGCACAAGTGGCGAGCCGGGCATCTTTGCGACCGCGCTAGAGTGTTTCAACGAGGCGCGCGGCGAAGCCTGTGGTCGTAAGTCTTGCTCTTGCTCGCAACCTCAAGAGCGAGTCGAGCGTCGGCAGCCGCCTCTCGGCGGGCCTTGCGGTTCTGCTGATGGCTCTTGAGCCCGCCTTCGCCGTTTCGATGGCCATTGGCGAAGCCATGGCCGCGTGTCCGTTTCTTCATCTGCTCTGATTCTCCGTTGCACTGAACGGTCGTGGGCTTACAGAACTCCCCCCAGACCTAGGCGACAAAGTAGCATATGAGCCCTCTTTTTGCTACTATCGCGTGTACGCGCGCATATGTTCATATGCACGCGGCACTCGGAGAAAATGTGAAAGTACACTTTCCCACTTTGCTCCTCGTTTGCGCGCATAGCTCAGCTGGTAGAGCGTCCGACTGATACTCGGGAGGTCCTAGGTTCGATCCCTAGTGCGCGCACTACTTCGCTCCCCTAAAGGGGGGAGCTACGAAGTGCAAAGCACCAACGTATAATGAGCTCATGAATTACAAAGTAATAGGCGGAAAAAAGCTCTCAGGCACGGTCACGACGAACATCTCGAAGAATGCCACGGTAGCCCTGCTTGCCGCATCGCTTTTGAATCGCGGCACGACGACCATCAAGCGTGTGCCGAAAATAGAAGAGGTGAATCGCCTCATCGAAGTATTGAAAAGCATCGGAGCTGAAGTCGAGTGGGCGAATGGGGACGTCGTGGTGCGCCCGCCCAAGAAACTCTCGCCCGAAAAGATGGACAAGGTAGCTGCGGGGAAGACCCGAAGCACGGTTCTCTTCACCGCGCCTCTCGCGCATCTTTTTGAGACATTTGAATTGCCGCTTCCCGGCGGATGCAATCTCGGCGGGCGCACGATGATGCCCCACATACAAGCGCTCGGCGCTTTGGGAATCTCGATACTCAAAGGTTCGGAGGGCATGTACATGGTTTCTTCGAAAGAAAAGACGGCGGGTGAAGTGGCCATGTACGAATCAAGCGATACGGGTACAGAAAGCGTCCTTATGGCTGCCGCGAAAATTCCAGGCAAAACGACTATCAAATACGCGAGCGCCAATTACATGGTGCAAGACCTCTGTGTCTTTTTAGAGCAGTGCGGCGTAAAGGTTGAAGGCATCGGCACCTCGACCTTGGTCGTGCATGGCGTCGATGAAATCGATAGGAATGTAGAAGTGTATCCCAGCGAAGACCCAATAGAATCCATGTTTTTCATTTCGCTTGCGGCAACCACCAACTCCGAAATTACCATCAAGCGCTGCCCGTTTGATTTTATCGAATTGGAACTCGTGACGCTCGGGCAGATGAGCCAGAAATACGAGTACGGCCCCAAGTACATCGCCGACAACGGCCGGACGGTACTGACCGACGTGACGATGTTTCCTTCGAAGCTCACCGCTCCACCCGAGAAAATCGCGCCGCGTCCGTACCCAGGGATTAACATAGACAACCTCCCATTTTTTGTGCCTGTCGCGACACAGGCCGAGGGTCGCACCCTCATCCACGATTGGGTGTACGAAAACCGGGCCGTCTACTATATGGAAATGAAAAAACTCGGAGCGGAGATGATCCTTGCCGACCCGCACCGGGTATTTATAGACGGCCCCACCAAGCTCCATGCCGCTGATATCGAAGCGCCACCGGCGCTTCGCCCTGCGACCATCATCTTGATTGGCATGCTCGCCGCGGAAGGGGAATCCATGCTCCGCGAGGTGTACCCGATAAACCGCGGTTACGAACGCCTCCACGAGCGCCTCCAAGAACTCGGCGCGAGCGTTGAGGCGGTGGAATAAAAATAAGTATGCTTGAGCAGAAACCACCCCTGCGTCAAAGTGAGGAAAATCGATATGTGGAGATTCTCGGTCTTACTTGGGACGAGTTAAAAGGGAAACACATCCTTGATATAGGTGCGGGAAGTGGTTCGTTTGCCCGCGCCGCTCGGCAAAGAAATGTTGATGTTGTATCGCTTGATATAAATACAAGAAGATGGAGTAAAGGGGAAAATGACTTACATCAGACCCCGTTAGTTCTCGCAGACATGGAGCATCTCCCCTTAAGGCCAGAATCTTTCGACTTAGTCGTGTCCGTCGCAGTTCCTCCGCACGATGACGAGCAAGCGGCGAACATTCTCGAAGAGATATTCGCTGTTTTGAAAAAAGGAGGCGAATATCGTTCAACAACTAATTATTCTTCCGATGTTCTTGAAAGCATGTCGAAGCAGGTTGGTTTTTCTACGTTCTCGTACGAGGATGTTCAAGAACCTTGGTACGGAAGATATTTTATTTTGAAGAAGTAGCACCCTTCAGATCAGCCTTCAACCACCCGCACCCTCTTGCCTGCGGCCATCGCTTTTTTGCGGGCTTCTTTTACGTCTTTTCCGATAGCGAGCGCGACGCCCATGCGGCGGTGGCCAGGGGACATTGGCTTGCCGAAAATACGTATCCACGTGCCGGGGATTTTGAGCGCTTTGTCGACGCCCTCGTACACAGGGTTGTTTGTTTTGATGTTCGTAAGTATTGCAACAGAGGCGCCCGGGCGGCAGGGGATTAGGGGTATGGGGAGGTCGAGGATTGCCCGCACGTGCAATTCCATTTCACTCATCGTTTGCGAGACCATCGTGACCATGCCGGTGTCGTGCGGGCGGGGGCTAAGCTCGGAGAACCACACCTTGTCGCCTTTAATGAATAGCTCGACGCCGAAGATGCCACGGCCCTTTGTGCCGCAAAGTTCGCCGACGACTTTCTTTGCAATATTCTGCGCTTTTTTGAGCGCGGTTTTTGTCATCGGCTGCGGCTGCCAGCTCTCCACGTAGTCACCGTCTACTTGGCGGTGGCCGACCGGCGCGCAGAATGAGATGCCTCCCTTATGCCGCACAGTGAGAAGTGTGATTTCGTAATCGAAATTAATTTTGCCTTCGACTATGACCTTGCCCGTGTTGCCGCGCGCTCCCTCCATCGCGAACTTCCATGCCTTCGCCAAATCTTGCGGTTTTTTAGCCATGGATTGGCCGTGACCACTCGATGACATCGTCGGTTTGATGAAGCAGGGGAATCCGACCGCTTTTGCTCCCACTTCAAGCTCCTCGAGACCGCCGGCAAAACGGTACGGAGACGTTGGCAGCTTCAGCGTCTCTGCAGCCAGCTGACGGATGCCCTGCCTGTCCATCGTGAGGCGTGTCGCGCGCGCGGTCGGAATGACTCTCCAGCCCTCCTTTTCGAGCTCGACGAGCGTTTCCGTCGCGATTGCCTCAATTTCGGGGACGATGAAATGGGGCTTTTCTGTTTGTACAACTTTCCGTATTTTTTTCCCATCGCGCATGTTGAATACGTAGCTCCGGTGGGCTACCTGCATCGCGGGCGCGTGCTCGTACCTGTCGCAGGCGATGACCTCTATTCCGAGCCGCATTGCCTCGATGGCAACTTCGCGGCCAAGCTCTCCCGAGCCCAAGAGCATGAGCTTGACGGAGGAGGGGGTAAAGGGGGTGCCGAATTTCATGAGGACATTATTGCATAGCTACTTATCCATACAACTATATGCTTATTCGCGCGAATTAGAATATAAGGCACCGAGAGTTACTGTGGTAATGTACTCGCATGTCCAAGCCAAAACTCATCATTTTTGCTTCGGGGAAGAGGTCGGGTGGCGGCTCGGGATTCGAGAACCTGGTAAATGCGACCCGCCTACGCTCCGACTCCGCTAAAGCTACGACGGACAAACAAGGCTCCGGCGAGGCAAGCCTTGATGCCGATATCGTAGCGGTCGTTTCCAATCACGAGCGCGGCGGTGTCCACGAGCGCGCAATGCGGCTCGGGATACCATTCATCTACTTTGACCCCTCGGTTCATTCAAACGTTTTGCAAAATGTTGGAACGTCATACCAAGAGATAGTTCGGAAAAGCGGAGCGGAGTGGGTCGCGCTTTCGGGATGGCTTCGTCAAGTGAGCGGGCTTGACCCGAAGAAAACATTCAACGTCCACCCAGCGCTTCTCTCGCAATTCGATGGTCGCTTTGGCGGACATGGCATGTACGGGCATCACATCCACGAAGCGGTGAAGGCCGCCCTTGATGCAGGCGAGATAACAGAATCAGGATTTACGATGCACTTTGTGACCGACGAAATGGATCGTGGCCCCGCATTTTTCGAGCATCGCGTACCGCTCAAGAAGGGGATGACCGTGGATGAAATTGCACATGCGGTAAATACTGCTGAGCATGAATGGCAGCCCAAGATCACCAACATGGTCGTGCACGGGCAGATACGGTGGGACGGAAAAGATTCAACATCACTCGTCATCTCGACCGAACTTAACGTTTGAAGAAGTAGACAATCAGGAGTACGCCGATAATCGAGAGAATGACGCCGAGCACCTGATACCAGTTCAAGCGTTCGTTCCAGAAGAGAAGCCCGAAGAATATCGCATAGACGATAAGGAGTGGATAAAAGACTGATGTAAAGCCCGATTGGGGGGCGCCGAGCCCGTACGCGCGGATGATTGCCGCATTGCCGACGCTGACCAGTACGCCGATGCTGATGGCGAGCCAAAGCGATTTGGAAGCGAGGGCGAGGGATTTTTCACCGGGGGTCATGAGGTACAGCAGTACCATTACGATTGTTCCGACTGCGGAGGCGTATGCATTTATGAGGAAGGGAGAAACATCGCTCGGCAGCAACTTGGAAATGGATTGGTATGCTACAAAAAGAAGAGGAGCCCCGATGGCGATCATCTGCCATGTCATGCCGCTATGATACCACTGGTTCTCATTGTGGGTGCGGGGAGACTCGAACTCCCAACCCTTGCGGGACACGGTTCTGAACCGTGCGCGTCTACCAATTGCGCCACGCACCCGAGCTAATGCATTCTAGCTAATTCTGCACTTTCGTATAGTGCAGCAGCAGACTGCCTTTTTCGTTCAACTTTTTTGTTGATTCGAGGTGGAATTTGGTCAGCACATCTTTTGTGCTCTCAAAGAGGTTGAGGCCGCGGCCGAAGATTACCGGCTCGATAGTAAGATAGATTTCGTCGAGCAAGTCGTTCTCGAGAAACCATGTGTACGTTTGAGTACCACCAAGAATGGCGACTTTTTCGTATTTTTCCATGAGCGGAATACAGTCCGACGATTCGGGGTTGCAATACGTAAGCGTGTCACTCTTGTGCTCACTCGTCCTCACCGAGGCGGTAAACACGATGCAATTACGCTTGGAGAGCTGCTCGATGGCAGTTTTGTAGGTGTTGTTTCCGACGATGACCACGTCCGATTTGTCGAGCATTTCATGGAGGAAATCCTTGTCTTCCGGAGACGTCCAATCGGAAAAGTGCCCGGAATCAAGGGCAATTTTCCCGTCAATAGTGACTGCGGCGATGGCGATACAACGCATGCCTGCATTGTATCCGAAGCGGTTGCTTTCATGAATAGCATCCCGTACAATGCTGCCTTCCATGCCGATAACACTCGACGAGCGGAATACCAAAAAGATATTGATAGCCCTCGCCATCTATCTCGCGTCGCTCTTTGCGGCCAATACGCTTGGTCTCAAAATAATGCCGTTCATCCTCGGACTGCACGTATCGGTCGCGGTATTCTCGTTCCCGTTCGTATTCCTCACGACCGATGTCATCGGCGAGGTATATGGGAAGCGCATCGCGAAGCTCTTCGTGCTCGCGGGCTTCATCGCGACATCCATGTTCGTTCTTTATTCTTTCCTCTCACTCGCGCTTCCGTGGGATCCGGCGGCCGAGTGGGTGCGTGGAAGCTACAACACCGTTTTCGGCATTTCGCTCCGTATTGCCATAGCGTCGCTCGTCGCTTTCGCGATTGCCGAATACCAAGATGTCATCTCATTCTTTTTCTTCCGCAAATGGTTCGGTGAGACGAAGTTTTGGATAAGCTCCAACCTCTCGAACCTTTGGTCGCAACTCCTCGACACCGTACTTTTCATGGTCATTGCATTTGCGGGTGTCTATCCGACACCCGTCCTCATCCGCATCATCATCACCTGGTGGCTTTTCAAGGTGGCAATGGGCTTCGTCTACACGCCACTCTCGTACATCGGAATTAGACTTTTGCGTGACAAGACGGCATGAAGGTAGCGCCCATACGGACGCGGGTATTTAAGGAAAGTGAGGATCTCGTGCGATTCATCGTCGGGCATATTCCGGCCATGAAGAACGGTTCCGTTCTTGCGGTAACCTCGAAAATAGTCGCGCTTGCGGAGGGCTCCGTCGTGCGGGCTACGAGCTCGCGCGCGAAGGAGGCCATTATCCGGGCCGAATCCGAGTGGCAGCTGCAGGCAAAATACGGCAAGCTAACGCTCAAGGACGGGCTCTTGATGTGGAATGCGGGTATCGATGAATCCAACGCGAAGGGGAACATCATTCTCTTACCGAAGGATTCCTTCGCAGCTGCAAAGAAGATTCGTTCTAGTCTTTTGCAAAATTACAAAATAAAGAAACTCGGCGTAATCATCACCGACAGCCGTATCATGCCGCTGCGCGCGGGTGTCGTCGGCGTCGCGCTCGGCTATGCGGGTTTCAAGGGCCTGCGCGATTATCGCGGCAAAAAAGATATTTTCGGAAGAAAGCTTAAGTTTACCCAAACGGATGTCGCGGATTCTTTGGCCACAGCCGCCGTGCTCGTCATGGGCGAGGGGAAAGAGCGTCGCCCGCTCTGCATCATTGAGGATGCGCCAGTAGAATTTTTCGACACGGTGAGTCGCAGAGAGCTCGTCGTAGCGCCGAAGGATGATATGTATCGTCCACTATTTAAAACAGTGAAGCGAAGAAAGAAGTAATCACGTGCCACAGATTACTCAAGAATCCGCCTTTTGGCGTGCCCAACGTTCCGACTGCGGCAATTTGGCTTGAGGTCGCAGGCGGCGTGCTCGAAGAGATCGTTGCGGCCTGAGGGATCGTTACTTTTTTCGGCTGCGGTACTTTTGTTATTTTCGGCTTCGGTTTTACCGGAGTGGTCGTTGCGGCTTGCCCTGGGTTTTTCGAAAGTGTCGTTGTGGTTTCGTTCCCAACAACAGGCGTGGATGTTGCAATTATTTCCGGTGTCGATGTCGCAATCTCCGGCGTGCTCGTCGCGGCGAGTGGGACGGTGGACGTCGCGCTCGATGTTGCCGTCGTCGCCGTGATGCTGTTGTTATTCAACGGATTGGTCGGCTTCGAATACGAAGAGAGCAAAGAATTCCACGTCTTGCCGAGGCTCGCCGGTATTGCATAGGCGCTCGCCCATATGCGCGTGCTTTCATCGCTTACTGTAGACTCGATACCGCCGTCTGCCTGTTGGAGCGAGGCGAGGTAATCACCGGGAGTGAGTCCGTTCGCCGTCCAACTCAAGCTTGATTGCCCGAGTGCGGATATGGCTTGGAGCGTCCAACTCGTTGAGAAGCTGCTGCCGAAGCCGCCGTTCGTTTGTTGCTGTGTGCGGAGGTAGCTTTCGGCCTTCGTGAGTGCAGTGGGGACACCGGGAAGAGAACTAAGCGGTGCGAGCGCTTGTACAGCAGCTGCCGTCATATCAACGCCGCCTGTCCACGCACCGCTCTCGAGTTGCCGCGAAATGATAAACGCGACCGTTTTCTGAATGATGTCGTCGCTCGCACTGTAGCCCGCATGTGTAAGCGGGAAAAGTGCGAAGATGTCGTCATTTTCGAAGGATACATCTCCAATCTGCGTGCCGTCGAATGCATTGATGATAGGCGTTATGAAGTCCTTCGACGTTCCTGAGTACGGATTGATATCGAGAGCCATGAGCGCCATCGCATGCCGTTCGTAGTCGGTGGGACTCGAAAGCGTGGGCGAGGAGGTGACAAGGTAGTCATGCAGACTTGTCTTTGCTGCTCCGGGATCACCTGCGGCAAACGCGAGGGCCGCCCAATCCGAATACAGCGGAGAACCAAAGGAGCCGTCGGTGTTCTGCTTGGAAACAAGATAAGTGAGTGCGTTCGGGACACTCAACTTGATATGCACCACTTCGCCTCCTCCTCCGCCACCACTATTCACAACCGGTGCCGGCGTCTCCGCCGCGACCGCCATGATACTTGTCGTGGCACTCGGGAGGTACCCCGTCTGCGTCGCGTAGACAGTGAAGGCGTCGGTCGAAGTTGCAGCGATGTCGAATTGTCCGTTTGCGTTCGTTGTGCCTTCTACACCCACAACTGTCGCGCCTGCGACGGGGACGAATGCGAAGGTGCCCGTGTCGAAGCCGGTGACGGTAACCGTTGTCGTGCCGCCCACGGTGGGCGACGCGTTGGACACCGCGATACGCAGGGGTTGAATACCAAGCGTCCAAAGAATACTGTCGCCGTCGCTGAGGAGCGTATCGGACGCGCCGAAGTTCGAGATGTCGTCATTGAAAAAGAAAATCCACGTATCGTCAGGATATCCGGGCGCGGCAATGCCGTTTACCGAATCTACCTGCGAGCCGAAATCAAACCACGTGAGGCCGGTAGCGAGTCCTGCGGCCTCAAAAGCGCACAGAGCATTGACCGTTGTCGTCGCACTGTTCTCCCTGTTGGAGCATGCGTCCACATTGACCAGCTGCTTGGCAAATACAGTACCTGTATCCGCCTCAACTTGTAGGTACACCGATACGGTGCCATCCGCATATGCGGCAAAGGGGACACAGATTGATACAAAGAGCGCGGCGAGGGCAAAACGGATTTTCATATGTGATTTTGCAAAATCATGTCGCGTACTGTCCTTTGTTACGCGACTTTAATAATTATTAATAACTCTTTTCATACCTCCACTCAATCGCGTCGCCCGCGCTGAGTGTCGTTTGAGAAGCGCCCGTGCCCGAAAGTTTTCCGTTCATGTAAAGAATCCAGTTGTAACCGCTCTCCGCCTTTTGTCCGTTGATGGATTCCACAAAAAATCCGAGAGACGGATAATCCTTCCCGGTGAACGCGAAGTCGCCGGTGGACGCAAGGATGCTCATCGCATCGAGGACGGTTGAACCGGTCGGCGCAAAGGCGGCGTGTGAGATTCCTCCCACCGAGAGCGCGAAATTCGGTGTTGGAGAAGGAACTGTTTCAGAGGTGTTCGTTGCGGCAGTGGTCGGTGTTTGCGGTGTGCGGGCAGACGGTTGAGATTGAGGTTTAACCTCAATCTCCGGAGGTTTAACCTCCGGAGACATTGTTGCGACAGGACCTGTTGTTGGAGAGACCGACGCTTTAAATAATTGTCGCTGCGCAAAATACGAACCTCCTACGAGGAGGAAGACGGCAAGAAAAAGTAATAGATATTTTTTCATACAACAAAAAATCCGCACACGAGCGGAGAGTTTTACTGCATGCGCCGTATAAAGTTCGGCCACACGGTCTCCTGCTCGGGAATGACAGTTGTTTGACGACCGGACTACTTCGGCTCGCCGAAGCCCGTAGGGCGAAGGCGGCACCAAAGATTACCGTTGCGGCACAGTGGAGGAATTCCTTGCCTCGCCGAAGTTTCGACGAAGGCGGGTCACCTCACTTCCACAAACAACCGTGGACGCGCATTGTAGCTGCGGAGAGTTTTAGCACAAGTGCATAACGTACCCGGATATGAAATGGGAAGGCGCGCAAGCCCCCACACCAATGCATTGGTGTGGGGGCAAGTGGATAACGCAGCGCAGGACGTCTTTCTCGAAAGCGCAAGTCCGATAATGATATAGTGGCTTATATGGGAGAGAAAATCACAAGCCCGGCCTTCTTCATTGGCAAAGGCGTTGATGAGGGAAATCTCATATCGTTCGGCTCCGGACAGCCGGATTTGCCTCCGCCACCTGCGGCCTACAATATTCTTGCAAGTTACCGCGGATTCAAATATGGCCGCGTACAGGGGGAAGAGACGCTCCGGGAAGCAATTGCCGCAGAGTACCCGAATGCCACTCTCGAACAGATAGTCGTCACCAATGGCGCCTCGGAGGCCATAGACCTCGTCCTGCGGGCGATATCGGTACCGGGTGGTAAGGTCGCACTTCCGCGGCCGTACTACTATTCGTACCCGCACAACGTCGAGCTTGCCGGCATGACGCCCGTGTATTACGACCTTGTCGAGGGGAAGATTGATTTTGATGCATTCGAAAAAGTGGTGCAGGGGTGCCGTGCGGTCATGATTAATTCACCATCGAATCCCACGGGCACCGTGCAGGAGGTGGCGACGCTCAAAAAAATCGAGAAACTGTGTGATGACCTCGGCATATACATACTCTCCGACGAGGTGTACAAGGATCTCATTTATGTGCGTGAGAATTATTTATTGACCGGGAAGCGCGTCGTGACTATCAATTCATTTTCAAAAACGTATGCCATGTGCGGATTCCGCCTCGGCTATTTTCATACATTCGATGAGAAGCTTGTCGAGCGGGTGGTCGAGATGAAATCGCATACATCGATGAATACTTCTATCGGGAGTCAGGCAATGGGGCTCGCGGCGATGGGGGAGCGCAGCACCTACGTCACAGCGCATTTACCGATATGGGAAGAGCGCCGCAATCTCATGTACAAGGATATGTGTGATATCGGCCTCGACCTTTGGAAACCGGAGGGCGCATTCTACGTCTTTCCGAAATTCAAGGATGCCACGCGCGCGATGCACGACCTCTACTACAACTACGAGGTCATCACCTACGATGGTACGTGGTTCGGCGCTCCGAAACGCCTGCGTTTCAGCTATGCGTTGGATATCGAAAAAATCGAAGAGGGATTGCAACGCGTCGCGAAATTCCTGCAGAAGGAATACCAAGCGTATGTATGATCGGGCTTTTTGATTCGGGTTCCGGCGGTCTTTCAGTCTTGTCGGCACTGCGCGTGCGCGCTCCCGAGGCCGATATCGCGTATTTCGGCGATATCGCGCACGCGCCGTATGGTACGAGAAGCGCTAAAGAGCTCGTCGAGCTTACGAAAGCGGGAGTTGCGATTCTCAAGGAAATGGGTGCTACGCAAATCGTGAGCGCATGCAACAGCGTCGCGTTCTCGGTTCTCGCAGGCGCGGCAGGCGCTACACCGATTATTGAGATGACGAAGCCGACGGCAGCGGGCATGCATGCGCACAAGGGTGCCCGGGTGCTCCTTATCGCGACGCCCGCAACCGTCAATTCAAAGATTTATGAGAACGCGTTGGCGCACATTGTCGGGCTCGAATCGCTCGCCATCCCGGGACTTGCGGGCGCGATAGAGTTTGGAGCGGGGGATGCTGAAATCGCGGAAATCGTGCGCGAGGCCCTCCGCATAAAGAGGGGGAAGCAGTATGAATACCTGCTCCTCGGCTGCACGCACTACCCGCTCGCCTTATCGATCATAGAGGCCGAAGCACGGGACATTCTCGGTGAAATACAGTGTATCAATCCCGCGGGGTACGTGGCAGACGAGGCCATCGCGCGCTTTGACTGCACGGGTACAGGCAGACTAGATTTCAAAATATCAAAAGATTCCGGGCAATTCCGGACGCGCGTGCGCAAGCTTTTTCCAGCGGCTCGGTATACTATTGCGTGCGTATGACGTACGAAGGATTTTTCAAAGGGAAGCACATCACGCTCCTCGGTCTCGGGCTCCTCGGCCGCGGGGTGGGAGATGCGGAATTCTTGGCGCAGTGCGGAGCACACGTCTTGGTGACCGACACGAAAACAGTGGAACAGCTCGCTGAATCGGTTGAACGACTAAAGAAATACCCCGACATCACTTTTCATCTCGGGGGACATCAAAAAACAGATTTTGAGAAATGCGACCTCGTCATTAAATCCGCCGGCGTACGGCTCGACTCGCCGGAAATTGCCGCGGCGCGTGCTGCAGGCGTCCCCGTCGCGATGTCGACAGCACTCTTCGCGAAGTACGCGATGGAAGCAGGCGCAAAAATCGTCGGGGTAACGGGCACGCGCGGGAAGACCACCGTCGCGCACATCATTCACCATGTTCTAACTTCCTCCTTCGCCAAGGCTTCGGCGGACAGGCGCGCGAGAAAAGTGTTGTTGGGCGGTAACGTGCGCGGTGTTTCCACGCTTGCACAATTGCCCGACGTGGAGCCGGATACCATTGCAGTCTTGGAGCTTGATTCGTGGCAACTGCAAGGATTTGGCGACCTCAAAATAAGCCCGAATATAAGCGTTTTTACGAACCTCATGCCCGACCATCGGAATTATTACAAGAGTATGGACGAGTATTTTGCGGACAAGGCGAATATTTTCCGCTATCAGCGTGCTGACGATGTTTTAATTGTCGGTAATGCGATTGCAGACAAGGTTCGCGCGGCACAGCCTCTGCTGGACCCCATTATTCCCGAACGGATTCCTTCCAATTGGAAACTGAGGATTGCGGGGGAGCACAATCGTGAAAACGCATCATTCGCGAATGCTGCGCTCCAAGCGCTCGGCCTTCCGGACGACGAGATCAAAGCAGGACTTGAATCGTTCGAGGGTGTCGAAGGTCGTTTGCAATTCGTGCGCGAATTGAACCTGCCTCGCGTTGACGGAGGCAAGGCGGGCGGTGTGAGAATTTACAACGACAACAATGCGACAACGCCGGAGGCGACGATAGCCGCCTTGCGCGCGCTTGGAGAAAATATCACGCTCATCGCCGGCGGTTCCGAGAAAGGTTTGGCACTGGAGGAATTGGTTTCAGAAATAAAAAAACGCGTTTCGACCGTTATTCTTCTGGTACATCCGAATTACCAAGGCTCGGAACGGCTCGCGGGTGTTCTCAAGAAGGCGGATATCCCTTACGAAGAAGCACGTGAACTCCCGGCGGCAGTAACTTCTGCCTTAGAAAAGACAAGAAAAGGAACCATACTATTCAGCCCCGCGTTCGCGTCATTTGGGATGTTCAAGAATGAGTACGAGCGCAACGACCAGTTTATGGAAATCGTCAGGCGGATGGGAGACGCTGCATAAGGGTCTCGATCCCTTTACGCATTGTCTTGGAGATTTCAGGGTCGCTCTGCAGGTCTTTGATGGTTTCCTGCAAACGACTGTCGATGCCATTCTCATTGTCGAAGAGGTAGGAAGGGAATTCTTCAAAGCGCTCAAAATATTCTTCAAAGACCTTCTTACGTATCTTTGCATTCAAGCTCGTCGCGGCGGCTTTCAATTCTTCAAAATCGAATTTGGGTTTTCTCTGGGGATTCTTCACTCCATGATTGTACTCCCTAGCGAATGCGGGCGATAGTTGCCATTAGCTGCGCGTGATTCATAATCACATATATGCCATCGCGCATCTACATGGTCGGGATTGGGGGTATCGGGATGTCGGCGCTTGCACAATATCTAGTTCATACCGCTCATGAAGTTTCTGGCTCTGACCGCGAAGAATCGCCCGTCGTGACGATGCTCGTGCAAAAGGGCATCTCTGTCACGGTCGGGCACGACCAATGTCTGATACCCGCGGATACCGAGCTTCTCATCTACAGCGATGCGGTGGGGGAGGGAAATGTCGAGCGCGTGCGGGCGAAGGAGATGAAAATCCCGCAGATGTCGTACTTTGAGGCGCTCGGTGAAGTGACGCGGACCGCGCGCACGATTGCGGTAGCGGGCACGCACGGCAAGACGACAACGACGGGCATGCTCGCCAAGATTTTGCAGTACGCAGAAAAAGAGCCGACGGTCATCGTCGGTTCTATCGTGCGGGATTTCGGTTCGAATTTCTTGGCTGGACGGGAAGACCTCTTCGTGGTCGAGGCATGCGAATACCGCGACCACATTTTAAAACTCTCACCCGAGATTCTTGTCATCACCAACATCGAGCTCGACCATACTGATTATTTTCCGAATCTCGAAGCTCTGCAGGCGACATTTCGCAAAGCTGCCGCGCGCGTGCCCGCTCACGGCATCATCGTCACGAATCCGTACGATCCGGCCATCGCGGCGGTACTTTCCGACGCAGTTGCTCCGATACTCGATTACACGACGCAGACGGTACCGGCACTCGGGCAGATAGGGGAATTCAACCGCATGAATGCCCGCGCCGCCAAGGCGGCGGCGCGGGCGCTTTTCCCGCATCTGCAGGAATCGTATACCGACCGTGCGCTCATGGACTTCAAGGGCTCGTGGCGTCGCTTCGAATATAAGGGCGAGACTCCCATGGGAGCAATAGTTTACGACGATTACGCACATCACCCCACCGCAATCCAAATGACCGTCGAAGCCGCGCGGGAAATATTTCCCGACAAGAAAATCGTCGTCGCATTCCACCCGCACCTATACAGCCGTACGCGGAGCCTCCTGCAGGAATTCGGGAGAGCACTCGCCGAAGCGGACGAAAGTCTCATCGCGCCCATTTATGCCGCCCGCGAAGCACCGGACCCGTCGGTTACCAACGAGTCCGTCGCGGAAACGGTCCGCCGGTATGGCGGTGAATCGCTTGCGTTCGACTCCTTCGACCTCATCCGCGACAAGTTGCTGAGCTACGACGACCGGCACCTCATCATCACGATGGGCGCAGGGGATATATACAAAGTTGCCGAACAGATCGCCGACTAGATTGCGGCGGGTTTTTCGATATTATGCCGCATTAAGTAAGCCCGCATCTCTGGGACTGCGAAAAGCGCATCGTAGGAGCCTCGCGCACCGCCGGCCGCTAAGGAATCAGCATGCGCGGGATGCATTATCCAAAAAGGGATTCCTTGTCCTTGATCGATCAAGATAAGATCGAATGTCTTCCTCGACACATCAAACCCGCGCACTAAAAAATTTCCCTCGGTAAGGTCCGGCATTATATTCTGAAGGGTTCCCAAAAAACCGGATTTGGTGTACTGGAGGAGTTCTGCAACTTCACGCAGGTGAATAAGTTCGTCTCGTAGCAACTTCAGATTGTCTTCGGATATCGAGTGATCGGCAAGGAATTTTTTTGCGTTTTCTTCCCCATCTTTGGTGATGTCGAATTTCGTATCGATCCCAGAAGCATGGAGGAGGTCGCGGAATGTGAGAGATGGACCCATCTCCATCGCGATGTAATTTTTACTTGCCGCATATTCGATAAGAGTTGAAAGATCATAGTGGTGCTTGGGAAAATCTTCCAACTCCGCGACAATTCTCTTTGCGAGCCCGAGATGAGGGGTAAAATCGGATTTTGGGTACACGGTCCTTTTTATCCGCGATACCGGGTTGTCGCGGGCGATCAAATCTTTCTCTTCTGAAAATAACTTTACCGCGATGGGTCGTCCATCAATAAGATATTTCCATACCACCCCCTCGCTTCCTTCAGAGATTTTGACAGCGTTAAACAACTCTGGTTTTAGAAAATCGTTTCTCAATTGATCGAAGTTAAGTTTGCTCAACAATTCTTTCTTCCCTTCAGGCGTGACGGCTATATGCATCACGCGACCCCGATTCTTTTCGAGGACTTTTCTTAGTTGCGGCGCATACTGCCCCTTCGTTTCTTGTACTGTGGCCTCAACCAAGGCATCCACGGCATGCTCGAAATAGTAATTGGTTATCGGTTGACCGTATGCGTCGCCAGCAAACCCCATTCCTTTAACTCCCTGCGGAAGAATCGTCTTCTCTTTTTGTTGAGGGAGATGGTCTGCCCTGATAATATGAGGCTCTTCTTTGACCATGCGCAAAGTATACCTTGCGCCCTTTCTTTTTTCTCATTTGTAGTGCATACCTATCCGTATGGGAAAGCTTTCCATCGTGGCTACGCCAATCGGCAATCTGGGGGATCTCACATTCCGTGCGCTCTGGAATCTCAAGGAGTGTACCGTTATCTATGCAGAAGACACGCGCGAGATATTGAAACTCCTCAATCATTATGGCCTCCGCAAGTCGGTATTTCGGCTCGATGCGGCAACGGAGGGGAAGAAAACGGGAGAGGTGGTGACGCGCCTTGAAGCAGGAGAACATATTTGCTATGTGACAGACGCCGGTACGCCCGGCATTTCGGACCCCGGCGCCCGGCTCGTCGCCCATATCCGCGAGCGGCTTCCAGAGGCCGTCATCGAGGCGATTCCCGGACCTTCAGCAATTACCGCCGCACTTTCTATCGCAGGGCTCTCCACCGACAAGTTCCTTTTTCTCGGATTCCTTCCGCACAAGAAAGGCCGCCAGACCGCACTCAAAGAAATAGCGCAATGCATATTTCCCGTCGTTCTCTATGAGTCACCTCACCGCATACTGAAATTACTGACCGAACTCGCAAAATTCGCACCGGATTGCCGGGTTACGATTGCCCGTGAATTGACCAAGATACACGAAGAAGTGTTGGTTGGCAGCCCCCTCGAACTGGCGGCAACGTTGGAAAAGAAAAAAGCCGTCCGCGGCGAATTCGTCGTCATCGTGCATTAAGTATGGAGTATAGGGTATGGCGTATGGAGGGTTCGATGCTTTCGGGTTTTCCCCTCCATACTTCGTACTTCATACGCTATACTTCTCGGGTATGACCATCGACGCTCTCATCATGCTCTCGGGTGCATTTGTGGCGGCGCTCCCTTTCTTGGGCTTTCCCAATAGCTGGGACACTTTTTTCTTCGTCTGCGCAGGGGTTTTCGTCATTGCGCTTGGGATAGTCGTGCGCCGTCGTCTCGGGCGTTCGGGGAAAAAGACCGATACATCGGCACAGTTTGTTGCCGAAAGCGTACCGCGTCATGATGAAAATAAGTTGGCGCAGTAGCATACTCATCTTCGGCGTCGGATTTCTAATCGCCGTCGGAGCCGCGGCCGCGTCCGAATCAGTCGCGCCGAAAATCTCGTTCGTTCGTTCGGAGGGAACTCCGGAATTACCCGCGTCCGTCCCTGAAGCACCGCCGCCCGTAGAGCACATCAAGACTCCGGATGCGGTGCGGGGGATTTACATGTCGCAGTGTGCCGCGGGCACGCCGAGCTTCCGGACAAGTTTTTTGAAAATGCTGGACGAAACAGTATTGAACGCCATCGTCATCGACATCCGCGATTACAGCGGCAAAATCGCGTTCCCGACCGAGAATCCCGTCCTCAAGGATATGGTTTCCGACGAGTGCGGTGCGCGGGACATGAAAGAATGGGTGCAAGTACTCCACGACCACGATGTGTACGTCATCGGGCGCATCACCGTATTCCAAAATCCCGCGTATACGAAACTCCACCCCGAACAAGCAGTACAGAAAAAAGGCGGCGGGATATGGAAGGACAAAAACGGCCTTGCCTTCGTGGACGTCGGCGCCAAGGAGTATTGGAGTACGGTCGTGGAGCTTGCCAAAGAATCATACGAACTCGGGTTTGATGAACTCAACTTCGATTACATCCGCTTTCCCTCCGACGGCGACATGAAGGCCGCCGTGTATTCCTTCGGTGCCGGCAAAACGAAGGCGGAAGCGCTCGAAGAATTTTTCAAGTACTTGCATGACGAATTGAGACCACTCCGTTCGACAAGCTCAGGACAAGTCGGAATCGTCACGTCGGCCGACCTCTTCGGCTATGTCACCGTGCACGACGACGACCTCGGTATCGGGCAGATTCTCGAGCGGGCGTTGCCGTATTTTGATTACATAGACCCGATGGTCTACCCGAGCCACTACAACAGCGGCTTTGCGGGACTCAAGAATGTGAACAGCGACCCGTACCGTGTCGTTTCCGTCTCCATGAATACCGCCGTGCAGCGTACGATAGCGACTACGACACGAAATCAATTTCTCGGTGCAATCCCCATCGCCTCGACCTCACCCGTCTCGACGAGTACGAGCCGAGGCGGACCGCAGCTCTACGAGAAAAAGAGCTATCCCGCTTCGGCAATGCGCCCGTGGCTCCAATCCTTTGATTATCCGGTCGAGTACACGCCTGCGATGGTCGCCGCTCAGATAAAGGCAAACGAGGATGCGGGTCTGACCTCGTACCTTTTTTGGGACGCGGCGAATAAGTACCGCAGCTTGCGCCAAGTTTTGACGCAGTAGCAAAGAGAAATACGCTATACTGATGGCATGACTCCCGGCCATCCGGATGATGACCGCCGTATTACGTATTTTGCGGCGACGCACACGCGCGGAAAACGCGAAATGTTCGGCATTCGCGGGCTCGACCGCGGCAAACACATCTATGTCATCGGCAAGACGGGCATGGGCAAATCCACGCTGCTCGAGAACATGGCTATTCAAGATATCCAAAACGGCGAAGGAATCGCATTCATCGACCCGCACGGCTCGACCGCCGAGAAACTTCTCGACTTCGTTCCGCACGAGCGCATCAAGGATGTCGTCTACTTCGCGCCCTTTGATACGGACCACCCCATCGGATTCAACGTGATGGAGGATGTGGGCTACGACAAACGTCACCTCGTGGTCTCGGGGCTCATGGGAGCTCTGAAGCGCATCTGGGTGGACGCCTGGAGCGCGAGAATGGAATACATTTTGCAAAATACGCTCTTGGCACTCTTGGAGTATCCCGATTCAACATTGCTCGACGTGAATCGCATGCTCACCAACAAAACCTTCCGCGCCGCGGTCGTCGCAAAAATCACCGACCCCATCGTGCGCGGATTCTGGGTGGAAGAATTCGCGCAATTCACCGATACCTATACGCGCGAGGCGACGCCCGCCATTCAAAACAAAATCGGACAATTTACGGCCAACCCGCTCATCCGCAACATCGTGGGGCAGGGGAAATCGTCGTTCGACTTACGCAAAATAATGGACGAAAAGAAAATATTCATTGTCAACCTTTCGAAAGGCCGCATGGGTGAGACCAATGCCTCGCTGCTCGGCTCGATGCTCGTCGTCAAGATTTATCTCGCCGCGATGTCGCGTGCCGATGAGCCGGCAGCGCGGATGGCAAGATTGCCGCGATTCTATTTCTACGTGGACGAATTTCAATCGATGATGAACGAGGCCTTCGCCGACATTCTCTCCGAGTCGCGCAAATATAAGCTCGCGCTCACGCTCGCCAACCAGTACATCGAACAAATGGAGGAGGAAGTGCGGGACGCCGTCTTTGGCAACGTCGGCACGCTCATCGTATTTCGTGTCGGACCATTCGATGCGGAAGTCTTGGAGACGGTCTTCGACCCCACGTTTACTCCGGAAGATCTCGTCGGACTGGGCATCGGACAAATTTATCTCACGCTCATGATAGACGGCGTGGGCTCCAAGCCATTTTCCGCCGAGACCATTCCACCCATTGATACTCCTCCCATTTCATACCGCGATGATTGCGTCCGGAACTCGCGCGAACTCTACGGTCGCGCACGTGCGGACGTCGAAGGAATGGTCAACCAGAAGCAGCTGGATTTTCAGCCGCCGCCAAAAGAAAAAAAAGAACGGGAGAAAAGTGCCTACGGCTCCCGGCCCAGGGTCTCGGACGCGGCACCTCACCCTGCGGCTGATGCAACTCCGCGCGGATTTGCAACCAATGCACCGCGCGAAGTCCACGCACCAAGACCAGTTTCTGCACCGATGCGCGCCACTCCTCCCGAAGCGGACTCGTCCCGCTCGCCTCGATTCGGCGAAGCGGGCCGTGGCGGAGCCGAGGCGGAGCAGCGTTCGGCTTTGCGTGCCGCTATCGCGCAAGCACAGCCCGCCTCGCCCGATGAGCGAGCGAGTCGAGGCGGGCCCAAAGTTGTCGAAGCCCCCGTACCCTCTGCCCCGATGCGCTCTCCGGCGGATATTTTGCGGGAGCGGCTCGCCGCCAAGCAGATCTCTTCTGCGAGAAATGCACCGCGCAACCCTGTGGCCGGAGCCCACACTCCGACGCCGACGCATATCCCCCCCTCCGCACAAGGCTTCGGCGGGGCGAAGCCGAATCCACAGCCGCAATCGCATCCTGCGCCTCGCCCCGCATTTACGGGTGATAATGGCGTTCATGAAGACGGTGCTCAATCTGCGCGAAACGGTGAAGTGTCACCCGAAGTACTTCAGAGAGTTTTGCGGGAGGAAGAAGCGGGCGAGTAGTTTTCTCGTTTCTGCAGCTATTGTAGCGGCAATCATTTTGCCGAGCGTTGCCGCGTTTACCCCGAGCTTCGTCGAGGGGCAGGTCGCGGGTTTTGTGTTTACTACCGATCCGCAAACAATTGAGGCTGGTGCAGTTTCCGGACAGATGACCATTCAGGCGCAGGCTGCCGGCGGGACAAGCGTCAACATACCGCAGACTGCCTGTTTTTCTCTCAATACCACCTCGGCACAAGGACAATTTTCCTCAAGTGCGACAACTTGGAATCCTCTTACCGTTCTGACGATGAACAAAAATACTGCGAACAGGAGCTTTTACTACAAGGATGCTCAGGATGGTACGTACACACTCACGGTCAAAGTATCTCTCAAGCCGGAAGACGAAAGCCGTTCCTGCACGAACTGGCCCGTCGGGGAATGGAATATTCAATGGACCGCAACGCAAAACATAACCGTTGGAACAGGATCTCCATCTCCAGGTTTTGGCACGAGCGCCGCAACGAGTACCTCGCAGAGTACAGGCCTGGGAAATAGCTCCGGCGATTCCATCATGCCTCCGCCGCCGAAGGTATTCGCGGACGGCGGAAATGACCGCACGGTCATCGTGGGAGCTGATACGGAATTCAGGGCACGTGCATACGATGAAAAAAAGAATCTTATCGACTTCTCACGTTTCCATTGGAACTTCGGTGATGGCTCGACATCTGAAGTAGCCACAATCCTCCACCGCTTCGAGTATCCCGGCCGCTACGTCGTCGTCCTCGATATGCCGGAAGAAAAAGATGCGGCGGCAGATCAGATTATCGTCACGGTTGAGAGGGTGGAGCTGATCCTTTCGCTCATGCAGGACGGCGGCGTAATGATAGAAAATCACGCGGGGCGCACGCTTGACCTCTCGCGTTGGATAATCCGCTCTTTGGGGCGGACGTTCACGATTCCCGACCACACATTCGTTCTCGCAAATAGTCCGCTCCGCATTTCGCCAAGGACGCTCGGTTTTTCGAGCGGAGCCGATGTCGAATTGGTATACCCGAACGGCACGTTCGCGCTCAGTGCCGCTACGACTCAAGCACCAACTTCCACTCCTCCCGTGCCTCTCCCCGCAGTCGTTCCCCGCGCGCAAACTTGGGGAGAAAACTCCGGAGTTGCGGATCGAATTTTTGTTTCGGAGGGGGAGAGCATCCCGGTTGAACAGTCCGAAATTGTCGCATCAACCGCACCGGTGGAGTCTGCGCAGGCGGCGGGAGCCGCAGCGGCGATGGCGGGTTCTTCGCGGATATGGTGGCTTGGCGCCATCGGCATTGCTGGGTTTGCTGCGGGCTCGCTTGCGCTCGCGCGGCGATACGGCAGAAAAGAGTGGGACATTGAGGAAATGAGCGAAACGCGATAGTCTGTGGAGAATGAGCGCTCCAAAGAAGACGATATTGGTGACGGGGGGAGCTGGATTCGTCGGTTCGCATCTGTGCAAACGGCTTGCCGCCGAAGGGCACACGGTCATCTCGCTCGATAATTATTTCACCGGCTCGCGCGAGAATCATGTGGCGGGTGTCGAGTATCGCGAGGGTCATACCAAAGATATCGAAAAGCATGTGCCCGAAACGCCCGACATCGTCTATCATCTTGGCGAATATTCTCGGGTCGAGATTAGCCTCACAGAGCCCGCACTCGTATGGGACCTCAATAAGGATGGCACGTTCGGGGTTCTCGAATTCTGCCGCAAACGCAACGTAAAGCTTGTATACGCTGGTTCGAGCACCAAATTCGGCGACGGCGGCCTCGGCCGCGATCAAAGCCCGTACGCGTGGGCAAAGGCTTCGAATACGGAGTTGGTGCGGAACTACGGTACCTGGTACGCCCTTCCGTATGCCATCACCTATTTCTACAATGTGTATGGCCCCGGAGAACGTTCAGGCCAATATGGAACCGTCATCGAGATCTTCCGGCAGGAATTTTTGCATAACAAAGCGCTCACGGTCGTTTCTCCGGGGACGCAAAAACGTAACTTCACGTATGTCGACGACATTGTCGAAGGGCTCGTGCGCGTGGGGGAAAAGGGGGAAGGCGACGATTATGGTTTGGGTGACGAACGCGAGTATTCAATATTGGATATCGCAAAAATGTTCGGCGGAAAGATCGAGATGCTCCCCGCGCGGGAGGGGAACCGTATGAGCTCGGCCGTCGATACGGCAAAATCAAAGTCCCTGGGTTGGAAGATAGAGCACAGCATAGAGGAGTATGTAAAAAGCATCGTCTCAAGCGCATGAAGCGAGTACTTATATTTTCGCTCGCGTACTACCCAAACGCCGTCGGCGGTGCCGAGGTCGCTATCAAAGAGAAGACCGACCGGATGCGTGATATCGAATTCCACATGGTCACGCTCCGCTTTGACTCGACCCTGCCGCGCGTCGAGAAGGTGGGCAACGTCTTGGTGCACCGCATCGGCTTCGCGCGACCGCATCCCACAATGGCGGATTTAAGGAAGTGGCCGTTGCATCTGAATAAGCTGTGGTTTCAGTTCGCCGCCGCGTGGAAGGCAATCTCGCTTCACCGGCGCTATCGTTTCGACGCGACGTGGGCCATGATGGCGCACGCGACAGGCGTGCCCGCCGCGCTTTTCAAACTGTTCTATCCCGCAGTGCCGTTCGTCCTCGAGCTTCAGGAGGGCGACCCGCCGGAGTATGTCGAACGCAAAATGATGCTTCTGTGGCCCCTCTTTTCTCGCGCATTCACCTCCGCCGATGCCGCATCGGTGATCTCGACGTTTCTCGGACGCTGGGCGAAGCGCAGGGGATTCGCAAAAGAGCCGATTCTCATTCCCAATGCGGTGGATACGAAACATTTCGCGCAGGAGTATCCGCCGTCCACTCTCAATGAGGTGAGAGATGTGCTGGGCAAAAAAATGGGCGACGTATTTCTCATTACGACCTCGCGGCTCGTCCACAAGAATGCAGTGGACGACGTCATCCGCGCGCTTCCCAGGATTTCGGCGAACGTGAAGTTTCTCATTCTCGGCACGGGACCCGACGAGGCAGCGTTGAAGCACCTTGTAGATGCTCTCGGCGTCGCAACACGCGTGCAGTTCTTGGGCCAAATTCCACACGCTGATATGCCGCAATATTTACAGGCCTCCGATATTTTCATTAGGCCTTCGCGTTCCGAAGGCATGGGCAATTCATTCGTCGAAGCAATGGCCGCGGGTCTTCCCGTCATCGCCACGCAAGAGGGCGGCATCGCGGACTTTCTTTTCGATGAGAAACGAGATCCGGACAAACCCATTACCGGCTGGGCAGTGGACAAAGATTCGCCGGAGCAAATCGCAGAGGCGGTCAAAGATATAATGTCTCACTCCGAAAAAGTCCGCGCGGTCACAGCGACCGCCAAGGCGATGGTGATAGAGAAATACGATTGGGACATCGTGGCGCGCGATATGCGCAAACGGGTCTTTGAACCACTGATACGCGTATGAAAATAGTCGTTGCGACCGGAATCTATCCGCCGGAAGTCGGCGGGCCGTCCTACTACGCGCAGGGGCTTGCCGAGGCATTGCGTGCTGCGGAACACAACGTTCCCGTTGTCACCTACGGCGTGCTCAAGAGACTGCCCACCGGTATACGGCATCTTGCGTACATGTTCAGGCTCGCCCCGCACTTGCCCGGAGCCGATGCGGTCATAGCGCTCGACACATTCAGCGTCGCGCTGCCTGTGGTTCTACTCGCGCGGCTCTTCCGCGTTCCCGTCGTTATCCGCACGGGCGGCGATTTCTTGTGGGAGGCATACACCGAGCGTACGAACGATCTTTTGCCGCTCCCAGACTTTTATGAAAGGCACCGGCCGTTCACGCGCAAAGAGCGCATTATCTTTTCACTGACGCGTTTTGTGGTCCGCCGCGCCAGAATGGTTTTCAGTACGGAGATGCAGCGCGACATCTGGGTGAGAGCGTACGGCATCGACGTCGCAAAGACGCACATTATCGGCAACGCGGTTGATGCGCCGCTTTCCCCCGAGCCGCCGCGCGCCAAGAATTTCCTCTGGTACGGACGGCCGCTCGCGCTAAAAAACGGCAAACGTCTGCACGCGGCGTTTCTGAGAGCGAAGGAATCGCACCCGGACATCATTCTTGAAGAGGGGATGCTTTCGAGGGACCGGCTCATGGAGCGTATGCGCTCGTGCTATGCGGTCGTCCTCCCGTCCGTGTCCGAAGTCAGCCCCAACTACATTCTCGATGCGTTGCGTTTCAAAAAACCATTCATCATGACGAAATATTCCGGACTCGCAGAGTGGCTTGCGCCCTACGGCACGCTGATTGATCCGCTCGATGAGGACGACATCGCCCGCGCGATAGGCGAATTAGCGACTGATGAGGGATACGCGCGCGCCTGCGCGCGCGCGCGGCGGTTTTCTTTCGTGCGGACATATACGGACGTAGTAGAGGATTTCCTTTCTCTCGTCGAAGCGCGCCCGTGAAGGTATTGTTCGCGACGGAGAGCATATGCTCGAGTGTACAAAGGCCTAAAAACGGCTAGAATGCGCGGATGCGACTCCTTGTACTCGGCACGGATTGGAACGCTTTTAATGAGACGAGCGCCGTCGTGAAGCGCCTGCGGATGCAGGCGCGTACCGTCGAGCGCATGGACGTACTCGTGCCTCACGGGCCGAAGCAACTCGTGCAGATAACGGGAAATGCTGCGGTGCGTGGATTCGGCCTTGGGCGTGTTTTGGGTTCGCTGCGCACCATTGCGGCAGGCTGGCGCATCACGCGGCCGGATGTCGTTTCCGCGCAGGATCCATTTCTCATTGGCTTCATCGCGCTCATCATTGCCTGGATGCGCGGCTCGAAGCTTCACCTGCAAGTACACACGGACCTTTTTGATCCCTATTTCTCTTCGCGTTCTCTCGGTAATCGCCTCAAAGTCTTGCTCGCCCGGTTCCTTTTGTCGCAAGCAGACGCAGTGCGCGTCGTCTCGAAGCGCATCGCGGATTCACTCGTTGCACGCGGCTTCAAGGCGCCGAATGTCTTGCCCGTGTTCGTCGCTGTTGAAGATCTTTCCAAGGCAGAGCCACTCGACCGGCGCGCGCGCTATCCGAATTTCAAGAAATTGATACTCGTCGTTTCGCGGCTGGAGAAAGAAAAGAATGTTGCGGCTTCCATCCGCGCGTTCGCTGAAATCACGAAAGCAGATCCTACGGTCGGCCTTGTCATCATCGGCAGTGGTTTAGAGCGCGTGCCGCTCGAGTCGCTCGCGATCAAGCTCGGCATCGTAAACAAAGTCATTTTCGAAGGCGCACAGGACCCATTTCCTTTTTACAAAGCAGCGGACCTTGTACTCGTAACGTCCCAGTATGAAGGATTTGGCATGGTCGCGGTCGAAGCGCTTGCCGTCGGCTGCCCGGTCGTTTCGTACGACGTCGGGCTCGCGCGCGAAGCGGGAGCTATTATCGCTGCACCAGTAGATTTGCCGCGCGTCGCGATAGCAGTGCTTTCGGAGGGAAAGCGCGGCAAGCTCACACTCTCGCTCCCGTCCGAAGCCGAATACAGAGAACTGTGGCTCGCCGATATTTCCTTGTCGGCGGGTTTTGAGCGCCGAACCGATGAGAAAAAGAGTGTCGAGGTGCGACCGACGGTGGGGTACGTGGGGCAGGGCTTTATCGGCAAGAACTACGCCGACGAGCTCGAGGGGCGCGGATTTCCGGTTGTCCGTTATGCACTCGAAGAGCCCTACCGACAAAACAAAGAGAAGATACAAACTTGCGACATTGTGTTCATCGCGGTACCGACGCCTACCACACCGCTCGGCTTTAGCGATGAAATCGTGCGCGAAGCGGTCGCGCTCGTCGGCGACGGTAAGGTTGCGGTCATTAAATCGACAATGCTTCCGGGGATGGCGCAATCAATACAGTCACAGTTCCCAAAAAAGTTCGTGATGCATAGTCCTGAATTTTTGCGCGAGGCGACCGCCGCGTATGACGCGGCGCATCCCGACCGCAATATCATCGGTATCTGTACCGATTCGCCGGAAGTGCGCGCACAGGCACAAAAAGTACTTTCAATACTCCCGCCCGCGCCCTTTGAACTCATCTGCTCAGCTGTTGAGGCAGAGATTGTAAAATACGCGAGCAACAATTGGCTCTACCTCAAGGTCGTTTATATCAATATCCTCTATGATTTCGTGCAAAAGCTCGGCGGCAACTACGACGCGGTGCGTGATGCATTTGCAGCTGACCCCCGCATGGGCCGCTCGCATCTCGACCCCATGCACGCAAGCGGGCACGGTGGAGAGCCCGGTCGCGGCGCTGGCGGACACTGCTTCATCAAAGATTTCGCGGCTTTCTGCTCGATGTACGAGAAGACATTTCCTCAAGATGTTGCGGGCATCAAGGCGCTTCGATCAATCGAGCAAAAGAACGTCGATCTTTTGCGCGGCTCGGGCAAGGACATCGACCTTCTCGAAGGCGTATACGGCACTCGGCAATAGCGCCAAAACCCTCTATAATGGCTGCGATGACAAAACGACCTTTGGTAGGATTCGTCGGCCAAGGATGGATCGGCAAGAACTACGCCGACGATCTCGAATCGCGAGGATATAAAACGGTCCGGTACTCCTTGGAAGAACCGTATGTAGGGAACAAAGAGCGCGTCAAAGATGCTGACATCGTTATTATCGCCGTGCCGACGCCGACCACGCCGGACGGATTTCAAGACGGTATTGTGCGTGATGCGGTATCAAATGTCGGCCGCGGAAAAATCGCCGTTATCAAATCAACCCTCAAGCCCGGTACGACCCGCTCCATTCAAGAACAGTATCCTGATGTCATCGTACTCCATTCGCCTGAATTTCTAAGCAGAAGCACCGCAGCGCATGATGCAGCGCACCCTGCGCAGAATATCGTCGGTATGCCAAAAGACACGGATGCATACCGCGTGGCTGCGAAGCTCTTCCTTTCGATGCTACCCGATGCGCCGCATATGGTCGTACCTGCCGAAACAGCCGAGTTCTACAAATATGTCCACAACACTTCACTTTTTGCCCGCTCGATCTTTATGAACATGCTCTACGAAACCGCCGTCAAGCTGAACATCGATTGGGATGATATCAAACGCGCCATAGAGCGCGACCCCATGATCGCGTTTCAGACGCCGACCGTTTCTCACTGGCACATCGAACCTCGGCATACCGGCGGCAGAGGTATCGGTGGAGATTGCCACATCAAGGACATGGAGACATTCGCACGCCTGTACGCCGATCTTGTCGGAGAAAAACGTGGCGTCGCGGCTCTCGAAGCGATGAAATGCAAGAATATCGAATTGTTGCTTGAGAATAAAAAAGACCTCGATTTGCTCAAGGGAGTGTACGGTGAGAATCCGGAGGATGTATGTTCCCGGTGAACACATCGAGTACTCGAAGTGTAGTGCATCGGCACGTCACGCAGGGGCATGCGCCTGTCGACGGCGCTCCTTTAGGGCAACTGCTGATTGTCACGCAAGCAGTCGACCTCGACGACCCCGTACTCGGTTTTTTCCACCGTTGGATAGAGGAATTTTCGAAACACTGCGATACGCTTTCCGTCATCTGTTTGAAGGAAGGCCGGCACGCTCTTCCCGCGAATGTGTCGGTATATTCATTGGGGAAGTCGGCCCAAGGCCGACCAGCCTCGGGCTGGGAGCGATTGCAGGTACGAATACACTACACGCTGCGATTCTACCGGTACACCTGGTCGTTGCGGAATGATTACGATGCAGTCTTCGTGCACATGAATCCCGAATACGTCGTGCTTTCCGGATGGCTTTGGCGATTGCTGCGTAAGCCGGTGACGCTCTGGTACATCCATCCGCGCTCATCGTGGCGGCTCCTCACTGCACGTTTTTTTGCGAACCACATCGTGAGCGCGACGGAGAAGAGCTTCCCGTTGCGCTCGAAAAAGTTACTGTCTGTGGGCCACGGCATCGATACGGATTTTTTTACTCCCGGAATAGATACGTCGGAAGGTAAGACGCTCCGAGTCATGCTTGCCGCGCGCATCGCACCCGTGAAGCGCGTCGAATGCGTCGCCGGCGCCGTCTCGGAGCTGGTGCGAAGGGGCGTGCCCGTTGCTTTCGATTACTACGGTACCGAGCTTCCGCGTGACCGCGAATATGCGGAGACAATCCGGAAGCTCGTGCTTGAGACCGTACCGCCTCACGTGTGGACATGGAAAGGCAACGCGTCGCAGAGCCACCTCCGTGATGCGTATCGTGAACACGACGTACACGTGAATGCCACCGGCTCCGGATCATTCGACAAGGCGGTTTTCGAAAGCATGGCGTGCGGCTGCATCACGGTTGTCTCTAATCGTGCGCTCGCAGGCGTCGTGCCCGCGGAGCTGCAGTTCAAGGAGGATGATCCGGTATCGCTCGCCGATACACTCGAGCGGATATCGCGCATGAGCGCCGGTGGGCGTGCAGATCTGAAGAAGAGAATGCGCTCTATCGCCGTCGAAAACTACAGCCTGCCGGCACTCATCGGCAGAGTCGCGGCAGTACTCACGTCATGAAGACCGTCCTTTTTTTCGGCATCTTCGATCCGAAGTACGCGCGCAATCGCGTTCTTACAACCGGATTCGAGCGCAACGGCTGGAAGGTCGCCGAGTGCCGCATCGATCCGCGTGCAACCCGCGGAATGAGGAAATATCTCGCGCTTGCGCGTCTCGGACTGGCCGCCCGCAAAGAACCGCACGATCTCGTCATCGTGTGTTTTCCCGGGCAATCGGTCGTGTGGCTCGCGCGATTGCTTTTCGGGAAGCATATCGTCTTTGATGCGTTCCTCTCGCTTTACGACTCAAACGTTTTTGACCGCAAAGTCTATGGCCCCAAAAGCCTGCGTGCCCAGAAAGACCGGATGCTCGATACGTGGAGCTGCAGGCTCGCATGGAAAGTTCTGCTCGACACCAACGAACACATCGGATATTTCGTGAAGACCTTCGGTATTCCGCGCGGGAAATTCTTCCGTGTTTGGATAAGTGCCGATGATACGGTTTTTATGCCGCGCGCGGCCGCCGGGGAAGAGGAGTTCACCGTCCACTTCCACGGTACGTTCATTCCGCTTCAAGGCATTTCCTACATCATTGATGCCGCGAATCAGCTCCGGCACGAAGGCCTGCGCTTCCGCATCATCGGTTCTGGACAGGAGACTCCGCTCATCGAGGAACAGGTAAAGAAACTGGGACTCGAATCCATAATCGAACGGACGGGGAAGCTCCCTATCGCGGAGGTCGCGCGGCATATGGAGAGCGCGCAGATTGTGCTCGGTATTTTCGGCGACACCGAAAAGACGAAGCGCGTCATCCCCAACAAGGTCTATGAGGCGATGGCAATGGGAAAGGCGATTATCACGGCGGATACGCAGGCGATCCGCGAATTGCCGAGTGCTCCCAGTGCCCTCGTGCTCGTCCCCGTCGCCGACGCGCGGGCTCTCGCCGATGCGATACGCGGGCTCAAAGCGGACGATGCGCGCAGGGAGGCGCTCGGGCGCTCCGCCTACGAGCTCTATGACCGCGAATGCCGGCCGGAGAAGATTGTGAGCGCACTTATCTCCGAGCTTAGACTCTGAGACCGGAAACCGCTATACTTAGGCGCATTATGGCTGAAAAGTCACAGACCGTATTTATCACCGGCGTTGCCGGTTTCTTGGGCAGCCATTTGGCGGAAGCGCTCATCAAGCGCGGTCATACGGTCCGTGGTGTCGACAACATGATCGGCGGCTATCTCGACAACGTCCCGCAAGGCGTTGAATTCAGGCAGATGGACTGCATCGACAGGGAAGGGATCGCACGCTTCATGGAGGGCTCGACGATTGTCTACCACTGTGCGGCGACGGCGTATGAAGGACTCTCGGTATTTTCTCCGCATCTCGTGACGCAAAACATCTTCGGCATCACGCTCTCGACCGTGAGCGCCGCCATATCGACCAAGGTGAAGCGGTTCGTCCTCTGCTCATCAATGGCCCGCTACGGTACGCAGGATAAGATGCCGTATACCGAAGACATGGTTCCCAAGCCGCAGGATCCGTACGGCATCGCGAAATACGCCTCCGAGCTCAGTCTTGCGAATCTTGCAAAAACGCACGGGATGGAATACGCGATTGCGGTGCCCCACAACATCATCGGCGCGCGCCAGAAATACGACGACCCGTACCGCAATGTCGCCGCGATTATGATCAATCTCATGCTCCAGGGCAGGCAGCCGATTATCTACGGAGACGGGGAGCAGATGCGCTGCTTCTCTTTTTATCAAGACGTCGTGGATCCGCTCATCAAGATGGGATTCGAGGATACGGCGCTCGGCGAAATCGTGAATATCGGCCCCGACGAAGAACCGGTCACTATCAATACGCTTGCAAAAATCGTCGCAGAGCTCATCGGCATGGAGCTTCATCCTCTGTATATGCCCGACCGGCCGCAGGAAGTGAAAGTGGCGACCTGCAGTGCCGAGAAGGCGCGGAAACTTCTCGGCTATAAGACGTCGACGAATCTTCGCGAAGGCCTGAAAGACATGATCGAATACATCAGGACGCGCGGCGCGAAGCCGTTCACCTACCACCTCGACCTTGAAATCGTAAACGACCTCACGCCGCGTACGTGGAAAGAGCGGCTGTTTTGATACGGCGGTATGAATCTCCGCCCGCTCGGAAAATCGGTTGCGTATGCGATCCGGCGCCTCTTGCCGCGAAAAGACGGCGCAATCATCCTCGCGTACCATTCAGTCGATGATACCGACGACCCGTATACCGTATCGCCGGGCATGTTTGAGTGGCAATTGGGGGAAATCCGCCGGCAGGGACTTCGCGTAGTCAAACTTGCCGAGCTCGAGAAGATGCTGGAAGCGGGTCACGTCGAATCACGGACGGTCGTCCTTACCTTCGACGACGGCCGGCGTGACAACTACGTACACACCTTTCCGATACTGAAAAGATTTGCTATGCCTGCGACGATCTTCTCAGTCACCGGTATCATCGGGAGCGGATTCAAAGGTTCAAGCGGCGAAGTGCCGGTGCTCACCGAAGCACAGATGCGCGACATGCATGATTCCGGACTGGTTGATTTTGAGCCGCATACGGAGTCGCATCCGAACCTAAAGAAGATTCCAATCGATGATGTCCGCCGAGAAGTCACGGCATCCAAACGCATGCTCGAAGATATGCTCGGACGGCCGTGTCCGTATTTCGCATATCCGTACGGACGTCATACGCAGGAAATCCGGCGCGTCGTCCGCGAATCCGGGATACGGCTTGCGGTCGCGACGCACGCCGGATTCGTGACCACCGGATCGGAGCGTCTTGCATTGCCGCGCAACGACATCCGGCCCGATGTGACTCCCGCGCAATTCAAAAGCATCCTGAGGCGCGGTTCTTTGAGATAAAACGTGCGTATCCTACAATGCACGGTATGAAGCCGAATGAAGGGAAGATTCCGGCGACGCTCGCGATTCTCACCAAGAATAACGGCAAGACCTTGTCCCGTGCGCTCGAGAGCGCAAAAGATTTCGACGACATCATCATCTGCGACGGCGGCTCGACCGATGATACGCTCGCGATTGCCGCATGGTACGGGGCACGCGTCATCCCGCAGGACAAAGAATTCCTCGACGAGAGCGGCCGCATTTTCGATTATGCGGGTGTGCGTAATCAGACGCTCGGCGCAGCAAGGTACGATTGGTATTTTTTTCTTGATTCCGACGAATATTGCGGAGAAGACCTCGTCGCTGCGATGAAAGAAGTAATTTCGAAGCGCACCGAAGGCGTGTTCTGGGTGGACAGGAAGTACGTCATCAACGGCGTCGTGATTGAACGCGCCGCGACGTATCCCAATCGCCAGATGCGTTTCTTCTCGAAGACGTCCGTCAATCGCTTCGTAAAGAAAGTGCATGAAAGAATCGAACTGAAGGAAGGCGTGCGACCCGAAATACTCGGCGGGACAATGTATATACCTTTCGAGCCGGACCTTTTGGCGATACGCCGCAAATGGGATTACCAGATAGCGGTCGAAGTCGCCCAGAAAGGCGACGTCTCGCTACTGCAGTACCTCGAATTCGTCTTCGAAGCCGCGAAAGTCTCTGCGCTCTGGGGATTCCGGCTTATCCGCAACACGCTCTTTTCCCGCGGCACCAAGATGCCCTTCAGATTCGAGATGGAGCGGCACCGCTTCCACCTCAAGCTTTTGCAAGCGCTCTGGAGCCGGGTGCGTATCGGCGGCGCGCATGCGACCCGAGTCTAGAGCATGTTTGAAAACCTGCGCTTCAGGGCGGGTCTCTCTGCGGTCGCTAGCCGATGGCTGCTACCATCGGCACCTTCGGCACTCCCGTGCCTGCGGTCCGCGCGCTCAGTCTCGGCGTCGCCACGCCTGCGAAGACCGCAGAGAGACCCGCCCCTCGCTCCGGTTAAGCGGTTTTCAAACATGCTCTAGGAGATAGAAAAGAGGTGCGGTATAGTGCGGAATATCTGGGTATGAGCAGGAGCATCAAGGGAAGCAATGTCTGTGTTGTCGGAGGCGCAGGCTTCATCGGTTCGCATGTGGTGAATCACCTCATCGAAGAGAAGAAATGCAATGTGCTCGTGCTCGACAATCTCATAACCGGTCAGAAACGGTTTATCCATCCGAAAGCGGTATTCGAGCACGTTGATATCACCGGTTCGGAGGAGTATCTCAACAAACTCTTTACCCACCACAAGATTGAATACCTGTTCAACTACGCGGCTGAGCCGTACATACCGCTCTCATTCGAACGGCCTCTCTATGTATTCAATGTGAATGCATTCGGAGCGCTCAAAGTCATCAACGCCGCGTGGGAATCGGGAGTGAAAGGCATACTGCAGGTATCTTCCGCCGAGATCTACGGCGATGCGAAAGGTAAGGTAAACGAAGACGCGCCCGTACGTGCTCACTCGTCGTATGGTGCGGCAAAAGCCGCCGTGGACTCGATGGTACAGGTACGTTGGAAAGAGGCGAAAACACCCGTGATTGCATTGCGCCAGTTTAACTGTGTCGGCGAACGCGAGACGCACCCGTACATCATTCCCGAGATAATCAAACAAATCTCGGCGGCTCTTGAGCGCAAGAAGGGTGCAAAAAAAGTGGAGGTGCAGCTTGGCAACAATTCATTCCGCGATTTCCAGTACGCCGGCGACGCCGCCGCAATGGCGGTAGAACTTCTCGAAAAAGGCCAATTTGGCGACGTGTACAACATGGGAAGCGAGGAGGGAATACAGATGTATGATCTCGCGGTCATGATCGGGAAACTTATGGGAGTGACGGTAGTCGTGAAGGAAGATGCGAGCCGCAAACGTCCATGGGAAATCTGGCATCTCCAGAGTGATAACTCGAAATTGTATAGTGTCATCAACTATCGCCCGAAAACAGAGTTACAAGCGGCACTCGAAAAAACCATTCGTTGGTTTAAGGAGAATGGTAATAAGTGGGATTTTTAAATGGAAGCATACAAACGTCTTGAAAAAGAGTTTGCCGCATTTACCGGCAGGAAGTACGCCGTGAGCTGCAGCAGCGGTACCGCTTCGCTGCATCTCTCGCTCGTCGGTCTCGGTGTCGGGCCGGGGGATGAGGTCATCGTGCCGGATTTCACGATGGCCGCGTGCGCGTTTGCGGTTTCGTATACCGGCGCGACTCCAATCTTCGTCGATTGCGACGACCATCTTCTCATTGACGTGCAGAAAATCGAAGCGCACATCACGCCGCGTACCAAAGCGATTATGCCGGTGCATGTATACGGACGCATGTGCGACATGCGGGGAATCGGTGAGATAGCATCCAAACACAAACTGAAGATAGTTGAGGATGCGTGCGAGGTTCATGGTGCCCGGATCGGCCCGGCTGATATTTCCTGCTTTTCTTTCTACCGCAACAAGATTGTCCATGCGGAAGAGGGTGGCATCATCGTGACCGACAATGAGGAGCTCGCAGAGAGTATCCGCGATCTCAAATCTATGGCCTATGGTGCCGAGCACAATTACTTTCACAAACGCATCGGATACAATTACCGCATGGCGGATGCGGAGGCGGAGCTCGCGCTCAGGAGCCTCGCCGAGGTCAAAGAAAATCTGAAGAAACGGAAAGAAATTGAATCGTGGTACGAGGAGCTGGTACCCGCCGAGTACAAGATGCCCGCCCGCGAAGTGGTCTGGGTATACGATCTTCTGCATCCCGACCGCGATTCGGCCGTCGAGAATCTGAAGGACAAAGGAGCTCGGCATTTCTTTAAGCCCATGAGTTCGTTCCCGATGTATGGCGGCAAAGCGCTCAATCCAAAAGCGCAACATTATGCCGAATGCGGCATGTATCTCCCGGCTTCTCCGGAGATGACCAAAGAAGACGTCAAGAATCTCTGCGCCGGCCTGTAGAGAAAAGGGGCGTCAGCGCGCGAAAAGGAAGTAGATTTCATGGCCGATAAACGCTATAGTTGCGGACTATATGTCGCCGACGGAGAAAACGATTATCGTCATACCGACGTACAACGAAGCAGGGAATGTTGAGCCGCTCATTACGGCGATTTTCCATACTTCGCCGGATGTGTACGTGCTCATCGTTGACGACTCCTCTCCCGACGGTACGGCGTCCGTGGTGTCCGCACTCCGGGAGAAATATCCGAATCTGATGCTTCTCGTGAGAAAGGAAAAACAGGGGCTCGGAGTCGCGTACCGCGCAGGTTTTGCTCACGCTCTCGAGCTTCACCCCGACGCGAAAATCCTCGGCATGATGGATGCGGACTTTTATCACAATCCAAAAGACATCCCCCAGCTTATGCAGGAGGCGAAGCATACGGACATGGTCATCGGCTCGGTCTACGCGCCGGGGGGTAGCTCTTCGTCGTCCTTTTCTTTTTTCCGTCGTTTCCTGAGCCGCGGCGGCAATCTCTACTGCCGCCTCATGTTCGGCTATCCGCTCTCCGACTGGACGAACGCATTCGCTCTGTTGCGTGTCGATGCGCTGAGAAAAATAGACCTCGACAAGCTTCCGATGCGGGAATTCGCCTTCGTATTCGGCATCAAATACATACTCTTGCAGAGCGGCGCATCGTGGAAGGATGTCGCCGTCGTCGCAAACGACCGTCCTTCCGGAGAATCGAAGGTGACGTGGCGCACGATACTCGAGGCGCTCCTCGCGCCGGTGCCGATGGTGCTCGAATATAGGCTCCATATCCCATGGGAAGTCGCCAAGTACATCGTCGCCGGCGGCACCGCCGCGCTCACGCAACTCGCCCTGCTCTACATCGTCACCGAATTCTTCGGCCTCTGGTACCAGGCCTCGCTTGTCATCGCGTTCGCTATCGCGTTTTTGGTGAGCTTTTCCCTCCAGAAATTCTGGACGTTTCAGGATGCAAGCACTCATACGGTCCATATCCAGATTTCATCGTATCTGGCGGTGGCGCTCGTGAACCTTGCCATAAACGCGCTTGCGTTGTACGTCTTTGTCGAAATCTTCAAGGTGTGGTACCTGTTCGCGCAGATTTTGATAGAAGCCGTTCTTGCCGTCGCCAGTTTCCTCATCTACAAATTCGCCATTTTTCGCAGACGATGACATGAAAACAGAAGAGTACGGGAACATGGCGGCGATGGACCAGAAACACTGGTTCTTTTTGGGCATGAAAGACATCATGATGGCGGTCTTGGATACGACGTATCGGGGAGGAAAACGGCTCAATATCCTCGACGCCGGTTCGGGGACGTGTTGGTTTACGCAAGCTCTCGCAAAATATGGAGACGTCACGGCGTTGGATATAAGCATGGAAGCCCTCAACGTGTGCAGGGAGCGGGGCATTAAGAAACTTATCCAAGCGGATATTGCGCGGATTCCGTCAAAGGATGCGGAGTTCGATCTTGTCGCGTGTTCCGAAGTCTTATATCACCAGTATGTCAAAGACGATAGTGTCGTGATGAAAGAATTTCACCGCATCTTGAAGTCCGGAGGGAGAGTGATGGTCAAAGTACCCGCACACATGTATCTCTGGGGGAAGCATGATGCCGTAAACCTGACCCGACAACGATATGAGCCGGGCGAACTGCGGAGAATTTTTGAAGAGAATGGCTTTGTCGTGGAACGTATGACCTACGCAAATTTCTTTTTGTTCCCTGTCGTGTACCTCAAAAGAAAACTTGAGCGCCGCTCTTCCGGTGAGGCCGAGTCCGACATCAAGGAAGCATCTTCACTCGTAAATTCGCTGCTTCTCGCTGTCTTGCGCATAGAGGCATTTCTTCTTCGATTCGTAAATCTACCCCAGGGCTCGTCGCTTATCTGCGTAGGTAGAAAACAATAGCACGCTCTCTCGGAGTCACATGAACGATATAATGAACATATGAGGGCGAAAGCATCGGCGATACTCACGGGTCTCACGCGCGAACATGTGCTTTTTGCCGGGCTCGTCCTCTTTGCGCTTTATTTCTCACTCGCGGATTTTTTGGTGCGTCCCGCGCTGTGGTTCGACGAAGGCATCACCATCGAGATAGCGAGGAACTTCTCACTGTACGGTCATCTCGATGTCCTCTCGGCTCCGCACGTATTCTCAGGTCTTCCGTATCTCGTCGGGACCAACGGATATCCGCTCACAATCCCGCTTGCTCTCGTGTTCAAGGTATTCGGCTTGGGACTCCTGCAGGCCCGGATTTTCATGCTCTTCTGGCTCTGTGCAACGCTCATCGCGTTGTACGGGGTGACGAAGAAGTTGTTTGGTCCGCCCGCGGCACTTTCCGCCACGGCGCTTACCGTGACCTTTGCAAGCTTCTACGGCAACGGCCTAACCGCGACGGGAGAGATGCCCGCGCTCTTTTTCTTCATCCTCGGCATATGGTTCCTCATTGGGAGGAAAGATTATTTTTGGACGGGTATCTTCTGGGGGTTGGCGATGGCGAGCAAACCCGGCGTCTTCCTCTTGCTTGCGCATACGACCGTGCTCTACGTGCTCCTTTTTGACCGCGAACGCTGGTTCAAAAAGATATTCACGGCCGGACTCGGCTTTCTTCCGCCCGTTCTGCTCTGGATCGGGCTCGCCTTTCCGCTTACCCTCGAGACGTTCTATTCCGTCATCGCGTATCTTCTCAATCCAATCGACATACCTTTTATCACCGAATTCTTACGGGGCCTCCCGGTGCACACCTATGAGGGTATTGTGGTTTCAAACGCGACGACGGCGACGGAAAATGTCTCGGCGAATTTGAGATTGCTCGTCACGAGCTCCACGCTCATCTACTTCACGCTCCTTTCCGCGCTGGTCGTTGCCGGATTGTATCTGGGTCGCGCCGCTTCTGCATTCAGGCGGGAAGCGTTGGGGCTCCTGTTCGTATACGGCTCTCTCGTTGTATTCTTTTTCGTGCGCGGGCCCGGATGGTTCCGCTACCTTTTTGGAGTAGAAGTGCTCATCTTCGTCTTGCTTTACCCGGCGCTCCAAGAGCTCTTCTCCTTGATTCGCGGGCGGCTTGCGAAAACATGGGCGTCCGGATACGTGCGTGAATGGAATCTCTTTGCCGTTATTATCGTGCTCGGCCTGTTCCAACTCTTCCAACTGTATTTTCTGTCCGATGTTCCTCGGTCGACAAAGCCGCTCGAAGCGATTGCGTATGTGCAAGAGCTCATGACGGCGGATACGCATGCGACAGTCGGAATCTATGATGCGCCGGCACTGGCTGCGTTCACCGACCCGGAGAGGACGTACCATATATCCCAGCCGCATATAGGATATCTGCCGCTCGGAGAAAGTCCGCTCCTTTTGCCGTCGCCGCCGGACATCATTGTGGTAACCACCGCGCGCTTACTCGTCGGCGAGAAAGAAGAAGCGGTTTTACGCACCTCGTACACGTTGCTTGCGGATACCGGTGTACGTAATTACGATATCTATATGAAGGCAGTATCCGAAGGTGATGAATAGACATATGAACATCCTCTATGTCGCCAATATCCGCATCCCGACCGAAAAGGCGCATGGCATCGCGATCATGAAGGCGTGCGAGGCCTTTGCGCTTGCGGGTACCTCGGTGACGCTCGTCGTCCCGCGCCGCTTCGGCGGGAGCGCTATCCACGAATCGTACGGGATGCCGGAGACCTTCCGCGTCGTGCGCCTGCCGACTCTGGACCTAAGCGGGTTTTTCGGGATTCCGGGGCGCCTCCCGTTCTATATACAGAACGTTACGTTCTTTGCGTCGCTATTCGTATATCTCGCTTTCCGGTCGCGCCGCGACGTCATCTATTCCCGGAACGTATCGGTAACCTTGGCCCGGCTGCTCGGATTCCGCGTCTTCTTCGAGTGCCATCTGATACCGCGCCGTAGAAGCGCGTTCTTTTGGCTCGTGCGTCGTGCCGCCGGCATCATCGTGATATCACGCGGCATACTGAACATACTTACCGGCGCCGGAATCGAAGAGAGGCGCATCATTGTAGAGTCGAGCGCCGTCGATCTCGGTATATTCGATATCAATGTATCGCGCGAAGATGCCCGCCGCGAGCTCGGGCTCCCGCAAGACGGCTACCTCGCCGTCTATACGGGCAATTTCACGACGTTTGATGAGGACAAAGGTATCGCGGATATACTTCGTGCGCTTGCGCTGCTCGATGGCGTGCGTTTCATCGCAGTCGGAGGCAGCGGGAAAGATATCAACCGTTACGACACGCTCGCGCACGAGCTCGGCGTCCAAGCGAAGATATCGCTTGTTGGGCACGCTCCGCAGGCAAAGCTCGCGCTCTATCAGAAAGCCGCCGACGTTCTCCTAATGCCGTTTCCGGACCTGCCGCATTACCGCAACCACATGTCACCGGTCAAAATGTTCGAATATATGGCCGCGAAACGGCCGATAATCGCGAGCGACCTTCCGACCATTCGCGAGGTATTGGACGAACATACAGCGATGATAGTGTCGCCTAATGAGCCCTCGGCGATTGCTGCATCGATCACGTTGCTTCGCGCCAATCCGGTGCGAGCAAGCGGTATAGTCGCCACCGCATACGAGAAGGTTTGTACCCGCTACACGTGGCAGAAACGTACTGAGCGTGTCCTTGATCATATACGAGCATGACTACTTTTTCCGAGCACAATAGAGAAATGTTCAACAAGCATGTGCGTTTGTTCGCGCATGCAGATTACTGGCGCTCTGACGAGGAACATGCGGTCGAGTTTTTTAAGCCCGGAAAACTTCTTATCGGCGGTATCGGAGGAGGGCGGACGGTTGCGCCGCTTTTGAAGCATGGATTTCAAATAACCGGACTCGATATTTCGCCGGAAATGGTAGCGGCGTGCAAGAAAAGGTATCCCGACCTCGACGTGCGCCTGGGCGACCTGCAGCAAACCGAGTTCGCTGATGAGACCTTTGACTCTATCTTCCTGCCGTTTCATACCATCTGCTACGTTGACGATCTCGAAGTGACGCTTCGCGAGATGCGGCGCATCCTCAAGCCCGGCGGCACGTTGGTATTTACGATGGTGAATCAGTGGTACTTCAAATCGATACTGAACGGTACGGCATGTAAGCCACGTCGCCATGCCGAGCATTTCGGCAAAGAAAGTCCGGACGAGGTCGCAACGATTCATGCGTGGATGTTCGACGTACTGAGATTCCGGAAGATTTTCCCAGATGCACGGGTCTCCGGTCGGGTAAAGCTCCAAAGGCTTACACATCCAAATTGGAAGGACAGGATGTTCGCACTTCTACCATTTTTCGATAAGTCGCTGTATTTCTTTCTCAAAAAGTGAGGCCATGGCCCGCATTGTGTCGCGGCTATAGATTGTTATGATGCGCTGACCGTACGGTATGTTTGGAAAAAAGATGTCACGTATAACCCAAAAAGACCTCGCGGCTACAGTACTCACCGGTGTCGGCGTTTCTGTGCTTGCGGCACTCCTCACGATTCCTATCCAAGTGGCGGCATTTGTAGGCATCCTTTTTGCCGGAATTGTCCTTATGTTTCTCGTCTTGTACGGCAAGGTGAACGAAAGCATGGATGCCGCGAGGTGGCACTATCGAGAAGTAGAAGAGTTGTTCTCGCTTTTCCGCAGGGTGGAGTTCCGGGCGCCACTTCCGACACTCCGCGGTTGGGCGCTCTCTCCGGATGTGGCGAATATTCTCGTTGAAACGGTATTGCGAGAAAAACCGAGGCGTGTACTCGATCTCGGAAGCGGCGCTTCAACACTCCTCATCGGATATGCTCTGGAGAAAAACGGAGTGGGCACCGTACACGCTATCGATCACGAAAGTAATTATGCAGAACGTTCTCGGAAGCTCATTCATACGCACGGTCTCGATACAATCGCCTCAGTTACGGTCGCGCCGCTATCCGACGTGGAGATTCCGGCCGGCAAATGGCGTTGGTATGACACGACGTTTCTGCATGACCTAGGGAAAGTCGATTTGGTATTCGTCGACGGGCCGCCGGACAGGTCGCATTTTCTCGCGCGCTACCCCGCACTTCCGCTCCTTATCGAGCATCTCTCGCCGAACGCCATCATAGTAGTAGACGACGCATATTCGCCCGGTGAAAAGGAAATGATACAGCGCTGGCTCTCGGAGTTTCCGGACTTTGTCGCTGAGCATGTATCGACCGAGAAAGGAACGTGCGTCTTGCGAAGAATATGATCAGCGTAATCGTTCCCACATACAATCGGAAATCGACCATCGGAAGAGCGATAGAAAGTCTCTTACGGCAGACGTATTCGGATATCGAAATAGTTATTGTCGATGATGCTTCCAAAGACGGCACAGAACAGTATGTCCGCGAGAATTTTACAGATGAGCGGATACGATACGAGCGCGTGAGCGAAAACGCGGGAGCCGATGCTGCACGGAACCGCGGACTTGATCTCGTACGGGGCGAGTTCGTCGCGTTTCTCGACAGCGATGATGAGCTTTTCCCGAATGCACTCGAGCGTTTGATGGTACCGCTCCTGGATAGAAGTTTCGGCATTGCCGCAGCCCCGTATCGCTTGCCTGACGGCCGACTTTCAAGCTTCGACAGGCCGGAAGGGGAAATTCCTTTTGAGGATCTGCTCTGCGAGCGCGGTATGCGCAGCCCGAAAGGATGGATATCGCTCCTCAGAATGAGTGCGGTAGGCGGGACGCGGTGGCCGTTGAAATTCCTGCAATTCATTTTCTTCCGCCGCATCGCGTCGAACACGCGCGTCTACTACATCCCGGAGCCGCTCGGGCTCTATTATCTCGATCCGAAAGACAAAGACTCGGTAACTAATACGCGCAAGGCACCTGACCTCAAGCTTTCTATCCAGCGCGCAACAGTGCTCGCCGCATTTCTGGACGACTTCGGCGGCAAGCTCACCAAAAATTGCCCGCAGATGTACGGCTTTTACGCTTATGGTGCGGCGGTCGGGCTCCTCCTTGGCGGCGATATGAAGAAAGCACGCACACTTGCACGTGCCGCATGGCGCAATCAGCCGCGGCCGAAATATCTTCTGTTGTATGTGGTCAGTTGTATTCCAGGAGCCACAATCGTCTGGAGAATTCTTTTCCGCAGTAAAAACGTGTTGAGCGTATGATGGTCGTGCAAAATAAGTTTGGTTTCCGGAAAGCATTTGTACCAAATGACACAGAACTGGCGATGCGTGTCGCGCTCGAGCGGCGGAAATATGGCCGAATTATCGTGATGAGTCTAGAGCCATTAACACTCCCTGGTTTCAAAATAGAAACGACGAGTACAACGGGGCTTATTTCACTTGAGCCCGACTATGAAAGTGTTTTTGCTCGTTTCCATAAGACTGTCAGGAAGCAAATAGCACGCACCTATCGTGACCCGGGACTGACGTTTACAATATCCAAGTCGGTAACCGATGACGGGTACGCGCTCCTTGAAGGTTTCATGGAGGCACGCGGTATGGCGATGTTTCCTCGAAGTACCTACGCAGGATGCGTTGAGTTTCTGGCATACGCCGATGAAAAACCCGTGAGTGGAGTCATCCTGTATCCAAGTTCTCCCGTCCCGATGACAGCGACCTTTTTCTCAAAACGACTGATAACAAATGATTCAAAAGAATACAGGCGTATCGGCAATGCCAGCAAGCGCCTCATTGCCGAAGTATGTAGTTGGGGAATAGGTCATGGCATGAAAGCAATAGATATAGGAAGTCTTAATCCCGACTCGCAGAGCATTCCCGGTATTACCGAATATAAATTATCTTTCGCGCCTAACGTAGTGCCACAGTATGTGTATACCTATCGGTCTCCACTGTTTAGGGTCGGCGAGAGAATGATGTTCGTTTTTAGAACGTTCCAAAAGAAATTTCTTTCTCGGACTTCGCGGATATAATTGTTGTATGCGGATATGTTTGCTCGCAGCTAAAATTGATACAAACGGCGGTGGCGGAAGACACTTGCATAATGTGGTTACGGCACTCCGTAGTGCCGGACATGCCGTGGAGATGATCGAATATGCGAATAATTTCTGGCACTATGTCCGAATTGCGCGGCGGCACGCAAGAAATGCCGACATCGTACAAGTCGTCGACATGCGGAACATTGCGTTTGCGGGATTTCTCGCGACGCGATTCACGTCGGCGAAGTTTGTGGTGGTTGCACAGGGCACCTACGCCGTCGCCCCCTTATATAGCGTAAAACGCGCTCTCCTCGCACGCCTCGTATATCGCAGCGCCGATGCAGTAGTCGCTATAAGCAAATTCACCAGAGAGGAGATCCTAAAGAAAGTTCCCGGGCTTCACATCACCGTCATTGATCCGGGCATCGACCTCTCGAACTTCACCCCTTCCGGGAGGATTCGAACTTCCGCGATAACCGACTCTCCGCTACTGCTCGGAGTCGGCACGGTAAAAGCACGCAAAGGATATCTCATTGCACTTCGTTCATTCGCACGTCTCAAAAAAGAATTTCCGGGGTTGCGATACTGCATCGTGGGGCCACAAACCGACGAGCCGAAATATGTGCAGTCACTGAAGAACACGGCAAAAGAACTCGGTGTCGAAAAGGATGTACAGATGCGCGCGAGCATCAGCGATTCAGAACTGAAGGCACTCTATGAGGAGGCGGCCATTTTTATTTTGACTTCGATAAACGAAGGTCTCCATTTCGAAGGCTACGGCATGGTATTTCTGGAGGCGGCAGCACACGGATTGCCGTCGGTCGGTACTCGCGGAAACGGTATCGAAGACGCGGTCGAAGATGGGAAGACCGGGTTTCTCGTGCCGCAAAAGGACGTTGTGGCGACTGCGACTGCGCTTCGGGAAATCCTCACCGATACGAAACTTGCCGAGCGCATGAGTGCGCGGGCCACGGAATTTGCCCATGAACACGACCTAACCCACCTCGCCCGTACATACGAAAACTTGTATAGAACGATATCCGAGTAGTATATTTTTTGCCTAAATGGCTCATCGGCACTATTTTTTTGGGTGAAAAGTGCTAAAATGTCGGTCATCCATGAAAAAAGCCTTGATTACCGGCCTTACGGGCCAGGACGGTTCCTATCTGTCTGAATTGCTGCTCTCGAAAGGATATCAGGTCTTCGGTCTCGTCCGCCGTACGAGCAATGATCCGCTCGTACGTCTCCCCGCGAGCGTGAAAAAGGACGTGACGATACTGTACGGCAACCTGCGGGATATCGCGGCCATCGAACGGGCGATAGAAACGTCGATGCCGGACGAGATTTATAATCTCGCGGCCCAATCCGACGTCGGCATTTCGTTTCAGGTTCCTGAAGAGACGATGGAGGTCGATTATTACGGAGTCGGCCGGCTTGTAAATGCGGTTCTGAAGATTAAACCGGACGCGAAAGTGTATCAGGCATCGACGAGCGAGATGTTCGGTAAGACGAATCCGCCGCAAAACGAGCAGTCGCCGTTTCAACCGATGAGTCCGTATGGCGAGGCCAAGCTCAAAGCGCATCAGGATTTCGTCGTCGGGTATAGAGAGAAGCACGGTATGTATATCGCATCGGGCTTTCTTTTCAACCACGAGTCTCCGCGCCGGGGCGAGCATTTCGTGACACGTAAGACGACACTCTCGCTCGCCAAGATACAATCGGGACTCCAGGCATCATTCGAGCTCGGCAATCTGGATGCGAAACGGGATTGGGGGTTTGCGGGAGATTATGTCGAGGCGATGTGGCTCATGCTTCAACAGGATACGCCGGAGGATTTTGTGGTAGCGACAGGCGTCACTCATACCGTGCGCGAATTCGTGCAGGCCGCCGCCGCCGCGCTCGGTATGAAGATTACCTTCGAAGGTACCGGAGTGGACGAGGTCGGCAAAGACGGGACAGGACGCGTCATCCTCCGCGTGAATCCGAAATTCTACCGACCCAAGGAAGTCGACGCGCTCCAAGGCGATGCCTCGAAAGCGAAAAAAATGTTGGGATGGTCTCCGCGCACGTCGTTTGAAGATCTGGCCACCATGATGGCAAAAAGCGATTTGAAGCTTTTCTCAAAGGGAGTATGAAGCTGCCGACAGTAACCGTTGCGATGATAGCCAAGAACGAGGCGCATAACCTCGACGCTTTTTTCGCATCCATCGCCCCCATTGCGGACGAGCTGGTAGTCGCATACTCGCGTTCGACCGACGATACACAAGAGAGGCTTGAAGCATGGAAAGCCAAAGCACCATATCCGGTCGTCATGTTCGAATACAACGAGACCCCTTTTCATTATGGAAAAGCGCGAAACTCGACTCTGGAGCGCTCGACCTGCGATTTTATTTTCGTTCTCGACGCGGACGAACGCATCCCGGCGGAGACAGCCGCGCGACTGAAGCCTTTTCTCGCGGAGAAGAATCCGCATGCGGTTGTGATGCAGAGACAAGACGACCAAGTGCCGCATCTGGTAGATCCCCAGACGAGAATCGTACGCAATCACGGCCCGCGGTATGCGACCGCCGCCTTCGATCAACTGCATGAACAGCTTGTCCTCACCACCCCTCCGGTACCCTTTGACGGCCTGATACTGCACATGCAGGGCGCAAATCACTGGCTCAACAAGCACAATCGCTTCTTCATCGAGCTGATGCGTGAATTGGACCGCAAGGAAAATACGCGCGGTCTTATCCGTGAGATTATCCGGGCATATATCGCGTTCTTCTATAAATTTAAGAAAGAATATTTCCGGAAAAAAGCGTACCTCGACGGCGTGAAAGGGCTCAAATATTCTTTCCTGCGCGCTCTCCACTCCTTTCTTGTCCATTTCTTCGTCGGGTTGAAGCCCCGTGTCCGCCTCGGTACAGACGGAGTCCCGCGCGGGACCGGCACTCCGGATCAAGAGACTAAACGATAGGCACCATGTACATATATCAGCTAGATCGCATACTCCTGAAGCAACAGATCGCGCGATTCAGCTCGTATATAACCGGCGATGTCCTCGACGTGGGCGGGGGAGAGAAGAACCGCTATCAGAAACTCTTTACGTACAAGACCTACAAGCGATTGGATATCTATGAGGGAGACGACGTCGACATCGTCGCCTCGGCCGACGACATACCATGTCCCGATGCATCGTTCGATTCCGTGCTCTCGACGCAGGTACTGGAGCACGTGCAGTATCCGGAAAAAGTCGCGCAGGAAATGTACCGGGTCCTGAAAGAAGGCGGCCACGCGCTCATCACTGCGCCGCAGTGGAATGAGCTGCATGAAGAGCCGCACGATTATTGGCGCTATACGAAATTCGGCCTGCGCGACCTGTTTGAGCGCAACGGCTTTTCGACCGTCGTATGCGACCAACGTGGCGGATACTTCAGCAATCGCGAGCAGATGCGCATGCGATTCCTGATGGACAAATACCGTCTGTATAAGCGGCCGGTTCTGGGCAGACTCGCGGCCCGCATCTTCAAGGTGCGCGGATTCCTCGCACTGTGGCGCGACCGGCGCGATACAAGTATCGCCAACCGCAAGCACGCGATAGGCTGGTGTTTTGTGTTCAAGAAAGCCGGAAAGAACGATTCAAAACCGCACTGACCGCGTATGCGAATACTTATTCTTCAGGATGACTTCCCGCCGGAGAGTCATGGCGGTGCCGGCATAGCGGTGTTTACTGTGGCGCATGCGCTCCAAAAACGGGGGCATAAAATTCTCGTCGTGACGACCGTGCGCCGGAGGGAATCTGCCGGAGAGGTGCTCTACCAAGGCCTTCGGGTGTGTCGCATCGCGACGTCATACCCGCTTCGTTTTCAGGCGTATGTGAGTTTGTGGAATATTCCCGCCGTACGGAGATTGAAGACCGTCATCAAAGAATTCAAGCCCGATGTCGTACATGCGCACAACGTCCACTCGTACCTTTCATACCGCTCTCTCGCAGCCGCAAAACGCTCAGGTGCCCGCGTAGTCCTGTCATGCCATGATGCGATGTCGGTCAGCTACGGCAAGATGACCGACTCGCGCATACCCACGCGGCGTCCGTGGTGGCGATACGGCCTGCGCGACAATCCTTTTCGGAATGCATTCATTCGCTCCGCGATCCGCTCTCATGTCGACCGGGTCGTCGCCGTGAGCCATGCTCTTAGGGATGCGCTGGAAGAAAACGGCATCCGCGGTATTGCAGTCGTTCACAATGGCGTTGACGCGGAGGCCTGGCGTGAGCCGGAGGAGGCGGTCGAATCTTTCAGAAAGAGTCATGGGCTCGGAAATTCCGTTGTCTTATTTGCCGGGCGCCTCACGCGGATCAAAGGGGCAACGAAGATAATTGAAGCAATCGCGTTACTCAAAGAGAAAGTTCCCGGCGTGCAACTCCTTGTTGTCGGCCGGAAAGACGAATATGCGGAGGGCATGCTGAAGAAGGCACACGAGGCCGGCATTGCGGAGCGCTTGATATTCACTGGCTGGCTCTCGGGGCACGCCTTACACCAGGCATACCATGCCGCTTCGGTCGTGACGGTGCCGTCCTTGTATCTGGAGCCCTTCGGGCTCGTGGCCCTCGAGGGCATGGCGGCTAGAAAACCCGTCGTGGCGACCTGTTTCGGCGGGCCGCCAGAGATCGTAGAAGACGGTGTAACGGGCTTTATCGTGGACCCGAACGACGTGCCTGCGATGTCCGGTAAGCTCGGAGAGCTTCTGCAGGATACAGAGAAGGCCGCTGTGTTCGGAGAGAAGGGCTACGAGCGAGTCTTGAAAGAATTTTCCCTTGAACATCAGGCGGAAGAGTATGAGAAAATCTACGGTGAAAAATAACTATGCTCACCATCTTCGCAAACATGCTCATCAATTCTCCGGAACGCCTTGAGCACCTCAAGGATTCATTCGAATCGTTCTCCGGCACGAGCGACGACTGGCTCATTAATATTCGGGGCAAGCAACGCGAGGCGGCAATCGCATTCTTGAAAGAAAGACTTGGCGACAAGGCGACTTTTTTCGAGCTTCTCGATGATTCCCGCGGCTGGAGCCGGAATGCGCTTGATATGCTGGCGCGCGCGAAGCACCCGTATGTTCTTATCTGGGTCGAGGACCATATTAATATCGCCGGAGAAGCGTATCTACGCGATGTCGTCCGCGAGATGGACGAACAGAAAGTCGAAAGTCTCTGTTATTCGTGGCACAATATCGGCTGGGAGAAGGGAAAGCTCAGCGAACAGAAAGCGCTCCTCCCGTTTCGCAAAGGACGTGCGATTGATGCGGTGCTGATAACCAAAGGAGATTGGGAGCGCGTACAGATCCCCGGCCGCACGCCATACCTCGTCTCGCTCATCAGTATATTCAAGAAGGATTTTTTCAAGCGATTACTTCTGAAAGACCGCCGCAAGCTTCCGTTTTATCTCACGCCGCTTATATACCGCGCTCTCGCACTTCTGCGCCGCTTCGGATTTCCTTTGGAGCAAAGAAGGACATTCCGCCGGATAAACCGCGTATGTGGATATGTGTTTCCCCGGTTCCCCAAAGAGACGCCCTTCGACGTTGAAAAAGGACCCGACCGCTTTGACATACTTCCCATGCGCATCGCGTTTCCTTCACGGGAATTATTCGCATGCATTGATGATGATATGGATTCTCCCGATCATAGCTACTCTCTCGTCTCGCGCGGCCGCTATCCGGTACGTGACCGTCTGATCGCGTGGAACCCCCGCGAAGCGCTGCCGCGCCATGCGCCTTCCCCCGCATCGCTTGCGGAGGGTGATAGTGTAAAAGAAAGGTACTGTTTTTACGATAGCGTCAAGCATATACGCGCAACGGTGGCGCGGGAGCATATCGCGGTTATAAGTGGCCGCGTGCGCGTTTTGGTCGGCGGGGAAGCGCTCGAACTCGCAGCCGGAGAAGGTGCAAGTTATTTCACCAATGTTTCCCACGAAGTCCGCGCACTGGAAACGTCGGAGATCATCCGCTACATCCAGCAAACCGGCCTTGCCCCGCACTATTTCTCGGCGTAGCATAATCCGATGGCAGAGGGCAATGAGCATCTAAAGACCCTTGCGCAAGCATTCAGACATGCGGCGAAGATGCGAAAGGACGTAAAGAGCGGTATCAATGAGGCCGGTACTGAGGAGATTGACGATGTGCGTCCTGATGATGCAGCTCTCGTATCTGACTTTTTTAAGCATGAACGATCCGGGATTCCCTACACCAACTATCCGCAGTTTGCGCTCACATTGTGGACGACCGTTCTCGATCAGGCGTCAGATGATCCGGAGTATCAGGATTTTCAGCAGAGGCTCATTCGCGCAGCGCTCGATGTCGATACGGGAGCGTTCATGTATGCGGATGCGCAGCAGGCGCTGCCTGCGCTTCTCGAGAAATATGGAGATATGGTGGAGAAATTCGGTCTATGGAGCAAGGGCGATGTCTTCTTGACGGGTTTTCAGATGCAAAAGATAGTAAAAAGTCGGATATTGCACAAAGTATTCGGCCACTACAAGGGTATACAAGGAGGCCGTACGCTTCTTAAGGAGAAGGCTTTCTTCGTCGTCGATGAAGACAAACATCTTCAGGCCCGTGAGATGTTGGAGGAACGGATACGAAGAGAACCAGAAAAGATGCTCAAAGTTGTTGTTATAGATGACGTACAGGAGAACCTCGAAGCATTTGGGGAACTCACCGCCGACTTATCGAGCGACAAAGGTACCGCTATCGAATTTGTACCAATTCTCGTAGATCGCAATCCGAGGCCGAACGGGAAGCCTTCAGACATGCTGACAATCCGTTCCTTCTCAGAGTTGCTTGATGCCGACATGGAGTCGTTGTTTGCGGGCGCGACGGTATTCGTAGATTATGACGGCGTGCTCAGCAATAACGAACTACAAACAAAAGCACACACGGAGCTTGTCTTTAGAACGCTTGTCAATTTTGTTTCTCAGAAGAACAACCTTGATAGTAGTCGCTCTGCAGAAATTGTTCGACAACGGATCTCGACCGCTTTGGGCAAGGTGCCCGATAATCGGGAATAAGGTAGTTCAAAACCATGCTTTTCTCTTTTTCGCTGCAAACCGGCCTTGCCCCGCACTATTTCTCGGCGTAGCATGTCCTGTATGACATCCCGAAAGCCGACGAAAACACCCAAACATTTTGTTATCGACGTGGACGGCGTGATGACTGACGGGCGTTTTTACTACACGGAGGAAGGTAAGGCGATGAAAGCGTTTGGCCCCGATGACCACGACGCACTTTTGCTTCTCCAGCCGTATATGAACGTTCATTTTGTGACCGGCGACAGAAAGGGTTTCGATATCACGAAGAAACGGATAGCCGATGACATGAAATTTAAATTGGACCTCGTCAGTACGATAGAACGTCTCCAATGGATGAAACAGAGCGGATACGAACCCGACGAGACCATTTACATGGGCGACGGTATTTTTGATGCGATTGTATTTCATGAGGTCGCCTATGGCATTGCACCGGCAAACGCTCTTTTTACGACAAAAGAACACGCGGACTTCATCACGCAATCTTGCGGAGGCGACAGCGCGGTTGCCGAGGCCTGTATTCATATTCTCGAACATTTCTTCACCGCGTTCGACCCACTGAAGGTCCAGTTGAAAAAAAGCAGCGGCGAATGGGGAACAGCCGTGTAAGCGCTATGGATTATAAAGTGTGCATTCTTGCAGCGGGAGTAGGGAGCCGGATGGGTACGGTCTCGGATCATATCAACAAGGCCATACTTCCCGTAAACAATAAAGCGGCAATCTCGTATATCGTAGAGAAATTTCCCGAAGATCAGGAGTTCGTAATCGCTGTCGGCCACAAGAAAGACACCGTCGTCGATTATCTCCTGCTTGCGTATCCCAGTCGGAAATTCACCTTCGTGGAAGTCGACAAATATTCGGGACCCGGGACGGGTCCCGGCTACAGCATCTTGCAGTGCGCGGACTCTCTGCAATGCCCGTTCATATTCTTCGCGGCGGATACGATTATTCTCGAAGATGTCCCGCCGCCCGAGCACAACTGGATGGGCATCGCGCCCGTGAAGGAGACCGAGCCGTACTGCACGGTGAAGATTAAGAATAACCTCATCTATCAACTCGATAATAAGATAAAGACGGATAACCGGTTCGCGTTCATCGGGCTCGGCGGTGTGCACGATTACGTCGACTTTTTCGATGCGCTCAAGAAAGACCAAAAAGGCGAGAGCGGCGAGATTCAGGTCACAACAGGATTCGCCCGGCTCATCGAGAAGCGGCTCGTCCCGATAGGGTTCACCTGGTTTGACACGGGAACTCTCGCGAATTACACGGACACCAATAAGAGTTTTTCCGGCGGGACGCAGAGATTTGACTTCAGCAAGTCGGATGAATTTCTCTATTTCGTCAATAATCGCGTCATTAAATTTTTTGCTGATGAATCGATTGCCCGGAAACGCCAGGAACGCGCCAAAAAAGCGCTCAAAGGTCTTTCGCCCGAGATAGAAGGCCATCGCGGCCATTTCTATTCCTACGCAATGGTGCCGGGGCAGACCATCTACAGCGCCCTCAGTCCGGGCGTCGTCACTGATTTCTTGGCATGGGCGAAGGCACACCTGTGGAAGCCAGTCTCGCTTACCGCCGAACAAACAAAGGAATTTGCCCGCGCGACGAAAGATTTCTATCAGGCGAAGACAAAAAAACGTCTGAAGACTTTCCACGAGAAGTTGGATATGAAAACTGAGCCCGCATTCATCAATGGAATCAGCGTCCCGACAGCGGCCGAATTATTGGACAAGGTTGATTGGGATCATATTACGCGGGGCACGCCCACGAATTTCCACGGCGACCTGCAATTCGACAATGTGCTCGTTTCTAAAGATGCGACAACCGGCCAGCCCACTTTCGTGCTCCTTGATTGGAGGCACGATTTTGGAGGCATGACTGATGCCGGAGACGTATACTATGATCTCGCAAAGTTGTACGGAGGAATGACCCTCTCGTATCCGCTGATTAAAGAAGGCATGTTCTCCTCGGACGTCAGCGGCCAACACGCGAATTATCACTATTTCATAAAAAGCGATCTCGCTGACGCCAGAGAGCAGTATGAGCGGTTTCTTATCGAAAACGGCTACGATCTCGCGAAGGTAAAGGTACTGACGGCGCTTATATTTCTCAACATGGCGCCGCTGCATAACGATCCATTCGACACGATGCTCCACTCTCTCGGCAGGAACATGCTTCATAAAGCACTTGCGGCGTGATAAAGTGCCCGAATTATGGGCAGCAACTCCATAGGACTCGCAATCGGGCCGATGAGCCCGGAAACCGTCGAAGCGGTATTCCGCTATTCCCATTTCCACCGGGTGCCCTTGATGCTCATTGCGTCAAAGAATCAAGTCGACCACGCGGGGGGGTATGTGAACGGGTGGACGACGGAGGGGTACATGAAATTCGTTCGCGAGGTACGACAGATAAACCCGAATGCAAAGGTCAAAATTTGCCGCGATCATTGCGGGCCCGGTTTTAACGGCAATCATGACATCGCTGATACCTATGCCACGATAGAAGCGGATATCAATCACGGATTCGACCTCATCCATATCGATTTCTGCCATTTCAAGGGTTCGAAAGAAGAACAACTGGCGGCGACCGAGAAAGCAATCCGCCGTTGTCTCGAGTTGAAGCCTTCCGTTGAGCTCGAGATCGGCACCGATGAAAACACGGGCGCCAATTACAGTCTTCCGAATCTGGCGGAGTGGGAGCGCGAGATAGACTTCTTCAAAGGTTTTTGCAGTCCTGCATTCTATGTCGTGCAGACGGGCAGTCTCGTCAGGGAGATCAATCAGGTCGGCTCATTCAACAAGGCGTTCGTCGGGAAAGTCGCCGCAATGCTCAAGAAGAAAGGTTTGAAGCTCAAGGAACATAATGCCGACTATCTCTCCAAGGATGAGATCGGGGAACGCAGCGGCATCGTCGATGCGCAGAATATTGCACCGCAGCTCGGAGTCGTGCAGACCCAGATCGTCATCACGAAGTGCCTCATTCACGGGGTGCCCGTGGATGCGTTTCTGGACGTGGTCTACCGGGGAGGGAAATGGAAGAAGTGGATGCAGATGAACAGTGCCGAAAATAAGATGCGGTGTGCCGTTATCGCGGGGCACTATCACTTTACGTCGCCGGAGTACCAACGAATTATCGAAGAGCTCGGGAAGTGCGAAGATATCAAAGAGACGATAATCAATGGCATAATGGATGTTATCGACCACTATGTTGGAGCATAAGACTATCCTCGTTACGGGTTCCTCGCGTGGCATCGGTGCCGCCACGGCTCGGCTTGCCAAGAAGTACAGAGCGCGGGTGATTCTACACGGCAAAACCGACTCGGAGGAGCTGCGGAAGCTCGGCAAAGAGCTCGATGCCGAGTATCTCGCCTGCGAAGTGGCCGAGATAACGGAGTCTTCTATTGCCCGATTCGGCGGTATCGACATTCTCGTGAATAGCGCCGGTATTAACCAGTCGAAGACATTCAAGGAACTCACGAACGACGACTGGCGTGAAATATTCGAGACGAATGTCATCGGCACGGTAGCCGCATCACGGGCGGTCATCCCCGGCATGCTCGAGCGCGGGCACGGGAGTATCGTGAATATCGCGTCTATAAAAGGTTATTTGCATGTATACGGGAAGCCGGCATATGCCGCCTCGAAAGCAGCGGTGATGCGCCTTACGTCAAGCATGGCCGAAGAGTTTGCGCCGGCCATCCGGATAAACGCGATTGCACCAGGATTTACCGATACCGACATGACGCACGGGACCCTCTCGCCGAGGATTAAGGAGCAGATCGCCAGAATTCCGCTCAAGCGAATGGCGAAGCCTGAAGAGATAGCGGAGGCGGTACTCTTCCTCGCGAGCGATAAGGCAACCTACATCACAGGACAGACGCTGCTCGTCGACGGCGGACTCAGCGTTGTCGGCTAGGTCATGTATGGCAGATCGAAAGAAATGGAGTCAGCCCGAAGAGGACGTCAAGCTCGTCACGAAGCCGTGGGGCAATGCCACGATAGGCGGCGTAGAGGGCGTGGGTGAGCTCTGGCTCAACTACAAGCGTGGAGAAAATGTCGGGGATGAAGAAAAACGGTACGTATTCAAAAAGCTCTACATCAAAAAAGGCACAAAGACGAGTTTTCAATACCATGTGAATAAGCTGGAGACCAACCACCTCATCGTCGGCAGGGCGGAGGCATGGCAGGAGAACGAACAAGGGGAGATGGAGAAGAGCATTTTCAAAGCCGGAGATACGTGGACCATTCCCTGCGGCCGGAAACACCGGCTTGTAGCCCTTGAGGACATGGTCATGCTTGAAGCCTCCACGCCCGAGGTGGATGATGTCGTACGGATTGCCGATGACACCGGCCGACCTGATGGGCGGATAGAAAGCGAACATAGAGATAGTGCATGAGAAAGCCGCTTGCTTACATCGATCGACACGAGAGCGTACTCACGGGCTCCAGGAACCTTGAACACCTGCACACGTTCACGGATTTTCCGGTATTCATGGGGTGCGTAGATTCTCCGCCGGAAGGAGACATTGTCGCGGATATGGTCTGGGACATCGACCGTGACAGCGGCATGATTCAGCTCGGTAGATTGCTGCCGCTCGATGTCTTGTACCTCGACCAGCATAACGACGGGACGGGAAAGGTGTGGCAGGACTTATATACAAAGACTGCAGATTTTATTTACCGATATAAAAAAGGGGAGCGCATATTGGAAATTGGCGGCGCTCATGATGAGATAGCGAGCCGCTACCTGGCACGTGCTCCGGAAGCACAGTGGACGATAGTAGAGCCGAATCCGCAACACATTCAAAACCCGCAGGTGAAAGTCATAAAAAGTTGGTTCGATGAGAAGTTCAAAATGGACGAGGAGATAGACATGGTCGTGCATTCGCACGTATTTGAGCATACCTATGACCCGATGGCTTTCCTTCGGCACATCTCAAGTTTTCTGAGACCGGGACAGCGTCATATATTTGCCTTCCCGAATCTTTTGCCGATGCTCGAGCGGAAATTCACCAACTGTCTTAACTTCGAGCATACCGCCTTCCTTACGGAATACTGTACCGATTGGATGCTCGCTCGGTGCGGCTTTATTGTGATCGGGAAGGAGTATTACGGAGACCCGCACAGCATCCTCTACGCGACGGAGAAATCCGTCGAGCCGCCCGCGGAAGCGCCACTCGAGAACAGGTATCGGGAGTATAAGAAGACATTCCTTGATTTCGTGGAATATCACGGGAAGCTTGTGGAAGAACTGAATGCGGCGATCGATGCCGCGAGCGGGCCCGTCTACCTCTTTGGTGCGCACATATTTTCCATTTATTTGCTTAGGTTTGGTTTGAAGGAGGGGAATATCGTCTCCGTACTCGACAACAGCCCGCTAAAACAAGGTAAACGGCTCTACGGCACGGGTCTGCGCGTGGAGTCTCCGCACGTATTGCATGGGAAGGGCAAAGTAAACGTGATACTCAAGGCGGGCATCTATAATGACGAGATACAGAAAGACATCCTCGAGAACATCAATCCCAGTGTTGTGTTTTGGTAGCAAGCGTCTGAGCGGGGTGATATTCTGACTTCATGCAAAGGAAAACCATTCTCGTCACGGGAGTCGCGGGATTCATCGGCGGCAACCTTGCGAAGCGCCTTGTCGAGGCCGGGCATGACGTGGTCGGTCTGGATAATTTCTTGCAGGGAATACCGGAGCACGTGCCGCAAGGCGTCCGCTTCGAGAAAGGAGACATCCGCTCGCGCGACATCGCGCATATCTTCGAAGGCGTCGACATCGTTTTTCATCTTGCCGCGAAAAATTCTTTGCGTGATTGTCAGGAGGATCCCGTCGGGACGATGGAGATAAACGTCGTGGGGACCGCGAATATATTTAATGTGTCATTGAAAGCGGGTGTGAAGAAGGTCGTGTACGCGCAATCATCCGTACTGGAAGAGGGCGAGGGCCGGTTACAGGGTTTTTATGCCATCAGCAAGAAAGCCGACGAACTTCTTGCGGGTGGCTTTGAGGCGCTCGGACTCACGACCGTGGGTTTACGGTATTTCAACGTCTACGGGCCGGGGCAGGACTATCGCCGCAGCTCGCCGCCGATCATGAGCCGCTTCATCTCGACGCTGCTTATGGGCGGGCAGCCAATCATCTTCGACGGGGACGAGGACAATAAACGCGATTTCATACACATCGACGACGTCAACGATTTCCATCTGCTGTGCGTCGATGATGACCGGGTGAACAACAAGGTCTTCCGCATCGGGACGGGCCGGAACTACTCGATGGTGGAAGTTCTCGACGTCACGCAGAAGGTTCTTGGCACGAATATCGAAGCTATTAGGAAGCCGCGTCTGCCGCAGGATCCGCCGGTTCAGACTCTCGCGAATATCGAAGCCGCACGGACGCTCGGCTGGTCTCCGGAGACCGGGCTCGAAGAAGGAATACGAAGCATGGTGCCCTATATCAAGGCCGAAATCGAGCGGGGTGCCCTCAAGTAGACAACGCGGCATCTTCGGGATAGTCTGGGCTCATGATTATCACACGGACGCCATTTCGAGTGACGCTTGGCGGAGGCGGGACCGACCTGCCCTCGTATTATGAGAAACACGGCGGCTTCATATTCTCGGCCGGCCTCGATAAGTACATGTATGTGACCGTCAGCCGCCCGATGCAGGACGATCTCATCCGGCTCAAATACAGCGAAAGCGAGATTGTCTCCCACGTGAAGGACGTCAAGCACGCAATCGCGCGTGAGGCCTTGATAATGACCGGAATCGAGAAACAGGTGGAGATAAGTTCTGTAGCAGACGCTTCAGCCGGGACGGGCCTCGGCTCATCGAGCTGCTACGCCGTCGGCGTCTTACACGCGCTCCACATATTGAAGCGCGACTACATTCCTCTTCAGGCGCTTGCGGAAGAGGATTTTACCATCGAGGCCAAGAAACTTAAGCGCCCCATCGGTAAGCAAGACCCCTACATGGCCGCCTTCGGCGGGCTCACCGTGCTCGATATCGGCAAGGACGGCAAAGTAAAAGTGCGCAAAGCCAACGTGTCGAATGACGCGGCAAACGCGCTGAACCGCAATATGCGAATGTTTTTTACCGGAGTCACGAGGAGTGCGGACGACATCCTCAAAAAGCAATCCAAGGCATTCAAGGAGAACAAAAAAGAAGTAATCGAGAGCATGCATTACATAAAAGAGATAGGACAGGACATACTCACGGCGATGGAGGAAGACGACGTCGACGAGGTCGGCAAGCTCTTCGACGCTCATTGGCAGCACAAGAAGAAGACCGCGACCGGCATAACGAGTCCGAAGTTCGATGCAATCTACGAGGCGGCAAAGGATGCCGGGGCTCTCGGCGGCAAAATATCGGGCGCGGGCGGCGGCGGATTCTTCGCGTTCTACGTTCCCGAGAAGCACGTCGAGTTCGGGCGCGCGATGAAACACTTCGGACTCCGTGAGATGACGTACCGGTTCGACTTCGAAGGCTCGAAGGTGCTGGTAGACCTATAGCGCTATGAAGCAGCCGAAATCTGTGCGGGCACTGCGTGTAAAGATATTTGCCGACGGGGCGGAGAAAGAGGGGATGATCGCGCTTGCCAAGGAGTCCTTCATCAAGGGTCTTACTACGAATCCTACGCTCATGAAAAAGGCGGGTATCACGGACTATGCCGCGTTCGCAAAAGACATTCTCTCGCACATCAAGACAAAGCCCATATCTTTCGAAGTATTTTCCGATGATTTCAGCGAGATGGAACGTCAGGCGCGCATCATCAATTCCTGGGGAAAGAACATCTACGTGAAAATCCCTATCATGAATACGAAGAAGAAATCTTCCGCGGCGCTCGTCGAGAAGCTCTCCCGCGACGGCATACAACTCAACGTCACCGCGCTGCTTACCCTCGAGCAGGTGAGAGAGGCGGCCGACGCACTCTCGCCGAAAACGCCCGCCATAATCTCGGTGTTTGCGGGACGCATCGCCGACACCGGCCATGATCCACGGCCAATAATGAAAGAGGCCAAGAAGATACTGAAGCGGAAACCGAACATCGAGCTCCTCTGGGCATCAACGCGGGAGCTTCTCAACATCTACGACGCGGAAGAAACGGGGACGGACATCATCACGGTGACGCCGGATATCCTGAAGAAGCTGAAGCTTATCGGCTACGACCACCACACGCTCTCGCACGAAACGGTCCAGATGTTCTATGACGACGGCCAGAAGGTCGGGTACCGCTTGTATGAAGCATAATATGGCGAAGAAGCGAACACACCCCAAGAAGCCCGCGGTATCGAAGATCATCAGCTACCACGACCACATCAATCAGTATCTCGACGAGGTAAAGCTCATTGCGGACAGGATCGATCGTGAGGCCATCAATGCCATGGTAGGCGTCCTTGTGGGTGTGCGGGAGAAGAAAGGACGCCTCTTTATCATCGGCGTAGGCGGAAGTGCGGCGAATGCCTCGCACATGGTGAATGATTTCAGGAAGATAGGCCACATCGAGGCGTACACACCGGTCGATAATGTCGCGGAATTAAGCGCCCGGACGAATGACGATGGGTGGGAATCGGTATTCGCCCGTTGGCTTGAGCGGAGCAATATCAGACGGGGAGATGCCGTCATGGTACTTTCCGTGGGCGGTGGAGATGCGAAGAAGAACATAAGCGCCAATATCGTCCATGCGCTCGACGTCGCGAAAGCGGCGGGAGCAAAAATTCTCGGCATTGTCTCGCGCGACGGCGGCTACACCGCCACGATGGCGGATGCGTGCGTGATCGTACCGGTCGTGAATCCCGACAACGTCACGGCGCACGCGGAAGCCTGGCAGGCGGTCGTGTGGCATGCCATCGTCTTGCATCCGAAATTCAAGCGCATTGAAGCGACGTGGGAATCACGCACGAAGAAATGAGACTAATCCGGCAGATATGGGGGAAGAAAAATCGCACGAAGCGCCCGGCGATTTTTCTCGACCGCGACGGCACCCTGATACGTCACCGCGATGTCGTATCGAAAAAGAGCCAGATGCGGCCGCTTCCCGGCGTAGTGAAGGGTCTGCAAAAATTTCAGAAACGGGGCTACCTGCTCATCGTCGTAAGCAATCAGCCCAATATCGAGTGGGGCGCCGTTGGACTTGCCGCGACGAAAGAGCTTCACAAAGAGCTGCGTATGCTCCTAAGGGCAAAGGGTGTTTCGCTCAATGCGATCTATTTCTGTCCGCATCGATTCAAGACAAAGTGTTCCTGTCGCAAACCCGCACAAGGCCTTATCCGCGCCGCGCGCAAGGATTTCAATATCGACATGAAAAAGAGTTGGCTCATCGGCGACACCACGCGCGATATGGAAACGGGAAAGCGCGCGAAATTGAAAACCATCCGCGTTGCGACCGGTGACCATGGTTCTGATAACAAGTTCTTTAAGACAAAAGGAGATTTCTCAGTGCGCGAAGTTACTGCGGCGGCGGAGATAATCGTGAAATTACGCACGGAATGATGGAGCTGCTGTTGTACCCGTCCTGCCCCTTATTGTAGTAGTATTTGCATATGAAAGTCGCACTTATCGGCGCCGGAGGCATAGGGAAAGAATGGTCCCGGGCGCTTCTTGGGGGCGCTGAGGCCAAAATCGTTGTGGTGGCGGATATCGACGGCGCAAAAGCCAAAGAGCGCGGCGTAGAACTCGGATGCGCGCACGTGACTGATTGGCGCGAAGCCGCTACAGGCGATGTGGAGGCGGCCATCGTGGCGGTACCGCACGCAGAGCTTGCACCCATCACCCGCGGCTTCCTCGAAGCGGGAAAACACGTTCTCTGCGAGAAGCCCGGCGGCATCTCTTCGAAAGAAGTGTTTAGCAACATACAGCTCGCACAAGAAAAAAGCTTGGTATATATGCCCGGTTTCAACCACCGGTATCATGCGGGATATCTTGAGGCAAAACGGAGGTTCGACGCGGGCGAAATAGGAGAGCTGATGTTCATTCGTGCACGGTACGGTTTCGGCGGAAGAAAAGAGTACGAAAAAGAATGGCGATTCAAGAAAGAGGTCTCGGGAGGCGGAGAGCTTTTGGATCAGGGCGTACACATGATCGATATGGCACGGTGGTTTATGGGCGATGTCGCAGATGTGTCCGGGTTTGCTGAAAACATGTTTTGGGGCGGTGAAGTCGAGGACAACGGATTTGCGCTTTTGCGCAACGTCAACCGCAAAGTCGCGCAGATTCATGTTTCGTGGACCAACTGGGAATGGGTGCACAGCTTCGAGATATTCGGTACAAAAGGATATCTGATTATCGACGGTCTCGATTCACGATACCGCGGACCTGAACGTTTGACCGTCGGACTCGCGGATCCGCGGAGCGGGTCGTTTCCGAAAGAGGAAATCATCCGGTATACGGATGAGAGGAAAGAGGATTCGTTGCGGCGGGAAGCGGATGCATTCGTACACGCGATTGAGAAAGGTTCCCGTACGATTCCGACAGGCGGGGATGCGGCCGCCGCACTGGAAATAGTTGAGAAAATCTATGCTCAAAAATAAATCAGCAGTCATCACCGGCGGGAGCCGCGGCATCGGCTTGGCGATTGCCACCGCACTGGCGAAGGCGGGCTCTCTCGTGACCCTTATCGCACGCGATGTTGAAGAACTCAAAAAGGCGCGGGCGACCATCGTCCCCAGCGACAAAGTCAGCATCGTAGCGCTTGATGTCGGCGATGCCGGAGCGGTGGGGAAATTTGCCGGCGGCCTTTCGCGCCTCGATATCTTGGTGAATGCCGCAGCGGTCGTGACGCCTATCGGCCCCGTTGAAAGCGTCGATCCGGAAGCGTGGTTAGAGCTGTTGCGTATCAACGTCTTCGGGACATTCCTCATGACGCAGGCATGCACTCCGCTTCTTGCGCAAGGCGGGAATGGTACGATCATCAATTTCGTCGGAGGCGGAGAAGGAGCGTTTCCGAATTTTAGCGCATACGCCGCAAGCAAAGGCGCCATTGCGAGGTTCACCGAAACGATTGCCGCCGAACTGAAAGACAAAAATATTACGGTAAACGCTATCGCCCCCGGAGCCGTCAACACCAAGATGACCGAAGATATGCTCGCTGCGGGGGTATCTGCCGGCAAGCAATACGAACGCGCGCAGAAGCAAAAAGAAGATACTGAAGCCACTCCGGAAAAAGCCGTTCGTCTCGCGCTATGGCTTTGCTCGGAAAAGGCGCGCGGCGTAAGCGGAAAAATCATATCGGCGAAGTGGGACGACTACGAGCATTTTCCCGAGCATGAGGGAGAGCTCATGTCGTCCGATGTATACACGATGCGGCGGGTGCAGGCGAAGGACCGCGGATTTGATTGGGGAGATACATAGTCATGACCATTACGCAGGCAATACTTTCGGCGGGAGGCCTCGGTACGCGTCTGAGGCCGTTTACCGACACCGCGCCGAAGCCGATGATTCCCGTGATGGGGAAACCGGTTCTCGAATGGCATATTGAGCAATTCAAGAAGCACGGTGTAAAAGATTTTTTCATCACACTGCACCACCTTCCCCGAATCGTACAAGATTACTTCGGCGACGGATCGTCACGAGGCGTCCGCATCGGGTATGCCGTCGAAAAGGAACCCCTCGGTTCCGCGGGCGGCATCAAGCTCTTCGAAGAAAGACTCGAAGACCGTTTTTACTATATATACGGAGACACGTTCAGCTTGATGGATTATTCCGCGATGGCGCAAAGCTACGCTTCACGGGTAGATCCCATCGGCATGCAGCGCGTTTTGCGCGCGGATGACTATGCGGACGCCGATATCGCGGAGATTGACCAAGCCGGACGGTTTACCGCGATTCATGGCAAACCTCATACGGAAAAGACTCAAAAAGCATACCGCATGCGCGGCGCGTTTATCCTTGAAAAAAAGATATGTGATTTCATCCAGCCGCATATCGCCACGGATCTCGCGAAACAGACGTTGCCGGCGGTAGTGGAGGCGGGCAAGAATTTCTACGGCTATGAATGCGACGACTATTCAAAGGGTATCGACACGGATCTGAAGCTGAAAGAGGTCGAGGGCTACCTTCGAACGCATGGCATAGTGCCGTGGTGGTAACAGGAATCAGACCGTATCGGACGGCGGGGTATGTTCCTTGTTGCGGATTGAATACCACATGAACCATGCGATAGCGGTTGAACTTCCGTACGAAAGCACCTGTCCGACCATAGCGCCCCAAAGGCCAAAGACGGGGATGAGGAGTATCGCACTTCCCGCGATTACCACACTCGGGATGTTCCAGAGATAGATAAGGCGGTGCGGAATAAGCGTGGCGCGCGAGTTAATGACAGGACCGACGAAAGCATTTCCCACTTGAAAGACGATGGTGAGAGAAAAGAGGATCGAATACGGGACGACATCGATGTACTGCGGGAAGAAGATGTGGAAGAAGGGATATGCGAGCACGCTATATACCGCCGCGATACCGATGCCAATCAGGAAGAGTGCGCCGCTGCGTTTATACAATATCTTCTTGATGTCGGCATTGGACTGAGTCGCGAGTTTGGGTATCGCGAGTACCGTGGGGGTATTGAGGATAGTGCGTGCATGTTGCACGGGCGCTGTGGCAAAGGTAAACATGGCGAGTTGCGCCGCGCCGAGATAATGGAAAACAAGAATGGAGTCAATGGAGCCGATAAGTATCGCGGTCGCGCCCACGACGCTCGAGTGCAGCGCGTAGGGAGATGCGCGCGCCTCGTGCCGGTCGTTGGGCGGGAATTTCCGCAGCGTGAACAAGAGTGACCCGAGACGGGTGACTGTCCATATGGCGCAGTATGCCGCAAAAATGAATACAGGGTTTTTCGTGAGCACCAAGACAGGCAAGAGGGCGAGTGCCGCGACAAGCTGTCCGAGCGTTCCGAGTATGCTGGAGAGCTTGAAATCTTTTTTCCCGACGAGGACCGCATTAAATATTCCGAAAGGTTCCATGAGCGGGATAAACACTGCCGCTACGACGAGCGAGAGTGCGAGCGTCGAGTTGCCTCCGTAGAAGTAGTAATACAGCGCGGCGGCCAGTGCTCCCGCTGAACCGAGCGTACTCCAACGCATCTTTGCAAAGAGGCCCGAGACGACGGCGCCGTCGTTGCCGCGTGCGGCCGCTTGTGTCACCACCGTATCCATTCCCCGAAGGCAGGTCACGCACAGTATGCCGAAGATCGTGAGCACGTACTTATAGTTTCCATAGGTCTCTTGCGGCAGGAGGTTGGCGAACGCGAGTGCGAGGCCGAATGAGACGGCGGCGGTGACGACCCCCGAACCGGAGAGCCAGAAACTGCCGTGGGCGAGGTACACCATGTCGGTCTTGGTGTACTTTTCGCTCCAGCGCAGTCCCCGGGTTGCGAGCGCTTTCAGATTGCCGAACATGCAGGCATCCTAGCGTGAAATGACGATTTTTGATAGATTGCGCCCTATGAAGAGAAAGAAAAGACCGGAATGGGTCGCCGTCTCGGGCGGTTTTGACCCCTTGCACATCGGGCATGTGCGGATGTTTGAGGAAGCCCGGAAGCTAGGGAGTAAGCTCGTCGTCATTCTCAACAACGACAATTGGCTCAAGAATAAAAAGGGATTCGCATTCATGTCGGAGAAAGAGCGCAAGGAACTCATCGAATCGTTTCCGTTCGTCGACAAGGTCGTTATCACCGACCATAAGGCCGACGACGAGGACAGGAGCGTCGTCCGCGCGCTCAAAAAGCTCAAGCCGGCTGTATTCGCCAACGGCGGCGACAGAGACAAAGAAAATGCCGGCGCCAAAGACTCGTCTCTCAATCCCGAGCGGGAAGTATCCAAGAAGCTCGGCATCAAGCTTGCGTTTAATGTCGGGCGCGGTGGCAAGGTGCAATCGTCTTCGTGGATGATACGCGATGCCGCGCGCGCTTTCGGAAGGAGTGTCCGGCCGTGGGGTGATTTCTACGGATGGGATTCCGGCAGAAAATGGTATGTGAAGACGATGTATGTGAAGCCGGGGAAGCGTCTGAGTTTGCAATATCACAAACGCCGTTCGGAGCGCTGGATTTTGGTGGAAGGTGATGCGACCGCAATCACCGTCGAGAATGGCAAGCACAAGGAGACACCGCTCAAGGTCGGCGACACATTCATCGTGCCGAAAGGTGTGGCGCACCGGCTCACGTCGAAAAAAGGCGGCATTCTGGTGGAAGTCGCGGTCGGAAGCTCTTTTAATGAGGAGGACATCGTCCGGCTCGAAGACGACTTCGGGAGAAAGTAATGATGCAAAGCATTGCCAAACCCGCATCTTACAATAGTATTCTCCTCATGGCAGAAACAGAGTCTTTCGATTACATAGTCTTAGGCGGCGGTGTCTCGGGCCTCGGCTTCGCCAAGCGCACGGCCGAGCACGGCAAATCGGTTCTCGTACTCGAAAAAGAGGCCGAGGTCGGCGGACTTTCGCGCAGCATCCTCCACAAGGGCTTTTATCTCGATTTCTGCGCGCACCGTTTCCACACCAAGAACGAGGCGCTCCTCAAAGAAATCATGTCGCTTCCGGGGCTCACGATGGAGAAACACATTAAGAAGAGCCGCATTTATATATTCGGCAAGTGGCTCAAATATCCTTTCGAGATACCGAACCTTCTGCGTGCGATGCCGATCACGCAGAGCGTCCCTGCCGCGTTCTCGTTCCTATGGAACATGATGACGAAGCGGTTCAAGAAGAAGAACCTGCGCTCGTTTAAAGACTGGTTCGTCGATTTGTACGGGCCGCGACTCTATGAGGTCATGTGCAGGCCGTACAGCGCAAAAATCTGGCATCATGATCCGGGTGAGCTCTCGGCCGATTGGGCTGACCAGCGGCTGCAGGGAGCGGATCTCGCGAAACTCCTGCGCAAGATTGTGAAGAAGATACTCACGCTCGATTTCAGTTCGTACAATCTCGAAGACGAGAGTCTCGCTCCCGACGGCGGTATGTTTTATTACCCGATGAAGGGTATCCAAGAATTGCCCAATGCCATGGCCCGCGCCGCGAAGGGGAACGGTGCCCGCATTCAGACCGACGCTACGATTACACGCGTCGATACGGAAAGCAGGACGGTCGAATACACGCACGGGGGAACGGCGCATACCGCCTCGTACGCGCAGCTCATATCGACGATTCCGCTCCATTCGTATTACCAACTGCAGCAGAGGAAGGATGCGGAAATCGAGAAGAATCTCGCGGGTCTTTCGTATATGCACATGGCTTTCGTGTACCTTTTTCTGAACGTGCCGCGGGTCTCCAACGACCACTGGCTGTATTTCCCCGACAAAAACATCATCTTCAACCGTGCAGTCGAGTTCTCGAATTGGTCGCCGCAGATGTGTCCTCCGGGCAAGACCTCTATCTGCTTCGATGTGAGCGGATTCTCCGGTTCTCCGGAATGGGCGATGTCGGATCAAGAAATGAAGGAGCGCACGATCGCAGACGCCGTCAGGACGGGGTATATCAAGAAAGAATCAATCGAAGACGCGCTCGTCGTGCGCGTCCTGCATGCGTATCCGTTCTATGACCTCGACTATAAGGAGAAGCTCGATGCGGTAATCGGCTTCCTGGAGACCCCCGCGGAGCGTCTCTTGGGTCGCACCGGCATCTTCCGTTACAACAACTCCGACAACTCAATCGAGATGGGCTTCGAATTGGCGGAGAAGATGCTCGCGGGCGGGAGCGCGAGCGCGAGCGGATACGAAGTGAGGGCGGTGAGCTACTAAGAGATATGGAACTACTGCGACGCATCGTATCTCCGGAGCGCGTCTCATGGACGATATTCTCGATTGCGCTTCTCGCGCATCTCATCGTATTCGGTTCCATGCTGCATCTGTACGGATCGTCGAGTTTCTTCCTCTCGACAGACGGGAGCCTAAACGGCAACGATACGCAGCATTACGTCATCATCGCGAAGAATCTCGCCGAGGGACACGGGTACTCGCGCTTCGCCACCCCTCCTTTTGAGCCGGATGCGCTCCGTACGCCGCTTTTGCCGCTCTACTTCCTGCCGTTTGTAGCCGCCGGAGGTCTCGGGTTTATTTGGTTTGCAATGCTTCTTCTCAATATCGTCCTCGCCTATACTCCGGTCGTACTCTACAAGCTGGCCCGTATCTTTCTGCCTCACCACTTTGCACTCGTGGCGGCGCTTTTTCTCGCACTCGAACCGCTCTTCTTGTATCGCAGCCAGATAGCCGAGCCCGACGCACTGCTCGTACTGTTCATCGTAAGCGCGATATATTTTCTTGTGAGGTCGTGGCGGGACGCGTCGCCGTTTGATTGGTATGCCGCCGCAGCTCTTCTCGGCATTTCCATACTCGCGAAGCCGAGCGCGCTCTATGTAGCGGCGATTGTGCTCGTCGCGCAGCTTGTGTTCATCGGTTTTTTCAGGAGCGTGGAATGGAAGACGGAGGTCATGCGCTTTGCGACCGGCCTTTGCATCGTACTCCTCATCATATCGCCATGGCTCATCCGCAATTATGCGGTCTTCGGCGTATGGGGCGTCTCGTCCATCAGCGGCTACAATCTCTACGAATATTACACGGCGAACGAACGTGCGCCCGATGAGCAGGTTCCCGACTACATCCAAAACGGGAGCCGTGAGCCGAGCCGCTATCTGCCGTTCCAGAAGTATTTCACACAGGTCGCTCTCGCGCGCATCGCGCACGAGCCGGTCGCCTACGCGAAAGATCAGGCGGTGGGGAGTTTGCGCAACCTCTTCGTCTCCGACTTGCCGGCAATCTACTACTACGGCCATAGCCGCCTCTTGCCGTTTCCCTACAATCCGGAGTCGAAGGCGAATGTCCACGAGTTGCTCCTGAAAGGAGATTGGCAAGATACCCTCCGGGCTCTTGTACGCGACGCGCCGAAGCTCGCGTGGATGTCTGTGCTCGCGCTTGTATATATGCTCGCGCTTTTCGGATGGTGTGCGGCGTGGCGGCGGGACAGGCGCGCATTTTTTGCGTTCACGCTCTTCCTCGCGCTGTTCGCGTATTGTATCGCCGCGAGCGGTCCGTTCGTCGATGCGAAATACCGCCTCCCGGCGCTTCCGCTCGTGTTCCTCGTTGCGCTCTACGGTGTGAATCGTCTTGCGGGCATCCTCCCCTTGCATTTAGGGGGCAATTGGTATTTGATGGGGCATGCGAAAAAAGAAATCCAAAAAACCTAAGAAAGTTCTCATCACAGGCGCTGCGGGATTCGTGGGGCATCATCTCGTCGAGCACGTTCTCAAGAACACCGATTGGGAGATAACCACTATCGACCGCCTCGACACTTCCGGCAATCTCAACCGCCTCCCCGGCATCAGCGTTTGGAATGAGGAGAAACACCGCATCCGCGTCGTGTACCACGACCTCAAGGCGGAGATAAGCGATTCGGTCGCACGTATGCTGAAAGGGCCGTTTGATTACATCGTCCATCTTGCGGCCGGCTCGCACGTCGACCGCTCAATCGACGACCCCCTGCTTTTTTTCCAGGACAATTGCATCGGCACGGTGAATCTCCTCAACTACGCGCGGCATGGCGGTCTCAAGCCGATGCGCAAGGGCGAATTCAAGCGCGGAGAGCCCGCATTTTTCGGCAGGTTCCAATATTTTTCTACCGACGAGATTTACGGCCCTGCGCCCGAAGGCGTCTCCTACAAAGAGTGGGACCGCCATAATCCGAACAATCCCTATGCCGGTTCGAAATCGGCCGGCGAGCAAGCGTGCATTTCGTTCGGGCATACCTACCGCATGCCGATACTTATCAGCAACACGATGAACATTTTCGGCGAGAGACAACATCGCGAGAAATTCATCCCCCTCATCATCCGGAAGCAGCTCCACGGCGAGAAACTCTGGATTCACTCCGACAGGGAACGTAAGCATGCAGGCAAGCGGCACTACCTGCACGCGCGCAACATCAGTGCGGCGACCGTGTGGCTCCTCGAGAACGGCAAGCTTCTCGACGGCAGTGGCAAACAGGGGAGATACAACATCGTCGGCGAGAAAGAGATTGATAATCTCTCGCTTGCGAAACTCGTGGAGAAATACGTGAATGAGTATCTGAAAGAACACGGAAAGAAGGAGAAGAAACTCAACTATGCGCTGGTCGGTTTCCATGAATCCCGCCCGGGGCATGACTTGCGGTACGCGCTCGACGGAAAACTCCTGGCCAAAGAAGGATTCTCGTTCCCTGTCGAATTCGAACAAAGTCTGCGCAAGGTAATCCGTTGGACTTTGGATCACCCCGAATGGCTCTAGATGGCAGCGGCAGGATCGGTGATAGAATAGCCCCATGAATACTCTCGAGAAGACACTCCGCTGGACCGTCGTCGCTGCCATCTTCCTCCTCGCACTCATCCCTTTTTTGGTGCCGTCGTCTCTTTTCTTCCCCTTTATCACGGGTAAGAATTTTGCCTTCCGCATTCTGATCGAGATTATGGCCGCGGGATGGCTCGCGCTCGCGCTCGTCTATCCCGCATACCGTCCGCGGCGCTCGTGGATACTCGGTGCCTTCGCACTCTTTGTCTTCATCATCGCTCTCGCCGACGCCTTGGGCGCGTATCCGTTCAAAAGTTTTTGGAGCAACTACGAGCGCATGGACGGGTGGGTGACGCTCGCGCATCTCTTTATGCTCGTCGTCGTCGCTTCGTCGATGTTGAATACGGAGAAGCTCTGGCGGCAGCTTTTCCAGGTATACGTAGGTGTCTCTTCTCTCATGGGACTCTACGCGTTCCTGCAGCTCTTCGGTATTGCTAGTCTCACGCCCGGATTTTCTTCGCTCGCACGCCTCGATGCGACATTCGGGAATCCGATTTACTTGGCGGTGTACATGCTTTTTCACATCTTCATTGCGGCACTTCTTATCGTGAAGTCCGGTAATGAGCGCTGGAGTGCGACTGAGCGCTCGGTCATAGGAGTATTCTTGGGAATCTTCTCAGCAGTGCTGGCAGTGCTTGCACGGAAAGCCGGATGGATGCCGTACGTCGCGCTTTTTGTTTTCGACGCGCTTGCGGCCCGTTTCGTATTTCTGCAAAAGAAATACCTTTTGGGGTTCGTTCTTGTGCTTGACACCGTCGTTCTCTTTTTGACTGCGACACGCGGGACCATGCTCGGACTTATCGGAGGAATTTTTGTCGCGGCGGTCCTCATTGCACTCTTCGGACGCGATTCTTCTCCCCGCCTTGCCCGGGCTGCCCTGGGTATGATAGTAGGCATCGTCGTACTCTCGGGGGGATTCTTCTTGGTGCGTGACACGGCGTGGGTGCAAAATGTGAGTTTCTTGCAGCGGCTTGCGACCATTTCCGTTTCGGACAGCACGACCAAGGCCCGTTTGTACAATTGGGGAATGGCGTGGCAGGGAGTAAAGGAGCGGCCGCTCCTGGGCTGGGGGCAGGAGAACTATGCGGTCGTGTTCGACAAATATTATGACCCGCGCATGTACGCGCAGGAGCAGTGGTTTGACCGCGTGCACAATATCGTCTTCGACTGGCTGGTCGCGGGCGGATTTCTCGGTCTTTTCGGCTATCTGAGTATTTTTGCGGCGGCATTCGCGGCACTGTGGCATCGCTCGCGTACGGCGGTCGCAGCGTTCACGGTCGTCGAGAGCAGCATTTTGACGGGAGTCTTGGCAGGATATTTTTTCCACAATCTTTTCGTATTCGATAATGTCACGAGCTACATGCTCTTCGGCCTCGTCATTGCCTATATCGTATGGCGTCGGAGCGAGAGCGTAGAAGCTTCGCGGCTCTGGGCAGCGTCCTTGCGCAGTGGAGCGCTCCCGGTCATTGCTGTCGTGGTGGCACTCGCGCTCTGGGGCGCCTCGGCTTGGATAAATGGCGCGGCACTCGCCCAGAACCGTCTGCTTATCAAAGCCATCAGTCCTCACACGGAGGGAGTTTCGAAGAATCTCGAATATATTAAAAAGGCACTAGCGGAAGGTTCGTTGGGCACGCAGGAAGCGCGGGAGCAGCTCGTGCAAATGGCGACCAAGATAGCGGGTATCCCGGAAGTTGATGTAAAGACCAAACAGGGATTCTATGACCTTGCCGTGGCGGAAATAACACTTCAGCAAGAAGCATCTCCCCTCGATGCGCGACCGGCGCTCTTCCTGGGGATGTTGCACGATACCTTCGGGAATTATGCCGCGGGTGAGAAGGCACTCGAGCACGCGCACGCACTTTCGCCGGCCAAACAATCCATTCTGTACGAGATGGCGCGGAATGCGCAGGTGCGGGGAGATATCGCGGGCATGATGCAAAATCTCAAACTGGCGTATGAATTAGAGACGAAGAACGTGGAGGCCCGGATTCTCTATGCGGCAGCCGCGATTGCCATCAAGAACGACGCACTCGCCGATGAATTGCTCGCACCCATCATCCCGACGGGCGAGGCGGCAGACCCGCGTATCGCAAGCGCATACCTCCAACAAAAGCGATACGACAAAATAGCGGCCGTCTGGGAGGCGTACGTCAAGGTGTCTCCGGGGAGCGTGCGGGGATATTTCACGCTCGCCGCCGCATACTACGGAATGGGTCAGCCCGCAAAAGCGATAGCCGCGCTCCAGACCGCATCCAAGATTTCTCCCGATATTGCGCTCCAGGCAGCCGGCTTTATAGAGCAGATACGCAACGGTACCCTCCGGCTCGAATAACCTTTGCCATTTTTGAGGGCGGTGCTAGAATTGTCTTGTGAGTGCCACACATTCGTGTGAGTGTGCGGTTCTATAGATTGAAAGTCGCCTAAGTACCTCCCTCACGGGAGGTATTGGGTTTTTAAGTTGCGGGCATTTTCTCCAGTGGTACTCTTTTGGTAGTTGGGCATAGCGTGGAGGGCGGCGGCACTCATAAAAGACTTTCACTTTGGAGCTCGCACCCGTCCTCCACATTGTGTCTTACTGGCGACGTAGAGCGAGTGAAAAGCAAAAGTAGACTTTTGCTTTTCCGAGCCGAGGAGCCAGAAACCCCGTGTGGGGTTTACACAATGTGGGGCGGGCGCGTGCTCCAAAGTATCGAAGGGGGTCGGGGAAACTGTAGTTTCCCCGTGGAGGAGATAATTAAGAACCGAGAGGTTCTTAAAGCGAAGCTCTTTGCGTGCTCGCACCCGTCCTCCACATTGTTCCTTACATGTTCCGGACGGGTGCGAGCTGCTCGCCCTATTTCCTGTTCGCTTCTCACAAACGGAAATTTCCGCTATGCGGAATCGGATGAAAAGCGGTCAACCGCATTTCATTCCTCCACACTGCGCCCTACGAAGTTTTAACGAAGTAGGGTTGTGCTGTGAGAATTCATAGCTAAGTGTTTCAGAAAAAATCCTAACAAATATTTCATCGAATCTTCAACGAAAGCAAAATAAAAGTTATCCACATTACTCTGCGATGTTTGTGATGTACGGGCAGGGCGGTGCAATAATGAATTGGTAATCGCATCTTCGCGTTACTGCGTAAGTGCGGGTCGAACTTAGCACTCAAGCAACAAATATTTATATGGCAAAGAAAAAGAAGGCCAAGAAGGCAAAGAAGAAGCACCGCTAGTGTATCTCGCCCGGACGTTCTGTTCGGGCCGATGCCTCGAAAACGGCCTCTCGCGAGAGAGGTCGTTTTCATTTGAGACTTTTTCTTTTGAATCGCAATAGAAGTCGATTTGATGTAGGATTGTCCAATGACATTTTGGAGGCGTCTCTTTGGGGATGAGAATCTCGCGGCTCTGCGGGCTGCCGAGCCCATTGTCGCCGCCACCAATGCGCAGGAGGATGCGATGAGGGCCCTTTCCGACGAGGCTCTGAAGCAAAAGACGCTTGAATTCAAGAAACGCCTTGCCGAGGGCGCCACATTAGATGAGCTTGCCCCCGAAGCATTTGCCGCGGTACGCGAAGCTTCACGGCGTACTTTGGGCCAAAGGCATTTTGATGTGCAGCTCATCGGAGGCATGATATTGCACCGCGGCGATATCGCGGAGATGCGTACCGGCGAAGGTAAGACCTTGGTCGCGACACTCCCCGCATATTTGAATGGCCTCACGGGTAAGGGCGTGCACATCGTCACGGTCAACGATTACCTCTCGCGTCGCGACGCGGTGTGGATGGGCGAGATTTACTACGCGCTCGGGCTTTCGGTCGGCGTTATCAACCACGAAGCGTCATTCATCTATGATCCGGCGCACGTGTCGTCCGAAGTAATAGCGGCGGAGGACGTGACAAGAGACACAATCGGCTCTTTCAAGGTCATGCAGGATTTTCTCCGGCCCTGCACGCGCCGGGAGGCATATGCGGCCGATATCACCTACGGTACCAACAATGAGTTTGGATTTGATTACCTGCGCGACAACCTGGAGTACGAGTCCGGCAGTCTGCGCCAACGCGAGTACCATTTTGCCATCGTCGACGAAATAGATTCCATCCTTATTGATGAGGCGCGTACGCCGCTCATTATTTCCGCACCCGTATCCGACGCCGAATCGCTCTACGGGCGTTTTACGCAGATTGCAGCCTCGCTCGTGCCCGAAGAAGACTACACCGTCGACCGCAAGCACAAGCAGATACAGCTCTCCGATAGCGGCATCGAGAAAGCCGAGAAGTCGTTGGGTGTCGACAACATCTATACCGATGCAGGCATCAAGTACGTACACCACCTGGAGACCGCCGTGCGCGCCAAGGCACTCTTTGAAAGGGATAAGGAATACGTGGTGAAGGATGGACAGATCATCATCGTGGATGAATTTACGGGCCGCCTACAGCCGGGGAGGCGTTGGTCGGAGGGGTTGCACCAAGCTATTGAGTCCAAAGAGGGGGTAGAAATGCAGCAGGAATCGCGTACATTCGCGAGCATCACGTTCCAAAATTACTTCCGCCTGTACAGCAAATTAGCCGGCATGACGGGCACCGCCCTCACCTCTTCAGAAGAGTTCTACAAGGTCTACGGCCTCAACACGGTCGTTGTCCCGACGAACAAAGTGGCGGTGCGAAAAGACCACGAGGACCTCATTTTCCAGACCGAATCAGGAAAGATGAAAGCTATCGCGCGGCATGTGCGCGAATTGCATGAGAAAGGGCAGCCCGTATTGGTCGGCACCGTATCCGTGGAAAAGAACGAGGTGCTCTCAGCGCACTTCAAGCAAGAAGGAATTCCGCACGAAATATTGAATGCAAAGAATCACGAGCGGGAAGGCGAAATCATCGCACAGGCGGGGAAGAAGGGGGCGGTCACTATCGCGACCAACATGGCGGGCCGCGGCGTCGACATCAAGCTCGGCGGGAATCCGGGGAGCGATGAGGCGTATGAAGACGTGAAAAAAACGGGCGGGCTGTTCCTGCTCGGCACGGAGCGGCATGAGGCACGTCGCATCGACAATCAGCTGCGCGGAAGAAGCGGGCGACAGGGAGACCCGGGGGAGACGCAATTCTTCGTTTCGCTCGAGGATTCGCTCATGCGCGTATTTGCGTCTGATGTCATCAAGCGCGTCATGGGCACGTTCAAAATTCCGGAAGATGAGCCTATCTATAATTCGATGATAACGCGTGCGCTTGAGAAAGCGCAGACGCGCATCGAGGAATTAAACTTTGATGCACGTAAGCACGTGCTCTCATACGACGACGTCCTCAACATCCAACGAAAGAGCATCTACGCACGTCGCCGAGCACTTCTTACGGGGGACATTTCCGCGATAGACGAAGAGTTCGCGCGCATTACGGAATCTCACGAAGGATTTTCGGAAATGCTCGAAGCGAAGAAAAAAGAATTGGGAGACGCGTTCTATCCCATGACACGACGATTCCTTTTGCAGACGGTTGATTTTCTCTGGGTGGAACATCTCGAAGCGATGGAGTATCTCCGCAATTCCGTGAATCTCCGTGCGTACGGCCAACGTGACCCACTCGTCGAATACAAAAAAGAAGGACTCAAACTCTTCCAGACTATGGAGAGTTCGTATATGGCACAGGTTGCGAATGTACTGCCAAACATGACGATGGGGGGAGTACAAGCACCAAAGACGGAACAAGTTATCCACAAGGCGGTACGGACCATTTCTGCGCCTACGGGGGTGCCTTCAAAGACCGAACATGGTCGAAATGATAGGGTAGTCATCACCAACGGTACCGAGCGCCGCGAGATGAAATTCAAGAAGGCCGAGCCGCTGCTCGCGACTGGCGAGTGGCAGATTGCCACTGATTAAGCCATCTCGGATGCCGAGATAGGTTTATTTTCCGTAGAATCTCGGATTCTCGAATGTGCGAGGTGGTGTTTTGGTGGCAGCGCATTCTCCCGCAGTCGCCGCACCGAACTTTGAGTTTGAGGTTACTTGGTCGTGTACCACCACTGCTCGATGACGCTACCGTTTTAATATTTGCTGCGCGAGGTTCTCTCAGCGACTGCGGGAGAATGCGCTTTTGGGGCTTTGCTGGGGGTGATAGAGTGGCTGTATGAGTGAATATGTCCCAACTATAGGTCTCGAAATCCATGCGGAGTTGAAAACCAAGACCAAGATGTTTTGCTGCTCCAAGAACAATGCAGACGCGACAGAACCCAATATAAATATCTGCCCGGTGTGTATGGCCCATCCAGGTACACTGCCCGTAATCAATGCGGAGGCTGTGCGGCAGGTTCTGCGTGTGGGCCTTGCCCTTGGTGCTGACCTCGCGGATTACACGGAGTTCGACCGCAAGAATTATTTTTATCCCGACCTCCCAAAGGGCTACCAGCTTAGTCAGTTCGTGTATCCGCTCATCTCCGGTGGAGTACTGCAGGGTGTTGCGGTAACACGCGTGCATCTCGAAGAAGACACCGCCAGCTCTATGCATGAAGAGGGGGTGGGTACGACCATTGATTACAACCGTGCAGGCGTGCCGCTCATGGAGCTTGTGACGGAGCCAGTCATCAAAAGTTCGAAGCAGGCGGGTGATTTTGCGCGCGAATTGCAGATTCTCCTCCGCACGCTAGGCGCTAGTGATGCCAATATGGAAAAGGGTCAGATGCGCGTTGAAGCCAACATTTCCATATCGAAATCAGGCGGGCGGGGGACCAAGGTAGAAATAAAGAATCTCAATTCATTTCGCGCTATGGAGCGCGCCGTCGAGTACGAAATTAAGCGCCAGACAGCGGCATTGGAGAAGGGCGAGCCGGTCGTGCAGGAAACCCGCGGATGGGATGAGGGGAAGCAGGCGACATTTCCTCAGCGCATCAAGGAGGGTAGCGCTGATTACCGCTACTTTCCAGACCCCGATCTGCCCTCGCTCAAGCTCTCAGAACTCAAAGAATTCAGCAAGGAATCTCTCAATGCAACGATGCCTGAGCTCCCGTGGGAGCGCCGGGAGCGCTACCTGGGACTTGGTATCAAAAGCGACGATGCGCAGCTCTACGTGCAGGAATCGACGATTGGGGGCTTCTTTGAGGAGGTGGTAGGTCTGCTCAAAGGGGACAGCGTACGCCCCGCCGATGGCGGGGCACGCATACTTCTCGCGAGTAATTACATCACGAACGACCTCGTCAAAATAATCCGTGATACCGAGAAACGAGATACAGGATATCAACCCGCCTCGGCGAGACCCGTCTCGCAAAGGCCGAGCCGAGGCGGACCGAGTCGAGACGGGCCCGAGATACCTATATCGGCCGAAAATTTCAAAAAAATCATCGACATGGTTTCAAGCAAGAAGATATCTTCGCGCGCTGCGAAAGACCTTCTGGCCGAATCCGTAAAAAGCCCCATTGATCCGGAGGTTTTGGCACAGGAACGAGGCTTATTCACCGTCACGGACGGTGATATCGAGGGTATAGTAGACGAAGTGATTGCAAAAAATGCCTCTGTCGTGAGTGATTTTAAGGCTGGCAAGGCCGCTGCTCTTGAGTACCTCGTCGGGCAGTCAATGAAGACACTGAAAGGAGCCGCAGATCCGATGGTCCTCCGGCAGTTGATACAAGAGCGTCTTGGGTAAAGATGTAGATACCAAGAAAGACTAGCAAATACTAGTGATTCCGTGTATCAAGAAACTGAATTATAAGGATTTCTATGCATAGTTGGGGAAGAAGATCGTTTCTTTATAGCGCACGAACGTGCTCTCGAATCCTGCATCGGAACGTGCTCGTTCCGATGTGAACCTTCTCCTATCGGCCTGCGGCCGACAGTCGAACCGCCTTCGGCGGCACCTCGCGGTGGGTTCACCTTCGGGCGCCTCACGGCGGTTTCGCACACGTTATCCCCATAGATTGAGCCGAAATCGGATAGGCGAGGTAAATCTCGGCGTATAATCCTAGGATGTCTGACGCAATGTGGATACAGGATAAAGAATACATATCGTCCAAACGAGCATCGGAATTAAGCGGTTATGCGCAAGATTACATCGGGCAACTTGCCCGCAAAGGTCTTATTGCCGCGCAACGGGTCGGGGGGCTCTGGTTTATTTCCATGGACTCTCTCACGGAGTATAAATCCCACGCGGATGCCTATGTACCGCAGTTGCCGGAGAAAAAAGTCGCTCCGGATGCGGATTCGCTCGTCTCGTTTGACGGAAAGGATCATATATCGGCGTCACGCGCCGCGAAAATAACGGGATATCACCCTGATTACGTGGGTCAGCTTGCGCGTTCGGGCGCAATTATTTCGCGCCAGGTCGGAAATCGCTGGTACATCGATAGAGAAGGTATTCTTGCGCACAAGAACGAGAAAGACAGGCTTCTGGGTGCCGTACAGGCGCAATCTGTAGGCCTCGACCGTAGGCCCTTCGGGCGTAGCCCAACGGGCGAGCCTATGGCCGAGGGCATTTCGAGGAGCAGTGCTTCAACGCTAAGCGGCGAAGATGTCCATGGAAGCCGCTATAACGGCCCAGGACCGTTTTTGACCTATACGCGTGACGACAGGGACCTCATGCCTGTCCTAAATGCGCCCGAGAGTTCACTTCCGAGCTCTTACGAAGGATTCCGGGACTCTCAAAAAGATGCACGGATTTCCGTATCCGTACCAATCCGGGTGCTCCCACGGAAAGAAACATTACACCACACGCACCCTGTCAAGCATGTCAAATTAGGAAGCGGTACACACGGAAAGACTATACATTACGGGACATTCCGTGGACTCGCTGCTGCGGCACTGACGATTGTAATCGTGCTCTCTTTCGGCTTTGTCACGCTGAAGAAAAGCTCAGTATACACGACGAATACTACCCCGTCTGGCAGTGTCATCCAAAGAAGCACATTTGCGGCAGGGGCGGCGTCGGCATTTGAGTGGATCGCCGAATTTGCTCGGAATTTCCTCGTAAAAGAGCTTGTCTACAAGAGAACGCAATAAATAGGGATTAGCTGTCGGCTTTCAGCTTTCAGGACCCGAAAAAATACGAAGGACGGTCCTTGGCCATGATTTATTATCCGAGATGGGTTTGCAAATACGTATCTCGATATGCCGAGATATCTAAACCCACACGAGAGTGTGCCCGCCGTAGGCGGGTCGAGTGTCGGCCGTAGACCGATGCGAGAGGTTTATTCCGGCACAAGCATGTGCCGGCTGGCTCCTGCGGGCGACCTCGCGAGGTAGCGTTGACTCCTCGTGCGGCCCGCGAGTGCTCTCGCGTGCCCGATCCTCTCTAAAACGGTTTCGCGCACCGTTATCCACATATTTCTCCACCCGATGTCCACAGGATATCCGGAAAAGCTAGTAGAATACTAGATATATCGGGCATCCGAAAAGGCATGAGTGATGAAATTTTCTTTGACGGTAAACGCTATATTTCCGCGCATGACGCGGCATCCTCTTCTAACCTTACGCGCGACTATATAGCCCGACTTTGTAGGGACGGGCGACTCGCCGGTCGCCGTATCGGGAAGAATTGGTATGTTGAACATGCTTCTCTTACTACTTTCCTCGTCACGCAGGAGTTTGCAAAAAGTACCCGCAATGAATCTCTGACGCGTGAGCGTACTCGGGAGTATCACGGGGACGCTGAAAGTCAATTCATCAAAAAAACACCTTCACCCGGTACCCCTGCTGTCCCCGTTGCCGTACAAGCCGCGGTATTTCCGGCAGCCCCCTACGTTTCCCGCGTCATTTCAAGCCGCGCCGGTGAAATAAAAAATAAATTAGCGGCCGCGGTCGCGGCGCAGACAGGCGATGGAGTCGGACAAGCAAAATATCTTTTCAGCGCACCGGGCGGGCTCGCGCACGCGGCACTTTCGACGGCACACGTGCCGGCCTATGCACTCTCGCCGATCACCGAATTTTTCCACAAAGTCACGGCACTCGCGCTTGCAGCCATGCTCACCTTCGGGACCTACGCAGCGGTCGATTCCGCGTACGCGCGATTCGCTTCCAACTCCGTGCAAGAGAATGTGAACGCCGCACTTGATTCGTACCAGCGTGCGACGGTCGGCGGACTCGGTGCCGTCGCCTATCGCGCACAAACACACGTCGCTGCGGCCGCAGAAGACCCTGGAGGAACATTCGCATCGCTCGTATCGTTTATTCCACGGGCGACTGCGGATTTCGCGCGCCTACTCAATACGAAGATCAATGGCGCTTTCTATGCGGTTGCGTTTCCCGGATCTCTCACGGAGAAAAGCGTGGTCGCAATCCAAGTCACACCCTACCAGCCGACCGCTTCGCCGACGAGTGCGAATGTTGCGAAGAGCGACATTCGTGTCGAGCCGAACACGATTCGACCAGTTGTCTCGAACCTCTCCGGACCCACGACAGTCATCAACAATCCCGTCATTGAACGCGTCGTGGAGACGACTCGTCTCGTGAGTGTGGGCGGAATAAGCAAAGAAGCCCTCGACAAGACAATCGAGGAACTCGACGCAAGACTTTCCGCTCGGCTCTCCTCGCTCTCCGCGGCGAATTCAACACAAATCACGAATATCTACCAGGCCGCTGCTAGCGCGGGCAGGGTTGAACACCTAAAAGACCTTGACCTCGAAACGCCGACCATCACCGGAGGGTCCATCACAGGCACTTCAGTCTCGGCGACGTCACTCGCCGTCACCGGAAGCGCCACTTCTTCTTTCGCAAACGGCCTCAGCATCTCGAGCGGCTGCGTTCTCGTGAATGGCTCGTGTCTTGGCTCCGCACAGGTCGCCGGAAGCGACACGCAGGTGCAGTTCAACAACGCCGGAGCACTCGGCTCCTCTTCCAACTTCACCTTCAGCACATCGAGCAACCGATTGAGCGTCGTAGCCGCATCGACGACACTTCTCTCGACGTTTGGTACCGCGTATTTCGGAGGCACCGCGACCTCGTCGTTTTCTTCGACCGGTGCCTTGACGCTTGCTTCTCCGCTCGCCACCTCTTCCGGTGGTACGGGAATTTCCACATACGCCGTCGGTGACCTCTTGTACGTGAATGGCTCCGGTATCCTCGCTCGACTCCCCGTTGGCTCCACCGGCCAAGTCGTGAAAGTCTCCGGAGGCGTCCCCGCATGGGGCTCGGACAGCCAAGGTTCCGGCGGAGCCAGCGCATTTGCAACGACATCCGATGAGTTGCGCATCGTGGAGAGTGATACGACGGACGTCTTTATCCTCGGCGGCACCGCGACCTCCACGACCGGCAACATCTTCGAAGTAATCGGCACCTCACTCTTTAGGAACGCGCTCACCTCATACGGTACCGTTTCGGCACCCGCTTTCTCGGCAACTTCAACGACCGCATCCTCATTTATTCAAGCCTCCACCACCCGCCTCTCCATCTTCGACAAAGCCTACTTCGGCGGCTCGGCGACCTCGACATTCGATTCAACCGGAGCCCTCACGCTCGCCACCGACCTCGCGGTCACTGAAGGCGGCACCGGCGCCTCCACGCTTACCGGCCTCCTGCAAGGCAACGGCACCGGAGCATTCACCGCGCTCACCGACTCTTCCACTGTCGGTCAAATCCTCCGCGTGACCGGCGCCTCCACGTACGCTTGGGGCGCACTCGACCTCGCCGACACCGATGCCATCACCGGCGACCTCCCATTCGCCAACCTCGCGCAAGTGTCCGCCAACTCCATTCTTGGCAACATCACCGGCTCGACTGCGGACGCCGCAAGCGTCGCCACCTCCTCGCTCTTCACGTGGACGGGAACTGGAGATGTCGTCCGCGGCACGTCACCGACCCTCGTCACCCCCGCGCTTGGTACGCCGTCGGCACTCGTACTCACCAACGCCACAGGGCTTCTCCCTGCCGGAATGAATCTCACGAAAGGTAATTTCTTGGTAGGAAATGATGCGGGTATAGCACAAGCGACTTCCACCATTTTCGTCAGCTCCACCGGCAATGTCGGGATTGGCACCACTTCGCCTCTGGCACAACTCACCGTCGCGACGCCGAATGGCGCAACGGGAAGTCTGAGCAATCTCTTCCTCATCGCCTCCTCCACCGCCTCGGCCACGACGACGCTCTTCAGTGTGAGCAATACCGGTGTCGCCTCTACCACCAACCTCACGGTTTCTGCTCTCAATGCCGCCGATTGTGATGTGAAGGCAAGTACATCGGGCGTCTTTTCTTGCGGCACCGATGCCACGGGGGCGGGCGGCTCCTTCTCCTTTACCCCCACCACCTCGTTTGGCACCGCGGCCAACTCGACTTCCACTCTACTGCTCCTCACCGGCGGTCTCTCGGCTTCTTCCACCGTGCGCTTCGGCAACGCGGGCGTTGACTCGCAGTTCCTCTTTAACGGCTCGACCGGCTTCCTTGGTCTCGGCACCACAACCCCGTGGGCGCAGTTCTCCATCAACCCAACGGCCGCCAACGGCGCTTCGCCGTCGTTCGTGATAGGTTCCTCTACAGCGACCAAATTTATAGTTGATAACGCCGGCAACGTCGGCATCGGGACCTCGACGCCGGCGGGCAAATTCAGCGTGACGGGAAGCGGGACGGGCACGGGCATCCTCGCCAAATTCTTCAACAGCGCATTTACCTCAGTCATGAGCATCCTCGACAACGGCACCGCGTATTTCCTCGGCAATGTCGGCGTCGGCACCACGACCCCGTGGCGCAAGCTCTCGGTCAATGATCAGGTCTCGGCTCCACAGGCCGTCATCTCCTACGACGACACACGCTACGCATCGTTCCAGATAGACACCGCGGGCGACCTCACCATCGACCCGTCAGGCAATGACCTCCTCTTGACCGACGACAACTTCTTCGTCTGTGACGACGGGTGCGCAACTGGCCCCTCAGGCCAGGGAAGCCTCTTAGTGGACAACAAGCTAGGGCTAGGCACGACGACGCCCGCATACAAGCTCTCCATCGAGACCTCGGATGCGACTACCGACTTCTTCCAAGTAGCTTCGACAACCGCGCAAAATATCTTCAACATAAAAGCCAACGGCAATATCGGCGTGGGCACGAGCTCGCCGTTTGCGAAGTTCGCCATCGGCGCGGGCGGTGCGATCACCACGGTCGAGAACAAACTCGCTACTTCGACCTCGATGACCGTGAGTTGGCTCGTTGGCAACCAGCAGCTTGTCCAAATAGGCACTTCGGCGACCACCATCAGCTTTTCCAATTACATCTCAGGGCAGATATTGCGTCTCGTGGTGTGCAACCCCGGCTCGGCGGCCGGCGCCCTCACATTTACGGGTGTCGAGTGGGTGGGCGCCTCGATGCCGACGCAGACGACGACCGCGAATTACTGCGACCTGTGGACATTCATCGCCACGCAGGCGACCTCGACCTCCGGAGCGATAAAAATATTCGGCGCGCAGGCGGCCAACATCAACTAGGTATGCGCGCGTTCCTCACGCATCGCACGCTCTACCTCTCGGCAATCGCGCTTGCGCTCGCGACGGCAGCGTTCTTTGCCGATACGAAAGTATTCGTCGTTACCGGCGGTTCGATGTATCCTACCTACCAAGATGGCCAGCGCGTCTTGGTAGAGCGTTTCTTCTGGCACCTCACTGGCTTGCGCGCGGGCGACGTGGTCGTGTTTGACGACCCGCGGGGCCGCGCCTCGCTCGATATCAAAAGAGTATCCGATACGCCCGCCGAGCGTGGCACCTACTATCTGCTCGGCGACAACGCGCGCAACAGCACCGACTCGCGGGAGTGGGGCTCCGTCCCCGGCTCCTATATACTCGGTCGGGTCATCATGAAACTCTAAACCGCGCACTTACTGTACTATGCAAAAAGATTTTGAAAAACAGAATATTGAGAAGAAAAGAGCCGCCGCCCTTGCGGGCGGCGGCTCGGGAACCTCATTACCCACCCTCCGGCTCAGTCCGAACATTCACCGGCGGGCTGTGCAGCATGGGAGTGTTTCCACGTCGCTTACCGGAGTTTTGCTGCACATGCGATATCGCATTCCGGCAAACCAAGCCGTGAATGCAGTTCGGCTGCAGGCACGGCTAATGCAGACAGTATGATTGGGAAATTTGTAAAAGGCAAGGTCGCGGTGTTCATAGATGCGGCGAATATCTTTTATTCTCAGAAGACGCTTGGCTGGAGAATCGACTACGAACGTCTCGCTTCGTATCTGCAGTCTGAAGCTGATATCGTCGGCATGTACTACTACACTGGAGTGATAGAGAAAAAAGAGGGACAGCTGGCATTCCTCAAAAAACTCGAATCTTTCGGCTATGCCGTAACGGCGAAAGAAGTGAAATTTATAAAACTCCCCGACGGCAAAATTACTTCGAAAGGTAGCCTCGATATCGAACTCGCGCTTGATGTATGTATGCAACGTAATCAATACGACACATGCCTTTTATTTTCGGGGGATTCTGATTTTGCTTACTTACTCGATGTGTTGAAGCGGGAAGGCAAAAAGGTGATTGTCGCATCGACGCGAGGACACATTTCCAAGGAGCTCTTGGATCGTGCAAAATATATCGATTTGTGGAAGCTCCAAGGATACGTGAAAATAATCAAAGGGCCGGACGAGCCGGCCCCTGAAGTTCGATACAAGCAATGATATATGACCCAAAATGAAAAGTCAATGAATCCTATGCACAGTCGCTTTGGCGTCTACGCTCTTCCCCTCACGACCCTTGTAGCCCTATGCGCCGCGCTCCTGATGGGCTGGGCGTGGTTTGCTACGGACAGGGGAGAGGTCCGGGCCGCCTACTCCATCGCCAACTCCGCGCGGTTCAATAGGGCCGATGGGCCGTATTTGAGCCGCCTGCCGGGGAGCGCCGCAACGAATCGCAGAATCCAAACGTACTCTTTTTGGTTTAAGCACGCATCGGCACCGAGCACAGAAGTGCTTTTTTCAGCCGGCCCTGATGACAACAATCGCGACCTTGTCGTCATGAGTAGCGGTAATTTTGGCCATCAAACGAAGGTCACTGGCACTTTTTACGAGGTTTATTCGAGTGCTTTCTATCGAGACCCAGCGGCTTGGCAACACTTCGTGGTGAGTCTTGATATGACGCAGGCTACTGCCGCCAATCGCGTGAGATTATATGTGGATGGTAAGGAGATTACCTCTTTTTCGTCTGCGACATACCCGCCCCAAAATACGGACCTCTATTTCGGCGACAGCGGAAGTACGGGCTATGTCGGAGCGTTAAGAGGATTCTTAGCCTCCAACTTTGGTGCCGATGGCTACCTCTCCGACGTCTACTTCATCGACGGCCAGGCGCTCACGCCCTCTTCCTTCGGCGAGACGGACGCCAACGGATACTGGCGCCCCAAGGCATACACCGGCACCTACGGCACCAACGGCCTCAAGTTTGCCTTTGGCACCGGCTCCAATCTCGGTGACGACACTTCCAGCAACAACAACGACTGGACGGTCAACGCCATGGACGCCACCGACCAGGTCACCGACACACCGACCAACAGCTTTGCGACGTGGAGCCCTCTTGCCAAAAACAGCACTGGCACGCTTACCAATGGCAACTTGCTACTTAGTTTTGAAGGCAACCAGTCGTTGGTTGACTCGGGGTTCGGCCTACCCGCGACCGGCAAGTGGTACTGGGAAATCGTCCGAACTGTTGCAGACGGAGACACTTCGAAATCGCTGGAGGTCGGTATTAGGCCGCAATCTCCAAATGCCTCATCCTACTTCAGCGGCTATGTGGGAAGTAGTGCAGGGTTTACCGGCTATGCTTACCGCTCTACGAGCGGAAACAAGACTAGCGCAGGCACGGATGTCGCCTATGGTAGCGGCTGGTCAGCCGCAAATGACCTCATAAGCGTTGCGTATGACGCCGACAACAACAAAATTTGGTTCGCCAAGAACGGCACATGGCAAGCATCCGGCGACCCTGATTCGGGTACGAACGCGGCGTTTACCACGGCGAGTGGGGTAACATACGTGCCGTCCATAAGCCGCGACGGTGGCGTGGGGAGTACAGGTAACATGGTCGGGGTAAATTTTGGTCAAGGAGGGACAACTACGCTCACTTACGACAGTACCGCCGGCGGCTACTTTTATTACCCACCCACTACCAACAATGCCTCCGGCTTCAAGGCCCTTTCGACCGCCAATTTGCCGGTGCCGACGATCGCGGTGCCCAAGAATTATTTTGACGCGATGACGTACACAGGAAGCGGCACCGCCACCTCCACGTGGAGCGGCTTCGCCGCCTTTCAACCCAACCTCGTCTGGATAAAAAACCGCACCGATGCCGCGAGCCACGCGCTCTTTGATGCGGTGCGCGGGGTGCAGAAGTTTCTCTCCTCCGACTCCACAGCGGCCGAGGACACCGACGACACGCAATCCCTCTCATCCTTCAATACCAACGGCTTCTCCTTGGGCACGGGTGCCAGCACCGCCAACGTCAACACCTCGGGCAAGAACTACATAAGCTGGATGTGGAAGGAGAGTCCGACAAGCGGGTTTGATATCGTTACCTACACCGGCGACGGCACGAGCAATAGAAACATATCGCATTTGTTGGACGCGGCACCGCAGTTTGTTGTCCTGAAGTCGCGCAGTGACGCCGGCACCACTTGGTGGGCTTGGCATACAAATCTTACGGGCGCTACATATTATTTGGAGTTCAATGGTACGGCCGCGCAGGCGAACACTAGTGTGCCGTGGGGGACGGGCAATTTCTCCAGCACGCAGTTTATGGTCAGTGGAAGCGCGACCAATGTGAGCAGCGCAACCTACGTCGCGTACTTGTTCAAAGGCATCGAGGGCTTCTCCAAATTCGGCTCCTACACCGGCAACGCGGCGGCTGACGGTCCGTTTGTGTACACGGGCTTCAAGCCGCGGTATGTGATGATAAAATCCAGCACCGCAGTAGACGCGTGGCTTATCTATGACACAGCGCGTAATACCTACAACGTGGCCGGAACTACACTAGTGCCCAACACTACCGCCGCAGACGCTACCATCAGCGGCATAGATTTTCTTTCCAACGGTTTCAAACTGCGGACAATAACGACCACGCCAAACGCCGCACAGACTTACATCTACGCCGCGTTTGCCGAGCAGCCCTTCTACTATTCCGCCCAGCCCGCGAGCGTCGCGTTTGTCCAAGCCGTCGCGTTTTTAATAGGCATGAGTTTTTAACATGAGACGGGTTATAATGACGTGGTAAAGAGTGAAGTATGAATAAACTATTCCATTTCTTGCAGTACCACAATGCGGTCCCGATAGCGCTCGGTGTGGTGTTCTTAGGTGCGGGCGCGACATACGCTGCTGCGAATCCCGAGACTATATACAGCGCGACGCAACAGGTGATATCGATAGACAACACGTATCTCGTGGGCAAAGACCTAGCCACGTATACGCCCTCTATCAAAATAACGGGAGTGACCGAGGATGCCGACAATTATTACGTCGCCTACGAGTTCAATACGATAGATATCAAAGACGCGCTCTGGCAGGACGTCACAAAGAACGAGATTATGACGGTATCAAAGCCAGACCTCGGGCCGTACCGCGACTTGGGCGTCTACGTCACGCGGCAGCTCCGCGAGAAGGCGGAGCGCGAGCTTGCACGTCTCGAAGAAACGCAGACGATAGAGGAGAAGAACGTATCGCAAAAGACGGTCGCGACAATATACGGCGGCCTCGTCGGGCAAATACTGACTGACACGACCGAGGTCTTGCCGGGCTATATGCCGGTCGTCGTAGCACCGAGTGCGCCCACACAAGTCGCTGCTGCTGCCGCACCGGATTTGACCTCTTCCGCGGATTCGGCAAGCTCATCGCAGGCCGGCGACGTGAGCGCGCCGCAGAGCGGCGGTGCTCTCGCGGTCGGCAGCGTGCTCTCGGGTGACCCGTCAGACACGGATCCGCCGTATCTGCAGATACTCGGCTCCGCATCAATACTGTTGCAAGCAGGTGACTACTATCTCGACCTCGGTGCCGTTGCTGCGGACAACGGCAGGGCCGACCTTGTAGACGTTTCTCTCTACCTGAATGGCGCAAAAGTAGAACGGGTGTATATGCCGTCTGCAAAGGCGGGAGAGTGGACGATAACGTATGAAGCGCGTGATAAGGCCGGTAACATCACCCGCGTGGAACGGCACATCACTGTCTCCGACGCCACGCCGGCTCCAACCCCAATCCCGACACCGACACCGACACCGACAGCAGAGCCGACTCCAATACTAGTACCAGAAGCAACATTTACCCCTACATCAGAACCTGAGCCAACCCCCGCGCCTGGTACAACAGCTTCGACCACATCCCCGGCCACCGCCACCTCTACGCCATAACTACAAGGCGACGCCTTGCTAGCAAGGCGTCGCCTTTTCTTGCGGCGCTTTCTACACGTCGGGGTCATCGGTCGCGATATCGGCATAGTACGCGCGCGCATCCGCAAGCATCTCTTTCGGTGAAATATTCCGATAGATTTCAAGCCCGTCGCCCGAGAGGATGGCCGCGATGTTTCTTTTTTGTTTCCCATAATCCGCGAAACTCGAATAGCGATAGGTCAAAAGCCTTTTTTCCAAACGAGCCATATTCGCTACTTCGCCCCTCTTCCATCCTTCCTCTGTAAGTTCCGCGGCATTACAGTGGATGTAGTCAACGACGCGTTGGAAGTATCGGTCGTCACCCACATGCCGCGCGCGAAAAGGCTTCGTGAGAAGATTGCCCGTGCGCTCGTATTTTTTATTAAAGTACATAGTGTAGGCGGTCCCCAGCTTTTGCATGAACCGGGATATGCCGCCGTCCGTGATTTCTTTTAGGAGAAGGTGATAGTGATTTGGCATCAGACAGTATGCGCCAATCGAGACGATAGCGGCTTTGCGTGGGATAGCGACGATTTCATCCGTAAAACGCTGGCGCAGGTTGTCTCGGCGGACAGGTTCGGGGGAGTTGCATAGATAGAGGAGCTGCATGAATCGCTCGGCATCGACATCGGATTCGAATATCGTGCGCTTATCAATGCCGCGGTTATAGCAGTGGAACCATTCGTCGATGGAAAAGGGAGTCGGTCGTAACGCCATACCCCAAAATAACAAGGCGTCGCCTTGCTAGCAAGGCGTCGCCTTGCTAGCAAGGCGACGCCTTGCATTTTCTGGGGATAGTCGGCACGGGAATGAGTTGATGCGAGATGGTAGAATCTGCCAATGATACGAGTAGCAATAAACGGGTTCGGCAGAATCGGCAGAGGATTTTTCCGCGCGGCGCACGAGCACAGTGAATTCGAAGTGGTCGCAATCAACGACCTCGCCTCGCCTGAAAATCTCGCCTACCTTTTGAAATACGATACGGTCTACGGCAGAGCAAAATTCTCCGTGGAAGTAAAGGGAAACGCACTCGTCGTCGATGGCCGCGAAATTCCCGTGGTCGCTTCGCGCGAGCCCGCGGCCTCACCGTGGCGCGATATGCAGATAGACATCGTCGTCGAATCGACGGGGCTCTTCACCGATGCCGAGAAAGCGAGAGGTCACATCACCGCAGGAGCCAAGCGCGTGGTTATCACCGCACCGGGGAAAGGTGAAGGGGTAGACACGATACTCATCGGTGCCAACGAAGAAAAGTTCGGGACATGTGACATTACCTCCAACGCATCCTGTACGACCAACGCGGCCTCTCCGCTTATCGGCATTCTCGACGAAGCGATAGGTATCGAACGCGCGATTCTCAACACGACGCACGGGTATACGGCAAGCCAGAGCCTCGTGGATGGCGGCAAGGCAAAAGACATGCGGGAGCAGCGAGCCGCCGCGCAAAATATGGTTCCCACCTCGACGGGTGCCGCGAAAGCGACGTCGCTCGCGTACCCGCAGCTCAAAGGTAAGTTCGACGGCGTTTCCGTCCGCGTTCCCGTCCCGAGCGGTTCGCTCGTTGATGTGACATTCGTCGCAAAACGCGCCACAACTGCCGAAGAGGTGAATGAGGCGCTTACGAAAGCAGCCGCCACCGATAGGTGGAAGCGCGTCTTTGCCGTTACAAACGAACCGCTCGTCTCAAGTGATATCCTCGGGCTCCCGTACGGCGCCATTGCAGACCTTGGCATGACGCGTGTCGTGGACGGCACGCTCGTGAAGGTCCTCGCATGGTACGACAACGAAATGGGGTACGTACATACATTAGTAGAGCACGTCTTGGAAGTAGCCAAGAGAGTAAGATAGTATTACGTATAAGGTAGTAGGTACGAGGTATAAATTCGCCGCATCCCATACGTAATACGCAATACTTATTACCTAATACTGCGTTATGAAAATATACTTTGCTTCCGACCACGCCGGATTTGAAACCAAAAACGCGCTTGTCGAATACGCCCACTCCCTCGGCTATGAGGTCGAAGATTGCGGAGCGCATACCTTCGACAAAGACGACGACTATCCCGACATCATCGCCTCCGCCGCGCAAAAGCTTTCTGCTGACGCGCTAGCCGGCAAGGATAGTCGGGCAATCGTCGCGGGTGCCTCTGGGCAAGGCGAGGCGATGGTCGCCAATCGTTTCAAGGGCGTGCGCTGCGCGCTTTACTATGGCGATCCGGGAGTGGAGCAAGTGGACGTGGTCGGCAAGAAACTCGATATTCTTTCCTCGACCCGCGAACACAACGATGCCAATGCTCTCAGTCTCGGGCTGCGTTTCCTCACGCTGGAGCAGGCGAAAGACGCGGTTAAAGCATGGCTTGCAAGGCCGTTTCCCGCCGAGGAGCGCCACCTGCGGCGCATTCGGGCGATAGATACCGCCCGCTAGGGGTGTCCCCATTCTTTTGTTTTCTTGCATTTACAAGGCAAGGCAGAAGTCATATACTTTTGCCATGGGAGATTTGCGTTTTGATACCGACCAGGAGGAGTTTACCCGTCCCCCAAGCATGAATTCAAGGCGAGATTTCACCGGCATGCTTATCGCATGGGGACTCGTTTCGAATCGACAACAGGCAGAATATGTGATGATAGGCCTTGCGGTTGTTATCGCCGTTATCGCGTTCTTCGTATATCGCTCCACGAGCGGTTGAAGCAAGGTATTTATTAGGCATTATTTTCCACCTAACAATATGAATACACACAGTACAAAGAGGCGGAGGGAGAAGGGCCTGTCTCGCCGCGGGGCAGCCAAGGCGGGGTTCACCCTCATCGAACTGCTCGTCGTCATCGCCATCATCGGGCTCCTCTCGTCCGTCGTCCTCGCGTCCTTGAACGGTGCGCGCAACAAAGGGGCGGATGCTTCGATTAAGTCGCAGCTCAAGAGCCTCCAATCGCAAGCCGAGATAGTGTATGACAATGCGGTGCCGAATAGCTACGAAGGAGTCTGCGAGGATGCAAACATCGTTTCCCAAGTTACCGCGGCCAAGAATGCCGGGGGAGCGACGACGGTAAGCTTCGCCGATGCCACTGCATCGGTGCACGACACCACGGCGGTGTGCCACGATTCTGCGGACGCATACGCCGTTGAAGTTCCGCTCAAGACCACCAGTACGCAGTCGTGGTGTGTCGACAGCAACGGTTCGGCCGCAGCGACGGCGGTTGTACTCGCTGCAAATACCTACACCTGCTCGTAAGGACCTCTCTTTACCGACTAAGCAGAGTCCTGCGCATGCTGCGCGAGATTTTGCGTTATACTTTCCCTCATGATTGAGATTATTCCGACGAATACCTGTCCGCCGGATTTTATGGAGCTCGCCAAACGTTCGGAGTTCTTCGCGCAATTTTCAGAATGGGTGCAACTCGACGTGAGCGACGGGGCATTCACGCCCGAGCGCTCATGGCCGTATGGCGACGGGCAGTGGGCAGAGCTTGAGAGTCTGGCTGCCGGTGCGCTAGAATTGCCGTCCGCTTCGCGTTTGAAATACGAAACACATCTCATGACAGAAGAACCGAGGGAGCTAGGCACGCGTCTTTCGGAAGCAGGCATCGTGCGCATCATCGGTCACGTGGAGGCATTTGCAGACCAAAAAGAAATACTTTCCGCACTCGACGCCTGGCGCAGCGCGGGAGCTACGGAGGTCGGCCTTGCGATTCTTCTCGATACGCCGCTCCCGGTCCTCGAGCCGATGATACGTGCGTGTGATGTTGTGCAGGTCATGTCTATCGCGACCTTGGGCCGACAGGGCGCGCCCTATGATGTACGCGCGATTGCCCGCATCGAAGAGTTGCACACCAAATATCCCGGGCTCGTCATCGAGGTGGACGGCGGCGTATCCCTCACAAACATTGCCGACTTGGCGCGCGCGGGGGCGACGCGTTTTGGCGTCGGCTCCGCCATCTCGAAAGCATCCGACCCTAAAGCGGCATACCAAGATTTAAAAGCCGCAGCTGAAAGTGCGTTACAATAGCGCAATGGAGGCGCTCACGGATTCGGAAATACGTGAACTTGAACAACGTGCCCGGGCGATACGCGTGACCATCGTCGAGATGCTCGCCGCCGCGGGCTCTGGTCACTTAGCAGGACCGCTCGGCATGACCGATATTTTCACGGCGCTCTACTTCCGCGTCTTGAAGCACGACCCGAAAAATCCGGATTGGCCGGAGCGCGATCGGCTCATACTCTCCAACGGCCATATCGTCCCCGTGCGGTACGCGACCATGGCTCACGCCGGATATTTTCCCGTGGAAGAGTGTCTCACGCTCCGTACATTTAAGAGCCGGTTGCAAGGACATCCTGAGCGCGACATGTTGCCCGGCATGGAGACGACCTCGGGGCCGCTCGGCTCAGGATTATCGCAGGCGTCTGGCTACGCGTACGCCGCGCGCATGGATGGCAAGACCTTCCGTGTTTTCTGCGCGATGTCTGACGGGGAACAAGAAGAGGGCAATACGTGGGAAGCCGCGATGTTTGCGGGCAAATACCGTCTCACTAATCTGACTGCCATCATGGACCGCAACAACATACAGATAGACGGCAACACCGAAGACGTGATGCCGCTTGAACCGCTGCGCGATAAATACGAAGCGTTCAACTGGCACGTCATCGAAGTGGACGGACACAACATCCCGCAATTCATAGCCGCGTGCGACGAGGCAAAAGCTATTCGCGAGAAGCCGACGCTCATTCTCGCGCACACCATTCCGGGCAAAGGCCTGCGCGAGATAGAAGGCGATTACCGCTGGCACGGCAATCCTCCCGGGAAGGGCCCGACCGATAAAATTCCTGCGGATAAGCAGAAGGAAGTATTTCTGGAAGAACTTCGCAAGACAACATAATATGCTCAACCCTAGCGCTATGCTTGCAGAAAATATATTCGATAAGCCCGGCGTAGCTTCGACGCGCGAGGGCTTCGGCAAAGGCGCAGTTGAAGCAGGCACAGCCGACGAGCGGGTTGTTGTCCTCACTGCCGACCTCGCTGAATCGACCCAAGCGCATCACTTCCAAAAAGCATTTCCCGAGCGTTTCATCCAGTGCGGCGTCGCCGAGCAGAATATGGCGACGGTCGCGGCGGGAATGGCACTCTACGGAAAAATCCCTTTTATTACATCGTACGCGGCGTTCAACCCTGGTAGGAATTGGGAGCAGATACGCACCACCATCGGCATCAACAATATCTCTGTCATCGTCTGTGGTATGCACGCGGGCGTTTCCGTCGGTCCCGATGGCGCCACCCATCAGGCGCTCGAGGACATGGCGCTCATGCGCTCCATCCCGCACTTCACGGTGATTTCCGCATGCGACGCCGAAGAAGGGCGGAAGGCGACTATCGCTGCAGCAAAGCTCGGCAAGCCCGTCTATATGCGCTGGGGGCGCGACAAGACGCCGATTATGACGACGAAAGATACACCGTTTGAAATCGGAAAAGCGAATGTGCTCTGGTCTCCGGAGGTTAAACCTCCGGAGGTTGCAATCTTTGCGACGGGGCACCTCCTCTACCAAGCGCTCCTCGCGGCGCGACAACTCGAAGGGGAGGGCGTTGCCGTCACGGTCGTGAATGTGCATACGATAAAACCGCTCGATTCCGAGACCATTCTGCGAGAAGCGCGTACGGCGGGAGCCGTTGTCACCGTCGAGGAGCATCAAATCGCGGGAGGGTTTGGCAGTGCGATAGCGGAGCTCTGTGCGCAAGAATGCCCGCTGCCCATCGAATTCATCGGCGTGCACGATAAATTCGGCCAGTCAGGCGACCCCAAAGAACTCATCGAACACTATGGCATGGGGGTTTCTCACATTGTGGCAGCGATACGGAAAGTCATTTCTCGGAAAAAGTAAAAGCCCGGAGCAAAGTGCGCCGAGCTTTTTGCTGACCTCGTTGTGGATCAGCTGATGGTAGAAATGAACAACTTGAGAGGGAAGTGCAGCCACGGGATATATTCCACGCGCTTTCCCATTGCAATCGCGACAAAGATCAGCATGTTATAGCTGACCAGCAGCGCCGCGGTCACAGCGATTCCTCTCAATACAGTTTTTGTCAACTTCATCACACACTCCACTAGTTACAGGGGAATGAGTGACTCAAGCCTCTATTTTGAGGCCTCCCATCTGCAATTATAACACTTTTAAATTGAAAGTCAACCTATCAAAATATGCCTCTACAGAGCTGTTGCCTTGAATTCTTCCGGTCGCTTCGTATACCATTCTTCTATTTCGGCGCGGGTGAGGAGCTTGGTCTGCGCGCCGACACCTTGTACGACAGACGCGGCGTTGATCATTCCTCGTAAAAGTGCTTCGCCGGCTGGGAGTCCCAAGTGGATGAAAGATACGGTCGAGGAGGCGGTCGCATCGCCCGCACCCGTGCGGGAGATAGGCGGCGCGGGGTCGGGATACATGGGGACATGCCACGCACCGTTTTCATCGAGAATATTCGAACCGTTGGGACCGTCGGTCACGACGACAGTTTTTGGCCCCAGCGCGCGGAGCGCCTCCATCAATTTTTTTACATCCGCCTCTTTCGTCTTGAGGATTATTTGCGCCTCTTCTTTGTTGCAGAAAAATATCTCCGTGACCGCGTACACATCTTTGAGTTCTTCCGCCCCGAGCTTTATTTGAAAGGTGCCGGGCTGGAAGGCGAGTTTGGTTTCGGGATGCCCGGCGACGTAGCGGGCGACTTCGTGATGGAATTCCTTGGCGCTTTCCCCGAGCGAGGTGAGGTAGATGTACTTTGGTGGATTTTCGAATTGCGGCATCGAGTAGGTGAATTTCGTTTGCTTGACCAAAATGGTGCGCTCCGCGCCGAACCAGAGGACGTAGTGGTAATTAGTCGGAAGCCCCGGCTGTGTCTCGACGTACTCATCGGAGACGCCGTTGCCTTTCAAAGTTTCGCGGCAGTTTCTGCCGTTTTCATCGTCGCCCACACGGGCGATAAGTGCAGAGGAAAGTCCGATGCGCTGTGCCGAGACGGCGGCATTGGCGGCGTTGCCCACCGCGCGTACCTCGATAACCTCCTCGTAAGGGACCTTGTCGGCAAAACGCACGCACAGCTCACGCGTGCCGTGATTCATGAGTTCTTCCGCGTCTTTGAGCTTGATAAAAGCATCGGTCGTAATATCGCCGATGGCGACGAAGTCATATTGCATTGGAAATAGTGTAGCACAAGGATTTGACCAGCTGAGTCTGAACATATACCGTGTAGTAGTACGCTCTTTACTCATGCAGGAGGTGGAGGCCATGAATCAATCGCATTGGAAACGATTGAGGACCGGTCTCCGGTCCTCGTTCTATCTGAAGTGGCTAAAAGACGTGCTCCTTGCCCTCGTTGTGTGCGTCATAATGTCTGCGTTTCTGACCGTATTAGAACGCACAGATCCGGACTTAATACCCCCATTTATTAAATCGCTTCCGTCTGTTATGTTCGCGTTCTTTTACGCGACGATATCATTCGATGCGGGTCATGCGACCAGGTGGGGTAAACAAAAACGAGCCGGAGCATATAGACGTATTTGTATCTGGGCAAATCTTGCAGTTGCGGCACTTCTCGCGTTAATTGCAATTTGCCTCTGGAGGTACCAACTGTGACTGCGGGCTCCATCTGATGTTGGAGCCCGTATTGTTTGCATATAGTCATAAAATCCGTATACTGCTGCGCATGTTAGCGCTTGAAGTCAAAGCCCGCGTGGAGAATGAATCCGCAGATACGCTGCGCAAGAATGGCGCAGTGCCGGCTGTTTTTTACGGTCCCAAGGAAGCGGCAACGGCGATTTCCGTGGATGCGCGCAAGCTAGCTTCTGTGTGGCGCGAAGCGGGCGAGACGACCATCGTCACTTTGAAAGGTCTCGGCGACGATAAGGACACGCTCATTCATGATGCGCAATTTCACCCCGTAAACGGCCAGCTTTTGCACGCGGATTTTTACGTGCTCGAGAAGGGCAAGAAAATCACGATTAAGGTGCCGCTGGAGTTTGAAGGAGTTGCCCCCGCCGAAAAAGCAGGCCATATCCTCGTCAAAGCGCTCCATGAAGTGGAAATTGAGGTCGCGCCCGCGGAGCTGCCGCACCACCTTCTTGTCGACCTCACGAAGCTCGCGAATGTCGGCGACCACATTACGGCTGCCCAAATAACGCTTCCGCCAAGCGCGACACTCATTACGCATGCCGAAGAGGTTGTCGCGTCGGTGACGGAATTCAAGGAAGAGGCCGTGGAAATCACACCGGCACCGGAAACCATCATAACGACCGAGAAGGCGCCGGAAGAAGGTGCTCCTGCCGCAGAAGGTGCTCCCGCAGCCGCAAAAGAAGAGAAGAAAGAAAAGAAGGGATAACACGTCAAAAGAGGGTGGAGTTTTTGATATACTTGAAGGTCATGCGCAGGGTATGGCCCGTTTTTTTTGTGTTCGTTCTCCTTATCTGGGGAGCTTTTACGCTGCCGCACCAGGCATCCGCTCAAACGAGCGTAGAGCAGCGTGCGGCGCTTCAAGCGCAGCTCGACCAGATAGAAAGAGACATCGCGAATAATCAAGGAACGCTCAGCACCCTGCAGGCGCAGCGCACGACGCTCGAGCGCGACATCAAGATACTCGACAACAAAATACGCATCGCCCAGCTCAACATCAAACAGAGCGACATTACGCTCACGCAACTCAAGGGCAATATTACCGAGAAGCAGAAGTCTATCGTGCAGGTGGACGCGAAAGTGGCGCGGAGCGAAGCGTCGCTCGCACAGCTCCTGCGCCGCACGCGCGAGATTGATGACATATCGCTCACCCAACTCGCGCTCGGCGAGAGCTTGGAGGAATTCTTTCAGGACATAGACGATTTCCAGTCCATACAGAAATCACTCGGAGAATCTTTCGTCGAGATGGCGGCTTTGCGCGAGGACCTCTCCGGCCATAAGGCGGCGCTTGAAGAAAAAGAGGATGAAGCGCAAAAGGTGCGGCAGGTGCAGGTACTCGCGAAGCAGGCGGTCATCAATGACGAGAAGAAAAAGCAGTCCATTCTCACGGCCACCAAAGGGCAGGAAAAGACCTACCAGCAGATAATCGCCAATAAAAAACAGCAGGCGGCGGCAATCCGCGCGGCGCTCTTCGGCCTGCGCGACTCGGGTGCTATTCCGTTCGGTACCGCGTATCAGTATGCAAAAGAGGCAGAGGAGCAAACGGGAGTCCGCGCCGCCGTCACGCTCGGCGTCCTCCGACAAGAAACAAATCTCGGCGAGAATGTGGGGCAGTGTCTACTCACCAATTCTCCGGATAAGGGCGACGGCAAAGGCAAAAATACCGGCCGCGCATTCAATCAGGTGATGAAAGGCTCCCGCGATGTCGACCCCTTTATGGCGATTACGGCCGAGCTCGGGCTCGACCCGTTCTCACAGGTCGTTTCGTGTCCGCAATCGAGCGGCTATGGCGGAGCGATGGGGCCCGCCCAATTCATTCCCTCCACGTGGATGCTCTACAAGGACAGACTTGCGAGTATCACCGGCCAGAATCCGCCCGACCCGTGGAGCGCGCGTACTGCCATATTCGCGACAGCGCTTCTCATGGCCGACAACGGCGCGGACAATGGCACGCGCGCATCGGAGCGCCTCGCCGCACTGCGCTACTTTGCGGGGTGGGCCAATGCCGGCAAATCCGCGTACGCGTTTTACGGCAACGGCGTCATGGGGTACGCCGACGAGTATCAAGCTGATATCGATATATTGGAAGGAAAGTAGGTAACCCACAAGTCTGACTTGTGGGTTTTGTGATCGTGTAAGATACTTTCGATATGAGAGTGGAGCCATTCGGCATTGATTCTTTTGTTCACGTCGTGAAGCGCGGGGCGAGAGGCGAACATATTGCTCGCGATAATCTTGACCGCCAGCGTTTTGTAAAGCTACTTTACTATCTCAACGATGAACATCGGAGCGACTTTTGGGAAGAAGACCTAAAGAAACGCCCGATGTTTGAACGTCCGAAACATTGGCCCGAGCGCAGACCACTCGTCAAGATAGTAGCTTGGACTCTCATGCCGAATCACTTTCACCTGCTACTGCAAGAAATTCAAGATGCCGGAGTATCGCGCTTTATGCAAAGCTTGTGCGGAAGCATGTCACGTCATTTCAATGAAAAATATGAAGAGCAGGGGAGTTTGTTCCAAGGAGCATATCGGAGTCGAACCATCGGAACCGACAGGTATTTACGGTGGGCAATTTCATATGTTCTTGTGAAAAACGTTTTCGAATTGTATCCGGGCGGATATACTCGTGCGGTCAAGGAGTTTGATAAAGCGTGGAAATGGGGAATAGAAACCTACTTGTACTCAAGTTTAAAAGAGGCTGTGCATTTAGAAGGGTCGCCTATAGTCGATGCTGGTCTAATGAGAGATGTATTTAAATCTGCAGCAGATTTCAAAACATGTTCGCGCGATATGATATTTGGACGCCAGGGAGACTCCGATGAAGCCGTTACTTTCGAGTAATAACCCACAAGTCAGACTTGTGGGTATGAAAACCACTACACCATCTACTGAATGTGTTGGGGGATAAAAACAAAACCAGCGGCGCACACGGTGCACGCCGCCGGTGTTGGCACTGCCCTTCGGTCATATGCGCTTCACATTCGTGAATGCATAAGCTCCGAAGTGCTCGCGCCCCATAAAGCTGGCCGACCTCTTCACGTCAGCATCAATCTTGTCGCCAATCGCTGCGGTCCAACCCTCGACTCCGAGTTGGCGGGCTGTGGCGTTCCACGAAAGATGGCGCTCTGCAATCGTGCAACGTGCACGTACCGGCTTTGAGGTCGACAGCTTTCCAGCCTCATCGACGTCTGCCTCGATACTGGTGACGGTGCAGCGAATTTTATGCGACGTGATCTCGCCCAAGGCGTCGTCGGTCATGGGAACACCGATGACGAGAAAGAGCAAAATGCCCAACGCAATCAAAGGCGTCCAAGAACTTCGCGACTTCATTGGAATATCCTCCCGTCTGGTGACGTCGCCGAGCTTCAGCGCCCGACAACTGGCACAGTTCTAGCATATATGGTATGTTTTTGCGACCTTCCTTCGCCAAAGGCTACGGACGGGCAAAGCATGAAAAAAGATATTCATCCGGATACATACCGCCAAGTCATCTTCGAGGACTCTACCTCGGGGAAGCGTTTTTTGATTGGTTCTACCATCGAAACGACGAAGAAAGACAAATGGGAGGACGGTAAAGAATACCCCGTCTCTCAGGTGGAAATCTCGAGCGCATCGCACCCCTTTTACACGGGTACCGCCAAGACCATCGACACTGCCGGACGCGTCGAGAAGTTCAAGACAAGGGCAGCTACCGCAAAAGCGAAAAAGGCATCTTCGACTGGGAAGAAGAAGGAAACTGCGAAATAACGCCGCTGCCCGCAGTCCTTCTGCACTTTGCGACATGTAAATGCGCAAAGTGCGGTAGGGAGCGCGCTATTATATTTGTATGACTGAAAACAAAAACATAAACCTCGAAGAGTACGCGAACGACCATCGCGTCTCTTATCTTGTTGCCGAATGGAACCGCCTCTCACAGGCGGAAAAGGATGCGGAGGAATTGATTGAAGTCGATCCGGCAATGAAGGAGCTCGCGGAGAAAGAGCTCAGTGATATCGGAAGCCAGAAAGACGTACTCATGAAGCAAATAGAGGGAATCGTCGGCGGCGATAACGAGCGCGAATGGCCGAATGAGGTCGTCGTCGAAGTGCGCGCGGGAGTCGGCGGCGACGAGGCTGCGCTCTTTGCGGAGGAGCTTGCCGCTATGTATTTGAAATACGCTGAGACGAAGGGTTGGAGTTCAAAAGCACTCGACGAATCACGCAGCAGCTTGGGTGGATACAAAGAAGCGCAGTTTGAAATAAAAGGTCAAGACGTATACCGCAAATTACAATACGAGACGGGCGTACATCGCGTGCAACGCGTCCCCGCTACGGAGAAGGCGGGGCGCACCCATACGTCGACCGCTTCGGTCGCCATCTTGCCGATATACAAACGCACCAAGATTGAAATAAATCCTTCCGACCTTGAGGTAGAGACCTCGCGCTCGGGCGGCGCGGGCGGCCAGAATGTCAACAAAGTGGAGACCGCCGTGCGCATTGTCCACAAACCGACCGGTATTGATGTGCGCTGCACCTCCGAGCGTTCCCAAGCGCAGAATAAGGAAAAAGCGATGACGCTCCTGCTGAGCCGCATTCAGCAGCAGCAGGACGAGCGCGAAGCGCGCGAGCGCGCGGCCGACCGCAAAGCGCAAGTGGGGACCGGCGACCGCTCGGAGAAGATACGCACCTACAATTTTCCCCAGGACCGCGTGACCGACCACCGCATCAAGGAGTCATGGTCCAACGTGCCCAAGATTATGGCCGGCGGCATCGAGCCAATCCTTCAAGCACTTGAGAAGGCCGAAGAGGGCGGAGAACAATAAACTGCTCCATGGTGGCTCATCCGTCGCAGGAGAAATAGTATAAAAATGATATGGGGCGGCCGATGCGGCCGCCCCAAGGCTGCTTTAGACGAGCAATACACTGACTGGGAGTATTCGTTTCAAGTTTTTTATACCCATTGCAACCCAATCCGTCTGCTCCTCGTCACTCATAAAGATCTCGTAGAGCATCAGAAGGAAGAAAACCACCATTGCATTCTGAATCAACGTTGACCACAGAAACGTCTCGACACTACCTGCGGCGATTTCCATCGCATACCCAAGCTCAAATACACTCGAGAAAGTAAGTAGGAGAAAAAGGACGTACCACCAACAATACTTTCCGAGCAGCGTTGCGATACTCGGCGTCGAGCAGTGTATGCGGTCAGCCTCGACATCGCGCATATCCAGCAGAACTTCATGGATGTAGAGGACGAGGAAAAAGACTAACCACCCCGTCACCGTAATCTTTGCTGGCAGACACACGATAGTCGTCACCGTAAGCGCCCATAGAGGCGTCGCGATGAGAGGTACGTGTCGTTTGAGAATCCACGAATACACAGCGGACACTCCTGATGCACAAACAAAGAGCTTAAGGAGATCTTCCGCCCACACGTAGGCGAAACAAACTCCCGCGAACAGCAGGCAGAGGCTTATTGTCCCCGCCTCCATCGCAGAAATCCTCCCCGAAGGAAGTGGCCGCTCGGGGTGCCCGTCCTTGTCCATTTCCCTGTCCACCAAGTCATTGAAGGCGAACGAAAAAAGAAGAAAGACCAGAAACACTACATAGTGGCTAACCCGCCATGATAGCGGGAGAACGAGCAGGGCACTTTTCATGGAGCGCCCAAACCGCATAAGCTCCAACGAGCTCAGCATCTTGGCGTTCATGGGTGCCTCCCTTGTTTGACCCAAACGATCATACGATACAAACAGGTATCGGTAAATGTGAGAGACCCGCATAAAAGGAACGACAAAAGCTTGCTTGAAGGGCTTCGTTTTGTTAGTATCTGCCGACATGTCTACGACCGATATCAAAACCCTTTTTGACGCAGGAGCGCATTTTGGCTACGTCCGCGCTCGTCGGCACCCCACCGCTTCTCCGTACCTTTTCGGTACCAAAGACCGCACGGATATTTTCGACCTTGAGGAAACGACCCGCCGCCTCGACGCCGCCTGTGCGTTCGTCACATCCGTCGCCGCGGCCGGCAAACAAGTCGTCTTCATCGGCGGCAAACACGAGGCCACGGGTATCGTGAAGGATGTCGCAGAGCGTGTAGGAGCGCCGTTTGTCGCAGGACGCTGGATTGGAGGTACGCTCACTAATTTCAAGAATATCCGTAAGCGAATCGACCGCCTCGAGCAGCTCATAAGTGAGCGTGCGAGCGGCGCACTCGAGAAGTACACGAAGCGCGAACGCCTTATGATTGACCGCGAGATTACCGAGCTCCTCGGACGCTTTGGCGGCCTCGTGAAGATGACCGAGCTCCCCGCCGCGCTTTTCATCGTCGACACGCGCCACGAAGACACTGCGGTGCAGGAAGCCAACCAGCTCAAGATTCCCGTTATCGGACTCTCGAGCTCCGATTGCGATTTCTCGCTCACCCAGTACCCGATTCCAGGAAATGACACGTCTGTCCGCTCGATTGCGCTCGTCGCAAATGCGATAGGAGAGGCCTATCTTGAGGGAAAGGCGGCTGCAGCGGCGGCTAAGAGCGCACCGGCAAACGTGAACGGAAAGATGGCCGAAGAGAAGTAACTCTCCGAAAGGAGTTTATACGTTATACTGAGAGAGATTTTCCATATGGTAACTACTGAAGAAATAAAAGAACTTCGAGACCAGACCGGCGTGGCCATCATGCAGTGCAAGAAGGCGCTCGAAGAAGCGGGTGGGGATATCGAGAAGGCGAAGGTCATCTTGCGGAAAATAAGCGCTACCATCGCATCTAAAAAATCAGACCGAGCGCTTGGCGCGGGCATTGCGGCTGCTTATACCCATGCGGGTGGCGCGGTTGTGGCGGCGGTCGTGCTCGGATGCGAGACCGATTTCGTATCCAAGAACGAGGAGTTCTCGAAACTGGCCTATGACATCGCGATGCATATTGCCGCGATGGGTCCGCAATTTACGTCGCGCGACGATATCAAAGAGGGTGATTTGAAAGCCGCACGGGAGGTCTTCGCCGAAGAGGCCGCGAAGGTTCCTGAAGCTGCGCGCGCTAAGGCCATTGAAGGCAAGGTAGACAGCTATCTGCGCGACCGCGTGCTTCTCGAACAACCGTTTGTGAAAGATCCCAGCATCACTATCGGAGGGCTCATTGATTCCGCAGTACAGAAGTTCGGTGAGAAAATAGTCGTCGTGCGCTTCGAGCGGCTCTCCGTCAAATAACAACCTATGATGTTCGCTTTTGTTGTCTTTTTCTTTTCACTTTTCGCCATCGCTTTTTTGTTTGCACTCAAGTCTTGGGAAATACGCCGGGAGCGCATTGTGTTCGCGGCATGGCGGCAAAAAGCGGATGTTCGCGCCCGCCAGCTCAAGGAATTGCTTGATGCGGCGCGCTTGGACCTCTCCAAAATTCCTCCCGAAGCAGTACGTTTGTCACGCATCGGTATTCACCAGCTTGCGCTCGGATTCGCGGCGTTCGCACGCGGCGCGGAGCGGTATGCGCACCAAGTAGCGGACCTCGTATCGTACAAACATCATTTCGAGAAACGCGACACACGCTCGGAATTTCTGAAAAAGGTGGCTGAACACAAAAATGGGGGGGGTGAGCAGGAAGCCGTAACCTCCGCTGAACACGACCCGCGCGGTTAATTTTTTCTGTATCACCACTACTGTATGTTGTGGACGCGTGAGTATACGCTGCGCGATGTTCATCGGAGATTGCGGCATCCCGCTTGAAGGAAGGAGCTAAAAAAGGCACAATGCCTGTGTCCCGCCGCTTTAGCTCAGTTGGTAGAGCGCCACTTTTGTAAAGTGGATGTCCCCGGTTCGAGCCCGGGAAGCGGCTCCAAGTTATACACAAAAGACAGACCCTCTATTGGCCAAGAGGTGCTCTATGATTAAGGGCAATGAGTGTTTGTCTGAATTGTGGTTTAGCGCTTAAAAAGTGGCAGGCAAAATATTGTTCCAACAAGTGCCAGGCTGACTATCAGTACAAGCGTTGCATCGAGGAGTGGAGGTCGCATTCACGAAGTGGTAGCGACCGCGTCGCAACAAAGAATGTCTCGCACCACCTTAAACGGCATCTTATCGAAGTTGGTGGTGAGAAATGTTCGCTGTGCGGTTGGGATAAAAGACATCCGATTACCAAGCGTGTACCGCTAGAAGTAGACCACATTGACGGAAATGCCAACAACAATAACGAATCGAACCTTCGAATCATTTGTCCGAACTGTCATTCGTTAACAGTCCACTTTCGCAATCTAAATCGAACACGCGGCAGGGAATGGCGCATTAAATATTTGAAGCAAAGATACTTAAAATAGATTGTTCATTTCAAAGGCGGCTCAATATCCGTCACGTTCGCGTTTCGTAACCAACCAGCGGTCGTAGACTTCTTGCGCGGTCTTAGAATGTTCTCTCCCGTACACTTGTCGGATGCGCGCTAAGAACCTCTTAGCATTTTGTTCGTAGTTGCCGTACTTGCCCATTGCCTTGTAAGCTTCCGTAAGGTGCTTTTCAAACTCCTCGCTATTCTTTTTCGTTTCTTCCTCAGTATAAAATTCTTTGCCGAGTCGGTAGAGTTCGGGATGTTCTCGGATTAATGCTGCAGTTGTCTCAATATCCTTTTTCTCAATCACGACTCCCCCAAGAGAAATGCTATGGGCATGAAAATATCCTTCAGGATCAGCATCGTCGAACCACATCATCCGAGTATTCAACTTTTCAGCAAGAGCACGGGCTCGATGTTCGCGAGAATAACTATCGGGAGCATACGTTATCCATTGATCGTAGTAGCTTCCTTTGCCCTCGTACAATACGACTTCAAAAACGATCAACGCATCGTCTTTCGTAAAAAACCGATTTGCCTCATCTAGGCCCGGATTCAAATGTATTTCCTCGAGTTTCCGCCGCGGTACGTTCCCGCCGCGCGGCACAAAGTGTTCACCGCCTGCCTGTCCCAAAAACGTGTCGTCGGTCGTCAGGAGTGAAAATTCGGATAATCCGAATTGTCGAGAGAGATTTCCTTCCTGTCTGAAGATATCCACAATGACATCGTATTCACCTTTGCCGATCTTTTGCCCCGCTTCTTTGAGCTGATCATGCCAGCGCGTCACTTCGCTGTTCAGTATTCCAGCAAACGCGCTTACTTCGGGGTCGTTGTAGGTCTTTTCCGTCTGTCGGTGGTAATCGTGAAGCTCGCGTCGCTTTTTGACGTACGCCTGTAGTAGTGATAGGTATGATTTCACGTCTTCTACCGCCATGTCGGGAGCTTCCGCTCCTTCGTCTTTGTGCGCACTGTGTACGGGCTTAAAGCGGTCTAGAAAAGTCATACTGAAATGCTATCACAGCCAAGTCTTTTTCTCGTCCATGCAACCAGCTTGAGGCAGAGGGGGAAAGAGGGCACAATGCTCGCTAAGACAATGAAGGATATGGACCCTAAAGACACATATTGGTATTTGCACGTTGGCCGAGCGAGCGACCTCGTAGGCCGCGACCGCGTCTACTACCGACTTTTTGAGATGCTGCCGGGTGTGCTTTCCATCGCCACGCTTTTGCTGTTCGTTGTCCTCTCTTTCAAGAAGCCGGTGTGGGCGGCTTATCTTACGATAATCTTTGCCATATACTGGCTCCTCAAGACCGTCTACCTCTCGGCACATTTGCGGCACAATTTCAAACGCGTCCGGCACAATCTGAGCGTTGACTGGAATGAACGGCTCAAAAATCTCCGGCATCAGGAAATCACCCATCTCGTCATTTTTCCCTTCTACACGGAAGGCTACGAAGTCGTTGCAGAAAGTGTGCAAGGCCTCCTCGATTCAAAGTACAACCACAAGCGCATTGCGGTCGTTATCGCCGCCGAAGAGCGCGCGGGCAAGGCGCAGCGCGCAGTCGCCGACCGCATCGCGGCGGATTTCTCCGCTCGCTTCGGCGCATTCATTGTGACCGAACACCCCGCAGGATTCCCTGGAGAGCTGGCGGGCAAAGGTTCCAACATCTCATATGCCGCCGAGGAAGCGCGCATACGGATACTCGATGCGCAACAGATTCCGTACGAGAAGGTTATCGTTTCGGCCTTCGATATAGATACGGTGGTCTACCCGCAGTATTTCAGCTGCCTCACGTGGCATTTCCTCACATCCGAGCGACCCGAGCGCACGTCATTCCAACCCATACCGCTCTATAACAACAATATTTGGGATGCGCCTATGCTTAGCCGCGTCATCGCATATTCGAGCTCGTTCTGGCAGATGATCCAACAGGAACGTCCCGAGCGCCTCGCGACCTTTTCCTCGCATGCGGTGCCCTTTAAGCCGCTGCGGGACGTAGGGTATTGGCAGAAAAATGTCGTGTCGGAAGACTCGCGCATCTTTTGGAATCTTTTCGTGCGCTACGACGGCGACTACGACGTCGTCCCCATGGCGTACCCCGTTTCCATGGATGCCAATGTCGCGTCGAATTTCTGGGGCACGGCGAGGAATATCTACCTCCAGCACCGCCGGTGGACCTATGGCGCTGAAAATATTCCCTATATTCTTTTCGCATTTCTCAAAAACCCCCGTATACCGTTCGGGAAAAAGGTACGCGCGGCGTTCGTGCAAATCGAAGGTTTCTGGTCACTCACGACCAATCCGCTCGTGCTTTTTGCGGTCGGCTGGCTGCCGCTCATCGTCGGAGGGCGCGCGTTCAACGCGACGGTACTCTCGTACAACCTGCCGCTCATCGCCAAAGGTTTTTTGACCGTTTCGCTCTTCGGACTTGTTGTCTCGGCCGCGATAGCGATGCAATTGGTACCCCAACGTCCCCGCGAGTACGGACGCTTCCACAGCCTCATGCATCTGCTGCAATGGATATTGGTTCCCATGACCATGGTCGTCTTCAGCGCGATACCGGGGCTCGACGCGCAGATGCGCCTCATGTTCGGCCGGTACTTGGGCTTTTGGGTGACGCCGAAATCGCGGAAAATAACCGCTCCGGACGTTACCTAGAGGGGCCACCAACTTTCTCGGAAAAAAGTTGGTGTGGGAGTATACTTGTTCGAATGCAACCTCTGTCAAAACGCCGCCGCCGCGTCTACCTCTACGGGCTCGTTGCGGTCTTCGTCCTCTGTCTTCCACTGGTGATGTTTTATGCCAACGGCTACCGATTCCAGAGCGGAGCGGGATTCGTGCGTACGGGAGGCGTCATCATATCCGTTTCAAAAAGTGATGCGGTCATCTCTCTTAACGGCGCGGAGGTCGGCACATCTGGATTTCTCCGTCACAACTTTTATGTGGACAACTTGTCTCCGGGACTCTACCAGGTGCTCGTCACACGCGAGGGGGATCACCCGTGGCACCGCACGCTCGTCGTCGAGCCGGAGCTCGTGACGGATGCGCAGGCGTTTCTCATCCCCGTTGAAGTTACGTCCGTGCGCCTCGTTGATGCCGCGAAGGTCGCTTCCTCGACGGCCACCACGACGCCGCACGCGACGTATGAATCCTACCGAAAAGCATTTCTGCCGACGAGCAGCACCTCGACGCCGCTCCTTGCGCTGCATAAGCCGGTGAGCGAAGTGGTATCGGTACAAGCGGGGAATGTGTCAGTGCTCTGGACGGATGCAGAGACGCTTCCGCCGAGCCGTTTTTGCCGGGGGCCGTCTTCATGCGGTATGGAGATTCCCGTCGAAAGCGGCAAGCAGACTGCAATCAATGCGGAATTCTTCGGCGGCGGCGTTGTGTATGCGACCAAAGAAGGAGGGGTTTTCCTCAAGGAGATAGATATCCGGCCCGAGCCGCTTTCCGTGCAGTTGTATCCCGTGCGAGGAGCGGAGTTCCGCGTCGTAGACGGGCATCTTATCGTGAAGGACGGAACCAATCTCTACGAGATAACGGGGCTCTAGTGCGTTATACTTGCCGTTATGAAGCCCGGTTTACCCAGAGCGGAGTCGAAGGGGCACATCCATCCTATCTCGTCGCTCATTCGCGAAGCCAACCGCATCTTTTTCGACATGGGATTCACCTTCGCCGAAGGCCCGCTTCTCGAAGACGAGTGGCACAATTTCGATGCACTCAATGTGCCCAAGGACCATCCCGCGCGCGATATGCAGGATACGTTTTTCATCAAGAACGAACCGGGCATGGTGCTGCGTACGCACACCTCGCCCGTGCAAATACGCTACATGGAGTCGCAAATCAAAAAGGGCATAGAGCCGCCATACCGCATCATCGTTCCCGGCAAAGTTTTCCGCAACGAGGCAACCGACATGACGCACGAAGCGGAATTCTTTCAGATAGAAGGATTGGCGGTCGGCGAAGATATATCACTCGCGAATCTCAAGGGCACGCTCGAGCGATTTTTCAGAGAATTATTTAAGGGTGCGAGTGTTGAAATTCGATTCCGTCCGAGCTTCTTTCCTTTTACCGAGCCGTCCGTCGAGGTGGACATGCGTCTTGTCGGTGAAAGCGCGCCGCCGAAGCTTCGTGATAGATGGATAGAGATGATGGGTGCGGGCATGGTGCATCCGAGCGTACTCAAGAACGCAGGAGTGGATCCGGAAAAGTATCGTGGATTCGCATTTGGCATGGGTCTCGATCGCTTGGCACTCTTGCGTTGGGGTATAGACGACGTACGCCACATGCACTCTGCCGACCTGCGATTCGTGAACCAATTCTAACGTATGAAGATTTCTAGAAACTGGCTCCAGACATATTTCGAAAAACCGCCCGCCTCGCCCGACGAGCGTGCGAGTCGAGGCGGGCTTCCCGATGCGCAGGCGATTGCCGATGCGCTCACATTCCACGCGTTCGAGATTGAAAGTATAACGACTTACGATGTCGTTAGTCCGCCGGATGCAATTTTGGATGTGAAGGTGACGCCGAACCGCGGACATGATTGCCTCTCACATCGCGGTATCGCCAAAGAGCTGTCGGCGATTTTGAATATTCCGCTCATGCAGCATCCGTATGGCATTACCAACATCGAGTTGGAGCCGAAAACCGAAGCTCTGAGAGTTACCATAGAAAATCATCAGCTTTGCCCGCGTTTTACCGCTGCATTCATTACGGGAGTTAAAGTGGGGGCCTCGCCCGAATGGTTGCGTGTCGCACTTGAAAGTATCGGGCAGAAAAGCATCAACAACGTCGTGGACGCGACGAATTACGTGATGTTCAGTATCGGCCAGCCGCTGCATGCGTTTGATGCGACAAAGCTCGCGGAGAAAGACGGTGTCCGCGTCCTTTCGGTGCGTTCTGCGAAAGAGGGGGAGAAGATGCTCGGACTTGACGATAAAGAGTACGCGCTTACTCCGGCGATGCTTGCCATTTCCGACGGGAATACCGGCGAGGCCGTCAGCATTGCGGGAATCAAAGGCGGCAAGCCGACGGGCATCGATGAAACAACCACGGGCATCGTTCTTGAGGCCGCAAATTGGGATAGTGTGATGATACGCAAGACCTCGCAGGCTCTGAAGCTGCGCACCGACGCCTCGGACCGCTTCCAACAGGCGATTTCCCCCGAGCTGACCGTGTACGGCCTGAAAGCGGCTACCGACCTCATCGTGAAAGTCGCAGGCGGGGAAGTCATCGGATTTGTTGATGAGCATCCGCGCCCCCAGGACAAAAGGACAGTTTCAGTTTCGCTGACAAAGATAAATGCAGTGCTTGGGACGAAACTTGCGGAAACAAATATTGTCGAAGTGTTCAAACACCTCGATTTTACACATATGCAGCAAGGGGAGGAATTTATTGTAACGGTTCCATTCGACCGGCTCGACCTTCTAATTCCTGAAGACCTTATCGAAGAGGTGGCGCGCATCGTGGGGTACGACAAAATCCCGGCTGTTGAGCTACTGGCATCTCCCAAGAAGCCCGCGATCAACGCGAATTTCTACGCGAGTGAGCGCGTACGCGCGGACCTTACCTCAAAAGGATATTCCGAAGTCTTCACCTCTGTATTTGCCGAAAAAGGCGAGCGCATGGTCGCCAACAAAGTAGATGGCGTGCGTCCGTATCTGCGCGCGACGCTCGTGGACGGTCTTCGCGATGCCCTTGAGCGCAACGCGCGCAACAAGGATCTCCTTGGCCTCACCGAGGTTAAACTCTTCGAAATCGGGACGGTATGGAGTGGTGAAAAGGAAACGGTGATGCTGGGTACTGCCGATGCTTCCGGTGTACGCGAATCTTCTCTCGAAACCCACGAGGCGACGCCTCGTGGGTATGAGGACTTGCCACTTTCGAATACCGAGCGTTATCAGCCCTTCTCCCGCTACCCATTCATCGTGCGTGACATCGCGCTGTGGATTCCTGACAGCGACGAGACAAGAGGACTCGTCCTTTCCTTGTTTGCGCATCATGGTGGTGAACTGCTTCGTAACGTAATACTGTTCGATCAATTCAAGAAAGACGGAAGAAATTCTCTCGCTTTTCACCTCGTGTTTCAATCTTTTGAAAAAACATTAACGGACACGGAGGCCAATGCAATCATGGAAAACATATATACAGCGGTCAAAAAAGAGGGTTGGGACGTGCGGTAAAAGTAGAGCTCGGGTGGCGGTATCGCCACCCGAGTCGAAGCCCGTTGTTTTTTACGGACACGGCATTTGTAACGATCGGACGTCCCGACGTATTTTATGGAGCATACCAGCCGGGAATTTTGGACGCCGTCCATCACTGCTCGGGCCGTACCCGAGAGGAAAAAGTGCCCAATCGCGCCGACAATGCCGCCGGCTACGATCACCAAAAACACAATGAGAAGGAGCTTGGGCATCAAGAGAAGGAACTTGTGGACCATGACAAACCCCCATGGGTTGAGTGGTGTACGGCTGACTATACACACCGCTTTTGCTCTAGGCAACAGGGCTGTTTTTTGATACAATAGATAGACTAAATATGGCTGAAAAGAAGGCGAAAAAGGATATAAAAACAGCCCCCAAAAAGGGGGGTTCGTCGTACGGAGCGAGCGACATTACTGTCCTCGAGGGCTTAGAGGCAGTGCGCCGAAGGCCGGGCATGTATATCGGTACAACGGGTACTTCGGGCCTCCATCACCTCATCTGGGAAGTGTTCGACAACTCGCGTGACGAAGCGATGGGCGACTTCGCCAATGATGTCGAGATAGCGATTTTGCCGGACAATCGCGTGCGCGTCGCCGACAACGGCCGCGGCATTCCCGTAGAAATACACCCAAAGACAAAAGTCTCCACCCTCGAGACGGTCATGACCATGCTCCATGCGGGCGGCAAATTCGGCGGCGAAGGGTACAAAGTCTCGGGCGGCCTGCACGGTGTGGGAGTCTCGGTGGTCAATGCGCTCTCGACCTACCTACGCGCGGAAGTGCATCGCGACGGCGGGCAGTATCTCCAGGAATATAAAAACGGCGGCAAGCCCGTCGGCAAGACCAAGAAAATAGGCACTTCGAAACTGCATGGCACCATCATCACCTTCCAATCCGACGGCTCGATATTTCCCGACAGAGAATTGAACTGGGATACCATCGTGAGCCACATGCGCCAACAGGCGTATCTGGTCAAAGGGCTTCGCGTCTCGATACTCGATTTACGCACCGTAGAGAATGTAAAAGACGAGGAGGTGTTTTATCTCCGTGAGCTCGGGCTCGATGCGCCGTCCGTTACGTTCTATTTTGAAGGCGGTCTGCGCTCACTCGTCTCATTCCAAAATCATCACCTCGAGACGATACACAAGACCGTATTTTATGTAGAGAAGGAGCAGGATGGTGTACACGTTGAAGTCGCGCTCCAGTATGTGGATGACATCACTTCGCGCATCTCCGCTTTTGCCAACAATATTTACAACGCCGAGGGAGGTACGCACATTACGGGATTCAAAACCGCGCTCACGCGTACGCTGAACGCCAAGAATGGCGGCGGTAAAGAAAGCGACACTTTTACCGGTGACGACGCACTCGAAGGCCTCACGGCCGTCGTATCGGTCAAATTGCGCGAGATTCAATTCGAAGGCCAGACCAAGGGCAAGCTCGGCTCTGTGGAGGCGCGTGGCGCTACCGAGACCGTCTTCGGCGAAGCATTCACGACGTTCCTCGAAGAGCATCCGGAAGAAGCCCGCGCGATATTCGGGAAGATTACGCTCGCGATGAAAGCGCGCAAGGCAGCGAAGGCCGCGAAAGACAGCATTATGCGTAAAGGCGCCTTGGACGGCATGACATTGCCCGGCAAGCTTGCCGATTGTCAGTCGAAAGACGCCTCAGAATCCGAGCTCTTCATCGTGGAGGGAGATTCGGCAGGCGGCACCGCCAAGATGGGGCGCGACCGCCGCATTCAGGCGGTGCTTCCGTTGCGGGGGAAAATCCTCAACATCGAGCGCGCACGCATCGACAAGATGCTCGCTTCCGAACAGATACGCAATCTCGTCGTGGCACTCGGCACAGCAATTGGGGATATCTTCGATGTCTCAAAATTGCGCTACCACAAAATAATCATCGCGACCGATGCCGACGTGGACGGAGCGCACATCCGCACGCTCTTGCTCACGCTCATGTATCGCCACTTCCGCCCCGTGATTGACGGCGGATTCCTCTACATCGCACAGCCGCCGCTTTTCAAGGTGCGCAAAGGCAAAGAAGTTCATTACGCATATTCCGACGAAGAGCGCATCAAGCTCGTGGGCAAGGATATGCCGCTGGAAGAAGTTGATAGTAGTGAGTTGGCAGTTGGCAGCGAAGAGGAAACGGAAGAAATAAAAGCAAAGAAATCCCCAAAGGTGTCCGTTCAGCGGTACAAGGGCTTGGGCGAAATGAACTCCGATGAATTGTGGGAGACCACCATGGATCCTGCCCGCCGCATTCTCTTGCAGGTGAGCATAGAAGACGCGCAAGAAGCCGACATGGTATTCGACATGCTCATGGGCACCGACGTCCCGGCGAGAAAGTCGTTTATACAGTCTCACGCAAAGGAGGCCACACTAGATATCTAACTTTTATGCGAGAAGAGCCATCTCGAAAAGACAATGAGGGGCTGACGAGACGAGAAATCGTAAGAAGAGCTGCGGTTTTGGGGGGTGGCATGGCTGTTGCCGGAGCGCTTGGGCTCGCTTTGGAAAAGCTAAGTGCCCCCAAGCTAGACGAATTCCAGCAATATCTGGTCGATCGCAAAGCGCGATTACAACTTGATAAGCTATCGACATTCTCGCCGGAGAAGAAGGAAGCCCTCATTGACGCGGAAGTCGCACGAGTGCGCGAATTCGTTCGCGGTCCCGAGGGGAAACGCATTCTTGAGAACGGCACCGACGATGAGGTCTGGATGTTAATTACGATGCTGCCGCCGATTATTCGCGAGCACATCGCAGGGACAAAATACGATGTTTCGCCGACGGCGTGGCCGTCAGTCGTTATTCCAGACTCCGGTACTGCCGCGCTTGATGTTGTTGACCTGTCGCGGATAAAACAGATGAATCCGAAATCGTATGGCAATGGTTTTTATGTAGATTCAAAAACACTCGTTACGAATTTGCATGTACTCGGCGGCAGAAGCATCCCCGCAAGAGAAGCCGCCCGACTTGAGTTGGCGGCACAAACAAATGCGCTCGACATTGTGTATGCAACATTGCCGAAAGGCAATGTGGCGGTCTCGAAGCCGCTATCCATGCAAGATACCAACGATTCCGTACATGCGAGCTTCGTTACGATTGCTGGAATAAAACCCGACAGTACAGCTGCCGCCGACGGCACAAAACTCTACCCTGGAATAGCTATCCGCATGACGCCCAACCTTTCACGTTTCTTATTTGGAGACCCACAGGCAAGTCTCCGAAGCTTACAGCGAGATGCATTCCTCAAAAACAGTTTCATGGTCGTACTTCCTCCTGGAGAAACGGGCTCACGCGATGGTAGGAGGTCGCCTTCCGACGGCATGTCCGGCTCGCCCGTCTTGAAGTCAGGCTCCTTAGCGGGGATATTCCGTTCCGGAATAAACGGTCGCTTGCAACACCGCGGGCTTTTATACGATATCGGTTTTTTCCACGGTCCAGACGAAATAAAGAAAGCACGAGAAGTCGGTCTCATGTACAAAGTTCCGGGAAAATAGCCAATCGCGACAAATGCAAAGGATCATCCTCGGCATACCGAGGACAATCCTTGCTCAACGTTAGTACGCGTACGGGTATTGCGGGTACTGGGGGTATTGCAGATATTGCTGCGGATAGGTCTGTGGGACGTATGGCATAGAGACTTGCTGAGACGCGTAGTTGTTGGCGGTACTCGATTCGTTCTTCGTGCTTGAAGGGTCAACGACGACGCTGAAGATGCCCGATACCGCTTGCGAGAAGCGCAGAGTATTTACGATATGGTCGCCGGGAGCGAGTGAGCTTTGGGTAGGTGAATTGTAGAGATATCCATCCGCCGTCGGCAATTGCGCCGTGAATGTATATACACCCGTGGAGCTTTGCCCGATGTTGCCGATATCGAATGTCGCGATAGCACCTCCCGAGCCGTCTGGCACGACAGAGGTTATCTGCACCGAGAGGTCGGTCGGACCAGTCGCGACTGGCGGGGTCGGTGTAGTCGGGATTACCGGCGTCACGGGGGTCGTTGAAGTCGTGGTTGCGGGCTGTATGACGATAGGCGGAGTTGTCCGAGGATTGACGATGACCGTGGCGTTCCCCTGTACCTGCTTCGAAGAGGTGGCGCTTGGGATGAAGACAATGGAGAGAGGGACGGTCGTCGAAGCCGTACCAGAGAGCTGCGGGGTGAGTGTGAGCGCGTTGTTGGTAGTGGGAATACTGAATGCCGCACCGCATGGAATCGTAGTTGTGGCACCTCCGACGACAGACTGGAAGTGGGCAACGTCTTTGCACTGATACAAAAATGCGTATGAACCTTTCTCGGATGTGGAATATTTCCAGCTTACGGGGAATGCCGTGCCCGATGTCACATTCGTAGGCGCGGTAACTTGTATTGAATTGGACCCTGTGCCAAAGAGGGAAGAGAGCCACGGTGCTCCCAAGGTCGCGATGTGGAAGAGTCCCCACAACACGATAACGATAACGATGATGAAACCGACGATGGCGAGCGTGTTGGAAACGAGGCTCGCCTTCGGCTCGCCGTGAGTGTGTACGGTGGTCGTGTGCTCAGTCTCTGTCTTCACGATGTCCACCATATGGCCGATATATTTACATACATCTGAATACTTGTCAATGGCTGCTGGGGAGAACCGGATTTGACAAGATGGCACTTATAGTGTACTATTTCGACCTAAAAGGAATATGAATACCGGGTCACATACACAAGGGCCTCCGAAACGAGTCTTTCTTGCTGCGGTTATTTTGATTTTCTTTTCGACCATGAGCGCCATGGATTCCGTCGGCTTCGTCCCGTCCTATATCGACGGTTCGAGTTCTGTGCAATCAGACTCGGTCAGGCTCTCGGATTTGCCGCAGCTCAGCGATAACGAAGTCGCCGCAGAATCTCCTGCGATACCGCAGGGAGTCTTGCCGGAGCGCATCCGCAGCGCCGCAATTGATCTCGACCTCGTCGTTCAGAATCCCAGCACGCGCGACCTCAAAGAGCTCGACGCCGCCATACTCAAAGGGCCGGTGCGTTATGTGGATTCGGCCAAGCTCGGCACGCCCGGCAACATGCTCATCTTCGCGCACTCGTCCACATACCGCGTGCTCAAGAATCAAATGTTCAAGGCGTTCAATAATATTTCGAAATTGAAAATAGGGGATTCTATTTCCGTCCTAGGCGGAGGTGTCGAATACCTCTACTCGGTCACTTCGGTGCGCAGCGCGGAGGCGAGTGAGACCGTGATTGACCTCTCACCGACCGCAGGCACTAAGCTCACGCTCACGACCTGCGACGTCCTCTCGGGCAAGAGCGCGCGCTTTATCGTCGAAGCAGAATTCGTCGGAATCGTGCCGCCTCGCTCATAAAAATATGAACCCCGTTAGAAGCACATCTCCCGAAATAGTCGCACCCTTTAATCCAACATCGGCAGCTTCTAACGGGGCGAAAAAAACACTCGTCACTTTTTTGATTATGTTTGGAGTAAGCGTTGCTCCCCATGCATACGCCGCTGTGTATGTATATCAGCCTGCGTATCCCGTCTCGATAGCGCACGCCGTCTCTGTGGCGCGTCCTGCAACTGTCGGCCTGCCTGCGCAGGCAGGCTATCCCATCGGCATCGGCTATGGCGTCAACGTCGCGCATCCGGTCGCGGTCGCGCACCCCGTTTCAGTCGCCTATCCCATCGGCATCGGCTATCCCGTCGACGTCGCGCATCCCGTGAACGTCGGGTATCCCGTTGATGTCGGACATGCTGTCGATGTAGGGCACATCGTGGATATCGCGCATGCCGTAGATTTGTACGGCCCCGGCAAACTTTTCGCACTCGTCAATATCGGGGAAGGAGTTGAGGTCGGTCATGCTGTCAACATCGCTCATGCGGTCTCGGTAGCACGCCCGGTAAACGTTGCGCATCCCGTTGACGTAGCGTACCCGGTAGAAATAGGGCATGCGGTCTCATTCGCCCGGTAGACTCATTTGAACCCCATTTTTCTGGGTTTTTGGTACCATTGACTTTTAGTCATATTTGATGTATCATTATAGGTGGACCGTTCAAACTCCGCGGGAGTTTACGGCACCATCTGTTAGGAGGACAGCATGATTCGTAAAATCGCTCTTTCACTCGCCGCTCTCGCCATTGCAGCCACCGTCTCGCTGGCTCCGGCTCCAGCAGCCGCTCAGCATCACAGTTGCGGAGGCTCAGTTGGGGAGGGGTGCTGGACACCGCGTCAGCAGCAACAGCAGCAACGTAATTGGGGCTTGCCCGAATGGGAGCCTCAGCAGCGTTACGGTGCGCCCGTCCCGCAGCATCAGGGCCGCATCCAGCAGCAGGGTGGGATGCGTCAGCGCGGCGGATCGCATGGCGCTGTTGTCCAAGGATATTTTTGGAATCAGCGGACCATCATCACGACCTGCATGACGGAGAACTTCGTGATCCGGAATGGCGTGTTGATCGTCCTCGGTTACACGGCCTGCTGATCGGCACCAAGGATCTGCAAAGTCGCAGATCAACGAAGGCGCGGCCCCGGCTGCGCCTTCTTTGTTTACGTAATAAGTGGGCCATATAATGAGCTTGACAATCTGGTTGCAGGTGCTATAATATTGGTAAGTCAACTACGGGCACGTCCCGTGGTGGGACGCGCTCTTTGAACTTCAACCTAGGCCCATTGGGCCAATACTCTGGAGGATAATCATGGCTAAGAAAGCCAAGAAGATCTCGACCACGAAGCCGCGGACCAAGCTCACCGACCGCGTCGATGCCGCGGTTGCTGCTGGGTTCGCCAAACTGCACCCACAGCCGCCGGCGGAACCGAAGCTCGATCCGAAGGTGGATTCGACCCTCAAGGTCGAACCGCAGAAGAGCGACGTTCCTCCCCCGGCGACCAACTACTGGCCGCATGTAGGAGCGTTGGCGGCCGTATTGCTGTTCGCAGTATGGGCCGGCAACGGCTTCCCGCTTCCGGGCGGAAAGCAGCAATCGGCGGCAATCAATCCGCCGGCGGTAACCAACCAGCCGGTTGGCGGTGCGCCAGCCGCTGCTCCGGCTCAAGGCAGGCTGAAGGTTGGCGACACGTGCCAAATGACCATCCCGTATCTGGGTGAAACCGGCTACGTCTGGTCTGATGGCCGCTGTCACAAACTGGACACGTCCTATGATCCAGGCAGCGTGAGGACTGCGCAAGCGCAGCCAGCACCTGCGGCGTCCGCCAAGTATAAGGTGGGCGACACATGTCCCATGAGCGAGCCCTATAAGGGTCAGCAGGGTTACGTCTGGGCCGATGGCCGCTGTCACTCCCAGCAGCCCAAGTAAAAGGGTTGCTGGCTACAAAATGGCGCAGGAGGGTGAGATGATTCTCATTCTCCTGCTGCCAGTTTTTTCGTTATCGCTTGATTGAATGTCTCAAAAAGGTGTTCAGCCAAGCTTTCACGAAGTCCCGGTATGTCTGTCACGGGCAGTTACGGGCACAGGATTCGGAGGAAACCAGGAAAACGTCCTTTGTAATAATTGAGACCTTATTCTTTTGTTTTGCGCACCCTCCTCATTTTTAATTCATTACACTTTCACTACGTTTATGGTATAGAGCGCATCGGCTGGTCTAGAGAGGCCACCCGCCAACAATCGCAAGGAGGAGAAATCATGCGTAAATTGGTCACGCCCCTGCTATTCGCTCTCGCAGGGTTCCTGTTCTTTTCGGTTGCTGCTTCGGCGCAGCCCAGTAAGAAACTTTGTTCAGGGCTTCCGTGCTGGGGCGAGGGCTCAAAACCCGGCGGCCCGACCGACTGCATTGTCAAAGTCTCTGCGCCTTCTATCGCCGGGACGGTCGGTTTCATCGTCCGAGATGCAAACGGCAAACCGCGTTGGAGTGGGCCTCGCAACAAGAAGGTGAGCGCGAGCGCTGGTCGCGTAACATATGGTGTCGGCTGCGATTGGTTTAGCGAGCAGACGGAAGAAGCCTACATGTGCGTCTACGGGCTGAACGGCGAAGTGATGTATTACTCGCGCCGTACTCGGTCGGCAGGCGAGCTCACCGATGTTCTGAAGACGCGTCGCCTCGATATGTGTCTTCTGGGACCCGATTGTCCCGGATATGTCTCGCGCTGAGCGAGAATGCACATGAGCAAGTGCCAATGGGTCGCGGATGTTCTTATTCCGCGACCCAAAACTACATCTGGCAAGGGGACTTGACACATCGAAATTTCTGAGTATAATGCCTATATTAGCTAGTAATAACGCCGTATGAATACATTACAAAACAGTGTGCGTTTCGGATTGGTCGTCGCAATGACTGCGGTCCTTTTTGTAGTGGTCGCGCCTAAAGTGTTTGCACAAGAAGGCTATGGCTGTGATTGGTGTGACTACTCAACTCCTATCGACTATTCGACACCGATTGATTACTCCACGCCGATTGACTACTCAACTCCTATCGACTATTCGACACCGATTGATTACTCCACGCCGATTGACTACTCAACTCCTATCGACTATTCGACACCGATCGATTACTCTACGCCTATCGATTATTGGACGCCCATCGACTATTCGACACCGATTGATTACTCCACGCCGATTGACTACTCAACTCCTATCGACTATTCGACACCGATTGATTATTCGACTGATATTTACGGCTCGAGAAACATCTACGGTACTACGGTGATCGACGAGTACGGTGTCGGATATTCCTACAGGGATTATTCGTCGCCAAGGTATCCCTCTCCGAGCTACTCCACTCCTTCGTATTCGCAGCCGTTCTCCTTCCGCGCTCCGAGCACTTCGTACGCTGCTTCTTATCCGGCTCCTGCTCCGCAGCGCCCGGTTCAGCAACAGCAACAGCAGCAGCAACAGCAACAGCAAGCCGCTGCTCAGCCGATTAACATCGTGAACACCAACAACAACGTCAACACGAACACGAATGTGAACACGGCTCCGGTCACTCCCGTCTACCAAGCTCCCGTGACGTACCCCGTACAGTACGTCTACCCGCAACAGCCCGTCTACCCGACCTACCCGACCAACAACACGTACTGCGTCATTACCGCAACTCAGGGTTCGATTGCGAACGGTCAGCCTGCGTACCTCTCGTGGTCTTCAAGTGGCGCGACCTCCGCATGGCTCTCTGATGGTATCGGCGCGGTAGCGATAAATGGTTCGCTCGCGGTACGTCCAAACGTCTCCAAGACCTACACACTCACAGTCTCTGGATACGGTGGCACGAATACCTGCAACGCGTACGTGACGGTTCAGAGTTCGTACATCTCGCTCTCGCAGATTCCGTACACTGGATTCGACGCTGGCATCTTGGGCAACGCCCTCTACTGGCTCTCGCTCATATCCTTCGCAGTCGCCGGTAGCTACCTCGCGGTCTACTACCTGCCTCGCAATGTCTTCGGCAAGGCGGGCCTGCCTCGCCTGGCGCGAGTCAAGGCGGGCCTGCCAGGCAATCTCTTCGGCACGGCGGGCCTGCCTCGCCTGGCGCGAGTCAAGGCGGGCAAGGGAGGTGCTATGGCATTCGCAGGCTCGACGAAAAGTGCTCGTCAGTCCGAAGTGTACGAGACAGTGCGGATTCCAGAGGAATCGAAGCTCGAGACCATTGAATCTCCTGTCGAGACGATGACGCCAAGCCCGATCGATGTGATGGAATTCCTTCCCGTCGCACCCGTGGCCCGCTCAACGATGGATGCGATGCAGGTCTTGCCTTCGAATGACGGTGGCGCTCCGCGCATCGTGATTACGCGCTCATAATTTCGCCCGCACTGAACAAAGTTGAAGTGCCGCCGCCTCCAAAGGGCTCCAAGGTGAAAGCAAAAAGTCCCCGCAAGGGGACTTTTTGCTTAAGCGCGAGTTAAGGTATTGAAATCGACTCGTTTTTCAAATTTCTCAAATGTTTGTGGATAATCCCCATGTACTTATATTGGACGGCCGTCTAAAATAAGTACATATCTATGGGAACGCTTGAGGAGGGAAGTCGACAACGTACGCGCCGTAATCAGCTTCGGCTCATGATCTTGAGCACGATCAAGGTCGCCGGAGTCCTCGGTCTTTTTATGGTTGCTCCGAATGTGCTTGGTGGCATGGCAAAGCTCGGTCTACTGCCCTCTGGGCGTCAAAAAGATGTTGTGAATCGCTCATGCAATCGGCTCGTGAAGCAAGGACTGCTTGTGTGGGAGGGAAAGAAATTGCGCGTTACGCCTAAGGGCGAAAGTGCGCTTCGGACTCTGGAGCTGAAGCACTACGATATTCAAAAGCCTCGCAGGTGGGACAAAAAGTGGCGTGTACTAATTTTTGATATTCCCGAAAAACAACGGTCGCTCCGTAATCGCATTCGCGATACGCTACGAGCAATCGGCTTCGTACAACTACAGGGAAGTGTTTGGGTGTACCCCTATGATTGTGAGGATCTCATCGTCCTCCTCAAAGCAGATTTTCGGGTAGGGCGGAATATGCTCTACATGGTTGTTGATGCTTTGGAATATGATACACACCTACGGCACGAATTTGAGCTAATGAATTAAAACAGATTCATACTGGGCGTGATGTACTTAATCGATGCGGCCGTCTTAATTAAGTACGGAGAGGAAAACACCTCTGCGTTGTTCAGTTGGCAGCGCGCGTTCGTATCTCTTCTTTCAACTTTGCGATGATCTCGGCTATCGGGAGCGCGCCTATTTTTCCAGAGCGGCCTTCGAGTGTCGCCGTCTTTGCTTCCACTTCCGCATCGCCGACGACGAGCACGTAAGGCACTTTCTCCATCTTTGCACCACGGATGCGCTTGCCGAGCGAATCGTCTGCCGAGAGCTCGACGCGGATGTCTGCAGCTCGGAATTGCTGGAGGATCTCTTGCGCATATGCAGCGTGTTTCTCCGAGACCGGCAGTATCTTTGCCTGTACGGGCGAGAGCCAGAGCGGGAACGCTCCCGCGTAGTGTTCTATAAGGAAGGCGACGATACGCTCGATAGCGCCGATAGAAGAGCGGTGGACGACGAATGCGCGGTGCTTCTGCCCATCTTCTCCCACGTAGGTGAGGTCGAATTTGTCGGGCATGCAGAAGTCGTATTGCACCGTGAAGGCGGTGTCTTCTTTGCCGTTCACATTTTTCATTTGGATATCGATTTTCGGGCCGTAGAACGCTGCTTCATCTTTCGCTTCCTCAAATTTCTCGCCGCGCTTCTTGAGCAGTGCGCGCAGAAGCGATTCACCTTTCTCCCATGCAGCGTCATTCTTGTAGTACTTCTCGGTGTTGCTTCGGTCACCGAGCGAGAGGCGGTAGTGGTAGTTGGTTCCATTCTTCAGTCCGAAAACTCCGGTGACATATTCGATGAGGTCCAGTACTTTTGTCACTTCCTCGCCCGCCTGTTCCTCGGAGGCACAAATGATATGGGCGTCTGCCAAGCAGAACGAACGGACTCGCTGCAAGCCCATCAATTCGCCCGATTGTTCGTAGCGGTAGAGTTTGGCGAGCTCGGCGATGCGCATAGGCAATTCGCGGTAGCTGTGCGGCTTGTCGAGATAGAGCTCGAAGTGATGCGGGCAGGTCATCGGGCGGAGCATGAATTCTTCGTCGTCTATCACGATGGGCGCGTACATTGAATCCTTGTAGTGTGGGTAGTGGCCGGATTTGCGGTAGAGGTCGAGCTTGGCGATATCCGGCGTGTAGACGTGTTGGTAGCCGCGGCGTATCTCTTCGTCGACGATGAAACGCTCAAGCTCGCGGCGTATGGCGGAGCCCCGTGGCGTCCAGAGGGGGAGGCCTTTACCGACAGTGTCGGAGAAAGTAAAGAGGTCGAGTTCCTTGCCGAGTTTCTTGTGGTCGCGGTCCTGTGCGTTTCCGGCGGGTTCGTTCATAGACAGTAATACTACAAGACTACAACGCTTTAGCCCGTTCGACAACAAAACTCGTCTCGCCGTTGCGCTCAGATATCTTTCCTTTGATAGCGACGCACGAGCCCACTGCCACAATGGTTTCGTATTCTTTAAATGTCCGCGGGAAGACAACGACTTCAATGGAGTCGGAAAAGTCCGCGAGTTTGAGGAATCCCATTTTTTCTCCGTTCTTCGTCATGTTGATGCGTGCACTTTCGATGAATCCCGCGATGACGGTCTCAACGCCGCGGAGGTGTTCCTTTGCGTGCTTGATGCTTTTCTTTTCGTCTTTGAATTTTTCTTTGTGTTTATCGAGCGGATGTCCTGATATGTAGAGACCGAGAAGCTCTTTTTCCCACGCGAGCAGCGTTTCGAGCGGGACGGGTTGGGCAGGATGCAGTGAGAGCGAAATGCGCGGCACGCTCAGTGCGCCAAAAAGCAATCCCTGGTCTTTGGGTGCGCTCATGTGTTCACGATGGAAGGAGAGTAGCGTCTCGACGTTCTCGGCGAGTTCGCCACGGCTTATTTTCATATCGTCAAAAGCGCCGCATTGGATAAGGGATTCAAGAGATTTTTTGTTGAGATTTCTGCTCGCCCCGTTAGAGGCGTCTCCTCTAACGGGGTCCAGAATACGCGAGAGGAAGTCCGCAATATCTTTGAACTCTCCGCCTTTTTTGCGCGCCTCGATAATCGAGTCCCCGACACCCGTGCCGAAATTCTTTATACTGTAGAGACCGAAGCGGATGTTCTTCTCGTCGATGACGGTGAAATTACCGTAACTTTCGTTTACTGACGGGGGTAAGACCTTGATTCCCATGCGTTTGCATTCCACGACGACCTCCGCGATTTTTTCCACATCGCCGGCGTCTGCGGTCAGCACCGCCGCCATATAGTCGACAGGAAAGTTGGCTTTCATGTACGCGGTCTTATACGCGAGATTGCCGTAGCTCGCGGCGTGCGCTTTGTTGAAGCCGTACGCGGCGAAGGTCTCGATTTGTTCCCACAATTTTTGCACCGCCTCTTTCTTCATGCCGCCCGCGACGCAGCCTTTGGTGAATTTCTCTTTTTGCGCTGCCATTTCCTTCGGTATCTTCTTCCCCATCGCTTTGCGGAATTTATCCGCCTCGAGCCAGCTGTACCCGCCGATTTTTATAGCGATTTCCAAGACGTCGTCTTGGTACGTGATGACACCGTAGGAATTTTTGAGTATCGGTTCGATACGCGGGTCGAGATATTTCACAAGCTTCGGGTTTTTCTTGCGCTCAATATATGCGGGGATGAACGCCATCGGGCCCGGGCGATAGAGGGCGACCATTGCGTTGATGTCATGAATGGTCGAGGGTCTAAGGTCAACAAGGTAGGTCGTCATGCCACCACCGGCAAGCTGGAAGACCCCGAGCGTCTCACCCCGAGAGAGCATCTCGAAGGTTTTCGCATCGTCGAGCAGGAGGTGGTCAAGGTCAACCGCAACGTGCAAGCGTTCACGCACGCGCGCGACGGAATCGGCGAGGACGGAAAGGTTGGTGAGCCCGAGGAAGTCGAATTTGAGAAGCCCAGCTTCTTCAATTGCGTACATGTCGTACTGCGTGATGATGTGATTGCCTTTGGGGTCTATCTGGATGGGGGAGTAATCGGTAACAGCAGTCGGCGCTATCACTACTCCCGCTGCGTGGACACCGACATGCCGCGCGTTGCCTTCCACTTTCTGCGCGAGGTCGAGGACTTCGCGCGCATCCGCGTCTTTTTTATAGAGCTCCGCAAGTTCAGGCGTTTCTTCAAGCGCGCTGGCGATGGTCACGGGGAATCCTTGTTTGCCAAAAGGAATGAGCTTCGCAATCGTGTCGCCGAGGCTGTACGGATGTCCGAGCGCGCGCGCGACGTCGCGCACGGCGGCGCGCGCCATCATCGTGCCGAAGGTTCCTATCTGCGCTACTCTATCTTCACCGTATTTTTGTCGCACGTATGCGATGAGCTCATCTCGGCGGTTGTCGGCGAGGTCCATATCAATATCCGGCGGGCTCGGTCGTTCGGGATTAAGGAAACGCTCGAAGGGCAGTTGATACTCAATCGGATTCACCGTGGTAATGCCCGAAAGGTATGAGACGAGCGAGCCAGCGGCACTGCCTCTTGTATTGGTGAGGATGCCCTTTTCTCGCGCATGACGCAGCAGGTCGGCGACGACGAGAAAATAGGGCGAATACCCCTTGCTGCCGATGATAGAAAGCTCATAGTCGACGCGCTCTTTGTTCTCTTTTGACTCAGCGACTCCGCGCTCCTTGAAGCCCTTTTCGGCGAGCGCACGCAGCTCGGCATTGGCCGTACTTCCAGAAGGAATAGGAAAATCAGGGAAGACCCAGGTACCGAGCTTGAGCTCCAGGTTACATCTATCGGCTATGCGCCCACTGGTATCGAGTGCTTCTGGAATATCTTTGAAGAATTCTTCCATCTGTGTGCGCGGGACGAAAGAGAAATCAGGAGCACCTTGCTCGAAGTCGCGATTGAGCACGCCCGCGCTGCGAATCTTCCTAACGAGCTCACGAGCAAGCGCGTCTTCTTTTTTCAGATAGTAGGTGTCGTGCGCCGCGACGAGAGGAATGTTCGCCTCGCGTCCCAACGAGATGAGTCCTTGCATTTCTTTTTCGTGCCCGTCTATCTCAGGGTGACGCGTGATTTCCAAAAAGAGGTCATCGCCATATATTTTTTTGTGCCAATCAACACACTCGCGCGCCTTCTGCGCATTATGTTCGCGCAGATGTTTGGCATGTTCGCCTCCAAAAGAGGGAAGTATCGCCAGCAAACCCTCGCGATGCGCTTCGATGAGTTCGTGGTCGATGCGCGGGCGGTAATAAAATCCTTCTAGGTGAGCTCTTGAAACCAGTTGCATGAGATTGCGGTAGCCCGCGTAATCCTTCGCGAGCAGGACGAGCCGCGAGGTGTGTTCATCAATGCGGTGTTCTTTTTGCGCACGCGTGCGCGGAGCGACATAGAAATCGACGCCGATAATCGGCTTCAGCGCATTGTCTTTACATTCCTTATAAAATTCTATCGCACCGTAAAGATTGCCGTTGTCGGTGAGTGCGAGTGCCATCTGACCGTCTTTGGCGGCAGCAGCGACGAGGTCGGGGATTTTGGGCAGTGCTTCAAGGAGCGAATAGTGCGAATGCGTGTGGAGATGGACGAAATCTTGCGCACCCATGGGGGCAGTATAGCAAAACGAAAAGGGCGGTCCGCGGGCCGCCCTTTTCCCCTTTTCCAACGACCGATACCGCCTCGGTCATGTGTAGCCTTAGTCTTCGGACTCTTCGATTTTCGGGCCACCGTATTCGCGGTCGCCCGCGTCTTGGTCCAACCAGGTCGTGTATTCGTCGCTGAACACATCGCGCATGACTTCGACGAGACTAACTTCGCCAGCGACGCTGAACAGCAGGGGACGCTCGTCCTTGCTCGGAACGAAGTCCCTGCGTCGGAGCTGCCGCTCCAATTTCGCGATGTCTTCTTGGTCGGATTCTTTGCGCATCCGTAGGACGCGCTCGAAGACGGACTCGATTCGTCCTGGTTGCCGGGACGAAGCCGTTACTGCGTCGGGTTCCATGCATTCCTCTTCTCTGCTGGGATGCCACTGGTACAGGGGGAACAAGGTCCAATGGCTGCCGGTAGCGTAGCAAAAGGCAGCCCTTTTTCAACTGCTATCATTGGGAGTGTGAATTACCTCATCGGCATTGACGAGGCAGGGCGGGGGCCTCTCGCGGGACCGGTTGCGGTAGGCGCGGTACTGATGCTCCAAGATTTTGACTGGAGACTCTTAGAGGGGGTTCGAGATTCTAAAAAACTTTCGGAAAAAAAGCGCGAGGAATTTTTTGCGCGCGCGGTCGAGTTGGAACAGTCGCAAACATTGCGTTTTGCCGTCGCCACTTCTTCTGCGGCGTATATTGATAGGTACGGCATCGTGCCTGCTATCAAGCGCGCGCTCGCCGAAGTGCTTTCTCGATTCGAAGTCGAACCCAAAGATTGTCACGTGCTGCTCGATGGGAGCCTCAGAGCACCTGCGGAATATATTCATCAAGAGACAATTATCCGCGGAGACGACACCGAGCCCGTTATTTCACTTGCATCCATTATGGCGAAAGTGACGCGCGATAGGTTGATGAAACGGCTTTCCTCCAAGTACCCGGAATACGATTTTCACGTCCACAAAGGGTATGGCACGCCTTCGCACCTATCGGCAATAGCGCGTCGTGGCCTCTCGGACATCCATAGAGCGAGTTTCTGTTCTCGGTTGCGTGTTGGCTCAAAGTCTGTATAATCTCGCAAATATGGTAGTACGAATGCGCGTCAATCGTTCAAAGACCGGTAAACGCCGGAGCCACCACGCTATTGCAGGCCAGCGACTCGCGAAGTGCGAGTGCGGTGCCTCGCGCCTTTCTCACCGCGCCTGCCCGCAGTGCGGCAAGTACAACGGCAAAGTCATTATTGATATCGTTGCTGTTGCAAAACGCTCCGCACGCCGGGCAAAGCGCAAGCAGACCGAGCTGCGCGCGAGCGGACAATCAGACGAGACAAAAGAAAAGGAAACCGCCAAAACCACTTAATACACACCTCTCTTCACCCGCTCTTTCGTTTTGTTGTGTATACTGCTTCGTGAAGTAGCTCTTGTAATTATGGCAAATAGACACCTTGCTCGTTCCGTTGTTCTCCAAGTGCTCTTCGAGCGCGATTCTTCGGAGGGCAAAATGACACTTGACGAAGCAATCTCCCGGCTCGTCGACTACGGCAAGGAATTCGGCACGCGCGATTCCGACATGCCGTTTATGAAAGACCTCCTCCAGACGGCCGTGGCGAAGCAGAAAGAAATAGATGAAGTCATCGTGCGCGCCGCTCCCGAGTGGCCGATAGACCGCATCGCGGCCATCGACCGCAACGTCTTGCGTTTGGGTCTTACCGAGCTCCTCTTTGCAGACCGTACACAGGTACCGGCGAAAGTCGCAATCAACGAAGCAATCGAGCTCGCGAAATCTTTCGGCAGTGCATCTTCGGGGCGATTCGTAAACGGCGTCTTGGGCGCGGTATACGTCGAGCTCGGTGAGCCGGGCAAAAACGAAGGCGGTGCCCGCAAGGATATCGGGCAAAAGCCGGTAAAAATGCCGACCGAGCATCTGGCCGGTGCGGTCGTTTATGCGCGCTCGGAAGGCGAGACGTACCTCGCGTTTGTCCACGACATTTTTGGCCATTGGACGCTCTCGAAGGGTAAGATCGAAGAAGGAGAAGATATACAGGCGGGTGCCATCCGTGAAATAAAAGAAGAGATGGGACTCGATATCAAAATAGTCCAAGAGCTCGGCGTCAATGAATATGTGGCCAACGATTCGAAGGTGGAAGGAGGCAAGAAGCGCAAACGCGTGAGCTATTTCCTCGCCGAATCCGCCTTTACTGACCTCAAGCTCGGCAGTAGCGGTGGACTTGATGATGCGCAATGGTTTCCGCTCTCCGCGGTCGGCGATTTGAATTTCTATGACGACACGCTCAAAATAATCGTCCCCGCTATCAACGTGCTTGCGCAAAAGGATACATCCGTTCCAGCTGCGTCCCCAGCTCGTCCGCGTCGGAAAAAGTAAGTATGGCAGATCTCTCGGAATTCGAGACTAAGCTTGGCCACTCATTCAGCGACAAGCGCTTGCTTCTGAGTGCGTTTACGCATCGTTCGTATCTCAATGAGAATAAGGCCGTTGGTCGCGAGCACAACGAACGCCTCGAATTTTTGGGCGATGCGGTCTTGGAGCTTGTCGTCACCGAATTTTTGTACGCCAAATATCCTGAAAAACCGGAAGGGGAGTTGACGGCTTTTCGGGCTGCTCTCGTGAATACGCAGAGCATATCGGATGCGGGAACGAAACTTGGAATAAACGAATATTTGCTCCTTTCGCGAGGGGAGTCCAAAGACACCGGTCGCGCGCGGATGATAATCCTTGCGAATGCTTTCGAGGCCCTCATCGGTGCTTTGTACCTCGACTCCGGCTACGACATTGCCAAGAAATTCATCGCAGACCAACTCTTCCACAAGACGGATGACGTCGTCGCCAACAAACTTTGGCAAGACGCCAAGAGCAAATTGCAGGAGCTCGCACAAGAAAAAAATGGCATCACACCGACCTACCAGGTCATGAGCCAAAGCGGCCCCGATCATGACAAAACGTTCCTCGTCGGGGCATTCATCGGGACTGAGAGGTTAGCAACGGGCGAAGGACGCTCTAAACAAGAAGCAGAGCAAGACGCGGCGCAGAAAGCCCTTGCGGCGAAGGGGTGGTAGGGGTCGCTCGGCGATAGCGCGCATTAGAACCCGGACTTTTTTGCTAAAAAGTCCTTAATCCTCGGCTCTTCGCCTCCGGGAGGTTCTAATGCGTGCTATCGCCTCGCGTTGGAGTTGAGAAATGCAAATACGGAGCCTCGCTTTTATTTTGATACAATGAAAGCCAATGTTCCTCAGCTTGAAATCCATAGAGCTTTCGGGATTCAAATCTTTCGGCAAGAAGACCGAGCTCTTATTCGGTTCGCCCATCACCGCGGTCGTGGGGCCCAACGGCTCCGGCAAGTCAAATGTCGCCGAAGCTTTCCGCTTCGTGCTCGGCGAGCAGTCCATGAAGTCCATGCGCTCAAAAAAGGGCGAGGATTTAATATGGGGCGGCTCGCCTGCTCTCCCGCGCATGAATCGCGCGGGGGTGAAGGTCGTTTTTGATAATTCCAAACGGCTCTTAGACCTCGATTTTAAGGAAGTCACGGTAGAACGCGTCGTGTATCGCGACGGGCAGAACGAGTATCTCCTAAATGGAACGGTCGTGCGGCTCAAGGATGTCATTCGCCTTCTGGCCGGAGCGAATATCGGCGGCTCGGGGTATCAGATAATCTCGCAGGGCGAGGCGGACCGTATCTTGAATGCCTCTCCGCGCGAGCGTCGCGAAATGGTGGAAGACGCGCTCGGCCTCAAGCTCTATCAGCACAAGAAAGCCGAGAGCGAGCGCAAGCTCGCGGAGACGGGTGTCAATATTGATAAGACCAAGTCGCTGCGCCGCGAGCTCGCACCGCATCTCAATTTCTTGCGTGTCCAAGTCGAGAAGATAGAGAAGGCGCGCGAAATGAAAGACGAGCTTGCTGTAAAATTAAATGAATATTTGGCGCGCGAGAACGCGTGGATTACGCAGGAAGACTCGCGGCTTCTCCAAGAAGTGCGTGCGCAGGAATCTGAATTGAAGCAACTTGGCGGTCGGGTCGCCGAGGCGCGCGGCAAACGTTCAGGCTCGGCCGAGCATGTGATTGCGGAGCTTCAGGCAAAAGTGGGCGAGCGCGACGCAAAGCTTTCCGAGGCGCGTCGCGAAAGCGAGCAGCTCAGCCGCGAACTTGGTCGTGCCGAGGGTGCCCTAGAAGCGAATACCGTAACGGTAGAGCAAATCGTGCCGGTGCCGCATGTGCGGCAATTTACCCGCGAACTTTCCGAAACTATTAGCGAAGCCGAGCGCGAAAATGATATTTCTGTCATCAAGAGCAGGCTTAGCCAGATTCGCGAACGCATCAAGGCCTTCGTCGAAGGCCTTTCGGGTGCCGCACCCGAGACCAATGAGGAAGTACGGCAGCAAGTTGAAGCCCTCGCGAAATCGCTCGAGCGCGTGCGCACGCAAGAGGCAGCCCTCGCGGGAGAATTGGAGACACTGCGCAAAAAGATATCAGAGGCGCGCGAGGCGGGATTCACCGCCGAGCGCGACCTCTTGGGATTGGAGTCCGGCGTGCGCGAAGCGCAGGCGAAGCTCGGCAGTGTCCAAACCGCGCGGGCGAATATCGCAGGGTTGCGGCAGCGATTCGAAGAAGAAGTCCGAGAGGGTATTGCACTCATCGGTGCCGCAGTGCACGGGTGGGAAAAGTCGCCGATACCCGAAGGGGCGCTCCTCGAAGAAGACAGGCAGCGGCAGGAAAAGCGCCGACGCGAGATAGAACGACTCAAGATAAAGATAGAGGAGTCGGGGATAGGCGGCGGCGACGCCGTTGTAAAGGAATTCAATCAGACCAAAGAACGCGAGGAGTTTCTTGCTCGCGAGCTCGCGGACCTAGAAGCTTCCGCGGAGAAATTGCACGACATCATCGCTGAGCTCGAAAAGACTATCGATGCGCGATTCACCGAAGGCATTAAGCACATCAACACGGCGCTGCAGAGTTTTTTCGCCAAGCTCTTCGGCGGCGGCCACGCGAAGCTTGAAGTAGAGGAGCCCAAGCGTCGAACGCGCGAAGTTGACCTTGACGAAGATGAAGAAAATAACGACATCGTAAGTCGTTATGAGGATGAGGAGGAATTATACGCGGGGCTTTCAATCGATGTATCGCTGCCGCGCAAAAAAATCCGCGGACTTGACGTGCTCTCGGGAGGCGAGCGCGCGCTCACGTCCATCGCCCTTATCTTTTCTATGAGCCAAGTGAATCCCCCGCCGTTTTTAATTTTGGACGAGACCGACGCGGCGCTCGACGAGGCCAACAGCAAGCGCTATGCCGACATGATAATGGAGCTCGGAGCAAAGTCGCAGCTGATAGTCATCACCCACAACAGAGCCACCATGGCCGCGGCCGGAGAGCTCTACGGAGTCACGATGGGGCAGGATGGGGTTTCTAAGCTATTGTCAGTGAAATTGGAAGAGGCGGAGAAGGTTGCTAAATAAATGTTAGTATCCCAGGTATGACAATGGAACAACCGAAAGCTCTCTCGATGGAGGATATTATCGAAGCCCGCGGTCTGGAAGCTGACCCTAAAAAACGCGAGGCTTTCAAGACGCTATTGGAACAAAAAGCACTTGAACACCTGAAAGGCACATTTCCCAAATTTGAAGAAATCTACGCACCGCAGCTTTCGCCCGAAGGTAATCTCGTACGCAAGGATGGTGGCGAGGGAAATCCGCCGACACTCGTCATGCGTGATCCGGAAGCTTACAAAAGAATAGAGGAAGAGGTGAGAAAAGAGTTGGGGATGCCGGCAATCCAATAGTGGTGTGTCGTTTGACCGTGCCATATTTTCTTGTTAGAGTGTCGCGACATATGTTGAAGATACGAATGCAACGCACCGGGCGCATCAATACGCCTTCTTATCGTATTGTCGTTTTGGAACACGCATCCAGCCCAAAGGCCGGTAAATACGTGGAGAAAGTCGGCACCTACGACCCCAAGAGCAAGCAGCGCGTACTTGATACCGAGCGCATCAAGCACTGGATATCGGTCGGCGCGCAGCCCTCGGCTACTGTGCACAATATGCTCGTATCACTTGGTGTCATTGATGCCAAGAAGATAAATGTGCTCCCGAAATACAAAGCTCCAGCAGAAGCGGCAGCGGCAGAACAAGAAGCGGAAGCCCAAAAGGATGCTGAACACAAAGCCAAAGAAGAGGCGAAAGCAGCACACGATGCGCAGGTCGCAGCAGAAGCGGAAGCCAAAGCAGCTGAGCCTGCTCTTGAACCGGGAGCCGCCGTTGCCGAAAGTACGGGCGAAGCGAAGGAGGCGGTTGCTGAGGAAGCAGCGGCCAAAGAAGCCTAATTTGGTATACTGAAAGGTACTCATTAGAAGATAGCAAGACAGATATGGAACAAGATCAGCAATTTCTGGAATACGTAGTAAAGGCGCTCGCCGACCATCCGGAGGACGTGAAGATAACGCGTGTCGTCGACGAGATGGGCGTGCTCCTCACGCTCTCAGTTCATCAAGACGACATGGGTAAGGTCATCGGCCGCTCGGGTGCGACCGCGAAAGCCATCCGCACGGTATTACGTGTCGTCGGTATGAAAAACGATGCTCGCGTGAATCTCAAGATCGAAGAGCCAGAGGGGAGTGTGCGTGGACAGGGCATGGCGCCCGACCGTGGTGAGCGCCCGCAACAAAGTCCGAGCGCGCCTTCAGAGCCGTATGTGCGCGACACAACCGTGGACGATGTCATCAAGGATCTCAAGGGTGAGTAGGGGGCGTTCGGCATCATGTACTTTTTTCCGTCGCTATCTGCCGCTGCTGCGGCAGCGCTCGGTCTCGGCGCCGCCGCGCCTGCGAAGCCGGAAAAAAGCACATAATGCCTCCCTAGAGGTTGTAAATGCTACATGCGAACTATGCTCCACTTTCACATCATCACTTTGTTTCCTGAGTCCATCGAGCCGTATCTCAAGGCCTCTATCATTGGTCGCGCTATTGCCGCGAAGAAAATAAAGATTTCATATTACGACCCGAAGAAATTTACTCGCGACAAATACGGTCGCGTTGACAGGCGACCATATGGTGGCGGACCGGGAATGGTCTTGGAGCCAGACGGAGTATTGCGGGCGGCACAGAAAGCGATAGGGAAGAAGAGAGCCGCGGAGAAAATATTCTTTGCAACGGACGGGAAATTGTTCGACGAAGCCGACGCCAAGCGTCTAGCAAAGAAGAAAGACATTCTTTTTATTTGTGGACACTACGAGGGAGTAGATGCGCGCGTACAAAAAATATTGAAGGCAAAGAAAGTTTCCGTCGGTCCGTACGTACTCACGGGCGGCGAGCTTCCTGCGGCGACCCTTATTGACGCGATTTCCCGTTTTGTGCCGGGAGTCTTGGGCAAGGCTGAATCTTTGGAAGCGAGTCGTGTATCCAGTCCGGAAGTCTACACACGTCCCGACATACTCGTGTGGAAGGGAAAAAAATACAAAGTTCCGGCCATCCTCAAATCCGGCAATCACGCCAAAATCGATGAATGGAAGAAGTCCATCCGCAAGGGCTAGTTCACGGGCTCTTCATCGGGGTACGGCGCTTGACACTAGGGGTGGTCTCGCTTATACTCTGCCGACATTTGCTACGAGCCGATTGAGTCCTGGCTGCGCTTTTAGTAAAAGGTTTTGGTTCGGGGAAGCCTTTTTAAAAGCAGATTAATATTGATTTTCACCTACGGCGAAAAACGCCGCATGGAAAATTTGTTGATATGGCGAAACTCAAATCGGTGCGACCGCAGAAGTACTTCGGCAAGTTCAGCGAGCCCTTGGTGAAATTTCCCTCTCTCGTTGAGGCACAGATAAAATCGTTCCACGATTTCGTGGAGGGTGGCGCCGAGCGCGTGTTCAAGGAATTTTCCCCCATTTCCGACCATTCCGGAAAGAAATTTGAATTGAAACTCGTGAAATTTTCTTTCGGCGAATTACGCTGGGACGAGCAGTACGCGAAGCGCGCGATGAAGACCTATGAATCGCCGCTCTCGATGGTCGTGCGTCTCAAGAACAAAACAACCGGCGACGAGAAAGAGCAGGAGATATTTCTCGCCGATTTCCCGTGGATGACGCCGCACGGTACGTTCGTCATCAACGGCGTCGAGCGCATCGTCGTGCCGCAGCTCGCGCGCTCGTACGGAGTTTTCTTTGAGTCCATCCCCTACAAAGGCAAGAATTATTTCGCAGCTAAAATAATCCCCGCACGCGGCGTCTGGATAGAAATAGAATCCGATGCCGACGGTGGTATGTACGTAAAGATAGACCGCAAGCGCCGCTTTCCCGTGACGTCTCTTTTGCGCGTACTCGGGCTCGCCACGGAGAAGGAGATTCTTGCCCAATTTGAGAAATCGCCGCTTGCCAAGGGCGCGATAGCAATCACACTCGGCCACGATCACGCGACTACGCCGGAGGAGGCATTCGTCGAGATTTACCGACGTTTGCGCGACGGCGATATCGCCACACCCGAGAGCGCGCGCGACCACGTCGCATCCATCCTTAGCCCTGAGCGCTACGATTTCTCACGCGTCGGCCGTTTCCATTTCAACCGCCGTTTCGGCCTCGGTATCGCCGAGAAAGACCTCGCCAATGTGACGCTGACGCTCTCCGACGTAATCCGCATTATCACTCACATCGCCGAATTGAACGGGAATCCTCTCGCGCAGGCCGATGATATCGACCACTTGGGATTCCGCCGCGTGCGATTTGCGGGTGAGCTTCTCGAAGGCCGTATGCGCGTGGGGCTTTCACGCATGAAGCGCAACATCCAAGACCGCATGGCAATGGTGGATGCCGAGACCACGAATCCGGTTTCTTTTGTAAACCCAAGACCGTTCCAAGCTGCCATACGGGAATTTTTCACAACCGACCAGCTCTCGCAGCTCATGCAGCAATACAATACGCTCGACGAAATCGAACACCTCCGTACGCTCTCGACCCTTGGCCGCGGCGGTCTCACCTCTGAACGCGCTGGTCTCGAAGTGCGCGACGTCCACTCTTCGCACTACGGCCGCGTCTGCCCGATTCACACGCCGGAAGGTAAGAACATCGGACTCGTCTTGCACATGTCGCTCTACGCTCGTCCCAACGAATTCGGAATCATCGAGACGCCGTACGCGAAAGTCGAGAAAGGAGTCGTCACGAAAGAAATCGTCTATTTGAACGCGCTCGAAGAAGAGCAGTACGCGATTGCGCACGCAGGTATTCCACGAGACGAATCCGGCCACATCTCTCCAAAAATGGTAGAAGTGCGCCGTGAAGGTAATCCGACATTGGTGAAGCGCGAGAACGTCGATTTCATGGAAGTCGCGACCAACCAGCCGTTCTCCGTCGCCACCTCGCTCATCCCGTTCGTCGAGAACGACGACGCCAACCGCGCGCTGATGGGTTCGAACATGCAAAAGCAGGCGGTACCGCTCGTGGTGCCCGAGGCACCGGTCGTCGCGACGGGTGTTGAAGCTGCCGCCGCGCGCGATTCCGGACGTCTCGTCATTGCTGAAGAAGCGGGCGAAGTCACGTATGCCGACGCGCAAATGATTAAGGTCAAGAACAACGACGGCAAGACCAAAGAATACCCACTCGTCAATTTCTCTCGCACCAACGGATTTACCACCTTCCACCAGCGCCCGCTCATCTCGGTGGGTGATTCGGTGAAGAAGGGGATGGTCCTCGCTGACACCTCGACCTCGGTCGGCGGTCAGCTCGCAATCGGACAAAATGTCCGCGTGGCCTTCTTGCCGTGGTTCGGCGCCAACTTCGAAGACGCCATAGTCATAAGCGAGAAGCTCGCCAAAGAAGCCCGCTTCACCTCTATCCACATGGAGGAATTTATCTGTGTCGTCCGCGACACGAAGCTTGGTGCAGAAGTCACCACCCACGATATTCCAAACGTTTCTGAATTCAAACTCCGCAATCTCGATGAGGACGGCATTATCCGCATTGGTGCTGAAGTGCGCTCGGGCGACATTCTGGTCGGCAAAGTCACCCCGAAAGGCGAGACACAGCTCACGCCGGAAGAGCGCCTTTTGCACGCGATATTCGGCGAGAAGGCAAAGGACGTGAAAGACACCTCGCTCCGCATGGAAGGAGGCAAGCGCGGCCGCGTCATCGGCGTCAAAATATTCTCACGCGAGACCGGCGACCAGCTCGAATCAGGAGTCATCAAGCGCGTACATATTGAAGTGGCGCAGCTCCGCACCATCTCGGTCGGCGACAAACTCGCAGGCCGCCACGGCAACAAGGGCGTCATCTCGCGTATTTTGCCGGAGGAAGACATGCCATTCGATGCAGACGGTAACCCCGTAGATATCATCTTGACTCCGCTCGGCGTGCCATCGCGTATGAACCTCGGACAGATTCTCGAACTCCACCTCGGACTCGCAGCAGACATGCTCGGCTACCAAGCCGTCGTGCCGTCGTTTGCCGGTGCTACCGAAGAAGAAATTCGCACTGAGCTCGCAAAAGCGGGCGTCGCGGAGACAGGCAAGCGCGTCCTCTTTGATGGCCGCACCGGAGAGGCGTTTGCGCAGCCCGTATCGGTCGGCGTCATGTACATCTTGAAGCTCCATCACATGGTGGAAGACAAGATTCACATGCGCTCAATCGGTCCGTACTCACTCACGACACAGCAGCCGCTTGGCGGTAAAGCGCAGAACGGCGGTCAGCGCGTGGGAGAAATGGAAGTCTGGGCATTTTTGGGCTACGGCGCCGCATATTCTCTCCGCGAAATTCTCACCATCAAATCCGACGACATCTTGGGTCGTTCCGCTGCCTTCGATGCAATAGTCTCCGGCAAGCGGATTGAAGAATCGAACACTCCGGCCACCTTTAACGTGCTTGTCCGCCACCTTCGGGGGTTGGGAATCGACATTGAGTTCAAGGGTGGTTCCATGTAATAAATTTTCAATTACCAATTTACAATTATCAATCAATTTTCAATGTTCCAATTTGAAAATTGCAAAATTAAAAATTGAAAATTATGCAACGCAAAAAAGACGTCGTCCCACAAGATTTTGAAGCAGTCACCATGCGGCTCGCAAGCCCCGACCGTGTGCTCGAATGGAGCTTCGGCGAAATCACCAAGCCCGAGACCATCAACTACCGCACGCAGCGCCCCGAGAAGAACGGGCTCTTCGACGAGCGCGTATTCGGACCTGAGAAGGATTACGAATGTTACTGCGGCAAATACCGAGGCATTCGTTTCCGCGGTATCGTGTGTGAAAAATGTGGCGTCGAAATCACTCGCGCCATCGTGCGCCGTGAGCGCATGGGTCACATCGATCTCGCTACCCCCGTATCGCATATCTGGTTCCTTCGCGGGATTCCTTCGCGCATCGCACTCATGCTCGGCCTCTCGGCTGCAGAAGTAGAAAAGGTAGTCTACTTCGCGGGCTACATCGTCACGCACGTCGACGAAAAAGAACGCGAGAGATTGCTCAAAGAATTGGAGCACGAATTCGCGACCAAGAACAAAGCTGCCGCGACCGCCGAGATAAAGACCGACCTCAAGGAACGCGCAACTAAGGCGAAGAAAGAGATAGAATCCATCCGCCAAGGCGTCGTCCTCGACGAGGCTGCGTACCACCTCTTCGCCGTCAAATACGGAGCGATGTTCCGTGCCGCCATCGGCGCGGAAGCTCTGTACAGCATTTTGAAAAATATCGACATTGATGTCTTCATCAAGAAGGTCAAAGGTGAATACGAGAACTCTGGTGCAGCGGACCGCGACAAACTCCGCAAACGTCTCGGTCTCGCCGAGAGCTTGCAGCGTGCGGGCGTGCGCCCCGAGTGGATGTTTATGACCCGTCTCCCCGTCGTCCCTCCCGCGCTGCGCCCGATGGTCGCGCTCGAAGGAGGCCGCCACGCGTCTTCGGACTTGAACGACCTCTATCGCCGCGTCATCAATAGAAACAACCGCCTCAAGCGATTGCTCGCCATCCACGCTCCCGAAGTCATTCTCCGCAACGAAAAGCGCATCTTGCAGGAAGCCGTCGACGCACTCCTCGACAACTCTATGCGTCGTGGCGCAGGTGTCCTCGGTATCTTGGGTGGCCGCCGCCGCGCGCTCAAATCGCTCGCTGATTACTTGAAAGGTAAACACGGGTACCTCCGTCAAAATCTCCTCGGTAAGCGTGTCGATTATTCAGGCCGCTCCGTCATCGTCGTCGGACCAGACTTGGCACTCGACGAGTGCGGTCTCCCGAAACATATGGTGCTCGAGCTTTTCCGCCCATTCGTCATTCAAGGGCTCCTCGCACGCGAACTCGCCTACAACATCCGCGGAGCTGGCCGCCTCATCGAAGACGAGGCACCAGAGGTCTGGCCGATTCTTGAAGAGGCCATCAAAGACAAATACGTGCTTCTGAACCGCGCGCCGACGCTTCACCGTCAATCAATTCAGGCGTTCCGTCCCGTGCTTATCGAAGGCAATGCCATCCAAGTGCATCCGCTTGTCTGTCCCGCATACAACGCCGACTTCGACGGCGACGCGATGGCCGTGCACGTGCCGCTTTCCGAAGCCGCACAGATGGAAGCGAAAATGATGATGTCTGCCAACAAGAACATCCTAAAGCCAGGCTCTGGCGACGTTGTCGTCGCGTCCAAACTTCTCGATATCGTCTTGGGCTGCTACTGGATGACCAAGTCCGTAGACGGTCAGAAGGGCGAGGGGAGTGCATTTCCTTCCACCAACGCCGCTATCACCGCACACGATTTTGGGGCGGTAGATTTGCGCGCGAAGATTAAAGTGCTTCCGACAGAAAACAAAAAGTACGCGCAGTACGAGGGCAAAGTCTTTGAGACGACCGTTGGTCGCCTCCTCTTCAATTCTGTTCTCCCGAGTGATTTCCCGTACCTCAACGAAGAAATAACCAACAAGCGCATGGGAGCACTCGTGCAGAATCTCGTGACGCACTATAGCCTCGACGGTATCCCCGCGATTCTCGACAAAATTAAGGCATTCGGATTCCGCTACGCAACCTATGCGGGCATCACGTGGGCCATCTCGGACGTCGTCATTCCGGACGTCAAAGAAGACATGGTCAAAGCTGGCCGCGAACAAGCAGCTAAAGAGCTCGAGAACTACAACCAAGGACTCCTCACCGAAGACGAACGCCGTCGTGCGACCATCGAGATTTGGGGCAGGGTATCTGGCGAATTGCGCAAGCACGTCGTCGAAGCGCTCGACAACACAGGCCCCGTGCACGACATGATTACCTCGGGTGCGCGTGGTTCCGTCGTACAGCTCCACCAGATGGTGGGCATGAAAGGCCTCATCACGAACCCCCGCGGAGAAATCATTGAATTCCCTATTACTTCGAGCTTGAAAGAGGGCCTCACGCCAATCGAATACTTCATCTCGACGCACGGTGCGCGCAAAGGTCTTGCCGACACCGCGCTCAATACCGCACGCGCCGGATACCTCACACGCCGCCTCTTCGACGTCGCACACGACGTCGTCGTCTTGGAAGACGACTGCGGTACGAAAGAGGGAGTCGTCATCAACCGTCCGGGCAAAGAAAATATCGGCGGCTCGTTTGCCGACCGTGTGAACGGCCGCGTGCTCGCTGAAGATGCTGCGGGCTTCAAGCGCAATCACCTCATCAACCGCGACGATGCGAAAGTAATTGAAGACAGCAAGGCGAACGAGGCAGTAGTCCGCTCTCCGATGACCTGCCGCGTGGCGCGCGGTGTCTGTCAGAAGTGCTACGGTATGGACCTCACGACGGGCGAGATAGTGGACGTGGGCGAGGCAATCGGTGTCATCGCCGCGCAAGCTATCGGTGAGCCGGGAACGCAGCTTACGATGCGTACCTTCCACACGGGAGGAGTAGCCACCGCAGGCGGAGACATCACCATGGGTCTGCCGCGTGTCGAGGAAGTCTTCGAGACGCGCGCGCCGAAGCTCCCTGCTACCATTTCCCGTATCTCAGGCGTTGTCACTGATATCACGAAAGACGGTCAAGAGACCGTCATCACCATCGTTCCGGATGTCGCTTCACTCGCGAAGACCGCCAAAGCGCAAAAGAAGGAGACCGAGTACCGCATTCATCCACTTCGCACTATTCTCGTGAAGCAGGGTGCCACCGTCACAAAAGGAGATTTCCTCACCGACGGTTCTGCCGACCTCGAGGAGCTCTTCACGCTCGCGGGCAAGGAGCGCGCACAGCAATACATCATCAACGAAATTACGCGCATCTACGAGTTGCAGGGAGTCTCGACGGGCCGCAAGCACTTGGAGGTCATCGTCAAGCAGATGTTCTCGCGCGTTTCCGTCACGACATCGGGCGACACGGGAGTTTCGGCGGGGGAAATCGTCGCCGACTTCGAATTCGAGCGCATCAACAAGATTCAGAAAGAAGTGGAGGGCGAACCGGCCAAGGGCAAGCAGCTCCTGCTCGGCATCACCGAGGTCTCTCTCACACGTGCATCCTTCCTCTCTGCCATCTCATTCCAAAACACGCCGCGCAAACTCGCCGAAGCCGCCGTCTCGGGTGCCGTGGACCGCCTCATCGGTCTCAAGGAAAACGTCATCATCGGCCGCCTCATCCCCGCAGGTACGGGATTCAAGGGAAGCAAGAAGCACGCGATGATAGCCCAAATGGAAGCCGACTTCGCCGCCTCAGCACCCGCTGAAGTGCCTGAAAGCCAGAGCCGCAAGGAGTCAGTTGAGCGATAGACAATACATTAGTAACGACACAAGAAGGGCAGGCGACTGCCCTTCTTTGTTTTTACGGACATAAAGAGTGATAATGAACACCCATGGCCGACACCGTTCAACAAATCAAAGACCGGCTCTCGATAGTCGACGTGGTCTCACAATACGTGAAGCTTGACCGCGCTGGCGCTTCTTTGCGCGCGCGGTGCCCTTTTCATGCGGAGCGGACGCCTTCTTTCCACGTGTCGCCCGAACGCGGCACGTATCACTGTTTCGGCTGCAATGTCGGCGGCGATATTTTTTCATTCGTCGAAGCTATCGAGGGTCTCGATTTCAAGGGTGCGCTCAAAGTTCTCGCCGAGCGGGCGGGAGTGGAGTTGGTCTACGAGCGCGGCGGCAAAGAAAAGAAGGATGAGCGCGAGCGGCTCTTCGAGCTTCTGGAGGCGACGACCATTTTTTATACGTCGCGTCTCAATGATGCGGCAAAGAAATATTTGAAGGAGCGCGGCATGACCGACGCAACCATCCAAGCATTTCGACTCGGGCTCGCGGGGGACAGTTGGTCCGAGCTTTCCGACTATCTGAAGGCAAAGTCCGCCCAAGGCGGATCGGCCTCGGGCCGATTTACCGAGCGGGAAATGCTCGAGGCGGGTGTGGCGAAGAAAAATGAACGGGGGAGCTTGACCGACAAGTTCCGTAACCGCATCATTTTCCCGATTGCCGACAGTGCGGGGCGCGTTGTCGGATTTTCGGGAAGGATTTTCGGCGAGGCCGCCTCACCAGACGCGCCCAAGTACCTCAATAGCCCCGAAACCCCGCTTTTCCACAAATCCCGCGTCCTCTACGGCTTCGATAAGGCAAAAGTGGCTATACGTAAGCTTAATTGCGCGGTTCTGGTGGAGGGCCAGATGGACCTGCTCGCTTCGCATCAGGCGGGGTGGGCGAATACCGTCGCCGTATCCGGCACCGCGTTCACTCCCGAGCACGCCGCACTCGTGAAGCGCATGACAGAAAATATTGTGCTCGCACTCGATGCCGATGAGGCGGGAATAAAAGCGGCAGGACGCGCCGCGCGTACCGCTTTGCAGGGCGGTCTCAATGTAAAGGTAGCCCAGCTCCCCGCGGGCCAAGATCCCGCAGACCTTATCCAGAAATCGGGCGCGGACGAATGGAAAAAAGCGATTCGGGATTCAAAAGATATCATCGCGTTCCTCCTGGACGTGCTCGAAGAACACATGCCGCAGAAAGATAAATTCCGGCGGGCGGTGGAAACGATAGTGCTTCCATTTCTTTCCGACATGCAGAGCCCGATTGCCCGCGAGCAACACGTGCACGAGATTGCACGGCGTCTCGGCGTGTCTGAGGCGGCCGTGAGCGAAGCGCTCGCAAAATTGCCTCGCCTCGCCGAAGCCTTGCGCGAAGGCGGGCCGGCAACAGCAAATCCCGCACCGAAAACGTCACCGCGGGACACGCGCGCCTCCGATAGAGCGAAGCAGGCGTTCGCCATCCTGCTGTGGCAGCAGTCGTTGGCGAAACCTTCGATAGATGTCGCAGGGTATGCACGCGATCTGGAGGCCGCAGTGGGTCCGGAGGCGTTTGCGGCTCTCGCAACTCTCTCCGAGGGGGAGCGGGAAGCACTTAGATTTTCTGCCGAAAAACTTCATGGCAAGAGTACCAACCCCGAGCGGGAGACCAAAGCGCTGCTCCTAGTTATCCTCAAGGAGCTTCTCGCCGCAGAACTCGACGACGCTACGATGGCTCTAAAGAAGGCTGAAAACGGCAAGAACGAAGATGAGATAGACCGCCTCATGGGTGTGTGTAAACTGTTGACAACTCGCATTGCACTATTACACGAGAACGTGTAGACTGCCTCGCTTGGTCTTCCAACGGCTTATTCTCGATGTAGATAAGCACATTCCTCGGTAAGACTATATCAATTCAAACGACCTTCTCTAGGGAGGGCGTTCTTCGCGGCTCATTTTTTGGAATATGGCAAAGAAAAAAATAAAGAAACTAAAGAAACGAAAAGCGGTAAAACCAGCCTCGCGTCTAGGCGGGAAGACAAAACGCTCTGTGCGCAAGAGCGTCGTTTCGCGTACCAAAAAGCGCGCTGCTGCTAAGAAAGCGCGCGCGGTCAAAAGGAGTGCAAAAGCTTTGAAAGCGCGACACAAGAAAGCAGCTTCTGCATCAGCATCTACCAAGAAAGGTGCGGGCGACAAGCGACAAAATAAAGTCGAGGCGCTTATCTTGATGGGTAAGGAGCGCGGGTACATCACCTACGACGAAATTCTCCGCGAGTTCCCGACGATTGAAGACAACGTTTCTCTGCTCGAAGAAATTTACGATCGCTTCTCGGTCGCAGGCATTGATGTCTTGGAAGGCGGCGGCATGCTCGAAGACAGCTCCGCTGATTCCGTCTTAGCGAGCAAGAAATTGCAAAATCGCCGCTCGGACGCGGGCTACGACTCCGTGCAGATGTATTTGCGCGAAATCGGTCAGTATCCGCTTCTCAACGGTCAGCAAGAGAAAGACCTCGCGAAGCGCATTCTTCTCGAAGACAACGAAGCCCGCAACATTCTCGCTCGTTCCAACCTCCGCCTCGTCGTCTCTATCGCCAAGAAATACGTCAACCGCAGCCCCGACCTCACGCTCCTCGACTTGATTCAGGAGGGGAATCTGGGCTTGTTTAAAGCCGTGGATAAGTTTGACTACACCAAGGGCTACAAATTCTCTACCTACGCCACGTGGTGGATTCGCCAAGCCATCACCCGCGCTTTGGCCGACCAGAGCCGCACTATCCGCATTCCCGTACACATGGTGGAAACTATCGCCAAGTACAAGCAGAAAGTGCGCGAGCTCAATCAGCACTTGGGGCGCGACCCGCTGCCGGAGGAAATCGCCGCGGAAATGGGTATCGAAATAGACAAAATCTACACGATTCAGAAGATAAATCAAGACACGGTCTCGCTCGAATCGCCGGTCGGCGAAGATGACGACGAGCGCTCAACTCTCGGCAGCTTCATCGCCGACGACACGATTGCCTCGCCCGACATGGATGCTTCCCGCAGAATCCTCAATGAGCAGATGAGTGAGATTCTGGAGGAGCTCTCTCCAAAGGAGCGCAAGATATTGGAAATGCGCAACGGTCTCACCGACGAGGGGATTTGCTTCACCCTCGAAGAGGTGGGGCGCGAATTCGGCGTCACGCGCGAGCGCATCCGCCAAATAGAAGCCAAAGCACTAGAGAGAATCCGTTTTCACGAAAGAGCGAAGCAATTGCGGAGTTATTAAAAACGAACGGCCGGGCTTCCCGTGAGGGGCCCGGCCGTTTCTTATGGCCGTGGGGGACGTCCCTACACAGGCAATCCCCACGAGCTGCGGTGCATTCGTATCAACATGTCGCGGGCGCGATTCCGTGTGATGAAGTTCGCAAGACTTCGCATCACCAAGAACCAACCCAGCACGGTAAGACCGATTGTCGCGTAGAGCATCGGGATACCAAACTTCTGGTACACCATCGCTCCCGCGAAGACGGCGAGGAAACCGGCAAGCATCGAGAGATTGTCCTCGAGTTTTCGCGTGAAGCCCCCGCCCGCCGTCCATGCCATGAGCAGAGTCATAGCGAGCCCGATGATTTTCCACACGAAGTCTTCGCCCGGTCTTATCGGCGATTTTGCGATTGGAAGCCAAAGGACGACAAGCGGCACTGCAATGCACAAAAGTGCCAGAATGCCAGCGTCACGAGCGTTGCGACAATTGAGGCCGTTAAAGATCAGTCTGCGAATACGAAGCATTCTTCTCCTCCTTTGTTGTGGAAGCGGTTGCCTCCGCAGAGTTTTCCAATGCTATACCCCCGTCCCGCATTTGTCCAAAGCAAGACCCGTATCGGTGGCCGAGGCCGATACGGGTCAATCAATACTGCCTTTATAGTTTTTGGGGACGATTATCCGCATGCCCAACCGCACCCACCACCAATCGGGGAGTAACGGCTCATTCCGCATGAGGGTATTCATAATCATACTGGTCGTGCAGCTGAAGAACGTCGGCCACGCGCAGCTCATCAGAAGCTCCGGCGTTCCGTTGAGCGAGTGAACGACCCATGTGAACGCCAAGGTCATTAGCGCCGGAACCCCGCTACCCAGCGTGTAGGCTGGTAGCGGTCGTCGGATGAGCGAGAGGTGTTGCGCGACTCTTGCTGTGACACCCGTCGAAACGGCGGACAGCGCCGCCTGCCAGCCTCCCGCGAACAGGTATTCGTGGAGCCCGTGATGCCTGTTGACCCAAGCGACAATTGCGCCGTTGACTAGGGCCGAGACAAGTGCCAACTTCCAGTTGAATACGTTGTGGTAGGCCGCCACAACGCGTTTGTAGTGCGTCATGGTTAGCCTCCGTAGAACAATAGCGCTCAGTTGCGCCGGAAGAATCCTACTCCTCCATGAATATTTGTCTAGAAATACCCCGTCCGGGTTTGCATAGCCCCGTAGTGAGCTTCGCTCTGCTACTGGGGTCCAAATGCTTAGGGTTTAGGAACGGAGCGGCGGCGGATAAGGCAGATAGCGACTACGACTAGGTTGGCTACGATGATGGTGACGATGTACGTCAGGGTTAAAATGTTGAATGCGTCAAGCGCGAAAACTGAAAGGATGTTTCCGACGACGAATGCTACCCAAGTCCCTACGGTTTCGCTCCATGGTTCCGCGAAAGATTTTCTGAATGTAGGAAGATAGCCCGCTATATCGATAGCGGTCGCTAAAAGCACCGCAAGCACCGGATTATCTAACCCCCACCACACAAGTATCGCTCCCAGAGCCGCGACGAGCGCGATGGTGTCGAAAGTGGTTATGTTGCGGGTGCCGTATTTGAATGAAAGGAGAAAAATGGCGAAGACGAATCCCGTGCCGATGGTGAGATTGACGGCACCCCAGCTACCACCCCCGTACCAAATGCCCGCGACGGCTATGCTCTGCGTAATTGCCCAAATGAGCCAGGTGTAAATGTGGGGTTGTGTTCGCCCTTGCAGGAGGTCGCGAATGTATGGAAAAAAGGCGGTAACAGTAATCACTGCCGCCACAATCGCAAAAATACTTTTTAGTTCAAACTCCATATTCGGCAAAACTTCTGTCAACTATACCCCCGTCCCGCGTTTGTCGAAAACAATAATTTCTTATTTGTTTATTCAATTGAATAAACAAATAATTTTATACTCCACCTCGGGTGTGTCCAAATAGGGGATTCCGTTATTCTCTAATTCGCGCGAATAAGCGAATAGTTGTCCAAAAGACGAGCGGCCAACCTCGGGCTGTCTATCTAGTGTGGAGAATCTTGCGCAAATGGGCAATGGAAACGGACAACACACCTTTGTATCTTTCTTGCCTCGGTTCTTCCGACACGAGTTCCGGACGGAAGTCTTCAACATCGTGCGGTAACATGTCACTAGGGCCGAGCCACACCGCGTCACCGCCTTCGTCATCATGGTGTTCGTAGTGTAAAACGCGGTACGCGGTATCCGGTATCAATTGTGGAGCCAAAGCCGCTAGGACCGGGTCTTCGAGTCCATGACGGAGCTTGACGAGATCGCCTTTTGTAAATTTCTCGTTCGGATTCTCATTAGCATCCTCTATCATCCTTATATGCTATAACTCCGCCGTGGGTTTGTCCAAATCGGGCGGATGGCCTATAGTTGCTCTATGCATAAGACTATTTCCACGGACGAATTGAAAAAGAGGCTCGATGCGGGGGAGGCGAATTTCGTGCTCATCGACGTGCTTTCCAAAGAGAAGTACGCGGCGCGGCATGTGCCGGGCGCCCTAAACATTCCGGAGACGCTCGACTACGCAAAGACATTCGAATCCGCACTTCAAGTGCCCCAAGACACCGAGATAGCGGTGTACTGCAGTTCGAGCACCTGCCAGGCGAGCGTGCGCGCGGCGGATGCGCTGGAGAAAGCAGGGTATACCAACGTCGTCCACTACAAAGACGGAATTGCAGGGTGGCAGCAAGCGGGGCTTCCGCTCGAATCTTCAAACTGAACCTGCTCTCCCTAGCGGCGTTTCTTGCGTTTCGGTGCGCGAGCGGCGAGCATCGCCCGTTTGGCCGCGAGACGCTTTGCCGTCTTTCGGGAACGCGACTTTTTATTTTTGATATCCTGACTTGCTCGTTTTGCCATGCGTAGGATTATATCCTATTCCAGATTTTCTCCAAATCATCTCCACATCTATATTCTTATTCGCGCGAATTAGAATATAATACTGAGATATGAAAGAGGCGGAGGGGGAGCGGCTGCTGAAGGCGCTAGCAAATCGTCGACGACTCGCAATCTTGAATGTATTGGCGAAGAGAAAGGAAGCCAACGTCAGCGACATTTCCGAGATAATACGCTTGTCTTTCACGTCTACCTCGAAGCACTTGACGATGCTTGAACGGGCGGGGTTTGTCGAGAAAGAACAGCGCAGCTTGAATATGTTCTACCGCATCGCACCGGACGCTCCAGCAATCCTAAAAGCGGTAGCTGCTATGTTCTAATTCGCGCGAATAAGCATATAAGGGGAAAGTGGTATGAAGAAAAAAAGGAGTTTTAAGAAAGGTTCACTTCCCATTGCGCACTGGAGCCACTCGTCGCTCATGGCTTTTTTGCGCAATCCGCTCGCGTGGTACAAGCGCTATGTCGAGAAGGTCTACGATACGCCTTCCAACCCCTCTTCTTTTGTCGGTCGAGCGGGGCATGTGGCACTCCAGCATTTTTATGGCGGGATAGCGAAAGAAGGCGCCATTGAGCTCGGGCTCGAGTATTTGCGCAATGTCTCGGACTTCGAGATTAACTTCGGCAAAGCGAAATCGCGCCGCGCGCAGAAAGAAAAGCGTATGCAGATGGAACGCGATTATTTGCAGGCCATCGCCTTCTATCTCGCGCGGGCACCCAGACACAAAGTGCTTGGTGTGGAAGTGGTGGCGACGGCGGAGGTGAAAGGACTGGCACTTCCCATTAAAGCTGTTTCTGACTTGGTGGTGGAGTCCAGGATTGATTCAGGGGCAGTCGACATCGTGGACCATAAATTCGTAGATACCTTCAGCAAAGGCCGCGGGCAAAAAACGCTTTTTGTGATGCAGGCGATTTTTAACTATTACACGGTCAAACAAAAGTACGGCAAAGAGGTGCGACGATTTATCGTACAGGAGTGCAAGAAAAGGAAAAACGCCGACGGCAGCAGCCAGATGCGCCGTTACATCATCAACTTCGCCGATGTCAGAGAAGAGTTCGAGGTCTTCCACCGGCTCGTAAACGACGCGACGGCCGAGATATCGCGCCGCCGTATCTACCTACCCAATCCATCAGACATGTTTGAAGGCGAGAACAGTTTCGATATCTACCGCCTGGGGCTTGTAGACGAGTAGCTTGCTAGAAGCGGGCCCCCGTGGTTAAATCGTTGCGGCTTTGTACGCATCCCATTCGGGATGAGCCTAGAATAAGGATAACGATCATGCCCCAACCAAGCATGGATCAAGCTTTAAGCGACAGGCATCTCGTGGTGCTTCGGACCGCTTGTGAGTATCGGCGGCATCTTCACAGTGGCAGCAAGATCGAAGAGTTAAGTTCGATCACAGATCTACCGAACGAAACGATTATCGAAGTTGCTGAAACGGTGCGCAATTCCTATTACGACGGTGCGGAACTATTCACGCTTCCAGAGAAGATGTATCTGGTCATCGGCTGGCGGCAGGGTCAAGCTTTTGCCGTCACGCCTGCGCTCGGCACTGTCGGGGAGAAGCAGCTGTTCCAGCTGGCACTCGTTATCATCGAGACAGCGAAAGCCAAGATTGATCCGCAAGGGCAACGGAAGGCTGATCGGGGCACCCGTAAGGGTCTTCTCATCGCAAGCGTCTTATTCGCAGTGCTCGCCGCACTAGCCTACGCCTTTGGCGTGGAGTCACGAGGCGAAGCGGCGGCCGTGTTTCTGATAATAGTGGCCCTGTTTCTGTCCGGGTTTTCTCTGGTGTTGATGCCCTGGAGCAACCGGAATACAAGAATCAACACAAATCGTGCGTTGCACGAAATGTGCTCGGCATAAACAGCGGCCTTGCTCGCCGCGGAAAATGAAAAGGGCGCGCCGCGGCGCGCCCTTTTGTTACCTGCTTCTGACCTTCAATTTGGTCTGCCTTACAGAATCCTTCCGACATGTTTGAAGGCGAGAATTCCTTCGACATCTACCGCCTCGGGCTGGTGGACGAATAGTATGCATTTGTAATCGCGACTTTTGTGCTGCATAGTAAGGTGGGAAACATCGGAGGATTATCATGCAGCGTTCAACCCGCATCGTGCTATCCCACGCGGCCTTCGCCTTGTGGATTATCCTAGCGCTCATTTTGCAGTTTGTGGCAGCTGCAGCTGTCTTCGGCGCGTTCGTTGCGCTCAGCCAATCGTGCTGGCTTGTCGGATTGCTCGTCGTTGTTGCCATGGTCGCTGAACTCTCGAGTATCGCGATTTTCGGCAGGATCCAGCGAACAATTCCTGCCGACGTTGATGGCATAACCCGAGCGACTGCTCCATAGCGGAACAGTGGAAGGGAAAAGGGCGCCCGCGGGCGCCCTTTTGCTTTATCTACTTCTTACTTTCAACTTCGTCTGTCTCTTCTTGTTTATCTTGGGCAAGCGAATCATGAGGATGCCGTGCTTCTCGGACGCTTCTGCGATGTCCACGTCCACTTCTTCAGGGAGAAGGATAGTGCGGGAGAATGAGCCCCAGTAGAGTTCGCGCTGGAAATAGTTGTCTTCTTCCACCTCGCGCTCATCCTCGCGCATGCCTGAAATCGTGAGCATCTCGCGGGTGAGGGAAATGTCTATTGAGGTGGGCTGCACGCCCGCGACCAGCGCTTTGACGACGATTGCGTCGGGCGTCTGGTAGATGTCTACCGCGAGCTCGCCTTTGGGCTCATCGCCCGACCAGCCCTCGTCACGTGTATTGATGTGTGCATGCCGCTCCTCACCTTCACCTTCAAATACCGCAGGGTGCGCACCCGCACCGTCGAAGAAATCTTCGTAGTCGTCACTCTTTCCAGTGAGTCGGGAAAAAAAGCTGGGTTTCTTTAGGAGCGCCATAGTGTTTTTTTAACGATGGGATGTATTCGTTTGATATATTCTAGCACGGCCAGGAGCGCGATAACTCCTATCCAGACGAGCCCGAAGGTGCGCAAGAGGTGTTCTTCGGGTGTATTCAGTATAAGGAAGTTGAAGGTACTGTGCAAAAGGATGGCGAGGATAACTCCGATGAAGGTGAACCACCGCTTCGCGCTGCGCGACTTGTAGAAAGCAATACCGATTGCGGCGCCGATGACGGCCGATGAGAGCACGTGCAGGAGCGTCGCGCCGACGAATCGGAGGTTGCCAGTCAAGACCGTCTGGAGGAGCGAGTCGCCCGAAAGAGGCGAGAGGAGAAAGAGCGTATTTTCTGCAGCCGCAAATCCGAGGGCGACGGTAACCATATAAATAACGGGGTCAATCGGCTCGTCGTCTTCACGCCTGCGAAGCACGGTGAGCTTGGCCATCACATACTTGATGATCTCTTCCATCGCCGACCAGACGATGAAGGTGAGCGTGAGCGTGCTCGCCGCCGTGAGTACGAAAAGGTCTTGCCCCTTCAGATAAGAAGCCGCCATCTTTTCGAGCGGTATCACGACCGCGACCGCGACCATACCTGCGAGGAAGGCGAGAGCAATGAGCCGCCGCGGCTCGGGGTGCACGCTATCTTCGCGTCGCCAAAACCACAACCACGCGAGCGCGGGAAGCACCCCTCCGGCAAACGCTGCGAGTACGGGCGTGAGTTCAGACATCGGTCTTATTATACTTGGATAAACGCTCATGGATCGTCGAGGCTGCCTGACTGGGAAGATTTCTCAAGCTATCGATTTCTACGTGGGATACAGGTATCAATGCGATTTCTACACCACCTGGGCTTTGAAACGTATCTGCGCCAAGATCACTCAAAGTCTTTGATTCCAAATCATTCAGTGTCGCGAGGGAAACATAACCGATATTCTGCTCCTCGCAGTTTTTTCGGATTGCCTTTACCAGTTTGAGCAGCACTCCCGGACTTCTTTCCGCTTCTTCTATAGCGAGATATTGAAGGTAGAAAGTCTTTCCCTTGGGAGTTTCAATAGTCTCGTATGCGAGAGAACCAATAGAAGCCTCTCCTCGACGTAAGACCAAAGCGGAATCTCCATCCCCTAGATATGTGTTCTCCCACCGCGCTGGTTCTTTTTCTAAACCCTCGTTCATACCGGCCACTTGGAGACCATAAGGAGGTCGGACTGCTTATTCGGCAATTGCTGCCAGATGGCTTCCGTGACGAAGGGCATGAAGGGGTGGAGGAGGCGCAAGGAAGTATCGAGTATGGTGTATAGGGCGCGGGCGCGGGAAGCAGCTGCTTCGCCACCTGCTTTGAAAATCGGCTTAGACTCTTCGAGTATCTCTGCCGCGAAGCGGTCCCAGACGAAGTGGTAGATTTGGTCTGCAGCGAGGTCGAGGCGGAAAGTGTCAATGTTGCTCGATACTAGTTTTGCAACTTCTTGCGCTTCGGCAACAATTTTTTCATCTTCGACAGTAAGCGTTGCTTCTCCATCCTGCGGATTTTCAAGCACAAAACGGGTGATGTTCCAAAGTTTGTTGGCGAAATGTTTGTAGCCACGTACGCGGTCTTCGGAGAGCTTTAGGTCGTTGCCCGGCGACGCTCCAATGATGAGGGAGAGGCGAGTCGCATCGGCACCGTATTTTTCAATCATCGTGAGCGGGTCGATAATGTTGCCCAAACTCTTCGACATCTTGCGACCTTGTCCGTCGCGCACGAGTCCGTGCAGATAAACCTTCTTGAAGGGGACTTCGCCGCGAAGGAATGTGCTCATCAATATCATGCGCGCCACCCAGAAGAAAAGAATGTCATATCCCGTTTCGAGCACGGCAGTCGGGTGGTATGTCTTCAGGTCGGACGTTTCTTCAGGCCATCCTAAGGTGGAGAATGTCCAAAGGCCCGACGAGAACCACGTGTCGAGCGTGTCTTCATCTTGTGTCCAGCCCTCGCCATCCGGTGGTGTCGTTCCAACGTAGACTTCTTGCTCTTCGTCGTTGCCAGCCCGAGGCTGGTCGGCCTTGGGCCGAAACCAGGCGGGGATGCGGTGCCCGAACCATATCTGCCGCGAAATGCACCAGTCGCGGAGATTGTCTATCCAGTGGTAATAAATCTTCTCGAAACGTTCGGGCATTATCTCGGTCTGTTTTGACTCTACAACTTCACGCATCCGCTCTTTGAGCGTCATTGTTTTGCCGTCCGGGAATTTGGCCTCCTTGTTGACCGCGATAAACCACTGCCGCTTTATTTGCGGCTCGATGATTCCGCCGCCGCGGCTGTTGGTCGAGACGTTGTGCACGTAGCCTTCGTCCACTTTTGAGACGAGGCCCTTGGCCTTCAGCTTCTCGACGATTGCCGCGCGTGCTTTCTTGATGTGTTGTCCTTTGAATTCTCCCGCGATATCGAGCAGTATTCCGCGGTCGTCTATCACGCGCTCGATGTCGAGATTGTGGCGCTGCGCTATCTCGAAGTCCATGACACTGTGCGCGGGGGTAATCGTCATCGCGCCCGAGCCGAACTCCATATCGGCCGCCTTGTCCTTGATTATGGTTGCCGTAATCGGGCCGTTTATCCATTCGAGGTCGATTTTTTGTCCGTGCTCGTATTGCTTGTACCGTTCGTCGTCGGGATGCATGACCACATATTTGTCACCGAATTTCGTTTCGGGGCGCACCGTACCGATATCGAAGGGACCGTATTTGAAATGATAGAAAGCGTCTTTCTGCTCGACGTACTCAATTTCGTCGTCGGACACGGTCGTCTGCAGTTTCGGGTCCCAATTTACAATGCGGTCGCCGCGATAGATGAGCCCCGCGTCGTACATGCGCACGAACGCCTCCATGACCGCCGCATAGCGTTTCTCGTCCATGGTGTACGCGTAGCGACTCCAATCGAGAGACGAGCCCATTTTTTTCGTTTGATTGATGATGGTCGTCTTGCTCTCCTCGACGAACGCATCGATACGCTTCATCAGCTCTTCGCGTCCGAGATCATGCCGCGTTTTTTTCTCGCTCTTGTAGATGTCCGTCTCCACCTTGGATTGCGTCGCGATAGCGGCGGAGTCCGTCCCCGGTACCCAGAGCGTCTTGTACCCGCGCATGCGGTGATAGCGTATGAGAATGTCTTCGATGGCAAGCATCGCAGCGTGCCCCATATGCAAAGTGCCTGTCACATTGGGCGGGGGCAACACTATTGAATAGGGCTCGGCGTCGGGCTTCGTAATGCCTTTTTTGATACAGACGTCCGGATTGGCATAGCCGCTCTTTTCCCACACGTCGAGCATCTGAGGCTCCTGCTCGCTCGGATTGTAGGGCTTGAGGAAAGCCTTAGGCGCTTTTGATGGCTCCATGGCGACACTTTAACACGAAATGGCTTCAGACTGTGAGTTGAAGATTGCCCCTCGCGCTCAGTGCGGCGGGGTCGGTAAAATCTTTTTTGAGCGCATGAAAGTAGCCGGCGAGGGCTATCATAATGGCATTATCGGTGGCGAGCTCGGGCGGGGGAATCAGGAGTTTCGGACCTGCCTCCGCCAAGGCTTCGGCAAGGCGAAGACGAATGTAGGTGTTGGCCGAGACGCCTCCACCCACGACGACCGTGTTTGCGCCGAACTCATCCACCGCGCGGAGGGTTTTCGTCACGAGTACGTCGGTGACCGCTTCTTCAAATTCGCGTGCAATCCCCATCCTGTCTTCGTCGGATAATTCTCCGGCTTCCACAAGGCGACGCACGGCCGTCTTAAGTCCCGAGAACGAGAAATCAAAGTTCTTTTCATGCAACATCGGCCGCGGCAAAGTCGGCGCGTGCAGGGGAATCCCTTGACGCCGCGATTCCGCCGCGAGACGGGAAATTTCGGGACCGCCCGGGTAGGGAAGTCCTAAGAGCCGCGCGACCTTATCGAATGCTTCGCCGGCCGCATCGTCGCGCGTCTGCCCGATGAGTTCGTATGTTCCGAACTCTTTGGAGAGCACGAGCTCGGTGTGTCCGCCCGATATAAGGAGCGCGAGTACGGGGAACTCAACCATATGCATCTTTCCCGATATACCAACATACTTGGGTATGTGGGTATGTTCTATTTCGACCAGTGACATGATGATGTGGCCTTCCATATGATTGACTGCGACAATAGGGATGTTCCACACCGCCGAAAGCGCCTTCGCAAAGTTGATGCCCACCCAGAGCGCTGGCTCGAGCCCTGGTCCATGTGTGACAGCTATGGCATCAATGTCGGGCTTTCCATGGTGTCTCAAAAAGGGAACGAGGCTTGCGTGCAATTCCGGTTCCCGTTCAAGAATCGAGTTGAGAGTTGATAATTGAGAGTTGGTAAACTCCCGACTTCCGACTGCCGACTGCGAACTTTCCTTGAGGGCCCGCTCAAGCAGCGGCACGAGATTTTTCGCGTGTTCGCGTTTGGCGAGATTGGGAAAGACACCCCCGAACTCCGCGTGCAGCGCGGCCTGTGAGATGAGCGCGTTGCCGAGCATTTTCCATTCGAACGATGGTCCGAATGTTCCGTTCGCCTCTATCAAACAAACCGCTGTCTCATCACAACTCGTCTCTATTCCCAAGATTTTCATACGTAAGAGTTTCGCCTGCCCCGTTGGGAGCGAAGCTTTCCAATGGGGTTGCAGGAAGTCTCGATTCCCAAGATGCGCACGCTCCAGTTATAGCGCATAATGACGATTTATGAAATCGATATGGCGCTCCGATCCTCCAAATACGAGAAATCCCCTACGTTTCTTTCTGTTTTCCTCGCAACCACACTGGAAGGTCGCTTTGCTGGCAATAGTGCTTGCGTCGATTGCCAACGCTTTTGCGGCGAGTGCTTCGTATGTATTCAAGCTCATCACCAATGCCGCAGTAGGACTTCCTGCTCCAGAGGCATATGTAGATCTCTTGTGGGCGTCAGGTCTCTCGGTACTGGTGCTCGCCGTCGCCAAATTATTTTGGCGCATCGCGGGTTTTGCGGGAGCCCAGTGGTCTATGAACTCGCTTTCGACGGCACGGTATGCACTTACCTCGTACGTCACGTTGCACAGCCGCGCCTACTTTTCCGACCGATTCGCAGGGTCTCTGGCAAATAAGATAAGTCATGCGGCGCGAGGGATGCGCGAAGCAGTCGAATTGTTCTTGTGGGAATTTCTCGAACTCGCGATTACAGCCGCCGCAAGTTTGCTCATCCTCTTCACCACCAACGCGACCGTCGCATTCATTTTCTTGGTATGGATTATCGTGGTCATCGCGCTCAACATTGTCTTTGCCCGCAAGCGTATTCCGTATTCGGTGCAGTCTCAAAAACTGGAAACAAGCTTGAATGGTTCGACGGTCGACCTCTTGGGCAATGTAGGGACGATGCAGGAATATGCGCGTCGTTCATATGAAATAGAACGGCTGCGAAGTGCGACGGACGAGAGACGTAAAGCGGGACTCAAAAATTGGTATTTCGGCGAATGGATACGCATCATGAACAGCATCCTTCTCGTTATCTTTGGCAGCATTATGGCGTTCACCGTCGTGCATTTTGCGCAGCTTGGCCTGGTTTCCACCGGCGATGTCGTCCTCGTCATCGCGGTTATTTTCCGGGTCGAAGGCTTGCTCCAATCGCTCGGCTCCAACATCAACCGTTTTGCGGAAATCTGGGGGGAAATCGAGGAGAGTCTTGAGGAAATCATCGAACCGCATGAAATACCCGATAGGGCGGGTGCGCGCAAACTTCTTGTGACGCGCGGAGATCTTTCACTCCACAACGTCACGTTCTCATATGCAGGCAACCGGGTATTCGGAAACCTCAATCTCGATATCCGTTCGGGTGAGCGAGTGGGACTGGTCGGTAAAAGCGGCGCCGGCAAGTCGACGCTCGTGCGGTTGATACTCCGCCATCACGTCCTTGAATCTGGTACGATTGCCATCGACGGCAGAGACATCGCTTCCGTCACCCAAGAGAGCCTGCGAAACGCGATTTCCGTTGTGCCGCAGGAGCCGCTCCTCTTTCACCGCACGATACGCGAGAATATCGCCTACGGAAATCCCGACGCATCAATCGAAGCAATCAAAGAGGCGGCGCGGCTCGCCTATGCGCACGAATTCATCGAGCGACTCCCCGCGGGGTACGAATCGATGGTCGGGGAGCGAGGCGTCAAACTTTCCGGCGGCGAGCGTCAGCGCGTAGCGATAGCGCGTGCAATTCTGAAAAATGCCCCCATACTCTTACTTGACGAAGCGACCTCCGCGCTCGACAGTGAGAGTGAAGTGGAGATACAAAAAGCGCTTCGCGAGTTGATGAAAGGGAAGACCGTAATCGCGATTGCGCATAGGCTCTCGACCTTACGAGAGATGGACCGCATCATCGTTTTGGACAGTGGCACCATTGTTGAGGAGGGAACGCATGAGGAGCTTAGCAAGGGCAGCGGAGTGTATTCCCAGCTCTGGACGCATCAAGCGGGAGGATTCATTAAAGATCACTAGCTATGGAATTCAAATACTTTTCACGTAACGGGGAGTTGCTTCCAATCGCTGAGGCACAAGTACCGCTCTCGAATATCGAATATTCCTATGGTTTCGGTGTCTACGAGAGTATCCGCGTGAGCAACGGAGTCACCTATTTCATCGAGGACCACATCGAACGCTTGATGGAATCGGCCCGCATTATCGACCTCAAGCACGCATTTGTCGGTGAGGATGTGTCGAATGCCATCGCGGAGCTCCTTGCGAAGAACAGCGCGGAGACGTGTAACGTGAAGATACTTCTTATCGGCGGGCGCACGCCTGAAGACGCTCAGCTCAATATTCTCTGCCTAAATCCCCTCTTTCCAGACAAAAAATTATATCGAGATGGGGTACAGACAGTGACCTACGAATACGAACGCCCATTCCCCCACGCAAAAACACTCAATATGTTGCAGAGCTATCTCGCCTATCGTACGGCGAAAGAGGCCGGTGCGTACGATGCACTGCTTATCGACGGGCAGGGGCGCATCACGGAGGGGACGCGAACGAATTTCTTTTGTATCAAAGGTAAGACATTGTTCTCTCCAAACGAGAAAAACATTTTGCTCGGCGTCACTCGCAAGGCCGTATTGAAGGTCGCAGCGAAAAACGGATTTGAGCTCGTGCAAAAAGACATTCGTCCGTCGGACTTGGGCGAGTACGAAGGCGCGTTCCTCACAAGCACGTCTTCCAAAATACTTCCCGTCAGCTCTGTTGGCGACTTCGTGTTTGGCGGCCAGCCGCAGGCTCTCAAGGAACTGATGGCGGCGTTCGATATATTTCTGGCTGAATGCGGAGGCAAGATTGAAAAAGCCCCAATCTAAAGGTATATTGGGGAGCGTTTGCGCGGTTAGCTCAGTGGTAGAGCATCGTCTTGACGTGACGAGGGTCAAAGGTTCGATCCCTTTACCGCGCACCAAGAGAGTAGAGAGTTCTAATTTTCCCAAATTTTCTTTGGCGGTTGCCAAAGAAAACCATTGGTTTCTGGGAACGCCGCGCGCTTCGCGCGATTGTAGTGTGAGGTTGGAGCCGAAGATTTTTTGGAGGGAGGTTTTTTTGGAGGGGAGGTCGGTATTTTGGGCTACCTCATTAAGACTTACACCTTCGTTTATCCACTCGCGCAGAGGTTGGAGCCAAGCCGTAAAGTCGTGCTTGAGGCGGACTGTCTGCTCCTCCGCAGTTTTCCGCTCGGACATAAGCGATCGCTTCCGTTCAAGGTAAGCGTCGCGGTCTATGTCCTGACTAACGTAGAGGTCAGTAAGGCGGCTTTCTCGCTCGTGCAGATCGGCAATTTTCAGCCGGAGTTCTTGGATGGATATTCCCGCGATATGTTCAGCCTCCTGTTCGTCTTTGTCGGCCATGCGGGACAACTCCCTTGCCCACTCCGGCGGCAAAGCGTAATACGACAGCAAATTAGAGAATTGAGCGGTTAGAACTTCCTCGCGAACGTAGGACTGCGAGCAGGGGCCGCGTTTCTTAGTACACCGATAGTAAACGTATCGGTGTACATTGCCGTTTTTCTGGTACTTCGTTATTTCCTCGGCGGTTATAAAACAGCCACAATTAGCGCAATGCAGAAGGCCGCAGAAAACTTGCGGATCTTGTTTCGCTTTCTGGCCTCTACCGCGAATTTCTATAGTGTCCTGCACTTTATCAAAAAGAGATTTGGAAACAATCGGAATATGATTACCCCTCCATATATCGCCGCCGTAGCTGAAATGTCCGTAGTAAAATGGATCGGTGAGTATCCGTTTAACGTGGTCGTCGGATATTTTCCTTCCGCCTTGTCCGCCTTTACGCCGTCCGGTCTTGATACCTCGGTCGTAGAAAAAATATGAAATATCCGTGAGCCGCGATTTGCCTCCGGCGTAGAGTTCAAAAGCGGCTTTGACGATAGGTGCTTTCCGCCGATCCAACATAACTGTTTTGGTACGCGGATTATTAAGATAACCTGTCGGAGCGGGACCGGGGAAATCTCCTCTCCTCGCTTTCTCCCGCAAGCCCCGTTTTGTGTTCGCACTCAAGTCGCGTATGTATTGATTAGCCATGCCAAACTCGACAGACATCATAAGGACGTTATCGCCGGGCAGATAGCTCCGGTCGTGCGTCCGTATGTGTTGGATCACTCCCTGCTGGAGTAGCCAACTTATCTGTCCGCCGTCTACCGGATTACGAGCCAAGCGGTCAATCTTCCAACAAATAATGCCCTGCGCTTCACCCGCCTGTATACGCTGAGCCATCTCGTTAAAAATAGGACGGCCGGGCATTTTAGCCGTTCGCTTTTCAACAAACTCCGCCGCAACTTGCAACCCGTCGCGCTTGGCGAGCGAACGAAGCTCGTTTAGTTGCGCGTCTATAGAGAGGACTTGTTTGTCCTCAACATCGGTACTTTTGCGGGCGTAGAGGAAATAAGAGTTATCCATATATGGTATTATCATATATAGTAATACTACCTGTATAATATAACAAGCGATATACTACCTAGTAATGAAAAGCGAAGCCGTGAAGTTGGGTAACAATCTACGGCGTATCCGTACAGGGAAAGGCATATCGCAAGGAGACATTGTTCGTGCGCTTGGTATGGGGCGCGGTTTTGTGAGCAATATTGAGAATGGGAAAGGAAACCCCACACTTACGACCATAACGAAGTTAGCAAAAGTCCTTGGGGTATCAACCGATGAGTTGTTGAAATAATAATGTTAAAATAATTTTATGTCATTAGTAACTATCCCCGAAGCATCAAAATGGGCATCAGATTTTCTTGAAAAAGAAGTTTCGCCGACAAATATTTCTTATCTTGTCCAATATGGGAAAGTTAAAAAACATGGAGAGAATGGTTCGACCATGGTTGATTTAAATGATTTAAAAAAATACTACGCTTCCTATAATGGTAACCGCGAAGTAAGTTGGAAGAAAAATCTTGGCAATGATCTAAATTGGACACTTTCTTTTGATAATTTACGAGAAAAAGACACCACGAAGCATGTCCACAGGCTCCACCCGTATAAAGGTAAATACATTCCACAACTTGTTGAATATTTTATAGATAATCACACTGATAGTTTTAAGAAAGAGGTCTATTTTAAAGCCGGTGATATTATTCTTGATCCGTTCTTAGGCTCGGGGACAACAATAATCCAGTCGCTTGAAATGAGCATTCACTCTATTGGTATAGATGTCTCTGAATTTAACTGCATGATCTCAAGCTGTAAGGCGACTCACTATAATGACGAATATTTACAAAAGGCGATTAAGAAATTAATTGCCTCGCTTGATTCTTTTGAGCACGATAATAAAATTCAGAATTTTGAAAACGAACTTTTGGCCGAACTTGCCAAATTTAACTCGGTACACTTTCCGGGCTACGACTTTAAATACAAAGTTAATCAAGGAGGCTTTAATGAAAATAAATTTGCTACAGAAAAAGAGACGGAGTTTTTGCCTACTTACCAAAAACTACTCAAGAAATACTCAATCAAATTAAGGCAGGATACGCCGTCCACTTTCTTAGATACTTGGTTTATAAAAAATGTACGCCGTGAGATTGACCATGTATTCCAAACTATAAAACAAGAAAAGGACGTTAAGACGCGGAAAATCCTCGCACTTATTTTGAGTAGAACAATTAGGTCGTGCCGTGCCACTACGCATAGTGATTTGGCGACTCTTAAAGAACCTCAGTTAATGACTTATTATTGCTACAAGCACAAAAAAATCTGTAAGCCCCTTTTCTCTATAACAAGCATGCTCAACCGCTATGCCCTCGATACTTTAAGCAGAATCAGGGAATTTAATAGCTTGCGCAAGCCGGTCCACTACTCTGTATTAACTGGTGACTCAAGAGTGGTAAATATTTTTGAAAAAGTAGAAAAACAAAATCCAGAATTTTCTAAGATTCTCAAGAAGCAAAAGATAGCAGGTATATTTTGCTCGCCGCCGTATGTAGGACAAATTGATTATCACGAACAGCACGCCTACGCTTACGATCTTCTAGGATTTAAACGCAAAGATGATTTAGAAATAGGCCCGTTATATAAAGGGCAGGGATTAGAAGCTCGCCGGTCATATGCACAAGGTATTGCGGATGTGTTAAATAACTGCAAGAGATATCTCAAAGCAGATTTTGATATTTTCCTTGTGGCAAATGATAAGTACAATCTTTACCCAGAAATTGCAGAAAAATCAGGAATGAAAATTGTTAACCAGTTTAAACGGCCGGTACTGAACCGAACAGAGCGAGATCGAAACCCGTATTCGGAAATAATTTTCCATTTTAAAAATGTAATCTAGTATGGCTCTCTCAACATCAACAAAGAAGGTAGTGCACGATTTTCTGAGAAAGAAGATCGAAAAGAAAATCGGAGAATATACTCTTAACGGCGAAGATTCGTCAAAACCCTTCCAGTACGCTCTTTTTACCAAGAAAGGATATTTCGTAAAAGGATTTATTCATGGGTGTGAAACTGGTCTTGGAAGCTGGCATGAATCTGTCGCCAAAATCATTGCAACTCAGAATTTCTCGGTAGCGAAAAAACTACAAGGAAAAGACAGACTTAAGGGTAAAATAACAAGAAATGCCCAAAAAACGTTTGATAATATATTGAGTGATCTCGAAAGCGTCGTACGTAAACCAAACCATAGACGTGAGGCCGCAGAAATTTATAGGGCAAGCCGTACCGGGCACGTTGTTGAGAGGAAGCAAACTGTCGATCTTTACTTAAAACGTTCTAACGGTAAAGAGATATATTTTGAAATTAAAGGTCCGAAGCCCAACAAGAATGAAATGAGAGCCGCCAAAAGAGATCTTCTTGAGATATATGCAATTAAGGCGCAGGAGAGGGAAAAGGTTAAGATTTTTTTAGGTATGTACTACAATCCTTATTATCCAAATAAATATGAACGCTGGACTTGTTTAACTTTTTTTGATGAAGGAAACGACTTTTTGATCGGTAAGGACTTTTGGGATTTTCTTGGCGGAAAAGGAACATATAAAGATTTGATTAAAATTTATGAAAAAGTGGGTAAAGAAATACGCCCATCTCTTGATAAAAAGATTAAAAAGATTTCTAAGAAATAAAAACATGGCTTTATCTAAAGAACAAATAAATAGTGTTGAGGAGGTTTTGAAAGCAAGCTTGCGTAACAAGTTTCAAAACTATAAGCCAGAACCGGCATCAATGCCTTTTCACACACGCTTGCTTGGTAAAGATCGCCTCGCTTTATATTCTTTCATTCACTCTCTCAATACAAACTTCGGTACGAGTATTTTCGAGCCTGTTGGTCTTGCTTTAGCACAAAAGAATTTTAAAATGGCTGTTTCGCAAGCTACAGCAGGAGATCAAATCAGCACTACCGCACAAGCCGAAATCCAAAAGATTATTGACGGCCTTATTACAGCCGCAAGCTCTCCAAATAAGAAGGAAGAAATAGAGAGAATACGAAAAGTTTGTCAGACAGGCAAAATGATTAAGGTAAAACCGACAAAAGTTGATCTGATGTTTGAATCAAAAGATGGTGCGTATTTCTTATTTGATATTAAAACCGCAAAACCAAATGCTGGCGGCTTTAAGGAATTTAAGCGCACGCTACTTGAGTGGGTTGCCGTTGTTTTGGCAAATAAACCTGACGCAGAGATAAATACCTTTATAGCAATTCCATACAATCCCTACGAACCAGAACCATATACCCGTTGGACAATGCGGGGAATGCTAGATTTGGAAAATGAACTTAAAGTAGCAGATGAGTTTTGGGATTTCCTCGGTGGTAAAAATACATACAAGGATTTACTCGACTGTTTTGAGAGAGTTGGTATTGAGTTGAGAGATGAAATTGATACCTACTTTAAACGCTTTAGTAAAAAGTAGAAGTAATTAGGGAGTTTGCCGATCTTTCAAGATGGCAAAGGTTTTTAACACGCGCACGGGAAGGGTGGGGCAAGTGTTATGTCTTCGTCTTCGACCTCCCCTCCAAAAAAATCTCCCTCCAAAAAATCTTCGGCTTTCATCTTTTCAACCTCACACTACAATCGCGCGAAGCGCGCGGCGTTCCCAGAAACCAATGGTTTTCTTTGGCAACCGCCAAAGAAAATTTGGGAAAATTAGAACTCTCTACTCTCTTGGTGAGATTATACGCTGATGTGCGTACCCATTCTACCCGAAATCTCGGCCCCTAGGGGAGTCATTTACCTAGTCACGCGGGTAGTCAGTCGCCCTACCTCGGAATGACTACCCTGCGTT